>Ga0209512_1000023_pt1 | contig 418914 bp, 329 predicted proteins | sample frozenSSSSmetaG_FD_184142 | JGI IMG/M metagenome (GOLD analysis project Ga0209512, IMG submission 184142) | Glacier valley bacterial and archeal communities from Borup Fiord, Nunavut, Canada, to study Microbial Dark Matter (Phase II) -... | ecosystem: Environmental > Aquatic > Freshwater > Ice...
TAATGCCAAAATCAAAGCTTTTAGAGCACAATTCAGAGGTGTGCGCAATGTTGGATTCTTTTTATTCAGATTAACCCAAATTTATGCTTGATTTTTTTCCAAGTCCACAGGTTTATGCACTGATCCCTTTGATAAGCAGCAAATCTAGGGTTTTCCATGTCATGATGTCCACGGAAAAACTCATCAACAATGTATTGAAGCAGGTCTAATTCGATATTGTCTGTAAAAGGACCGTTAGAATATTTGGTTCCAGTTAGTAGTGAATAAATCTGCGTAGCCTTTTGTGATTTAGTTGGTGCTGGAGCTCCAATTTTAGTAAACACTTGTTGGAAACTGAAAACAATATAGAGTCGATCAATTTCATTTAACGTCATTGTTTCAATTAAACGGATCAATTCGAGAATAGTTTTTTTTGATAACATAGTGGGTTGAAACTTAAATGATGGTATTCCTTTAAATACTAAAAAAGGTTACCAAATCTGGCAACCTTTTTCCTTTGTAGCGAGGACACGACTCGAACGTGCGACCTTCGGGTTATGAGCCCGACGAGCTACCAACTGCTCCACCTCGCACTCTATTCATTAAAACAATTAATGCTTAAATGCGGTGCAAAGATACTCCCTTTTTATGGAAAAGCAAGCTTCTAGGTAAAAAATAATGTATTCGCCCTTTTTGTAGCCGATTTGGGTTCAGTTTATTTTTTATTCTTTTCAACGAAATAGTGCAAAAAGAATGTCGCTTTCCCCCTGAAAGTTTATACCTTCGCTGTGCTAGAAAAAATGGCTGAACGCTAACAAATAAAGGAGTTCTTAACGACTTTTTACTTGCTTAATATCTTCGCAAATGCAACTGGATGGACTGATATTAATTGTTGAAGATGAGCTGCTTATTGCAGAACACATTTCAAGAGTTTTAACAAATGCTGGCTATTCTTCCACCTGTTGTGTTACCAATGTTGAAGACGCCATTTCCATCATTGAAACCGAACAACCTCAAATGGTATTAACCGATATCATGCTGTTGGGGACACAAACGGGAATAGATTTAGGAAATTTATTGCACCAAAAGTACCAGATTCCATTCGTCTATATCACCTCTCACTCCAGTAGTGACATGATCACGCAAGCGAAATTCACCCATCCGAATGCGTATTTGGTGAAGCCATTTAAACGAGAAGATTTGCTGGTGGCGATCGAACTGGCGTTGTTCAACTCAAGTACCGAAGCTAGACAATCATCTCACTACTTAATGGTGAAAGATGGACGCGCAACTGCTCAAATTCCGTATGGCGAAATTTTGTGGCTTGAGGCTGAAGGAAATTACACACTCTTAAACACCGAAACACAAAAGAAACGACTGCTCCGATTTATGATCACTGATTTACATCAACAGTTACCAGAAAACGATTTTATTCGAATTCACCGATCATTTGTGGTGAACAGAACGAAAATAACGGAGTTTGCTTCGGCCTACGTCGTAATCAATAATGTCAAATTACCAGTGGGTAGAACCTATAAGGAAAGTCTGATGGGACTTATAAAATAACGAACCAAAGGGGTGGAATTTGGAAGAGTGTATACAAAATCAAGTAGTTCATACCATTCTTTTGTACAACTGAATAAAAAGTTGTTGCTTGCACCCCAATTCAAACACATTATACGCTTTTATAGTAGAAATAGCATGAACAAACAATCAATTTCTTCCTTTCTTCTTTCTTTTTTGATTGTTGTCATCTCCTATACATGCTTTGGACAAAATGCCCAACAACAGCAACTCATCAACCAATTAAAAACGGCAAAATTAGACAGCAATCGCGTGAACTTGCTGAATAAATTGAATACAACTTTTGTTGACGAAGGTGATGTTGCCAATTCGCTCAAATACGGATGGAAGGCATTGGCTTTAGCACAAAAAATTAAGGATCAAACTGGAATTGTCATCTCCTACTCCAACCTTGGTTATACCTACGGATACGATGGAAGGTATGATGAATCGTTAAAAATGTACTATCGTTCGCTGGAATACAGCCGAAAATACGGACAAGAACTGGAGGCCATTAATGCGTTTGTGAACATTGGAACAATCTACGACTCCAAGGGAGACTATAAGAATTCGTTGCGGTACTACTTTTACGCGCTCAACTACGGGAAACGCACCAAAGACACTGATTTGCTCGCTGATGTTTATCAAAATTTGGGAGTCACTTATTATGCACTTGGGAATCTTCCTGAATCGCTGAAAATGCATTTCGAGTCGTTGAGAAACTACGAAAAGCTCCATGACGACAGTGGAAAAGTAGATGAATACAATTCGATTGGTAACGTTTATGCTGATCAAGGCAAGGATGCGTTGGCAATCAACATGTACAAAAAATCCTTACAACTTGCGTTGCGTTTGCAAGACAAAAATGGTATTGGAAATGCGTATGTAAATCTGGGAATCGTTTACAAGGATCAAGAAAAGTATCAAAACGCATTAGAAATGTACGATAAAGCAATTCGTATTTATTCATCGATCGATGATAGACAAGGATTGGCAATTGTCTACAACGACCTGGCAAAATTGTATTTCAATAGTGGCAACTACCAACAAGCAATTGCGAATTGTGAAATCGCATTGAAAAATAGTGAGTCTGTTAATGCTGTGAGCGAAACTACGAATGCTTATTTAACCATGTCCAAGGTTTACATCAAACTGGGAGCATTGAAAAAAGCAAAAGCGCTGATCGAATTATCGCTTCGTCAAAGTTTAGCCATTGGAGAGAAACAAAACATCAAAGACACGTATGGGGTTTTTGTACAATTGGATAGCGCCTCGAATGATTTTAAATCAGCTTTCAAGCATCAAAAACTGTGGCTGGCATACAGAGATAGCATTCATAATAAGGAAGCGGAAGAAAAGAGTTACCAAACGGTACTGCAATATACCTTTGATAAAAAGGCCAGTTTGCAAAAAGCCAAAAATGATAAGGCCATTTCCAAATTGAATCAGCAAAACAAGTTGAGTAGTCAGCAAAAAACATATTTGATGATTATTCTGATCGTTTTTGCACTATCGGGAATTGTTGTTTGGTACTTTGCTCGACGATCCATCAATAACCGAAAAAAACTAGCGACTTTCCTTGCAAATGAAAATCAACACAAAGAAATGTTGCTGCAAGAAGTGCATCATCGGGTCAACAATAGCCTACAGATGATTTCTTCACTATTGGCCATTCAAGCAGATTCTACAACGAACGACGAGATTCGTGACTACCTGTTGAAGAGTGAAAACCGCATTCAATCCATGTCCGTAATGCACCAATTATTGCATTTAAGCGATTCGAAATTGGAGGTCAATATGCAAGATTATTTCAACGGTGTGCTTGATTTTTACGCGACATTGTTGGAATCGAGACCCAAGGTGAAGTTGAATGTCTCTGTTCCTCTCGTTACTTTTCACACCAAGTTAGCCATGCCTTTGGCAATCATCCTCAATGAATTGATTACAAATTCGTTGAAATACGCCTTCCCAACGAATGAAGGTGAACTCGTTGTCTCACTGGCATCCGATGCCGATTCGAGGAGTTGGATTTTTAGCGTAAAAGACAATGGAATCGGTTTGCAACTTAAAAAAGAACCCATCGCTCAATCCAGCCTTGGTCTCACGTTGGTTCAATTGATGGTCAAACAAATCGGTGGCACCTTGACCATTCACAGTGATCAGCAAATGGAGGTCATCATCCAATTTACGGAAAAAGGATAATCGCAATCCTATCATCATTCTCTCCGTTGTCGCCACGGACAGTTTCTCGTTCTGAAAAAAACGGTTCCTAAAAGAATAAAAATTAGAGCGAGAATGAAGACCAATTAGAAGTTCGTGTACACCACTTGGTCGTTCATACCATATTTTTTTTCGTGGATCAACCTTTCTATACTTTCGCAACAAATTATGATTTACAGAAGTTTCATGAAAAAAATTGCCTTTTTATTCGCACTCGCGCTGAGCCATCAACTAGCTGCTCAAAACAATTTTCAAAAGATCGGACCCCCGCTTCCGGCTATCCAAGTCATTGATGAACTGGAAGGGTTGAACGGAAGTGCTCATGCATCAGCAGATGTCGATAATGATGGAGATGCCGATTTACTCATAGCTGGTCAAAATCCCCAGGGTGCTCTGAAATGCAACTTGTATTTAAACAACGGTTCGGGTGCATTTCAGCTAAATCCTGCTACTCCATTTGTTGGTGTCTTTGACGGATCAATTGTCTTTTTAGATGTAGAAGATGATGGTGACCAAGATGCAATCGTTACTGGACAAGATTTTTCCTCGTATACGGCAAAATTATACATCAATGACGGTTCAGGAGTATTCACGCTTGCAATCACTCCTTTTGTAGGTGTAGGATACAGCTCCTTGTCTGTAGTTGATGTCGATGGTGATACCGATACGGATGTACTGATCTGCGGACAAGCAAATAGTGGTGTAAAAGCCAATTTGTATACCAATGACGGATTCGGAAATTTCACTTTTGATGCGGTTGCAAGTACTACGTTTACTGGGATTTACCTTGGTACGTCAGAATTTGGCGATGTTGATGGAGACGGTGATCCAGATGTAGTACTGATGGGTTATGGTGATTCTGGTACTTTTTCAGGAATGTACCTCAACGACGGAAATGGGGTTTTCACCGTTACTGCAAGTAGCTTTCCTCCATTAAATGGTTCAGACATTGCTTTTTCTGATATCGATGGTGATACCGATATGGATATCGTGATGGCAGGTAACGATCCCATGACTGGTGGAACGACTAAATTGTATATCAATGACGGAGCAGGTGCATTTACACTAGATGCTACGAGTGTTTTTTCTGATTTCGGGAGTGCATGGCTTGGTTTCAATGATGTGGACACCGACGGTGACGAAGACCTTGTGATCAGTGGTAGCGTACCAGGATTAGGAAGTAGTACCTACTTGTATTCCAATGATGGAAATGGTTTGTTTACTCAAGTTGCTGGAACGCCATTCACTGGTGTTTATAACGGTTGTATTTCGTTTGATGACATAGATGGCGATGCAGATGACGACTTGGTAGTTACTGGTTCTTCAACAGCAAAATTGTATCAAAATGATGGAAACGGAGTCTTTTCCGCAATCACCACATCTCCGTTTATCGGACTTAGTTACGGTGCTGTAGAATTGGCAGATGTTGACAACGACGGTGATTTGGATGCGTTTATGAACGGTCAAGGGTCATCTGGTTTCTTTTCGTATTTATACCTCAACGACGGTAATGGTGGTTATACGATCGATCCGTTGAATACCTTCCCAGGTGTTGCCAATGCAGCTGCCGATTTTGCCGATATTGACAACGACGGCGATGTCGATTTGATGATTTCAGGCTACAGTACGAATGGTCAGTTGGTAAAGTTGTTTACGAATGATGGAACTGGATTATTTACCGAAGTTTCCAATACACCATTCCCAGCTGTTTCTTCAGGAGCAATCCAATTTAACGATGTTGACAATGATGGAGACCAAGACGTATTTATTAGCGGTTTTACCATTTTCGTTGGAAATGTAGGACAGCTTTGGCTAAACGATGGTTCAGGGGCATTTACCTTATCTGCATCCAATTCGTTTGAAGGTTCCAACAACGGAAATATTGCTTTCGCCGATATCGATGGCGATAATGACGATGACTTGTTGTATACGGGTTATGGTGACATTGGCAGAGTTGCGCATTTGTATACCAATAACGGATTGGGTGTGTTTACATTAGTTGCTTCCCCTTTTCCAGGTGTGCAACAAGGTGCAATTGCCTTTGCTGATATTGACAACGACCAAGATCTAGATTTAGCCATTGCAGGTGAAGTCGCCCCATCAACTTATGCTTCAGAATTGTATGAAAATGATGGAACCGGAACTTTTACACTTGTTTCTGGTACACCGTTCGAACCGACCATTGCAAGTGGACTTGTCTTTGCAGATATCGATAACGATTTAGACCCCGATTTGTTGACCATCGGATACAGCAATACCAGTGGATCTTTAGGCAAAATGTACGCCAATGATGGATCAGGAATATTCACACTCATCACGGGAACACCTTTTGTAGGAGCTTCTTATGGAATGGCTGCCTTTGGAGATGTTGATGGCGACATCGATCAAGATGTCATTATTTGTGGAAATGATGGCGTAACTGGACTTCAATCGAATGTTTACAGAAACAACAACTGCCAACAATCGAATGTTATTTTTGAAGTATCTGCATGTGGCCCTTATACTTGGATCGATGGAAACGTTTATACGCAAAACACTACTACTGCTACAATGCATTATTCAATATCAAATAGTGCAGGTTGCGATTCGGTAGCTATTCTACATCTTACAATTGGTGATGCACAAGGCGTGCCTACGATGGCTACACTTGCAAACGCTACAGCCGAATGTGAATTAGCCAGTCTTACAGCTCCAACGGCAACAATGAACTGCTCTGGATTAACAACAGGTACAACTACTCAAGTATTCCCGATCACTTCTCAAGATACGACTGAAATTGTGTGGACTTATACCAGTCTGAACGGATTTGCATTTACACAAACACAATTGGTTATTATCCAAGATGTTTCCGCACCAATCACTATGGAAAGTTTACCAACAATTACCAGTACTTGTCCGGTTTATTCTGTGGATGTTATCCCAACAGCAATGGATAATTGTGAAGGTGTGATCACTGGTACCACATTGGACTTGCCTGTAACGAATCCAGGTTCAACGATCATTACTTGGACGTTCACGGATTCTAAAGGAAACAGCTCAATCCAAACACAAGAAATTGTGTATACGCCTATGAGCAATGGAGTTACTTTCGATGGAGTTACGTTGACGGCTACTGAATCAAACGCAACGTATCAATGGTTTGATTGTGATTCGGAGAATGATATTCCAGGTGCTACAAGCCAAACGTATGTTCCTACATCTAACGGAAATTACGGTGTGAGTATCGACAATGGTTTTTGTTCTGTTTCTTCTGATTGTTTTTTAATCGCTGATCTTGCAGTCAACGAATTTCAAGCGAATGTGATTAGCATTTATCCAAATCCTTCAACAGGTATCCTTTACATGGAAACTGCTAACGCGCTTTCAATTGTTATTACGAATGCAGCTGGTCAATTGATTCATACAGAAGCATTACAAGCTGGAAAAACAGTGTTGGAACTTAAAGGAGTTGAAAGTGGAGTTTACTTCGCGATTGCTACAGACAGCAACGGAATGCGATCTACACAAAAGATCACCATTACGAAATAACGCATAATAACTACTACTGCATAAAGGAAGACCGTCGGAAACCCCGGCGGTTTTTTTGTGTACGGTTTTTCGCAACACGACTACACCAAGTATTGCTAAACCGTTTTACTAAATAATTAGTACAACATACATTTGTCCTATAAACTTTTAAAACAAATAGTCATGACACAAAAACCTTCATTTGCCTTTATAGCTGCTAGCTGGGTAGCTTTTGGAACAGGAATCGTTGGATACTTCGCAGGATTGTTCCGCAGTGAACTTTACTTAAGTGAAAAAGGATACTATTTCACTGTGATAATGTTCGGGTTGTTCTCTGTGATTTCCGTACAAAAAAGTGTTCGAGATCGATTAGAAGGTGTTCAAGTAACCGATCTCTATTATGGGATAAGTTGGTTTTGCACTGTACTTTCTATTGTATTACTGGTTGTAGGATTGTGGAATGCCCAAATGTGGGGAAGCGAAAAAGGATTCTATGCCTTCTCATTTATCCTTGCATTATTTGGAGTAATTGCGATCCAAAAAAACACACGAGATAGCCTTGCTGCCGAAAAACAGATTAAAGAATAATACCTACCACCAAATAGAGGGGCTCAGGAAGAAATTTCTGGGCTTTTTTCTTTCATCCTAAAAGAAATAGGAATACGGTTAATCGCAACACATCAACTCCAAGTATTGATTACCGAAACACCAACACCATTAAGGTTCTGTAAGTTCGCTTAAACTAAAAAACAGTTATCATGAGAATAAGTATCCTAGTAATCATAACCTGCTGCATTCAATTAACATCCATCGCCCAAAATAAAGACGAAGAATGGGATGATTATTTTATGCCTGGCGTTGGTTATAAAGTCTATACCCCAAAAAGGATGGATAGTTTAGGCACCTACCAAGGAGTTTCAACCGAATTTGTGATCTACGCACGCGCTCGAAAAGGGGTTTCTTGGAAATCAGGTCCTTCTAGAGTAAAGACATATGGCAATTTAAGTATTCTAAAAAGTGATGCAAATAACGCTCGAGATATCTTTAATGTAAACATTGGTCTCAATCTTTCGTTCGAAGCTGTGGCAAAACGAAAATTTGGAATTCCCTATTTCGGATTGGAATTGGGTGGATTGTTTCAACGCGATTTTTCTTCTTTGCAATTTACACCTGTAGTAGGAATACAACTTTTATCAACTCGATTTCTAATTTGGACAGCACAAGCAGGCTACAATTATACGCTCAAGTACTTTGATCAATACTCTGGAATGCAGTATTCTAGCACTGTTAACCTGCTTTTATGGAATAATTAGCAAGAACAACCTCCCACCTATTTTCAGTTTTTGAGGCATTTTGATACAAGAACGATTGCAACTTATAACGTAGATTGGCTTTTCAACATCTGTAACTACACAATTAAACGTTATCTTTGCGCTAAAATTCAACAATTATGTCTCACAAATCTGCTTTCGTTAACATCGTTGGTAGCCCAAATGTAGGGAAATCAACGCTCATGAACGGATTGGTGGGCGAAAAATTGTCCATCGTTACTTCGAAAGCACAAACAACGCGTCACCGAATCCATGGTTTGGTAAACAGTGACGATCATCAAATTGTATTTTCGGATACGCCAGGTGTTGTCAATGCAGCCTATAAACTGCACGAAGCAATGATGAGTTATGTGGAAGCTTCTTTCAAAGATGCCGATATTTTGCTGTTCATCACGGACATGCATGAATCGGAAATGAACCACAAAGAAACCTTGGAACGCATTGTAAAACTGAAAATTCCCGTTTTGCTGATCATCAATAAAATTGATTTGGCGGATCAAGATAAAGTGGTTGCTCGTCGTCAATACTGGCAAGAAAAAGTTCCAAATGCGGAAATTATTCCTGTTTCAGCTTTGCACAAATTCAACATCGATCGTATTTGGGATCGTATTTTAGAATTAGCTCCTGAAGGTCCTGCTTATTTTGATAAAGAAGAACTTTCTGATAGACCTATTCGCTTTTTCGTTGCAGAAATGATTCGTGAAAAGATTTTCATGCACTGCGATAAAGAAGTTCCTTACGCTTGTCAAGTAGAAATTGAATCGTACGAAGAAGCTGAAAACATCATCCACATTCGAGCCTTGATTATCGTAGAACGCGATTCGCAAAAAGGAATTTTGATTGGTAAAGGTGGTGAAATGTTGAAACGCCTCGGACGAGAATCGCGCTTAGATATGGAAGCATTCTTGGACAAAAAAGTCTTCTTAGAAACCTTTGTAAAGGTGGATAAAGACTGGAGAGCGAGTGAACAAAAATTAAAGAAATACGGATATTAAACACAAATTGAAAATGTGAAATGTAAAATTGAAAAGGGGGTTGTTTTTTCAATTTTCAATTCTACATTTTCAATTAAAACGTAGTGCTGTGAAGCACGTCAACTAAAGTAAAATGGGAAATATTATTGCCATCGTCGGGCGACCAAATGTAGGTAAATCTACCTTGTTTAATCGATTGACAGAATCCAATCGAGCGATTGTAAAAGAAATTAGTGGTGTAACACGTGATCGTATTTACGGTCGTGGTGAATGGAACGGAATTCCGTTTTCTGTCATTGATACGGGTGGATATGTTCACGGATCGGATGACATCTTTGAGGCTGAAATTCGCAAACAAGTAGAAATTGCAATCGATGAAGCCAACGTCATTTTGTTCATGGTAGATGTCATGACAGGGATTGTTGATCTGGATGAAACAGTTGCGAATATGCTTCGGAAATCCAAAAAGAAAGTACTGGTCATTGGAAATAAAGTAGACAATACCGAACGTGTTGGGTTATCAAGCGAATTCTGGTCATTTGGATTAGGAGAAGTATTTGATGTTTCAGCTGTAAATGGTTCAGGCACCGGAGAAATATTGGATGAAGTAGTAAAATACTTTGATAAAGAAGATCCACGTGGAGAAGAAGAAGCTGACTTGCCTCGTATCGCTGTAGTTGGAAAACCAAACGTCGGGAAATCGTCGTTCATCAATGCCTTAACTGGTGAGGAACGCAATATTGTCACTGAAATTTCAGGAACAACACGCGATTCCATCAATACACGTTACAATGCCTTTGGATTTGATTTCATGCTCATTGACACGGCAGGAATTCGTAAAAAAGCGAAGGTAACGGAAGATATAGAGTTTTACTCCGTTTTGCGTTCTGTGCGCACCATCGAAAGTTCAGATGTCTGTGTTTTTATGATTGATGCCACTGAAGGATTGCAAAAACAAGATTTACATATTTTCTACATTGCTGAGAAAAGTCATAAAGGCGTTGTCTTATTGGTAAATAAATGGGATTTGGTTGAAAAAGACCACAAAACCAGCTTGGAATACGAAGAGAAATTACGTCGCGATTTAGCACCTTTCAATGATGTTCCAATTGTATTTACATCTACCATTACCAAACAACGGATTCACAAAGCCTTGGAAAAGGTAATGGAGGTACATGAAAATCGAATTCAGAAAATACCAACTTCCGTATTGAATGAAACGATGTTGAATATTGTGAATACAACTCCACCGCCTTCTGTTAAAGGAAAATACATCAAGATTAAATATGTACAACAGTTACCGACTCACGCTCCTGCATTTGCGTTTTTCTGTAACTTACCGCAATACATTCCTGAGTCTTATCGCCGTTTTTTAGAAAACCGTCTTCGCGAACAATTCAATTTTGAAGGTGTTCCAGTTCGAATTTTCTTTAGAAAGAAATAAATACTCACACAAACAATGTAAAACCTCTCGTCATTCGGGGGGTTTTTGTTTTTACAGACAATTTCAAATAGGATTTTACGTGTATTCTATTCAATAGGCTGCTGTTTTAGAAGCATTCAATTCCAATACAATTTTGTTTTTTGAGGATTGTTATCCAACAGAACGTTTCTCAATGCTTACCCTGGAGCTGACTTGGCTGTCATAACACCAGCCAATTACGAAGCATTTGTAGGATTGGGTGTTTAGAACTCCAAGATGTAGTTGGTGCGTTTTTCTTCCCCAATCGTTGTTGCTGGACCGTGCCCTGAGTAAACTACCGTTTCATCTGGAAGAGTAAACAATCGTTCAAGAATGGTTTTTTTCAAAACTTCCATCGAACCGCCAGGTAAATCAGTTCGCCCAAAACTACCACGGAATAAAATATCTCCACCAATAAGCACATGCTGTTCTTGGTTGTAAAATGCAATATGTCCAACGGCATGTCCTGGACCGAAAATAACCCTGAATTGGATATCGTCAAGGATGATTTCTTGGTGATCTTCCAACCAGACTGTTGGTTCAGGAGAAGGAATATAACCTTCCAACCCGTACATTTGTGCTGATCGATCAGCCAAACTCAAGGTGAATAATTCTTCCTTGTGAGCAGCCAAGGAAACGCCATAGGTCTCGCAACAAAATGCATTCCCGAGGATGTGATCAATGTGGCAATGTGTATTCCAAACGGCTTTCACATTCAATCCATTATTCGCTATAAAACTGGTGAGTTCTTGTTGTTCAGAACGATCGTAACACCCTGGATCAATGATAACACACGATTTGCTCTCGCCATAAACAAGATACGTATTTTCTTGAAAGCCATTGAAAGTAAAACTGCGAACGTGTATCATATTAGGAATTACGGTTTAAAAAGAATTAAGGTTATTACAAGTGAAACAACACCAATAAAATAACCAACCAGGCATTGCGCTAATGTGTGTTTTCCTAAATACATACGAGCACTCATTACCAATCCGCTAGCAATCAATGAAAGTGGTAATACCCAAAACTCATAGAAAACTAAACCACCATAATAAGCGAATAAAAATCCAGTAATGATTCCCATTCCCGCTGCATGAAGTGAAACTTTCCACCACTGCGTAATAATTGTACAAATAAAAACGGTTGCAAATGAACCTATTGCAAGTCCATATATAGCAGATGGGAGTAAACTATCAGGATCCTTCGTTTGTAAAACAAAATAGAGTGCAATGGCCGAAGCATTCACGAATAAAGACGGCAATAATCGTTCTTTACGATTATCCATCATTACGGTGGTGATCAATCCACTTGATCGCAGGAAAAGAATAGTAAAAGCAGGAATAACAACAGAAAAGAATGCAAACACAAGTACTAACATGAATTTCCACTCATCACGTAAAAGAAAAATCACTTCTTGTCGTTGCGTTAAACTATCTGACTGCAAATAAGCAGCAATCGCCAATGCAAAAACAGGGGCATTCAGCGGAATAAAAACCCAAGAAAGGATGCGTGCTAATTTCTCCATTAAAGTTCTTTACGTAAACGAGCTACTGGGATATTCAATTGTTCGCGGTACTTGGCAATCGTTCGTCGAGCAATATTGTATCCTTTATCATTGAGCAATTTTGCTAAATGTTCATCTGTCAAAGGCTTGTGTTTATTTTCAGCAGCAATGGCATCTGACAAAATTTTCTTGACTTCTCTGGTTGAAACTTCTTCACCTGAATCGGTTGAAAGTGATTCTGAGAAAAAATATTTTAACGATGAAACACCATAAGCAGTTTGTACATATTTACTATTGGCAACCCGTGAAATAGTAGAAATATCCAATCCAACAACCTCAGCAATGTCTTTGAGAATCATCGGTTTCATTTTTGTTTCATCGCCTGTCAAGAAGTATTCATGCTGATAATTCATGATTGCTTCCATGGTTGTCAACAAGGTGTTATTCCGTTGTTTGATCGCATCAATAAACCATTTAGCTCCTTCCAATTTCGATTTCACAAAGGTCAATGCATCTTTATCTGATTTGGAAGTCTTCGCACCTTCTGAATAACTGCGCATGAGTTGCTCGTATTCACGACTCACTTTCAACTCTGGAGCATTGCGCGAATTGATCGATAAATCCAAACGGCCTTCAAATTCATTGATCAAAAAATCTGGAATGACTTGTTGCAAGCTTTTGGAACCTTCTTTCATTGAACCTCCTGGTTTTGGGTTCAACCGAATAATGGCATCAATCGCATCTTTTAAATCTTCATCATCGATTTCCAGTTTTTTCTGAATTTTATCGTAGTGTTTTTTGGTAAATTCTTCGAAATGATCTTGCAGTATTTTCTTTGCGGTATACAAGGTAATATTGCCATCTTGTTTACGCTCAATTTGCAAGATTAAACACTCACGTAAATCACGTGCACCAATTCCAGCTGGATCTAGTTCTTGTACCAATTTCAGTACAAACTCAACATCTTTTTCAGTAATACTAAGGTTCGCTGAAAAAGCCAAATCATCCACAATTGCTTCTACTTCTCGGTTCAAATACCCTGATTCATCCAAGTTTCCAATAATCGTATCTGCAATTTGAAATTGCACATCATCTAAGTAGAGTAAATGCAATTGATCTGTTAATCGTTCTTGAAAAGATGCTTCTACTGAAAGCGGAATGGCACGTTCTTCGTCGTCTTTACTGGTATTGTTTGCTTGTGTTTTATAGTCTGGCGTATCGTCGTCGAAGTAATCGCTCATATCGAAATCGGGCGTGTCATCGTCGAAATCATCATCGTTATCAAAATCGTCGTCCGATTCATTTTCATTGTCGAAATCTTCTTCCAATTCATCCGCCCCTTCTTCCAACGCAGGATTTTCTTCTAATTCTTGTTTAATGCGTTGATCAAGCTCCATAGTAGGAACTTGCAACAATTTCATTAGCTGAATCTGCTGAGGAGATAAACGCTGCTCTAGTTTTTGAGAGAGTTGTTGTCTTAGTGCCATAATCTTAGATTCTTCTTACAATATACAACAATTGTTGACTAAAACTCTGCGTTTTGAGGTGTTCTTGGAAAAGGTATCACATCGCGAATATTTGACATCCCAGTAACGAACATTACCATCCGTTCAAAGCCCAGTCCAAAACCAGCATGTGGAACCGATCCAAATTTACGTGTATCTAAGTACCACCATAAATCTTCTTCGTGAATTCCGAAATCTGCGCATTTTTTCTTCAACACATCCAATCGTTCTTCTCGTTGTGATCCACCAACCATTTCGCCAATCCCTGGGAACAAAATATCCATGGCAGCAACCGTTTCTTTACCCGGTTCACATCCTTCATTTGCTCGCATATAGAATGCTTTAAACGAGGCTGGATAATCGGTGATAATCACTGGACGTTTGAATTCTTTTTCTACCAAATACCGCTCATGTTCACTTTGTAAATCAGTTCCCCAAGTTACATCGTACTTGAATTTTTTCTTTTTGTAATGCGTAGAATTCATCAAAACATCGATGGCTTCTGTATAGGTAATGCGTTTAAAATCGTTGTTGATCACAAACTGCAAACGGTCTATTAATGACAATTCACTGCGTTCGTTTTGCGGTTTGGATTGTTGTTCTGTTTGATCACGTTCGTTGAGGAATGCCACATCATCTTTGCAATGATCCACAACATATTGACAGATGTATTTCAGCATGGTTTCAGCCAAATCCATGTTGTCAACGATATCATTGAATGCCACTTCTGGTTCAATCATCCAAAATTCAGCCAAGTGGCGGGAAGTATTGGAGTTCTCTGCACGGAATGTAGGTCCAAATGTATAAATGGCACCCAATCCCATAGCGGCTAATTCACCTTCGAGTTGTCCAGAAACGGTTAAGTTCACCTGTTTTCCGAAAAAATCTTCTGCATAATTAACTGAACCATCTTCGTTCAATGGAGGATTGATCGCATCTAGGTTTGTGACCCGAAACATTTCTCCTGCTCCTTCTGCATCCGAACCTGTAATGATTGGTGTATGCAAATAGAAAAATCCACGATCATTGAAGAACTGGTGAATAGCAAAACTAACTGCATGGCGAATGCGGAAAACTGCTCCAAATGTATTGGTTCTAAAACGCAAATGTGCTTGATCACGCAAAAATTCCAAGCTGTGTTTCTTGGGTTGCATCACCGTTTTTTGAATGTCATCTGGGTGTGCTTCACCAATGATTTCAATGGCGGAAACAAGTAATTCAACTGCTTGACCACTTCCTTGCGATTCGATCAGCGTTCCTGAAAGTCCAACTGCAGCGCCAGTACTGATTTTCTTTAAAAGCGCTTCGTCAAATTGCTCAAAATCAACTACACCTTGCAAATTATTGATCGTAGAACCGTCATTCAGTTGAATAAATCGGTTCCCGCGGTTAGCCCGCACCCATCCTTTTACGAGGTAAGTCTCACCTACTTTAGGTTGACTTAATAAATCAGCAATTTTCGTTCGTTTCATTGTCTCTTTCTAATCGCCACAAAAATAGCAAAGAATGTGGGATAGGAAAGTTTCACGCTATAGAAATCATTGACCTATTGAAGGATTAAACCCTGAGTCAATTTTGTTGATTGGTTCGTGATCAGATGGCCAGCTGTGAACTTCATTTCCAGATTTCTATTATTGAAAAGTTGCAAGTTGAACGAATGGTTTTTAAAATGAGCTGTGTATAGAAAAATAATGATCTGTGTATTGCTGCACTGCTGCTACTTCTTCCATTGATTCAGACACAAAAAGTGCTAATGACATCGTGGTGAAACTGGTTTGTTTCTGTAGTTCTTTGTGCAATTCATACTTCTCTTCTGAGGGACCAAAGAGAATAACGCGATGCGGTTTTTCTATATGAGCAATCACTTTCTGGAAAAAATCGTGCATTTCAAGAACATTCGAAGCGCGTTGTTCAATAGATGGATTTTTAATCAATTGTGCTTCATCATTGTCAAAATTTAACTCAATTCTGACTCGATCAGCTTGCGCTAAATTAAACTCATCTATCGAAATAATAATCGCTTTTTGTGGATCAATGTAGATGCCGTAATCAAGTTGGTCTGTATGTGGTTTTTGCATCTGTATGAATTGAATATTTACGGCTTAATTTATACCGATGAGCTAAGGTACGTTATCCTACAAGGATAAACCTGAATAGAAAGTTAAATTTGCATTCGAATTACGAGCTGATTTATTTAGTATAGCCTCCAACCCGGTTCTTTTCTTCTGATTCCCACATTTTACGATTGTTAATATACATTCCTCCCAATAATTGTTTCGACAACTGATTGATTTGTACTAATTCATGTTTATAAGTCTCTATGGTCAATCGAGCCATCAGATAACTCACTGTAGATTCCGCACTTTGATTCAAATTCACGTGGTTCTCTTCTAGTCCATCACAGCAACCACCAGTACATGGATTGTACAACATCCGCTGTAGGTGATTTTGTCCAAGAAACCAGTTGAAAGTCGTTTGTAGTTTTAGGAGGTAACTATCTTCCTGAAACACTTCGTGAAACTGACCCAACATCAATACGGTGTATGCAACATTGATCGGTTGTTCGGTAGTATATTTTTGAATGGGGCCGTTCTGTTTCCTTCCTTTGTTTGAAATCAACATGATTCCTGAATCGCTGAAGGTGTGGAGTAATAGAAAATTAAACGATGCCTTTGCTATTGAGCGGTAAATAGGGTTTTTTGTGACTTCGTAGGCATTCAATAATGCTTCAGGCAATAAACTATTGGTGGTTGCGACATAACTTTCAAACCATTCCCAACCTTCGCTCGATTCGTGCACGTACATTTCTACCAATCGATTCGCCAAGGCCGTAACCAGCGATTGACAATTGACTGTTGGTGTAGATGAATAGTAATAATACATTCCCTTAATCACAAAACTCATGGCTCTCGTTGAGTGTATGCTAGAAGCATGATGGATCGAAATTTTGATCACTTTCTCAGCACGCAAAAAGTAAGTTTCTGGAAGGATGTTTTTCAGGGAAATTAAATACCCTAACGCCCAAATAGCACGCCCATTTGAATCAGATAAATTACCAGTGAAATTCTGTTCTGTAAATGCTTTCTTATGATTAACATAATTGAAGAAATAACCTTGTGGCTGTAAACAAAATTCTATGAAAGACAGATACGTATCAATCAATTTCAAATCTGTCTCATCTCTTGTAATCTTATAATGCTGGCAAATCGCGATCAAGGCCTGTGCATTATCATCGAGTGTATAACCTGACTCACTATCGGGTTGATTGATTTTCGAGAATTGAATCATTCCAAAATCGGTTGTCATTTCAACAATCTGTTGCAAGTTGAATTCAGGCAATTGGTAGTCGAGACTCATCATTCTATGCATTGTTTTCTTGAATAACAATGCTGTTTGAATCGCAACGTTATTCCAAGAAGTCATTGCCATTTTATGCAACGCATCCAATTGAATTGCAGCTAATAATTCATCGTCTCCCAATAAATAATTAACTGATTCGGAGAGTTTTTCTGAATTGCTAAATGGAACAATCATATTGTGCTGATCCTCCAAAATTTCCAACGCATGCGGAATGGGTGTTGAAATGATCGGGCAGCCACAACTAAATGCATAAGATAACGTACCGCTCACCGTTTGATTGGGATCTTTGGAAGTAAATAAATACACATCTGTTAATTGCAAGTAATTCAGCAAATCGGGAAGAGCAACGTATTGGTCGATGAATTGTACATGATCTTGAAGCCCGAGTTTGTGGGTCAACTCTTGCAAACCTTGGCGGTAACTTTCACCCTCGCGTTTCACTATTTCAGGATGTGTTTTTCCAATGACAAGAAACAAAACATCAGGATGTTTATCAATAATCGAGGGAAGTGCTTGTAATGTTATTTCGATATTTTTCCCAGAATTCATCAATCCGAAAGTGGTTAGAATCTTTTTTCCCAAGAATTCGTGCCGTTCTTTTAGCGTTTCCTTATTGAGGTATGCTACCAAATGTGTCCCATGCGGAATGACGGTTACTAATTCCTCTGGTGCGAAGTATTCCGTTAACAACAACTGTTTTGCATGTTCAGTCATCACAATAATACCTCTACAACTGCAAATGATGTCCATTACATGTTCTTGAAATTGAGCATCAGGGTTGGGTAATACCGTATGAAACACTACAATTACAGGTTTTTTGATTGCTTTCAACAATTGAACAAAATTGGTTTCATGCGCGTTGTAAAAACCAAATTCATGCTGTACAATCACCAATTCGAGCACGCGGTTTAGATTCATACTTTCAGCGAAGTAATGATATGATTTTGGATCTGTTGGATTTAGCAAATACTGAACTTCCTTTGGATAATCTAACTGTTCTTCTGTCTCCAATGCAGCAACGGTGAGTTGAAAAGAATGATTAAATTGCTTGTTCAACGCATTCATCAAATCCTCTGAAAAAGTTGCAATCCCGCATTCTCGAGGCGGATAAGATGTAAGGAATGTAATTTCTGGTAACATACGATCTCAGTTTTATATGGTGTGATAATTCTTTAACAAAAACAAATGAATCACTCACGTTCGCGCAACAGCTTTTTGAGGCGGAAAAGAGTAAAAGTAACCTACGGAGTTATCCCATTTCAAACTCCATCGTTGAACAGTTACCTTATCTTCTCCTACCACAGATCGGCATGTAATCCATAATTTATGAAGGGTTTAGAATAGCTTGATCGTAAAAAATAGTGTTCATGCAACGAGGATGCTCGCTAAATCATTTTGCCCAATTCAACAAATCGACCATCTGAAGAAATAGAGCGGATTCTGTGTTAAAGGATGCTTTTTAAGTGCGTTCCTTACTTTATTGGAGTACTTTCTGGAATCGGTTCTAACCCTTTTTTGAGTTGTTTTTCCGCAACCGTTTTTACTTTATCTGAAGCAGTAACAATCTTCTTTTTTACAGTCGCCGCAGTTTTCTTAACGTCCTTCATTGTCTCGGGAATCACATCAGAAGCATTTTTGAGTTGTTTTTCTCCAACCGTTTTTACTCGATATCCAGCAATAACAATAGGTTTTTTTACAGCAGCAGCAGCTTTCTTAGCTTCCTTCATTGTCTCGGGAATCACATCAGATGCATTTTTGAGTTGTTTCTCCGCAACCGTTTTTACTTTATCTCCAGCGATAACAATCGTCTTTTTTACAGTAGACGCAGTTTTCTTAACATCCTTCATTGTCTCGGGAATGCTATCAGAAACTTTTTTGAGTTGTTTTTTCACAATTGTTTTCACCGTATTTCCAGCGACAACAATTGTTTTTTTAGTGGCTGCAGCAGCTTTTTTTGCCTCCTTCACCGTTTCAGCCACACCATCTTCTGTTGTTTCCATTTTTCCAATGAAACCATTCACTAATTCATCGAACTTTCCTTCCAAATCATGCATATACGCTGCTCCTTTTTTACTTAGTTTTTTCCGCGCTTTAATTCCTTTATCTGTACCGTATAAAGTGCCTATTGCAGATCCTAGAACAACACCGAATGCAATTCCCGCCAATACTTTTCCCTTGTCCATGATCGTTTTTTCTTATTAATTTAAAATTATGCGCCTCTTATAAGTCGCAACAATACTGCAATCACTGCAATCACAAGTAATACATGAATGATTGCTCCGGCGTGAAAGCCAAAAAACCCGATTAGCCATACTAAAACAAGAATTACTGCAATCGTGTATAATAAATTTCCCATATTCTATTGTTTTTACTGACAAAAATAGGTTGCTTCATGACGGCTTGAATTACAGCAAAAGGCGAATAATTTGTAAAAATCACATGTTTTGGAAGGTTCATCTTAAGACGTTAGGAGGTTTTTAAATAAGACTTGGCTTTCGAAAAAATGAACAGTGAATAGGAATCAACTCGGATAGAGTAATCAATTTTCTGTTGGAATTACTGCACAAAGATTGAGTGAATTGCACAATTAAACATCATATGATGTTGTTATTCAGTGTTGTACATTCCGCATTCCGATAGCTATCGGAATGCGGGATTACGGAACAAATTAAAGTTTAACTAAAATCGATTGTAATAGCGGTGTCTACTGATTCCAAATCATTGTTGTCCGATAAACTAATTTATTATTAGCCTAAGACGCTGAAATGAGTTTGTATATAGCTGTTTATCATATGTGGTGGACTTCCTTTTTGATTTCACGAAATTGAAATTAGAAGGGTGACGCCTTTTGTACGGAAAAAGTGAAATGCAGTGGAATGCGGAAGAGCAAGCACCGCTAGTGAAGGATGAGGAAACTTGAAGAGATCACCGAAACGGTCGCAATTCCACAAGTGGAGCGCATTGACGGACAAACAGCGTCGAGTTTTCTTTTGCTTACTTTTCTTTTGCGGAAAGAGAATTGTATTGCAATTCGAAGTCCAAGCGTCAGCGCAGGTTAGAAAAGTAAGGTCAATTTAGAAGGACTTGAGATTTTTAATCGGACAATAGTGATTCTAAATGTATAACCAACCCTTGACCCATTATTGGTAAATAAAAACCCATCTAACAAAAAATCCCCTCGCCAAAGACGAAGGGATTTTATAATGTGTAGTATTAACTAAAAACGGCACAATTATTAACATTACACAATGCCATTTTTTATTCAGACGAGAGCCGTATTCAGCCTACCCTGAGCACATTTCGCATCCTTCCGGATCGTCAAGTGAACATGCGATTGCCGCTTGTTGTTCTTCACGTGTTGCTTCATCAGGTTGTTCAGTCATTGTTTTGTCAACTGTAAACTTGATCGCATCCGTTGCAGCTTTTGTTCGCAGGTAATACATTCCTGTTTTTAATCCTTTTTTCCAACCATAGAAGTGCATGGAAGTCAATTTACCGAAGTTGGCATTCTCCATGAAAATGTTCAACGATTGTGATTGACAAATGTATGCTCCACGGTCTGCAGCCATTTCAATGATCGATTTTTGTGAAATCTCCCAAGCTGTTTTGTAGAGTTCTTTGATATCTTGTGGAATCTCATGAATGTTTTGAACAGATCCATTCGATGCCATCAATTTCTGACGCATTTCTTTGGTCCACAATCCTTGTTTTACCAAGTCTTTCAATAAGTGTTTGTTCACGATAATGAACTCACCTGACAATACACGACGCGTGTAAATATTAGATGTATATGGTTCAAAACATTCGTTGTTTCCAAGAATTTGAGCTGTAGAAGCTGTTGGCATTGGAGCAAGTAACAATGAGTTACGCACACCATACGTTTTTACTTCTTCTTTCAATACATCCCATTCCCAACGTGTAGTTGGTGTAACATTCCACATATCAAATTGGAATACTCCTTTTGAAACAGGTGAACCTTCATACGTTTCATACGGTCCTTCTGCTTTTGCCAAATCTTTCGATGCTGTCATGGAAGCATAATACATCGTCTCAAAAATCTCACGGTTCAACGCACGCGCTTCTTCCGATTCGAATGGCAAACGCATTAAGATAAACGCATCAGCTAAACCTTGCACACCTAAACCAATTGGACGGTGACGCATATTTGATTTACGTGCTTCTTCTACTGGGTAGAAATTTCCGTCAATGATTCGGTTAAGATTTACTGTAGCTTGGTACGTAACTTCGAATAACTTATCGTGATCAAATGTTCCTTCTTCTGTAACGTATTTCGGTAAAGCCAAAGAAGCCAAGTTACATACCGCGATTTCGTCTGGAGCTGTATACTCCATGATTTCAGTACATAGATTCGACGATTTGATCGTACCCAAGTTTTGTTGGTTCGATTTTTTGTTCGCAGCATCTTTGTACAACATGTAAGGCGTTCCAGTTTCAATTTGAGATTCTAGAATTTTAAACCATAAATCTTGTGCTTTTACCGTTTTACGACCTTTTCCTTCTTGCTCGTACTGTGTATACAATGCTTCAAATTCATCTCCGTAAGTATCAGACAATCCTGGGCATTCGTGTGGACACATCAACGTCCAATTGCCATTGTCTTCAACACGTTGCATGAATAAATCTGGAATCCAAAGTGCGTAGAACAAATCGCGGGCACGTGATTCTTCTTTTCCGAAGTTTTTCTTCAAGTCTAAGAAATCGAATACATCTGCATGCCAAGGTTCGATGTACATAGCAAATGAACCTTTACGTTTTCCACCACCTTGATCAACATAACGTGCTGTATCATTGTAAACACGCAACATTGGAACGATTCCGTTGGAAGTACCGTTGGTTCCTTTAATGTATGAACCTGTTGCACGAACATTGTGAATCGCCAATCCAATTCCACCAGCTGATTGTGAAATTTGAGCGCACGATTTTAATGTATCATAAATCCCTTCAATGCTATCGTCTTTCATGGTTAACAAGAAACAAGATGACATTTGTGGTTTTGGAGTACCTGCATTAAATAACGTTGGTGTTGCATGTGTGAACCAACCTTCCGACATTAAGTGGTACGTTTTGATGGCTTGTGCCAAATCACCTTTGTGAATTCCAACAGCAACACGCATGATCATTTGTTGTGGACGTTCAGCTATTTCGCCGTTCATTTTCAACAAGTAGCTACGCGTCAATGTTTTAAACCCAAAATAATCATAACGGAAATCACGATCATAAATGATGCTTGAATCCAATAAATCACGGTTATTTGAAATGACTTCGTACACATCATCAGCAAGTAAAGATGCACGTTGACCTGTTTTAGGGTCAATGTACTTGTGCAAATCTTCCATGACATCGGAGAACGATTTCTTGGTGTCTTTGTGCAAATTGGATACCGCAATACGAGACGCCAACAATGCGTAATCTGGGTGATCGATTGTTTTAGCCGCTGCAACCTCTGCCGCAAGGTTGTCTAAATCGGTTGTCGATACACCATCGTAAATACCTTCAATCACTTTCATTGCTACCGCTTCTGGCGATACCAATGGATCGAGGCCATAGCACATCTTGATGATGCGCGCAGTGATCTTATCAAATTTCACTGCCTCTTTTCTTCCGTCTCTTTTTATAACGTACATAGTGCGTTCTCCTATATTTTGGGTTGTTGTTTTCTATAAAACTGGTTAACTGGTGTGCCTTAAAATTCTTCGTCTAGGCTAAACGTTTGATCTTCTTTGTTACCCATCACACCTGCTTTTTGGTATTCGGCAACGCGTTTTTCAAAGAAATTTGTTTTCCCTTGAATGGAAATCATATCCATAAAATCAAATGGATTTGGTGTGTTGAAGACTCTTTCGTTACCCAACTCCGATAACAAACGATCTGCAACAAACTCAATGTATTGTGACATCAATTCAGCATTCATTCCAATAAGTTTTACTGGCAATGCGTCGGTCACAAAGTCTTTTTCAATTTCAACTGCATCTAGAATAATTTGTTTCACTTGTTCTTTCGGCAATTGATTCACTAAATGTTTCGTGTATAACAAACAAGCGAAATCACAGTGCAATCCTTCATCACGTGAGATTAATTCGTTGGAGAAGGTCAATCCTGGCATTAATCCGCGTTTTTTCAACCAAAAGATCGAACAAAATGAACCAGAAAAGAAAATTCCTTCAACGGCTGCAAATGCTACCAATCGTTCTGCAAAAGATCCATTATCGATCCAACGCATTGCCCAATCTGCTTTTTTACGAACACAATCAATTGTATCCAATGCATTGAACAAATGGTTTTTCTCCGTTGAATCCTTAATGTAGGTATCAATCAACAACGAATAGGTTTCAGAATGAATGTTTTCGATTGTTACTTGAAAACCGTAAAAGAACTTTGCTTCTGTATATTGTACTTCCGCCAAAAAATGCTCTGCCAAATTTTCATTAACGATCCCATCTGAAGCTGCAAAAAATGCTAAAATGTGTTTGATGAAATGGCGCTCATCATCATTTAACTTCGTATCCCAATCCAACATGTCTGGCGACAAATCAATTTCTTCGGCAGTCCAGAAACTTGCTTCTGCCTTTTTGTAGAAAGACCAGATATCTTCATGTTGTATTGGGAATAACACGAATCTACTGTTATTTGCTTCTAAAATCGGTTCTGCTTGCGCCATTTTTATTCTGTTTTTTTGAGTCAATAATCTCTAATGCCGTGGAAGCCAAGGAAACCACAGTTTACTATACAATTTACAAATTTTATTTGCTTCCTCTCTCTCGAATTCCGATATGTGTAATCTCATGATCAGACATCAACATCACTTAATTGAGGCATACAAAAATTGTCAAAAATCTTCCCTTTCGCAACTAAAGAAATTCACAATCCATCGAGGTTATCAACACTGAATTTCGAAAAGCCTTTACCATGAACGCTTAGCGGGTTTATTAACATTCACTTTAAAGATATTCACAGTAAATTCATGTTTGTTTGTCGAACTTTTAACATGATTCGTCAACAAGTTGTATATGAACTATATTATTCTTTTGTTCTCTAAAGTTACACGCTTTTTAACCGATTTTATTTCTTTTTTTCTATGTATATTCACAATCAATTGTTAATACGGATAAATCTCCCATTAACCGCGAATTCATGAAAAAAAACCGCTTCTTTTTTAACAAATGGATCACTGATTTGATGCATGTGCTCTATCCAAATTTCTGCTTGGTGTGTGATACTGAAACCCCTCATTCACCCAGTACAATTTGTCCAATTTGTGAAGATGATCTTCACTTTACGTATTATGAATCGTATACCGAACCAACCTCATTGGATCAATTGTTTTGGGGAAGAGTTCCACTACACCGCACCTATGCCATGCTGTATTTTGCAAAAACCAATACAACTCAACCCATTTTACATGCATTAAAGTACAAGGATCGTCCTGACGTGGCTCTTCATTTTGGTGAACGATTGGGTGAAAAGGTAAAACTACAACCACAATTTGCCGACCTGGATGCATTGATCCCTGTTCCACTCCATCCTAAAAAGGAATTTCTCCGTGGTTACAACCAGAGTGAATTGCTTGCACAAGGGATCGCAACACAACTAAATATTCCTATTCATAACGATTTATTAAAGCGCGTTGTGTTTACAGAAAGTCAAACCAAAAAAGGAAAATCTTCACGCTGGGATAACATGCAAGATCGTTTCGCTACTGCGGTTGATCAAAAAACGGAATTCAAACATGTGGCTATTATAGATGATGTGGTGACAACGGGTTCTACTCTTGAAACCTGCGTGCGATTGCTGCAAGAATCACTCCCTGAAACACGCATTAGTATTATTAGTTTAGCGGTGGCTCGGTAACAAAAACAGACCGCTACATTGGATGCAACGATCTGTTTTTTGAGGTCTTAATCTCAGTATAAGACCGTTGCAAAATCCTTTACTCTTCGTTTCTTCAAAAATTCAACATCCTCATTTACAAGTGTAAACTGCGGTGTTAAATTTTAATCGCGCCTCGACTAATGAATTTTTCAACGGTCTTAGTATAAATTTCTGTTGTGTTGAAAAAGGAATTACTCTTTTTCTTTCACCTCTTTTACTCGAATGGTTTGTTTTACGGTTTTACCTTTTTCAGTTTTCGGTTGTTCGTTTTCCAACTCTTTCAATTTTTTATCTGCTTCTTCCCCTGCATAGGTCTCTGTAGTTGTTTTACCGCCAATTGTTGTAGAAACAGTCAAGGTTTTAACGCCATTGATGTCTTCCATATTAATGGTTTTAACTACATCATCTGGGCCAGCTTCAACAACTAGTTCGGTTTCCATCACTTGTTCTCCAGATTCGAGTTCTTTTAGTTTCGCTTCTGCTTCTTTACCTGTAAACGATTCGGTGGTCGTTTTACCATCTTCTGTTGTTTTAATGGTTACCGTTTTTACGCCATTTTCATCCGTTACATTGACTTCTTTGGTCAATTCTTGCTTAACCGTTTTACCTGACTGAGCAGTGCAATTGGACAGTGTTACCATCATGGTAAGTAAACTGCAGATTAAGGTTATCTTCTTCATGTTCTAATTGATTTATAGTATTACACTCTGCAAGTATAAAGGCTATCAATCAGCTAATCAGTATGGATGAAGTTAATTCAGGTTAATAAAGGTTAATGGGCGATTCGGAAACAATTGAAAGAAGCCCAAAACGATTACGAACCTCATTTCGATTGTAAATTTTACGTTCTTTGTAGCTAGATAAAAAAGCATGAAGGTTCTAATAATTGGTGGAGGAATTTCGGGGATAACCCTAGCGCATTTATGTGGAGAAAGGGGGATTGATTATCATGTAATCGACCAAGGTCAAAATTCTTCCTCTTCCATTGCCGCTGGAATTATCAATCCAATGGTGTTCCGAAGAATGACGCTTAGCTGGCGTGCAGATGAATTGGTCTCAGTTGCTGACTCTTTTTATCGCGCAATGGAACGCAAACTTGGTGTGCAATTTTACCACCCAATCGTTATTCGACGTTTGTTTGCAAGTGAACAAGAGGCTGGTTATTGGATAAAAAAACAAGATTTGCCTGAATATGCGCCGTTCATGTCGCCACAAACAGAGGAAGACCGTCATTTTCCGTCTCCGTTGAATACCTTTGGTACTGGGATGGTGCTTGGTTGTTCCTATATCGATGCTGGTGTTTATTGCAATGCACAATGGAATTGGTTGGAAAATCAAGGTAAATTAACCCGTGAAACCGTTTCTTACGATGCCATTGATCCTGAAAATGGAACCTATAATGGAATTGCTTACGATTACATTATTTTCTCTGAAGGAAAAGATGGCATTCACAATCCCTGGTTCAATCACCTTCCACTACAGCAAACAAAAGGTGAGATTTTAACCATTCATGCACCAACCATTTCTCAAGAAGAATTACTGAATAGGAAATGTTTTCTACTCCCAATCGGAAATGGGAATTTCAAAGCTGGTTCAACCTACGTTTGGGATTCAAATGATCTTTCACCAACGGAAGAAGCGCGCATACTTATTGAAGAAAACATTACTTCGGTTACGAATGAATCGTTCACGGTTGTTGAACAAACAGTTGGAATTCGACCAACAGTAAAAGATCGAAGACCTTTATTAGGAAAACATGCCACCTTCCCACAATTGGTTATTGCGAATGGATTGGGAGCAAAAGGCTACTTACTCGCCCCATTGCTGTTGAACGAATTACTCGATCATCTGGTAGAAGGAAAACCATTGCATCCAGAATCGGATATTAAACGGATTAAAAAAAGATAAATAATTGTTTTGTAGGTACGCGATACGATATTTGTAGGCACGCGATGCATCGCGTGCCTACAAAATCCGTAAATTTGCAGTATAAAATTTTACAATTATGTACCCACCAGAACTCGTACAACCGATGAAGGAAGACCTAACACGTGTGGGCTTTCAACAACTTGAAACAGCTAGTGCTGTTGATACTGCAATTCCAAACAGCGAAGGTGTAACCTTAGTTGTCGTGAATTCCGTTTGCGGTTGCGCTGCGGGCAATTTACGCCCAGGTGTAAAACAATCGCTTGCAAACGAAAAATTACCCAATAACTTGTTTACTGTTTTTGCTGGAGTTGATACCGAAGCGACACAGCAAGCTCGTAACTATTTTTTGCCATTCCCTCCATCTTCGCCTTCTGTAGCGTTGTTTAAGGACGGGAAATTGGTTCACTTCTTGGAACGTCACAATATTGAAGGAGTAAGTGCTGCATTGATCGCTGAGAATTTAGCTGCCGCTTACGACGAATTTTGTAATTAAGACTAGAAGACGTTAGACTAAAGACGGAAGACTAAAGACTAAAGACAGTATACCTTATTGTCTTTAGTCTCTCAGCGAAGCGATCTTTAGTCTTTTCGTCTCCAAACGTACTAAGATGTTTATCGATACCCACACCCATTTATATTCCGACCAATTCAACGAGGATCGCACAGCAATGATTCAACGTGCCATTGATGCAGGTGTTGAAATTCTTTGTTTACCCAATATTGATCTCCGAAGCATTGAAGGAATGCATGCATTGGAAACCCAATTTCCCAAAAATTGTTTCGCCATGATGGGTTTGCATCCGTGTTCTGTTGACGCGGATTGGGAACAAACCTTAGCAACTTTGCGCGCACACATCGATCAGCGTAATTACATTGCGATTGGCGAAATTGGCGTTGATTTATATTGGGATAAAACCTTTCGTTCCGAGCAAATGGAAGCTTTTCGGCAACAAATTCGTTGGGCAAAAGAAAAAGGATGGCCCATTGTGATTCATGCACGTGATTCGTTCCCAGAAATTTTTGAAGTCCTCGACCAAGAAAATGATGAACGCTTGCGTGGAATTTTTCATTGTTTTACTGGAACAGTTGCAGATGCCCAAAGAATTGACAATTACGGTGGTTTTTTAATAGGAATTGGCGGAGTTGTGACCTATAAAAAATCGGAATTATCGGAAGTACTAACGACCATTTCACCTGATCGAATTGTATTAGAAACCGACGCACCATACCTTCCACCAACACCCTTTCGCGGAAAACGCAATGAAAGTGCTTACCTGCTTCACACAGCTGAAAAAGTGGCAGAAATCTATGAGCTACCTTTAAATGAACTGCAAAAAATCACCACCGCAAATGCCATAAAATTGTTCGGATTGGAACAAGTGGTTGCGAATCTCGGAAAATGAAGCAACTTTGTAGCTGTAAATGCGAATAACAAAGTGATGCAACGACCAACAGTACTTGTAATTTATACCGGCGGAACCATTGGAATGGTAAACGACGCTTTAACGGGTTCACTTACGGCTTTCGATTTTGGTGATGTCTACAAACACATTCCTGAATTGGCTCGATTAAATGTTGAATTAACCACCAAGGCTTTTGAGCATCCAATCGATTCTTCTGAAATGAATCCTGCATTATGGGCGGAAGTTGCACAATTGGTCTATGATAATTACGCGACTTTTGACGGATTTGTAATTCTCCACGGTTCAGATACCATGGCGTTTACCGCTTCTGCATTGAGTTTCATGCTTCAAGGATTAAAAAAACCTGTTATTCTTACTGGATCACAATTGCCCATTGGAACCATTCGCACAGATGGGAAAGAAAACCTCATCACTGCCATTGAAATTGCTGCTGCCAAAAACGAACAAGGCGAACCGCGTATTTGCGAAGTAGCGATTTATTTTGAATACTCACTCTACCGTGGAAATCGCACATCCAAGGTTTCTGCTTCTGCATTCGAGGCCTTTCGTTCACCCAATTTAAGACCATTGGCTGTAGCAGGTGTTCACATCGATTACAATACAAATAGTTCCTACGCATCGGAAGAAAAACTGACCTTGTTTACTGATTTTAATCCTGCAATTGCGGTCATTCAATTGTTCCCTGGTTTGCCTTGGAACATCTACGCACCTTTATTTGATGTTTCAAAAACAAAGGGAATTATCTTGGAAACCTTTGGCTCAGGAAATGCTTCATCAGACGAATTGTTTCATGTGTTGTTGAAGTCCTATATTCAAACAGGCGGAGTGGTTATCAATATTACACAATGCGCATCTGGAACAGTAGAACAAGGAAAATACGAGACCAGTTCATTCTTTGAAAAGAACGGTGTTTTGTCTGGTTTTGATCTCACAAAAGAAGCTGCAATTACAAAATTGATGTACGGATTGGGCAAATATACCGCCGATCACACACAACTGAAACAACTTTTTGCCACTGCAATTTGTGGTGAACAATCAAATTAATAATCAAACTGAGGTTAATAAGCTCAATTGCGAAAAAATGTGTAGTTTTGCCCGCTCTTGTGGAATCCAATTGGAAACAACAAGATCATAACGGAGAGGTGGCAGAGTGGCTGAACGCGCACGCTTGGAAAGCGTGTTTACGGAAACGTAACGGGGGTTCGAATCCCCCTCTCTCCGCAAAAAAGAGACGGTGTAAGTGCGAAAGCAATTGCACCGTTCTTTTTTGCTCCTCATTCTCACTCTCACACTCTTTCTTTTTCAGCAGTGAGTGTGAAATCCTTTGAATGAATCGGTAAAAGGTCTATCGGAGTAGAGGAGTTGAAGGATATGCTTTTGTGTTAGCTATAAATACCACAAGTACGCCAATTTTAAAAGTAGGGTGTTGCTCAAAGCGCAACAGGAACTCAAAAAGAATACGGACATCCAATTTGAGTTTGACGAACTGACATTTGATAGAAAAGTAGAAAAGATTCTGTTTTTACCAATATCAAAGTTGGACTTATTTCAGATTATTTTTGGAATTGAGGGTATTCAAACATTGTCAAAGATTGAACCTGACCACTATTGAAGAGATGCTGAAAATACTATAAATTAAATGTGAATAATTTGGATTAGTTCGGATTAAATTATATATTGCTTATCTTAATCATTAATTCACACATAGATGCCAGAATTGACAAAGCCTATCACTACGAACTTATTCAGCTTCAAAACATTTCGATCTCCAGATAAGATTGATTTTAATCAAAAAGAGGAGTTCTTTATTCATCATCCAGATATTACGTTGAGCGCATTTAATCAATGTCCAATTCCAGAGGGCAATAGTTCAACGGATCAACTGGATAAGTTCTTAAACAAGTTTAAACCAGCTAAGAGTTACAAAGAAATACGGGCTAAACATCCTGCCATGTATGATTATTCTAGCTTGCTCATGCAGCAAAGAAAAAATGACAGCACAAAAGGGAATTTGGATGAAAAAAAGCTTGAACCGCTTAATAATGTGGAAATTTTAAAAGTTTGGGACGAATTGTTTGTTCAACTTGCAACTCAAGCGTCCAAAACTGTGCGACAGGCCTGTATACAGTTGATAATTGCTCAGCACTGTTTAAAGAACAATAAAACGTTTGATTTAAAAGATGTGTCCAAGTTGGTGGTTGTGATCCCTGACGTCGTTATTGCTTGTTTCAAACCTTGGAGATTTTCGAAATGTGGTGGTGAATTGTTCGGCATTCAAAATCTTGGAATACAAGAATACAGAAGAGTTGAACAAACATTGTGCTGCTATGTGCCAGGCGAGGTTTCTCACATTGAGAATATTATGGCTAAAGAATACAAAGAAAAAAGTACGCGTAACTTATTACGAACAGAATTCACAACGGAGATTACCAATGAAACCGAAATTGAAAATATCAATGATACAACATCAACGGAGCGTCATGAATTGAGCAGTGAATCTGCAAAGGAGTTGCAAAAAGACAAATCGTTTGATATTAGTGGCTCCGTTAGCGTCTCGAAAGATTCAAAGGTATTTGGAAGTATTACTGCGAATGTAAGTTCAGGCTACAATAGTAGTTCTTCTTCTTCTACGTCAAACACAGAAGCGAAGAACTATGCGAAGGAAATTACGGAGAGAGCTTTAGAAAGGGTAGTTCAAAAAACTACAGAGAAGCGCACCTTCAAAATGATTAAAGAGTTTGAAGAAAATAACAAACACGGTTTTGACAACACGCTAGGTACTCAGCATGTAACAGGCGTTTACCGATGGGTAGACAAGATATATGACAATGAACTTGTCAATTATGGCAGACGTTTATTGTTTGAAATCAGCGTACCGAGTCCAGCTGAGTTTTACAAGAAAGCAATGACATGGAAGTCCAAAGCGGCAGAATCGGCTGTAGATGTGCTGACACCTCCTAAAACGTTGGCTGAATTCGGACTATCCGATCCTTCAAACCTCGTAGTTGATGAAATCGAAAAAATTACCGAAGCAGCTAGTTATTATGGAGTAACCATTGTTTGGCCAGAAATCGAGAAAACGTTTACAAAATCCGACAACTATAACGTTGGTTATCAAAATGATGATTCTTATACGCCCGTTACAGATGTTCCGATCGAAGCAACTTATGGCGTTTATAGAGTCGTGGGTTCATTTAGCTTTGATTATAAGGGAAGAAAAAATAAACACGCATACTTAAACTTATATTTTGCCGGACAAAATAAGGGTTTTAATGATTATTGTTCAGGAACTGGCAAATGTCAAGGAGGCGATAGTTTTGACCTCTGGTTTAATCCGAATGTGTTTACTAGTTTGCCTGTATATCTAAGACACAGATTTATTGGCGAATTTGCATACAATTGCACCATTTATTGTAAATTAAGTAATGAAGTAATTACCCAATGGCAAAGTGATGTCTATGCAGAATTACAACAAGCATATAACCAATTGCTAGCAAAACATGAAGAAGAATTAGCACTTCAACAAGCCGCGCAACAAGCCGAAGCGGATCAACAAGGAAATGAGAATAATAGCAATCCTGGGATGAATCGTTTGATCGAAGAGCGAGAATTGAAACGATTGTGCATTGAAATGATGAGCAAACCTTATTGCTACGACATGGGGAAAAGTTTCAGCACATGCAAAACGGAAAAATGTGAATCTGAATGCGGTGAAGTCGAAAACGTAGTAAGCGAAGTAATTCAAAACGAAGCGTTAGTAAAATACGCTGAGTTTATCAAGTTCTTCGAAACAGCGTTTCATTGGGAGATTTTTAGCTATATTTTCTATCCATATTATTACGCAGCGAAATGCAACTGGTCAGCATTATTGCAAACGAAAAATGACGACCCAATTTTTGAGGCGTTTTTACAAAGTGGAATGGCGAAACTGCTAGTTCCAGTTCGTCCGCAGTATGAAAAAGCAGTTATGTGGTACATTGAGACGGGTGAAATCTACACCGATGAAAACCTTGTTCCAGAAATTGAAGATGATCGTTATTTGTCTTTGTTGAAAGAATTGCAAAATCAAGAAGAGGTCAGAGTCGAAGGAAAGTGGAAAACGAGAGTACCATCTGCCCTCACCATCATTCAGGCAAAATCCACGTATCTGGAAGACGAAAAAGGCTTACCATGTTGCGATGATGAAACGGAAGTTTTTGGAAGAGATGACCGTTTGTTGGAAGGTGCCGATCCTCAACCTGAATAATTATGGGACAGAGTATTTTTGAATTTGCAGAGAATTTGGACATGAAAAATTAATTATGATCATTGAGCCCCATCTGATTTTTGAACGTGGATGGGGTTCTTGATACTTAGATAGAGTTTGCTAATACGCTCTAAGTCATGGGAGGGACACAGGGTAAAACCATTATTCCTATTCTTTGATGAAATGCAATTTTCTAAATCGTTTAATGATGATTCAATTTCAGCATGGTTAACTTCAACATTCGGATTCCCCGAAATCAGCATTGGTCCTGGGAAGTTTTCAATTTCGACCTTTAGTAATCCCAATAATTTACAAATGACATTATCCTTACCTTATATAGAAAGAGTTATCCTGAAATCCGAGACCAACTTGAGATTTAAAAACAATTGGAGCAGTTATGACACCTCGGGCTTCGGAACTACTTTTTTGCCTAAATCCAATATTCAAAGATCTATAAATCTACGGATATATGATGCAGCCGAGTTAGTTGAAAGTATCGACTCTCAACAAATAAATACTGGTGTTTCGTTAGGCTTAGAAAATGTTGAATATACTGTTTTATCGTTTTTTAAAGGTTCTCAAGCCTCATTAATGAGTGATCGGGTTACTCTTAATGGAAATGAATTAGCGATGTTCATTGAAATTCAAAATAATCAAGATGCTCTAGTATTTTTCAAATTTGGAAAAGTAATAGCAAAACAACTAGACGTTCTTGCGAAAAATGATACTCAAAAGGCTCTAAATATAGAACGTTCGAAGTTTGAATTTTCTATATCGGAAATAAAACAATCCCTTAAAACTAAAACCTCTAGTCAAAATGTCTTAGAGTTTTCACTTTCGACTATGGGGTTCGAAATGGTATCTTTTACCGCTTCCGATTTTGAGAAAATAATTGATGAAGCACTCTCAAATATTCCTGACGTTGATGGAGTATTGTTTGACGCAGGAATCAATGAAAACGCAAAAGAATGGTCACATGGTGATATCGAAAAAATTGCATTTAAGGGAATCTATTCGAATAGCGAAATATTACAGATTTACTACGGAAATTGGTTGCGTGATTATTCGTCTGTCATAACAGGTAGCACAGTTGGTTTTGATAAACCTGATCGTGATAAATTGATTGACTTAAATCCTAGACCAAAAGCTGTCACAAATTATATGTCTGATTTTTTTAGTAAACCCTCACAAGATTCTTGGGTTAAGATTATTACGCTTCTCGCCGCAAATGAGTTTGTCTACAAAAAGAGCCCTAATAATCACAATATTTTGGATCATGTGAGAACACTTTCAAAAACATATGATACTCCTACTAAAAATATCGTAGGTCTGTATCGTCCAGAGGAGCATATTGACAATCCGAAGGCATTAATGGATGAATCTTCATTAAGCAGTTCTACCTTGGATAGCCCAGTAAACTATACTTACTCTAAAATAAGCACAAGCGGAGGTCCTGTTGAATATGTTACGAAACAATTATACATAGGGGAATCACTTGATTCATTGAAGATTACTTCAAAAATGAAGAAGTACATTAAAAACACAGTTTCTAATGACACTCGTCCTTCATCGTATAGGTATTTTGGAGAGCAAATGCGTCTTGCTAAGAAAAAAGGCAAAAACAAAACTGGCTTCAGACATTTCGGTGCGGCTTTACATGTTTTAGAAGATTTTTATGCCCACAGCAACTTTGTAGAAGTAGCACTCATTAAATTAGGACATAAAAAAGTGTATCCTTGGGTTGATTTATACATCGATGGAACTACAATCCCGAGCAGTAATATAGATGCTTGCAAAATTCCTGTTGTCACAGGATATTTTGGACAACTTGATATCATTGCAAGTCTTGCCCCTAAAATAGCTCAGGATTTTTTTCCTACCTCATATCAAGCTTACAAACAACTCAATCCTGGAGATCGCACCCTTATGGATGAATTAATTATTATAGTGCTTGACGATTATATTGGTAAGGAAGAAGGAATGAAAGATTCTGAGAAGTTTTCTTTTTTGACTTTTGGGTACAAGGAAATGAAGGCGAATTACCTTGATTATTTAAAAATTTTGGATTTAATTAGAAAAGCTGAGCAACTTCCTTTTATTGGGTCAACAATCACCACGTATAAAAAGACCTTGGACATTCTATCTCAAACAATCTCTTTTTTACCTAACCTTGTAATTAGTTCGATTCTCAATTCTCTTGATGATGCCGTTCAATCAAGACAGACTCAGACTGGTACAATAGGAACAAATCCCTCACATACACAGTTAGCTAAGGATCACGCGGATCATCATTTTAATGATCTTGCTGGTTATCTGGCTCACATTGTCGTTAAACGTGTTGGGGAGCTAATGAAGAAATGTTGGAAGGGAGATAAATCCGTTACTATCGAATCTATTATTGATTTGGTAGGTGAGCGATATTTTGTACACCCATGCGATGTTGACTGGATTGATAATCATATAAAAGAATGGGCTGGTAAAAATTCTAGTAAAGTTAAACGAGGAGAAAGTAAAACACTGTATGAACATGGAACAAAAGAATTTAATAAACTTAAGAAAGATGTGGACAATAAACTCAAAGAATATTCTTAGACCAATAACCTACACCCTTTTGGGCTTGATTTTGGTAAGCTTCGTTTATTCGTGCTCGATAACAGAATGCGAAGAATGCGACAAGAACGTACCGGAAGAAATAGAAAAAATAAGTGATGGTGATTTTGCCGCATATAAACGTTTTATGCAAAAGCATCCTGACCCTGAATTTAATTGTTGTATACTAAATAGCGGAATTAATTCTGTAAATTATAATACAATAGGGCATGTGCAAGCTTCTCAAAGTCTAGAAATCACTAGAGACTTTTTTAATTATGATTTATCCCAGGATACGAAAAATGAGTTTTTAAGTGGTTACTGGGGCAGTAATATGGACAACATTACAAAATTCTTAATCAAAAACGATGCTAAGTTAGTAGTCCCTAGTTTTATTGATTCTACATTTTACCCTCGTTTAAAAAAAATGAAGGAATTGGGTTACGATATGAATTATTCAGACCCTGAAACAGGTCGCAACTTATTTTTAGATTTTAGCGCAATGGGATATGAGAATAAAAAATTTAAAGATGGTGAATACGCAATAGAATGTTTGAAATATTTGAAATCAATTGGTGTTGATACGAAACTAAAAGACGCTAATGGTAAAACAGCCTTAGAGATTGCCTCTGACCAAAAAATCATTGAGTATTTAAAAAGTATCTAGTATTAGAGGTACAGACGCTAGCTGGAGTGGCTATTGAGACCGAGGCTGGTCACTAAAATCAGGTAGGAAAATACGAAGGTAAAAATTCAAAATTAGTACTCTCAAAAATAAATTAAGATATAGATATAATTGTAAATTTGATTAAGGACATCTTGTATTCTGTCCCATACTTAACTTATAATATTCACTAAAATATCTTAAACCGCAATTGGAAACTACTATTTCTCAACTATGCACAACTAGTATTGTGCATAGTTGAGCGGATTTTGACTGAACAAAAACGAGACACAAAATTCGACAGTGAATTGCAATTTTTTGGTAATTGGTAACCAGTAACTGATCTCCTGAATGCTTGACATTTCCCATTATGACCTTTAACACAGAAGTGGTATTTTAGATTACAAAAATGCCTCATTTTGCACTCAAATACTGTCTAAAGCATAAATTTGTGGGGATTGAGAACCGAATAACAGTTCTCATTTTCAATAGTACTTCTCTCTTATTAATCCTTGCTGTGTATATGAGATCAAAACCTCTGATTTTACATTGCTTTCCAAAGATTAACAGCCTTTCAATTGCTGTTTAGGATAAATTTTCTGAAAAATCGTTCAGATCGTTCGCTTCTGAATCAGTTGCGGGTTTCTCAAAATACCCTTTCACCACTTTTGCCTTCGCGTTCCCAATCACTTCCGCTAAACTTTCTAGCGATTGTTCTTTGACGCGTTTTACGGATTTGAAGTGTTTGATCAAGGTTTCAACTGTTTTTTCGCCAATACCATCAATTTGTTCCAATTCATTGGTCAATGCACCTTTGCTGCGGCGGTTGCGGTGATGTGTAATTCCAAAACGGTGGGCTTCATTCCGCAGGTGTTGAATGACTTTCAGTGTTTCTGAACGTTTATCAAGGTACAAGGGCAAGCTGTCGCCGGGGAAAAACAATTCTTCTAATCGTTTGGCAATTCCTACGATCGCAAACTTACCGCGGATTTCTAGTTTTTCCAATGCTTCAAGTGCTGCGCTTAATTGTCCTTTCCCACCATCAATGATCACGAGTTGTGGCAAGGATTCACCTTCGTCTAACAGCCTTCTGTAGCGACGAAAAACAGCTTCACGCATGGTCGCAAAATCATCTGGACCTTCAACTGTTTGTACATTAAAATGGCGGTAATCTTTTTTACTTGGTTTGGCATCTTTAAACACCACACAAGCCGAAACTGGATGCGTTCCTTGAATATTGGAGTTATCAAAACATTCAATGTGGATGGGCAATTCTTGGAGGCGCAAATCCTTTTTCATTTGTTCCAAAATGCGCTCGGTATGGCGTTCAGGATTCTTGATTTTCTCCTGTTTCATTTTCTCCAAGCGGTAAAACTTGGCGTTCCGCAAGGACAATTCAACCAAGGCTTTTTTATCTCCGCGCTGTGGAACGAAAAATCGGGTGTTTTCCAATTCCCAATCAATGGGCGTTTCCACCAATACTTCAGTTGCCACACTTTGAAAACGTTCGCGCATTTCGGGCAATACAACGGTTAGAATATCTTCTGGACCTTCGTCTAATTTGCGTTTGACTTCAATGGTGATTCCATGAATGATTGCACCACTGTTGACCACCAAATAATTGACAAAAACGGAATCATTGTCTTCCACCATGGTCAATACATCTACTTCATGAATGGTGGGCGAAACAACGGTTGATTTGGCTTTATAGTGCTCTAAAATACCGATGCGCGATTTCAAATCTTGGGCTTCTTCAAACCTATAGGCCGCTGCATGTTCGAGCATCATGCTTTTTAAATTTTGAATCACCGAAGCGATGTTTCCTTTCAGAATCCCTTCTATCTGATCAATCATTCCGTTGTAATCTGCTGCAGTTTGTTTGCCTTCGCACGGTCCCTTGCATTTTCCAATGTGGTATTCCAAGCAGACTTTGAATAATTGCTTTTCGATTTTATTGGCAGCTAAATCAAGCGAACACGTGCGCAGCGGAAACAATTCACGGATCAATTCCAACAAGGTTTGCATCACCCGACCACTTGGATATGGCCCGAAATATTTTGATCCATCCTTGATCATTTGACGGGTAGAAAATACACGCGGAAATGGTTCTTTGCGAATACAAATCCATGGATACGTTTTATCGTCTTTGAGTTGGATATTGTAGCGCGGCTGGTATTTTTTAATGAGGTTATTTTCCAATAACAATGCGTCATTCTCGGTTTCAACAACAATGTAGTGGATGTCTGCAATCTTTTTGACCAGAATATGCGTCTTCGCTTGCTCGTGATTTTTGTTGAAATACGACGTTACACGTTTCTTGAGGTTTTTCGCCTTTCCGACATAGATTATGATTCCATCTTTATCAAAATACTGATAGATCCCCGGTTTTTCGGGAAGTGTTTTTAATTTGAGTTGAAGATCTGTATTCGACGATTGCACACACAAATGTAGTGAACACGGATCATTAAACGATCTTATTGATAAAGCAACTTGGCATATTCATTGTAATACCGAAAAGAGTATTTTTGTAAAAAAACAAACACATGAAAAGAATCGCATTGATTACCCTCGTTACAGTATTCTTAGGATCATTCCTATCGATGTGTAAAACTTCAAAACAAGGAGGTGGAGGATTTAATCTATTTACCATTGACCAAGATCGTCAATTAGGAGCACAAGTTGCAGGTGAAATTGATGGAAATCAGAAAGAATATCCATTACTTGATTCAGCTAGTAACAAAGCGGTTTATGCGTATGTTTATAAAGTACGTGATGCTATTTTGAATTCTGGCAATGTAAAACACAAGGACGATTTTCAATGGCGTATTCGCATCATTAAAAATGATAGTATTTTGAATGCGTTTTGTACGCCAGGCGGTTACATTTATGTGTATACTGGAATCTTGAAATTCCTCGATAATGAAGCGCAATTTGCTGGAGTTATGGGTCATGAAATTGGTCATGCAGATTTGCGCCATTCGACACAACAAATGACAAAAATGTATAGTGTTGATGCGTTACTAAGCATTATTGCTGGAAATCGTCAATTCTTGAAACAAGTAACAGAAGGAATCATTGGCTTAAAATTCTCCCGTAATCACGAAACACAAGCAGACGAAGCATCCGTTCGTTATTTGTGTCCAACTTCGTATGCGGCAGATGGTGGCGCAGGATTTTTTAGAAAAATACAAGAAATGGGAGGCGGCAAAACACCAGAGTTCTTGAGCACTCACCCAAGTCCAGAAGGTCGAATTGAACATTTTGAAAATGCCCGTATAGAACAAGGTTGTCAAGGAACAAGTTCATTTGATGTTGAATACAAGGCAATGGTTGCAAAACTTCCGTAATTTAGGCCTCTATGCAACTATTCTTAGAAGACGGTTCTTATGTATTGACCGATGAAGCAATTGATTGTTCGATTCCTTTAGAAGCTTCGGCAACAAATCCAAGAGCGTGGTATGTCAATGCTCCAGTAATTGAACCAGTTCGAACAGCAGATTGGAATGGTTCTGTTGCAGAAGGTGGTAGTGTTAATTTCAGAAATATCTTCTTTAATCCGCACGGTCATGGAACGCATACAGAATGTTTGGGTCACATCACGGAGGAAGTTTATTCTGTTAATTCAATTACGTTTTCGCCTTTCATGAAAGCTGCTTTGATCAGTGTTGAACCGATGCAACAACCAAACGCTGATGGTTCAATTGATTCAGTTATTACCTTAGAACAATTGAGTGAGCTTTCTAATTATCCAGCTACTGAAGCAGTGTTGATTCGTTCACTACCCAATAATACCTCTAAATGCAGTACGGATTATTCGTCCACTAATCCAACTTATTTGGAGGTTGAAATTGTTTCGTTATTGGACGAAATGGGGATCAAACATTTATTAGTAGACGTTCCTTCTGTAGATCGTGAGCAGGATAACGGTGCGTTGGCATTTCATCATGCATATTGGGGAGTTCCTGACAATCAGCAGTTTGACCGTACAATTACCGAGCTAATCTTTGTTCCTGATACGGCAAAAGACGGCGTTTATTTACTCAACTTAGAAACAGCGCCTTTTGTCAATGATGCAACTCCCAGTAGACCTGTTATTTACCCCTTACATCGAAACGAAGAGGATCAATAATTGACACTTAAAGAAACCTTTTTAAATTTCCACTGTGAACGGCATTGATTTTGCTAGCTAACAGTTACATTTGTAAAAAATTAATCTATGAAAAGTATTGTTTTTTTCGCTTTATTATTGATCGTAGCAAGTTGTGGAACAAAAGTTCCCTTTACAGATCAGTTAAAAGAGGAATTTGATTTGACACCTGAGAACATGATGAAGGTGCAGTTTTTCACTTCTGCTGTTATCATTTTGGAAAAAAGCAGTTCATCTGGTAATCAATCCACTGGAGATGATGGTGCTTTGGTTGTCAATTCTAGTAAAACACAAGATCGAATCATTATCAATCCAGGTACAAAGTGTGTCTTTGAGAAAATGGGTGAAAACAATATGATCGTTGTACGTTTTGAATTGGGAACAGGAAAAGTATTGAAATTCAATACTCGTTCTACCCAAACAAGTGGTAAGTATTACTTGGTTACTGAAGCAAAAGAAAATACTGCTGGTATTGTTGAGTATGGAAACGAAACGTATACAGTTGCCCAAGGTGCTGGAAACTCGCATCTGCAAGTAATCTTGAAAAAGCTACAGAAAACGAAACGAAAAGACCGCGTAGTAAAAGGTTTAAAAGTATAAACATGAACGCTCCGCCTCAAAACGGAGCGTTTTTTTTTGAGATAGATTATGCTTGAGTATTATTCCGTTTTTAAATCCTTGCACATTATTTTTGTAGTCAGCTGGTTCTCTGGGCTGTTCTACATTGTGCGTTTGTTTATTTATCACACGGAAGCCAATCAGAAACCTGAAATCGAGAAAACCATTCTTCAACAGCAATTTAATATCATGCAATGGCGTTTGTGGTATATTATCACGACACCTGCCATGATTTTAACCGTGGTTTTTGGCACATTGATGTTGATTGCTCAACCAACGCTTTTAGAGCTGCCTTGGATGCATGTAAAATTGGCATTCGTGGTGATTTTGTTGGTCTACCATTTTATTTGTCAGGGAATCATGAATCGCTTAAAAAACGGGAATTCAAAATGGAACTCCATGCATTTACGCCTATGGAATGAAGCGGCGACCTTGTTGTTAGTTGCCATTGTTTTTGTGGTGATCATGCGCGATGCGCTGAGTTGGATTGGTGGAATAATTGGATTTTTTGGCGTTGGGATTGGGTTGATGTTGGGGATACGGTTGTATAAACGTCTGACAAAAAAATCATAACAAATTAATATTCAATGTTATACGTTCGGTAATATTGCGAGATTACGGAACATTTTTTAGTTTAACTTAAGTCTGTTCAAAAGAGGTAGGTTCGAAAACCGACTGCAATTCCTTCACTAAAAACTCTGCTGATCCATATAACCGATAATAGTGCTTGTCTCTAATAACCCCAATTCGATTATAAATTTTGTTCAGAACGCCCATAAATGTTAGAGTTTGAGTAAAAAGGATGAAGGAATAGCGGGCTATTTCGAGGTCTTTTTAGGATAAAATCTGGTATTTATGGGTGAATTACTACATGTCTATCCAATTAAATCTTTGAAATAATTCGTTGATTTTATTCGCGATAACTCGCTATCACTCATAAAACCGCCTTTTCTTTCAAATTTTAATTGGATTCTGAACTGAAATTTATAATCGAATTGAGGTTAATATAAAACTCGGTAATAATCCCAGCGTGTTCCAATTCTTTTAGATGTTGACAAACAGTGGCGTCACATAATTTGGTTGCTTCCATAAATTGTCGATTGGTACCTAATCCATGTGAAGAAAGAAATTCAACAATTACAATTCTAGCAGGGTGTCCCATAGCTTTTGCTGTACGTGCAAACCCCTTTTGTTTCAATGAATACTGTGCTGTTTTTGATGATCCCATAAGGCTTTTCTTATTTAAGTTAGTGAAAAACAAGATTTAATGCCAAACAATCATTCAAAAAAATCACGAAATAGAACAAAAAAAGTAAGTATAAGAAGAGAACTCTTTTGTATTGAAAACTTGAAGAAACGATTGGTTGAAGAATAAAAAAACACAGCTTTTAATTTCTTATGTCAATGATAAACAAATGATTACAGCCAGTAATCCCGCAATATTACGGAACAATTAACAAATGGGTTAAAACCTTTATCTTACATTGCAATAGGTTTCTAAAAATAAGTCGATATTTTTACAAAAAGAATCAAACATGTCATACGAAAATATCCTAGTCGAACAGGCTGGACACATACAAACAATTACCATTAATCGTCCTGCTCAACTCAATGCTTTAAACAAAGCTACGATTGAAGAATTGCATACTGCGCTCAGTGCCGCAAATAATGATGCAGAAACAGGTGTGGTGATCCTCACAGGTTCAGGAGAAAAGTCATTTGTTGCAGGTGCAGATATTAAAGAATTTGCGCATTTTTCTACCGAAGAAGGCAAATTACTTGCTTCGAAAGGACAGGAATTGTTGTTTACCTTCCTAGAAAACATGACAACTCCAGTGATCGCCGCTGTCAATGGTTTTGCCCTTGGTGGTGGATTAGAATTGGCAATGGCTTCGCATATTCGAGTGGCTTCTGACAATGCAAAACTGGGGCTTCCAGAAGTTTCGTTGGGTGTCATTCCTGGATATGGAGGAACGCAACGTTTGGCACAACTCATCGGTCGTGGAAAAGCAAATGAATTAATTTTCACTGCTGGAATGATTTCCGCAAATGAAGCATTTACTTGGGGATTGGTGAATCACGTTTGTACGCAAGAAGAATTACTTCCTTTGGCGCAGAAGATTGCTCAAAAAATCATCAATAATTCATCAACTGCCATTGCTGCAGCGATTCGTTCAGTGAATGCTTTGTACAGTAAAGGTGGTCAAGCTGGATTTGATACGGAAGTCCATGAATTTGGGAACTGTTTCGGAACGCCAGATTTCGTTGAAGGAACCACTGCATTTATTGAAAAACGCAAACCAAACTTTCGCGGATAATTGAATCCATTAAAGAAATTACTCGGACAAACAGCTGTTTATGGTCTGTCAAGTATTCTTGGCAGGGCGATGAATTTTTTACTCGTTCCGCTCTATACCACATTTTTTGCGGCAGCTGATTACGGTGTCATTTCTCAATTGTATGCTTTGGTCGCTTTTCTGATGGTGTTTCTCACTTTCGGAATGGAAACTTCGTTTTTTCGATTCATTCAAAACAAACCTGATAAACAGTTGGTCTACCAAAATAGTTTCCTAACTGTCGTTGGCCTCAATGTTTTCTTTTTCTTGCTCATTCTGTATTTTAATCAGGATTTTGCTGACCTATTGTTGATGTCAGGTCACAATGATTACATCATCATTCTCGCCGCAATTGTTGGGGTAGATGCAATTGCAAGTATCCCATTGGCACGCCTGCGAGCTGAAGAAAAGGCCAAACAATTTGCATTGATTCAATTGGCTTCAATTGGTGTGAATATAGGATTGAATTTATTCTTTCTGTTTTTCCTTTTCGATCCAGAACACCCAGAAGAAGGCATTTGGTTCATTCTACTTGCCAACCTGATTTCGAGTTTGGTAAAACCCGCTTTACTCTACAAAGATTTCCTCAACATTGCCTTGAAATTTGACTGGAAACTCTTTTGGGAAATGTCCAGATATGCTATTCCTATTGTTTTTGCTGGATTTGCGTTTATCGTCAATGAAACCATTGATCGGATTATGTTGAAACAAATGCTCTATGATCCAGAACACGGTGTTACGGCAAAAATGGCAGATGCGCAAATTGGGATTTACAGTGCGTGTTATAAACTCGCCATGTTGGTTTCGATGTTATTACAAGCATACCGATATGCAGCTGAGCCTTTCTTTTTTAATCAAGCAAACAATAAGGATCGCAATAAGCTCTACATCAAACTCATGAATTACTTTGTGGCGGCGATGTGTTTAGCATTTCTTGGCGTTTCGCTCAATTTAGACATCTTCAAGTATTTTGTAAGCAATGAAAATTACTGGGTTGGTTTAAATGTTGTTCCCATCTTGCTCATGGCAAATGTCTTTTTGGGGATTTACCTCAATCAGAGTATTTGGTATAAGTTAACCGATCAAACAAAATTTGGGGCTTACATAGCTGTTGGTGGCGCATTTCTAACCATTCTGATCAATTACCTTTTTATTCCTGCTTACGGCTACATGGCAAGTGCTTGGGCAACTCTGATTGTGTATAGCGCACAAATGGTAGCATCTTATGTTCTTGGACAAAAATACTTCCCGATTAAGTACAACTTGCGCAAGTTCGTGTTGTATTTGGGCGCAAGTTTACTCCTATTCTTCTTAGCAAAAGCGCTGAATTTAGAGGACGGAAGTACACTCAAGTTTATTGTACAAAATGGATTAATCCTCGTGTTTATAAGGTTGGTGATGTTCATTGAAGGGATAAAACTGAGACGACCACGCTTAAACTAATCGCCAACAAGAATTACTCGTTATTTTCAGGAAAACAACTTATTGTAGAATTAGAAAAACTATGCAGCTGTATTTGTTCTCTCTAAGCGCGAAAGCACAATCAATGGAACAATCGGAATAAGAATTCCAGCCAATGTCCAAACGGTCGATTGTCGTTCCAATAGATTTGAAAGTCGTGAAGTAAAATAAATACTCAATAAATAAATCACGAGCGTCAAGATAAATGCCATTGTTGTATAATCAACGGGCACCACAACAATTCCAAACGAAAGAATGGTATACAATGCAATAACAGCAATTCCACCAAATAAACCAATTTGACGTGTGAGTGATAATTCTTTGTTCAATTCTGATTCAGAAGCTGTAACAGCAAAATAAGAACGTTGACGAAGCACAATCATGACAACACCAATTGAAATAGATGAATCAGCAATGTTCCAAATAGCAGGGAAAATTTCAGTTCCACCTACCCATGGCATCCAAGTTGGCCATAACATGTTGAATTGAAACATGTCAACAACATTTCCTAGTAGAAATCCAGTATGACGCGTTTCTTGTTTTCCTAAAAATCCGCAATCGGTGAATACACCAGAACCTTCCAAATGATTGAAACTGATGCACCCATCATAAGGGAAGATAAAATCATAAAACATGGAATCAATCAAATTGCCTGTTGCACCAGCGAAAATGAACCCGATGGCAATCAATAATCCTGTGCGAACACCTTTTTTGGCTTGTTTCCACCAATAATAACCAATCCCAATGATTGCTAAAATGCGGAAAATGCTCAAACCTAATTTTGCCCACATACTGGCACCAAAGGTTGTCCCGAAGGCCATTCCTTGGTTTTCAATGTACAAAAGACGAAACCAATCACCAAAAACAGGAACTGGTTCATCATTGTAATGAAAGGACGTTTTTACCCAAACCTTAACGATTTGGTCAATGATTAGAACTGCTAGAACGATGGTTCCAACAATCCATAATTTGCGTTTTAAAGAAGGCATTTATTTATTTTGCATGTTTTTGGCTTCGATGCTCAATGTTGCGTGAGGCACCAAACGTAAACGTTCTTTTTGAATCAATTTTCCAGTAACACGACAAATTCCGTACGTTTTGTTTTGAATGCGGTTCAATGCACTTTTTAAACTGTCAATGAATTTCTCCTGACGAGCAGCCAATTGCGCCACTTCTTCACGTGATAATGTTTCAGAACCGTCTTCCATCATATTAAATGTACGACCGGTATCATCAGTACCATGATTATCACTATGTGAAAGCGAACCTTTCAATAAATCATAATCTTCATAAGCTTCTTTCAACTTGTCATTGATCAATAAACGGAATTCATCTAATTCCGAATCTGAATATCTTGTTTTTTCTACTGACATCTATTCACTGTTTTAATGTGTCTTTATACAAAGACGGACAAAAATAATCGAAAAATCAGACCATCGCATCTGATTTTGCATTTGGTAGCAATTACTTATTCACAAGATAAGCCAGATTATTAACGAATGTTACTCATCTATTTCAGTTACACTGATTTTATCTACACCTGCATCCTTATTCACTTGTTCTAACCAACAGGTCAATTCAATGAATTCTTCTACGCCCAAACGCTCTGGTCGCAACTGTAAAACTGGGTTATCAGGATAAGTTGCTGGCAATAATACTTTGATGGAATTACGAATGGTTTTTCGACGTTGGTTGAAGGATGTTTTCACCACTTGTTTGAATAATTTCTCATCGCATGGCAAGCTCGTACGTTCATTTCTAACGCAACGAATCACTCCCGATTTTACTTTTGGTGGCGGATCAAACACATGTTCGTCGACCGTAAAACAATAGGTAATATCGTAATAGGTTTGTAGCAATACGCTTAATATACCGTAGGTTTTCGAACCTGGTTTTTCTGCGATTCGCATGGCAACTTCCTTTTGAAACATTCCCATAATCTCAGGGATTTGATTCCGGAATTCAATACACCGAAAAAGGATCTGCGAAGAAATATTATACGGGAAATTTCCAACCACAGCAAAAGGCTGATCTCCAACCAAATCACGTGGATTCATTTTTAAAAAATCGCCTTCAATAATCCGATCACTTAATCCAGTATAATGTCCTTTTAAGTAAGCAATGGATTCTTTATCCACATCTAACAACCACCATTGAGTATCATTAATGGGAAGTAAAAATTCCGTCAACGCGCCCATTCCTGGACCAATTTCAATGGCTACTTTACAATCGTTGTGGCGACCGTATTGCGCTGCAATTTTTTTACAAATCTCTTTATCCTTGAGAAAATGCTGTCCGAGGTGTTTTTTAGCTCTAACCTTCATGTACAAAATGTTCAATTACCGAAAGTGTTGTTCTGAATGCTGCAAAACGACCATTAAAACGTTCCGAATGATCTGCCTGCAACGCTGGAGCAAACTCACGACCATAGTGATCGAGTTTTTCTTGACTGTAACAAACGTAAGTAATCGCGTAGGTGACACCACCTTCTTCTTCACCTATCAAGCGAGACAATCGACTTTCAACAAAACACTTGGTTGCCATTACTTGGGGGATATGAACAGAACGCATCCATTCTACCCATTCGTGTTCGCAAGTTGGATCAATACTTACCGTAACATTATACAAAACATGCATGTTTCTTTCTTTGGAAAGGCAAAGGTACTGAGAAACTGCATGGAATTTGTTTTCAAGATTGATTATGACTGATAAATTCAAAACAGTTTCTAAACTTAACTGTAACTTTACGGTTCTTAAATTGAAGACAAAATGATTAATTACAATCCTAAGAGTTGGATGAACATGGTTTTTCACTTGGCAAAAAGTGATACGATTCAAATACTTTGGAAAGAACTGGTTTTCATTTTTTTGTTTACCCTTGGAGTTGCAGCCATTGAGATCACTTTTTTTCCTGAAGTAGTGATCTTGGAAAAATTGTTTTCCGTTTATCAAATTCTTGGATTCGTTATTTCATTGCTCTTGGTTTTCCGAACCAATACTGCTTATGACCGTTGGTGGGAAGGACGCAGAAAATGGGGAGAATTGACCAACGATTCACGCAATCTAGCTGTGAAAATCGCCGCATTAGATTTGGATGAAGAACACAATGCCTTCTTTGCTCGACACATCGCCAATTTCGCTAAAAATGCAAAGGAGCACTTACGTGAAGGAACAAAATTTGAACTATTAAACCTCACTCCAGAAGAAATCACCTTCTTGAAAAAGATCGATCATATTCCATCTGGTATTGTTGAATTGATCTATATCAAATTCAATCAACTCAAAAAAGCGGGAATAATTTCAGAAGAAGATATTCTACGATTGGATCGGAACCTCAATGGTTTTTTAGATTGTATGGGTGCTTGTGAACGCATCAAAAACACCCCAATCCCCTATTCTTACAGCATTTTTTTCAAAAAATTCATTTTCATTTACGTTACAACATTGCCGCTTGCCTTTATTACGAACTTCGGATATTTCTCTTCCATCATTGTAACATTCATCTTTTATGTCTTCGTAAGTTTGGAGGTTTTAGCTGAAGAAATTGAAGATCCATTTGGGTATGATGACAATGATTTACCCACAGATCAGATGGCAGATCGCATTGAAGCCATTGTAACTACCACATTGCTTAAATCAGCAGAAAATTAACGCTATCTTTGCGCCATGAAACACATTCGTAACTTTTGTATTATTGCCCATATTGACCACGGTAAAAGCACCTTGGCTGACCGTTTATTGCAAACTACTGGAACTATTTCTGATCGAGATATGCAAGCTCAGGCATTGGATAATATGGATCTTGAAAGAGAACGGGGCATTACTATTAAGTCGCATGCGATTCAAATGAGTTACCATTACAAGGGTGAAGATTATATTCTCAACTTGATTGATACTCCCGGACACGTTGATTTTTCCTACGAAGTTTCGCGTTCCATTGCTGCGTGTGAAGGAGCATTATTGATCGTAGATGCATCTCAAGGAATTGAAGCACAAACGATTTCAAACTTATATTTGGCCTTAGAACACGATTTGGAGATCATTCCAATTCTGAATAAAATGGATCTTCCTGGCGCGATGCCTGAAGAAGTAACCGACCAAATTGTTGAATTAATTGGTTGTGATCCCGCTGATGTTATTCAAGCATCTGGGAAAACAGGTTTAGGTGTTTTGGACATTTTAGCTGCCTGTATTGAGCGAATTTCTCCGCCTGTTGGTGATGAAAACGCGCCTTTACAAGCCATGATTTTTGACTCAGTTTTCAATCCTTTCCGTGGAATTATTGCTTATTACCGTGTGAAGAACGGGGTTGTGAGAAAAGGTGATAAAGTACGTTTCTTCAACACAGGTCGCGATTACAACGCAGATGAAGTTGGAATTCTGAAAATGGATCTTAGTCCCAGAAAGGAAGTGCGAGCAGGTGATGTAGGTTACATCATTTCTGGAATTAAACAAGCCAATGAGGTAAAAGTAGGTGATACGATTACGCTTGCAGCGAATCCGTGCGATGCTGCTATTCAAGGTTTTGAGGATGTTAAACCGATGGTATTTGCTGGGATCTATCCAGTAGATACAGATGATTACGAAGAATTGCGTTATTCGATGGAAAAATTGCAATTGAACGATTCATCCTTGGTGTTTGAACCAGAATCTTCAGCTGCGTTAGGGTTTGGTTTCCGTTGCGGATTCTTAGGAATGTTGCACATGGAGATTATCCAGGAACGCTTGGAACGTGAGTTTAATATGACGGTGATTACAACGGTTCCCAATGTATCGTATTTCTGTTACATGCGTAAAGATCCAACCAAAGCATTCACTGTCAATAATCCTTCTGAATTGCCCGATCCTTCTGGAGTTGAGCGCATAGAAGAACCGTATATTAAAGCACAAATCATCACCAAGTCTGAATACATTGGACAAATCATGACCTTGTGTATCGAGAAACGCGGCGATTTGAAAAATCAGGTGTATTTGACGCAAGACCGTGTTGAAATCACCTTTGAAATGCCATTGGCAGAGATTGTATTCGATTTTTATGATCGTCTAAAATCTGTTTCCCGTGGTTATGCATCGTTTGATTATCATCCAATTGGCTACAAAACTTCGGATTTGATCAAGATGGATTTAATGCTCAATGGTGAAATTTTAGATGCCCTTTCTGCTTTAGTACACCGAAGTAATGCGTACGATTTGGGTAAAAAAATCTGCCTAAAACTAAAAGAATTAATTCCACGTCAACAATTTGAAATTCCAATCCAAGCTGCCATTGGAGCAAAAGTTATTGCCCGTGAAACCATCAAAGCATTGCGTAAAGATGTAACTGCCAAATGTTATGGAGGTGATATTTCCCGTAAACGTAAATTGTTGGAAAAACAAAAAGAAGGTAAAAAACGGATGCGCCAAATTGGACGAGTAGAAGTTCCACAAGAAGCGTTCATGGCTGTTTTAAAATTGAATGATTAAACAGTTAAACTAATCAACTATATAACTGTTTAACTGTTTAACTCGTTCTGCCTGAGCAATATGTCGTTCAATGTGATAAACATAAAAACGGAATGTATCTCCCAATCGTAGACGGATCATTTTCGAAATGGAAATAGCCGTTTTAGTTTTGGTAAGATCTACTTGTTTGGCGAGTTCTAGTAATCGCAATAATTGCTCTTGCTGTTTCAAAAAACGATCAATAGTTGTGATAGAAAGTTGAGAACTTGTCGGTTGTTTATCAACGGGTGATTTCATTTTTTTAAGCTCACCGTTTGGTTTTGGCAACATCAACTTGGCAAAGTAATTCCCGATTATCCCAGATTTAAAAACGTCTACCTTTTTTCTAGGAGAGGATAAGATATTGCGTTCCATTTCAGGCAAGTAAAAATCGCCGTATAGATTTAAGTGTTCCAAACATTCCAATTTACTCCAACTGGCTGAATGGGTTTTGTGATTTAATTGAATTGGATCCAATTCGCGGTAACGATGCACTTGTTTTATAACACGTTCAGTGCGAAGGATTAAATCCTGAATCAATTCCTCTGTTGCAAATTTCATCTTGTTGATTTTTAAGTTCGCAACAAAATTCTAGGATTATCGGAACAAAAAAATTGATTCAAATCAAGATTTACGAATTCGGCTAAGTGTTTCGGGAGTCATACGCAAATAGGAAGCAATATATTTAGATGGAATTTCTTGAAAAACGTTAGGGCTACGTTCTAAAACACGTTGTAATCGTTCGGAAGGTGAATAGGTTAATAAATCGATTTCACGTTCCAACTGTTGAAGTACCAAACCCTCAAGTATAGCGTTATATAACTTCAGGTAGCGGTCGTCGCAGTCGATGTATTCTTGAAATTGCACTTTTGAAATGACACGTAATTTAGTAGCACGAATTGCTTGAATGTAAAACTCAGAAGGTGTTCCTTTGATGAACGAAGAAAGTGAAGTGATAAAAGATCCTTGGTAACCGAAACGGATGGTTAATTCTTCGAATTCAGATTGCAAAAACACACGGACTGCGCCACGTTCAATAAAATAAATGTGTTGATCTACTTTTCCTTCAGGAACAATGAATGCGTTTTTAGCAACAGTTAATTCGCTAGAAACAGTAAGTAACTCTTGTAATAATCCATCTTCCACCGTTTGTTGATTTTGAGTTGCAAAGTACGCATTTGATTTTTTATCCCATAAAAAAACCGAGAACACATTTCTGTGTCCTCGGTTTTTTAAAACGTCTATTAATTACTTAACAACATTCAATTTTCCAGAGAAAACTTGGTTGTCAGAAGTGATTTTTAATTGGTATGTACCTGGAGTCAAGTTTTTGATATCCAATTGTTTTTTGTTCACACCATTAACAGCTTGTTCGAATACCAATTGACCTAAGTCATTGAATAATTGAATTGTACCGTTGATGTTTGCTTTACTTGTTACAGTAAAGTTACCGTTTGTTGGATTCGGGTAAACGTTCATAGAACCTTCAGTACCGATCATTTCAAGACCTAACATGCAATCAACAACAAATGTCAATTGATCCGTTCCTGAACAACCGTTAGCATCTGTGTAATCATAATCAACAACCCACATTCCTTGAGAAGGAGCATTGAAGATATTTCCAGTTAATGCAGTTGCAGGACCAGAAATCTCAGTGTATGATCCACCAGCTGGTGTACCTGTTAATGTAATATCTTGACCACCACAAACAGTTCCCATTTGAGTCGCTGTTAAAGCAACAACTGGTAATGGATTTACAATAACTTCTTGAGAAGCTGTGTTTGAACAACCAGTTGAATCAGTTCCAGTAACTGTATAAGTAGCTGTAGCGTTTGGTACAAAAGAAACACCGTCAACAATACCATTATCCCATGTGTAACTTGCATCTGCACCGTTTCCAGATAATGTAGTAGAACCACCTTCACATACTTCAGTTGCTGTAGCAGAAATAGTTACAACTGGTAATGCATTTGTGTTTACAACAAAAGAAGTTGTTGGTCCATCACCACAAACTGTAGTAGCATAAACAAAAATAGTATCAGATATTCCAGCAGAAACAAGATCAATAGAACTTGTACCTTGACCAGAAAGAATCGTCAAACCACCTGAAGTAGTCCATGTGTAGCTAGTTGGATTGTTCGTAGAAGTAGCAGTATAGTTAACTGTATCACCAGCACAAATTTGCGAAACTGGAGAAGATAAAGTTGCAACTGGTGTAGGATCATTATACGTAATCATAACAACACCATTTCCTGTTCTAACTCCATCTGTAATAGTGCCAGCAACTGTCATTCCACCGTTGTAGCTAGAACCACCGCCGCCGCCGCCGCCAGCACCTTTGTCATTTCCTGAACAACCTGTTGTACCAGCAGAACCGCCGCCGCCGCCGCCGCCGCCAAGTTGACCGCCGCCACCGCCGCCGCCGCCTGGGATACTACTATTCGAGAAACAACAGCATGATTGACCTGCTCCACCACCTGCACCTGTACCTGTACTTGCAGTGCTACCTGGACCACCCAAGAAACCTCCACAACCTGCTCCAGCTGCACCTAATGCACCTTGAACAGCGCCGAAGTTTCCTCCTTGACCGCCACCAGCTACACCACCAGAAGTAGGCGAGTCGCCACCGTTTGCACCAACATTTCCAGTGTTACCACCGTTACCACCGTTACCACCAAATCCTGGGGCACCTGAAGAACCTTCACATCCTCCACGGCCACCACCACCACCACCACCGGCAGTAAGAATACGATCTGATTCTGCAGTACCAATAACACGAACATCAGTCGAGCCACCGCCACCGCCAGCATTTGTAGAACCACCATTGGCTCCACCGTTAAAACCACCTGTTGGGGTTGCACCAGCTCCACCAACGAAAATGCTTAATACATCTCCAGGAGTTACAGTTAATGTTCCTGAAGCGTATCCACCAAGACCACCAGTTCCTCCAAGAACGCCGCCAGCAGCAGCACCTCCTAAATCACCTGAGCCACCTTGAGCACCGTATGCATCAATTGTAATAGACGTTACACCACAAGGGACTGTAAACGATTGAATCCCACCTGTAAAGTTCAGAGAATCTGTAATAGTTTGAGAATATGTAACACCTGCAATAGATAAGAAAGCAGCTGTTACAAGATTCAATCTACCAACATTTAGTAGTTGTTTTTTCATATTTATTTTGGTTATTTATTACGTAGTATAGTAGCGTTTTATTATTTTTTAAAGTTCTATTCAATTGATAATGAGCAAATATATTTGAATGATTCTTAAAATCGAGCTCGCTAAAACAAAAGTATGTCTTCAATTAACGAAACGCATGTTTGAGTTAGTATTCTAAATTTACATTGGATGAGTAGTAACTTAAATATATTTTATTATTCATTAAAAGCAGTTTCGATAAATTGACTTTCAACTAATAATACAGTGAAAATTAATTTGGCACAAATGTAGGAAAATAAGCATACAAACACTATCTAAAACTCTATTAATTAGCAATAATAATCGATGAGTAGATCAAATTAGCTTTTGAATTGATTTATTATAAAACGCTATGAATAAAAAAAGCAAGTGTTCACATCCATAGAATTCAATACTTTCAAGAATAAAAAAACCGAGAACACATTGCTGTATCCTCGGTTTTTTAAAGCGTCTATTAATTACTTAACAACATTCAATTTTCCAGAGAAAACTTGGTTGTCAGAAGTGATTTTTAATTGGTATGTACCTGGAGTCAAGTTTTTGATATCCAATTGTTTTTTGTTCACACCATTAACAGCTTGTTCGAATACCAATTGACCTAAGTCATTGAATAATTGAATTGTACCGTTGATGTTTGCTTTACTTGTTACAGTAAAGTTACCGTTTGTTGGATTCGGGTAAACGTTCATAGAACCTTCAGTACCGATCATTTCAAGACCTAACATGCAATCAACAACAAATGTCAATTGATCCGTTCCTGAACAACCGTTAGCATCTGTGTAATCATAATCAACAACCCACATTCCTTGAGAAGGAGCATTGAAGATATTTCCAGTTAATGCAGTTGCAGGACCAGAAATCTCAGTGTATGATCCACCAGCTGGTGTACCTGTTAATGTAATATCTTGACCACCACAAACAGTTCCCATTTGAGTCGCTGTTAAAGCAACAACTGGTAATGGATTTACAATAACTTCTTGAGAAGCTGTGTTTGAACAACCAGTTGAATCAGTTCCAGTAACTGTATAAGTAGCTGTAGCGTTTGGTACAAAAGAAACACCGTCAACAATACCATTATCCCATGTGTAACTTGCATCTGCACCGTTTCCAGATAATGTAGTAGAACCACCTTCACATACTTCAGTTGCTGTAGCAGAAATAGTTACAACTGGTAATGCATTTGTGTTTACAACAAAAGAAGTTGTTGGTCCATCACCACAAACTGTAGTAGCATAAACAAAAATAGTATCAGATATTCCAGCAGAAACAAGATCAATAGAACTTGTACCTTGACCAGAAAGAATCGTCAAACCACCTGAAGTAGTCCATGTGTAGCTAGTTGGATTGTTCGTAGAAGTAGCAGTATAGTTAACTGTATCACCAGCACAAATTTGCGAAACTGGAGAAGATAAAGTTGCAACTGGTGTAGGATCAGTCCATGAAATAGTAACTTGACCATTTCCTAACCAAATTCCACTGTTTGTAACACCATTAATTACACCCCCAACATAACTAGAACCGCCGCCGCCGCCGCCGCCAGCACCTTTGGAGTTACCTGAACAACCTGAAGTTCCAGCAGAACCACCGCCGCCGCCGCCGCCGCCGATTTGGCCACCGCCACCACCTCCACCACCAGGGATAGAGTTAGAAGATGAACAACAACATGTTTGACCATTACCTCCAGTAGCACCAGTACCAGTGGTAGCTGTACCACCATCAGTACCAGAGAAACTTGGACAACCAAGACCTTTTGCACCTAATGCACCTTGAACTGAACCGAAGTTTCCACCTTTACCACCACCAGCAACTCCGCCAGAAGTAGGAGAATCAACTCCGTCAACACCAACACCGCCGCCGCCAGCGCCACCAGTTCCACCAATACCACCAGTAAGTGCAGAACCTTCATCACAACCAGCACGACCACCACCAGCTCCAGCACCAGCAGTAATCACACGATCAGCTTCAGTAGTACCACCAACGCGAACGTCAGATGCACCACCACCACCACCAGCATTTTGGGAACCACCGTTACCACCGCCGTTAAAACCTCCTGTTGGCGTAGCACCTTGTCCACCGACCATTACATTCAATATATCACCAGGAACAACAGGTAACCATCCTTCAGCATAGCCGCCTAAACCGCCAACTCCGCCACTAACACCAGCTCCTCCAGTTGCTCCAGAACCACCTTGTGCTCCCCAAGCTTGAAGAAATACGGAATCTACTCCGCAAGGCACAGTAAATGACTGAACACCTCCAGTAAAATTAAATGTTTGTGTTTGAGCAAATGATGTTCCTGCCATCGATAGAAGGGCTAGTGTCATCATTTTGGCTCTTCCAAAACTAAGTAGTGTTTTTTTCATATTTATTTTGGTTATTTATTATGCAATTTAGTTGTGCTTTTTTTGTGTAATACTCTAATTTATTGATACATATCTAAAAGCGAGCTAAGGTATTGTAATCATTTTTAGAATCTCATACATTCAAACAAAAGCATGTTTTCGGTTAGTAAAACACGCTTTTGAGTTAGTATTTTAATACTGAATTGTAGTAAACTGTTAAAGTAGTGCAACATTGTCTGAGTAGGAATTCATTTTGGGTACAAAAGTAGTTTAAATAGAAATACGAACGCATATTTTAGTTCTATTAAGTAGCCAAAATCTTCGATGAAAAGACTCAATTAAGCTTTCAATTGATTTATGGTAAACTTGAATTTGGGTGAAAAATGGGGTGATTACAAGATACTGCAACCAATTCCTCCACTACAAATTAAATCCATTTGAGAAACTGTTGAGAATATAGTGGTTCTGAGCAAAATTTAAAATCGAACTCAGGTTAATTGCTAAATAAACATGGGAGATCACAACACTTGTTTCGCTCGAATACGACTAAAGGTTTCTGGTGACATTCCCAACATGCTCGCTAAGTAATTAAGCGGTACTTGATTGAATAATTCGCGATTCATCGCAAAAAGTTGATTGTATCGCTCTTCGGCCGACATAGAAAGATGACTAAAAATGCGTTCTTCCAGAATTGTAAAGCACTTGGCAATGAACAATTTTTCCAACTGATTCCATTGGGGAATGAGATTGCCTAAATTGCGGTAATCTGTTTTACTAATCGTGAAAAGTTCTATAGGAGTAATGGCTTGAATATTCCATCTGGCTGGGATTTCAAATACTAGACTTGCTAAATCTGTTACAAAATAACCTTGAGTTGAAATCCACTGGGTAACATCTTTGTCTCCACTTGTGGCATAGATTCTCAGTATTCCTGAACGAATAAAACTGAGGCGTTCAGCATAATGATCCGCTTTTAAAAAGTAGTCAGTTTTTTCAAGAGTTTCAAGTTTAAAACAAGCAACAATTGTCTTCATTTCTTCCTTGCTTACAGGAAAATAGGAAGAAATATACTGTTCTAATTCAAGTGCTTCATTCATACACAATGAGCAAGATAATCTGTAAAAGCAATTGCCCCAACAAAAATTGAGGCAATTACAATGATCATATTATGAAGAGATTAGTCCTCATCTTCATCTGGAGCAGCGTCTTCAGGCTTATCTCCATAATTATCTTCTTCATCGTCGTCAACTGAGGCATCCTCGTCGTCGTCTTTTCCATCGAATTTATCCAAATCTTCTTCAAAGTCATCATCATCATCATCTACTGAAGGAGCTTTCAGTGATGATTTAGGCAACTTTACGAGATAGATAATTTCATCTGTTTCCCATAAAAGAGAATCAAAAATTTCTCCAGTAATTGGATTGGTCATTTTGGCCATAGAACCTGCAAAGCCATCAGGAAAAGCAATTAATAATTGCTTCTTCTGTTCGATGTTCAGTTTTTCGTAACTGATAATTGATTTTTTCTTAGACATGCACTAGTTATATTTCTAATTTGATAATGCGATGTATTGGTAATACAACATTTTGTTTTAACAGAATTACTTGATCGGTTACTCCCCATATTGTAGTATGAACAAATTTTTCACCTACTTCATCAGCAAAGTAAATCTTTACTTTGTAATGTTCCAAATTTCCAAGAGAATTTGCACGGTCAAGACCCTCTTGTCTTAATGCAATAGCTTTGTCATTGATTAAAACTTCTTCCGTTGGAAAGTGCATGCTTGCAACAGCCTCTTTCTCTACTTCTACAAATTCACTGGTGTCCATTCTATAATTTTGAGGCAAAAATAAACGAATTGATGAATCTCAATGAGAGATTTCGACCAATGTACTATAAAAAAATATAAACGATGAATTGTTAAAAGAGAATTGTATCAAAAAAAAAGGTTTCATCGAAATGAAACCTTTTTGTTAGTAGTGTTTTAGTTTGTGTATTGTGTAGAGCGTGTGTGCAATCAAATAATGAAAATCAGGTTGTTTCTAAGGTCTTTAAAAGCTTGCGCTAAAGTCGTCCACGGATGATAGAACTGTATACTCTTCAATAAAACTAGAAAATGAAAAACTGCCTCTCCAATGCAGCGTTTCCCGCTTCCAACTTTAACCTAACTTAGAGAACAACCTGATTCCATTTCTCCTTATTTCCACTACTAAGATATAGATGAACTTGGAACTAAACCCGACGAATGAATAAAACTGCTCTTTGAATGAATATTCTGAACAAGGGATTGAACAGTGATTATAAATTGTCTAGAATTTGAAAGAAAATATCTCGTTTAGCGGGTGATAGCGGGACTTCAGAACCATCTTTCATTACAACAGCACCACCATTGCCTTTATCATAACGATCAACAAAATTGAGGTTTACCAAATGTGATTGTTGTACACGTAAGAAATTATGCCCCGTTAAAAGTGTTTCATAGTCTTTCAACGTTCGTGAAACCAAAATCTTTTTACCCTCCGTTAAATAGAATGAAGTATAATTTCTATCGGCTTCGCATCTGATAATGTGGTCTAAATCAACAACGTGTACACTTTCTTGTGTTTTTAAAACTAACCTACGTTTTTGATTTGGTTGAATATTGTGTTGTAACGCTTCAAATTGTGGCTCTTGTCTATGATCATGCAAGGTTTCCAATGCACGTTCAAGTGCCGCACGCAACTCATCTGGATCAACTGGTTTAAGAATATAATCCAAGGCCGAAAATTTAATCGCTTTAATCGCAAACTCTTCGTGAGCTGTAATAAAGATGACTTCAAAATTCTTTTCCGGAATGGCTTTCAATAAATCAAATCCAGTTCCATCTGGCATTTGAATATCTAAGAAAACCAAGTCTGGCTTCTCTTCGCGAATTGCCTCCAACCCTGATTTCACATTTTCTCCTCGTGGTATTGCAATGATGTCCATATCAAATGATTCAATCATTTTAGCAATTAATTCGCGGGTTCGTTGTTCGTCATCAATAATTAGGGCCTTTTTCATTTCGATAAATAGATTAAATTACGCACCCGAATATACGACTAATGTTTGAAGTTGGATTGTTTCAATCATTAAACAGTTATTTTTTTCACAAAGCTTTGTGATTGATTCCGACCTGCTCATGTGCTATAAACCAGTGATTTCAAAAACATTAGCCTTGCCTTTCTGTGCGATAAGGAAGATAAATAACAACCCGGGTTCCTGTTTGATCCGTTTTATTGTAATCGGAGATGTCTAATGAACCTTGGATTCTGTATTTATAGCTCATATTATCAATTCGATCTTGCGTGATTTTCATGGCCATACTTTTGTGTTCAATACTTTTTTTATTGAGTTCTGCACTTTTTCGACCAATTCCGTTGTCTTCAATGACAATATTCAACATGTCTAACACTTTTGAAAAACGGATGCGTATAAATCCTCCTTCAATTGTGTGTAATTGACCATGTTCAATAGCATTCTCAATAAATGGTTGAGTGATCATTGGCGGAATCACCAACTCTTCTTCAAGCAATAAATCATCAATCGATATATCGTATTGAAAACGATCACCAAACCGCAATTTTTGAGTTTCCAAGTATTTAGATAAGATATCGATCTCAATCGTTATTGGAATAAACTCCTTGGATGAATTTTCCAATATGAGGCGCATCAATTTAGAGAAGTTGACCAAAAATTTTGTTGAATTCTTGGTGTCGTTTTCATAAATATAACTTTGAATCACCGACATGGCATTAAATACAAAATGTGGATTCATCTGCGATCGAAGCAATACTTGGCTCATCTCTGCTTCACGTTGCAATTGTTTAATGTTGCGTTGTTTCCATCGATTGTACAAGATCACACCACCTAATACAAGCAACAATAAAAAGCCAATAATGACATACGTCTGAAAACTGCTTCTTAATTCTGTATACTCCAACTTAGCAGATGTCAAATCCTTTTCTTTGCGTTGCAATTCGATGGAATCCGTCTGCATGGCAATTAATCGTTCTCGCTGTTCAGATCGGTAAAGCTCAGAAATTTCAGCAATCTTTGCGCTAACTTCAACTGTTCGAGCACTATCTGAATAATCAGAATATAATTGTAAATAATAATAGGCTAATTTTTTATTTCCTGTTTTATTATACACCTCAGCAATGGCGCGATAAGATGGATAAATACCACCTTTAAATCCGAATTGTGAGCGAATTTCAACTGCACGTTGCAAATAATTGAGTGCATTGGCGTATTTCCCTTGCTTTTCAAATACCGTTCCAACTAAATGGTAAACAGAAGCAATTTCTGCACGGTTGGAAGTCGATTCAAAATAAACGAGTGCCTTATTATAGTAGCGGAGTGCTTCGTTGTAATTGCTTTCTTCACGGTAAACATTTCCTAAGTGCATGTGCGCAAAACCCAAACCGTCCTCATCGTTGAAATTCTGTAGTGTTTTTATCGCATCACGTAAAAGTCGTCTGGCCTGTTCGTATTCTTTTTTAGCAAGACTTAGAACGCCTAAATCCGTTTTAGCTAAGCCCACCAAGCGTTTGTCATGAATGCGTTCGGCGATTTCTTTTGATTGGGCAAACCACAACCGTGCATCTTTATAGTTAAAAATAGAAAACTGCACTTCACCCAATTCACGCAGGTAATTTGCGATTTTCGGAAAATCATTGGCTTCTTTTGCCAGACGCCAGGCAATCAAGTTTTTTGAAACACTTAATTCCACTTGACCGAAATAATTATAAATTTTCGCCTGCATATTAAAACAGGATGCGAACAATGATTTGTCTGATGATCTGCGAGAATATTGAATGGCTTGATTCACATAATTTAATGCGGTGACCTTATCGTTTTGCTCCATTTCAAGCAGCGCCATCAATCGATAGGTTTCACCAACGCTACTATAGGATCTAATTTTTTTAGCAATTAGCAATGCCTCATCTAGATACAATTCTGCCTGTGGAAATTCCCTATAAGCAATGTGGTAGTCTGCTAAGTACTGAAAAATGAGTATTTGGGATTCACGCGATTTTAAACGGCCCAAAAAAGGCTGTAATTGAATAATTTTGGTGTAATAAGCAGTACGATTCCCTCTTAGTTGGTCCACTTTTAAATCAAAAATCAGGGCTAAAAGTCTTGCCGAATCTGCTTCAACACGACTTACTGATAGAATATGATCTCGGATTGAATCTGCTTTTTCAACATTGTTGATGCGGTAGTATTCTCCTAAATGATACAGTCGCCAAAATTTCTTGGTGCTGTTTTTCTCTTGTTGATAGGAACGAACATGACTCGCCTCATCGCCATTGTGTGCCTGTGCTGAATAGTGCAGCAAACTACTCAATAAACAACAAACAATTATTCGGAGAGAGAAACCATTCATGGGTATAAAAATAAGAGAATGATTCGTTAAATTAGCAGAATAATCGCTTTAACCATGAAAAGAATAATCGCTTTTATTGTCATTTTACTATCCTTCAACAGTTGGTCGCAAGGAGGAAATAATAGTTCCGAAAAAGAATCGAAACTGGTCGATATAAATAATTCTCCGGAAAATCAATTAGAGGATGACACGTTAATATATCAAACACCCGATGAATTAGCTACGTTTCCAGGTGGAATCTCTAACTATTTAAAGGCAACTATCATTTATCCAGAACAAGCTTTGAAAGATACCTTAGAAGGAAAAGGATACTTAAATTTTATAATTGAAAAGGATGGTTCGATTTCCAAAATTATAGTAAAAAGAGGAATTCCTGATTGCCGAGATTGCGATAAAGAAGCTGTACGGGTAATGAGTATATGTCCAAAATGGATTCCAGCCAAAAACGACGGGAAAATTGTGAGATCTTCCTATAATGTAATGTTTGTATTTAAATTTCCATAACTATTACTAGCTTAGCCTAATGAATGCTCATTTAAATTACTACTTTATGAATCGCACAATTTATTACTGCTTGTTCGCTCTCGCGTTCGTTTTTACAGCTTGTTCTGAAACCAAATCGGACAAGGAAACAAGTGAAGCAAATCCAACTTCTACTGAAGATACTATTGCACAACAGAAAGAAGTTGATACTAAATCGATGAAAGCAATTCCTGTTCCGAATGGTTTTGACTTCCTCCAAGAGACCACAGGTGATCTGGATAAGGATGGAATGGATGAAAAAGTGGTTGTTTATGATACAGGAGTAGAAGGCGACGCTGGTACTAAACGCGAAATCCGGATTTTCAAAAAAGAAGGCGATACGTGGAAAATCTGGCATACTTCAGAAGGTGCTGTTATGCCAAGTCAAGCGGGTGGAATGATGGGTGATCCATTTGATGCCATTGAAATCAAAAAAGGCTGTATTTTCATTACCAATTTAGGTGGAAGTCGTGATAAATGGAGCTATACGCATCAATTCCGTTACCAGAATGCCACTTGGGAACTGATTGGCGCAAATGTGATGTATGGTGCACCTTGCGATTACTGGGTCGATTTTGATTATAACCTTTCTACAGGAAAAATTGACTATAAAAAGACACTAGAATCGTGCGAATCAGAGGATGAGACTCCTGTCACTACGACGAGTAAAGAATCGTTTAAAAAGAAGCTAAAGGTATTGCCGAAAATGGATGGTTTTGAACCAGGGTCAACCGCAGTAGTGATTCCAAATCAAGATGATACGTGTTATTATTAACCTTAGGCGTTCGAATATTAGTTGCTTAATTGGTATCTGTTAATTGAATACCTTTGTGAAAACATATACTATGTACCATTATTTATTTCTAGTAGCTTCTTTTTTCGCGACTATTTCTCTTTGGTCTCAAGAAACCATTAGTTGGGGGCCAGCAATTTCTGTCGCTGATGGAACAACTTTTGGAAATATCCGACCAAGGCTGACTTTAACAACAAATGATCAACCCATTGTTGTTTTTGGTAAAAATGGTACAGGAAGACTGTTCGTTGCAAAAGGAAATGGTTCTAGCTTTTCTACCCCAGTTGATATTCTGCCTGCTAATTTGGGTACGTATTTAGCCAATTGGACAGGTCCAGACATTGCCGCTTATGGTGATACAGTAATCGCTGTTTTTAAAGCATTACCTTTTGACGAAGGAAAAGTATTCATTGTCCGCTCAACCGATGGTGGATTGACCTTTTCAGATACCATTCGTGTGGACGATCACGATACGGGCAGGTGTTTTATGCCTGCACTAACGATTGATAATGCGGGAAATCCTATTGTTGATTACATGATTTTCGATGGTTCTTCTGATAATCCGCGTTATGCAGTTGCCCAATCCAATGATGCTGGTTTAACCTTTTTGTCGGGTGTTGAAGCTTCAACTGTGAATCCAGGAGAAGCGTGTGATTGTTGTCCAGCGGAAATGGTGACAGATGGCACACATCAAGTATTACTTTATAGAAATAATACAAGCAACATTCGTGATATTTATGCAGCTAGTTCGACTGATGGTGGAGCGACTTTTTCCCTTGGTGGAGATTTAGAAGCACTTCAATGGTTCATTAATTCGTGCCCCTCAACTGGACCACATGGTGTGATTGTTGGTGACAGTTTATTCAGTGTAGCAGCAAGCGACGCATCAGGAAATTACCGTGTAAATATTAGTTCTATTGATTTCAACACCAATCTTTCTATCGAACAACAGGTGGCAGTCATTCCGCCAACGAATATGAATGGTGGTCAGAATTATCCGCGAATCAGCGGAGAAAATGATACACTTGTGTTGGTGTGGGAAGAAAAAGAAACCTCGAATCCTGAAGTGTTTTGTTCTGTGATTACAAATGGAAACATTGCTGCATTTTCTTCCTATAAATCACGCGTAAATGAAATCACAACTGGTGTGCAAACAAACCCTGATATTGTGTATAAAAACGGATTTGCGCACATCGTCTATCAAGATGCGGCATCTGGAGATGTAATTTACCGAAAAGGAACGGTTGTTTCGGTTGCAGGTATCAATTCGATTGATCTGAATGCTATTTCTGTTTATCCCAATCCGTCTTCGGATGGTGTTTTTCATTTTCAAGGTCTCCCTAATGCCGAACAGTGGAAAGGAACTGTTGCTGATCTTGCAGGGAACGCGATAGCAAGTCAGTTCGTTGTTGCACAAGATGGTGTTCAGCTCATCCTTCATTCCACAGTGAAAAACGGATTGTATTTCTTAGCGATGGAAAACAGTGCAGGTGATCAGTTAACTTTAAGACTTAGTGTAGCGCATTAAAAACACCAAACGCCACTCAAATTGAATGGCATTTGATGCGAAAACTAAACTAATTGAACTTTTAGAAACTGTTCGACGATGTAGATTGAACAGGCACTGAAAGTAGATTTCGTTTCCTATGGTAAATCATTAATAAGGATTGCTAATGCACCTTGAGTGATTGGGGTAAATGCATTGATATATTGGATGTGTCCATCCGTAATTGTTGCAGCTTGAATAGCGTAGTTCAATTCACCATCAATTAGAGTAACAGCAATAAAGTGAACCTCTAAACCAATTGGAATCAATCCGTAATGCTCAGAGAAAAATCCATCTGCTGTATAGGTATCAAGGGATGCTAATGCCGTTGTCTCACCATCATACGTGAGGTATACTTCACTATTTGTCTGATCAAAACCTGCTGGCAATTTGGCTTTTAAAACGGTTTTTGGCCGTGGATCACTATAAAAACGGTCTACATTTGTCCATCCCCATTGACCGTCCAAAATTTCATAATAGCTTCCTCCAATTGTATCTTGAGCTACAGCAACAGTATCTTCCACTAATTCCCATTCTAAGTCCCCATCTTCGGCAATGAAGCCATCAAATACTGACATTCCCGCTTGAATACCACCCATATTATCTGTTGGAACTGAAACCCAAACACCGCTAGTTGTATGCAATTCTTGTCCATTTTGGGTAATTTTCAAATAATACTCGCCACCAGAAAGCAAGGTTGATAGATCGCCATTCGCTAATTTTCCCATTGTTGGTTTGTTCAATAAAACCATTGTTGCGCGATCATAAATCTCAATTAATGCAATATCCACATTTCCAGAAACGAGTTGATTATTGACATTTAACAATGAATTTGGATTGATGTAAACACGCGTTCCTTTTATACCAACAATAACTCCACCTGCATTGGCATCAACTGAAAAATGCTGTGTGTTGTTTTTGCAATTTGTGCTAAAGAATGTGTTTAGATCAGATTTATCCGTTGTAGGATCTTGTGGATTGTCTTTTTTACATGAAACCATCAATAAGGTTGTGCATGCAAGTGTCGTAATGATTGTTAGTGCTTTCATATCTCTTATTTTTTAGTAGTTACTTTGCCTCTTTCAAAAGGTTGTCTGAGACAACGATTTTGTTTAGTATTGTATTCTAAAAGTTGTTCACTGAATGAATAAAAACGCTACACTTCCAGCAAATATTGATGAAGTATTAATAGCTCTTGATGAGATTATTGAAGCCGAATTGCTTACAAATAGTCCCATCGCGCTTTTCGCTTATGTCTACCGCAGAACTACAGCAGAGATCAAAAAAGGAGTTGAGTACAAGTTGTTTAAAGACAATGAACGCATGCAAGCATTTGATGTGGTATTCGCCAATTATTACATCAAAGCATATCGTGATTACCAACAGCAATTGCCCATTAGTCAAGCGTGGAAATTGGCTTTTGATGCGGCGAAAGAACCCTTGTGTATAGTACAACAAATTACCTTGGGAATGAATGCGCATATCAACCTTGATTTGGGAGTTGCCGCCAGTACAATGATGCACGGGAAAGAATTAATCGATCTCAAAGCTGATTTTATGAAAGTGAATTCCATCTTATTCTCGCTCACAGATGAATTGCAATCTGGATTAGGTAAAGTCTCCAAAATGCTCTTTCTCGCTAATTGGTTGGGACAACGAAACGATGAGTTGTTGATCAATTTCAGTATCGCCAAAGCACGCGATTTTTCGTGGATTACAGCCAATCGTGTGTGGAGTGCTCCGAATTCTGAACAACAACAACGAACCATTAACGAAATCGATAAAGCTGTTGCTCTAATTGGGAATACACTGCGCTTTCCAAAAGGGTGGATGTTAAAATCTGCTATTCGACTCATTCGTCGTTTTGAAGAAACGGACATGCGTAAAGTGGTCGATCAACTCAAAAAAACACACTGAAAATAGTCTATTAAACAGAAAATTGATTCAACTTAAAAAGATGACAGATTTAGTACTCTTACACGGCGCATTAGGTTCAAAAGTTCAATTGGAACAACTGAAAACGCTTTTACAACCACATTTTACGGTTCATACATTGAATTTTCAAGGTCATGGTGATCTTGTTTCAGATGAACCCTTTTCGATCCGTTTATTTGTGCAAAATGTACTAGATTATTTGAATAAAAACGACATTCAAACGTGTGCGATTTTTGGCTATAGTATGGGCGGATACGTCGCCTTGAAGTTGGCACAAGAACACCCAACTCGCGTGGATCGGATTGTTACATTGGCAACCAAATTTGCGTGGTCGCCTGAAATTGCTGCGAAAGAAACAGCGCTTTTAAATCCAGCTAAAATCGAAGAGAAAGTCCCGAAGTTTGCTGCTGCTTTAGCACAATTGCACACTGATTGGAAAACCGTCATGGTTCAAACGGCCAGTTGCATGACTGATTTAGGAAATCAACCTGCATTAGCTGAAACAGAATTTCATGAGATAACCATTCCTGTATCGCTCTTACTCGGTTCAGAAGATAGTATGGTCACGCGTGAAGAAACGCAAGCCGTTGCTCAACACTTACCTGATTCGTATGTTGAATTGATTGACGGATGGCAACATCCCATTGAGCGTATCAATAAGGACGAATTAGCAAACATTCTAAACCGTTTATTGCGATAACCACAAGGTAGGATTGATCCGTTGAACAGCGCCGTCAACCACTTGATGAATTTCAAAGTGAGCCGTTGAGATATTGTCGTCTTCTGGCAACAAAGATCCAAGGGTTTGTTTCGTTGTTACTTTTGATCCAACTGAAACATAGACATCTTGTAAGTTGCTGTAAACCGTCCGGTAATTCCCGTGTTTAATAATGACCACTTTTCCTGCACCTGGAATATTGAGAACACTCGTTACTTCACCTTCAAATACAGCGCGTACTTGGGCATTTTTAGGCGCGCCAATATCGATTCCGTTGTTGTTGGTAAATACATTCGCCATGGTTGGGTGCGGATTTTTTCCATACGCTTCCGTAATCGTTCCTTTTGCAACTGGCCAAGGTAGTTTTCCGCGGTTCGATTCAAAATTCTTGCCCATCGCGATGCTTTCTTTTGTTTCAGTAAGCACCACTTCTTTTTTGGCAGTTTTGGTTTTAGCACTTGAACTACCTGAAGATGTCTTTGCACTCGCGGTTTCATTTTTCTTCTGCTCCTTTTTAGCTTTCGCTTCTGCATCGGCAATTTCCTTCTCAATGGCCTGTTTGATGCGGCGTTTCAGCTCATCTTTTTGTTTCTCGGCAGCTTTGAGTTCAGCTAGTAATTTTGATTCGTCCTTGCGTAATTTATTCAAGGTTTCTTGCTTGTGATCACGGTCTTTTAGAATCTTGTTCTTCTCAATTACTTTTTCTGAAAGGAGCAGTTCTTTTTTCGATTTCTCCGTGCGAATGGTAGAAATTTCGCTCTTAATTGCCCCTTGATTTTGGCGAATGATGAGGAATTGTTTTTGTTGAATATCAGCAATGCGTTTCAAGTACGAATTGCGTTTTACAGCTTCAAAATAGTTAGATGCTGAAAAAATGTACATCATCTTTCCATACCGATTGCGGTGCTTGTAGGCATACAATAACAGCTTTTTGTATTGTGCTTTTAGTCGTTCAACCTTTTTCTGTAAAGCAATGACTTCAGCATCTTTGGAAGAAATGGTTAGATCTGCACCTCGAATTTGATTGTCGAAATTTTGCACCAAGTCTTCACGGAATTTCACCTGATTTTCAATCAATTTTAACTCATTGAGTGAAGCTTCGGTTCCCGTTTTGACTTTAGCCAGTAAATTTTTTGTCGTGGATAATTTCTTCTCCAGTTTCGTTTGTTCAGCTTGCAATTGATCACTCTTCTTTTGTCCGAATACCACAGGGGTAAACGCCACTAAAATGAGTACGAGCCAATTACTGTTCTTCTTGCTTACATTCGTCATATTCTTCAGGTATTACGAAATGAATATCTACTGGTTGATCTGTTTCTGAGCGATCATAATCCATGGATAAAACGAGTCTATTCCGTGGGGTTACAATTTCAATTTGCACTTCATTTGGAATCATATAAACACCAATGGAGTCTCGGGATAAATATTGGATGTCAATGCTGGTAGAATCGTTTGGAGAATCAATGATAATGCGGGTAATTGTTTTAATATCGCTGGCTAGATAATAGCGCAAAATCACCTCTTCTTCATCTAAGTTTCTATCTTCTCTGTGTGGACGGTCAATGTTGCGATCACGCTCAGGCTTTTTTGTCTCCTTTCGGATCAATCGTTTTTTATGGGAAGAAAGAATGTAATGTTGCTGATCATGGATTTGAAAGTATTTCTGAGTTGTATCATATCCAATTGGCAATCCAAGAAACAATTCTTCAATGTTTCGGTAATCAAATGAAACGCCAAACTCTTCTTTGATGTAATTCACGTCTTTTCGAATTACACACTTATCTTGTCGGTTGGTAATAATGACAGAATCTGGTCGAATAAGTGAATTGATAATGGGAACTGCCGCAAAGGTAATCAAGGCGTTGAGTGCACTGTCTTTCACCATTCGAATAGACGTTTTGAAACTTCTATGCTGGTTCGTGTCTGTGTATTCGCACTTGATTTTTGTGTAGAACGTTGCAGGCCGCAGTAGAGACATACTGTCCATCGCAGCGACTAATTCAGTCGTTTTTCTGCGTTCTAGCTTTACCTTATCAAACCCAGCGTCTGGTGTATGAATTCTTCCGCAGGAGAACAAAAGGACTACGATAAGTAGCGGGAATACACGACTAATAAACCGGCGCATGGTAGGTTTTTGATTGAATTTTTTTGTCAAGAGATTGATTTTTTGAACCGAGTGATTTTGCTTGTTTCCACAATTCAACGGCTTTGGTTACATCGCCTAATTTAAAGTAAGCATCACCTAAATGCTCCGTAAAATTGCGATCGTTTGGCTGTAATTGATTCGCTAACTCAAAAAACTTGAATGCTTCTGTGTAATTCCCTTGTTGAAACAAAACGACTCCTTTTGTATCTGAAAAAGGAGCTTGCCTTGGATATTCGGCAATCACTTCATCCATCAGTTTACTTGCTTTATCTAATTGGTAATTCGCAAGTGCAAGTCGCATTGCAAAATTGTTTTTGGTCAATTGATTTGTTGGAGCCAGTTTGAGTGATTTTTCAAAATTCTCAATTCCACCAGCATTGTTTTTAAGCAAGAATAGCGCTTCTCCTTTTTGGGCGTAGAATTCTGCTTCTGTTGCAACATCATTCACAACGATTTCTTTCCCGATATCTGCTGCGTCAACTGCTTCTTGATAGCGATCTGTTTGCACGCAAGCAATCGTGTACAGCAATTGCACATTGGATAAGGTGGGGAATAAGGCACTAGCTGTTCGTGCATCTTTGTATAAATCTTGAAAGAGGCGCAATTTGTATTCCAACATCAATACCTCATTCCAAATTTCATACTTATTCTCATCGAATTTAAGCGCTTCCTTATAGGAAGATAATGCGTCTTCGATTTTGTCGTTTTTCAGCAATAAATCACCTTGAATAGCATACGATTTAGCGTCTTCTGGATGTTTGACAATCATAAGATCGACTAATTCAAAAACTTCTGGTTCAATCACCAATTGTTGCTCGTAGAATGTTAGTAAGACTTCCATTTTAGTGTCTACATCTACGCCTTCACCTACAAATGCTGCTTTGAAATAAGGATAGGCTTCAACTTTCTTGTTTTCACGCATGTACAATTCAGCCAAGGCTAAATTTGCTCTTCCGTTAGAAGGATCTGCTTTCACCAATTCCACCAGCATGGATCGGGCTTTTTCAATTTCTCGTTTTTCAAAGTAATAGTCAATCAAGGTGCCAAGAAGACTAATATCACTTGGATAGACTTTACGTGCTTTGTTGATTTCATTGATCGCTTTTTCATCTTGTTTTAGCTGGCGGTACAAATCAAATTTCTGGATGGAAAGATCAGGTAAAACGCCTAATTCATTTTCCATTTTAGTGTACGCATCAATGGCTTCTTGTCTTTTATTGAGTCGTTTGAGTACCTCCGCATAACCGTATAACCAGTCAATGTTCTTTGGTTCTTTTTCAACCATTTTCTTAAAACTGCTACTAGCCGCTTCAAAATTTCCCTGATCGAAATACATGTAAGCCAATTCTTGTGTGTACCAAATGTTATTCGGATCTATTTTGGCTGCGATGTCTGTAAATTCTGCTGCTTTTGTGCGCTCATTCAATTGCAAGTAACATTGTGATAGTGCAAAAGCTACCGCATCGTCTTTCGGATTAATCGCGTAACAAAACTGAAATGCTTCTATTGCTTCTTTTAATTGACCTTTGGCCTTGAAGCGAATGCCTTCATGGAATTTTGTAATGTAGGGGTAATCTGCCTCTGAAATCGTAGGGGTTGTAGCAACTTCTTTTGAAGTCTTACAGGCAGTTGTGAGACAAGCCAGCAGTAGAATAGAATACCAAAAACGCATTAACTAATTATTGAATAATCACTCAGGCTCAAATCCCTTGCCAAACCTTTGTATTTGGAATGTGATCCCAACATTGAATCCTTTAAATTGGCATCCACAATAATGGAATACTGTTGCAATATACTGTTTTTAATGATGGAATTCGTTACTAATGAACCTTTTCCAAGAGAAACATGTGGACCAACAACCGAGTTTTCCAAGATCACATCTTTACCAATATAACAAGGTGGAATGACTACTGAATTGAGCAATTTTGCCGATGGATCGATGAGATCAAGTCCTTTTTCCTGATCGTATTCCAATACACGTTGATTGGTAATGACGGTTACTTCCTTGTTTCCACAATCGAGCCATTCTTCTACTTCACCTGGTTTGAATCGGAATCCTTTTTCAGTCATACGACGCAACGCATCTGGCAATTGGTATTCACCGCTTTTGATGATTCCATTTTCAACCAAATAAGTCAATTCTTTGCGCAATGTTTCGCCTTCTTTGAAATAGTAAATCCCAATCATGGCAAGGTCTGAAACAAATTCTTTCGGTTTTTCTACGAAATCAACGATCTCGTTTTGTTCGTTCAATTTAATGACACCAAAGGCACTGGGATCTTCAATTTGTTTGACCCACAAGATACCATCTGCATTGGGATCAATTTTGAAATTGGCACGGAATAAAGTGTCTGCAAATGCAACAACAACAGGTCCGTCTAATAATTTTTCAGCACACAAAACTGCATGAGCCGTTCCAAGTGGTTTATCTTGATAAAAAATGGTTCCTTTCGCCCCGAGTTTTTCAGCCACTTTTATCAATTCTGCTTCAATCTCTGCACCAAAATCGCCAATTACAAAGCCAATTTCATCGATTGGTTCGCTGCATAACGCTGCAATATCTTCTACCAAACGGTGAACAATTGGTTTTCCTCCAACGGGAACCAACGGTTTTGGAACGGTCAATGTATGTGGTCTCAGTCGGCTTCCGCGACCTGCCATGGGTACGATTACTTTCATGCTGTTTTATCCTAAATTTCTTCTAGTTCATTCTTTACCAGTACTTCCAAAACCTCCTGCACCACGATCGGTATCTGTTAATTCGGAAACGATTTCCCACGCAACTTGACCATGAGCTGCTACAACCATTTGCGCAATGCGTTCACCGTTTTCAACAATGAATGCCTCTTGCGATAAATTCACCAATAACACACCAATTTCACCTCGGTAATCCGAATCAATGGTTCCAGGCGAATTCAAAACGGTGATTCCATGTTTATAAGCCAATCCACTACGTGGACGAATTTGTACTTCATATCCTACTGGAATTTCCATGAACAAACCTGTTGGAATTAATTTGCGTTCCAATGGTTGGAGGGTAACGGGTGTCGCTAAATGTGCCCGTAAATCCATTCCTGCCGAACCAGCAGTTGCATAATTCGGAAGTTCATTTGTTGATTGATTGCGGATGCTAATGGGAATCATGGTTGTTGTTTTTCGTCAAGCGTGACAGTATAACTTATATCAATCACTTCTTTGGCAATTTCTTGCGTAATTCCTTGTTCAAACGTGAAGGTATACCACCCTTTTTGCGGGAATTTTCGGTGATTAAATCCTGCTGTAGTCGTGACAATTGTGCCCGATTTTTCACCGATCCACGAACCGTCTGGATTCGCAATTTCTAGTTGCATCGGTTCACGTCCAGTTTGTCCTTTTGGTGTTTTGGAGTGCAGGAAAAACCACAAATTACTGTACGCATAATCAGTTGTTGTGCGCAAGGTGATCGTGATGTTGTAATAATTGGTTGTATCGGGAATATTTACCCGAAATACTGGTTTGACATTCTGTTTCCATTCACTGTTTTTAAACGAAACAGACTTCGTAAATAAAGGTGTCTCCCCGCACGAAGCGAGGAGTAACACCAAACCGAATACCGGTAAAAATTTATGTAGCTGATTTTTCATTGGAATCAGTATTTGGACGAGGTGGGCGACGGCGATTGTTGTTGTTGCGTCGTTTGTTTGGATTCGCCTTTTCTCCAGATTCGTTCACAGTATTAGGCTGATCGCCTGTTGGAGTGACTTGTTTAGGAGCCGATCCATCCACTGCTGGTTTCGCTTGTTGCTCGCCTTGCGGTTTTGGACGTTCTGGTTTCCGTTGTTGTTGTGGAGGACGCTGTTGCTGAGGCCGAGTCTGTTGTTGCTGACGTGGTTTGTTTTCACCAGTCGCTTGTGGTGGTTTATTCTCACCGCCTTGTGCTGCAACTTCACCTTCAACCCGAGGACGATTTGGTTTCTTTTTCTTGCGTTTCTTGTTTTTGAAACTGTTATCGAAACGGTTCAACGAATCCTGTCCATCAACGTTGTCGTAATCTGGTTCTTGACGAAGCACTGCTTCTTCATAGGCTTTTAAGTCTACTGGTTTTTTGCCAGCAGTATTCATTTGTGCAATTTCACGCACACGTTCTGGAGAAAGAGCCGTCAATCCACCGATCCCAGCATCGCCTTCGTAAGCATACCACATTTGGCGTTTAAACACATCTGTTTTGATATGGAAAGCGGTTCCTTTTTCAGTTTGGATCCGTGTTTCGGTAGAAGGAAATGACTTGATGGATTCCAAGTACATGTCTAATTCATAATTGAGACAGCACTTTAGTTTCCCGCATTGTCCAGCTAATTTTTGCGGATTCAACGACAATTGTTGGTAACGTGCAGCAGATGTAGAAACAGATCTGAAATCAGTCAACCAAGTTGAACAGCACAATTCACGACCACATGAACCAATTCCACCGAGTCGTTGTGCCTCTTGGCGAGAACCAATTTGGCGCATTTCAACACGAATTTTGAATTGATCCGCCATGTCTTTGATCAACTGACGAAAATCTACACGCCCTTCAGCAGTGTAATAGAAGGTTGCTTTCGTTAAATCGCCTTGGTATTCGACATCAGAAATTTTCATTTCCAATCCGATATTAACGGCTAACGTACGAGAGCGGAACATTACTTCCGATTCAAGCGCACGCGCCTGCACCCATTTATCAATGTCTTCCTGAACGGCAATACGGTGAATTTTCCGTACTTCCATCGGTTTCAATGTTGGTGCTTTTTTCTTCACCTGTATTCTGGCTAGCTCACCAATCACAGATATAACTCCTACGTCATACCCGGGGCTTGCTTCTACAACCACGACATCTCCTACTTGCAGTGAAAGGTTTTTTCCATTTCGGTAAAACGCTTTTCGACTGTTTTTGAATCGAATTTCTACTATATCGTAAGGTGCTTGTCCGGAAGGCAGTTGCATATTCGCCAACCAATCAAAGACACCAAGTTTGTTGCATCCACCAGAACTACAGGTTCCATTATTTTGACAGCCGCGTGGTGTACCACCTCCGCTACTACATGAGGAACAACCCATAATTTATCTGAATTTGTGGTAAAAATACGAAAAAGAACCCACGTATTTTTGTTATTGATTGAGACTTGAAAACAGTGCTTTGTGGATAATCTTGATTCCTGAATGTACCCCTGTTTTTTTAAGGGAATGTGGTCTTAAAAAACGGCGTTTTGTTTTTTATTCTCTATCAAAATCATACTCAGGTTTAAACGATTAATTGTCAACAACAATTCGTCTAGTTGTTGTAAATTGCTCAGTAAGAATTGACATCAAGTAGATGCCATTTGTTAGACTTGATACATCTACTTGATAGCTAGTAGGACTCTTTTGCACAACACTATTCAGAGAAACAACTTCACCAGTTAGCTGATAAAATACAATACTAAATGGCCGATCAAAGGCGGTTTTACAGCTGATTGAAAGTGTCCCGTGTGTAGGATTAGGAAACAACTCTAACTCCAATTCTAGTGTTTCTTCCAACGAATTAGTCAAATTATAAGCAAGGATTGTACTGTCAATAACGGCCAATAAAGAGGGTGTATTAAAGCAATCCTGAGTCAATTCCCAGATCATAATTCCACCAGCATACTGCAACGCATACGTTGTTTTTTGCTGGATAGTAGGAATGCCGTTGTAATAAATGGCATCACCTCCGATTCCAACCTGATCTGCATTTTCTGATCCTGGGTAAGTGGAGATAATATCGCAAAAACTGATTCCTTGATTCGCGTATGTTCCAAAACCGTAGCCATAAAATGGAACACCAACAGTTAATTGAGATGCGGGGACATTTTTTGTCGAATTCCAGTATTGAAAATCACTTTGGGCTAATGTAAATGGGGAATGCTGACCAGGGTTTTGCGGATCCCAAGGTCCCGTTGCATCATACGACATTACATTGATGAAATCAAACTGGTTTGCAGCGTTATTGGTTACATAATTTCCAAACCAAGTCCCCAATGCGCACGTCATCAATTTATTTTGCGTGTGAAGTGCAGTCCCCAGTTGCGTGACAAATGCTTCGTATAGAGGTGCTGTAAGTTGAATTCCATCCAAGATGTCACCTTCTATATCCACGTCAATTCCATCGAGGTTATTCACTGCTACATAACTCATGATACTATCCACAAATGCAGGAATGTTGGCTGTAATGAGGTTCTGGTAATTGGTTCCAATTGCTCCACCACCACCAATGGATAATAACACCTTTAAATTATGAGCATGACCAGTTTGAACTGCCACCTGAAGATCTGCATTGGTTCCAAAAGAAGGAATTAATGTTCCAGAAGCATCTGGATTTGCAAAAGCGATATTGAGGTGAGTCAGTTTATCCAGATCAATTGTATTCATTCCCGTAGGATATAGAGGCGACCAAAGAGGCAAATAACCTACCACCTTAAATTGAGCATGTAAAAAGGAATGTGTACTTAACACCAATAAAACCAACAGACTTAAACTACTTTTTTTCATATCTACACTTTTAAAATTGATGGATTTGTATGACAAATCAACCCTGCCAAAATTAGATTGAAAATAGAAATTATTGAAAAACAGATTGTCAAACAACCCCAACTATATTTCACCGACGGTTACTAATTTACGGAATTCATAGCTTGATTGCTAATTATAAAAAGTCACCAATATTGGTGATGGTATCGTTCATTTTTTAATGAAAATAAGGGAAGGGATCAACTATGCTTATACTGAATAATAAACTAAATTTACTGCTCTCAATCCCTTCCCAATTTCCGTACTTCTTTCAAGTCCGTCATATTGATCGACAACTTCATTTTTAAGATGTAAAAAGGAGAGAAACCTTGGATGATTGCTACTGTTTATCATGACCTAAAATTACTACTCTCTAAGTTCCGCAATTCCTCTCCTTAACTTAATTCATACTACTACTTTTCAATTCAATAAAACGGAAACGAGAAAAGAAATCACCTATGCTCATTACTACTATGATTACCTAACCTTACTACTCTAAAAAGCAATTCCTATTTCCGTTTCCGTTTTTTATTTTAAAAATGCTGTGTCAACTATTGAATAATTAATTTAAATACAGTAGGATTACCGCCCTCTTTTTCTAATCGAAGCAAGTATAATCCACTCGTGATTCCTTTGAGATCAAAGGTGGAGTTGTTTTTATTGAAAGCTATTTCCGTTGAATAATCTCGAACTAATTCTCCATTTGTGCTGAATAATTGGAGTTTTTCAATGTGCTGCAAATTTCCACTTAAGGAAAACGCTGTTGTTGCAGGATTTGGATAAACCAATAGGTCTGAATAGGAAGAGCATTCAGTTGTTGCTAAGGCTACTATTTCTGTCGTGCCATTAACATCCGTTTGACTTAACCGATAATAGGTTGTACCAATACATGGATTTTCATCAATTAAAGAATAGTTGAGTTTCGTTGTGCTATTCCCTCCTCCAGGAATAATTTTCATTTTTTCAAATTGAAAACCATCACAACTTTTCTCAATTGTAAAATAATCATTGTCTTTTTCAGATTCAGTAGTCCAATTCAAAAGAGTCGTTCTATTGTTACAATGCGCATTGAATGAAGTCAGCTCAACAGGTAAAACGGTTACTGGATAAAGCCTCACATCATCTATATACATATAAGATATCGTACCTGCGCCATTTAATGTTGTTGCTGCATTCGATCTAAAATTTCCAATTATGACTCTGTTCTCGCCTCCAGTTGCAACAAACGTACCTGTTACAATTGTGCAAGCGCTAGTGATTGCTGTTCCCGCAGGTTGTTGTACTTGTGGTGTGAAATTTAGCGTCGAACCAGGTCCAAGAAATTGAATCCCACCATTCATTGTTTGTATGTTGATTGCGCCTCCATTGCGAAAATGAGCTCCAATTCCATCTGTATTAAGTAGTATGTTTCCAGCTCCCCCGTATCTTGAACGAACTGTCATCGAAAAACAATAAGTTGTAACAGCAGTAAGAGGAGTTGTTAAAGCAGTTTGAATATATTCCCTTCCAGTACTAGAAGTGTAAACAAAAATCCCCGCACACTTTACTCCTGTAAAGCAATTGTTGTTTGCCGCATTAACAGAACTGCCGCAAGTTGTTGCATCATTGCGAGTGATATCTGGAGTGCTTCCGCCAACAGAAAGCGGGTCTGTGCCAATCCAATTTTGCAACGGACTTTGATCAAAATAAACTTGATTATCTGCTCCATTACAAAATGCCGTGGTTAGCTCAAAACTGGGATTAGGAATTAAATTGCCACCTGAAACTGTACATTGGGAAAATGTATTTTCATAAAAGAATGCGATTGCTAATAAGCTGTATAGTATTTTCATAACCATGTGAAATGAATTTGATCACAAGGTTAAGCGAACTTATTTTGAACCAATTATTTAGGTGGTATACATATTCTTTCAGATAGAAATCAACTCCTTACAAGATCTTAATTATGCTTTTAAACAATTTGTAACCAACCAGTTAGATTCTATTAAGAAAATTAGTTAAATCGATTGATTCGCCTTTTATTCCGAGTTTGGCCCGCAATCTTGAACGTGCTACATCGATGCTATTTTCACTTGTTCCTTTTAATTCTGCTATTTGTTTCGTCGAAAAATTCATTCTTAAGTAAATGGCTAAGGTTACTTCATTCGAAGTGAGGTTAGAAAATTTACTACAGAGCGTTTTCACAAAACCATCATTAATCGATTGAATGACTAAATCAAGATCCTTTAATTCTTTACTCTTAGTACCAACCGCAAGATCTCCAATGTTTTTAGAAAGCTCGTAGAGTTGGTCGGTCAATTTTTTACTTGTTTGTTGCAAGGCGAGTTGTTTTAATTTGTGAGATAAATCTTCAGCCATCGCATTGTAATTTGTAATCGTTACAATGGAATGATTCAAAACTCTTCCTTGTTTTTCGTTTTGATCTTTCAATAGCCGTCTTGATTTGACAATTTTAGAGTTTAAATAGAGTGTGATGAGCAAGATGAGTAAAATAGCTAAACCTACAATTGTCATCAAAACCATTTGCTTTTCTTGCTCTATCTGACTAATTTTTTTTTGTTCTATTTCATGCTGCGCATATAACAGCTCCTCACTCATTAAACTAGTTATATTGAATAGTTTAGCTATTTGATTGTTATCTAAGTGCTCCTTTTTTTGTTGAAAGGATGTTCTTCTTTTTTCGAAAAAGGGTAATAGTTGTTTATATTCTTCTCCTTCAAAGTTTTCAAGAATACATTCACAGATAAAAATCCCCAAATCTGGATTACTCTGATCAATAAGTTCCAAAGCTTCCTTCATAAGTTGGAATGCTTTTTTTGGTTCTTTTTCCAAATAAGTTAATGCCAAACCATACTTTCCAACACCCTCATATCCAATGCATTCTACTTTTTTGGAATCGTTAACTGTTTTATGAAAATATAAACTGGAATTATCGAGATCTCCTTTTTTGAAATAGATCACACCTTTGTTATAATCTGAAATAAGATTGATTGTTTCTGGGTCGGAAAAACTTTCTGATAAACTTATGTAATGAATAGCAGAATCTAACTCGTTCATATTTGCCCAATAAGCTGAAAAACCAGAATAGACAAAGGATCTCGTTTTATTGTTACCACTAATTACTGCGTGTTTTTCTGACCGTTTAAGTGCCTTATAAGCTTGTTTGTTTTGATTGAGGGTTAAGAAAATGGTTGCCAATAGCAATTGACTATTAGCTAATCCATTGTTGTTTCTAGTTAATAGGTAATAGTTATTGCATTTTGTCCATTCTTGATAGGCTTCGAAGTACAAATTCATTTTTGTATAAAAACCCGCTTTTCTAAGTTGAATGATTGCTTGAATGCTATCTTTATCTTTGATAAAAGGCAAATACTTTTCTGCTAAATGAGTAACTTCTAATGCTTCGTTAAATCTTTCTACTGATTTATAATAGATTCCTTTGAGTAAAAGCAAGGTGACTTTATCATCTTTCGAGCAATTGGAAGCGATTGTTTTATCCAATTCAGCAAAATAATTTACATAATTCCACTCGGTATCAGCCTTCATGCGTTTTATCAATGATGAGCTAGTACTTTGTTGACCAAATGAATTGATTGCCAGAAAAAAGCACAATAAAAGAGATACGTGTGAAATTGAGATTTTCATACGGCTAATATACTAATTAAGTGAGTTTTACGCCTTATGAATAAACCGCATTACTTGAAAACACAACTGCGTAAACAATAATTTTGCATGTGCGTTGCGTTCCAAATGATAATGCGAATCATTGAACAATTGCATAAAATCCAACACATTGTTATTGGTGATGAATCGCGCAAAGTTTTTGAGGAAATCGGCTTCTTCAGCTGAAACACGTGTGAGCATTTCTTGGGTGTAGTTTTTCAAAATACTCTGCCTTACCATGTGGAGTGCGTATTTTAAAAAGTGTTTTTGACCTTCACGGGTTTGTGTGGCAATCGCATCTGTCCAATCGAGCATTCCACGTACATCTTTCTTAAAACACACCCGCATGAGTTGAATGAACAAATCGCGGTTGAGGTCACTTTCGTGTGGATCGCCTAATAAATGCAATGATTCCAGGAAATCACCATCACTTCTACCAGCAACACTTGCCGCAAGATCTGTTGCAACGCCTTGACCAACTAAGGTTTGTTGAATGGTATCGGTGGAGAGCATCGGAACGCGCACGATTTGCGTACGAGAAAGAATCGTCGTTAGTAATTTATCTTGCGATTCAGCTAAGAGTATAAACAGGGTTTTAGGAGTTGGTTCCTCCAAGATTTTGAGCAGTTTGTTGGCACAATCGGCATTCATTTCTTCTGCCATCCAAATGATCATCACTTTAAAACCGCCTTCAAATGATTTGAGGTTGAGTTTTTTGACGATTTCCAAACTTTCATCCACACCAATAATTGGTTTTCGCTCCTGAGAATCGATGCGCTTGGTCCAATCGTGGATATTGAAATACGGATTTTCTTTTACTTGCGTTCTCCAATCGGTGATAAAAGCATCCGATTTTTTGGCAATCGCTAACACAGTTGGAAAGGAAAAATGCAAATCGGGGTGCTGCAATTCGGTTACTTTTCGGCAAGATGGACAAACACCACAACTGTCTTTCTCGGATTTGTTTTCACAAAACAAGTACTGTACAAAGGCGAGAGCCAACGGCAAAGAACCATAGCCCGGTTTACCGAGAAAAAGTTGGGCGTGACTAATCTTGCCATCCCGCACTTCGTGGATTAAATGGTGTTTGAGTTCACCTTGACCAATGACCGTTGAAAATTGCACGGTATAAAAGTAATGCGATTCATTAAAACGGCAGGACTTTTGTAGATCACAATCACAAATTTCCAGAATTTTTTTAAGCTACTGCAATAAAAAGAGTATTTTCAACTACGAATCAGTCGGTATTAAAGTGGATCCAGCGCATTCAAAAAACTAAAAGGACAACTATGAAAACAATTACATTAATTGCCACATTGGCCGTAACTTCTTTTTTCTACGCACAGGAAATTTCCATAAAAGAAGAGAATATCAGTTTTAGTAATGGCAGTCACAACGCCATTGTCGTAACCATTCCTTATGGAAACAAAGAAACGGTAGAACGAGAATTAAAATCTGAATTAAAAGATTGGGGTGGAAAATACAACAGTTCTAAAGGTGAAATGACCACCAAGGGAAGTTCTATGAAATCCATGGGAAGTAAACCGTTTGACGGCTATGCACGCATCATGGACGGAGGCGATAATTACATTCGTGTTGCATTTGCCATTGATTTAGGTGGAGCCTATTTGGATAGTCGTCAACATGCATCACAATACGCTGCGATGAAAGAACGCATTCAAAAATTTGCTTCAAAAGGTGCTTCTTCTAGTATCGAAGCTGAATTAGCTGTAGAAGCCAAAGTCTTGAAAGAATTGGAGGAAAATAAAAGTGATATGCAAAAATCCATAGAAAGTTCCAAAAAAGACATTGAAGATTACAAAAAGAAAATTGAGGAAGCAGAGCAAAAAATCAAGGACAACGAAGCTGGAATCAGCAAAAAAGAGGAAGAAATTAAAACACAAGGCGCTAAGATTGGGACTATTGAAGACAAGAAAAAGTCAGTGAAATAATTTTTGGCTTTGGTAAGGGACTAATTTTATTGGTTGGGGCGCGATTAATCGCCCCCCAACCAATAAAAATTACGCAATAACGATTATCAAACCGAACCCCCACGAATCCCCTTTTCTGAATATATTTGCGCATGAAAATTTTGGTGGTGCGTTTTAGTTCAATTGGTGATGTGGTGCTTACAACCCCAATTGTTCGTTGTTTGGCGCAACAATTACCCAATTGCACCATTCATTACATTACCAAAAAAGCCTTTGTTCCTGTTTTAGAAGGAAATCCGCACATTGATCGCATAATAACCATTGAATCTTCGGTGAAGGAAAAAATCGATGCGTTAAAAGCCGAGCAGTACGATGTGGTCATCGATTTACACAACAATATTCGCACACTTCGCCTAAAACGCGCTTTGGGGAAACAATCCTATTCCTTTCCAAAACGCAATATTGAGAAATTCTTATTGACCAATTTCAAATGGAATCGGATGCCAGATGTGCATGTGGTAGATCGTTATTTTGAAGCCGTAAAACCCTTGGGAGTTGTCAATGATCAATTGCCTTGCGAGCTAGTCTTGAATTCGGAAGATCATATTGATTTATCAACCGATGAATTACAACCAAAACAATTTATCGCCGTTGCAATGGGTGCACAATTTGCCACCAAACAACTTCCCGTTTCATTGATGGTGGAAATTTTAAGTGGCATTCAATTACCCATTGTTTTATTAGGCGGATCAACAGATGTTGAACGGTCAGAAGCATTGAAAAACGCATTAAATCAGCAAAAAATAGTTGATTATTGCGGAAAAATAAGCCTTCGAAGTTCCGCTTTTGTGTTGAGTCAGGCAAGTGGATTGCTTACTGGCGATACAGGATTAATGCACATTGCAACTGCTTTTCAGATTCCGATTGTGAGCGTTTGGGGAAATACCGTTCCAGCTTTTGGCATGTATCCCTACACTCCGCAAGAACCGAAATTGTATTCCATTCACGAAGTTGTTGGGCTTTCCTGTCGACCTTGCTCGAAGATTGGTTATACAACCTGTCCAAAAAAGCACTTTAACTGCATGAACTTGCAAGATTCAAGAGCGATACAAAAAGAATTAATCGAGCGCAGTATTACTCGCCCATAAACAACGCACGCAATTCAGTTGCCTCAGAAGGGTTCATTTTTCCAGCTAAAATCAACGACAATTGTTTTCTGCGCAAGGCACTTTCAAATCGTTCAATTTCCTCTGCTGTTTCCGGAATAAGTTCAGGAACTTGGATTGGTCCACCATTTTGATCCACGGCTACAAACGTGTAAATTGCTTCATTGGATTTTGAGCGAACACCTGTTACTGCATCTTCTACAAAAACATCCACAAACACTTCCATGGAAGAATTAAAAGCCCGCGAAACTTTTGCTTCCAAGGTTACGATAGAGGCGTGAGAAATGGGGTATTTGAATGAAACATTGTTTACGGAAGCTGTTACAACAACGCGTCTGCTGTGTCGATGCGCAGAAACACTGGCAATCACGTCCATCCAAGCCAATAATTGACCACCGAATAAATTTCCGAGAGTATTGGTATCGTTAGGAAGAACAACTTTTGTAGTAATAGCAAGTGTTTCAGATGCTTTTCTTGCCTTCATAGAATGGAATTTGAAGCAAAATTACAGCTTATTTATAGTTTAGCGTCGAACTCATGAAAAAATACTGCAAATTACCTAGGACAGCTATTGCCGATTAACGTTATTCGCTATATTTACCGAATCAATTGAAGTCATGGAGAAACTGATAACTGCTTTTCCGCAGAATATAACTGATGCGCTCAACATTGCAGCCAATGTAAGCTTAACACCAGCAAAAAAACCAATTCATAATGTCGTAATCTGTGGAATGGGCGGATCTGGAATCGGCGGAAGACTCGTTGCTCAATGGGTTCAAGCGGAATGTCCTGTTCCTGTATTTTCGTTTCAAGATTACCATTTGCCTGCATTTGTTGGTGAAAACACACTTGTAATTGGCTCTTCGTATTCTGGAAACACAGAAGAAACGCTCATTGCGATGGAAGAAGCACATGAACGTGGAGCTCACATTATTTGCGTTTGTTCTGGAGGACAAATACAGCAATTTTCAGCTGAACACAATTACGATTGTATTGTCGTTCCTGGAGGTAATCCACCGCGAACAGCATTGGGTTTTTCGATTGTTCAATTGACCGCTATTTTTATTCAATTAGGTTTGGCAGACAAACAACGTTTGGTAGAAATTGAATCAGGTCGTCAATTGATCCTTGCGGAATTGGATGGAATTCACGCAGAAGCGAAAAAAATAGCAGCATTTCTTTTTGGAAAAGTTCCAGCAATTTATGCGGGAGCCGATTATGAAGCCATTTCAATTCGAGCCAAACAACAGTTCAATGAAAATTCAAAAGAATTGTGCTGGCAACACGTTATTCCAGAAATGAACCACAATGAGTTGGTTGGTTGGGGTGGCGGTGACGACCGATTTGCCGCATTGTTTATTCAATCAGGTGATTTGGTAGCACGTAATCAACGTCGTTTTGATATTTCGGTGGAAATGGTGAAAGCCAAAACAAAAAATGTTTACATCACGCATGCAAAAGGTGCCAATCAAATTGAGCGCAGTTTATACCTCATCCATTTGGTGGATTGGGCATCGCTGTATTTATCAGATTTGAAAAATGGTGATCCAATGGAAATTCATGTGATTGATTACTTGAAAGACGAGTTATCGAAGTTGTAAAACTACGGAGAGATTATCAACTGACTTATTCACCTGAATTTCGGGTGAATGCACTAAACGATAGTAGTATCAATGTGTGCATAAACTAATTTTTCTGCTCCAAAGTCAACTATGGATTATTGTAGTATATTTGATTTGTCAGTATTGACTGGCGGTAAACACATTTAATTACTCCATTCTTTTTTAGAAATAAGTTGTTTCAAGGAGGAATTTTAACACTATTCATGATGTCAGAAGAGGAAAACCCGTTGAACCCAATTTTAGATTTAACTCATTCGATTAGCGATGGTGGCATCTACACCTATTATTTGACCACACAAGTCCCCGATCTGTGTATTGATATAGACTCTAAAGAAGTTATTTCAGATCCAGATGTTCTGGGGGAAATTGCACTTCTTGCGGGTTATACACTTGTTCCAGGTGAAGTGAACATAGCAGTTACTTATTCAGTAATTTCATGTGCTAATCCATCAGCTGTTCGAACCAACACGACTGATATTACAACTAATCCTGAGGGCAAAAAGGGTTTAATAATCGTTCTTATAGCTCCAGAAAGCACGAGTATAATGGCTGAACATGGTCCAGAACCAGATGGGAGAGCCATTATTCGTTTTGAAAAAGCGAAACCTAATTGACGTTCGGTTATCGTGAATTATAATAGAAAAACGGTCTGTTTAATTGCATCAGTGTGTTTCTGTTTTACTACAATTTTCGGTCAATCTGCAACGGTTAAACAGCTAAAACGTGCTTATTCAACTGAAACATCCATTCAGAAAAAAGCAACGATACTGAATGAATTATCATGGGTTTATTACACCTTAGAGAATGATTCGTGTACATATTACGCTAAAAAGGCATTGCGTTTCGAAACCCAAAAGCATTTCGTAGCACAACAATTAATAGCCCGATTACAATTAGCGGAATACCAACGAAATGCAGGTCAAATAGACAAGGCATTCACCGAATTACAAAAAATTGAAAAGGAAATTCATCAACGACAACTTCACAACTGCTTACCCCTACTTTTATTGGTGAAGGGTAATCTGGCCTTTAGTCGTTCAGATCTAACAAATGCAGAAAGGTATTACCAAAAAGGCTACCGATTAAACAACAAATATCACCGCGATTTACAGATCGATTTTTGCTTGAAATTAGCTAGAATTGAAGAAGAAAAAGAACGTTTTACTCAGGAACGTACATTTTTGAAAGAAGCACTTTTGGCTGCTCGACAATCAGGAAAATTTTATCAGGAAATTGTAATCTTGAACAACCTTGGAATGAGTTATGCCATGAGTCAGGATTTTGATCAGGCTCAATCCAACTTCCTTAAAAGTTTGCAGTTGTCTAAAAAACAAGCTGATTTTAAAGGCGAAAGTAGAGCCTTACTGAACTGTGGAAACATTGCTTATTATAAAGGAGATTGGGCAACTGCTATTGCTTATTTCACTAAAAGTGCCCATTTAAAGGAAGGTTTGAATGATCTTGAGGGAATTGCAATGATTCACAACAACATTGCAGCTATTTATAAAGGACAGAAGCATTACAAAAAGAGTCTTGAATACTATCAAAAATCATGCGCTTATTATGAACAATCAGGCGATTCAATAGCTCTTGCTGAAGCGTGGATCAACATTGGGGGGGTAGAAATTTTTGCCAATAAAAAGAAAGAAGCCGTTATTCTGCTTAAAAAAGCAATTCACTTTCTAAAAGGGAAAGACCAACCAGCTATTTTGCTCATTGCACATACCAACCTAGCATTTGCTTACACTGAAATGGGTAATTATGCGACTGCGCTTGCTTATTTATCAATTGCTGAAACAGCAGCTCATCAGTTAAATGATCAGCATTCAAGTGTATTTATCTTTAATCTATATGGAGCAAATTACTTTTATTTAAAAGCCTACCCAAAAGCCATTCAGTATTATACCCAAAGCTATGAATTGGCGAAGGAATTGGGATTACTCAATGAACAGAAAAAAGCATTGTTTGGATTGTATGAAGCTGAACAAAAACGCGGAAATTATCAACAAGCATTGAGCTGGCATGAGTTGTATGGACAGCTAAAAGATTCGCTTTTTAATACCGAAAACCAAGAACAACTAACTTTATTAGAAGAAAAATACGACACTAAACAAAAAGTACAGGAAATAACCAATCTGCATGCACGCAACAAAACCATTTCTCTGAAAAACAAACTCACTTCCAATCAGTTGAAGCTTTCATTGGTCAGTGTTGTGTTGGTTTTGGCGGCAATTATTTTTCTGAGTTTGTTTTTCTTTCAAAGGAGCAAACGGCAAAAACTACTCCTTGCTCATACGCAAGAACGGAACATAGAACGTGTTAATCAATTGCTAAAAGAGCAAGAAATTTCCCTATTGGAAACCGAGGTACTAGCGCAACAAACCGAACGTAAAAAACTAGCAAAAGATATTCATGACAATTTGGGTAGTTACCTTGCAACGCTCAAATATCAGCATGAAGTAGTGAAACCTACTGGTGATAATCCTGACTTATTAGCACACTATTCCACTACTTCAAAACTCATTGCAGAAGCTTGTTCAGAAGTGCGATCAATTTCCCACCAGATGGCAACTGGAGCAGATTTTCAATTCAGTTTGATTCCTGCCATCAATGAATTAATTACTCGAATTCACACAACTGAACAGTTTGATGTTCATTTTTACCATTTTCCAGAAACCATTCAATTGGAGCGCGAAATGGCTCTGTCGCTTTATAAAATCATACAAGAATTACTTTCCAATACCTTGAAACATGCAAGCGCCACACGTGTGGAACTACAAATTAATCAAGACACAGAAGAAATCAGCGTTATATTAGAAGACAATGGTTGTGGGTTTGAGGTTGAATCGATGAGAACTGGAATTGGCCTTACGAATCTGGTTGAGCGTATTGCGCAATACAATGGAAAAGTGGACATTAATTCTACTCTTCAAAACGGAACAACATGTGTCATCGTACTTCCTCTTAATTTCACAGTAGCATGATTAAAATAGTAATTGCAGATGATCATCAGATCATTATTGATGGATTAAAATCACTATTAGCATTGGAAGAAACCATTCAAATTATCGGTGAAGCGAATAATGGAGCGGTTTTATTACAATCGGGTCTATTGGCGAATCCAGATTTAATTCTAATGGATATTGGGATGCCTGTCATGGATGGAATTGAAGCTTCTCGCACAATCAAGAAAACCCATCCTGCAATTAAAATCCTCGTATTAACAACTTACGCAGATCAAAAAAGCATCAAAGAAATGCTCAAAATTGGAGTTGATGGTTACTTATTAAAAGATGCTGGCAAAGATCAATTCATCGAAGCGATTCATGCGATTATGAATGGAAAGACCTATTTTGATTCACGGGTAACCGCAGTGGTCATGAAGAGCATGCAACCACAAAAAAGGGTTGAAAATTCGCTTACGCCACTTACTCCACGTGAAAAAGAAATTGTGAAACTAATTGCTGAAGGAAAAAGTACGTCCGAAATTGCAGCCACGGTACATTTAAGTTTGCTCACCGTTGAAACCCATCGCAAGAATATTTACACCAAATTAGGGATCAATAAGATTGCTAGTTTGGTACGCTATGCGATTGAGGAGGGGTTGTTGGAAGATTAATCAACGAATCGGGTTAATTTATTTTACTCTGTTACATCACTACGTGAGTTGTGGTATTCCAACTGTTTTTAAAAGGATTTTTGTCAAAATATCATAGAATAATGAACATAGATTCCCTTAACTTAAATCCACTTTCCTAGAAGGACAAAATAGTTTAACCAATTAAACATCCTACAACCATCACCTCGTAGAGGTGAAATGCAAAGTCAAAAAAGAGTATGAAAAAAATAGTATTAACTCAATTAATCAAAATCCAACCTGAAATTATTGATCTTTTGTAATTTTAGCTATATTTAAATTTTTAGAAAAGCAATATGTGAAATAAGAATGTCTAGGGATTTTGTCCTGAAAAATTTTCAGGAGTCCTCGAATAGACAAGGGCTTTTTATTTAACAATTGTGGTTTAACTCCTCCTCTTTAAAACGCTTTGAGGATATTTATTTTAGATAATGTTAGACCTTTGAATTCAAATCTGTCAAAATGAAGAAAGATACTGTGTCAACAGATTTAGTAGTACTTGTAGATAATCCAATACCAGATCCTCGGATAAAAAGTGCCATTTTATTACCCGATCCAGCGTCGAGGTTAAATTCTCAAATAATGAAGTACACTCCTATGAGTGAGCAAGACATTCCTTATAGAGATTTAACTAATCCAGCTACAAAACGCGAAAGTCTTGCTAAACTCATAGATCGATTAGATGTTGTTAAAAATCTTCGCTACCAACGAACGCTTGAAGACACGTATTGCAATGTCTATTCCTTCGATTATTGTCATTTCGCTCAAGTTTACCTTCCTACAGTTTGGTGGACAGATGATGCCCTCCAAAAGATCCTAGATGGAAAGGAAGTTGAAGCTGTTTTCGAAGAAACAGTAGATCACATTTATTCGAGTGCCATTCACGATTGGTTTTTAGAATGGGGAGCCAGTTTTGGATGGAAGCGAATGCATACATTAGAAGAAATGCAGCAGGAAGTGAATACCAATGGAGGAATTGGAATCATTTGTGCTAAACGCAAAATAAAAGGACTCTCTGGACACATCGTTCCTGTTGTTCCTGAAACAAAAAGAAAAAAAGCCTACAGAGAAAATGGGATGTTAATTTATCCATTACAATCACAAGCAGGAAAATTGAATTACAACTACTTTTCGAAAGCCAGAAAAGATTGGTGGAATCATGAGCGTTATTCTTCTCATGTGTTTTATTACCATGATTAAGTTCAACTAAATTAATATGTTATTGAAAGCATTCATTCTCCTGGCAGCTAGCTCTTGTAAATGATAGATAAACAGCGTACTTTTGCGACGCATTAAAACACGGATAGCTGAAGAATATCTCAAGCTGTTCTGCTACTTAAGTTGTTAATATAAAGTCAAATAAAAATACATTTGATTTCATTATTCCCGAATTAAAAACCGTTAAAAAAGCAAAGAAGTATAAATGGAAGAAAATCAGACACAAAAATATTACTGGGGAATTGGTTTGGAAAACGAAACCTACATGCAATTTGAAGAATCCTTGGTAGTAACTGGTACATTTATACAAGAAAATATAGGCTGTGATCGCTACAGTATTGATTATAGAAAGTGCTATAAACCGGAAAGTTTGGCTCCAGTATTGGAAACCGCTTTTTACAAAAATGAGCACTATCAGGTAAGCAGAATGATCAATAGTCATTCGCTTGAAAAATTGGACATTCATTACGTACACAAAACATTGGCTGCGTCGAAACCTTCAGTTGACAGTGCAGGAATTCCAGAAGTAAATACATCACCAATTGAAAATCCTAACTACCTTGGGAAATCCATTTTGGAACTTTTTTTAGCGGATCAGCCTTACAATATTCAAAGTTTGGTTACCCAAAAAAACAACCCTTTTGGTCCCGTTAATTTTGACGGAGATTCCATTGAATTTGTCACAAAATACTTTGAAAACAGAACGATAGTAGATTCGTGTAATGAATTAAAAACCACCAAGAAGTTGTTTATTGATAAAATAAACGAATCAAGCATTTTCAATGAAACGCTAACATTTCCTGATTATAATATCGGGTTGAATATGTTCATGTCCAATCAGGAAAAGTTGGTGTTGTTTAATAATGGGACGTATCATTTTCACATCACCTTACCTACTTTGGCAGAAAACAGTAGAATTGTAGATTACGCTGAATTTGACAAGACACATGCAAATGCTATTTATTTGTTGCAATGGTTTGAACCCTTTTTTATAGCAACGCTGGGAAGTCCGGATATAATGGGCGTGATTAGTCAAAAATACGGTTTAGATAAAAACTATTCGATCGGTTCTATGCGAAATGCCATGTCTCGCTACATTGGTGTTGGAACCTATAACAAATCAATGGTTAAAGGGAAAATTCTAACCTACAAAGTAGAAGATTTTAGAAAGCTCCTACAATTTGAAAAAGAAGAAACCATTTGGTGGCGCGATCAGATTGAAGCAGACATGGAATATGAGTTGCTTTCAGATGTTGGTCTTGATTTTAATCAGGAAAAAATGTACCAAAGCGGGTTTGAATTTAGAAGCTTTGATGAGTTTCCCGCCACGTATTTGAATGATGTGCTTTATTCCATTATTCTGATCTGTGAACATTCCCTCCATCTACCAAATGTAATGTGGGGACATGACAGTATTGCTTGGAATAACATTGTCTTTAAAACCTTAAAACACGGTTATTCAACTGAAATAACAGCCGAAGAAAAAAAGGAAGTGTTGGATTTATTGCAGCTGTTGAAACCAGCTGACAGCGATTACTTGGCTCTCAAAACCGCATTTGATGCGATCACACTTTTAGACGAATTTTTCTTTAAAATCCTAGCTGTTTTGCACGATAAGTACAAAGACAACAATGTGTGTTTGGATGCAATGTGTGGTCAAAAAATGAGTTCCCCTCCAACATGGGATAACTTTAATAAATACCAAACAGAGCAACATTTACAGCAGATCACTTCTTTTTCTTAGGTTAAGAAACGCCTTCATTAAACCCTGAATTTTAATAAGATATTCGTGTTTTTTTTTATAAATTTTTATATTTGAGAAACAGATAACACGTTGTTATCACCACTATTTTCTGAATCAGACCGATCGGGAAAAATAGGATGTCAAGAATATAGTAAGTTGCTACCAAGCGCACATGGTATGAGCTACCTTCTAGTTTCTTGAATTGCGGGTTTATGGATGCATCCATTTTTTTGACATCGCAACAAACAGTGGAATCGGTCACACATACAAACAAACTCTTCCTACAGAGGTTAACTATAGGGGCAACAACTGACCGCGTTCGCTAAAAGTTTTAGCGGTTGTGAAAACGCCCTATAAATGGGCAAATTATTCATTTTAAACACATGACTATTCCAGAAGAAAAAACAGGACTTCAATTCGTGAACACTCCTCCAGCAAATGTAACAGCACCTTATACCGAAGGCAGCGCTTCAATTACAATACCTTCCGGTCATTTATTAACCCCTCACTGGCATCCAAATGCTGATGAGATTACTACTTGTACTGCAGGAATAGGAACCGTAACAATTATAGCACCGAATGCAGCAACGCCATCAAATCCAGGAACAGCAACGTATCAAACTTATCCATTCACGGTAGGAGATAGTGTTTATTTACAACAAGGTTATTTCCATTATTTTTTGAATTCAGGAACCGAAGATTTTATCATTGATCTTACGTTTAATGAAACAGATTTTGATTTTCTTTCGTTGAATGAGGTGATCATCAAAGTAACGGCGATAAATAGCGATCCAACGAATGCGATTATTCCATTTGAGGTGTCAGCGATAACAACGTAAAACAATCCATACTAATTGAACTCTATCGAATAGGCTGTCTTAACTTTTAGGCAGCCTATTTTCGTTCATTCTATGCGGAAGCTTTTGCATATAGATTCTTCAACCATTAACGACCACACATTTCCCCAAAAACCACCTACCCATTTCTAGGTAGTTATCAGTTTACCCATTTCTGGGTAACGTTTCCCCTGTGTATATCCAGACCTTTGAAAAAGAGATTACATGTAGTAATCACCACTATTTTCTGAATCCGGCCGATAAAGAAAAGACGTTGTTAAGAACAGTGGAGCAGAACCCACTTTAAGAAACGAACCTTCTTGCAAAGGTTAATTGCAGGGGTGGAAACCGACCACGTTGGCTAAAAGCTATAGCGGTTGCGAATAAGCCTTACAAGTATAAAATCATATAAAACCGAATGCTATGAGCAAAGAACACGACAATGAGTTTTCATTAAAAATTGCTGGTTTATCCAATTTTTCATTTGAAGTAAAAAGTCATTCTATTACTTCAGGACAACCATGGGGTGGAGTAACAACCACATCTGATTCAACAGGAGCCTACTTTACAGTTAAAGCAGGACGGAGTAATTCAAAAGACAATGCGCACTGGTTCATTCAACAGTTAAATGGCGGATCGTGTTTAGGAGATAGCTCAAGTGGCTCGGTTCCTGGTTCACTCAATTTTGCGTTTATTGGAACAATGAGCTTTAATCATGGCGGCAAGCAGATTGTCTGTGAAAATGTAGTTATTGGACAAGGACATTCCACACGAAATACGTGGTGGTTGGGAGGTCCAAAGATGTCAGGAATGGATACTCCAGTGGCAGGAATGATTAAATCCACGACGAATAGCATCCGACACACGATCACCTTCGCTGAATTTGTTGGGTACATCTCACACATGGATATGGGAGTGATTTCAATTTAAGACAATACTGAATAAATGATATAACTGTGGAGCAGAACCCACTTTAAAAAACGAACCTTCCTGTAGAGGTTTAAGTACAGGAGCAAATACCGACCGCGCTCGCTAATAGCTTTACGAGTAGGGGAATAATTGATAAAAATTATGAGTGATAATACAAGAATGGCACAACTTTATTTTGAAGACTGTGATGCCAACAATCCAATCGTTAGTGTAGTGATATTGCATACAAGCCTAAAAAACGGAAAGTATGTGAATCCAGATACTAGTAGTCATGAGCCTTACAGTTTGTATAAATGGACCAAAGCAAATTCATTTAAATTCACCAAAGAAGGCAATCGGTGGTTGGCATATGCACTTACGATAAATAAAGATCAACATGATGTTTGGGCAGTTGCCCTACAAAGAAAATATAACAACTACGTAGAATACCTTACACAGAAGGAGGGGTTTTGGAAAAAGCTTGGTGAGGATGTTGTGAAAGGTGTTTGTGATGCGGCTATTGATGTTTTCGATATAGCAGATGATGAAATCGGAAATTTAGTATTTGAAAAAGCCACAGACCAACTAATCCATCATCTATTCACGAGTGGTGACGGCGATGTCTTAATGGAAAATTGGGTGCACTGGAAATCGTATGAAATAGAATTCAAATTCAATAGTCATGATGGATCAATACACTCTGCACCTCATCACACATCCTGTAAAGTTGACCGCTTTGGTTACCATAAATAAAAACACCAATAATTCAACACCACTTTCGATGCATATAGTATGTTGTCTAACTTCAGATAACTGATTATGGAGAATCATTGAGCTTTGGTGTAATGCATCAGTCGCGAATGCTAAAGTCAATTAAACCTGGCTTTAGCTTTTGTCGTATTTTATTTGTAGATAGTAATCAGAGTAATAGTTAAATACGTTTACTCTGAATCCTTCTCTTATTCATTCTCCCTAAATACTAGATTCCTACCGCAAACGTTATTACTTTAGCAATAATGCCGAGGTTATTTAATTGGTTGGTTTTTCTTATGTTATTCGTTGGTTCGAATAGCTATGCGCAGTTGAGTACATTGCGTGAACAAAAGCTTATTGCCACAACGGAAACCATTGCATTGGATTCACTTTCCATCTTCCCTGGTTCCATGAATTGTGCCTGCGGAAACCAACCATTAACAGCCTCCGATTATACCATTGATTATGCCAGCGCAAGCCTTCGTTTGTTGAAACCGTGTGCGGATAGTCTAACGATTTCGTATCGTGTTTTGCCCATTAGCTTTTCACAAACCGTTCTGCGACGTGACACAAGTTTAATTTACAATCAGCTAAAAGGCGATCGTGAGAATTTCTTAATCCAACCTTCAGACGATCCCTTGGAATTATTGGGCACAGGAGGATTACAAAAATCGGGGAGTATTTCGCGTGGCATCTCCTTTGGAAATCGGCAGGATCTTTCAGTAAATTCTTCCTTGAATTTAGAATTATCAGGATATGTAACACCCAATTTACAGGTTTTGGCTTCGGTTACCGATGACAATTTACCGATCCAGCCAGAGGGAAACACCAATAAATTGCAAGAGTTTGATCAAGTGTTTATTCAATTGTTCAACGATCAGTTCAAATTGACTGCAGGTGATTTTTGGCTCTCCAAACCAGAAGGCTATTTCCTCACGTATAAAAAGCGTGGACAAGGTTTAACGGGAGAATATTACTGGAAAAAGGAAAAAAACAAGACCATCAAAACCCAAGTCAGCGGAGCATTGTCGAAAGGGAAATTCAACCGCCAAATTATTCAAGGTGTTGAAGGAAATCAAGGTCCGTATCGCTTACGAGGAAATGAAAATGAACCCTTTATTGTGATCTTGTCTGGAACAGAACGCGTTTTTATTGACGGAAGATTACTCGTTCGCGGTCAGGAATTTGATTATGTCATTGATTATAACAGTGCTGAATTGACGTTTACAGCCCGGCAATTGATTACCAAAGATTCACGCATAGCGGTCGAGTTTCAGTATTCTGACCAAAATTTTGCCCGTTCACTTTTTCAATTTTCGACGGAAGCTTCCACTAAAAAAGTAGATTGGTGGATCAATGCCTACTCTGAACAAGATGCTAAAAATCAACCGCTCCAACAAAACTTAACATCTGACCAAAAATTCCTCTTGTCTAACATTGGTGATGATTTGGAAGCTGCACGTTCTATCGTAATTGATTCAGTTGGTTTCAGTGAAAATCTGGTCTTGTATCAACTCAAAGATTCATTGGGTTTTGATTCTGTGTTGGTGGTTTCTGTGAATCCAGCCTTTGCGAAATACAAGGTCAATTTCTCGTTTGTTGGTGCTGGAAAAGGCGATTATGTTTTCGAGAAATTCAATGCTTTGGGGCGTGTTTACAAATGGATTGTTCCAGTTGGTGGTATTCATCAAGGAGATTACGCACCTGTTTCTGTGCTCATTACACCCAAACAACAACAATTGTTTACCGCCGGAGGAACGTACAGAATTACCGACCAATTAAAAGTAACCACTGAAGTTGGAATGAGCGGCTACGATCTCAATACGTTTTCGCAACTCGATCGTTTTGACGACCGCGGTTTTTCCATGCGCACCAAAGCTGAATACGTTGTCCCATTCGGAAAAGATTCCATTCCACATTGGTCATGGACAACTAAACTAGAAGTGGAAGCACTTGATCCGTATTTCAAACCTATCGAACAATACCGAGCTGTGGAATTTGACCGCGATTGGAATACACGAGGCAAAGGTTTTACTGGAAATCAAGTGTTGAGTAATTTATCGAGTACCATTGGTCACAATCGTTTTGGACAGATTTCATTGAACGCCCAGCAATTTAAAATCGGATCAGACTTTGCTGGTTACCGTTTGCACAGTGCCTCCAACTGGAATCAAAAAGGATTACGCGTGATTTGGGATGCGAGTGCTTTGAGTTCTGAAGCAGTGAACACCAATCGTTTTGTACGACATAAATTAGATGTTTCAAAACAATTAGGAAAAGTTCGATTGGGTTATAAAGACGATCAAGAATGGAATCAGTTTAACCAAGGTGATAGTTTATTGGCATTGAATTCCTATTCTTTTTTCGATTACCAAGGTTATGTTGTTTTTGGTGATAGTACAACAGGAGAATTTCGCTTGAGTTACCGCGAACGTTTGGATAAGAAATCGGATAGCACCCGCTTGACCAATGTAGCCAAAGCCCGAACGATCAGCGGAGAATGGACGATGAAATCATGGAAAAATCAACGATTATTGCTCGTTGGAAATTACCGCCGATTGGAAATTTTAGACACGTTATTGATCACACAGCAACCAGAAAACACAACAAATGGTCGCTTGGATCATGAAATTAAACTCTGGAAAACTGCTGTTACCCTCGCTACGTTTTACGAAGTTGGAGCAGGACTTGAACAGAAAAAAGAATTCATTTACATCAAAGTCAACGATGGACAAGGCGTTTATACATGGATTGATTACAACGCAGATGGAGTGAAGGATTTGAATGAGTTTGAATTAGCTGCTTATGCCGATCAAGCCAGTTATATCCGTGTTTTTACACCGAGTAATGATTACATCAACACGTATAGTAACGAATACAACCAAAGTTTGATCATTCGTCCAGAGCGCGTGTGGGCAAATAAAACAGGAATCAAAAAACAATTGGCGCGGTTTTCAACTCAATCGCGTTTCCGGATTCAGCGCAAGACCAATTCCTTCGACAATCTTAATGCATACAATCCGTTCAACAGTCGCATTGATGATGTGAAATTGTTAAGTACCTCCAGCAACATGCGTCATTCGGTGTTTTTTAATCGCACTAGTTCTATTTTCGGATTGGATTATACCTACCAACATGTGCAATCCAAAACGCTCCTTGCTACGGGTTTCGACGGGCGAAGCAATCAATCGCATGAATTCAGCGTGCGGTGGAACATTCACAAAGAATGGAGTATTTTGGGATCGTATGAAAATGGGCAGAAAAATTCGTTCGTTGACTACACAACAGGCAGAAATTACCGTTTGAACTATTGGGTTATCAAACCATCTTTGGTTTTTCAACCTACAACTTCTTTACGATTCAGTGTTGATACCCGTTTTTCCACAAAAATAAACGCCGTTGAATTTGGAGGAGAATCTGCACGGGTTTATGATTTAGGCATGACAGCCAAATACAATCAAGCACAAAAAGGGAGTTTGCAAGGACAGTTCAACTATATCCAAATCAAATCAGACGGAAATGCCAATTCTCCCTTAGGTTTTGAATTATTGGAAGCCTTGAAAGTGGGAAAAAACCTCGTTTGGAACATTGGATATCAGCGCACCATTTCCAAGAATTTGCAATTGTCTATTCAATACAACGGACGTCAATCGGAAGGATCCAAAACTGTTCATGCAGGCGGAATGGAGGTGAAAGCGTTTTTTTAGAAATTAGAAAAGTGTGTAGTTGAAAGGAGTGATTATGTTAAATAAAAATCATAATCTTAAATAGCTTAATGCGCTGTATTACAGCGTTATATATTCAGTAATATTGCGGGATTACTGAACGAAATATAGTTTAACTAAAATCAATTCTAAAAGAGTTTTGCCTAACTACACTTCACTCGCACACCAATTTCTAAATCATTATTGGAAATTATAACGATTATCGACAACCGTAGTAATCATGTGTACTAATTTCTTGCTATTCTATTTCAATCAACTCAAAACGATCAGCAACATACGTCCCGAGCAATCCTTCCTTGTACACTAACTTTCCGCTAAATTTTTTGTGTCGTTTATCATCATTCAAATGAGGTTCTATTATTTTCCCACGGTACTTGACCATTTCACCTTCGAGCTCGAATACAACGAGCGAACCACTGTGATTCTCCACATGCTGGATGTACTTCGTTTGAGGAGGTGTATTTCTGGTGTAGATTTGATTACCAATTACTAATAAACACTTCGCAGAAACGTAGAAGATAGTAAAGGACAATATAAACCTAAAAATCCAGAAAAGACCGAAATGATCAATCGTGTCTTTTCTATTGCGACTTAAAAGAACTAGGCCAACAATAATAATTGGAATGTAGAGATAGTATTCCAACCAACCGGGATACAAAATTTGTTCATCGTATCGGTAAATGAAAGCATAAAGTAGACAGCCAACTAATCCCCAAGACATTTCTCTTTGAAGCCGTTTTTTCCGCGAAAGTACTCGTTGAGTAATCCATGGTAATCCTTTTCTAGCCATGAGAATTAGCGATAGTTGAGTTGAACAATTTGCTTATATATTAGCTTAATAAAAAGCTCGTCATCTTGTTCTTTGCATTTAATAGGATAAGAAAACAGGTAGGTGTAGGATGAAGTTACATGACCTTCAATAACATTGAATCGAACAAAAATGCTTTTCTCATACAATGAACATGGACGATTGTTTTTTTGATAAATGGAATCAAACACCAAACGATTTTGAACAAATAACAAAATACTATCAGCGTTATTGAGTACCTTTTTTCTAAAACGAGATTTAGCATATACAATGGAATCTGCAATCAGAAGGTGTTTTGAAGGAATTTCTTGAATGATCTGCGGATATTTCGTGCGAGCAGACCAAATTTGAATGTTCAGTATTTTTTCTTGTGAATAGGAAGTAGTACTCAAAAATACGAGGCAAAAAACCAATACTGATCTCTTTACAGAAATCTTAAGATTCGTTGAAATCAAGGTTGATTTGTTAATGGACAATTACTTGAATTAACGAATCACGCTGCTTTCCGCAAGCCCTTAAAAAAACCAATGATGCGTTTTCTAAATAAGAACATCAAAAGCAAATACGGAACTGCCATGAGGTACAAGATTCCATAATTGATATTACTCGCAAACGAATCTTCGCTCAATTCACTTCCTTGCTCAGCCATCAATCGACATTGCGAACAACCTTGTCCCCAAACAGTGTCTACTGCGATAAGCGCAACCAACAATAGTAATAACGACTTTTTCATGGTACAAAAATACGGATAAATTGGGCAGATGAGTTGATGCGGGGTAAATCTTTCATTTCCCCTAAAATCGTATCTTTGACCAATAATTTACTCATGAAATACCTCATTGTCGGTCTTGGGAATCCAGGTTCTAAATACGCTGAAACCCGTCATAACATTGGTTTTAAAGTACTCGAAGCACTTGCCAAAGAATTGGGCGGGAGTTTTTCTTTGCAGAAAGTAGCTGAAAAAGCAGAAGTGAAATACAAAGGACGCACCTTGATTTTGGTGAAACCAACAACCTACATGAATTTATCTGGTAAAGCGGTCAATTATTACTTGCAACAAGAGAAAATTCTGAAAGAAAATCTATTGGTTATTACAGACGATTTGGCGCTTCCCTTTGGGAAATTACGCATGAAAGGCAAAGGAAGTGATGGCGGTCACAATGGATTAAAAGACATTCAAGCAACGCTCAATTCTGTTGAATATGCACGTCTGCGTTTTGGTGTAGGAAGTGATTTCCACAAAGGACAACAAGTTGATTACGTGTTGGGTGAATGGGGAGCTGAAGAACGTGAAACACTCAACGAACGTATTGCCACTGCAACGGAGTTCATCAAGGGCTTTTCAACCATCGGTTTAGGACTTACCATGACCAATTGGAACGGGAAATGAGGAAGTTATAGCGTTATAATACGTTAAATTTTCTATTCGAATTTCAAGTATAATCAGCCATTAGTACCATAAAAAAGGTATTCTTCACTTACGAATCCAAGATTTCGTCGAAAATCCGAATATTCTAGCTCATAGAATGAGTATCTTTGTACTTGCGAACATTTTTTTTCCTTGTTCGTTAGAACGTGTATGCAGTATATAAAACTCACCAAAAGCGATGCTTTCACCAAAAAGTTAGCACAGCGTGTAGATGAATACCTTAAAAGTAACAACTTGAAAAAGTATGGTAACTGGCGTATTCTATTAAAAGTTCCATTGATGTTTTCCCTTTACCTTGTTCCTTTTTTCCTCATGGTATTTGGCATCATTGACAACGCTTGGATTATGTTCCTTTTGACAGCGATCATGGGAATTGGAATGGCAGGTATTGGTTTATCCATTATGCATGATGCCAATCACGGAGCGTTTTCCCGTTTTAAATGGGTGAATAAACTCATGAGCTTTTCCATGGAAATTTTAGGAGGTAATAGTACCAATTGGAAAATCCAACACAATGTCCTTCACCACAGTTTCACAAATGTGCACGACATGGATGAAGACATTGCTCCTCCAGGAATGTTGCGTTTTTCACCCAATGAACCGCGTAAAAAAATGCACCGTTTCCAAGTATTTTATGCTTGGTTCTTCTATGGATTAATGACCTTGTCTTGGATGACAAGTAAGGATTTTATCCAATTAGTTCGTTACAACAAAAACGGATTGTTAAGTGCTCAAAACTTGACGTTGCGTAAAGCGTTAACGACATTAATCGTCTCAAAAGTGATTTACTATGTTTACATCGCTTTGATTCCAATGTTGGTTATGAATATTTCTTGGTGGCAATGGGCCATTGGTTTCTGCACCATGCATTTTGTTTGCGGATCTATTTTGGCATTCGTTTTTCAAATTGCTCACGTGATGCCAGACATCGAATTCATGACAAAAGATACGTATGACGAGCAAAATGAAGAAATTAGCTGGGCAAAACATCAAATGATGACCACTGCAAATTTCTCTAATTGGAATCCAATGTTTACATGGTACGTAGGTGGTTTGAATTACCAAATTGAACACCACTTATTTCCAGACATTTCACACATCCATTATCCGAAAATTTCCAAAATTGTACGTAAAACTGCTCAAGAATTTGGCGTGAAGTACCATTACCATAAAACATTTGGTGGTGCGATCATACAACACTTACGTTTGTTACACCAATTGGGTAAAGCATAATATTGGTTGATCCTTCAACTGATTAAACTAAAACGACTTGCTATGCAGGTCGTTTTTTGTTTGGGGTTGTTTTTATGTAGACGTGGTTGATTTCATATTGATATTGTAAGCTCGGAATGCATTCCGAGCTTACAATTTGGTGTTGGTGTCGTAGGATCGGAATGCATTCCGAGCCTACGGTTTGGTGTTGGTGTAATACGTTCGGAATACATGGTTGTTGATTCCATTTGGTGTTGGTATCGTAGGCGCGGAATGCATGGTGTTGGTTCGTTTTTGTATTGGTGTGGTAGGCTCGGAATGCATTCCGAGCTTACAATATCATAAACCCAATTAGAAACAAAAAAATCCCCTTCAAATAATTGAAGAGGATTCAATAGGTAGGTTATTATTTTTTTAAGGTTGGGGTGCAATGCATTACACCCCAACGAATGATTAATTGGTTTTTTCTACACGAAACAATTCTTGATGTGTACCTTGTTGCATACGAATCATGTAGGTTCCAGATGCGTAACCAGACAAATCAATTGTCGATTCCGTTGTGCTGAACAATAGTTGACCAGTAACCGTCATCACTTCCGCACGCATTGGTTCATTGCTAGTCGATTTTACTGTTACAATACTGTTTGTTGGATTTGGAAACAACATCATTTCAATTGTTTGCTCTGCAACGCCTAAACATGGATCAAAGGTTACTGTAATTGCATCTGAATTACTACATCCATCAGCGTTTGTAACTGTAACAATGTACGTTCCTGAGATAATTGCATTCACTGTTTGCGTCTGTGCGTTAGTGTTCCAAGAATAGGACGTGAAACCAGCTCCTGCGTCTAACAAAATAGGACCATAATTGGAACAAGTTGTAGTATCAGCACCTAATGCAACGATCGGCAATTCATTTACTGTAACCGTGATTTGATCAGTATCTTCACATCCGTTTGCATCTGTACCAGTTAAGGTATAGGTTGTTGTTGCAGTAGCTGAAAATGGCGTTCCGTTCGAGATACCATTGCTCCATTGATAATTTTGAGCGCCAGTATCTGACAATGTTACGTTGTCTTGCGAACAAACAGTGAGATCACTACCTGCGTTAACTGATGGAAGTGTATTTACCGTCACTAAAAGTTGATCGCTATTTGAACAACCATTTACATCTGTTCCAGTTACATTGTAGGTACCCGTGTTCGTTGGAACAAAACCAACTCCATCAGTAACTCCATTTGACCAAGCATAGTTTTGAGCTCCAGTTGCTGCTAATACAACACTTTCACCTGCACATACTTGTTGATCTAATCCAGCAGCTACTGTTGGCAAGTTATTTACAGTAACGATAACGTTGGCTGTATTTTCGCAACCATTGACATCTGTTCCAGTTACTGTATAAGTTGAAGTTGTTTGTGGTACAAATGATACACCATTCGCAACTCCATTGTTCCAACTATAGGTTTGACCACCCGTTCCAGCTAAAGTAACTGGTGTGCCTAAACAAACCGATTGATTGATTCCAGCACTAATTACTGGTATCGCATTCACCGTTACAACAACTTGATCTGTGTTGGTACAACCATTCACCGCTGTTCCCGTTACTGTATAGGTTTGTGTTGAAGCTGGTGTAAATGCGCTGTTATTTGTAACGCCGTTGTTCCATGTAAATGAAAGTGCGCCTAACCCTATTAATGTTACTTGGTCACCCGCACAAGCTTGTTGATCCGCTCCAGCACTCACTGTAGGAAGCGGTTTCACCGTTACAATTACTTGATCGGTTTTTGTACAACCATTAGCTCCTGTTCCAGTTACCGTATAGGTTTGTGTAGATCCTGGTGTAAAAGAAAGATTATTTGTCACACCACCGCTCCAAGTGTAGGCTTGTGCTCCCAATCCTGAAAGGGTAACAGACGTTCCCGCGCAAACAGATTGATCAACACCCGCATCTACAAGTGGAAGGGGAAGAATAGTGATAGTGGTGGCAACCGTTGTATCAGCACAACTCAAAGCGGTATTACTCACATAAACACGGTAATTTCCTGCTTGATTGGCTGTAAGTGTATTGGCTGTTTCTCCTGGAAGAGCAGCTCCGTTATAATACCATTGTACACTCGATTGTGCATTTCCTGGAATAGAAAGTTGAGTTGTCAAACCAGTACAAACCGTATCTTGAGTAGCTGTGATTGTTGCTCCAGCAAGTTCAACACACGTATTCACTTGATAAACAGAAAGAGTTGAGCTGATTTCATTCGCAAGAAGAACAAGTGCTTTATTGGTTGGTGATGCTTCTTTAGAAATATAAATAATTCCTTCCGCACCACGATCTGGACCATTGGTAGCAACACTTCTATTGTTGTAATAACCAGCGTAAACAGGTTCCGATGGATTGTCAATATTGAAGGTTAAAACACCACCTACTCGTTCCAACGAAACAAACAAATAATGATTTCCATTAATAAATGCCGTTGCAACACCTTCTGGTTCTGGACCTTTGTCATCACTTCTGTTTTTAGTCACAGCAGCCCCAGAAGTATTACTAGCGTTAAATAGACCATTCAATGTTGGATGAGCAGCTGTAATTTGCTCCAATAAATCTTTTGAATCATAAACAAGTGCACCGGTAGCAGCATTCCAAATAGAAAATGAACGTGTTCCCAAAACATGAATTTCGTCTTTATCTCCATCATTGTCTGTATCACCTGTTGCTTGAAGCGCATTCAAACGACCAAGGAATTGATTGCTTTTTAAGATGTTTTGATCTGGAAATGCTGTTGCATCTAAGCTTGTTGCAGATAATCGCGCAACATCAGTCAATGCAGCATATTCACGTGCATCACCTTCATTGGCAGAGAAAATGTATTCTTGTCCAGCAATGGTAGCGTGTGCAATTGCATCTGGCATAAACGCACCTTTAACAGGAACTGAACTGATGTAAACTCCAGCTGTTTGGTCAGAAGCATCCATTCCGTTATTGGTTGAATAGTCCATCAAACCTAACGGGCGAATTGAAGTAACAGTTGCTGTGTTTAAGTTAACAACCGCCATTGCATTATTCTCTTGCAATGCAACATAAGCGGTTTGATTGTCATCTCCAAAAGTGATGTATTCAGGTTCGAAGTCTTGTGCCACTGAACTTCCTGGGCCAAAGATTCGAATTCCTTGAGCGCGTAAAGCTGCTTCTTGTCCGTTGTAGGCTGTGAATCCTGCTATTGCAACATTAGCATTGGTCAATGCAGCAATTCCTGGTGTTAAATCAACAATGGCAATAGAACCTTCTGGATCAATTGTATAATCTGTTTTTGGTTGACCTTCACATGCCACAACAATTTTTGTGTGATCATTGTTGAAAGCAATCATATCTGGCATTGCGCCTACAGTAACTTGATTCAAGAAAACCCCGTTTGCATTAAAGAATACAACAGAACCATTTGATTCTGGAACACTATTTTCAATAGCAGCTGCAACAATCCCATTATAAACTGTAATTGAATTGATATTTCCATAAGGTGCTACCGAGATAGAGTTTAATAAAACAGGCGTTACTGGATTCGAAAAATCTACGATGTCTAATTTCGCTCCAATTGAATTTGCAATGTAGAGACGAAAGTTAGTTGAATCATACGCAACGATTTCAGCTGAATTTGTTCCTTCAGCACCATTACTAAAGCTACTCAATAAAGACATGCTCAATTCATTCGACGCAACAGGAGCTTGGTAATCATTATCCGTTAAGTAAATGATTTGAAATGAATTTCCAATGATATTTGCGTTTACTGTACCGATGAGTTTAACAATGATTCGCTCAGTACGCTCTGCCAATAAATCATTTGTCAATTGAATCGTAAAAGGGAATGTTCCATTCGAATTTGCTGGAATCACCAAGGTATCATTTGCATACGAGAAATCAACATTTCGAACAGCATTCGAATAAGAAGAAAGTCCAAAAACAACTTTTGCAGGATTGGCATTTGCATTTGCAAACGTGACATTGACGTTTACTGAACCAGCTGTTTCACTAACCGTTTGTGTATTTACTGAAATGGCAGCTGAACCTGGAGGATCAACCGTTACCAATTGAATAGCTGTTGCGTTATCATTTACTGTTGCTTGTGTTGTCCAAGCGCGTTGACCGAACCACAAATTCGTCGTTGTATTAAAAAAACCAGTAGCTTTTAAGGTAAAATCAGATGCTGGATCACTTCCGAAGAAACTTGTTGTTTGTAATTTTCCACCCGTATAACGATCGTTAATCGGTAATTGATAGCCATCCGCGCCAGCATTTACCAATGCCGTTCCAATTCCAGTTCCGTAGAAAATTGCATCTACAGGAACAGTTGAGTTGGTTACACTTCCGATAGCCATATTGAACACCGCAATTCCGTCAGCATTTGCACCACCGTTTCCAAAAACACCAGTTGCTGCGGTTCCAAAACCATCTCCTGCTGTTGAAACAACATTAATAGTGCGCAACTTAGTTCCAGTTGGAAGCATTGTTGAACCTCCAACATATACTATATCTCCGGCAACAACAGTACCAGTAGTAATGTTAAATCCATAAGAAAGTGTGCCTCCATTAACCCAACCATTCACAGTTGCAGTTCCATTATTACACACCACAACAGAATAAGGAGTAACTGAGAAATCAATTGCTCTTGTTGCAACTAATTCTACCCACTCAAACGCATTATCTGTTCCTGGAGGATTGGCAAGTAATTCACTGATCACTAACCCAGGATTTTGCGCTGGTGCGGCAAGGGAATGAGCAATGAAAGCTAAAACGATGTAGATTTTTTTCATTTGTACGAACTTTGGGGCAAAGGTCTCTACATCTCATGATTGTTAGTTGAGTGAATCGTCAAACAATCGTGATGATTGCGTTGTGGGTATGTGAAGGTTTTTTTAAAAAATTCACATTAAATAAACGCTTGTTTAAATTTGGTTAATAGAGGGTTAACCTATATTCGATAATAGACTACTGCAATTAGTGTATTTTAGCATACATGAAAAAATTATTCATCTACACCTTTTTCGTCTTTATCCTATGCTCTTCTAATACTATTAGTGCGCAATGTCAATTTGGAGACCGATATTCAGATTGTTATTTAAATATTAAAAAACGAAATAAGATAGGTGATACCTCAGCTGTTCATTATTATTCTAATGGCGAATACACCTATTTTATCTTAAAAAGAGTAGATTTTCATAACAATTATCATTACAAAAGAGATGTAGGGTATTTGAGTCGGATAACAATAAAATTTGATTCTACTGGTCGGGTTGGAATGTTTTATTACAAATACAATAGTGGTTTTTGGGGGTCTGCAGGGCATGGGACTGAATTTAAAAACTATTTTGATAATGGGAATATTCAACTAACTGGGTGGAAAGAAAAAAAGCGTGGAGGAATCACATTTTATGACACCTTAGATCATGTAGAATGTGATGCCGATAAATTAATTAAACTGAAGAAATTCAAGTGTGTGAAATTTTGTTCTAAGTGGTACATCATTCTAGGAAACCAACCTGATTTAGGATCTTACGGATTTTTTAAAAGACGAACATTTATTCGAACGAATAAAAAGAACCTTCGAAGAATAGAGATTAATTGGAAAGATGGTTTTAGTATTGAACCTGCAATTGTGAAAGAGCTTATTGGGTGAAGCAAGTAAACCAAATATAACTTTATACTTTTAGTCTATAAAGCCATGAACATTCAATGCAAAAACTGTATGCCAAAAGAAGGAATAGAAATTCCAACTTTCGCTCAATCTGACAAACAGCAATTGTTGGAATGGAAGAAAGTATCGCCACTTCATGCAGTAAGACAATTGATGGAAGTGAACCAATTTAGCCATATAAATGCTAAATACATCATAACACACATCAACACAGAATATGGATCTTGTAATCGGTGTAATTTTGATTCGCTTGATCAAGAAAATATAACATGCCCCAAATGTGGTTCGTTCAATTTTAACTGGGAGTTAATATGATAAAATGCTAACTTAAAATTCGACGTAATAGTGGATTACGTGGGTGAAGCTCAATGAAAATAATAGATTTCTATCATCAACAACAATTTTTATAATCATTACCTCTATTAAATAAATCAAAAAAAATTATATTTAACCCCAAATTATATCTAACAAAACTTACTATGAATCATTTTAAACCTACCTCTTTTACTTTAATATTATTACTCTTCATTTCATGCTACTTTTCAGCAACTACCTTTGCTCAAGAAAATCCTGAAAATGTTATCACTTATGATCTTGTTTACCTTAAAAATGGTCAAGTACTTAAAGGTGAGATTTTAGTTTTCGAAGAAAAGGATGGAGATATCACTTTTAAAGATTCTTTCGGAAGAAAGTACTCTATTACACGTGAAGAATACGATTATTTTGTTGAAGATAAAAGGTACTTTGTCAATAAAAAGGACACCCTGTCTATTAAACCAAGAAAAACGAACGAATTTGAAATCAGCCTAGGGTTTAATCTGACAGTGGCAATGGTTAATGAAACTATAAAAGAAGACAATGCTTTTCATGGGCAAAATGCTGGTGGTTTTGCCTATATTCCAACTTGTTTTCAATTTGGCCTAGGTAAATATATTAATCGTCAAAACTTCATTGGATTGAGTGGTGATTTTGGGCTAATTGGTGGAGTTAATAACTACTTTAGCTTTGGATTGCGCTATATGTATCAGTACGATTCGTATAAACGAAACGTCTCATTTTATGTGCCATTAGAATTACAATTCAATAACATCAACTATACGAGTTATTACTACCCGAAAGATTCAGTTTCTTATGATGGCGGATTAACCTATTATCAATTAACTGTAGATAACATATCTTCGGGTGTATCCATTAACTCCATCAACTTTAATGTAGGTCAAGGGTTTTCATTTATGCTTAACAACAAAAAATCTATCTCACTGGAGTTAAAACTATTTAAGAGCTTTATTCTTTCAAATAAATTTATTGACTTGGAAGGCAATAAGCCTAAATCAAATTATAAAATTAATGGTATTAAATTGGCGTTATTTTATAATATATAGCTGTTTTTAATGGTTAGTGTATAAAACTGCCCAGATTCAAAATATTTGGATTGAAGGTGGGATGAAATAAGCTGAATAAAAGGCTACGTTAGACAAAAACTTAAATCTATTAAACTATTGTATTCTAAAAAGCCCCAAAAGTTATCCAAAGTAGATTATTGGAAGCGTTGGGAATTCTTTGAATTACTTCATGACTTAAAGCTTGTTGAAGCTTTATTAGAAAAACTATTTGGAGCGAATGAATTTGATCAAACGATTGAAGGTGATACTCATGCCAAATTGATGGGTGCAATTGATGACATTGAATTTGGTAACAGCAAAGATTTAGTTGAAATCGATGAACTGTTTCAATCAGGAAGTAAACTCCATGAACTATTAGAAGATAAAGAGCCTGAAATAATTAGGAATATTCAAAGTCGAGTGAACAACTGGAAAAACAATCATCTCTCTCACTTATAAAAATTCATCTCGTCCAAGTACTTGTGTACCGGCTCTGTGAGCAAATACCGCACATCTTTTCCATCTCGAATGGCCTGACGAATAAAACTCGCTGAGACTTTCATTACGGGAGCATCTTCACACATAATAATGGAAGAATGATGAGCAAATTTGTTTTCTGTGCGCAATTCAATTTCGGCAACCTCTTCTTCTTCCTGAATCGTTAACACACGTGGGTAAACGTAAAAGGTATACTGCTGCATCAGATTTTCGTAATTGTACCACTTGTGAAGTGTGCGCAAATTATCTTCTCCCATGATCATGGCAAAGGTATGTTCTGGGTGCTTTTCCTTTAAATGTGCGAGCGTTGTGGAAGTATAATTGGGTTGTGTGAGGCTAAATTCTGCATCTGAAGCACGCAGTTTTGTGTTGTCTGAAACAGCTATGCGCACTAAGGCTAATCGGTGGTAATCTGCGAGTAAGGATGATTTTTTCTTGAGTGGATTTTGCGGTGTTACAACCAACCATACTTGATCCAAATCGGTGAATTCGACCATGTAATTGGCAATCACCAAATGTCCAACATGAATCGGATTGAACGTTCCGAAATACAAGCCTATTTTCATGGTTGGGTTAAAAATTGTTGAACCAATTCTTGTGCATCTCCGCAAGCGGTTTCCAAGTCGTCATTTACGAGAACGACATCAAATTCTGCAGCGAAGGCTAACTCTTGTCGTGCTTTGGCTAAACGCATTTCTATTTTTTCCTCCGATTCTGTGCTTCTGCCACGAAGGCGTTTTTCCAATGCTTCAAATGATGGAGGTTGAACGAATACAGCCAATGCTTGTTTTCCGAAAATGCGTTTGAGGTTCAATCCACCAACAACATCCACATCAAAAATAACCGTTTTACCATCTTTCCAAATGCGGTCTAACTCAGCATTCATTGTACCGTAAAAATTATTTTCGTATACTTCTTCCCATTCTGCAAACTCACCGTTTTCAATGGCTTTTTTGAATCCATCAATGCCAAGAAAATGGTAATCTCGTCCATCTTTTTCTGTCACGCGTGGATCACGACTGCAAGCTGATACTGAAAACGCAAGTCCCAACTCTTGATTGAGTAAGTAGTGTACAATGGTTGTTTTTCCCGCACCTGATGGAGCAGAGAAAATTACGCATTTCCCGGGGTTTTGCATATCCGACATTACAATCTATTAAAGCGTATTTAATACTTGTTCTTTGATTTTTTCGAGGTGATCTTTCATCTCCACAACTATTTTCTGCATTTCAACATGGTAGCTTTTACTTCCCAATGTGTTGATTTCACGACCAATTTCTTGTGAAATGAATCCGAGTTTTTTTCCACAAAGTGGAATTTTCATCGTATCCAGAAAGTAGTTGAGGTGATTGGATAAACGCATCTTTTCTTCGGAGATATCCATTTTTTCGATGTAGAAAATCAATTCTTGCTCAAAACGGTTATCATCAACAGCCATATTGCTGATCTTTTCCAAACTTGTGCGCATGCGTTCACGAACGATGTCAATGCGCAAGGTTTCATATTGTGGAACTTCCTCTAACAATGCAGCAATTCTGTTGATATTTTGCTCGAAGTCTGCTTTGAGTTGGTTTCCTTCTTGCTGACGGAAACCCAATAATTGTTGACACGCTTCGTGCATGAGATCCATCAAAAACGCACCTTCTTCCTCTGATAATTGCTCTTTCTCGTTGGTGTAGATCTCTGGCATTCGCAAGACCATTGAAAGAATGTCTGTTGGCTGTTCTCCAACCAATTCAGCAACTGCTTTGATGTCGTTGTAGTAAGCTTGTGCTAATTCTTTGTTGATCGTGTAATTTTTAGAATCACCCGAATTCTCTAAAGAAACCGACACTTCTACTTTACCACGATCAAGGTGTTCGCCAATGATTGCGCGCAGATCCAATTCCTTCTCCCGGTAAACGGGCATGAGGCGCAAATTGAGATCCAAACTTTTACTATTCAGCGAACGGATTTCCACCACAATCTTTTTTCCTTCGAATGTTCCGGCAGCTTTTCCGTAACCTGTCATTGACAATACCATACCAACTAATTTGGGCAAAAGTAAGTAAATTGTCGGCGGTTAGGGAAATATCCGCAACAAAAAACGCCCCAGACAAAATCTGAGGCGTTCTTTTGGAAACGATATGCAGTTAGTCTTGAGCAACTGCAACTTTTGCAGGTGACCCAAGAGCGTCTTTGATTTTCAGTTCCAATTCATCCATTAATTCAGGATTATCGGCAATCATTCCTTTTACAGAATCACGACCTTGCCCTAAACGCGTTTCACCATAGGAGAACCAGGAACCACTTTTCTTCAATATATTTAGTTCAACACCAAGGTCGATGATCTCTCCAACTTTGGAGATTCCTTCGCCGTACATAATGTCGAATTCAGCTTTACGGAATGGTGGTGCCACTTTGTTTTTCACCACTTTCACTTTTACACGGTTTCCGATTACCTCTTCACCTTCTTTAATTTGACTTGCTCTTCGGATATCAATACGCATAGAAGCATAAAATTTCAATGCATTTCCACCAGTTGTTGTTTCTGGATTTCCGAACATCACTCCAATTTTTTCACGCAATTGGTTGATGAAAATACAGCAACAATTTGCTTTACTGATAGAGCCTGTGAGCTTACGCAACGCTTTTGACATCAAACGTGCTTGCAACCCCATTTGAGAATCACCCATTTCACCTTCGATTTCCGCTTTCGGCGTTAATGCTGCAACAGAGTCAATAATCAATAAGTCAACTGCTCCCGAGCGAATCAAGTTATCAGCAATTTCCAATGCTTGCTCACCGTTATCAGGTTGTGAGATCAATAAGTTATTAATATCTACACCTAATTTTTGTGCGTAAAACTGATCAAAAGCGTGTTCTGCATCAATAAAAGCTGCAATTCCGCCTTGCTTTTGTACTTCAGCAATGGCATGAATCGCCAAGGTTGTTTTACCAGAAGATTCAGGACCGAAAATTTCAATAACACGTCCTTTTGGAAATCCGTTTACGCCTAATGCTAAATCCAAGGTGATTGATCCCGATGGAATTACATCCATTACTTCGATTGGATTATCCCCTAATTTCATGACTGAACCTTTACCAAAGGTTTTGTCCAATTTTTCCATTGTAAGCTGGAGTGCTTTCAATTTGTCTGGGTTGATTTCTTTAACTGCCATACCGTTTCGTTTTTATCGTTTGTTATATCGTTTCTGCAAAGATAGAACCAGTAGATCGTAATCTATTTACGTCCTGCTAATTATTTTTTCATAAATCGAGAATTTCTTCTCCATGTATTTTTGTCTTGGGTTTTGTGATAATATGCGCCACAATTCCCGCTTCGTCTATAATAAATGTTGTGCGATGAATCCCATCATAGGTTCGTCCCATGAATTTTTTTTCTCCCCACACGTCAAATGCATCAATCATTTTTCGATCTTCATCTACTATCAATGGAAAAGGCAAGTTGTTTTTGGCGATGAACTTATCATGTGATGTAGCCGAATCCATACTTACTCCCAATAAGCTAAACCCGTTTTTAAGCAAGGTAGGATAACTGTCACGTAAACTACAGGCTTGATTAATACAAGCTGGTGTATTGTCCTTCGGGTAGAAATAAACAATCAATTTCTTTCCTTTATAGTCATTTAACGTATGAAGTTTCCCCGATTGATCGATTGCTTCAAATGCTGGTGCTTTATCTCCGGGTTGTATGTTTGTCATCTGATGAATTATTAAACGTAATGTTGACGAATTATTAATCAAATATAAGAGTTGTTTTCATTTCTCCAACAAGTTACGTGCTTTTTTGTTGAAAAAAATGAATGAATTGATTAAAATCTTGGAAATTTAGCGGCTCTTTTCAGGAATAGATAAGGTTCTAGGACAGCTGAATTTATCCTTAGCGAATGAATCCATGAATAAAAAATAAGAATCATGATCGTTATCACATTTTAAGTACACCGTTTGTTTTAACTTAGTAGCATCAAAGTGTAAAACCAATTGTATGAAAGCTCCTGTATATTTAATACCCTTCGACTTTTCTAGTGTTTCCGATCATGCTCTTCAACTAGGATTGGAACTAGCCAATCACAATGACGGTTCTATTTTATTGCTTCATTTTGTAGCAAAAAAGGCTGATCTATCTGGCGCGAAAGATCAATTCAAAACACTAGTGGATCAGTTATCAGAAAGTGATCAAGCACGCACTTCAACACGTGTTTTGGTTGGAAATATTTATGACAGTATCGCATTGGCGAGTGAATTAATCGGAGCTTCGCTCATCGTAATGGGTACACATGGTGCAAAAGGAATGCAAAAACTATTTGGAAGTCACGCGCTTAAATTGGTGAGTAGCACAAGCGTTCCTTTTATGATTACGCAAGGTGGAACTACTTCTGGTGAAATCAAAACCATTGTAATGCCTTACTATTTCCAACGTGAAAGTATTCAAATTGCCAATTTTGCTGCTTCTCTTGCAAAACAATTTAATGCAACAATTCACCTAGTTGGTTCTCACCACAAAGATGAATGGTTGGAAGTAAAAACTCAGACCAATCAAAAGGTATTAAGAAAGTTCTTCACTGAACATTCTATTCAACATGAATTACACAATTTGCCTCAATCAACATCCTACCAACAAGAGTTAATGAACTATGCTGACTCGGTTAGTGCTGATTTAATTGCGGTTTCTTATCACCACACAGACACGTTTTTACCGACCATGCATTCATTTGTTCAGGAGTTGATTGAAAACGAGAAACAAATTCCTGTATTGACTGTGAATACAGAAGATTTGTCTGTTACTTCAGGGTATTTCTTCATTTCTACATGATTGTATAAAAATGGGGATTCAGAACTCAACTTCCCTTCCCTATCGTTTCGCAATTCAATTTTCTAGTACTTTTCCATGATCCCGTTTACAGACCGTGTAGCTCAATCCATACTCGAACGCGCAATTCCTTTGCAGCATTTGACTGTGATTGTGCCCTCTGAACGGATGATTGGTTATATGCAACGTGCCTTTTATCAAGCGGATGAACAACCGAAAATTGCTCCGAAGATTATTACAATTGATCGTTGGATGCAGCAATTGGTTGACCTTCCTGTTTTGGATAAAACCCGCTTGCTGTTTCAACTGTATGCTATTTTCAAAGAAGATCCGATCGAACATGAGACCGATTCCTTTGATGCGTTTCTCAGTTGGGGACAACTCCTATTAAACGATTTCGATGAAATAGATCGCTACTTAGTTCAACCAAAACTGCTCTTCAAAAACCTACGCGACATTCGTGAATTAGAAAATTGGAGTTTCAACCAAGAAGAATTAAGTCTGGGACAACTCAAATTCATGGCTTTTTGGGATAAACTAGGTCCATACTATTTTGCATTAACCGATAAGTTGATTGCAGATCGCCGTACAACAAAAGGAAAAGTTTACCGATCTGTTGCTGAAAACATTGATCTTGTGTTCAGAAAAGATGAGAAGGCGCAGTTTGTTTTTGCTGGTTTTAATGCGCTTTCTGTAGCCGAATTGAGCATCTTTAAACAATTGTTTGTCATGGGTCGTGGTCATATTTTTATGGACAGCGATGCTTATTATTTGAATGACAATTTGCACGAAGCCGGTACTTTTCAGCGGGTTTTGCTTGAAAAATTAAGCGTGAAATCATTGCCATTTGTAGTAGATGAATTGGCGCATAAAAACGCTCAAGTAGAAATCATCGAATGCGCTCAAACCACTGGACAAGCCAAAGTTGTGGGAACATTGCTCGCTGGTTTAACTCCAGATCAACTCAATGAAACACTGGTGCTTCTTGCTGATGAACAACTCATTGTTTCACTCATTCAACATTTACCTGTTTCCATTGGCAAGGCGAATATTACGCTTGGATTACCTTTAAGAGCAACCTCACTGCGGTTGTGGGTTGATTTACTTTTCCGAATTCAAGAACAATACAATCGAAGAAAAAGTAAATCCATCTATTACAAGGAAGTCAATCAATATTTTCACCACCCATTTATACAAGGGATTTTAACCAAGGAAGAATTAAAAGCCGTTGGTTTGCTTGAAAGTACTATCGTAGCGAAAAACAGGTTGTTTCTAAGCCGCGATGAATTGGCAATCAGTGAGCGTTTTTCCAGTTTAAATCAATTGGTGTTTACTCCTTGGAACAACGACTGGAAACAAGCCATGTCTATTTTTCAGCAGCTGAATGTGTGGTTGGATGAACAATTAACAGAGAAAAACTTATTGGAAAAAGCGGTGCTTCGCAGTTTTGATCACGCGCTAATCGGTTTAAAAAACGTGATGAACGAACCGATTCCAGCAATGCAATTACCCACTTTTCGCAATGTGTTTAATCAACATTGGAGTACTGAAAGCATGTCCTACTTTGGAAATCCGATGGAAGGTTTGCAAATTATGGGATTGCTAGAAACCCGCGGATTGGATTTCAAACGACTCATTGTGATGGGACTCAACGAAGGAACAATGCCTCCGACCAATGCTATTCAAACCTTAATTCCGATGGATTTGCGTCGTTTTTTCGAATTGCCAACTCCACGCGAAAAACAAGGATTATTTGCACATCACTTTTACCGTTTATTGCACCAAGCGGATGACATTTTTATTACCTACGCCACCGCTCAAGAAGGCATGGGTTCTCAAGAACCGAGTCGTTTTATACAGCAATTGGAGTTGGAACTCGCCGTTGTTAATCCACAATTTGTCATCAATAAACAGTTCTACACGCTTGGCAACAAGGAATTGATTTCTGAACACACTGTAGTCAAAACGCCTGCGGTCATTGAGCGACTTGATGCACTTTTAAAAGAAGGAATTACTTTTTCCAAACTCAATACCTTTATTGAATGTCCACTCAATTTCTATTACCGCTATGTGATGCGTATCGGTGAAGAATCGAAAGTGGAGGAAGCCATTGAAAGCAATACACTGGGAACCATTTTGCACGAAGTGCTAGAAAACCTATTGCAACCTTTTTCCAAGACCAATGAAGTGTACGTTCAAAACGCTATCACTCCCAATCCAGTTGGTGTAGACGATTGGAAAAAGATGAAGGATAGTGCTCCGCTAGAAGTTGAAAAAGCCTTTCAACAACATTTCAGTGAAGATCCAACGGTGTATGCGTCTGGTACAAATCACATCACTTATGTCGTTGCGAATGAAATCATCCAAAAAGTACTGTCGCGGGAAATTGCACTATGCGAAGAAAATCCGATGAGTACGTTGCGTATTGAAGCCTTGGAGCACGAAATAGTAGTAGAAACAACCGTTGAATTGAACGGCGAAAAACGTCCAACAAAGATTCAAGGAATTTTAGATCGAATTGATAACCGTGATGGTCATTTCCGTGTCATCGATTATAAATCGGGAGGTGTAAAACCTGAGGCTGTGTCTATTTCCTTGGGCAAATCGACTGATTATGTAGAAGCTATTTTGAAAAAAGTGCGCGATCGCAATGGGAAAAGTCACGTGTTGCAATTACTCATCTACTGTTACTTATTCCGTCATGGTTTTGGACGTTCCTTGGATGACGTGGGCATTTTCTCATTTATCAATACATCAGAAAGTCCATTTTACCTCGATTTCAAAGGCGATATTTCACTCGTTGAAGCAACGGATTTGGTGGAACAAGTAATTCAAGCCATTTTGCAAGATTTGTATGACTTGGATGTTCCGTTTCAACACAGACATGGTGCGAAGTATTGTTCGTATTGTGGGGAAGGGTGATTGGATCAAAAGCAGGTTACAAATTCGCAGTTCACTTTAATTCGAAAATTACGATTGTGTGAAAAATTCTCAATTTTATGTCGTTGGTTAAATAATAGAGTTACATTAGCTGTATATATTGAGCTATTTTCTCAAAAAACACAACTATGTTATTAGAATTCACTGTAGGAAATTTTTTATCCTTTAAAGACAAAAAAACCTTTAGTCTTGAAGCGGGTAGTATTACTGAGCACAAAGAAAATTTAGTGAAGGAAGGGAAATTTAAAGTGCTTCGTTCTGCAGTTCTTTATGGCGCCAATTCCAGTGGTAAAAGTAATTTTATCAAGGCATTGGATTTTATGGTTACTACTATTAAAAATTCTTCAAAGCTCAATTCTACTGATATTCTCAATGTAAAACCTTTTTTATTAAGCACTGCAACTCAAAATCAACCTTCATTTTTTGAAATTATTTTTCTGTCAGAGAACAAAATGATTCGATATGGTTTTGAGATTGACAATAAAAAAGTTCATGCTGAGTGGTTATTTATTAGCAATAACCTAAAAAAAGAAGAGACCTATTTTATTAGAACAATTGATGGAATTGCAGTAACTGAAGTTTTTAAAGAGGCCTCTACTATTATTCCTAACACTAGAGACAATGCTCTTTTTGTTTCAACGTTAGATCAATTTAATGTTGAGGTTGCAAAACAGGTGATGGGAAACGTGTCTCTCATTGAAGTTAAGTCAGGAATTGAGCATACCAATAGCGCTTTAATGACAAATCTTCTATATCAAAGGGAAAATCACCAAGATGACTTAAAAAAATTCATCTATCGTTTAAATCTTGGATTTACTAATTTCCACCTTGATGAAAATGAATTCAAAACCTTTCATAAAGTTTATGATAATAAAGGTTCGTTAATTTCTGATTTTGAGTTCTCTTTAAAAGAAAATGAATCTTCTGGAACCAACAAAATTTTCGATTTAGCAGGTTTCATTGTTTTAGCATTAAAATTTGGACTCATTGTAGTCATTGATGAATTAGATGCTAAATTACATCCGATTATCACCCAAGAAATCATAAAATTATTTCATAATTCAAAAACGAACCCTCACAATGCTCAATTAATTTTTACGACTCATGACACCAACTTATTAGGGGCAAATCTTTTTAGAAGAGACCAAATTTGGTTTACTGAGAAAGATGATTTTGAAGCTACAGATTTGTATTCCTTGTTAGAGTTTAAAGATGAAAATGGTAAAACCGTCCGTAAAGACAGAAGTTTTGAAGCCGATTATATCAGAGGCCGTTATGGAGCAATTCCATATATTTCGAACTTTCAAGAACTCTAGTTATGGCAAATATTATTAAAATTGATAATGCTATTTTAAAACGCCACAACCGAGTTGCAAAGAAGCGAAAACAAGGCACGAAAGAGATTAGAATTTATTTTCTAATCGTTTGTGAAGGTGAAAAAACAGAGCCAAATTATTTCAAGTCATTTAAAACGAATGTAAAATCATTTGTTTATACCATCGATACCTTGGGTGAAGGTTCTAATACCAGAGATTTAGTAAAAAGAACCATTAAGCATCGAGATAAATCACCTGATATTTATGATAGTGTATGGACTGTATTTGATAGAGATAGTTTTAGTGTTGATAATTTTAATGGCGCAATTCAACTGGCGGAAAGTAATGACATAAAAGTTGGATGGTCAAATGAAGCGTTCGAATTGTGGTATTTATTACATTTTCAATTTAGACACACCTCAATGTCCAGAACAGACTACAAAAAAGCTATTGAAAATGAGGTAAATACTAGAATCATAGCTGAATCAAAGAGTAGAAAACCTAAAAAATTTGAATACAAAAAAAACAGTGAGGAAATGTATCACATCTTAGCTAAATATGGCAATCAGTCACAAGCAATTAAGTGGGCTGAGCAATTAATGCAGCATCACACATGTGAAAATTATGCTATTCACAATCCCTGCACTAGAATTCACCTTTTGGTTAAAGAGTTAAATGGAGAATTTGACGAACAATTGTTAAATCAAATTCAAAGTAGAGATAAATAAAACTGTTCGGCAAAAAAAGTGTGTATTTCACCCTCCTCAGCACCTACGCTGAAGCTTCGGCGTAAGCGTCAATCCTCCCTCTGTTAACACTAGGTTTTCGAAAGTTTCAATTCTTCTTAAGGGAGGAGGTAAATTTGGGTTCATTGAAAAAAAACAGGGTTTCCAATAAGAAAACCCTGTATTAATATCGTTATTCTTCTTTCGGATCAACCTCTTCTGCGTTCCAATAAAATCATCATCATCAACGACAAAAGCATGCGTTCGCCGTCGCCTTCTGGAAGGTCTTCCAATTTATCCATTTTGAAGCGTCTTCCTAAAAAAGTGGCTTCTTTTGATAAACGCGCGACTTTGGTGCCATCGTGTTTTGCGACAGCGTATTTCGGGTTGAATAAATATCCACTGAAAATTCCCAATAACGGAACTTCACACAACAAAGTATCAAATACTTTCGCCCACGGATTTTCTTCTTGAATACGGTATTCTGATTTGTTCTCATTGTCGAAAATCTCGTAATGTGCTTTCCACAATGAACGCATTCCACGGCGACCAACACGACCTAATAGTTGATTGTGCGCATCGGTAAATGCATAACTCGCATTAAAATCAATAATACGATCTGCATTGATTTGGTAAAGTAACGTTGATTTACTCTCGTTGGAATAAATCATAATTGCCTCTCTGAATTTGAACATTTTCTGGCGCACATAAGCAACCGTTTGCCCTTTCGCATCCGTTGCAACAAAATCGTTTGCTAAGGTTCCGATTTTAAATGAAAAAGTAATCGGGAAATCATATTCCTTATACGTTGCACTTGTTCCAAAATTGCTATCTAGTAGATCGTTATCGTTTGACATGTGTTTTTTATTTTAACGAAGAAACGGATTATTTCCTCAAGTTGAATCAATTGTGGAAGAAATGATTACTAACCTCTGTTCGATTATAAATGACGGAAATAAGTTGAATTCCGCTATTAGGGTTGTTCAAAGACGTTGCGATTGTGTGAATTGAGTCTTCATTTTACCGTTTGCTACATCCGAATGATGCGCCCATCTTCCATTTCAATAATGCGATGGGTGCGTTCTGCAAATTCATTGTCGTGGGTAACGATCAACAATGATTGCTGAAAACTTGTTGCCAATTCTTCAAAAATAGAAAAGACAATATCACCATTTTTTTTATCGAGGTTTCCAGTTGGTTCATCACCCATAATAATCAACGGATCATTGATCAATGCTCTGGCAATGGCTACACGTTGTTTCTGACCGCCCGAAAGTTGATTCGGATTTTTTAAAGCTTCATCTTGAATGCCCAATATTTTGAGCTTTTCATACGCACGTTGTTCCACTTCAGCTGTGCTGTATTTTCCCAATTTTAGTCCTGGCAGCATCACATTTCTCAAAACAGAAAACTCATTGAGCAAATAGTGAAATTGAAATACAAACCCAATTTTTTCATTGCGAATGCGTGCCAATTCTTTTTCTTTTTTTCCTTGGATAGCTTCCCCTTCAATGAATAAATCACCTTCATAGTCGGTGTCCATTGTAGAAAGAATGTAAAGTAAGGTCGATTTTCCACAACCTGATCTTCCAATCACGGAAACAAATTCGCCTTTATCGATCGTAAAAGTGATGTCTTTCAACACTTGAATATCAATCGGGTCGTGAAAATGTTTATTGATGCCCCTAGCCTCCAGAATGTGTGTTTCCATACTATTTGCCTCTAATGATGATTACAGGATCAATTCTACTCGCTTTCCTAGATGGAAAATATCCCGCAAAATAAGTTGTTACAAGTGAGAAAACAGCACCAATGAGGTAGTATTTCGGATTGTAACTCACTGGATAGGTTTTGATTGTAGGTAATGCAGAGGTATTGAACGGAATTTGATCTATGACGGCTGATAATCCCCAGCCACAGAGCAAGCCGAGGATCCCGCCAAAAAGTCCTATACTCAACGCAATTGTAATAAAAATCCGGTTGACATCCTTTCCAGAAAACCCAGTTGCTTTTAAAATCGCGATGGAATCCATTTTCTCGTAAATCATCATGTTGAGAATATTGTAAATTCCAAATCCCGCAACAATGAGTAAGGTAATTCCAACCGCATAGGAAATCAGCGTTCGCACAAAACTCCCTGTTTCAAATTGGGAATTGGCTGTTTGAATATCAATGGCTTCCACATCGTAAGAAACTCTGAAATTTTTAGCAATGAGTGGTGCAAGTGTTAGATCTTTCAGTTTTACTTGAATGTCGGTTATATAACTTCCAGGAACATTTAATAATTTCTGAACCGTTCCAATGGAAGCATAACATTGCACTTTATCTAGGTCTTGCAAACCTGATTGAAAAATTCCAACAATCTTCAATTGCACGCGTTCGCCTCTTGCGGTGGTAACTTGAACAATATCACCAATCGAAGCAAGCAATTTATCCGCCAGTCCTTTTCCTACAATAACACTATTTGGACTGTTTTTGAGATCAATGTAATCGCCTTCAACTACGTAATCACTGAATGTAAACAGTCGGTTTTCAGCATCCACATCTATGCCATTGATAACTCCAGAAAGATCAACTTCACCCACATTAAAAAAGACTTGCGTGGTGATTTTCGGCGCTACACCCAATACGCGTGGATCATCTCGTAAAGACTTTAAAATTGCCGCACTGTTTCGAATATTCAGTAATTCATTTCGTGGCTTAATGGAACTCACAAAATTGTAACCTTTATTAAATTCAGGCGACTGATCAATTGGCTGTTCTTTTGCGGGAAGTAATTCATTGTAGAGACGCACATGTGGCGTGCGATTGATGACTAAACCATCCAATAATTCGTTCAGTCCAGTCATAAAACTCAACAAGGTGATGAACATCATAATACTGAATGTTACACCAACAGCGGCAACCAGCGTTTGTTTCCAGCGCGCCAAGAGTAAGGAACGCGAAACATCAAAAATCAGTTTCTTGTTCATTCTTCTGGTTGTACGATTACATCTTCTGGTTTCAAACCCGATACTATTTCAATTTTCTGGTAATCTTTTAATCCTGTTTCAACCTTAACTTTTGTCCCATCTACTAATGTTACGGTGTTGTCTGCATTCAAATACGATCGCGGAATTAACAACACATTTTGTTTCGTTTTTAAAACAATGTTTGCCTCAAAACTAGTATTGGGGTATAAAACTGGAGGACGTTTAACGAATTCAGCTTCAACAGTGAAGGTTTTGGTTCGCTCGTTCATCAGCGGATTAATTTTGGTTACTCGCGCCTCGAAAACTTGACCTTTGTAACTATCCATTGAGACAATAACAACCTGTCCTTTTCTAACTTGTGTGATATCGTATTCGTCTACTTGCATTTCGAGCACAAACTGATGAGCATCTCCAATCACTGCAAGCGGTGTTTGCGGACCAACCAATTCGCCTTTAGTTTTGTTCAATGCATAGACAACTCCATTGATATCGCTACGCACTGTATAATCACTTTCGAGTTGTTCAGAAATGCGCAAATTTTGTTTCGATTGGGAAGAGTTAAATGCCAATTGACGCTTCAGATCGTTGTATTTTATTTTAGCTGAAAGGTAGTTGCTACGTGCGCTTTCATAGCTTAATTCACGTTGCTCAAGTTCTACTTTTGAACCAATATTCTGTTTCCACAAGGACAATTGTCGTGCATAAAGTGAACTGTCATTTTTAAGTTTATCGCGACTCAATGCAATCGCTTGTTGGGCATCATTTAACTTTTCCTGATTCGAATTGAGATCATAATAGGAAGCTGCTAAGGAGGCGTTTTCTTTATTCAGTCGTTGAGTAGAATTGGCAATTCCTAAAAGAGGTTGGCCTTTAAGCACTGTGTCGCCTTCTTCTACCAATACGTTTTCAATAATCCCATTCACGATGGCAAAAACCTGGTATTGGTTTTCACTTTTAATGATTCCCGATGCGTAGATAGATTCGGTGATTGTTTCCTTGGTTGGCCGAGTTGTAACTTGCTCATCCGAACAAGCCGTTAGCAAAAAAAAGAGGCAAAGTAGCGTAAAAAAGTAGTTCATGTGTTTCCAACAATGAGTTCACGCTAAGTTACTCACAAAAAGCATTCAGTAAACTGACAATTGTTCTGTTTATTCTGGATTCTTGTTGAGTTCCTCTTCCACTTTAAGCATATCATCATAAAACGGTTGACCAAAGGCACGAATCAAGGGTTCTTTCAGAAAACGAAAAACAGGTACATTCAACGATTCACCGCACGCACAAGCTGGTTCACAAATATCCCATTGATTGTAGTTCAAAGCCGTTACATCACCCATTTGTTTTACACGAATTGGATACAAATGGCACGAAATGGGTTTTTTCCAATCGGTTTTTCCTTCAAGATTTGCTTTTTCTATGGCACATTTGGTGATTCCTTGCTCATCAAAATAAACAAATGCACATTCTGCACCATTGACCAATGTAGTAGCTGGTTCATTGGAAAAATCCATGTAAAAAACACCTTCTTCTTCTACTGCAGCGATTCCTTCAGGGCGCATGTATGGAACAACTTGATCATAGATTTCTTCAAGAATATCAACTTCTTCAACTGTTAGAGGTGCTCCAGAATCACCTTGTACACAACAAGCGCCTTTACAGGCATTTAAGTCACACACAAATTTGCGTTCAAACAATTCAGTGGAAAGGATAATATCTTCAATTTGTACTAACATGATTCAAATTTTGAGATTGAAAGTGTGAAACGACATCCATTAAATTATCAAATTGACAATCAGCAAGGATTAATTTCGGTTCTGGTGAATGGCTTTTTTCTGGTACGCAAATGACGGTCATTCGAGCAGCCTTGGCAGAAATGATACCATTGAGAGAATCTTCCACAACCAAGCATTTTTGTGGCAAAACACCCAATTGTTCACTGGTACTTAAATAAACAACTGGATGAGGTTTTCCGTATAATTCTCGTTCAGCAGAATGTACAACATCAAAAAAGTGTTTGATCTTGAGTACTCTTAAAATTGTTTCAATCAGGATTTCATAGGAGGAAGTAGCTAACCCAATTTTTTTTCCTTGTGCTTTAAAAAATTCCAACGATTCAATCACTCCCAAAAGTGGTGTTGCCTGTTCTTCAAGTAATTCTATCATACGTTGAATGATACGATTCTCCACTTCTTTTGGAGATACGATTTCCCAAGGGGCTACGCCGTGCCAATAATGGATTACCTCATCGATTCTTAAACCAACTGTTTTTTGAAAATCAGTACGTGTCAATGTACAACCAACACCAGCAAACACTTCTTCCATTGCAATTTTCCACAAGGGTTCAGAGTCGGTAAGAACGCCGTCCATATCGTAAATCACTGCATCGTACTGGTGTAATTCTTGGATCATTTTTTCTTAGCTTTTTTTTGTGTAATCACGAAAATAGTTCCACCACCTATGACTTTCTGACGTTCATCAGTCACGTAAATTTTTTTATTTTTGCGCACTGCTAACGATTCTTTTTGAGAAAGTGGAGAAATGGTAATTTGGGTTTTAAAAGTGCCTTTACGATCTTGACCTAATGTATAAATCAGAATTTTTGAATACGTGAGTAAATGCAATTCATCTTTGTAAATATCAGCTGCGGTTACTGCATCTCTTAACAACCCTTTTTTACCTATTTTCAAATACGTTTTCCGTTTAATTTTGTAGGTTCCTGGAGTTGTAGAAAGCCCATAAATCATGCACTTTCCATCGAATGGTTCGTTCCTACATTTGGTGAAAATATACAATGAGTCTTTGTAATAGGCCAACGCTTCTGCATCGTAATAACGGTTTTTTGCTGTTGGTGGAAATTTATTTTGATCGGAATAGGAAAAGTGAATGGCTTTCGCGGTAACGCTTTCATTCTTCAGCACGTCTTTTGTTTTAACTTTATAGACCACTAAATCTTTGCGCGTATTGTTGTTGTTTCCAATATCACCAACATATAGATTCCCTTTTCCATCTGTTGTTATGTCTTCAAAATCGACATTGGTAACGCTAGAAATGGTGCACCTGTTGCGAATAGAACCATCTAAATTTAGCACATACAAAATGGGATCGTTTCCGCTATCGTTGTGGGCAACCAAAGTAGTGTCATCGACAAATACCCATCCTGAGATTTCTTTGAGTTCTTTGGAAAGACTTCCTTTTCGTTCAACGATTCCAGCGGCGAAAATGACAAAAATGGAAGCAAACGAGAGCAGACGCAACATGTTGCAAAAATAAGAAAAGCGCGTAGAATGAAGCTATTTACCTATGACAAGATTGCTTCAACCCACGATTTTCCCCATTCTTCTTTTTCTTCAAAAGACCACAATTCAGGATAAAAGATACGTTTTTGAAAACGTGGAGGTAAGTATTTCTGCCAGTTCGTACCACCTGTAGCGGGAATATCATTTTTACTATGGTGTAAATATCGAACAGCTGATTTATAATGCATGAGCGGCCAATTGACGTTCACGTTCACATCATTTTGTTTCATTACTTGTAGGACTTCAACCTGAGATTGCTCTTCTGGTGTTAAAGTAAGGTAACATTGCCACAAATTTTTTGAACGCTGATCATTTCCCAGCTCAATTAACTCGTCTTTGTAGCGGCGTTCAAAATCTTCCAAAGTGAGGGTTTTCTTTCCTGTAATGGCATCTGTCGCACCAGCTTTCCAATAGATGTTTTCAAACAATTGATCAATTGCTTCTTCACCAGTATATTGATCGCGTTTATCCTTGTCCACCAATTGGATGAAATCGGTTGAAGAAATTTCAATTTTTCGGTACTGTGCAGATTGGAATCCTGATGCTGGATGTAGCGACATTCGGAATTGCAAGAATTGCTCACGTTCCATACCGTCAATCATGATTTCAAAGCTTTTTGTCAATGCTTCAAAATAACGATTAATCCGTTTTACACGGGCAATAAAAAAAGATGCTGTCAATTGCTTCTCTTCACCAATTTGCTTGAACTCGTGCAATGCAAGTTTGAAATACAATTCTGTAATTTGGTGATACATCAAAAAGATCGTCTCATCAGGAAAATCGGTATTCGTTTTCTGCAATGAGAGTAATGTATCTAATTGGATATAATTCCAGTAGTTAATTGTTTTCGCATGTAGCAATCCGTCTAGATAAGGTAGTAAGTCCTGTCCTTGTCCATCGAATTTTTCTTTGAGGAGCTCCAAGCGTTGCATTACCTCAGGTGAGAATTCCATAACATAAGCCGTTTGTGCAAATGTAAATCAAAGTGCTGTATAAATCATGAACAAAAATGTGAAATTTTTAACTAAATTTGTTAGTAATCTTTACGAGTCCCGTTGTTCCTAGAAAAGGTAACAAAAAAAGCCACATCTTTTGGATGTAGCTTTCTTAGAAATAAAGAAAAAGGGCTTATTTTGCTTTGACTAAGTCGTGTTTTAATCCCGACCATTCCACCAAATGGAGTTTCACGGTACCTACTGGGATTTTTGCGCGAATCAGAATTGGAATTCGGTTTTCATCATTCGTAACCCAAAAGTTTACATCATTTTCACTTTTGAAATAGCGACCTGTTTGCACAACTGGCACAAACTTCTTGCAATTGAATTTTCCTTTGCGAATGTGAATGACTTCATCTCCAACATATTTTACTTTCAATGGCCACACTTTGTCATCCATGAAGCATTTAAATTCATAAATGTCCCCTTTTTTGGCGTTTTTAAAATTGAGCGTTCGTGCATAATAGAAGGACGAAATCATATCTTGAATACCAACAGGAATGGTAAATTCTTTTCCATCGCCGTTATCCACTTTCAACTTATCTTGTTTGAAGGTGTAATCTTGATTGATTTTATAGCCACCTTCATCTACACGGCGTACAAACGTCCACGGAAACACACCTTTTTTGTCAATGTAACTTTCGTAGGTATCATTCACTTTATAAACGGCATTAAAACCGCCCAATGTTTTTCCTGTTCCTTTTACATGCAATAGTTCACGTGAACCAGAACCTTTTTTGGTTGTTGATTTTACTTCGAGCACAGCTTCACCGGCATCAACAAAACCATAGGTGATGCGGTAGCGTAGTTTTTCGCCAACCTGGAACGAATTATTGGTAACGCTTGGGTAAGTTACCAATTGGCTGCTTGTCATAGACAATCCACTTACAAACAATACAGCAAAGGCTAGTATCTTTTTCATAGTTATTTTTTTGTGTCAACTTGCAATATCAAAACGAATGCCAAAGATTAGAATTCACTATAAATTGATAACGTAGTTTACTCTAAAATAGTACATTTAGGATAAACATTGTATACTTGTTGACGTGTATTTTGTATTATCTACTACGTATCGAACAAAAATTGCTAGTGCATGAATGAAGATCATCCTACGAATGTTGTAACTGAAAAAGTGCGCAAATTCGAAAACTTCCATATTCTATTGTGGTTGTTAAAAGATTTATGCTGGGTTATGGATTATAAAGTGTTTGGAACAATCATGATTATTCCCACTGTTCTTGTTGCCATCTATATAACGTTTATGTGCCGCAAAAATCAATCAGAATTGTTTCATAACCTCGCAGTTGTTTGTTGGATTTCCGCCAATTCTGTTTGGATGCTCGGTGAATTTTTTGCCAATGATGGCACGCGCCCTTTTGCAGCAGGCTTTTTTATCGCTGGTCTCTTGTTTATCTCCTATTTTTACACGCATCGCTTTTTTACACAGAAACAGAAATGAAATTGCGTCGATATATCCTACTCTGTCTTGTTATCGTCATCCAATTTTTTGGGTTCGCTCAACAACCTTCTCTTAGTTTACACGATTCGGTAGAGGCTTTTATTTTTAGTGACCCAGCAAAAGCACTCATTTATTCTGAGCGTGAATTACTTCTTTCAAAACCACAAAGTAAACAGCATGTTCAGGCGCTGATTGACATTGGAACGTGCCATTATTATTCAGATGCATACGATGAAGGAAGAGCCTATTTGATCAAAGCCCAACAGGAATCAGAAAAAATTGGTTTTAAGGATGGTAAAGCGTGGGCACTATTCTACTTGGGAGATTTAGAGATTTTGGAAGGAAAATACGGAAAAGCGATCGATCATATAAGTCGTGCGCAAACGATTTTCAAAGAAACGAAGAATTCCAAGGGAAGTGCCATGTGTTTAAACGGTCTTGGTTCAATTCACTTACAGCAGCAAAATTATGAACAGGCAATGTCCTATTTCAAAAGTGCTTTAAAAACGGGGGATCTCATTACGAAAGGCGATTCACATGCTAATTTATCGAAATTATACCTTGAGATGGAAGGGTATTCTGGAGCAGAAATGAGTGCTAAAAACGCTCTTCGATTGGGAATCTTAAACGAAGATCAATACGTGCAATCAACTGCGTATGATGTATTGGGTACAATTGATTTGAAGCGAGGTAATTTTCATTCAGCCGAGCATTATTTGCATTTGGCAATTGATCTGAAGTCTCACCTCGATGATCAACAAGGATTGGCAATCAGTTATGTTGACTTAGCCAAAGCAAAACGGGCGATTGGTCAAATTGATTCTGCTGTTTATTTTTCCATTCTGGCTTATAATATGGCAAATAGAATTGGTGCGAAAGAAGAAGTTAAAAACGCTGCTTACCTTTATTCCAAAATTTTGGCAACTAAAGGGTATTACGATAGTGCTTTTTATTACCAAAACCGCTTCATTCAATTAAATACAGAACTATTCAATCAAAAGGCTTCGAAGAAAATGGCTGAGATGGAAGCTTCCATTTCAATTCGCGAAGATCAACAGCAAATTAAACTCTTGGAACATGAAAAAGAGTTTGAAAAAAGGAAAAAGAGTTTATACCTAACAACTGGAATAATTGGTGTGTTATTGCTTTCAATAACGGTATTTTTTATTTTTAATCGTTACCGGTTTAAAAAGAAATCACACGATAAATTGGAAGAAACGAATGCAATTATTGCACATCAAAATACGGAGATTTTACAAAGTATTCGCTACGCCAAACGTTTACAAGAAGCCATTTTACCTGATAAAGAAGCAATCAAAGCAGTTTTTCCAACGTCATTTGTGAGTTATTTCCCAAAAGATCTTGTAGCGGGCGATTTTTATTGGTTTGAAAAACATCAGAATGGTTATCTATTGGCATGTTGCGATTGCACTGGTCATGGTGTTCCTGGAGCAATGGTAAGTGTGGTTTGTTCCAATGCTATGAATCGAGCAGTTAGAGAAATGAAATGCACCGTTCCAGGTGAAATTTTAGATGAAACGCGGCGATTAGTGGTCGAAAACTTTAATCAGGCTCGCATTTCTGAAAACGATGTCAAAGATGGAATGGATATCGGATTGTTGTCATTTTCTACTGACATATCCCAGATTCAATTTGCTGGAGCTCACCATGCGTTGTGGATTTTAAGAACCGATTCCCCTCAATTTGAAATCATTAAAGGGAATAATGCTCCAGTTGGGAAATTCGAGCGTTATGAACCCTTTTCAACCCATGATCTTTCATTGAAAACAGGTGATCGGATGTACTTATTTACCGATGGATTTGCTGATCAATTCGGAGGGAAAGAAGGGAAAAAAATGAAAACTCCACTCTTGAGGGAATACATTTTAAGTATTCGTCATCAATCACTCCTTGAGCAACAGCAACTGTTAGAAGCGTTCTTTTTCCAATGGAAAGGTACAGAAGATCAATTGGATGATGTGTGTTTTTTAGCATTGGAAATATAATTGAAATCTACCAGCTTCTTTACGTGTATAGTTGTTATTTTTAGCCACACTAGTGGAAATTTTACACATGAATATTCGAAATTTTGAATTCAAAGCAAAAGTGGAAGGATTAGAGCAATTCGAAGCAAAGCTACTTGCACTCAATCCTGTTTATCATGGGCTTGACCATCAAATTGACACTTATTTTAATGTTCCACAGGGAAGACTTAAATTAAGAGAAGGAACCATTGAAAATTCATTGATCAATTACAATCGAGAAAACACAACAGATTCAAAATTGTCTACGATTATTCTCTATCAACATGAGCCAAATAGTGCGTTAAAGGAAATTCTTTCACTACAGTTTGGGGTGAAAATTGTTGTCGATAAAAAACGTAAAATTTACTTTATCGACCATGTAAAATTTCACTTTGATTTCGTTGAAGAATTGGGAACTTTTATAGAAGTAGAAGCAATTGATACTAAAGGAATTTTTTCTGATGAAGAATTAAAGCAACAATGTGAATCCTATTTTGATTACTTTGAATTAGAAAAAACAAGTCTAATTGATCAATCATACAGTGACTTAATTGCAGCATTGAGTACTTCCAATTAACAAAAAAATGAACAAAGAAACCCTTTTAAAATTTGCAAGTTCATTGATCATAGGTCTCGTTGCCGGTCTGCTTAGTTACACTTTATCCCAAGCAGTTGAATTTAGCCTGTTAGTTGGCTGGGATTGTTTCGGATTGACTTACTTGATAATCAGTATTTCTGTTTTTTCAAGGATCCCGCAATCTAAAATCAAAGAACGTTGTGCTGAAGAAGATCTGCGAAGTTGGTTGTTATTTCTGCTCGTCATTATTACTTCGGTCGCCAGTTTGACCACCGTATTTGTGTTTTTCGATAGTCGAAAAGAATGGGAAATTGCATCTTGGTTAAGTTCAGTAGTAGGAATAGCAGCTATCGCAATCTCTTGGGCAATTGTACATACATCGTTCACCTTTCGGTATGCCCATTTGTATTACGGAGATTTCAACAAACATTATTCTAGACATGCCGGCGGACTACAATTTCCAAACGATGCGAAACCAGATTACTTTGATTTCGCTTATTTTTCCTTTGTTATTGGCATGGCATTTCAAGTGTCAGACGTTGCAATTGCGTCTAAAGGAATTCGCAGGTTGGTACTCGCCCATTCGGTATTAGCTTTTATGTTTAATACGGTTATTATTGCAATGACTATAAGTGAATTGCTGGCCTCTAAGGGTTGATTTATACCATTTAAGCTTTGAATTTACTTGAAATCAACCACATTAGGACACATAGAAAACATAGTGCATTCTATGTGTCCTAATGCGGTGAGCGCCCCACCGCGGTGCACAAGCTTGGTGGTTGGTTAAAATTGATCATGAATTTCTATCGTCATATTACAGAAAAATCAAAAATAAACTTGTATTAGAGCAAATTAAGTCGCGTAAATTCACAATTTTACGTGCCTTATTCTCCTTCGCTAAAGCACCTTTATTTCCGTTCTACGATTTTGTTGTTTCCCTGATTCCGTAGTATTTTCATCTATTGGTCTCGATTCACCAAAACCATGTGCCACGATGCGATTACTCGCAATTCCTTTTTTGATTAAGTAATTTCTAACCGCATCTGCTCGTTGTTGTGAAAGTGCTAAATTATTCGCTTCGTCTCCGTCACTATCTGTGTGTCCTGCTATTTCAATTTTCATTTCCGGTTTCAAGGTCATGATCTCAATTAAATTATCTAAAAGAGCGTAACTTGCTGTTTTTATAATCGATTTTCCTGATTCAAATTGTAAACTACTTAAGGTATAATTTTTGGCCGCTTCGTAAGTAATAACGATATCCATTTGCTCAAAATGTTCATCCTCATTCAGTGTCGGAATTTCAATCGTATTGTATTCCACTTCTTCTGCAATGCTTTGAATTCGCACATCATAAATATCTCCTTGTGGAAGATGGATCAGGAATTTACCAGCACTATTGGTGACACCAAAAAGCGTTTTATTGGTTTGCTGACCTACAAAATAAATTTTATCACCTGAATAGGGTTTCCCTTTTGTGTTCAAAACGGTTACTTGAAGTGGTGCCAATTCTTGCGAATAGATGGAGTTTACTGCTAAAAAAATGAAGGTATAAAGCGCTGTTTTCATAGTTCTGGTTCTAAATATTTAACTGTAAATACCTTCAAAAACAAAAGTAACAGCACTTACGTGATTTAGTTTAAAAACAATTGTTTTAACGCTTGTTTAAACAGACTTTATGGGAAATAATACCGTTTACCCGTTTCTTGTTCAAGTTTAAATTTCTCTCGGATAATCTCATGAACAGGTCGTCCTTCAATTTTACATTCGAGCCAAGAAATAATATCGAGGTACAAAAATGGACGTTTTTCATAGGGCAGCTGGCTCAATTTCACAAGTTTGGAATGCAATACTCGGAAACCACGCAATAAAGATTTTTCATCCCCGAAAGGCAATTGACGTAGAAATTTCAAAATTTCGCGTTGCACACCATGTAAATCGCCCATGTTACTCAAGAATCGATAAACTGATTTTATTTGATAATCCAGTGATTCCTCTGTACCCAATTCAAAATGGGCAATCAGATTCAAGATTCGCGCAAAACATTGAATATCTTCCCGAAGCGAAACTTCTTTCATTTGAACCACTTTATTCAAATAACGAATGGCTGTTCGGTTATCTCCACTACCAAAATATAAGCAACCAACTTTGTAATACAACACCATTGTACGGTGATTGTCTAAGCGTTCACTGTTTGAATGAATGAATTGATCCACTTCATTGACAATATCCAATCCCGCTGAAAAAGAACCATTCAAATAATACTGATTGATTTTACCCGTGAGCCAATACAAGCGTTGTAACAGCACTACATTTTCGTTATCACGGTCACCCAAATCAAGGTTTTCAATTAAAATCAAGGTTTCATTTAATCGCTTGTAACTTCGCAAATTAAAAAGCGCATTTTGCAAATTGTACAAGCCTTTCAAGTACATTTCGCGGTATTGATTTTTCACGTAAGGATATTCCTCAAACAAATCAACCCACAATTTAGCATACTTAAAACACATGAGAAATTCTTGTGTAATGTAATGATACCAAACATAAGCATTGTACAAGTGCATTTTTTCCTCGAATCCCAAATCAGTGAGTCGGTATTCCGGCAAACGCGAAGTGAAGAACTCTTTTACGAAACGGTAATCTTTTTCATCGCGAACAAATCCCACTTTCACATAGAGTGCATATAGTTGCAAGGAAAGGTTCGAAAAATCAATTGCTGTTGAAATATGGCGTTGCAAATTTCGGCTTTCAGAGGTCAATTGTTTTGCGCGTGAACCAATGCTTCTTGTAATGTATTGGGATTCGATCACTTTCTCAAACTCTAGAATTTCCAATTGAAGAATTGGAGCTTGAATGCGTTGGGTATGTTGTTTGGCTTTCTCCAGGATACGCAATGCTTGGTGATAAAATCCTTTTTGGTACAGAATCAACGCATGATCAATGGATTCACGTATTTCAATTTTAGGTAAATGATGCGCATGTTGTAAGCGCAAACTGGTTAAAATTTGTTTGTATAAATGCGCTTTGATATTGGATAATTGACTTTTTTTTAATCCATTGATTTTTACAAGCACCAATTCATCCGTATAGGCTTCATTTTTGTCAATAAAATCAAATAATTGCAGGTACTTCAATTCTTCTGGGGTTGACGAATTTCGGTTGGCATACAATTTAAAACTTCGCTTTTCTGCCTTCGTCAGCGAATGAATTAAACGAACTAAACTATCTGTGGTACCCGTGGACATTGTAATTTTCTATTTCAAAAAATACTATAACTGGTTGAAAAACAGCTTAAAAACCCCAACTTCAACTGTGTTGGGTGTCGTAAAAGTACAAAAGATTGGTTTTCATTCTACACTTTCATTGTTCACCTTTGCATTGTTCAGTTAAGGAAACAGTTGTTTTCTAGATAGAACGCCTTAAATAAAGACTCGTTAGAGTACAGGAGTAGGGGTGCTCTTGTTTTTTCGATTAATAGCAAAAACCCTTTGCACAGATGTTATCATATATCGGCAGAGGGTTTTATTTTTTCCTATAAACCTCATTTATCGTTTCTTCTAAATCCAAATGCTCCATGACAAATCCTGTAGCAAGCAATTTTTTATTATCCGTTTTCAATCCCTTTAATACCATTACAGCCATTTCTCCAAACAATAAACGAATGACCCATGATGGTGCGTTTGGCATCCAGAGCGATTTATGCAGTGTTTTTGCTATGGCTCTTGTGAGTGATGCATTGTCAGTATTTCCGGCATTTGCATGGTAAACGCCTTCAAGTTTTTGTGTGAGAACCCAATCAAAAATGCTTACAAGATCGGAAATGTGAATCCACGGCATCGCTTGTTTACCTGAACCCAAGAAGCTTCCAAATCCCATTCGAATGGGTTTAGCGATGGTAGGTAAAGCGCCACCATCTGCTGAAAGAACAATACTGATTCGAACCTTTGTAACCAAGCATTTCGTAGCAAATAAATCTGCAGCAGCTTCCCATTCTTTTGTCAAGTCAGATAATAAATCGCTGCCAAATGGATCGGTCTCTTTGTAAGTTTTCTGGTCATCTTCGAAACCATAACAAACAGCACCAGAAGCAGAAATGTAGTGTTTTAAAGTATCACAGGATTGTGCAAACTTCCACAAACAACGGGTTGTCCCAACGCGAGAGTCATAGAGTTCTTGTTTCCTTTTTTTCGACCAACGTTTATCACCAATTCCTGCGCCCGTCAAATTAACAAGAACCGTTACGCCTTCTAATGATTGCTCATCAAGAGTCTGTTCTAAAGGATTCCACTGGTATTTTCCAACCAGAGGATCTGAGGTACCACGTGATAACAGACGAACTTCATGTCCAGCTGCTTTCCAAAACTGAGCGAGTTGTTTTCCAACTAAACCAGTTCCTCCTGCAATGAGAATTGTTTCCATATATTCATACAACAACTAATAAGATCATTCAGTTCTGTTGTTGCACTGCTAATTTCACTATAAATCGCACGGTGTATTGTTATATTCCTGTTACTTTTACACTTCGATTGCATTTAGTCAAAAAATCAACGTGTATGTTAAAGTATATTTTCCCTTTATTGCTTGTGTTAACTGCTTGTGGCGGTTTGGAAGAAACAGATAAGAAAGCAAAAAAACTAGAACCAAAAGTCGTTGTAAGCTTTAAGAATGAAGCCGAAATGGACGAACGCATGATTGAATTAGATGTCATTGTTGCTCAAGCAGGAATGGTTGCAAGTTCATTGTATTATTCAAAGGGTGAGACGGGTGAAAGTGTTCAAGTGGATGGTCACATGAATCTAGACAATCAAATCATGAAAATTGAAGAATTTTTCAATGATGGAAACGGTCTTAACAATGGAAAAATAATCTACTATTTAAATGCTGGAAAACCGTTTGTTACCTTCGAACAATTCGATGATGTAAGTGGTGCAAAACCTCAGTTTGTAGAACGCATTTCCTATTACGATGAAGCTGGGAAAGTCATGAAAACAAAAGAGCGTCGTGGTGATTACCAAGAATTGGTTGAAAAAATGAAGTTCGTACCAGTTGGACTGAAAAGTGTGAGCATGGACCGAGCAATGCGCGCCATCAACCAAGAAAAGGAGTTTGAAACAACCTTCCAAGGATTTATCAATCAAGAAATTTTTACCTATATCAGTGTTGGCGAAAACAAACCAGATGGATTTAGAAGTGCGTTGCGTTGTGATTACAAAGACAAATTGATTGTTGCATTATCTGGCAATGAGATGGGATATATTGGCGAAAAATTGCGTGTAAATTATCAAAAATTCACGGACCAAACAGGGTTTGAATTTCAAGTATATGCGGGCGGTAAATTTGCCGATCAGCCGGAATAGTATTTTCTAATCGAAGGTGTCTAAAAATTGTAATCTGCTTCGTTGTTTTCGGAAATCGATAATGGTCATTTACTCATGTAAACTGCCAATATCTCATCCTTAACGCCTTGCATTTTTACAACTTTTAAACACCTTTAAATTTAGCGCCAAATCTTTTTAGAAAGCCTCTTTTATATTTTCAGCCAAATCATAGAATCGCCCTGCTCGTCAATTTGTGTTGTATCATTGTCAATGCTTAATCCATGTATGGTGCTTCCCGTTCGCTGAATCAGTTGGTATCCTCGGTTTGGAATAGTTGGTACTCTACTCAACGATTGCCAATAATGTTGGTATTTAAGATTCGCATACAACTGATTCCCTGAAAGAATACAGTTTGCTCCAATATAGATTCCAGGAACAAAACCACCTGCCAAAACAGCATCATACCAAGCATTGCAATAATCAATTACTTGTTGAGCTGGTGTACCTGAGGCAATTCCTTCTAAGTCGCACCAAAGATTCATTCCTGGTGGTAATCCGATGGAGGAAGCATTTGCTGCGGCATTTGTGCCATACGTATTTCCGAGTGTTGCTGTTGGATTCCAGCCAGCAGCTAAAACATGTTGAACAGCACTCAGCGCTAGACCAGCGTCCAATATCGTTTTGGCTTCGTTGTAACTGAGGTCTCCCGCATTTTGTCCATGATTTCTCGATAGGTAACGAATGCAAAATGAAAAACCATCTGCTTTAAATGCATTTGCTTGGGCTGATGTTACCACTGTATTGGTATCAAATCCTTTTAATCCTGGAGCAGCCTGTTGAATCGTTCCTGGTAATTGCGTAATTGTTGTTGACATTCTTATAAAGTTTTAATCGTTGCTATGATTAGTTAATCGTCGTCAAATGTTCGGTAAAAGCGGTTAAATGATCCTTTTCTTCGTTGGTATGAAGATTAGTGGTTCTGAACCCGTTGTACACAATACAAGCTTCTGATCCTTCATCCACATTGATAAAAATAGAGCCAATTAAAATCAAATATTTGCCTTTAAACTCAGCCCTTGATTTGGCAATTAACAATTGAAGTCGCTCTTCAATGGCTTCAAACATTACCTCGGTTGCTTCTTGAATTGGATAGGGTTCTTCAACAATTCTATCCTTATTTTTTTGAAATAACCGCACAATGGTATCTTCCTGGTAATCGAGTAAACTTGGCTCTGTTGGTCTGTTATTGATTTGATCCAATGCTGCTTGGGCTGCCCCGCAACAATTTGAATCATGATCTTGACCTTCGCGAAGTACCTTTCCGATCACTCCTTCTTTGGTAATCCCAATGTGTGGCCCGTAATAAATGAGCAGTGCCCCATCTTTCGGCATGTGATGAGCAAATGCTTGAACACCTGTTAATCCTGTAAATGGAAATCCGTCTAAACCTCCCAAATAAAATGGACCAAGTAATCCAGAATTTGTAATTGGAAATTGCATCGCATTAATATCATCACTGCAAATGCTGTTGGCAGTCATTACTTCTTCCGGTTTAAAGCCAAGCATTTTTAAATACGCTAGTAGTTCTTCTTGGAGGAGACCAGCATAATTAGCAGTTGGGTAATAATTGCGAATTGTTTCTAGATAGGAATGTGGCATAAATATCAATTTTAGTGAATGTGAACAAATCTATTCGATTGAAGTGAGACACACAAGGGTATAAATACCTGATTTGAAACCTCAAAAAAAATGGAGCTGTTCATTTAAGAACAACTCCATTTTGATTACAATACCATTCTTCTTAAAGAAGGTTTCTGCTCTTTATTTTCCTTTCAACCAAGCAGTGCGGATTTTTTGCTTACTAGCGTCATCAGTAGAAGCGTAACCATCTACTGGTTCTTTCGGAAGTACAACAGTTCCTTTTAATGTAATTGACTTACCAGCTCTTTTCACTTTAATCGTAATTGCATCACCATCTTTCCAAGAGAAACTTTCTCCAATCATATCATAGATATTATCGAAATTGTATTTTTTACCATTTATTTCTTGAATAATATCATTTGCTTCCATTCCTAAAGCAACCATGAACACGTTTAAATCAGGTAAAACAAATAATTCTTTGGTAGATTGATCCGCACTAATATAAGGTCTCACATCTACTCCACTCAAAATTCCTTTTACAAACGGATTGCCTGGAGCTTGAATCGTTGTTTTTACAACTCCCATTTTAGAAAAATAGAATTCATAAGGAATTGGCGTGTCTCCAGCAACGTATTTGTCTAAAAATGCAGCTACTTCAGGATAGGTTAATTCTGCAATTTTCGCGAATAACTCTTCGTCTTTAAATGGTCGACTACTGCCATAGATCGTAGACAAATCATTCATTAGGTTCAAAATCCCTCTTTTCCCATTACTATTTTCACGGATTAAGATATCGATGCACATGGCAATTAAGGCACCTTTTTGATAAACATTTGTGTACTGTTCTTTGTAATAAGGATCGAATACATTTTTACTCATTGTTGTAAAACTCATCGAATCATCCATTTGATAAGAGTTGGCAATTTTCTCAGACATCCGTTTGAAAAATTGATCCTCGTCAATTAACCCTTCTGTGATTTGAAACAAATTAGCAAAGTACTCTGTAACACCTTCATACATCCACAAATGTTCAGACATTTCAGGATTGTTAAAATCAAAATAGTGAATCTGCTCTGAATGAACGGTTAACGGTGTCACAATGTGAAAAAACTCATGTGATACAATATCTTTAAAACTTTCTTCCAATGAAGCTAGATCTGTTTCCTCTGGCATTACAACTGTTGTAGAAGTTGGATGTTCCAATGCACCTGCACCCTTCGCATCTTTTGCTTTACTATTGGATAAGTAGATTAATATTGCGTACTTTTTTGTAGAATTAATCGTTCCTAAAAAGTTCTTCTGAGCTCGCATCATTTTTTCCATATTTGGAGCAAATTGAGCCACTTTATATTTACCAGTTGGGGAATAAACACTGATGATGATTTCCATATCATCAATCATAAAAGAAGTGTAGTTTGGCTTTGAATACATAATCGGCATTTCAACCAAATGTGCATAACTAGGCATTTCAAACACGTCCATTGTCTTACTCGGATCCATATCATTCATTGCTGAAACACCTTCCAACGTTTTCGGATGGGAAACACTTAACTTATACGGTTTTTGTTCATATCCTTTAAAATAGCCAATAAATCCATGAGTGTTAAGCATGAAGTTTTTCCCAGCACTAATGTTTGTTCCAGCTGGTGAAAAAATGTCCTTACCACCAAAACCATCTCCTGTTTCCGTGTCATAGGTATCGTTGACTAAATAAGTGATCTTTTTGAGCGTTGTAGCATCTTGTATGACAAATGTGTTTTTATCTGTTTTGGAAACTGTCAAGCTTTTTCCATTGGCATCAAAAGCTTTTAAATTCTCAATATAGCGACCATAATGATCTTCTGAATACGTACCAGGAACTGTTTTTGGAATATGAAATGTCGCAGTTGGGGTGCTAAACATGGGGGTCATCATGGTTACAGAAACCATATCTTTTTTAACCTTAATTAGATCAATTTTAACGTCAATAGGTGCTTCTTTTCGCAAGGTTACCCCTGCAGTTGCATTGAAACTGACCAAAAAGGAAAGGATTGCAAGGTTCATCAATGTTTTCTTCATATTGAATTGGTTTTATCGGGTATTTTTAAGTTCTACAGTAAATAGACTAGTTTAGTAGTCCTTTTGTTACAAATTGTTACAAAAAAGGAGCTTTTCATTTTTATTTCGTGCTTTTTTCAGACTTCAACGGGATTTAAGATCGAATGTACTTTAAATGTAAAGAACGAACATTGTCCAAAATTGCTAATTTCTTTCGAATAATCTCTTTTCGAAGAGAAATTACAACCGTATAACCGAATCAAAAAACGGTGAGTGGAAAGAATAAAATTACCCTGTTTGTTGGGAATTTCGTTGTACAGTCGTGCTTGAAATTCCAACCATTTCAGCAACTTTCGCACGAATAGATTGTGTGTCAAAACCGCATTGTTCATGCAATTCTTCCACTGTTCCATGGTGAATGTAACTATCTGGAATGCCTAAACGCACTACTTTTGAATGGTAATTGTGATCTGCCATAAATTCAATCACAGCCGAACCAAATCCACCAAGAATAGCCCCATCTTCGATTGTGATGATTTTATCAAACTTTGAGAAGACTTCATGCAACATCAATTCATCTATTGGTTTGGCAAAACGCATATCGTAATGTGCAACAGACACGCCATCTTCTTTCAAGAGTTTAAGTGCATCTTGCGCAAAGTTTCCTACATGACCAAGAGACAGAATGGCGATATCTTCACCACTCGTCAATTTTCGACCAGTACCAACCTTCATGGCTTTCATTTTGGTTTTCCATTCCGTCATAACTCCATTTCCTCTCGGATAACGAATTGAGAATGGACCATAATTTTCAGCTTGCGCGGTAAACATTAAATTGCGCAATTCTGATTCATCCATTGGAGCTGAAACAATCATATTCGGAATGGAACGCATATAGGCGATGTCATAAGCACCGTGATGTGTAGCTCCATCGGCACCAACTAATCCACCGCGATCCAGACAAAAAACAACGTGCAAATTTTGCAAGGCCACATCATGAATCACCTGATCGTATGCTCGTTGCATAAACGATGAATAGATATTACAAAAGGGAATCAACCCTTGTGTTGCTAAACCAGCCGAAAAAGTAACGGCGTGTTGCTCTGCAATTCCAACATCAAATGCTCGATCTGGCATAGCTTCCATCATAAAGGTCAACGAGCAACCCGAAGGCATCGCTGGAGTCACTCCCATGACTTTATCATTGTTCTCTGCCAATTCCACAATTGTATGACCAAATACATCTTGGTATTTAGGCGGTTGTGGCGATTTGGGAACAACTTTAATGATTTCACCTGTTTCTTTATTGAACACACCAGGAGCATGCCATTTTGTAGGATTTCCTTCTTCAGAATATTTATATCCAGCGCCTTTTCTCGTGATACAATGCAATATTTTTGGACCAGGAATGTCTTTTAAATCTTCCAATACTTTTGCCAATCCAATAACATCATGTCCATCAACTGGACCGAAATAACGGAAATTCAATGATTCAAAGAAGTTGCTTTGTTTGAGTAGTGAGCCTTTTAGTGCATTTGAAATTTTAGAGGCAATGGTTTGTGCGTCAGGACCAAATTTGCTGACTTTCCCCAACAATTTCCAGACCTCATCTTTCACTTTGTTGTAGGTGTGAGAAGTGGTAATATCTGTCAAGTATTCTTTCAAAGCACCTACATTGGGGTCAATAGACATACAATTGTCATTTAAAACCACCAATAAATTAGCATCTTTCTCGAAACCTGCATGGTTCAAACCCTCAAATGCCAAACCAGCTGTCATTGCTCCATCACCAATTACAGCAATGTGATGACGATTTTTTTCGCCTTTGTAACGGTTGGCAACTGCCATTCCTAATGCTGCTGAAATGGAGGTAGAAGAGTGTCCTACACCAAAAGTATCGTATTCACTTTCACTGCGTTTTGGAAATCCAGAAATGCCTCCTTTGGTTCTGTTTGTATGAAATAGTTCGCGTCGACCCGTAAGTATTTTATGCCCATAAGCCTGATGACCTACATCCCAAACCAATTGATCGTAAGGTGTGTTGAATACATAATGCAAAGCAACCGTTAGTTCAACCACTCCAAGACTTGCTCCGAAATGCGAATTTCCAATTTCGGAAATCACATCCACAATGTACTGTCTTACTTCATCTGAAACCTGCGGTAAATCATCGATTTTCAACTGATCTCGCATGTCTTGCGGAATGAGAATATTCTCTAATAAGGGTCCAGCCTTGTATGGATGCATAAACGCTTGTGTTTTAACGAGCAAAGTTACGCCTTCGCCCATTGGATAACAAACAAACGATGGTTTTATTTTGTTCGATTTGTTAAAGAAAGTTGTATGATTCGAAAGAAACGATACAATTAAAGAAACCTAAGAGCACTTTTTTTTCTACAAACGTTCTAGGTGTGAATTCCGTGAAAGCTTGTGTAAGCAGTCTTTTTTGCAATAAAAAATCTACCGAAAAAAAGTTGTATAATTCAAATTAATAATGTAATATTGTTCATACCGAGGTTTTTAGGTAGTACCACGATTACTTAAGAACCTGTACTTATTACTTAAAATTAAACTACACCCTATGAAAACGTACACTACGAATGTCGTCTTTACAAGACGCGAAAACTCTTTGTTTGCAAAATTTAAATTGAATGCATTCAACACTTTTAAACAGGTGTTAATTGTCGGTTTTTTTAGTTCAACTGCACAAGCTGCTGTAAACACGTATTCCTTCTCCACATCAACAGGAGTTTCCTTGGCTACCGGCAGTTTCACCAACATTTTAGGAACCTTTTTAGACGATGATGTCTCTGCAACGACGAATATTGGATTTACGTTCAATTATAATTCGGTTAATTACACCCAATTCTCAGCAACATCAAACGGCGTTCTTATGTTCGGAGGAAGTGCTGCCACAGATTACAACAATGTCTTTAGTGCATTTAATGGTCCATATCTAATCCCTTATTGGGATGATAATTACACAGACGCAGATGGAAATGTGCAATATCTGCTTACTGGTGTTGCGGGCTCAAGAAGATTGGTTGTTGATTATAACTTATCTTACTTGGGTAACACTGGAACAGCTGATAAACATTTTCAAGTTTGGTTGTTCGAAACGTCTAACATTATTCAATTTGTATATGGAGCTGGAAACAACCTAAATGGTGGTTTCTCCTTGGGAATTTTATCTAACGGAACAAGTGATTTGAATAGTGTTTCTACTGCAACTCATACCTGTAGTAATGTCACCGCAAACGATAATAATTTGGTGTGGCCTGGATCAGGAAGATCGTACATTTTTAATCCTGTTTCTACTTTACCTGTTCAATTTTCTTCTTTCGAATATGCGTGTCAAGAAAACAGTATTGGTCTTAAATGGAATACAGTTTCTGAAAAGAATTGCGTAGCATTTGAAATTGAAGCTAGCCGTGATGGATATGGTTACACAACAATCGGTTCGCAAAAAGGTAGTGGCACTACTCCAAATCCTACTTTTTATTCCTACGAACTTTCTAAAATCTATGCCAATCAATACATCCGATTAAAACAATTAGATACTGATGGAAATTATACCATTTATGGCCCATTTACAATACCCTGTAATACGGAAGAGGTGATCATTTACCCGAATCCAACAACTGAACAAACGAGTATCATTTGTCCTGAAAATTTTGGAGAAACAACGATTACAATTTGTGATTTCAAAGGAAATTTACTTTCTGAAACACAACATGATTTTAGATCTTCCAGTATGGAATTAATCAATCTAGCCGATTATGTTGCTGGTATCTATATGATTAAGGTAATTACGAATAAAGGAGCGACTGTTCATCAAGTTATAAAAAACAACTAAGTAAATAGTTTATTGGTTCAATATGTTGGACTATCAATCCAACATATTGAACCAATAAACTATTTTTTAGAATGAGTTAGTTTTGAATAGGATAAAATAACTGTGAGCATAAAGGAAGGATCTAAGAGTACTATACATTGTATTAATTTCAATTCGATTAATTAGGGTCTTCGCATAATTACATTAGTTTTGCACCTGCTAAACAATACTTTTCTTATGAAGGCCTGCACTATTTTCAATTCAAAATGCGTTATAAATAAATTAAAAGCATTCAAAAGTCTGCTAATTGTTGCTTTTTTTAGCACAACTGTTCAGGCTGCAGTGAATACCTATTCTTATTCTACCACTACTGGAACTGCATTGGCTACAGGGACTTTCACCAACATCTTAGGAACTTTTTTAGATGATGATGTTTCTGCAATGGCCAATATTGGATTTACGTTCAATTATAATTCTGTTAATTACACCCAATTCTCAGCAACATCAAATGGTGTCTTTATGTTCGGAGGAAGTGCTGCGACAGATTACAACAATGTCTTTAGTGCATTTAATGGTCCATATCTAATCCCTTATTGGGATGATAATTACACTGATGCTAATGGAAATGTTCAATACTTACTAACAGGTGCTGTTGGGTCAAGAAGATTGGTCGTTGAATATAACTTATCCTATTTAGGCAATACTGGAGCCGCTGATAAACGTTTTCAAATATGGTTGTTCGAAACGTCTAACATCATTCAATTTGTCTATGGTGCTGGAAACAATTTCAATGGCGGTTTCTCAGTCGGGATACTTTCCAATGGAGGAACGGATTTTAAAAGTGTAACAACTGCAACAAATACATCTAGTAATTTTACAGCAAATGACAATAATGTAACTTGGCCAGGAAGCGGGCGTTCTTATATCTTTAACCCTATTGGTGGTTTACCAGTTGAGTTTTCTTCTTTCGATTATACGTGTGAAGAAAACAACATCAATCTGACTTGGAAAACAGAATCAGAGTTGGATTGTGAAGCGTTTGAAATTGAAGTAAGTCGAAACGGAGCAGATTACACAACTATAGGTTCACAAAAAGGAAATGGCACAACCCATTCACAATCTCTTTATTCTTTTGCAATTTCACGTATTTATTCCAATGAATATATTCGGATAAAACAGCTTGATCAAAATGGTAGCTATAGTTTCTATGGACCATTTGCCATTCCTTGTAATGCTGAACGGGTGATCATTTACCCGAATCCAACAACTGAACAAACGAGTATCATTTGTCCTGAAAGTTTTGGAGAAACAACGATTACAATTTGTGATTACAAAGGAAATGTGCTTTCTGAAACACAACATGATTTTAGATCTTCCAATATGCAATTGATCAATCTAGCCGATTATGTTGCTGGAATGTATTTGATTAAATTAAGTACTGAAAAAGAGATCAGTATTCATCAGTTAGTGAAAGAATAATCCTTTCAAAAACATCCATTAGACGCTCAATTCATTGGTTTTATACGAATGGATTGGCTTTTTTTAATGAAAGACAGTTGATGTGAAATCACTGATTATCAAACCATATCACACCCAGCCACAAAGATGGGCTTGGCATTCAATTCATCCAATTGCAACCAATTTTTTCGCAATACAACTACATCTACTGGAGTTTGCGATGTTAATTTATGCAACAATCCCCAATGGACATTGTATTTTGTATCACGCCAAAGTGGTTCACGACGATCGATCCACCAGATGACAACATTGCTTTCTTCAAGCTGTAAAATCCCTTCAAAAAAAGTGGAAAGGGTTTTTGGATCGTGCTCTTGGATCCAAACCGATTCTGGAACGATAAAATGATGGTTTTTAGGTTGAATAATCCGACGTAATCGTGGAATAAATGGAATAAACTTGGTCAACAAACCGCCCATTGTTCCAGGTAATCGTTCAATCACCCAATCGGCACGTGTAATCTTTCCAAATGCGACTAACTGTTCATTTTCATCAAACATTCCATAAAAAACCGAATGTGTCGTTTGAGCTGGAACAACATACGAATGACGATTGTTTACTTCATCTAACTTCAATTGAATCAATTCTTGATCAGTTAGTAATCGAACACTTGGCTGTTTTTTTGGTTTTACCCGACTAAAGGTTTGTGTCATCAAGTGTGCTTCCGTTCTGAATCCAAATTGCTCTGCCATCCATTTACTGCGTTCGTTTTTCGGGTCGATGTAAGCATACAATAAATCAGGAGCTTCACCGTATTTTCCTTCAAATACTTCTTGGTAAAACGTTACAATTTCTTCTTTTAAGCGCGATTTCCCTTTTTCAGCATGTTGTCCATTTTTAGATGCTTGTTTTTGTTCTGCAAAGGCAAAATAACGCACATACCAACGTTCTTTTCGTCGGCAAAAGGTAACATTTCCTTGTACTTTACCATCGCGTTCTACGGATAAAAATAACGGATCTTCAATTTCAAAAATCCGCGTTTCAGTATCTAAATGACGGTAACAAGCTCCATTGGTTCCTAAGGTAGTTTTAGTCAATAACTCCAATAATGCAGGAGTTGCCTCATAACGAATGGTAAATCTTGGAGAGAGTGACATCAATATGCGCTTAAAACAATTTGTGCCGCTTCTTCTGGTGTCAAATCTTGACGTTCACCTAAAGCCATCCATTCTCGTTCAATAAAACGTTCTTTCACAATGGAAGCCGTTTGTTGATAATCATCTGTGTAATCAGAAATATGTGTTGCAACTCCTAATTGATGAAAAAAGTGTTCTGTTTTTTCGATTGCAGCTTTGGCAACAGTTGTTTCATCACCCGTTAAGTTCCAAACTCGACGGCCATATTGTGCCAATTTAGCAGCTTTATTCGCAAATTTCAATTCATATAAGCGAGGAGCGATGATTGCAAGTGTTTGTGCATGATCAATTCCGTGTAAAGCTGTCAATTCGTGACCAATCATGTGTGTCGCCCAGTCGGTTGTAACCCCGCAGCGCAATAATCCATTCAACGCCTGATTGGCACACCACATTAAATTAGATGCCAAAACATAATCGCTTGGATTTTCAACTACTTTAGGTCCTATTTCAATTAAGGTCAGCAAAATCCCTTCTGCATACCGTTCTTGTAACAAATTATCTGATGGAAAAGTTAAGTATTGTTCCATCGTATGCATAAACGCATCAATAACTCCATTTGCTAATTGACGTTTGGGCAATGTTGCTACAAATGTAGGATCCAAGAACGCAAATTTCGGGAAGAATAAAGGTCCACCCATTGTACGTTTTTCCTTTAAAGAAGAACGACTGATCACTGCTCCAGAATTGGATTCAGAACCTGTAGCAGGAATGGTGAGAATACAACCAAACGGAACTGCGGAAGTGAATACTTTTCCCGGTTCGCGCAAAAGCACTTCCCAAGGATCGCCAGCATAATTGACTGCTCCTGAAATAAATTTGGCTCCATCAATTACTGATCCACCTCCAACTGCCAACATAAATCCAATACGATGTTCACGGATATATTCTACAGCGTTCATCAGGGTCTCAAATTCTGGATTGGCTTCAATTCCACCAAAAAGATGGACTTCAAATCCCGACAATTCGGTTTTCAGTTTTTCTAAAAAACCAGATCGTTCTATAGAGCCACCTCCATAAAGTACAACCACTGATTTACCCGAATAGTGCTTCGCAATTTGCGCTGAAAGATTCGTTAGTTGATCTTTTCCAAAGATGATTGTTGTTGGAGTTGTAATCTCAAAATTATTCATGCTGATTCTATTCAACAAAGATACGGAAGAATTGAAAATGTACACCTGTTTTTTTAAGTATCAATTGTTGTGAAATTGTGGTGCATAGTGTTACATTTTCATCAATTGCTTGCAAACACCCAAACTGTTTTTTACAAGGTAACTTCCTGCTGCTAATTGTTGGAGATTCAATCGATCTGTTGTTGTAGGTGGAATGAGCAGTTGACCATTTAACGCATGAACGCTGTAGGTTCCAACTTCGGAGAAATAAACGTGTTGATTTGCTGGATTTGGGAATACCTTAAAATCGGATTCCACTGAACCAAACTGCTCTTCAAGCGCTGAAAAATCGTTGTTCTGGTCAGGAGTCGGATCTGAAAAGACCGTGTAACTCAAAGTTCCATTTGGTGAACTTCCGTAGGATTCATTTTCAAACAAAAAAGGTAATTGAACTGCTTGAATAACCGTTATTGAATCGGGAGCAATTAAATAAACCGTTTCTCCTAAATTGGTGAGTTGAAATGGCAAGTGATCATTTCCTCTTTTTGGTGCGCCACTGAAATAATACAATCGGTATCCATTTCCATCAATTATACTTGTTTCGTCGGCTTTGATTCTGAATTTTGTTTTATCTCCAAGATCGTTGGTAATAAAATAATTGGCCATCGAAATGGAATAAGGATTTGCATTGTAACATTCAATCCAACTTTCGTGTTGCGCAAAATCATCGTAAATGCCCGCTGTATTTACTACAAGCACTTCATTGATATGCGGTTCAAGGTAATTGATGTCGGGTTCAAAATTGGCTGTTACTAGTGAATCTGTTGTGAGAAGAATGGTTGTTTCTGCTGTTGTTCCAAACTGATTGTTCCAATTTAAAAAACGATAACCTGGTTTTGAAACGGCCGAAAGTTGAACGGGTACGCCTTGAAAATATGTTCCTGTCCATGGATAAATAGCTGGATCAACTCCCGACAACTCATCGCTAATAAACAAACTATTGAGTTGCACATACCCCATTTCAGGTGCAGGATTCGTGACTGTAATGTGCGCTGTATCTGTGTAAGCAAATTGTGTCATAAATTGACGAAAAACGGTTGCTTGGCGCTTTCTAAAAAACACATCCATACCTGCATAGATCAAATCCCATCTCCCCAATGATGGAACTTCTGAATAACGCTCTAATAGTGTGGTAGACATAGAAGGATAACGCCAACGATTGACATGTGGCAACCGAATCGCATTCATTTGATCTTGATAGTTTACAAACGTTTCTTTTAGAACTGTTGATTTAAACGTGCTGTTCAATAAATCTGCCATTAAGCTGGAGAAATCGTTCGTGAACGTTGCGTTTTCAATGAGATTGCGCAATAATCGTGTTGATTTCTGCCATGTAAAAGTACCTTCTTGTAAGTAATAATTCAGTGCATTGAATGATCTGTAAATCGTGTCACAGGATCCACCAAAAATCCCGTCCAAATCAAAAAAGTTGTTGCGCCATTTGCTAGAAACAATTCCATTTTCGTAATTAAACCAAGCGTTGTTATTAATGGGATAATCGGTGTTTCCGAGGAATATCTGCGCACAATTGACTTCCATGAAGGTGGTTAAATCAACGCGATCTGCGAGGTAATTATAGTTCGTTTGATCTGCCAACGGGTTGTTTTCTGCAAAAAGCGTCAACTCTTCAAATTCCGTAAGATTGGTGCGGTTATCTGATTCGATGATGTAATTAAATTCAGCAATTGCGAGGTTTTCCAGTGGCAATTTGTATTCGCTGCTGATAAATTCCTCATTCATATTTGCTCTGAGGTCGTGAATGCCCCAAAACTCACCATTGATAAATACAACAACGAGTGATGGGTCCGTTTTTGCAAACGACAATTCTTTGGTAAACTGATGTGCTAAATAATCACGTGCAATACAATCTGGTCTGTGTCCATTGGCGCGCAAAACAGCTATTTCAGTTGATTCGCCGTTGGGTAAAATGAATGTGGTTGTATCATAATCAGAACGGTTATACAAACGCAACGCTTTTTGGGCCGCATGTCGCGATCCGTTTCCGTGAATGCGCATTCCCATGCTGATTTCATGATCAAAAACACCTAGTGAATCAAAAAACTGAATGGTTGCGAATCGTTCTGTTCTGCGGGTTGTTTGGTTGTAGTTACCTAATGGTTCATTCCCATAGACATAAATTCCAGTCTCATCATCAAAAAAACCAGCACTATCGGTAATAATGGAAACAATTGGCAAGTGATATTGAGGTGTTTCAGTGAAAACAGTGCGTACCAATTCTTCTGAATACAATCCACTGGGAGCAACTGCTTTTGCACGCACGATAAACAATTTAGGAACTTCACCAGATGGAGGAACCCAACCTCTATTGTTTGCGCGACTTTCAGTATAATCACTAATGGGATAATTCAACGCAGGATTGGTTGGGATTTCGGAGAACACATTCGGCAAACCAATGGTTGTAGAAACAGTCAATGGAGACAAATAAAGTTGTCCAGCTGATTCAATTTCAAAACCATTCAACGAATACCGAATGGGAAGTGATGCGTTTAAATTAAAAACAGTGCCAATTGTGTGCACACCATTGATAAGTGTAGTAATTGGCTCGGTTGGAAAGACGATTTCTCCAGCACTATTGGTTGAATTGGGTGTTGGATTCGCATATTGAACTGTTGCTTCACCATCAGGAAAACGTTGAATGGCTGTGTTGTAGTGATAATCAATAAATGGTAATGAATCGGTCATTAAATACACGTTGCTACTGCGCTCGATTAAGTAGATGTTTTCGCCCAAACTGAGTGAGAAATTGGTGTGCAAAAGCGGGGTTTCACGGTTTTTATTACTCAATTGAACGACTACAAATTCGTGTGGATTGATAATCTGGTGTGGAAAACGCCATTTATCTAGGACTGTTGCTTGATCGCTCAGGTAATAATCATGCAAATCAACTTCGAATGGAAAATCACTGTAAATTTCTACGTAGGCATTGCAGGCATCATCTTCGTCAAACAACACACCATTGTTCCTTACTACAACTTCATTGATTGTCAATTGGGCATTCAAGTGATTGAACACCAAAAAACTGAAGAAAACAAGAAGTATTGCTTTTCTAAAGGCCCAGTTCTTTTGCATGACGCGATGTTTTTGGTGGATTCCACGGATCGTTGTAAGAAGCTTTGAACAGGATTTCTTTCAAGTAAGCAGTTGTTCGAATAATTCTCAAATAATACCCAAAATAGATCACCATAAGTGGAATGTAGGGCAAATAATAAACAAGTGATCCACTTTTGGGCCTGAATAAGGAAAAGAAAATGAATTTGAAGTAGTTCGTAAAGGTGTAGAGGAAAAAATTGATCAAAATAATGTACTCTAATTGAGAACTATAGAAGACAATCATTTGAAAAAAATAGATGTACCATTTCACATTTAATATGAGATTGTAGGTGATGTTTTCAGTAAACGAAATAAAATTTGCCAACGAAAAACCTTGATTGGGATAGAATACATTTTTGTGTTTTCTCAAACGAAACCGAATCAAACTTTTATCCCAACGAATGCGTTGTTTGGCCAGTTTTCGGAATGTATTTGGCCCATTGGTAAGACAAACTGCATTCTGTGCGAATTTAATCCCGAAACCGATTTTGCGAATTTTAACTGAAATATCTCCATCTAAACCTGGACCAATGTCCCATCCTTGAATTTTTTCCAAGACATCTGCGCGAAAAGCACCAAATGCGCCTGAAATAATGCGGTAAATTCCTAAATGACTCGAAACCACACGACCAATTGAAATGGTATCAAAATATTCAATCGCCTGTAAAGTAGTAGCGAGTGATTCTTTGTAGTTTTTGATCATGACATTTCCGCCAACACCACCAACGTTTTCATCGAGGTAAAAGGGTAAAATGATTTCGACAATTGCGTCGCGATCATAACTGCAATCAGCATCTAAATGAATAATGTATTTCCCTTTTGTGAAGCGCAATGCAAGGTTAGCAGCAGATGCTTTTCCTCCTCGGATTTCATTGCGCAGGAATAAATCGATCAATCCATTTTTTTCAAGATCACGCCCAATCGTAGGCGTATCATCGTCAGATCCATCATCTACAACAATGATTTCGATTTTTTTATAGGTTTGCTCATTGAGCGATCGAATCAATTTGTATAAGTGTTTCCCTTCGTTTTTTCCAGGAATAATAATCGAAATAAGTGGCGCTTCGAACCGAAAACGTTCTAAAGCTTCAGCGCGTTTTGTGCGTGTCAATCTCAATTTCATTCGGTGTGAAAGGAGCATGATCACATCGACAAATAGGTAACGAAACAGCTCAAAAAAAACAAAAAACCAAAAGATTCGGATAAACTTCCCCCAACCCATTGCTTGAATGTAATTGATGAATTCGTCAATACTATTCATTCACTTCAGCATTTATTACCATATCCATTTGCAAATCAGCTGATAATTGATAATTCAGCTGGCTCACATTGCTTTCCAATTGAATCGTGAAATCTTTGAAATTATTTTCAATCAAGGTGCGCAAGAGTTGCAATATTTCTGCTGTGATCCGCTCTGAAATGCGTTTCGGAATCTCATTCATTGCTATGAGAATGGTGGATGAAGAATGGAAGGTAATCATATCAGAAGAGCGAATGGAAGAACGAATTTCTGAAACAATTTCTTTCAGTAAAACTTTCTGGGCATCGTGACTTACTTTGGAGTAAAAATCACCTGCATTGACGATTTTAATGACCACAATATTGGAACTCCCATCCGTTTGTTTTAGACGCTCAATTTCATATTTCACCATTGTTTTGAAGGTGTCATATTTCACCGTTCCAATAATTTGTTCGATGTCTTTTGGAGTTGAAGAAAATCCGTTAATGGCAGCATATTCTCCTTTTTTAGTCAAGGTATAACGCAATATATCGGTTGCAATCAGCAATTCTACTGGGTTTTCATACAAACAACTGATGCATTTTGCATAGACATTAAAATCTTGGAATGTATTGGTACATTTTTGACAGGTATGCAGAATGGAAGGTTTATCGTAATCGACTCCAATGTGACGAAGCCGTCTAGAACATTTTGGGCAATCGAGTTGATCATCTAATTGATTGGTGAAGTCTGAAATGGGACCAACATACGCACAAGGGAAATGATGAATCAAATCTTCTGAAATGGCGTTGGGCGATTGGCATTTCGGACACACTTCCCGGTAATTCAAATGAGAAGAATGGCAATTAGAGCAACTATAAGTACGGTCAAAAAATTCACTGTTAAACAATCCTTCTTCTTGTGCAATTTTCATTACTTCAAAAATGGTGTGTTCATCATCGAATGGATAATGGCACGCCACAAATGGAAAGGTATAATTGGTGTTGGAATACACATACGAAATAGGCTCAAGCTCCTTTACTTCACGCGTGTACATGAAGGCAAGCAACTTGGTGATTATTTGCGCTTCAACCGATAATGAATGAATGAGGTTGAGGTCTTTGATGCGTTGTCGAATGGAACCAAGATGATCGTGTACAAGTGTAATTTGTTCAAACGAAAAAAGAGTACCATCAATTAGCGTTCGAAGAAATGGTTCTCTGTGCGCTGTTCCATTTAGAATTAAAATGGGTTTTAAATAGATTTCTGGTTTAAAATTTCCGCGAATTCGCTGAATGACCATGCGTGCAAAATGGTGATTTTTACCATCCACAATAATTCCCGCATAATCCATTGAGCGCTCCAATACAACACTCCTGTTGGGAGAAAGGTAGAGGTAAACTAATTCACCAAAATGAACAGTTCCTTTACTATTATCTATTGTTATGGCTCTGCTCATTATTCAATACTTCAATTTGGTGATTTTTACGCCCATTTTCCAATAGGTTTTCCACATTAATAAATCTGATGGATGAACTGGATAAATATCTACCGAAAGTGAACGCGTTGTAGGTTCATATTTTTTCTGAAATTCTTCTGGTAATTGGTAGGTGGCAAAATAGAATCGTTTGATAATTCCTTCGCTCTGAGTACCATCTGGAAACGTCAATGTTACAATTTCACCTTCTTTTAATGACTTGAGGTCTTCTTGATTAAAAAAGGCTTTGATGTACACATTTTCAGGCTTGTGAATGGATAATATATTCTCCGATTTTAATGCAACTTCAAATTCCTTTTTCATCAAATTAGTCACTGTTCCTGCTAATGGCGAATAAAAAATATTGTCATGATCGTCCTCTTCACCATTTCCGCCACCGCCATTTCCGCCTTTTTTATTGATTTTCGTATTGGCGGTACTTCCAAGATTTCGTTTCATGGAATACAAGGTTCCCAAACTGTTTTTCAGGACAGCTAATTTGTTTTGATTACTGGAAATACTTAAATCAAGTGCATGAATTTTAGCATATTGATCTTCTAATCGAAAACGTGGAAGCGCATCCAATGCCACCCCATTTTTTATGCGATCTAACTCTTGTTGAAGAATTTCACGCTGTTGCATGTCATTATCAATGCGAATTTGGGTCATTTTCAGTTCTTCTTGCACGGCATAAATCTCCCGTTCTGCCCAAGAAACATCTCCTTGCGTCACTTTGGTTTGATTCAACGAAAAATCGAGTGTATTTGGGCTGGAAAAATTGCCATTCTCATCTGCTGGAATGTAGGAAAACAAACTATCTCCCACTTCCACTTCTTCCCCTTCATCACGGAAAAAATGAATGACTCGACAATCATCTGTGTTTCGAATATCAACACTGTCAAACAAGACTTGCCCGTTTCCTTCTACATAGAGGTAATTGTTAATGAGGTAACGCGCCAAGAAAAACAAGAAAATAAATAGAATTAAAAAGTAAACTATTCGGTCCCAATTTATTTTCCTCTTTACTTTTCGATTACTACTTTCAATACTCCGCAAAGTAGTCTCGCTTCGTTTGAAATTAATGCTTTTCATAATCCAACAACGTTTTATCCATAAGCATTAAACGATTGAGATCGTGGTACGAAAACCGTGTGATTGAGGTCATTTCTGCGAGCTGCTTTATAAAAACCTCTAAGTCATTGCGCGAAGTAAAATCTTCAGTTCGCACGGCTATTGTTAATTGCTGCAATTGATTGGCATAAGGTTTCAATTTTCGGGTTATGTATTCAGGATTGATATTTTCATAACACATAAAATGAATTTGATCAACCGATTCAAGAAGTTCCTTCACCAACAACGTATCGTAATGCAAGGGAATCGAAATGGACAATTTTAACTGATTGGAATCGCAGTAAATCCTTGCTTCTTTAATACAACGCAAATAAGTAGCAGTTAATTCTGCGCGATTGGTTTGCCAAGCATCAAGGGTGTGTGGTTCAAGATCAAGGTGAATTTCGCTGCTTTTCCAGTTTTTAGATTGCTGAAGTAACGTTGCTAAGTCTTTTGAAAATTGAGTGGAAGACAACAATTTGTTTTGACCGATCATTGGCACTATTTTCAATCCAGATTCATAGGCTTTCACAACAAATGCGTCTTTCACATTTTTAACCGAATCCGCTTCTTTTACAGCAAGAAATACGGTATTGAATTCATTGTACACACTGTAAGAAGATAGAATTTCTGCATCACCTTTTTCAAATGTACTGGTCCAAGCATATACGTTTTTAACCAATTTTTTATCCGCAGAATAGACGTCAATATCAAATGGGGTAATCTGTTGTTCAATGGATGAATTTAGCGTTTTTTCATTTATTTCCAACAGTTTCAAATACATTTTTTGTTGTAGATCGATCAACTCAATTCCGATTTGTAGTCGTTCGTCAAGCAGTTTCAATCCGTTTAATGGATTAAAATCTGGGTCTTTTAATTCTTGTTTTGCAGACTCTATGCGGATTGTTTCATTGAGCAATTTTAGCTTTTGTAGAAATTGAGCATATTGTTTGACGATATAGCGGTATTCATACGATTCATTCAACAACTCCAATTGATTGGCATTGAACGAATAGATAATATCGTGAAATTGTTTCTCTTGTTTTATAGCGTTAAATCTTCGTTGTTCTTTGTAGGTGAATGGAAAAGGGACGGTTGTTGTTAATCCAACGGAGAAAAAACTCCGATTAGCACCTTGCACCAAATCATACATATTGTAACGCGAATAGGCTTTCAGTTGAATGTCATTGTACCAATTCAGGTTGCCAACCAAAGCTGTTTTTAATTGCTGAATTACTGTATCGCTTTCTAACTTTTTATCGATGGAAGTATAAAATGAATCACTTAAATCAAAAACAGGAGCGTTTAATAAGCGAATAGACGAGTCAACAAATTGAAAAATGTGCGCATTGTAACTGGTATAAATGTTTTGTTGGGCTTTTGTTTCAACGATGCGCGACTGAAAGGAATACAACACTTCTAGGCTGATTTTTTTAAGGTAAAACAGCTCTTCCAAAATGGGTAAAATTTCTTTCAATTGGCGCTCACGGTCATTTAATAAGTGTGTTTTTTGCACATTGAAAAAAGCAATACATGCATTGCGCTGAATACTATTGATTCCCGTGTTTTGGCTTCTTTGGTGGTAATTATTCAATTCTTTTTCGGCCTCCAATGTCTTCACTTTTTGGCGACTATCAACGTATCCGTTTTTCAATATATCCCATTCCAGTCCCACTTGATAACGGCGTCTGTATAAAATATTGTCTTCAATGTCATTAAAAGTAGGATCTAAATTCTGAACTATATCACCACGGAAATCCAATCCAATTTGTTTTCGAGTTAAGTCAATATAGCTTGCGTAATATTCATCATAGTTGTATAAACGTGCATCATCTTCAGCGCCTATTTTAACTAAATACGGTAAAAGCGAATTTGTGGTAGTTGTTGTGAATTGAAATACGCTTGGCTTGTTCCAACTCTTTTCCAATAATTGGATTAATTCAGTTGTTCGTTGCTCGGGGTTCGATTGAGCAAAAAAAGCAGGACATAAGAAAAGAGTTACACCAACAAATAAGAAGCGCACTTATTTAATTTTTAATGAGTTGACAAAGATATTCATTAATTAAAGGCGGGTAAATTTTTAGTCCATTTTAATACGTATTTTTTAGTTTAAATTCAATGAAAATTGTTGTAATATTTATTTGATTCTTCATAATTAAACATAAATGCCGTGTTTAGTTGAATTTTTAAATGACTAGGAGCTGTTCAATTATTTATTTAAGTCGATTTAATTTTTACTGTAATTAGATGTAACGTCTCTGAATAATCGGTTTTAGTGCGTAATATACTATTCTATGTGGTTGAAATGTTCCTTCAATTCGGGAGAACAATAAAACACCCTATTTACATCGAATTAGACCAACCGCTTACGCAATTCTAGGTTTTGTTTTCGCGAAACAGGAATTGGCGTTGTGATTCCATTCAAATGCAATTTATAGCCTTGTGCATTTCCTGAAACACATTCAATATGATTACAATTAATTAAATAACTTTTATGTGCTCGGAAAAACGTTGGAATTTCAGCTAAACAAGCTTCTTGGGTTTTTAAAGTTGAACGCAAAATTGTTTTTCGAACAGCTTCGTTTTCTAGAAAGTACACGGTCACATAATTATCTGCTGCTTCCAGGTAAATAAGTTGATCTGGAATCAGCGTTAAGTCTTCGTTTTTATTATCGGACCGCAAAACAACAGGGATTTCTGTGGTGATAGAAGTGTGCAAATGGGTATTCAATTCAACCGATTCTGTTGTGTAGCGTTTCCTCAATCGGACTTCCGTAATCAACAATGAAATAGTAACTGGAAAAATGCCTACTCCAAGTGTGTAAACTTCATACGTTAAGACTAATTCCCATGACCATTCTGAAAAGTTAGCTTGAACAGCAATCAGCGCATTCCCAAAACCGATGAGCACAAAATGCAGGGACATCCAGATCAATTCTTTGCCAGTAGTCCAATTTTGTTCTAAAAACAATCGCGGAAACAAACGCACGAACCCTACATTCATTGCAAGTATTACAAACAAACTCATCGCACCAAATTCGAAACAAATGAGGGTTTTTCCTGTTTTTAAGTCTGCAATTCCAAAAGGTTCAAATAATCGTAGAAACAAAAAAATGAACATTCCGAATGCTAGACTCCCCACCACTGATCGAACAAGTGAAGGATCAAAAGGATATGGTCTGCGAAAAAAGGGTGTTTCGTTTTTCATCTGTGAGTAAAAGTAAAAAAAGTTGGTGTGATTGGGGGAACTCGAATCAAACACAAAATCATGGGTGAAATGGCGATCATTTTTGAAAATCGAGCATTCGTGTAGAGAATAGCTTAGTAATTGGTCTTTAATAGAGGACGTGAATGGATGTGGTGTTGATGTTTCAACAACTAATCCATGATTTGATTTTAGTTTAACTATAATTTTTCGGGTAATCCCGCATTCCGATAGTTATCGGAATACGGAATGTATAACACTGAAATACAGTGATTTAAATAAATAATTCGAATCATTTTTTGCAACACATTTAAATTTCATCCCTCATTCACTTAGAAAAAAACACTTCATCCACCACCAATTAATTATTGTTTAAACCATCTGCAAAATCTACCAATTTTGACTACATTTAACTTGCTATCAATTATCTTAAAATCGCATGTTAAAATCAACATTCTTCGAATTGTGCACCACCTATTCTACAGACGAACAATTGATCGCGCAATTATGGGAAGAAATTTCAAAGAATCATTCCGCCAAAAACAGACATTACCATTCCCTCACGCATCTTGAAAATTTGTTGGATCAACTCAACAATGTAAAACAACACATTACAGAATGGAACACACTTCTATTCACGTTATTCTACCATGATTGTATTTACAATGCGCGAAAAGGCGATAATGAAGAACAAAGTGCGCTTCTAGCTGAAAAACGCTTAACTGCTTTAAAGGTTCCGCAAGCATCTATTGATCAGTGTAAAACACAGATTCTCGCAACAAAAAAACATGCATTCAATACCAACTCAGACACCAATTATTTCACCGATGCAGACCTTTCCATTTTAGGACAATCTTGGGAAGACTATTCAGCGTATGCCAAAAATGTACGCAAGGAATACGCTATTTATCCCGATCTCATCTACCGTCCGGGAAGAAAAAAAGTGTTGGAGCATTTTCTAAACATGGAACGCATCTATAAAACAGACTACTTTTTTGAGCAATATGAGTTACAGGCAAAAAAGAATTTGCACAAAGAGTTGATTGGAGAAACAGTGTAATTGGAGATTTCAACTGGAAAATTCAGGTTAATCATTTGCTAACATGGTCCATTCTAGCAAATGGATTTAGTCAACATTACTTCATATAAAAACGATGGTTCCTTAATATGAATTAAAAGTTTCGGTAGTCGCACAATTTCTTAAACGGCTCTTGGATAGTGAAAACCACTCGTAAATCAACCAAACGGGCGATTTTTTAAAAACTCATTGAACATTCAAATTCCTTTAATCATGTGCAGGTATTAGAACGCGACCTTTGTAAAAAAATAGGATGATGCGCTCTATAAGTTATGTTTTACTCGTCTTTGGCTTTATTTCTTTGACAGCTTGTGATTCTGAATCACATCAAACTCCAGCACTAAAAATCAAAGGATCAGACACCGAATATCCATTGGTCAAACACCTCATGGAGGAATATTCAAAAACCACTAAAGTCGATATTACGGTATTTAGTGGCGGAACTACAGACGGAATAAAAGCACTCTCCATGATGGAATGTGATATTGCAAACGCGTCTCGCAGTATAAATGAGTCCGAAATAGCATTCAATACACAAAAAGGATTTTCACATAAAGCCATTGTTTTTGCCATTGATGCCATTGCTATTATTACCCATTCAAAATTAGGAATTGACTCCTTGTCCACCTTACAATTGGCGCGCATCATGGATGGTACGTATACGAATTGGAAACAATTAGATGGTCCCAATTTACCGATTACTGTTTTTAGTCGGAATGCGCATTCTGGTACGTATGTTTTTATGTGCGATCAATTTTGTAAAAACGGATTTCCGAAGAACAGCATTCAACTTGAAAACAATCAGCAAATCATAGAAAAAGTCAAATCAACACCAGGTGCAATCAGTTATGTTGGTTGTGGTGCCATTCGTGAGAAATCAGGAAAGCCAACTGCTAGTATTTGGACGATGAACCTGTATACTGAAGGTGGACTTGCCTATTCACCGTTTCAAGAATTAGCTGTCATTGCAGGAGAATATCCATTGGTTCGTCCACTTTATCAATACATCAACACCACCCAAAATAAAGTGATCAATGCATTCATTGCGTTTGAATTATCTGAAAAAGGACAACGTTTGGTAAACCGTTTTGGGTATTATCCCATCAATTCCTATTATGAAGAAATGAATAAAGAACATGGGTTTTGAGGGGAATTGAAGAAGCGAATTGAAGTGCTATTTTTCAAACATCATTTCCCAATTACCTTCATAAATTGGTTCGTTGTAAAGACCCGTTAAATCTTCAAGTTCGTATTTGTTATCAAGAACTGAATACGTACCAACAAATTTATGTTCTTCTTCATTCCAAGATCCAACATATTCTACAACATGATTCTTTTTGGAATAATCAACTTGATGTGTGTTATACGATGTTCCAAAATAACTATATGGATACCTTTTAAAAAAACTAATGATGCCATCAGCAAAAAAACCTTTTACAGAAATAACCTCTTCTTTGAATAGTTCTCTAGATTCATCATCTGTAGCCGTTCCCTCAAAGTTGCCAGTATTTTCAATGACATCCATTTGGAAATAAACAATGCGTTCTCCACTAATGAAATTAGAGTCAGGGTAGGCAAACCATCCTTTGAATTTGATGTCCTTCAATTGTACAAGAATAAAAAAGATCGAACCATCTCACACCTCACTCTTCGCAGCTTCCAAACACGCAATGGCTTTTTCCATCATGTTTTTAGAACCCACAAAAAACGGAACGCGTTGGTGCAATTTTGAAGGTTGAATATCCAAAATTCTATTCGTACCACCCGTTGCTAAACCACCTGATTGTTCAGCGATCATTGCCAAAGGATTGCACTCATACAACAAACGTAATTTCCCTTCTGGAGATTGATTCGTTGCTGGATAAATATAAATTCCGCCTTTGATTAAATTGCGGTGAAAATCGGCAACTAACGAACCAATGTATCTTCCTGAATAAGGTCTATTGGCTTCTGGATGTACTTGCTGACAGAAACGAATGTAATCTTTCACTCCTTGATCGCATTCATCAATGTTTCCTTCGTTCATTGCATACATTCGTCCATTTTCAGGTGTACGCATATTGGGATGAGATAAACAAAACTCACCTATCGAAGGATCTAGCGTAAATCCATTTACACCTTTTCCAGTTGTATAAACAAGCATGGTAGATGAACCATATAACACGTAACCAGCAGCAATTTGATCTGTTCCCGGTTGAAGCATATCTTCCAATGTTGCCAAGGTTCCACGTTGCGATTTACGTTTATAAACAGAGAAGATCGTTCCAATCGAAACATTTACATCGATATTTGAAGAACCATCTAATGGGTCAAAAAGCACAACGTATTTCCCTTGTTTTGCGTGTTCATTGGTAAACGCCAAATAATCATCGTTTTCCTCCGATGCAATGCCACAAACCTCACCACCTGATTCAAACATGCGGATAAATTGCTGATCAGCAACAACATCCAATTTTTGTTGTTCTTCACCTTGAATATTGGTTTCGCCATGAGCACCCAAAATGTGATCCACCAAACCAGCTTTGCGCACATCGCGACTAACGATTTTCGCAGCTACAGCAATATCATTCAAAATGCGGGACAGTTCTCCAGAAGCTCCAGGAAAATCCGCTTGGCGATCCATTATAAATTCATTTAGGGTTGTGACCTTAGACATATCGGCAATTTTGAGGCAAAGGTAAGGAAAAAACCGCATCGCATAAATGGGGAATTCATGATGTGATTATTGTAGACGCTGGATGCATCCAGCGCCTACAGAATCGATTGCAAAAACGTACTTTTACGCGATGTTTCACAAATTCAAATATTACATCTTATTGCACGTGATTATTTTCATGTGGGGATTTACTGGAATTTTAGGAAAATTGATCTCAATTGATGCGCTTTACATTGTCTGGTACCGTATTTTAATTGCGTTTTTTTCCTTGCTAATAGGACTCTATTTGTTGAAAATGCCGATGCGCATTCCCAATCGAAGCTTATTGCTAAAAACACTTGGAGTTGGGATGATCGTTGCCACCCATTGGATTACCTTTTACATGTCCATTCAACTATCAACCGCATCTCTAGGCATTTTGTGTTTATCTACAACTACCATTCACGTTACCTGGCTCGAACCATTGTTGTTTAAAAAACGCTTTTCATGGGTGGAATGTTTGTTTGGTTGTTTGGTCATTTTTGGAATCTATTTTGTTTCCGATGATTTTGATGCCAATCAAATCAAGGCTTTGCTCATAGGTTTGTTTTCTGCTTTTTGTGCAGCACTGTTTTCAGTATTCAACAACAAACTAGCAGAAGATGTCCCCGCTTCAAGTATCACCCTTCATGAAATGGGAATTGGATTTTTATTTATGACAGTCGTATTGGCTTCCATGGGAATGCTCAATGGGAATCTGGTAAAAATGACTGGAAGTGATCTAGCATGGCTCTTCTTTTTAGGAATAGCGTGCACTTCATTTGCCTTTCTTGCAACCATTGAAGTCATGAAAAAACTCGGTGCATTTACTGTTTCATTGAGTATCAATATGGAACCTGTCTATACCATTTTGCTCGCCATTCCTATTCTCAATGAAAATGAATTATTGAACATCAATTTTTACCTCGGTTCAGCTATGATCATTGCAGTTGTCATTGCGAATGCGGTCTATAAATCCATTGTTAGAAAAAAAGAATCACGGATAGAAATTTAAAGTTGAATTTTTGAAGAAACGAAGAGTAAAGGGTTTTGCAACGGTCTTACGATTGTTTTTTCATTCCTGAACGAGAAAGGACATACACCCCGACAAAAATCAATAACATATATCCGATCTTTTCAAATGTCACCGAATTGGTATAATCAGCAGCAATTCCCATCCAAGCAAACAAATACGCAAATCCGATGACCAAAACAGGTTGCAAGTAGATATAGCCACTCGACACCGATGGACTTAGATGTTTTAACCCAACCATAGTAAGTAAGTAGGTTAAAAACGTAACGCCAATGACTACGTATACAATCTTAATGACAATTTCAGCAGGTATTGTTGAAAATGAAGTATTGAAAAATTCTGTAATCGTAGGTGGAAAGAGCAACACAAATACACTCCCAAAAGTAAATACATACGTTATTACCGTGAGTGGGCTATACCGATTCATCAACGGTTTTGCGATTACTAAATAAACAGCATAACTAAAGGCATTAATAAAGAGAAACAAATCGCCCAAAGAAGCTGCAGTTCCTACATGAGAGCTCCGAAGTGTGAGCAAAACCGCACCAATTGTTCCCAAACCAATCCCAATAAGTTTTCCTTTTGTGATAGGATCTTTGAGGATGAAATAAGCAATGATCACAACAAGAATGGGATTTATTGTCATGATAATACCAGAATTGATACTAGAAGAAAGGCTTAATCCGTGAAAAAAAAACAATTGGTTAATGGCGACACCAAACAAGCCACAAGCCGCAACTAAGAGTAAATCTTTTTTGGCAATTCGTTCTTTCGGTAAAAACAGTTTAACCAACCAGAACAATGCTGTTGCGCCCAATACGCGCAAGAGAATGAACACATTGGGAGAAAGGTAATCTGGCATGACACCCTTAGCCACCACATGACTGGCTCCATAGAGTACATTCACAAAAAACAACGCCAAATGGGCTTTAACTGATGAATTCACCGTCCGAAGGTACTTAACCAACAGGAAAATTCGATGAATTTTTCAGGAACATTATTTAAAGTCGAGCCCTCAGGTTATTTAGGAAACTTCGCTCGTTCTTTACTCGTTTCTTTTAAACATTGATGCAGTTGTGGAATTGTATGGATGTTTTCATAAATTGCACGAAGATCTTTATCAAATACATAAAGCGTAAATCCTTTGCGAATCAGCGTTTCTATTGCATCTTTGTTGGTTGTGTTGAAGCCGCGTTGCATCTCTTTCCAAACGGTTTCTTGAATATTAATAATTAAACAGTTCATGATAAATGGGCATGTAAAAAATAATTTATCAATAATAACTTAAAATTTTGTAACTTTAACGAAATATATTCAAGTTTATATCCATGTCATTTTTCTTCTGCACCGATACTTTTGAGGTTATGAAGGAAAGAATCGCGGAAAAAATTAGAATGTTACGTTTGTCTAAAAACTTTAGTCAACAAAATATGGCTGATGAACTAAATCTTACAGTTGCTGCATACTCGAACATTGAACGAGGTGTTTCAGAGATTAATCTGACGCGTTTATCTGATATCTGCCGCATCTTAGATACCACTCCTGTTGAAATGATCACAGAAGATTTGCACATGAAAGAACCCGATATGCAGTACCAAACTAACATCAATCAGCAATTATTGCTCATGATGAAACAGTTGGAACTGTTCCAAAAACAATTGGAAACTTTACAAGCAGAATTGGAGGCTCTTAAAAAGTAATTACTCTAATCAACTGTTGATTAGCTAATTGTTTATTTCTTAAAAGTTTTTATAGTTGAATTTTTGTTGCATATTTGCGCCGAAATTATTTAACTAATGAACATGCTTTCTAAAAGACTACTACTAATTTGTCTCGTCTGTTTATCCTTAAACGCATTTGGACAAACAATCCCCAATCCAGAATTGTTGTATTACAAATTCAACGAGGTTGGAACAAGTGTTACAAACTATGCCACAACTCCACCTGCTGGAACTGCAACCGCAACTATACTTGGTGGCATAACCCAAGGTAGCAATGGTCAATGTGATGGCGCGCTAATAGGTTCTGGCGTTGCTTCTTCAACCGATTATTTGAATACTGGCTGGGCAACAAATCTTACAGGATCAGCTTGGACTATTTCATTTTGGTCTTCTAACATCACTCCTTCAGCTACACTTTTCTACATCTTTGGAGATGTTGGAGCAGGTTCATTTAGATGTTTTACAAATGGTGTAGCTGGTGCTAATAACTGGATTTTAAGAGGAACATTCACCGATGTCCTTGTGACAGGTGGTGCTACTGTGGCTCCTTCAATGACAACATTTGTTTACGATCCAATCGCTGGTGATATCAAAGCTTATTTGAATGGCGTTTTGGTAAATACAGTTGCGCAAGTTGGACCTACTATCAATGGTGCTGGACCATTCAAAGTGATGGGTTATTCTTCAAATGTGGGTTCACCAGTTGGTGGTTTAATGGACGAATTCCGTGTGTATAATCGTGCATTGAATACTACTGAAATTACTCAATTGTATGTCCGTTCTACGAGTGAAACGGTAAGTATAAATGCATGTGGTGATTACACCAGCCCAAGTGGAAATTACACATGGAATACGCCAGGCACTTATCTAGATACTATTCCAAATAGTTATTGTGGAGACAGTTTAATGACCATCAATTTATCCATAAACTCACCCTCTTTTGATACAATTTCTGCTGTTGCTTGTTCTAGCTTTGATAGCCCAAGTGGAAATTATACCTGGACAACCTCTGGTATGTACTATGATACCATTCCGAATGCGGTTGGTTGCGATAGTTTATTGACCATTGATTTAACCATCAATTACCCAAGTGCTGATACGTTTTCAATAGCGGCTTGTACTGATTATACCAGTCCGAGTGGAAATTATACGTGGACTACTTCTGGAATGTATTATGACACCATTCCAAATGCAATCGGTTGTGATAGTTTATTAACCATTGATCTAACGATCAACAACCCAAGTGCCGATACATTTGCAATTGTGGAGTGTGATCAATATATAAGTCCAAGTGGAAATTATACCTGGACCACTTCAGGAACCTATTATGATACTATTTCAAATGCCTCAGGTTGTGATAGTTTAATGACTATTGATTTGACAATTTTGCTCTCATCTACTAGTACAATTGATACGATTGTCTGTGGAGACTATACTGCTCCAGACAATACGGTTTATTCCACAAGTGGACAATACATTGCTACTATTCCAAATGCAGTAGGATGTGATAGCGTGATTACCATCAATTACACCAACAATGACATTCAAGTTACTATTTCTGTAAGTGGAATTACCTTAACAGCAAATGCAGTAAATGGATCGACTTACCAATGGATCGATTGTGCAAATTCGAATCCGATTGCAGGAGCAACCAACCAAACGTTTACACCAACTGCCAACGGTTCGTATGCAGTACAAGTAGATAATGCGACGTGCTCTACTACTTCTTCTTGTTCCAGCATTACAACAATCGGTTTACAGGAAAATGAATCAATGGCTGATATTCATGTATTCCCAAATCCTGTTTCAACAAACTTGACAATTTCAAATACTGGATTGAAAAACTTAACACTTGAAGTTTACGATAATGCAGGAAAATTGATGCTTACAACACATTCAAGTGAAGCGGTGATTTTGCTCAACATGGAACAATTGGTTTCAGGAATTTATCTAGTGAAAGCCATTTCAACGGAAGGTCAACAGACCTATAGAATTATGCGTGATTAATTAAATACCAATGCCATTTATTAAGAAAGGAGGATGTTCATTCATTCTCCTTTTTTTGTGTAACCCTTCCATTCGAAGAACAAGAAATAACATTTTTAAAGATAATTTTATTCCATATTCTGCGTTAATGGCTCACAAACTGTAAATTCGCACTTCAAAATACTACAAAATACATGGAAGAAAGTACTGCTGTAATGCAAGAACAACGCATGAACCTCCTAGTAACCATCTGGAAAAAGCGCAAGATTCTATTAATTGTTTCAGGCGTAGCTTTTGTGGTTTCGACTGTGATTGCCTTTTTAATGACACCCATATACCGTTCAACGGCAATTGTTTTCCCAGCAGCGACTAGTACGGTTTCCTTTTCTGAATCTCGAAATGCAAAAGCATCTTCAATGGATTTTGGTGAAGAAGAGCAAGCAGAACAATTGATTCAAATCTTACAATCATCGCGCATTAGAGACAAAGTAGTAACTGAATTTGATCTTGAAAAACACTACGAGATCGAGAAAGACGATGTGAACAAACACTACAAATTGGTAAAAGAATACAACCAGAATATTTTGTTTGTGCGTACACGTTACGGTTCCATTCAAATTGATGTGTTAGACCGCGATCCCGTTTTAGCCGCTGATATCGCCAACAAAATCGTTGACCTCATCGATACGGTAAAAAACGAGATGGTTGCTGAACGAACACTTCCTGCTTTTCAAATCAATCAACGTAAAAAAGACCAAATGGAAGCAGACCGAAAAGCGGTTCTCGACCAATTGGATTCCTTGGCTGCAAAAGGTGTTGTGCAATTAGACGCACGTGCCAATTTGTTCTCTGCTTATATCGATGCTCGTGATCCTGCCGACCGTGCGGAATACAAACGCAAGATTGATACCAACTTGAAATACGGTGCCACTTTTGACGGATTGGAATACATCCGAAATGAAAAAATTACCAAATTGGCTGATTTCGTTGAATCGTACGAACAAGCAGAATCCGATGCGAATACCAAATTCAACCACAAATTCGTTGTTGAACGCGCCGTTGTAGCGGATAAAAAAGACAAGCCTAAGCGCATGATCATCGTTTTGCTTTCTGTAATGGCAACATTTATCTTTATGGTATTTGCCTTGTTGATTCAAGATAAATTGAAAGAACTTCGCAAGTTGGCGTAGTGACTTTTCTCCGAGAAAATAGCTGGTTACTAACCTTTGGATTTTTATTCATTGGCATACTTGGTTATGCCGTTTGGATCGATTCATGGCTTGGTTATGTCATTCCCTATGCACTTGTTGTGCTCTATGTTGCTATTTTTTATACCGAATACACCTTTTTCTTCATCCTGGGAATCACACCACTTTCTGTCAACATTGAAGAATATACAGAAGGATTTGGTTTGTTTTTGCCCACCGAACCCTTGCTTTTTGGTACAATGGTTTTGCTCTTGTTGCAATCGTTGTATTCACGCGTGTTTCCGGATTACCTCTGGCGAAATCCGATTGTTTGGACCGTTGTCGCTTTTCTATGTTGGATTTTCATCACTTCCATTACAAGCGAGCAACCGATGGTATCCTTTAAGTATTTACTAGCGCGTTTGTGGTTCATTATCCCATTACTGTTTTATGGAAGCAATATCTTCTATTCAACCAAAAAAGTAAAATGGTTTCTTTGGTTGTTTATTACTGGAATGATCATCGCAATTTTATATACCGTTGTCATTCATGCTTCTTATCGTTTTGGAGAAAAGGAAAGTCACTGGGTAATGTGGCCGTTCTTTAAAGATCACACCATTTATGGAGCATTGATTGCTTTGGTTGTTCCATTGGTTTTTGCACTGTATTTTTCGAAGAAACACACGCCGCTATTACAGTTTATTCTAATTGGATTCATTGTCATTTCACTTGTTGGCTTGTATTTTTCTTATACGCGTGCAGCTTGGTTGAGCGTGATTCTTGCATTGGGAATCTGGGCATTGATTCGGTTTAAAGTACAATTCTCTGTTGTCGCTTCAATCGCTTTGGTGTTTGTAGCCTTTATTTGGTATTCCTGGAATAGCATTCAGCAAGATCTGGAGCGCAATAAATTTGAGCATACAACGGAAGAATTCGGGGAACGATTGCAAAGTGCTACAAATGTTACGACCGATGCATCCAATTTGGAGCGCATCAATCGTTGGTCATGTGCTGTTGCCATGTTTCAAGAACGACCATTGGTTGGTTTTGGTCCAGGAACGTATTCATTTGAATATGCACGCTTTCAAGAACCTGAAAACCTCACCATTATTTCAACCAATTTTGGAAACGGAGGAAATGCACACAGCGAATACTTAGGTCCACTCGCCGAAATGGGATTGCCAGGAATGTTACTCGTTTTTGCGATTGTGATTGCCATTTTTTATCAAGGTATCAACTTGTATCACCGCTGGCCAGAAGATGATAAAGAGATCCGCACCTTGATCTTGGGAATGATCCTTTCCTTATCGACCTATTTTATCCATGGCTTGCTCAACAATTACTTGGATACAGACAAAGCAGCTGTTCCAATTTGGACAATGTGTGCCATTTTTATTGCTTTAGATGCAAAACTCAGAGCAGGAAACGAAACCAATAAAGGTTAATTACTTGCTATCACTATTCATAACCTGAGTCCGACTTTTAATTTAGATTCAGAATTCAGTTTTAAAAGTGATAGACAAGGCGGTTTTATGAGGAATAGCGAGCTATTTCGAATGAAACTAACGAAGTATGTCGCTTTTAAAACGAATAGCCATTTTAACATTTCACCTCTAAATACTCATCTTTTTCGTGAAAACTCCTTGAAAGAACCCGTTATTACTTCGTCGCTTTCACTCAAATCTGAGCATTTATAGGCGTTCTGAACAAAATTTAAAGTCGAACTCAGGTTTATAGATTAGCCGTAAATTTGCACCCTAAAAACTCAGATAAATGTTCACAGGAATTATAGAAACACTAGGAGAAATTGTTGCGATTGAACGCGAACAAACAAATGTACATTTTACAGTTTCATCAACCATTACAAACGAATTAAAGATCGATCAAAGTGTTGCACACAATGGTTGTTGCCTGACGGTTGTAGCTATTGAAAACAATCAATACGTAGTGACGGCGATTCAAGAAAGTCTCGATCGCACCAATCTTGGAACTTGGGAGTTGGGAACAAAAGTGAACCTCGAGCGTTGCATGCAATTAGGAGCACGTTTAGATGGACATATTGTTCAAGGGCATGTAGATACAACTTGCGAATGCATTGCCATTGAAAACCTAGAAGGAAGTTGGAAATACACCTTTCAATATACAGCCGATTATCCAACAGTTGCAAAAGGATCTGTTACGGTAAATGGTGTGAGTTTAACGGTGGTCGATTCTGAAAAAGGGTTGTTTTCAGTATGTATCATTCCTTATACCTACGAACATACCAATTTTCACACCTTTCAAATCGGAACAAAAATTAATTTAGAGTTCGATATTATCGGTAAATATGTCGCCCGGTTGATGGAACAACGTGAAGGTTAACGATTTGATAATACAACTCGCATAAAACGATTTAGCAAAACGTAAAAACCTGACTGTCAATACATGAATTTATCTTCTGATTGGTTTTATCTTTGTTAAACCCGAAAAAAAATCAAATTGCTAGCCTTGGTTTTCATAGCTTTGTGAAAAAAATTTCATGAAACAACTAGTCTTATTAACCTTATTGGCTTTCACAACGCTCTCTTTTGGGCAGATCATTGATCAATTTAATTATGCTGGATCGCTCAATGCGAATGGTTGGACAACTCATTCTGGTACAACTCCTGGTCAACTAGTTACAGTTACAACTCCGAGTGATGCAGGAAATAGTTTATCCTATCCACTTTTAGTAGCTTCCGTTGGAAATAGAACATCAACCGTTTCAGGAAACACGGAAGATGTCAATAAAACATTAACTGGAATTACAGGAGTAGGATATTATTCGCTTTTACTAAAAGTGACCAACACCACTGGATTAACTGCTGTTGGAGCAAACGGAGATCATTTCATTGGATATGGTATTACAAGCGGTGCAGCTATTACTTCATTCGGTGGTCGTCTTTACATTAAAGCAGGAGCCACAGCTGGAACATTTTTATTAGGCACCTTGAATTACATTGGTGGAGTAACTGTTACAACATTTGGTGCTACTGAATACCCAATCAATACAACCTTACTCGTTGTGGTAAAACTGGATGCTAGCGTTACACCTTCTGTATCAAGTTTATTTGTTAACCCTACACCTGGTTCAGTTGAACCGGCCGCAACCATTACCAATAGCTCTGGTACAACAACATATCCTACATTCGCTTCATTGTATTTGCGTCAAGGTACGAGTACTGGAAATGTTCAAATCGATGAAATTCGTTCAGGAACAACTTGGGCTTCAGTTACGCCTTCTGGTTGCGCAACAACAAGCAGTTTAACTGTTACAAATTGTGGAACCTATACCTTAAATAGTACACCATACGCAACTTCAGGAACGTACACACAAACATTAACCAACGCCAATGCTGCTGGATGTGATAGTACAATTACCTTGAATTTAACGGTTAATAATCCTACAAGTTCTACTATTACAACAAGCGCATGTGGTTCTTATACCTTAAATTCCACAACTTATAACGCTTCTGGAACTTACATTCAAACATTAACAAATGGAAATAGTGTAGGTTGTGATAGTACCATTACACTCAATCTTTCCATCGTAGGTTCAATTACCTATTATGCTGACACAGACACAGATGGTTTTGGTGATCCGCTCGTTACACAGGTGGGCTGTTCTCAACCAGGTGGTTATGTTACCAACAATAGTGATTGCAACGATAACGATATTAATATTGGATTAGGCGCAACTTATTTTGCTGATACAGATTTGGATGGTTTTGGTGATGTAAACAATTCACTAGTTGCATGTACACAACCTGGTGGTTATGTTGCCAACAGTACAGACTGTGACGATAACAACAATTTAATCGGCGCACCACTTTCTTATTATCCCGATACAGATGGAGATAATTTTGGTAGTGCTGCAGCGACAGCAGTGGTTGCTTGTACTGCTCCAGCCAATCATGTTACCAACAATACCGATTGCAATGATGCCAATATGAATCAATATCCTGGCGCTACTGAAATTCCTAACAACGGAATTGATGAAGATTGCAACGGTTCGGATTTAAATACACTTGGAACCCAATTAGCACAATATACTTTTACTGGAAATAACTGTACTAGTCCAGTTCACAGTGTTGTTGCTCAACCAGCAAATGCAACATTCAGTGATTACTCCGCAGATAGCGTGAACTGTGCAGCAGCAGCCGATGTTTTCAACTACAATGGTTGGAATAATGGCACAACAGTGGATTCAACTGAGTTCTATGCATTCAGCATAACACCTGCTGATTGTTACGAATTGTCGTTGACACAATTAACGTTCACACACCGTGGAAGTAATGGAGCTGGAACACCGTTTATTCATGTGCGCTCAAGTTTAGATAATTTTGCCGCTGATTTCTATACGGTACAAATCATTACTCCAGGAACTGCTCAAACTGAAAACGTTCCGCTTTCTGGACCATTTGCTAGTATTTCTGGACCAATAACTTTTAGATTCTATCTAACAGGTGTTACAGGAACAACAACAACTTACCGTCATGATAACGTTTCTGTATACGGATCAACCAATGCAATTGCACCACAGACTTTTTATGCTGATGCAGATGGCGACGGTTTTGGTGACGCTGCTGTAGATTCATTGACCTGTACTGCTCCTGCTGGATATGTATCAGACAACACCGATTGTAATGATGCCGATGCAAACGAAAATCCAAATGCTGTTTGGTACCAAGATATTGACAGTGACGGAATTGGAAACAGTGCTGTTACCTTGACACAATGTACACAACCAGTAGGTTATGTTTCATCTGGAGGTGATTGTAATGATAACGATGGCGGAATCGCTGCAGGAATTACGTATTACCAAGATCTTGATAATGACGGTTTCGGAAACAGTGACTCCATGCTTGTTGCTTGTTCACAACCAGTTGGGTATGTAACAAGTTCAACAGATTGTGACGATAATGACAATTTAATTACGGTTGCAACAGATCAATTCTACATTGACCAAGATGGAGATGGATTTGGTTCAGATGCGGTTATTGTAACAGCTTGTACACAACCAGTTGGATATGTTACGAATAACACCGATTGCGATGATAGCAATATTGCCATAACAACCGGTACACTCTTTTTCGAAGACGGCGATAATGACAACTTTGGAAATGCAAATTCTAGTATCACCGCATGTACTGCACCAGTTGGTTATGTTGCTGATAATACAGATTGTGATGATACGAATAATGGAATTAACCCAAATGCCGTTGACATTGCAGCAAATTCGATTGATGAAAACTGCGATGGTGTAGACGGATACCTTGGAATCAATGAAGTTGAAAACGCTACTGTTTCTGTGTTCCCTAATCCTGGAACAACAGCTGTAACAATTGCATTGAATGGTTCGTGGAATGAAAACATCACTGTTACGATTCTTTCAGTTGATGGAAAAGTAGTTCAAACAACTCAAACTGAATGGGTGAATGCAAGTACTACCATTGCAACAAATGACATGCAGCCAAGTGTATACTTCATTCAATTAACAGATGGCAACACCACTGCAACTGTGCGTTGGGTGAAACAATAAGTTACGAAAATCTTTTGTGAAAAGTCCCGTTCGCCATTGGTGGACGGGACTTTTTTTACATGTACTTTTGTAGCTATGCAACTTCCAAAAAGTGTTTTCCAACAGTATGTCGATACCATGACATCGAACGCAACGCGAACTCATGCGGAAGAATGCACCGTTCTAGATTTCGAAGCGGAAGACGGATTAATCACGGCAACTGTAAGCAATAAAATTGGACTCAAGTATGCGGTTGAAGTCGATTATACTGAAAAGAAAGTTGTTCAATCGCGCTGTAGCTGTGATTTTAACCGTGGACCCATTTGTGAACATGTAGTTGCAACACTACTTTCAGCTGATACGGCAATTCCACTTGCAATTCCCACCTCAACATCAAAAAACTATTTTATCCCTGAAAAACAGGTTGCCATGCTATCACATGCGGACGTTTTTCGTCATGCGTGTGAAGATGGAATTGCCAAAATGAACCAAGGAAGGCGCAGCGTATCTGTCAAACACATTACAATTGATCGTGGCCAGTTTATCTATACTTCTGGTTTTTATAAAGAATTCGCTGTAGAACTCATTCAAGAAACAGAAGGTGTGCAACTAACGTGTAGTTGTGTGAGTAATTCTGTACAGCTGTGTGAACACCAAACGGTTGTTTTGACACATGTCATCGAATCGGACACACTTTTGTTGTTCTATGATGAAATCCTTCGCCGGGAATTGTTTTTGAAACATGCACTCGAATACGGTTTGGAAAATGAAGCGGCATTGGATGATTTTTTTCGTTTGGAATTGGAAAATGGACGGGTTCGCATCATTCCAATTTTACCTGAATTAATTGCACTCAATGAAAAAACGAGTGAACGTCTAGAAAAACACCTCGTTCCAAAACCGTTTTCACCTGATAGTTTAACAACCGAGCAATCAGATGCTTCAATGGATTTGATTTTAATTGGTTCATCAGTCTATGCAAAATCACTATACGTTAAGTTATATTCAGCTCAGCAAACCAAAGAAGGAAAGGTCAAAAATCCCATTCGGGCCAAAAACCCGCTGGATTTCATTCTGAAAACTGAACTCCCAGAAGAACTGCGCTTCTTTGCTGCATTGACCAAATTTCAACAAGAATACCGCTCCGTTTCCGCGATCCCAGAAATGGAATCAGCTGAGTTCGTAGAAGAAATGAATGGGATCAAAGCGATCTTTTCCAACCCGAAAAAACTCGCTGTTTACCGACATGATGTGCAACATGCTGATTCCATAACTGCCGCTTCCATTTTACCTGTAACAGTTGACATGACGGGCATTAACCTCGGATTGGAAATTGTACAAAAAGGAACGTTTTACGAAATCACGGGAACAGTTGAAGCAGTAAATAAACAATTGCCCATCGACCGCATTCAGTTGGTGTACCGTTATTTTATTCTCTACGGATCGCAATTGATTCTCATCGATAACCTCGACTATTTGAGAACGATTGAGTTTCTAAAAACGAATAACAATAAAATTGTCATCCACGCTTCTAAGTTTGAAGAATTCCGTGAGCAGTTTTTAGCCCGCTTAGAATCAAAAGTGCGGATTCATTATGCTTTTATCAAAACGGCTCCGCAAAAAGTCATAGAACAAACTGGACTGAACACCATTGAAGAACGCATTATTTTCCTGAGCGATTCAGATAATTACGTCTTGATTACTCCAACAATGCGCTATGGAGATGTGGAAATTCCAGTGCTCTCACAACGACAATTGTATACGCTTGACCAAACAGGAACAGCCTTTTCAATTGAACGCAATGAGCGTGAAGAACAACAGCTATTGCAAAGCGTTTACCGCACACATTCAGATTTTGAGGAACAAACGGGAAATGAGTTTTTCTACCTGCACAAACAACAATTTTTAGATGAAGCTTGGTTCCTCGATGCATTTGAATACTGGAATGAATTGGGTTACACGATTCTAGGTTTCAACTCACTAAAAAACAACAACTTGAATTCGAATAGAATGAAAGTTACCATGCGGGTGAGCAGTGAAATTGATTGGTTTGATACAGCTGCTCGGGTTCAATTTGGCAACCAAGATGTAACGCTCAAACAAATTCAAAAATCGATCAATAATAAAAGTCGGTTTGTAAAACTCGGTGATGGTACCATGGGTTTGATGCCCGAAGAATGGATTGCCCAATTTTCGCGTTATTTCCGATCGGGAGAAATCATCGAAGATCGCATTCGGATTCCGAAAAGTCAATATGCGTTGATCGAGGAATTGTACAAAGAAGAAGTGCTTTCAGACGAGGTGAAAAACGAATTGGCTTTTTACAAAGAGAAAGTAGCGGAATTTGAACGCATCGACGCGATTAAACCACCAAAAGCATTAAAAGCCACCTTGCGCGATTACCAAAAAGAAGGATTAAACTGGCTCAATTTCTTAGATGAATTTGGATTTGGCGGTTGTTTAGCCGACGATATGGGATTGGGTAAAACCGTTCAGGTATTGGCTTTTATCTTACTTCAGAAAGAAAAACGCGATCACAATACCAACTTGGTTGTTGTTCCTACTTCACTTATTTTTAATTGGCTGGCTGAAGTTGAAAAATTTGCGCCAACCTTGCGGATTCGCAGCATACATGGAATCAATCGGGTAAAAGATTGCGCCGATTTTGACCAATACGACATCATTCTCACCAGCTACGGCACCTTGATGTCCGACATTACATTTATGAAGAAATACCGCTTCAATTACATCTTCTTAGATGAATCACAAGCGATCAAAAACCCAGAATCCAAGCGTTATAAATCGGTGCGTTTGTTGCAAGCGCGCAATCGCATTGTATTAACTGGAACGCCGATAGAGAACAACACCTTTGATTTGTACGCGCAACTTTCATTCGCCGTTCCAGGATTATTAGGAACAGCAAAGTTGTTCAGCGATCATTACGCCATGCCGATTGATAAATTCAAAGACTCAGCACGCGCCAAAGAACTGCAACGCAAAATCAATCCGTTTTTATTGCGCAGAACCAAGAAACAGGTGGCGCATGAATTGCCAGAGAAAACAGAAATGGTGATTTACTGCGAAATGGGTGCTGAACAACGCAAAGTTTACGATACTTATAAAGGCGAATTCCAGAAATTTTTGTCGGGAATCAAAGATGACAACTATTCCAATGGCAATATGCACATCTTGCAAGGATTGACCAAATTGCGTCAGATTTGCAATTCGCCAGCTTTGTTGAATGATCAAGAATTTTATGGTAATGATTCGGCCAAAATGGAAGAGTTGTTGGAACAAATCAGTTCAAAATCACCACACCACAAAATCCTTGTTTTCTCCCAATTTGTGGGCATGTTGAATTTGATTAAAACCGAACTCGATCAACGCGAAATTCAGTACACGTATTTAACTGGTCAAACAAAAGACCGACAAGAACAAGTCAATCGTTTTCAAACAGATGATGAAGTGCGTGTGTTTCTCATTAGTTTAAAAGCCGGAGGAACAGGATTAAACCTCACGGCTGCGGATTATGTCTACATCATTGATCCTTGGTGGAATCCAGCAGTCGAAAACCAAGCAATTGACCGTTGTTACCGCATTGGACAGCAGAAAAACGTGATGGCTATTCGGTTGATTTGTCCCGATACTATTGAAGAGAAAATTCTCCGTTTACAGGAATCTAAAAAAGCATTGGTCAACGATTTGATTCACACAGATACCAGTATTTTGAAATCATTATCAAAAGCAGATTTGATGCGATTGGTCGATTGATTCATCTGGAACAAATCGCAGCTATCTTGCTGTTAAATAACCAGTCAAATTGCACTAAAACAGTATATTTCCAACAAATAAAGAACCTTGGCGAGAGAAGTAATAGTTGGAATAAAGATGATAAACAACGATTTAACAAAATAGAAGCAGACAGAATATGTTTTTGTCAACTAAAGTGACTTGTAATCAATTTTAGCCTACAATTAGGGGATTTAATTGATTAGCTTTGAATTGAATTAAAACATTATTCATTTATGAAAAAACACTATTCACTGGGAATACTTTTCCTCTTATTAGCAATCTTTTCCACCAATGCACAAGTGGAATCGCGCAGCAAAGTGGCACATTGCTATTTTGATGAATTATTGGAACAGCAGATTAAAAATGATCCAGCCGTTCAAATCAGATTAGATGCTATGGACATGGCGGTAGATCAATATCTAACTGCAAAAGAGAAGGGAAATGGAGGAGAAATCATTAAGAGTCTAAACGACAAGATTATCATTCCTGTAGTTGTTAATGTTGTGCATCAAAATGGTCCTGAAAACATTACGGATCTTCAAGTCATTAGTCAACTCAATGCATTGAATGCATACTACGAAAATTATGGAATTCAATTTTGTTTGGCAACCAAAAAGGGTTCTATTAATTTAACTTCCATCAACACGCCGGCAGGAATTACGAGTACAACACCTGGGATCTTTCATTATTACAGTCCTTCATTGACCAATCATGATGTATCCCAACAAGTGGCGTTAAAAAACACATTAAGCACACTGCCAGCTGAAAATTATTTGAAAATTTGGGTTGTAAATAACATTACATCAGCAGGTCTTCCGCCAGGATCAATTATCCAAGGATACTCTTCGTTGCCAGAATCAACATCTACTTACATGGATGGTGTTGTGATGGATTACAACGCTTTTGGTGATATCGCTACATGTGGTTGTTCAACATTAGCTTCCTATAGCCAATTAGGTCGCGTACTCGTTCATGAAACGGGTCATTATTTAGGATTGTTCCACACTTTTCAAGGAGGATGTGCTGGTATGAATGCTACTACATGTGCTACAGAAGGCGATCGCGTATGTGATACCCCACCTGTAACCGTTAATGGAAATACGGGATGTCCAGCTCTAGGATGGAACACGTGTAATGAAACACCCAACTTACCAGATGACATTCATAATTACATGGATTACATCGATGAATCGTGTATGACGGGCTTTACAACAGGGCAAAATAATCGTATGCATGCAATGATCACTTTGTACCGTGCTAACCTTGGAAGTTCAACAAATTTAGTATACACAGGGGTTAATTGTAACAATGAATTAATGGCGCATTTTACAGCTAGTACGTATGCAACATGCACTGGAACGCCAATTACATTCACAGCAAATCCAGTTGTTGGAGCAACCTATACATGGGATTTCGGAGATGGAAGTAGTGCAACAGGCCCCGTTGTAACACATACCTTTACCTCGGCATTTGCACCAGTTGAAGTTACATTAATCATGAGTAATGCGACTGAAGAAATTGCAAAAAGTGAACTGCTGTTTATTTCAAACTGTTCACCGATCAACAATACAGAAAGTACTTGGTTATTTGGGTATCAAGCTGGATTAAATTTCAACTCAGGAGTTCCAGTCTATGATAATTCAGCAGATGTCAACAATACCATGCTAGGGAATCATGAGGCAATCGTATCACAATGCAATGCGGCTGGAAATTTACTTTTTTACAGCAATGGTGTTACAATTTGGGATAAAAATCACTTGATGATTTCAAATGGTATTGGAGGAGATGAGAGCAGTGCAACCGGTTCAATGGCTATACCAAATCCAGCAAATACAAATCAGTATTATTTATTCAACACCAGTTTAAGTAATGGTTTGGTTTATAGTATCATCAATATCTCTGGAACACAAGCAAGTGTTGTAAGTAATAGCAATAACGTGCCTACGCCAGCAGGATATATTCAACAAAATGGTACACTTTGGAGCGGAGAAGGAATAACTGCGATACCTTCCTGTAACAATGACTATTGGATCATTGTTCATGGAAAAAAAGCTGAGTATGACAATTATATAATGGTCTATAAATTATCTACGGCTGGTTTAGTGTTTCATTCTGAACAGTCATTGAATTCATTTAACGGCTATTTCTCAACAATCGAGGCATCACCAAACGGTAAAAAAGTACTGGTCTCTGAATTTGTAGGAAATAACATGTATTTATGTGATTTTAATCCTGTAAATGGCTCGTTTACTGGTGTAACAATCTTACCACGTGAACGCATGTATGGAACTTCTTTTAGTCCTGATTCTAAATTATTCTATGGAATTATGGAAACCACTGGTGAAGTATTCCAATACGAACTAGCTGCACCCAATGTATTTCTTTCCGAACTAAAAGTGGGGACGCTTATTAATACATTTTCAGTTAAGAGACTTGGCATGCAAATGGGACCAGACCATAAAATCTATATCAGTCGAAACATGCAACAAATGGCGGTTATTCATGCACCAAATGAACGTTCGACATTGAGTCAACCGAATTTATGTTTCTTTGATAACAATGGTCCTTTTCTAGATGTTTTGCCTGCTAGTGCCGGGCTACCGAATATGATTGACGCCAAACAAATAGAATTTTCGAGTGATACGATCTATTCAACAGAAGAACGTTGCGATACATATACTTTTAGTTCAAATATCTGCGCAAGTAGCTATTCTTGGAATTTTGGTGATCCTTCCTCTGGTTCTGCTAATTCTGCTAGTATTGCTTCACCAACGCATGTGTTTTCTGGTCCAGGAACCTATCTTGTAACAGTTACAGGAAATGGTGTGACACTTTCACAAACCATTATTGTTCCTCCAGGTTGTTTACCATGTGTCTGCCCAACAAGTGCCTCGTTCTCCTATTCCATTGATGAAGAACGTTGTGTCGTTAAATTCAATTCAAATCAATTAATCAATAGTTGTTTAACCAATGTTACTTATTCGTGGGATTTTGGCGATGGAACCATTGGAACTGGAAGTGATCTGGAACACAGTTTTTCCCATGCAGGAATCTATACTGTTTGTTTAACAATAGCTGCTTCTAACGGAACGGAGCTGTGTACAGTAACATCTTGTAAAAGAATCGAAACAAAATGTACTCCACCCTGCGATTGCAAGTTAAAACCAAGTTTCACTTATGATTTTGATGAAAAAGAATGCTTGTATACCTTTAATGGTATCCATGGCGGACCTACATGTTTAGAAAATGTTGAATATACTTGGGACTTCGGAGATGGAACAACATCCATGGGTCAGACTACAGGCCACGTGTTTCCTGAAGCAGGCTCCTTTGAAGTGTGTCTAACAGTTACTGTAAGAAATGAAAAGGGTGAAGAGATTTGCAGTGAAAGATACTGTGAAACCGTAAAGTCTCCATGCAGAGGAAAATGCGATTGTAAATTAACACCTACTTTTGAACTGACCTATTTAGAAAGTTGCAAATTCTTGTTCACTGGTTTTTCTGGTTCTCCATGCATGAATATAACCAGTATGGAATGGTTTGTGAATGACGTTGGTCCTCTTTCGAGTCAAACCATGATCCACCAATTTGAGGTCAATACAGCCTATAACATTTGTTTTGTTGTTAAAGGTGATAATGGTGACGAAAAGTGTGAAGAGAAGGTTTGCGCTGAATATTTTTACACCGATTGTTACCCACACCAAGGGAATAAAACAACCGATTTCACAGCGGACAACGCACTTCCGAAGTTGATGGTGTATCCCAATCCAGCGAATGAATCGTTCAATGTAAAATTGCTGATGGAAACGGACGCTTCTACACAAGTAACCTTAAAAAGTGCTGATGGTAAATTGATTGGTAGCTACACATTTATCAAGGGAAATCAGGAAATGGAAATACACATTCCTGCAACACTTTCAAATGGATTCTTGTTTGTAGAAGTACAATCTGGAGATTATTTGTTCACTGAAAAACTATTGATCATTCATTGATCCTTTGTGTAAACGAAACAGGAAAGGTTGCCCAAATGGGTGACCTTTTTTGTTATTAACCTGGGTTTAAGTCTGCTTGAAATGAACCACAACTAGACAGATCGCCATTACTTCATTCTTCCTTCTTCCCAACAACTTCTTCTTTATCCATTGGGTCTAAACTCGCAAACGGGTAATTTCCAAATGCCATTGAAAGTCGATTGATCCCGAAAACCTTTCGCGTGTAATGGTTGGAAATAATAATCATACACACCGTATCTTTTCGCATACTGGCATAACAAGCGGTATTTCCATGCCACCAACCTGTGTGAAAAAAGAAAGTCGATTTCCCTTGTTCTTCACGGATTCTGATTCCCAACCCGTAATTCGCCTTTCCAGGATTTTCATAACTGTATCCTTTAAACATTTCGCTTTTCATGGCTTTGCTTAAAAAATCGGATGCATACGTTCCTTTGTCAAAACGCAAGAGGTCGCGAGCGGTGGTGTAGAGATTTTTATCTCCGTAAACGCCGTCGAGATTCGTTTCTTCTTGAAAAACACCTTTCGAATTGTATGAAAGTGCCCGCTGATCATTTTTTACATTCGCCGTCATGATAAACGAATGTTTCATTTTTAGCGGATCAAAGATCAATTCCTGAATGACTTTTGGATAACTTTTCCCCGTCACTTTCTCAATAATCAACGCCAATAAGGCATAATTGGTATTGCAGTAGGCGAATTGAGTGTTGGAAGGGAAATACAACTTTGGACGGAATTTTTTAAGAATCGCCAATACTCCTTTATTGGTCAACTTCATGTTTGGAGGGCACATTTCTTTCGTGAAATAACCGTAATACGGAATACCACTGCGGTGATTGAGCAACATGCGCACAGTAATTCCGGTGTAGGGAATCTCTGGAAGATACGTGCGAATATCCTCATCAAGTTGAATGCTATCTTGATCTATCAATCGCAAAACAGCAACTGCCGTAATTGTTTTTGAAATAGAAGCTACATGAGTTGGTGTTTCCGGGCTAAACCGAAGATCTGTTACTTCATTCGCTATTCCTTGATACCGCTCAAAAATAATTTCGCCATTTTTTGCAACCAAGAACATTCCGTGAAAAGCGTCGAGTTGCATACGATCGTAAAAGAATGATTCAATGGAATCATAATGCGCGACTTTATATCCTTTCGGCAATGGATTAAAGTGTGGATCAAAAGGAACGACAACTTCTTCTTTCTGCTCTTTTCGTTTGGCTTTTGTTTGTACCACTGAATAGCGATAAATTAAAAATGCAGCTACCGCTAATAAAAGGAGGATAAAAAGGGTGACAAATGTTCGTTTTTGTTTCATGCGAAAAGCAAATATAAAGGGAATTATGAATTAATTATCTTTACAAGAATTGAATCCATTATGAAAACAGCCATCAAATACATCGAATTAAAATCTGGTTTTGGCCATAGTGGTCCTGCTTGGATTGGACTCGTCTCATTTTCCAAAAGTGGACGTACCATTTATTTTGATGGGAAAGCGTTCCAAAGTTTGGATGGCAATGGAATTTCCAGCAATTTTTATGATCTCGAAAATGGAGACGAATACTGGATTTCAGGAGCGAAAAAAGACCAAACAGACCGACATCAATTTGGATCGGGAAAAATTCAAATAGAAGATCGAATTGTAGAAGAATACCTCACTTTTGTCAACAAGAAAAAGTTAGATTTAAAACGTTTTGAGCCTTGCACAGTAGATCAATTAGTTCCAATAAAACGGATTCATGAATATGAAAATCAAGTAATTGAAAATGATTCAATGATCAACGAAAATATCCGCTTTAAAAAACCCACTGAACTAACTGAAAAAGAATTGGACTACTTCATCCAGTATTATGAAGCAAATTCCATTGAAGGAACGTACCTAAAAGGAAGATTGTTTTCACGGAAATAAATGAATTGATCGCAGAAAAAGAGCAGTACCAAAACAATAATTGAATGTAACTTATTCAAACAATCCTATTGTTAACGATGATTCCATGAAGCGATGAAATACGTATTTCTACTCTTATTCTTTTCTCCAAACCTTTATGGACAAACAAACGACACACTAAAAGGACCTGTCAATGTAATTGATGGCGTTTATATACCATTGCATAATTGTTCTTACGATACAACAGCGGTCTTATTTTCCAATGTACAATTGGTTTTCACAAAACCTGAATCCACTGAATACTCTTTTCAAGAAGGCACTAAAAACTATCTAGTCCTGAACCTAAGAACCAAAAATTGTCATTGCAGCGATTGTTCTTTTTCAGAAAAAATCATTATTGAACTGCTGCCTAGTGAAAAGACCTTAGCGATGCCCGTTTCAACATCTAACACTACTTGGATTCGTTGGAATTCATGGATTATGCCCAAAAAAGAAATCGGTTTTAAAGGAATGCTCATCCTAGATAATGATTGTGTTTCATTATCTCTTTGTAAGTACTTTGATGAAAATCATACTGATTTTATATTGGATTGGTTAGAAATCAATAATATCGTTATTCATCAATGATTCTATATCCAATTCAAATTTATTCCCTTATTTTAGAACACATTAACTAAACGACAATTTATGGAAGATTTGTTAGATTCAAACACGACACACAACAAACCGTTGGTCCAAGAACGCCTCCCTAATTCAGGTGGGATTATAGCGATGGGGATTATTTCAATCGTTTTAGCAGGTTTAATTGGTATTATTCTATCAATTATTGTCTTAAGTACGACAAGCCGACAAGTTGAGGCATACCGTCAAGACCCATCACGTTATGATGAAAGCTCATACAAACAATTGAATGCTGGTCGTATTTGCGCCATAATTGGTTTATGTATTAGCGGACTTGCAATACTTATTATCATTGGAGCGGCAGCCTCTTAAATAGAGATTAATTCACTTATTTTAGAACGCATTAACTAAATTACAATTTATGGAAGATTTGTTAGATTCAAACACGACACACAACAAACCGTTGGTCCAAGAACGCCTCCCTAATTCAGGTGGGATTATAGCGATGGGGATTATTTCTATTGTCTTTTCTATGGGATTGATTGGGCTGATTTTATCCATTATCACCTTATCGCTGGCCAGTAAATCGCTTCAATTATATCGTGACAATCCAGATAACTATTTAGAAAGTTCTTACAAACAAGTGAAATCTGGTCGTACGTGCGCAATTGTGAGTTTATCACTTTTTGGATTAGCAATATTGATAGCGATCGTTTTTGTTGCTGCAAATTCTTGATTTATTTCGATTAAAAAGACCAGTTTCACCGTTGGGGAATAAGGCTGGTCTTTTTAAGATTTTTCATGCTTTTTCACATCGTTTTATCCTATTAAACGGAAGACAAATTGGGTTGTTTATTACAGCCACTCTTTTAAAAATTAAACTTTCTATCTTGAATTCGATTGATTGAAATTTTTATATTTGCCCGAAAAAAAATGCAGCCATTCGCCTACTTCATTGCAATTGCCTTATCTATAACAGCCTGTTCTGGCAATTATAAAGGAAAACCAGCACCACCAGTTGAAAAACTCGAAATGATTTTCGGACAAGAGAAAAAAGACCTTGAATCATTTATATCACACATTGATAGTTTGGTTGCAAACGTGGATAATCTTCCAGTTGATACCTTGAATTATGAAAAGGGATCTGTTCAGCGGTATATCGTTTATGATAGTTTGATGAATACGGAAGGTGCTAAAGATATCTATCAAAGTGATGTTATTAGACAAGAACTAAATGATGCAAACCTAGAAAAAACGAGTGTCAATTATTTAGAATTTGAATATGTCTTGAAAGCCAAAATTAAGCACGCTTCTTATTCCACTTATCTGGAGGATTTAAAAAAGATCAATCACATTATCTACATTAAAACAATCAGTTTTTTACTGCCAAAAGAAGAAGGAAATGATTCATTTACAGGAGGATTTGCTTTAGGTGTGGTTTATTTGATCGACACAAAATTAAAAAAGGTCGTCAGCGTAAAAGTACTTCAGGCTGAAAGTTCAACGCAAGTCGAATCCACTTCTTTGGGATTATCACAAAGCGTTTTGAATATAGACTTTTGGAAGAATTATCGATCAGAACAAGCGTCCGCAATCTACTCTATTTTAAACTAAATCAATCTACTATGCCTATTGTTTTCGGAATTTACAACATCCTTATTAAAACGTTTCTCGCACATGAATTAGGCCTCACTCAGGAGGAACAAGCAAATATGGTTTTTGAAGTCAGACAGCGCGTTTTTCATCTGTTTTGGATTCCTGTTATTCCACTTTACAAGATTTATATTGTCACTACAAATGGTAGTACTTATCATGTGTCTGCTGAGGTTGAAGCTTTCATGAAACAAACAAAAGGCGTCCGAACTCCATGGTATAGTTTTGCACTCCCTCTTTTAGCCATTGTTATTGGATTAGGCGTCTATATTTCTGATTCCATTGATGCAAGTAACCGTGAAGAAAGAGCTGCCAACGAACAAATGGCTTTCGTGAACCACACACAAGAATTAATTAAACACCCTCAAAAAGGCGATATTCTTGTTTTGACACCACAATCTCGATGGGCAACTGATTTAGTTGATTTTTATAGTCAAAAAGTGCTGATAAGTTTAGATGAATTTGAAAATAATGCGTTCAAGTCAACGGCAACTTTAATTAATCCAACCCAATTTGATCGCAATCTATTCACCGTGGAAAATCTATTTCAACTACCTGATTCTATAGATTTTAAAACAACAGAAATGGTGGTTTCAAAAAATGACCTCAAGAGCTTTTTAGGTAAAAAATCAAGCAATTCAGGTTATTATTTAACTGGAGGTGTTGCTATTTTTGGAAATCGTTTCGTGGTACAAGAGGTTTTACACAGAGATGCTCCCAATCTTTTTGTTGACTTTGACGCCAATTACGATCTTCTTGCCCAATTAAGACTCAGCTATTATGGTCCTATTGCACGAATTACAAAACTTGAGCCTCTAACAGGGATTTCAGGCACCCCAAGCTATAGTAAAATCCTTGCAAATGAAGATAATATGCTCTTTCAGCATACGATTGACTTACCGATTGAAGACTATACTTCTGATTTTACAATGCGTTTAACCATCCAAACTGAAACGGGGAAAAAATACAATTTCTTGATTTCAAGAAACGGTGAAAAGGCTTATGCTCGAAGGGTTATTTAAGAATTTCTGTCAATTAACTGCCAAACACTTGCGAGCAAATAAACAGGGTGACTTGAATTCCCAGTAAAATCCAGAAGAGCATAAAGCTTGGTTCGGTCGATTCGGCAATCTTTTTACTCGCCAATTGCGTCACAGCTTCTGGTAAATTCAAGTCATCTCTTTTAAGATCCAACTGATCCAATTTAATTTTCTTCAACAGGTAATTGATGACTTTGCGTTGAACCGTCGAATTAGTAGGATCATTCTTGTTTAATTGAAGCAATTCCGATTTTAATCTTGCTTGTTTGGTGATGGTTTTCATCCAATTTGGATTGCGTTCAATGAATTTTTCAACAATGAGTTTGATCTTCGGTTCTACCAATCGTGCACCATTTTTAGTCCAAATACCAAACAAGAGTGTATCAATAACCACCTTATTTGCAACCAAAAAATACAAAACCAAAAAGATCGGAGCACCCATAAAAATGATACAACCGCAAGGATTACTGACCGCTAACGCTACAACAAATTGTAAAGCGACTATTCCTCCTCCACCATGTGCGCCACCCATTCCTCCCATCAAATCACTGCTTTGAAACAGGATAACAAAGAAAAAGATCAGTGTCAATAACAAACCAACAGCTGCAATGAACAGCCATTTTAAAATGGATTTGAAACTAAGTTTAGCGTAGAATTTGACATGTTCGTTCATACCTGTGGTTTGTTGTACGGTATAAACTTAACAGAATTCGGGTTTCGTCCTATCAACTAATCGAAATTTGAAACCGAATCTCAAGTTAATACGAACGATTGTTGGCACATTGAACAGTTTGATCTCTTAAAATTCCAAGTTTCTACAGAATTAAAGGCCTAATTTAGTACTATCAGAAATTCATAAATGTAAAACACCATGCGTTACACGGTCATTTTTTGTGTTATGTTGATCATCGCCTTCCAATCGATTGCTTTGGGACAAGATCAAACAGTGACCGTCTCAGGAGTAGTAAAGGATTCTACAACGAAAACAACTTTACCGTATGTCAATGTAGTATTAAAAACAGCAGTAGACAGCGCCTTTATCATGGGAATTTTAACCGATGAAGAAGGACGATTTTCGCTTACTGGAATCAAACCTGCTACTTATTATTTGGAATTAACGTATTCAGGGTTTACAACCAAAAAACAAGCATTGTATGTTGGAAGTCTTTCCCGTTTTCTGGATGTAGGAACACTCGAACTCGCAGAATCATCAACCGAATTGGGAGAAGTGGTTATTTCAGCCAAACAAGATGAAGTGGGATCAAAACTTGACAAAAAAACATTTTCAGTAGAAGACAACATCAGTCAAAGCGGTGGTTCAGTATTGCAAACGATGCAGAATTTGCCCGGTGTTACGGTACAAGATGGGAAAGTTTTGTTGCGCGGAAATGATCGGGTAACAGTATTAATTGATGGAAAACAAACTGCATTAACGGGTTATGGTAATCAAACTGGGTTAGATAATATTCCAGCTTCAGCGATAGAAAAAATTGAAATCATCAACAATCCTTCGGCAAAGTACGATGCCAATGGAAACGCAGGAATTATCAATATCATTTACAAAAAAACAAAACAAGAAGGTTGGAATGGAAAAGTAAGTTTCACAGGTGGATTGGGTGCTTTGTGGATCAAAAAAGAAAACTTGCCAAGCATTCGTCCACAGTACCAATTCACACCAAAAGTGAACCCATCTTTTGCATTAAATTACAGGAAAAATAAGGTAAATGTGTTTTTCCAAGGCGATTACCTCTACACCCAAACGCTCAACAAAAATGAATTCGTAACCCGCGAATATGCCGATGGAACAATCATTCAGCAACAAACAAAACGCAATCGGAATACACATTTCACAACACTAAAAGCTGGAATGGATTGGAACATGAATGCACAAAACACCTTCACGATTTCAGGATTGTTTGGAAGTGAGAAAATCCTCGATAATGGAGATGAACCCTTTTTTAATGCAGATAATACAGAGCGTTTGCGCTTGTGGCAGTTTCTAGAAGATGAATTGAAAACAACTGTCATGGCCACTGGGGCGTATCAACATAAATTCAAACAAGCAGGACATGTATTAAACATCGGTTTTAATTACACCTTTCACCGAGAAGACGAAAAGTACTTTTTTGACAATATTTTACCTGCTTATTCAGGAAAAGATGCGTTCAAATTACTTTCAGATGAACAGGTTGTAGACTTTACGGTTGACTACAACAAGCCGTTGAAATATGGTCGAATTGATGCTGGTTTGAAGTTGCGAAAACGCGACATTCCCACCAATATGCAATTTTTCCCGGGACTCAATTCACCGCTGGACACCAATGCTGGAGGTTGGGCTGTTTACAAAGAAATCATCCCTGCCATTTATGGAAATTATGTCTTCGAGAGTAAAAAAATAGAAGCAGAAGTGGGTTTGCGCCTTGAATATGTTCGTTTGCAATACGATGTGAATCCAGAACACAATACGTATAAAAGCAGTGGTTACAATTACACACAACCTTTTCCCACAGTACGTTTGGGGTATAAAATCAACGATCAACAAAAGATCTCCGTGTTTTTTAATCGACGAGTAGACCGCCCGAATGAAGTTGATATTCGCATCTTTCCAAAATACGATGATGCAGAAATCATTAAAGTAGGAAATCCTGGATTGCGACCACAGTTTACCAATGCCGTTGAATTGGGATATAAAGCCAATTGGAAAGGTGGATACTTCTATTCGGCTGCTTATCATCGGTTTGCAACTGGAACTATTACCCGTATTTCTTCCACAGTCGCGGGGAGCAATCTGATTTATGCTGTTTTTCAGAACGTCAACAAAAGTTACAACACTGGATTAGAGGTCGTGCTTTCGCAAACGGTTGCCAAATGGTATTCTTTTAACGTGAACGTAACAGCCTATCGCAATCAAATCGACGCATTTACAGTTGAAAACAGTTATCCAACGCCCCATTCATTTTCAGCTGCTGAACAACACAATTATTCGGGAAGTTTTAAACTCAACAACGCTTTTCATTTCACACAGAAGTGGGATGCACAACTCACCGCAATTTACCTTGCACCAGATATTATTCCACAAGGGAAAATTGCAGCACGGTTTTCACTTGATCTGGGAATTAAAAAAACCGTTCAGAAAGGAAAAGGAGAAGTGTTTCTCAACGCAACCGATGTGTTGAATACCATGGTGGTCAAAAAGCGCATTCAAGGCGATACTTTTTCCTATACAAGCAGCGATTATTATGAAACGCAGGTCATTCGATTGGGGTATAGTTATAAGTTTTAGGTGTCATTTCGAGCGTCAAATAAACGATGAAATACTCGCGTAAATTCGCACTATTCCGTGTCAAAATTAAAGACCAAACACAATCGTAAATTCGCAATTTTACGTGCCAAATTCAAAGACTAAATACACCCGTAAATTCGCAATTTTACGTATCAAATTTATAGACCAATCATACCCGTAAATTCGCACTATTACATGCCAAAATGATCATCAATAATTCCTGCTAATCGTTGAGTTTAATTGAAACAAACCACCTAAGGACACATAGTAAACATAGGGAATTCTATGTGTACTAGTCTGGTTCAAATTGTTCGACAATTTCTCTAGTGCTATACCAGAAAAATCAATGAAAACATGGTATAATCACTAGAAAAACTACTTTTACCTTCTTCAACAAGTCATGAAAGCAAGTACAACTTCAAGCAGACTAAAAGCCATTGTTGGTGGTTCCATCGGAAATTTGGTGGAATGGTACGATTGGTATGCTTATTCAGCATTTGCGTTGTATTTCTCAGCATCCTTTTTCCCGGAAAGCAATAAAACAGCTCAGTTGATGAATACTGCTGGCATTTTTGCCGTTGGTTTTCTCATGCGTCCAATTGGTGGTTGGCTTTTTGGCAGTATCGCCGATAAATCAGGAAGAAAACGTGCCATGACTTTATCTGTATTGCTGATGTCATTTGGATCTTTGCTCATTGCAATTACTCCAACTTACAGCAGTATAGGAATTGGCGCGCCCATCGTTTTATTGATCGCACGATTATTACAAGGACTCAGTGTTGGCGGTGAATACGGTGTATCGGCAACGTATTTAAGCGAGATGGCGAGTGATCATCGCCGTGGTTTTTATTCCAGTTTTCAATATGTAACGCTCATTGGCGGTCAATTGGTCGCATTGGGCATTCAGTTATTGTTGCAACATGTCATCCTTACTGAAACCCAATTAACTGAATGGGGTTGGCGCATTCCATTTGTGATTGGTGCATTGCTTTCACTCATAGCGCTCTATTTACGGAGTAATATGGAAGAAACCGCCACATTCGAAGCCCACAAATCAGACAAGAAAAAAGGAACCATTCGCGCACTTTTGCAACATCCCAAAGCCTTGATCACTGTAATTGGTTTAACACTTGGCGGAACATTGGCATTTTACACCTACACGACGTACATGCAAAAGTTTTTGGTGAATACAGTGCATCTTTCAAAAAGCGAATCAACGCTCATTTCCTTTTGCACTTTGTTCCTATTCGCCTTACTGCAACCACTTTTTGGTGCATTATCAGATAAAATCGGAAGACGACCTTTACTCATTGGTTTTGGTGTTTTGGGAACACTCTTTACCGTTCCATTGTTACACGCCTTGAGTCAAACAACATCGATTTGGACAGCTTTTTTCTTGCTCATGGCAGCACTCATCATTGTGAGCGGTTACACCAGCATCAATGCCATTGTGAAAGCAGAATTATTTCCAGCAGAAGTGCGTGCTCTGGGCGTGGGATTGCCCTATGCATTGACCGTTGCAATCTTTGGTGGAAGTGCAGAATACGTTGCCCTTTGGTTTAAAAACGCAGGACATGAATCGTATTTCTACTGGTACATCACTGCGCTCATTGCCGTTTCATTGATCGTTTATTTACTTATGAAAGACACGGGGAAACGCTCAAAGTTGGATGAGGATAGTGAATAACTACGCTTGTTGATTCTAGTACTTGATTCCGTTCAACCTTTAACCAACCCGAAATCCAGATGGCGTAAGCGCAGTTTGTTTCTTGAAAAAATGATTAAAATGTGCTGGTTCTTCAAAGCCCAAACAATACCCTATTTCAGCAATATTCCAGCTGGTATGTTTTAACAAGGATTTTGCTTCTCGGATCAACCGATCGGTGATGTGATGGGTGGTTGTTTTTCCTGTAGTTGTTCGAATCGCGCGATTGAGATGATTGACGTGAACCGAAAGTTGATCAGCGAAATCACTTGCTGAACGTAGTTCAAAACGTTGTTGCGACGATTCAATGGGAAATTGACGCTCCAATAATTCGGTGAAAACGGCTGTTAAACGCGAATTGGAATCGGGGTGTTTGTAGATACTTTCATACGGTTGTAGTTTCATCGCAAAATGAATCAACTCACTGACATAGGTTCGAATAAGATCGTATTTGAAGGCATAATCCGAAGCAATTTCTGCTAAGATCTTATCGTAAATCGTTTGCAAATCGTCTTCCTGTTGCTGGTTTAAGGCATAAAACGGTTTACTTCCAGGTTTAAACATCGGTAAATCAGCTGGTGAACCAAGCGCATCATCGCGGAAAAAAGCTTCTGTAAAAATGCAAAAACAACCCGCGTTTTCTCCTGAAATCTTTTCCAATGTATAGGGCACTTTTGGACTAAAAAACAACAAGTTGGAGCCCGAAACTTCTAAACTTTTGTCAGCATAATGGTAAATGCTGGTTCCTTTGTACAAGCTGATTTTATAAAACTCACGCCGATTGTAGGTCACGTGCTTGAACTCTGGTTTTTGCAGATCTTGGATGCGCATGACGTTGAATTGCCCAATCTGCTGCTGCAGTTTATCTGGAAGCCAATTGCGTTCTTGCGTATTTTCCGAGTGTACCGTATTCATATTGCACTAAATTACAAAAATCAAACCAGTGGAAGGTTTTTTACTCTTCCACTGGTTTTGACTTCTATTGTAGTTATTTTTCTGGATTAATCATCCGATCTGCTCCTTGACGTTCAACCATCCAACCTGGATATTCTTGACTCAATGCACTAATTGTATTCAAACGGTTGAGTTCTTCTGGTGACAATTCAAGGTTAACTGAAGCCAAGTTATCTGTCAATTGCTGTACGGTTTTCGCACCGATAATAGTACTTGTAATGCCTTTTTGAAGACGTACCCACGCCAATGAAACCTGTGCAACCGTAGTCTTATGGACTTCACTAATCGCTGTCAAGACATCAATTACATCATACCCCTTTTCCTTGTTGATGGGTGGGAAATCAAAAGCATCGCGGCGATTACCACCTGCTGCGACATCACGACCATATTTTCCGGAAAAGAAACCACCTGCCAAAGGACTCCAAGGCATCACAGCCAATTGCTGATCTTTTGCCATTGGAAGAATTTCACGTTCAATATCACGTGCACCAATCGAATAAAAATACTGCAAGCCTTCAAACGCATGCCATCCGTTTTGACGAGCAATACCTTGCGCTTTCATCACCATCCAAGCAGGCCAGTTGCAAACAGCGATGTAACGTACTTTTCCAGAATTCACTAGATCATTGAGCGCGCGCATCGTTTGTTCAATGGGTGTAAGCGGATCAATCCCATGCACATACAATACATCAATGTGATCGAGTTGTAAGCGTTTTAAACTTGCTTCTACCGATTGAAAAATGTGGTAGCGTGAAAGTCCAACGTTGTTATGGGATTCCGACATGCGGCCACGCACTTTTGTTGCGATGACCAATTCATTGCGGTTCAATCCTGCATCTTTGATTGATTTTCCAAGTAAACTTTCCGATTCACCATACGAATAGATATTCGCCGTATCAATGAAATTAATTCCAGCATCTACTGCGTTTTTCATCAATTGATTGACCTCATCTTGTTGCAGCATACCAATTGCCTTCCACATTCCATCCCCTCCAAAAGTCATGGTTCCTAAACAGAGTTCAGAAACTAGAAGTCCTGTATTTCCAAATAAATTGTAGTTCATATCTTTCTTTTTTAATTGCTTGATTACACCACAAAAGTAACCTAGGTGCAATCAAAGCAGCTTACATGAAACAAACGAATAATTGTATAATTCAAACAATTTGTATAAATTAAACAATAGCTTTCGATTGTATAACATTGCCTTTTATGGATTTTGCCAAATCATTGATCTGTATTAAGGAACTGTATTACTAATTTTATGTGCGATGAAAACACAACTCTTCTTACTTCTTTCATTCCTCTCCTTTTGGGCAACCGCACAAGAAGGATTTAAAGTGATTGAAAAAGCAGAAAAAAAGTTTGAGCGTAAACACTACAGAAAAACACTTCTACTACTCAATCAAGCTGAAGAAATGAATTATGGTTTCTGTGGAAATGCATGGATGGATGCGAATAGATCCATCAACTTATTGCGCGTAAGAGTCCATTTAGCTCAAAAGAATTATCAACTAGCCAGAAATAGTCTTGATTCTATAGCGTATGAATACAGAGATGATCATTTCGATTCAATAATCGTTCGAACCTATCAATTAGAAATTGGAGTTGATTCGTTGAGTAACATGATAGATCAATCGCTTAAAAACACCTCCTTCATTTCTGAAAAATTAGATTGGTTTGCCCTAATTCCGTTGACAAATGGTGATGATACTTTGCGATTTAAAATTAAATCCGACAATCTTAGGTTTCTCTTCGATACGATGAATTACGAACAGAATCAAGAACGCTTATTTAAAGTATGGCTTGCTGAATTCCTTGCATCAGACGCCTACAACGTCATCAAAGAAAACGAATAAAATCAGCTTTGTTTTCTTCTTACGGTCGCAAATTTCTAAACGGGTCGCACGGATCGCATGACAAGTGAATCACGAAATTTTTTGACTGAGCGTGCGGTTTTTTGCTCAGTGAGCATTCAGCAAAAACAGTTGATAACCAAGATTCGCAATTCGGGTCATAGCCATAATCTTGTGGATTGGGACGTTTATCTGGATGCAGTTCATAGTTTCCAGCGGGAAGAGAAACAGCATAGTGACCTGTTGCATCCGTTTTAAATGGATAGGCTTTTTTCGTGCTTTTCTCCATAAACACCAACTGATCATTTATGAAAGCTTGTGGTGTTGCCAATCGATCCAATAAAGATTGGGGTGGCGCAGCTCCTCCACAATAACTACTAGTAGACTCTATTAATCCTGTTAGCACAATTGTCTCACTGGTTTGCTCCATAAGTGTATCCGTTGGGGTGGTTTCAACATTGGAATCCGTATTCAACGTGTCATTTCCAATGGAATGATTGTTTTTTCGAGCGCACGAACTCATTACAAAAAGTAAGAATCCGATTAAAAAAAGTAACTGTTTCATCATAGGTAATACTACACATAAATTTGCAAACTGTTCAAAATTAAACGATAAATCAGTAGTGAAATGTCATTATTGCTTTGTCGTTTCGTCCCACAAACAGCTTTTTTTACCCAAATCATTCCCTTTTGTCCCGAAATTGGGAACACTACTACCCGTTGTTTTACTTTTACTACACATTTACAATCACTTGTATCCGATATACTACTTTGTTATTAACTCGAAGTGCTTTCTGAGGTAGGTTATAGATGCTAATAACAGGCAAGGGGCTTCTTTTTAGGTTCACGAGATTAAACTTAGAAGGATGACGCCTTTTGAACGGAAAAAATGAAGTGCAGTGGAATGCGGGAACCGTGAAGAAGCCCGACCCGGCGGGATCACTGAAACGGTCGCAATTCCACAAATGGAGTGCATTGACGGACAAACAGCGTCGAGTTTTCTTTTGCTTACTTTTCTTTTGCGGAAAAAGAAAAGTAAGATTAATAGAAATGATATTAATACAACTGATTTTAATCGGACATTAATGATTTAAAATATAAAAACACATGCTCTCAATTATTCTTCTCATTCACGTACTTTCCGGATTCCTAGCTTTGGGTTTTGGATTGCTTGCCATTGTTTCCAAAAAAGGACGTAAAACTCACGTTTTAACTGGTCGCTTCTTTTTCTATTTGATGTTATCTGTTGCGGTAACAGCTGTAATTGTATCACTCTATAAATTGAACCTGTTTTTACTTCTTGTTGCTGGATTTGCCTTCTACCAAAATGTGAGTGGTTACCGGTCTGTCAAAAACAAAGGAATGCGCCCAAATTGGATGGATTGGTCGGCAACGCTCATTGGTTTGGTAACTGGAGTTGTTATGATAAGCACATTGAATATTGTATTAATCGTCTTTGGATCGATCAGTTTATTCCTTGTTATGACTGATTTTCGCTTGTATTATGCAGTGTTCAAAGGAAAGCAACTTTCGCCCTTGGGTTGGTTATCACGCCACCTAGGAATGATGATGGGAGCCTATATCGCAACGGTAACAGCATTTGTATTGGTAAACATTCGTGACGTTGAACCAGCGTGGATTCCTTGGCTCGCTCCAACCGTTTTAGGAGTGCCACTTATGCGCTATTGGGATTGGAAATATACCAAGTCGAAACAACCAAAAGCAGTCACTCAGAACGAAAATCGTTGATTTTTGGTGAAAAAAGTCAATTATCAATTGTGCTGTCCGAATAAATTACTTTCTTTGTTGCATTAAAATTGATTGTTATGAGTTCAACTCCCTTTTTCCAAGCAATAGCAGACTTTCTTCAGTGGACTTTCCAATTCTTTGATTGGGTAGGAGATAAAGCTAACTGGATGTTTATCGCGCTTGGATTTTTCGGTTTGTTTTATTGGTTAATTCTCCAGAAAAAATTAAGCGACAAAGCAGCAAATGATCCAAATCAACTGAAATAAATTATTCAACAACTATAGTAAGGTCTCTGCTTTGTGTAGGGACTTTTTTTATGTCATGCAAACACGTTCAATTATCATCACTGCTGGAGGAATCGGAAAACGTATGGGGTCCGATCAACCAAAACAATTCCTAGAATTGCTTGGAAGGCCTGTGTTGATCCATACTTTAGAACGCTTGTTTCACTTTGCGCCAGATAGCCAATTGGTGCTCACACTTCCAGAACAATACATTGAAGATTGGAAAGCGCTTTGTTCGCAATACGATTGTCACATAGACCATACCATTGTAGCTGGCGGAATTGAACGCTACCACTCTATCAAAAATGCACTTTCTGTTTGTACAGGCGAACTAATTGCTGTTCATGATGGCGTACGTCCCTTGGTTTCCAGGGCAACAATTGAGCGTTTGTTTGAGGCGGCGATTCACTATTCGGCGGTTATTCCTGTGATTGAAATCAAAGAATCTCTCCGTGAAATTGCTGGTGAACAAAGTAAATCCGTCACCCGTTCTGCATACCGCATCGTGCAAACACCACAAGTTTTCCATGCTGCGATCATTCGAGAAGCCTATACGATTGATTTTCATACAACGATAACTGATGATGCTAGTTTGGTTGAAGAATCAGGCGTACAAATTCACCTTGTTGATGGAAACGAAGAAAACATTAAGATCACTACTCCTTCTGATTTAACGGTTGCGATGTTGTTTTTGGGAAATTAGGAGAGAAATTGAAAATTAAGGTCTTAAAATGCTAGGATTCCAAGAATTGATCTGTTGCTTGGTTTCTATTTAACAATATACTTGCATACACTCCTCATACTCTAACCATACGGAGACCATACAGAGACCATACGGAGGGTATACGGAGGGTATACTTCAACCATTCTTGAACTATACAGAAATCATACGAACACCTTGCTTTTACTAGTGCTTTGGAATTGCGTAATTGGTTAACAAGGCAGTATGAGCTGTGTTTCATTGATTAATTTCCTGTTTTTTCTATTAACTGTTGAGAAAGTATTTCATTTAGGATTTCAAGAATTTATTGTCTGATTAAAAATCTCAATCCAGTAACCTACGTTCGATTCTACATTTTAGGCAAATTAGTTGATTGGACAGTAGTATTGGAAAATGGAAATTAAGGTCTTGACAGTGATCTTCCTCACCATCACTGTACTTTCTAACATTTTCTTGGATTTGAAACCGATACCTCTTTCAGTTGCAACTTGAAGGGTTATGCGTCCGTTTTTTTGAAGCTAGAAAATTGAATAATCCAATAGTTTCATAAATTAACCTGAATTCTGAATCTAAATTTAATGTCGAACTCAGGTTAACTTACAATTTTTTATGTGTGCGAATGCTAATTTCCGCGCCTACACCAATCCATGCATAGCGCTTGAATTGATCCCAATCGGAGTAGAGGTTCGTACCGAAGGAGATTTTGCCTGAAATAGATAAAAACTCTTTATTCACCACATTTAAACGGTAAAAAGCACAGACGTTAACGGAAGATAAAAAGAATGCTTTGTCAAACCCTGAAACAAGTGGGTGCAACTTCTCATAATTCTCAGGATTTTGAAGAGATGCTGTTGTTTTAAACGAGGAAGAATAGTATTCCAACACATACCATTTGGTTTGAAACCCCAGCTGGCCGTTGATTTTTTCCCTGCTCAACACCTGCTTAGACGCTTCCAGTGATAAGCCAAGGCTATTGGAAATACTCGTAACATCTGTAGGAACATGCATTGAATTAATGTTCGAATAAGTAAAGTAATTATCAATGAGATGCGTTGTTTTTTTGTAAGCAATGCCAGCACCTAAATACCAATTTGATTTACCAAGCGGAAATTGATAAATAATAGAACTATTCTGCGTATTACTTTTTACATTATCGTATTCCTTGATACTCTCCTGTGCCGTTTTCGTATAAGGTTTGTACAGATCCAAATTGTATTCATAACCGATACGAAGAGCACTTTCTTGCTGTGCAAAAATGGGGCAACCGAATAAGTAAAAAGACACGATTGTTAAATAACGAAGAGCATTCATAACTGCTTATTTAATTTTGTGAAAAACGGGATATTTACTCAACACAGTGTCATTGGCAATATTGACATATCCAGATACTGTTATGGAATCTTCTCCAGGTTTTTTCCCAATATTGATTGTTTCGTTTTCTCTATAAAAAGACAACCGAATCCATTGTTGACCATTTACCATCATTGTACTTTCTCCGACTTTCTCTGCCTTGAAACCTTTGCCTCGTTCAGTTGCAACTTCAAGGGTTATGCGTCCGTTTTTTTTGAAGCTAATATGAACCTTATCCGCTGGAAGTTCAGCTACGTTTTCCCATTCTCCAATTAAAGCATGGTATTCGGGACCTAGTTTATCGGTTTCTTTAGAGCAATTTGTAAAAAGTATAAACGAAAGTAGAATGAGTGCAAGTAATTTCATGAGTTACAATTTTACTATTTTTTGTTGTTTCAATAAGACTCCATCTTTGAAACAACGAAGAATGTATGTTCCAGATGCAAAATCGACTAATGAAACCACTGTTTTTGATGCGTCTAAGTTAAGTTTTTTTAATTGTCGACCATCAAACGTTTCAATGGTGATTGTTATACCAGAAAGATTTTGGAGTTCAATAAATAATTCACTTGATGTTGGAACAGGGTAAACATCAATTGTTGATGATTCTTCTAGATTTGTTGATACCAGCAAATTTTCTTCTAGAGCAAAGGCTTCTTGTAAATCAGCTGTACTTCCCGAAGGCTGAATAAGAGGAGACCACGATTGTCCACTTCTTCTAGCCATAAATGGAATGATATAACCAGTTGATGTAGCGGGCACATTATAGTTTAACTTAATAGATCCATTAGCAATAAGTTGTGTGTCATCAGAAGAATGGATAGGAGTTCCATAATTTGAACTCGGTTGAAAATAATTGATATAATATTTATCCGCATTCAATCCTTTTAACTCTATATCTTGCTGATCCAATTGTGCACCATTAAAATGCAACCAATCTTGAGTGCTAGTAGATGTATTAGTCCAATTGCCTCCTAATGAGTCAGGATTTATCCAAATTTCATTTACAAAACAGTTACTATTGGAAACCGAATTAAAGGTCTTATTGGTTATAACCCCAATGACAAAATTTCCATCACCTGAACGTAAATAAGAAACATCTAATCGTTTGTCTTTACCCATTAAAGCCTCAAATTCAGAGGTATATGACCAGCTTCCTGAAGACCACTGTTTAGATGCACCAGGATGCCAAGCACCACCATCAAAATCTACATTGGCAACAAAATTGCGCATTTCAAGGAATGATGGATATAATTCGGGATAATACCATGTATCCCAAGAAAGGCCACCAGCTAAACCAGAAAACAGCGATTGCCACATCGATCGTTTTAGTTCTTCAACATGGCTTCCGCATATCGAGTTAAATAAAGGAGATTTAGCAGCAATAGGATCCATTTCTGAGAACATCAGCGGTTTTATGTTATACGAGGTTGATGGACTTAATGTTTTTGTATAAGACGTTTGTAGTTCCCAATCATTTAACATCTGTTTTGAAACATTAAAGTTAAAATGATCACTAAAACTAGGCTGTTGGCTATCATAAATATTACTTGACATTAAATCAAATTGAGGATAATTAAATGCATTATCAGTATTATCTTTTTTTCCAGCATAACAGGAGGTAAATAAATGGATCTTTCCATTGTATTGCGATTTAACATAGGTTGCCATCTCTACCATCCAATTTACAAATTCCGGCACATGATCATGATAAATATTCGTTCCAAATTGATCAATTTCACTAACTAACTCAAATACAGAAATATTGGTAGAGTAGCCCCATCTAGCTAAGATGTACCTCAAGCGTTGTTTATAGTGTTTTTTTGCATCGTTCGGTGTATTATCTGCGTTAATACCTGTAAGAAAAGCCAAAACACTACCATTAGTAGTATCACTATAACAATAAAGGTTATCTGGGCGGTTCCAGTCCCAAATCGTATTGCCTGGATCTACTTTAAAAACAGTATGTTGTTGAAAATTCCATTGCAAATAAAAATCGCGTTCCTCAGCTAACTCTAGTATTTCATCCATTTCTTGCGCATTACTTAGTCGACTAGTGTAGTCTCCCAATTTCTTCCATTCAATTTCTGTAGAATAAGGGTTCATAATGGTTCTAAAGTAGTTGGCGCCATTATCAGCCATAGCGATTAATACTTCTTTGTATTTATCGTATACACGTGGCTTAGCTGTTACGTATCGGTAGGATTCACCGCAAGGAAACGCATCACCTGGTAAGCCAGTCCAATTGATGTGTGTTTTTTGTGCAAATTCAGGATCGAAAATAGAATTTGTTTCTGGTGCCATGGCATTGCAGCCAATAGGAATGAATGTAGATCCATTTAAGGTTAAATACCGTTTATTAGCACCAACCTTCATGTAACCAGGGTTTCCATTTTCAAATACATTGAATTCAAACTCTGAAGAACTGACTTCAACAGTACCTTGTGCTGTAGCAATGACAATTTTTGCCTTCCAAACACCATTTCGTGGTGGGGCAAAACGAATGCGAAAAGGATAGTTCGTGGGTACTTCATTGTAACCACCAAGGGTATCATAAGAATTATCAAAACAAGAGGCTGTTTCAGGTAAATCAGGTATCGGGTCAACCATCCAAGAAGTGAATTCCTTAGTGTAAAACCCATCAATGATAATGGGTTGTGGTTCGTCGGGATGTGTAAACACTGCATACACTCTTAGTTCCCAATCTAAATAAGGGTTTAATTTGATGCCGCCAGCATCAGGTGTTACAAAATTAGTGACTTTGGTTGCAATATCTGTTGGTAATACTACACCCAATTCTAGTTTTTCATAACGCAACACATGCTGTACCCCAGTTGCATAATTCATCACCGCAACATCAAAAGGAGAGGGTTTAACGGTTAACTTCATGTTCCCCGTACCCGTATAGGTTCCAGATTTAAAGCCTGTTTGAATCTTTATATTATCAGTGGCTCTAATTTCTTTTTGAGAAGTCCCGTTAAAAAGAAAGGTTTGGGTAGAGGGGAACAAAACGGTTTGTTGGCTAAAAACAGGCCCAGCATTGTTAATTTCTGTTTGAGTAACAGATTGATCAAAATAGGGGTTTCCAAACACAGAAATCTGCGCGAACAACTGCATTCCCATAAAGAGAAAGGCTGTACAAAGAATAAGTTTCATATTCGTACGTGATTAAAAAGTGGTGATTAGTGTTGTGGCGCGTTAACCTGTTGTTTCAAGGCATCAATCTCAGCTTGTTGTTTGTCCATGGCTGCTTGTTGCTGAATAATATACAGCGTTAACTCTTCCACTTTCTCTACCAACACCTTGGCCATTTCACCCAAATTGATTCCTTCCTCTGCAACTGTTGCTGCACTTGGTACATTTGGTAAATGACCATTTGTTGCGATAAAATTAGTTACTTCATTAAGTGGCATCAATTTGTAAGATGGCTGGAATACATAATCTGGAAAATTAACGGGTAGCATTACATTCACCTCTGTAGCATGAACCACTCCGTTTCCATTGATTTGGAATACTTCATTGTTTAAATCTGGTCGGTAAATTGTAAAAACCTTCTCCGTTGTGAGTGTTGTATATTTTTGTAACAGACCGCTATTAAAAAAAGTCAAGGCATTGTTTGCATCCCAATCATCTTGTCCAGAAGTGTTGTTGGGTTGAATACTCAAAGACTGATCCCCGATCGGTGTTGTTGCCACTGTAGAGGTAATAAACGCAAATCTTCCTTGCGTATTTCCAGATAAAATAAACTTACCTCTTGCTTCTAAATCACCTAAGAACATACCTGCTTTTGCTCCTGTCCCACGGGCATCAGAAAAAATACCGTATCTAAATTCACTTGTTCCAGGATCTGGAACCCAAGAATAAATACCGTATTTTATACCTGTACCACCCATAACTTTGGTATATAGTCCATAATTTACACCAGAGCTTGAATTAGTAGTGTACATAAGAGCTCCATAAGTAGCATTCGTTGAATTTGTAACTATATTACTGTAAATACCATGCTTAATTCCGCTTGTACCATTAAAATTAAGTAAATTATAAATACCATATTGAGCAGTTGTTGAAGTATTCGTAACAACATTACCAATACCATTAAGTAGTGAAGCATTATTAATGTTCTCCACATATATTTTATAACTAGGGAGTGGAAACGTTAATGGCGGTTGAAGCATTTGAATATTACCTAAACCAGAATTGTTAACAAGGTTTCCTCCATAGCCTATACTACCAGTAGTTGTGGTCGTTACAGTTGAAGAACCAGTCCAATAAGTTTGAGCAACAGAACAAAAAGAAAGAGCGCATGCTATAACAGCGAATAATGAGTTTTTCATGATTTAAAAAAATTAGATTCGTGCAAACGTACATTATTTTTTTAATAACAAGAACGACCAATCGTTATTTTAAATTAGATTTAATAAACCATTCATCTCTGCATAACCGGTTCATCTGCTACATTCACCATTTCACAACCCTGCTTTGCGCCATTCCACTTGCTCCAGAAAAACGAATCAAGTAGCTTCCAGAAGTTAAATTTGCTAGTGAAATACGGTTATTCTCCAGTTTTCCTTCAGCCACCATTTTTCCGGTTAAATCAAAAATTGTGAATGAATTAAAATCGGTTGTGGAGATCAATTGTACTTCATGGGTTGTTGGATTTGGAAACACTTCAATGAGCGTTAATGCTGTTTCTGATAAATCTTCCATCCAAAATTCAGACGCCCCCATATCTACAGGTAGGTTATTCAACCGAGGTAAGCTGAAAAAATCCAATTCATTGACAAGTGGCTGATAGTTTGGATTTCCATGATCAATTGCCAACGAATTTACGTTATAGATCATTCTAAATGAGTTGATATCCAATGGATCATTCCCAAAATAGGGATTGTCAAAGAGACCATTTAGTTCTTGTCCTGTTTGCTGAAAAGCAGCTAACGTATACGTCCCATTTACTGTTTGAATTAACTCAGTTTGGTCGCTCGATGGCGTGAAATAAAGGTTGTAATTGAGATTCAAAGCAGCAACCGAATTGACAGCTGTTACGGCTCTTAATTGGTCATTGGTGAAGAAAATATTGTTCTCAAAAAAACAGTTTTCGAAATAACTGAACGTTAATTCGCCATTGCCATCGTAGGTGGAATCGTTTTTATAGAGTGTATTGTTATAGACGGTAGAATTGATCACTTTTCCAGAAACTGTTGGATAATCATATCCCCCAAAAGCGATTCCCGTGATGCTATTCAAGCGTACAATATTGTTGCGAACAATAATGTTTTCTGCCGATTTACCAGCATGCTCACACCCAATTTCAATGCCGTAATCGTTGTCATAACAGGAATTTCGAGTCACTTGAATGTCTTTTGCGCCATCAATGTACACCCCACCACAAGCCGCATAAGGTGAATGACAACCATAAACGGTATTTTGCGAGATACTGCCATTTCTTGCTTGATCTAACAACGGATCGGCACAATTTTCTTCATGACCAATGGCTACAATTCCAATGTTGGTGAGGTTGAATACTGTATTCGAAGTGACTTCAAAACCATCCACATTTCCATTGACAGCAATGCCTTCACTGTATCCCAATCGACAGTCGTAAAGTGCGTTTCCACTAATTACCAGATCCCGAATTGGTGTTACCGCATTAGTTCCCAATACAATAATGCCTTGAGCGTTGGTGGCTGCAGTTGCCACATCATTCGGATTGGCAGAAAAATGAATGTCGTGAATCGCCAATTCTTTTAATTCAATTCCTTGGCAATTTCCCGAAACCAGAATTCCTTGCGCATCGTTCATCACATTATTCTGAATGCCTAATTGAAGGATCTGAAGATACGATTGATCGGTAATATCAATCATGGCTATTTGAGTCGTATTTCCCGTTCCATCCAAAACAGCAGATTGATTCGAACCAGTTATTGTAATGGGTAGATTGGCTGTACCACTTACATGCAAGGTGATTTTTTCAAAATAGGCTCCTGGTTGAACAAACAAAAAATCTCCTGGTTGAAGCTGATCCACACTGTATTGAACCGTTAACCAAGGAGTACCAATACTTCCATCATTGGCATTGTTTCCAGTAGGAGAAACATAATAATTAGCAGCAAATAGTGTGTTCGTTGCCAAGACAACACAAAAAACTATGACAACGCTGTGTAGGTTCTTCATCTTATTCGTTATTTTGTTCATTCAACAATAGTACGTGATGCAATCAAAACTACCGCATGTCGGGACAACAATTTTTACAACCATGTCGAAAATGGCTGCAGATTATAACGCCATTAACTTATCACAAGGGTTTCCCAATTTCCCCATTGATGAACGTTTACAAGAGCTCCTGATCCGAAATACAACCGAAAATGTGCACCAATATGCACCGATGGCTGGTCTTCCCGTTTTGTTGGAACAAGTAGCACAGTTGGTACACAAAAGGTATCATCGTACCATTAATCCAGCAACAGAATTACTCATTACAGCTGGTGCAACACAAGGCATTTTTACAAGTATTCAAGCATTGGTGCGTTCGGGTGATGAGGTAATTATCATTGATCCTGCTTATGATTGTTATGATCCCGCCATTATTTTGGCAGGAGGAAAACCCGTACACCTCGCAATGCGTTCTGATTTCACCATCAATTGGGAAGAATTGCGTGATGTCATTTCACAGAAAACACGGATGTTATTGATAAACAATCCGCACAATCCATCTGGGAGAATGCTCTCTGCAACAGACGAAAAGGCATTGGTTCAACTGATGACCGATTACCCCAACTTGTTGTTGTTATCAGATGAGGTATATGAATTTATAACATTCGAGACACCACATCGCTCGGCACATGATCATACACTACTGCAAGAACGGGCCATTATCATTTCCTCATTTGGGAAAACATTCCACATTACGGGTTGGAAAATGGGATACCTCATTGCTCCCGAATCCTTGATGAAAGAAATCAAAAAGGTGCATCAATTTTTGGTGTTTTCAGTGAACAGTTTGGCACAAAAAACATTAGCAGATTATTTGGCAATTACAGATGTTTCAATCTTGGGTGCATTTTACCAAGAAAAACGCGATCGTTTTCGATTCTTAATGAAAGACAGTAATTTTGAGTTGCTCCCTTGCGAAGGAACGTATTTTCAAACAGCGCGGTATTCAACCATTTCAGACAAAGACGATGTAGCCTTTTGTACGTGGTTGACCCAAGAAATTGGTGTCGCAAGCATTCCCCTTTCAGGGTTTTTTAAGGATGGTCACGATTACAAAACCATTCGATTTTGCTTTGCCAAGACAGATGAAACCTTACAACAAGCAGCACAACGATTATGCACGATATAACAATTGCCTTAGCGCAAGTAGATCAGATTTGGGAAGATAAAACAGCCAATCTAGCTCATTTTGAAACACTTCTTCAACCCATTTCTGGAGTAGATTTGATACTATTACCGGAATTATTTCATACAGGATTTACCATGAACGGTGAAGCATTGGCAGAACCCATGGATGATTCATTGGCGTTGGATTGGCTGAAACGAGTAGCGAAAGAAAAAAATGCAGCTATTTACACCTCATTTATTGCCGCGGAAAATGGACACCTTTATAACCGAGGCGTTTTTGTAGAGCCATCAGGTGTGATTCATTGCTATGACAAACGCAAAACATTTGGATTAGCTGGAGAAAGTGCTGTTTATACTGCTGGCAACCAAGCACAATTGGTCCATTATAAAGGCTGGAAGATTCAGTTGCAAATTTGTTACGATCTGCGTTTTCCTGAAATTTCAAGAAACTACCTCGCATCAGATGGAACTCCACATTACGATATCGTGTTGTATGTAGCCAATTGGCCTGAGAAAAGAGCAGTACATTGGCGGGCATTATTACAAGCACGTGCGATTGAAAATCAAGCGTATGTTGTGGGATTAAATCGCGTTGGAATTGATGGAAAAGGCTTGGTGTATTCAGGAGAAAGTGTGTTGTTTAATGCGCTCGGAGAAGAGGAGTTAGGATTTGAAAAAGGCGAAGAAAACATAAAAACAGTGACCGTATCGAAGGATAAATTAACTGAAATCCGATCAAACCTTCCCTTTTTAATCGACAGCGACTACCGTTTATTCAACAGATAGTACCTTTTACATAAAAAAAGTGTGCTAAAATCACTTGAAGGAAGTATATTTGATAGAATTAAATAAACTATCAAAATGAGAAAACAAGTTACAATACTCTCTGGCTTGGTATTGCTAGCAGGAACATCATTTGCACAACAGCAATTAAATATCCCTGTTCAAAAAGCAAAACCAGCTAATTTTACGCCTTCAACAGGCATTGAATCAAACAAGCCACAAGGTGTTCAAAAAGCAGATGGTGATCTTATTTGGTCAGATCCATTTGATGGAACACATGTTTGGACAGTTGGAACAAGCGGACAAGGTACTTTTATCTTGGGTAATAACTCCCATCCACAAGTTGTAGGTGGAGGAAATCCAGATACTGGATTAAGCGGTTATTTAGGAAATATGGCTTCTACAACAGCTGCCAATGGTTTTGCCTTTTTTAATGGTGTTCAATACTTGATTAATAACAATGTTGCTGCACAAAACACATGGGTAGCAAGTGAAGTAATTGATTTAACAGGTATTAATACAATTAGTTTATCTTTCCAACAACGTTACCGTGCATTTAACACAGATGTTACGTATGTTGAGTTTTCTGAAAACGGAGGTACTTCGTGGTCAGTTTCAGAAGTAGTGAATGTAACTGCTCCAACAAATGGTGCGTCTATTCAAAACACCATTACATTAGACATTCCAGTAAACGGTACAGCTACAGGTATGATTCGTTTCCGTTGGGAAGAAGCTGGAGGTGATCCAGACTATGGAAGTGGTTACGGATGGATGGTTGATGATGTAGTTGTAAGTCAAGGTTACGGAAACAACGTTTCTTTGTTGTATACGTATAGCGGAGTTGGCGCTCAAGTATTGCAGTATTCTAAATTCCCACTTGGTCAAACAGCTACAGTAGGAAATATTTCTTTTGGTGCTGAATTCAAAAATGTTGGTTACAACTCAATTCCTGCTGCGTTAAATGTAACTTCTGGAGCATTTAATGGTACAGGTTCTGTAGTTAATGCTCCTTCGTTTACGATTGATTCATTGGAAATTGTTACTGCAAGTGGTATGTTAATGCCAACAGCTGTTGGAGTTTCTAACTTTGTATTTAATGTTACTTCAGCGAATCCATTGGTTCAAACAACAGATGATACTAAAACAGTTCCTTTTGAAGTAACTGCTAATACGTATGCTGTGGATTCATACAATGGAACAACTGCTTCATTAGACGGATCGTTTACAGGTTGGGCTAGTGGTTCAGGTGATCCTGCAATTGGTACTTTATTCGAAATTTTCGAAGATGCTGAAGTAGGTTCAATTGATATCGGTATAGCTAATATTACTGGCTCTACGAATCAAGGGTTATACAATAATCATGAATTCTTTGGTTTAATTTATGTGTGGAATGGTACATCTTTTGATTATTACGATGAAACACCTCCTCATGCTGTAGCTCCTGCTGATTATGGTAAAATTTACAAATGCAAATTTGTAAACAGTACCGTTTCCCTTACTCCAGGGTTGTATTTAATAATGGCTGGTAGTTATGATGGTGCTGCTGTACCGTTTGCATTCTCTGGTGTTGCTCCTGCTGGAACAACAACTGGATTGAATGGTGCTACTGTTACTGGTTTGGCTTCTGATCCTGCTACACCAAATATCGTTGAAGCTCCTGTAGTTCGTTTGGATTTCCAAAGCTACGTTGGTTTAAATGAATTGGAAAATGTTGCTGGTATTACTGCTTCTCCAAATCCATTTACTGATGCTACTGAAATTAGCTTTGACTTGAAAGCTGATGCTGAAGTATCTATCGTGGTTTCAGATTTAGCTGGTCGTACGGTTATGACAATTCCTGCTGCTAACTACGCTGCTGGTGCTCAAAAAGTATCTATTGATGGTGCTGCTTTGAACGCTGGTGTTTACAACTACACATTGACAGTTGGAAACAACGTTGTTACAAAACGTATCGTTAAAAAATAAGAATTCGTTCTTAAATAATAGGAACCCTCGTACTTGGTACGGGGGTTTTTTTGTGCATCGAATTTTTTGAAGTAACGAAGAGTAATGAATTTTGCAACGGTCTTATCTTGCTAATATTCTTGCCTAACAGGTTAATATTGAAGTGTAAAGAATTTATTCAAATGCAGACATTTATCAAAAAATAGAACCATGAATAAAACTGTTACTTTACTCTCAACAAGCATCCTAAGTTTTAGCAGCTTATTTGCTCAGCTAGAACCAACTGCGGTTTCCGGAAGAAAAGGATTTCAAGCCACAACTGCTCCTAGTAAGATTCAAACAAAAAAACCACAAGAACTGAAAGCCAACGATGGCGATTTATTATGGGATGATGATTTTAGCGGTTCAGAAAATTGGATAGTTGGCACAACTGGTCAAGGAACGTTTGCCGTAGGTCAACTTGCTCAAATGCCAAACCTAATGCAATCATGGTTAGGCATCATGAGTTCAACCTCTGCCTCAAATGGATTTGCTTTTTTCAACGGAACACAGTATTTCACCGCTGGAGGAAATGGTCCAATTGAAACTCAGAATACGTGGGTTATGAGTCCATTAATTGATTTTACTGGAGTTCCAGCAATCACCTTGTCATTTGAGCAAATGTACCGTGCGTTTAATGATGATGTAACTTATGTTGAGTTTTCGTATGACGACGGAGCATCTTGGGTTTTTTCAGAAATCGTAAACGCAGAAATGGCGGTGAATGCCTCCACTCTACACAATACACTTGAACTCAGTATTCCAGTAAACAATGCTACTCAAGGTAGAATCCGTTTTCGTTGGAGTTGTGATAACGATGATGATGCTTATGGTGGTGGATACGGCTGGTGCATTGATGATGTAGTGATCAAACAAGCAGAAGCGAATAATTTAGTATTGTATACAACCTATACTACGATTGGGGAAACAGGATTGGAATATTCACAACTAACTACTGCTCAAGCTACTGTTGCTGATAATCTTGTGTTTGATGCAGATGTTAAAAATACGGGTTATGCCACGCAAGATGTTACACTTCATGTTGTTTCAGGTTCTTACACTGGAAACAGTATTGCCACAACCATTCAACCGTTTTCAATTGGATACCCAGAAATTCCAACTGCAACGGGAATGACTGTTCCAACTGCATTAGGACCTGTTTCATTTGCGTTCAATGTCACATCGAATAACACCTTGACTTCGACTTCAGATGATGCTGGAACAATGGGAATGCAGATTACACCAACCATTATTGCAGCAGATGATTTTGATGGAACAGCCGAATCCGTATCGGGATCATTTACTTATTGGGGTGGACAAACAGGTAATACGGAGATTGGAAACCAATTTCAGGTGTTTGCTGACGCTAGTTTAACAGCGATTCAAGTAGGAATTTATCCTGTTGATTCGGCTAATCAAGCAACTTATCTTGACCGCGAAGTTGTAGCGGTGTTGTATGAATATGATGCAGATGGTAATGCACTCTATATGGATGAAACGACACCACATAATATTGTTGCTTCAGATTATGGACAATTGCTAACGTTCCAGTTTTCAAATGCCGCTGAGTTAATCGCAGGAACAGTTTATTTGGTTACAGCCAAAACATACATGGGAGCAGAAGTTCCAATTGCAATGGCTGGTTTATCCCCTGTTGGTCAAACAAGAGGATTTGATGGAACCAATTACTACTATCTCGGTGCGAATGATGCTTATCCAGGTTTAGGCGAAACACCTGTTGTTCGAATGGACTTTACAAATTACGCAGGAATTGAAGAATCGGATATTTTTACGAATGTATCTTGTTTTCCTAATCCATTCACGACAGCTACAACCATTCAATTTAATCTTCAAGGAGAAGAATTGGTTACTGTTTGTGTAACAGATCTTACAGGTCGAGAAGTTATGCGTGTTCCAGCAACAAATTGTAGTGAGGGTTCGCATACCATTTCCATCGATGGAAGTGAATTAACCGCAGGTGTATATCAGTATACAATCACAGCTGGAACGACTAGCGTTACGAAACGAATGGTGAAAAAGTAACAGGACTATTAACCTGAGTTCTGGATCTAAATTTAATGTCGAACTCAGGTTATTAACTTTTCAATAACTTTGGAAGTCTTGTCATTTGGCGGGACTTTTTATCTTTTAGCATGGAAGAATGGGGATTGGCAGGTTTATTTATTTCGAGTTTTTTAGCTGCGACGATTCTGCCATTTTCATCAGAAGCTGTTTTTTTGACCTTGTTGGGTTTGGGAGCAGAACCTGTTGCTTGTCTTATTATTGCTACGGTTGGCAATAGCCTCGGTGGATTGACCAATGTATTATTGGGCAGATACAGCAGAAGTTTTTTTGAACGAAAAGGAAGAACTTTAAGGGGTGCACAATTAATTCAAACGTATGGAGCGTGGATTGCATGGCTGTCTTGGGTTCCCTTTATTGGAGATCCATTACTCATAGCCGCAGGATTTTACCGGACTCCGTTTTGGCTCACAACCGTTTTTATGATTGCGGGAAAATGTATTCGCTATAGTGTTTTGTGGTATGTATTCTCACTGACACAATGAAGTCGGGTCTGCTGAAAACACAAAATCATTGAATATAAAGCATTTGGGTTCGATAATCTTCGTCAAGTGCACCATTTTTGATTGAAATAATAAAATAGGCATGCAACTGGCAATTTCAGACAGTCCATTTTTTTTGCTAGCCAGAAATAAAGCATCTATTGCGTTACAGCCAAATCGAAGTATTCATATACATCTTTTTTGACTGCGCCTAATAGCTACTTCATTTCTGACTATTTCAACAGACCCGACATAGCAATCTTACGCGCTTCTTGATCAACAGCTACATAATCTTCGTAGGTTGGTTTTGCAACAAATGCAGTTGTTTCCATCGTTGAAGCATTGATCCGTGCGAGATCTAAAAACCCAATTTGTTCGTTTAAAAAAGCAGCTACGGCAATTTCATTCGCGGCATTTAATGCACACGCTTTTGTTCCACCAAGATGCATCGCTTCGTAAGCCAAATCTAGGTTTCGGAAGGTACTTCGATCCACTTGTTCAAAAGTAAGATTGGGATAATCCAAGAAATTGAATCGTGGAAAGTTGGTCAAGAAACGTTCTGGATAAGTAAGCGCAAACTGAATGGGCAATTTCATATCAGGTAAACCCATTTGTGCTTTCATACTTCCATCAGTAAATTGTACCAAGGAATGCACAATCGATTGCGGGTGAACGATCACATCTATTTGTTCGGGTTTTAAGTTGAATAACCATTTGGCTTCAATCACTTCCAATCCTTTGTTCATCAAAGAAGCAGAATCAATGGTGATTTTCGCTCCCATTGTCCAATTGGGGTGTTTTAATGCTTGAGCTGGAATGACTTTTTCCAATTGTTGAGTTGTCCATCCACGGAAAGGTCCACCAGAAGCTGTGAGGTAAATTTTCTCCAATGGATTGTGAAATTCTCCTACCAAACATTGAAAAATGGCTGAATGCTCAGAATCTACAGGATAGATATTGATACCCTTTTCACGCGCACGTTGGGTTACTAATTCACCAGCAACAACCAGTGTTTCCTTATTCGCCAAAGCGATATCTTTTCCAGCATCGATAGCTGCTAAAGTCGGTTTTAGACCTGCGTATCCAACAAGAGCAGTCAATACAACGTGTACATCCTTAAATTCAACAACCTGACACAACGCCTCGTTTCCAGCAAAAACATGAATGTCTTCATCTTGCAAAGCCGTTTTCACTTTTTCAACCAATTGTTCATCGGCAATGACAACAGCATTTGGTTGAAACTGTTTCGCTTGTTGAATGAGTAAATCTGCATTCGATTGAGCAGTAATGACTTGTAAATCGAAATAGTCTGGGTAAGCAGCGATTACTTCCAACGCTTGTGTTCCAATAGAACCCGTAGAACCCAAAATTGCGACGCCTTTTTTTTGTTGCATGGTCAAAGTTAATCAGGAATGATCAAAGTACCACGAATTTATAGCAGCGAATTCTTTTGTAAAGTTGGTGTAACGTATTTTAGCCAATAGACTTATTTTAGTCAACTAATTACTTTTTTCATGAAAACACTTCTTCTTTTTCTCGTTATCCCATGTTTAACTTTTTCTCAATTTGACGAAAAAGATGAGCATTTACAGGCTTTATACAGTGCGCCGAGCCATTTATACCAACATTGGAACAACGTCATTTACTTTTATTCCAATTCAAGTACAGCGAAACTCAACAATGTTGAAAAAGTAATCCAATACAGGAAAACGAAGAAAGGGGTTAAAAAAGAAGTTGAAACCAAAACATTCAATGCTGAAGGTAGAATTATACAGCGTAAAAACAAGTATGAAGAAGTAACATTGAATTATACAGACACCTTACTTCTTGAAACGATTAATGTAAGAAAGAAAACAACTGAAAAAATCACCTATTCGTATGATGACCAAGATCGTATGATTGAAAGCAAAAAATATAGAAATAACAAATTGGTTTCGGCTTATCGTATTGCATATTTTAACGGACAAAAACGTTCATTAGTTGAATATACCGTTTACAAACGAAAAATAAATGTGTATCAATTAAAAACGGCTTATGATTCGTTGCTTGAAAAACCCATTTCAGCGATTTATACCAGCAATGGCAAAATAGAAAAAACGTGGGATTATTCGTGTGATGAAAAGGGAAAATTGGCAGCTACATCAAACGAAGCGTTGGTTAGTCAGTGTAATTTTCAACAAGAAAACAACGATGGTTCCTATAGCACCTTTTCACGTACCATCCGTGATGGAAAAAACTATTTGACTCAAATCGATTATTCAAAAGACTCACTTTTTTTGGGTTATTATCAGTTTTATAATGATCGTATTTTAATTGCAAAAACCAGCAAATTTGGTAGTCGTACGGAGTATGAGACGTATTCAGAAAAAGGAAAATTCAAATCAAAAACGATTTTTTTGAAAGATGAGCAGGGTAATGATTTAAGTACAACTTCTTATAATAAACGCAACAAAGTAATTTCATCTGTTTATGCTCAATACGATGCACACAACCTGATCACTGAATTGATTTTCAAGGATAATATGCAGCGGTTTTTCGAGTATTCTTTTTATTTGAATTGAGTGGATATTTGGCTGAAAAGTAGTTTGTAAGATTTAACCTAAAATGGTGTTATTTTTGTGCCATGAAATACAGAATGCTAACGGATGAGGAGCTTGAACATTTAGAAGGTGATTTAAAAGCCTTTTTGATTGTGAACGGAATTGAGGGTGACACTTGGAAAAAACTCAATGAATCTGAGCCTGAAAAAGCGATTGCACTAGTCGAATTGTTTTCGGATAATGTATTACAAATTGTGTATGAAAAATTAGAATTTCTTGAGTTCAGGAGTGAAGATTCATGCTTGGTTTTTCATCTATTACCAGAAGAAGTTCACTTAATTTCAGTGAGTCGAAAACCAGGATCATCCTGTAATCTTTCCACTGTTGAATCAATCCATGATGCGTTGGTCAGTCATTCATCAGCGTTAACATGGTTTAGAACCTCCAAAGGTTATGGTGATTCCCGCGAGCAAGAGATTCATCGATTATTAGAAAACGGAAGCGTGTTGTCGACTAAAGAGTTTTGGGAAGCATTGGAGCAGGGATTGTTGGGATGATTTAAGGAGTAGAAAAGTCCACGTAAAATTGCGAATTTACGTGGTTAATTGCCTTGTTATCTTCACCGTAAATTCGCAATTTTACGTGCCGATAACTCATTGGTAATGAGCGTTTTTGTGTTCCTGTTGATTCATCACTCAACCTCATCAATTCACACCACTTTTTTAAGATTTTCGCTTTATCCTAATGTTTCTGGAAGAATGCGATTACACGCTGAATTAATACCATTTCTTGACCCATTTTCAAGACCAATAGTATTAGGAATTCTCCACGTAAAATTGCGAATTTACGTGATTAATTGCCTTGTTATCTTCACGCGTAAATTCGCAATTTTACGTGCCTATAAGGCGCTATAGGTCAATAGTTTAATTGGCCAATGGTCTTTCACTCAACCTCATCAATCCCCACCACTTTTTTGAGATTTTCAATATACCCATAAGCTTCTGGAAGAATGCGATAATAATGTTGTTTTCCATAGAAAAAACCACCAATTAAACCTGCACTTGCAAGTTCTCGTAAATGTTGGTGAACAGTTGTTTCAGATAAGTGAGTCACTGTTGTAAGTGCTTTGTTTGAAACAGCATCTTCTTTCGTCAAATGCTGAAGAATAGCAACCCGAGCTGGGTGACCGACTGCTTTTGCGATACGCGCAAATGATTTTTGTGATGCAGAAAAGGGTTTGGTTTTACTAGCTCCCATACGTTTTTCTTATTTAAGTTAGTGAAAAATGTCACTTTGGAAACACGTGAATGAAAATTTTACACTCTTTTCATGCTTTTCTCTTTCTTCCTGTTCAAATGAATCACATTGAACAATCCAAACCACATCAGCATCGCTTTTGAATAACTATCTTTGCACCATGGATAGGATCGCAGCATTGGAAGAACGTTTTGGAGCACACCGCGTGCGTCGGATTCAAAATCCTGTTCACCCAGAACAATCATTGGTTTTTTTGTACTTAGAATTACAAGTTCCCGTTACAGTTCTCATGACAGATGGACTTTCTGATTATACCATGCCTGTTTCTGAAAAATGGAAAGGCCGTGAATTCAATGAAATCTATTTTTGTTTGCCAACCTATTGGGATTTGGAAGATTTTAAAAACCCAAACTTTAAATGGGTGTACGAATGGATTTTCCGTCTAGAAACCTTTGTAAAAGAAAAAGCAACCTGGTTTGGTCATGGACATACTATTCCTTGTGGAAATCCTCCCGCTCAGCTTTCGCCATTAATGAAACAAGAGTACCTTATTTTTCTTGATCCGATTTTCATGGAAGATGCCCTTCAACCTCTTGAATTGGATAAGAAAACCATTCATTTTCTCAGTATTGTCCCGATGTTTGGTGATGAATTGGATTATAAAATGGGAAAAGGAACTCACAAAATTTTAAAAAAATTCATTGCTCGTAAAGTTGATGAACGCTTAGATGATTACCGACCTTCAGTGTTGAGAAGCAGAATGCTGTTTTTCTAATTAAAATTAATTTTATTTAGTTTAAATTAATAAAATAAAAATTATTTTGTATCATTGCCCCGTGTTTTACAAATAATTTGTTTTTATGAAAAAAGTACTATTTACATTGCTTACCATCATGAGTTTAAGTGTTGGTTGCGAAAAAGAAATCATTCAACCTAAATCGAGTATTGCTGATGAACCAACCACAATTGAAAAAGCGCAAACAAAACGAAAATTGTATTGCAACTGGTTGGCTTCTGATGGAGTAACAATTATTGCTCATGGAACAAAGTGTGTAAGCGCAGGTGATGAATGTGGAAGAGGACCTTATTGCACCGCCACTCTTGGCAATAGTCAAAATCCAAAAAGTCTCGTTTTTCCTGATATGACATTGGATGAATTCATCTATTTAACCGAGACGCAAGAAGGGGTAAATTATCTATATTCAAGAGGTGTTCGAGATGTTGAAGTTGATGAGAAACAATAATTGCACACTTTTTATTGGATTAAGTCTTGTCGCTTTATTGATAGGATGTAGCGGATCTGTATCAAAACCTCCAGCATTAAAGTTGTTGGAGGTAAAGCGATCTGCTTGTCTTCGTATTCAAGCTGATGCATTACTAGATGGGATTGCAGAATACTACCAACCCATTGGAAGTGAACGCGTGTATTTTTTGAGTCCTGAACGGTTTACATTGCATCAATTAGATGTAAATAATGGTAAAATCAGGTTGGTTACCATTATTCCTAATCTTCCCTACTTCAATGCGTTTTCTGTCAATGAACGCAAACAAGAAGTCACTGTTTATACGGATGATTCGGTTGTCATTTATAATTGGACAGGCAAACACCTTGAAGCCTATTCTTACAATGGACTTTCGGATGAAGGCTATCTTGTAGCGATCAATCGACTCTTTTTACCGGTTACTAAAAATGGAAAACAGTACGTTCATTACTTTTCAAACGAGAAAAAATCATACAAGGATCCCCATTTTTTTCAAAAACCATTGGAAGCTGAATGGGATCCTACAACCAATAAAGTACAGTTAATTCCTCAAGTTTATCCGAGCAATTTTCAGCAATACTGTTATGGCTATAATTACTTGGCTGATCGGATAGAAATCGATGCGTTGACTCATGGGTATACGTTTCCGTATAACGATTCCATTTTTTTCTGTAACATCAAAACGGGAAAGCGATCGTCGAAGTTTTTTGGATCCTACGCGGGGAAAAAATTCAAACACATTCGTTACGACGAAATTCCAACGCTGCATGAAAGTGTATTCGATCAATTGGTTGCGGAGAATCCCTATTATATGTTCACACGTAATTTCCCATTGGCAGGATATTATACGCGTTTGTTATTGTTTCAGCCAACAGAAAAAAACCCAAAAGTGCAACAACACCTGGTTATATTCGATCGGGAGTTTAATTACGTACTCGAAACCAAACCACCATTTAATCCCAATGTTTTGGTCGATTCGAAAAAAGGGTTACTTTCAATGGAATATTCACTCAAAGATCATGTACTCATTCTAGATCGACTTTCATGGTAAAACAGTACTTTTTCTTGGCATTCTTTCTAGGTTTATTAGCGTGTACAAATCGTCAGGAACCTCTTGAGAAAAACGGTTTTGATACGCAGCGTTTCCAATTGACAAACTACACAGAACGGATTCAAACATTTCTTCATTCCAGACCAGAAACCAACCAATTTTCCCGCTACCAAGCACTGTTTGCAACGACGGAAGATTGTTCTGCTTGTACAAGAGGAACTTTTGAGCAATTGCTACCCTTTTTGGAGCACACGCAATTGACCACATTTATTTACATCAATGATTCGTCGCTCAGGCAGTCGTTTCAGAATCCGAAGATTCAATTTGTGCAGTTACCTCAGAAGGTGTTTACAGATCAAGGTCTTTTCCATGGAAGCATCTATTTATATACTGTTCAACGAGATTCCATCAGTAGCACAGGGATTTTTTTGAAACAAATAGATTCGTTGAATCGGATCAATACGTTTAAGAACTGAGGTTGATTCATGCTTATTATTTCATCAAAAGACAATTCTAGATCTCTTATTATAATAGGAAATTTAAACACCCAAGGAATAGAGTAAACCTTTCGGTAAGATCTCGGGTTTTTTCTAATTGATTAATCTATAACCCTCCAAAAAACGCAACCGCACTTTCTACTTCTTTTTTCGCATTTCCGATCCAAACATGCTCATCGTAAATGATGAACGGGCGTTTCAAAAAAGTATATTCTTCCAACATGTATTTGCGGTAGTCGGCTTCTGTAAGGGTCATTTCGTGTAATCCCATTGCACGGTATTTTAAGGCTCTTTTGGAAAACAAAGCTTCATAAGAACCAACTTTTTCCTTTATCCAATCAAGTGTTGTTGCATCAATGTTGGTTTGTTTGATGTCAATTAATTCTACATCATCTTTTGGATTTACTCGTTTGATAATTCCTTGACAAGTACTGCAGCTGCTTAAATGATAAATGCGTTTCATGGTCTGTTTTTTTTCAATAATACGAATGATTCGTCTTTTATAACAACTTTCCATGCAGAACTGTTCAGTAGACTATCTTTTTTATGTGAAAATAATGCAGCCGTAAGCGGATAGGGGTTGTCAATTGGAGATAATACAATATAGGTTGCGTTTCGAATAATGGGAAATTGATACACGGATTCACGCAGCGCTAAATGAGAAACAAATGCAGATTGCGCACTCACAACGGCATTTTCAGGAATCTGATTTAGAACAGTATACGCATCATGAATGGAAAACTCTCGACTATAATGCGCCGCTTTGTATACACGCACACGTGCTTTTTCTGAATACGCAATGGTGTTATCCATAACGCGAATGGCGCAGATCAAGGAGCAAACAATCGCTAAATAAGTCGCTGTTTTGATCCAACGTTTATTTTGGAATGTTTTGATCGCTTCAAATGTTCCTATCGTTAAAAGTGGCGCAAATTCTATGGCGTAATGTTGATTGATTCCCCACATGGAACTGTTGTCATGAAAAAGTTTCTGTGCAAAAATGGGAATCAGCATGAACAGGTAAATGGGTTTTCGCAGCAAACAAAAAACACTGCAAATGCCAATCACAATCCAGAATTCAGCTTTCACAAAATCATTTTCTGGGAAAACGGTGTGGTTCACAAATAAGATGCGACAACTATCTATCGGATGCGAAAGCAATTGAATCAACGCTTCACCCGCCCCAGTTCCTAAAACCGAATAATGAAAATGTGGATAGTGACCAGAATTAGATAAAGCGGGCATGATCATTCCTGTGACTACCACAAAATAGAGCATTGAACAACCGGCAATTCCGAGTGCGAAATAACGCAATTGTTTGTTTTTGAAATGAAGATAAGCCAAGCCAAAACCAATAAAAATCATCCAAAGTGATAGGTTTTCTTTGGCAATAAGAATAACGATGGTCAAGAAAACAATGCGTTTTAGCTGACCTTTCGCGAATGCCAGAAGTAACCACGGAACGAGCATAGTAGCAACAACATTGCTGTGATAATCGAACGAAAAAGCCGCAAAAATGCCAAAGAAAAGCAAGAAATAAATAAGTGCAAATCGTTTCTGATTGGTAGATGGAGAAGTGAATTCAAAGTAGCGATAAATTCCTGTTGCACCTGCGAGAACAGCAATCAATTGAACCATCAATAATGTATAGGTTCCGAATACATACACCAATGGTGAAATGATTGGCAAATACAAATCAAAATGATCTGCCAGTAAATTTTCTGGAACTTCCTTAAACGTTGAGCTGTCATTCAATTGAAAATGGGCGTAATCGTACAAAGCATTGGTATACGCACCTAAATCGAGGGTGTACGTTCGAAAACAGTAATGATTAACGAAAGAAATCAATCCATATACACCAGCGGCGATAAGTAGTGTGATCCATAAAAACGATTCCTTTCGAATCCGCGTAATCAATCGCTTAAACACACTTATCGGTTCTGCATGTATTCTTCGTTGCGTTTACGATCGGCATCTGAACCCGTGTTGCAACCTTTGGTTTTTTTGGTGAAATGATGAATCCATTTTACCTGGAAATGTACCGGCCAGTAGTTGCTAGAATACCATTGAATGGTTGGTTTTAAACGGTTCGCTTCATAAATACCAATTGCTGGCGCATAGAATCCAAAGATCATGTATTCACCTCGTTTGATTTTGTATTGAAAACCTAGGTGTACATGAAATTGTGTAAGGAAATTCTTTTGAAAAGTTTGTTCAGCAATCACTGCTGAAGGATAATCTTTTGAACCTTCCATAACCATGTAGTTGAAATTCAAACCCATTCCAGTTTCCAAGTGCCATTTATCACTCAGTTTGGTGAAACGATCAATTGTTACACGTCCGTAGAGGTAACCATTGTAAAACTTTCCTTTTTCTTCCGTTGTTGAAACCACATTCCCCAATACATCGAGGTAATTCGTTGTGATTTTTTCTTTACCACCAATGTAATCGAATCCTAAACCCCAATCCAAGCGGTGAAATAAGTTCTGACCAATCCATTTGATTTCTCCTTTATCGCCACGCATTTTGTAAATAGCACCCAACACACGTGATGGTTTGAAACGGTAATGTGCCATTCCAGCATCGATGAAACCGCCAATTCTACCTGAAGGATCAACCGTGTAATTGATTGGTCGATTGAGTACATCAACTGCATCAACGGTGGGATTATTTAATCGTGTTACTGTGTAATTTGGACCAAACGAGAGTTGGAAACCAGATTTTGTAATTTCCCGATAATCTTCTGCACCACCAAAAAAATCGCTGCGTTTCTTTTTGGGTTTTGCAGATTTTTGAGCACTGATTGTTTCAGTTAAAAAGAGGGAAAGTAGTACACATGTAAGTAAACGAATCATAATCAGCCTTTTTGTAAATATCCGAATAGTTGCGTTTAGTTACACGCAATGTGCCAACATTTTTTCCATAACGAATGGTTCATTCCACTTTTCATGGATTCCTTCTAGCTCCATAATTCGATCCATGATTGCTTGCTGGCGTGCATCATTCTTCAAAGTATCACTGTATCTGATATGACTAAACGTAACTTGAGAATACAACGGCAACCATTTATCTGGATGAAGATTGGTGAATTTCGCTTCAATTTTTTTACGCAATAAAAAGTCTGGATCAGCAGTAAGATCACGCATTTCAACATAATTCATGAGTGCTAAATCCAAAATTGCATTGCCATCAGGAACGCGTTGCTCCGAAAAACGTCCCAATAAACCATCCCAATTTCCGTTCGCAGCGTTGTACATTTCATCAAAAACGGTACAATCTTCAAATCCACAATTCATTCCTTGTCCATAGAACGGAACAATGGCGTGAGCGGCATCACCCAACAACAATACTTTATCCTCATAATTCCAAGGTGTACAACGCACCATGATGAGTGAAGAAGTTGGGTTGTCAAAATAATCGTCCAACAACGTTGGCATCAATGGAACAGCATCTGGAAAAGTCAACTGAAAGAAATCGCTTACTTGTTCGCGTGTTTTAAGCGTATCAAATGACGTTTCTCCTTTCATCGGGAAGAACAATGTACATGTAAAACTGCCATCCAAATTCGCTAAAGCAATCATCATGAATTCGCCACGTGGCCAGATATGTAAGCAGTTTTTGTCCAATTTATGCGAACCATCCTCATTGGCTGGAATCACCAATTCTTTGTATCCGTGATCGAGGTATTTTTGAGAATAATCAAACAAAATGGATTTCTGCATGCGCATACGAACTGCTGAAAATGCTCCATCTGTTGCAAAAATGCTATCGAAGGTATGGTTTTCAGTCGTTTTTTCTTTTGTATTGTTGAATGTAAGTGTGTTGGTTGATAATTCAAGATCTTGGCATTTACGATCAAAGTAGTACTGAATGTTGGGGTAATTATCTGCCAAATTCATCAGTTTTTGGTTCAATCCACCACGAGAAACAGAATAAATAGCTTGATCTTCTTTTCCGTAAGGTTGGTATGAAAGCGTTCCGTCCAAAGCGTGCATACAACGTTTGTACATTGGAATGGAAATAGCACGAATATCTTCTGCAATTCCAGCCAATTCTAAGGCTTTCCAGCCACGATCAGACAAAGCAAGGTTGATGGATTTACCACTAATCAATTTCGCTTTTCTTAAATCTTGTCGACGTTCAAAAACCGAAACTTGATGACCTTTTTGGGCCAATAAAATGGCTTGTAAACTTCCTACGAGACCTGCTCCAACTACTGCAATGTTTTTCATGATAACTATTTTATTTTAATCTTTTCCTTGTGTACTTTGTGTCTTTATTTTACCGCCTCTGTGACTGGTGAAAGCTCCGAACCACATAGTCAACATAAGGAAACATCGTTTTTAAGATTACCTTATTTTCTAAAGACCTTATTGTAAATCCCTCACCCAACAATCGCCTCTTCTAAGTATTTCCCGAGGTAATACACATCTTCAAACGAATTGTACAGGGCTACAGGCGCCACACGAATCACATTTGGTTCGCGCCAATCGGCGACAACACCTTGCGCACTCAATGCATCAAAGAGTGCTTTTCCTTTTCCATGAACTAAAATGGACAATTGTGCGCCTCTTCTGTGTTGTTCTCGGGGTGTAATGATTTCAAAACGGCATTGTTCACTGTATTTAACCGAAAGTTCATCAACTATAAATTCTAAGAAAGCTGTGAGCTGATCACTTTTTGCTTTTAAGTTATGCATACCCACCTCATCGAAAATTTCCAAGGAAGCTAAATGTGCAGCCATACTAATTACAGGTGCGTTACTCAATTGCCAGCCTTCTGCACCTTCCATCGGTTTGAATCCCGGTTCCATTTGAAAGCGTGTGCTTTTATCATAACCCCACCAACCTGCAAAACGCGGTAAATCTGGTCGATTCGCAAAACGTTCGTTCACAAACATTCCTGAAACTCCGCCAGGACCTGAATTCAAGTATTTATAGGAACACCAAGCTGCAAAATCAACATCCCAATCGTGTAACTGAACGGGAATATTACCAGCAGCGTGTGCTAAATCAAATCCAACCATTGCTCCAACTGCATGACCTGCTTTCGTTATAGCTGGCATGTCCAATAATTGTCCCGTGTAGTAATTGACACCTCCGAATAAAATAACAGCTAACGAATCGCCCAATTCAGCAATCTTTGCTAAAATATCTTCGTCACGGAGCACATGTTCGCCTTCGCGCGGAGCAAGCGCAACTAAATCTGTATCTGGATTTAAACCATGAAAACGCACTTGTGATTCCAAGGCATATAAATCACTTGGAAATGCTTTTGCTTCGCACAGAATCTTGGTACGTGTTCCTTTTGGCTGGTAAAATGAAACCAGTAATAAATGTAAATTGGTTGTCAAAGAGTGTGTTACGACTACTTCTTTTGGCAAAGCACCGACTACACGAGCCGCTTTTTCAGTTAAAAACTCATGGTAGGAAAACCAAGGGTTTTTCCCATGAAAATGACCTTCAACACCCCATTTTGCCCAGTCGTCTAATTCCTGATCAACATAGGTTCTAACCGTTTTAGGCTGTAAACCAAGCGAATTTCCCGTGAAATAGCGCACTGATTTTTCATGAAATGTTGGAATATAAAAGCGGTCGCGGTAAGATTTTAATGGATCATTTGCATCAAGTTGTTGAGCAAAGGCTAAGGTATTTTCAAAATGGCTCATACAGGCTGCCTATTTAAGAGTATAAATTAAAAATCTGGTGGTCAAAGATAATCGATTCTTTGTGGTTGAAATACGACTTTCGTCATCTTCTGACCCTTTATATACAATTCAGGTGTTCTAAAACCAACAATGAGCAATCTCTGAAAATGATCAGAACATCGCCCATTGAAGTTTGCATTGGAGAATACGTTAATAATCGATAAACAATTTGCTACTGATTTAGTTCAATTAATAATTCATCAAACCACAATTTAGAATGATCACATGATCTTTGTCAGTAATTGATTTGGGATTAATTGTAATTTTGTAGTCTATAAATTTCTAATAGTATTTCGATGGAAACCCAGCAAAAAATCAACCGAGCAACTTCAGCAGCCTTGTATGAAACAGCGAAAAAGTACTTTCCTGGTGGTGTGAATTCACCCGTTCGCGCATTTAAATCGGTTGATGGAACACCATTGTTTATTAAAAAAGGAGACGGCGCCTATATTTGGGACGAAGACGACAATGAATTCATTGATTTTTGTTGTAGTTGGGGTCCGCTTATTTTAGGGCACAACCATCCAGATGTGTATGCAAAAATTGTTGCGACGTTGGGCAATGGGGCTAGTTTTGGTGCGCCAACCCGATTGGAAAATGAATTAGCGGAACTGATTCTTTCTAAAAATACATTCATTGATAAATTGCGCTTTACGAGTTCAGGTACAGAAGCGGTGATGTCGGCGATTCGTTTGGCACGCGGTTATACAGGAAGAAATAAGATTGTAAAATTTGAAGGTTGTTATCACGGTCACAGCGATGCTTTATTAGTAAAAGCTGGTTCTGGTTTAGTGACGTTTGGCAATTCTTCTAGCGCAGGTGTTCCTGAAGCATTCGTGAATGAAACATTGGTGTTACCGCTGAACAATAAAGTAGCTGTAGAACAGTGTTTCGCTGAATTCAAGGATCAAATTGCGTGTGTCATTATCGAACCAATTCCTGCCAATAACGGCTTGTTGTTGCAAGAAGAAGGGTTTTTGACTTTCCTACGCGAAATGTGTACAGCAAATGGTGCGTTGTTGTTCTTCGATGAAGTGATTTCTGGATTCCGTGTTGCTTTTGGCGGAGCAACAGAATTGTATGGTGTTGAACCAGATATCGTTTCTTATGGAAAAATTATTGGTGGTGGATTGCCCGTTGGAGCGTATGGAGCCAAAAAGGAAATCATGGCGCAAATTTCACCCGATGGACCCGTTTACCAAGCAGGAACGCTTTCTGGAAATCCAGTTGCGATGTCAGCAGGAATTGCTCAATTGACTGAATTGATGAAACCTGGTTTCTACGAAGATCAAGAACGACGTACCTTGTTGTTTGTCGATAAAATAAACAAACATGCTGCTGAAAAAGGGTATCATTTTGAATTGGTAACCATTGGTTCAATTTACTGGATTTCATTTGACAATTCGAAACGGATTCGCAAATCGGAGGAGATCAATCCAGATATGACTGGTTTCAAACACTTGCACCATGCCTTATTGGAACGCGGCGTTTATTTAGGTCCAAGTGGATACGAAGTTGGTTTTATCTCTTCTGCACATACGGATGCTATTTTGGAAGTGGCTTCCGACCGATTTATTGATGCGCTGGATGCGATCATGCAGTAATTCGTGATGAAAGCATTCGCAAACGGAACGCTCTTTTACCTCGCTAATAACGGAGAATTTGATCTATACAAAGTCATTCATTTAGGTGATGAACAATCGGTTTATGTTCGCGCTTATTGGTCTACAGATGTGGTGCCAACAGCAGAAAATTGGAAACAATTTGACATACGAACGACGTGTGAAGCGATGCAGCAAAGTCAACTCGAACAAGCTGTTGCATTCACGTATGAAACGGTGAATTCCGAAGATGAATTGGCACTTTCTGAATTTCTACGGATCCAACAAGGAATAAAAAGTCGATCTGATAATTTGACAACCATTTTGGAAAAGGCGGATCAATTGTTAGAAAATGAAGCGTTTGATTTAGCGATTCACGCTTACACGGAGGCTGCAAGTTATTCCAAGTACACTTCCACAATTTTTGATAAACGTGGTTATTGTTTGTTGAAAGTTGGTCGTTTTTCGGAGGCGATTGCCGATTTGGAGCATTCATTGACACTTGTGCCGAACAATACAGAGACAGTTCTTCATTGTTCGATGGCGTATGCAGCGATTGGCGAAACGGAAAAAGCGAAGGAGTTATTGGAAGGTCGAGAATAATTTATTGAAATAGCACTTATTCAACTTTTAATGCGCTGTAAATGAGTGGTGTACATTCAGTAATCCCGCAATATTACGGAACAAATTATAGTTTAACTAAAATCCATTATTTCGTAACCACATTCCGATAGCTATCGGAATTCGGTGTCGAAAAAACAGTCAACTATTTCCAATTCTTACGAATCCGTTTTGGTAGTTTCTTGCGCAGTTTTTTCATGACATTTTCACGTGAACTTGCTCCACCAATTTTTAATAAATCTTTTCCAACAAGCACACCATTTCTGTAGAAGTGAAATTCAAGTGTAACAGAAACAATTTCTTCCTTGTACAAAGAAAACAGGTTCGCCGCAGCCAAATCTTCAGCTAAAGACAATTGTGTTTCACTTGGTTTAAATCGGCGATCATAACCACGAATGGAAACAAGCATGAGTGTATTGATTCCTTTGTTAGCCAACAATTGTGTGAGTGAATCCGTCATTAACACTTGCGGATCGCCACCTTGTTTTAGAACATTAAGCGATACAGCGTTCTTGATGTTATTAGCAGCAAGCATTTCAGAAATCGCAACTTCCAATGAATAGCGGTCTTCCTGATTGTCCATGTGACTTACAACAAGAGCATTTGTCAGTTTGAGCGTGTCAGTTTGTGTCCATGAAAATGAACTAATCAAGGCAACACTTACTAAAATCAATACTTGTTTCATACGCTAAAAAATTTCACTTGCGATCCGTTTAACGGTATCAGAAGTAGACATGGTATAATAATGAATGCACGGAACTTTCGCCGCTTTTAATTCTTTGGATTGAGCAATTCCCCATTCAATACCAATTTGATTGACTTCTGCACTGGATTTACATTTCATCAACTCTTTGCTCAATTCCTCTGGAAAATCAATGTGGAATACTTTGGGCAAAAAGGCAATGTGGTTCATTGTTTTAATCGGTTTTAATCCCGGAATAATTGGAACGTTAATTCCAGCAGCACGGCAAGCATCAACGAATTCGAAGTACTTTTTATTGTCGAAGAACATTTGTGTCACCACATATTCTGCACCCGCATCTACTTTTGCTTTGAGGTAATGCAAATCGGTCGACAAGTTCATTGCTTCAAAGTGTTTTTCAGGATAACCAGCTGTACCCATACAAAAGTTCGTTGGGGCAAGTTGAACATCGTCTACAAAATAACGACCGTTGTTCATTTCGTCAATTTGTTGAATCAATTCCACTGCATAGCGGTGACCTTCTGGATGAGGTTTGAACGCCGATTCAGTTTTGATGGAATCACCGCGCAAAGCCAATACATTATCGATTCCCAAAAAGTGAAGATCGATGAGTGCATTTTCTGTGTCCTCTTTGGAGAATCCACCACAAATCAAATGTGGAACAGCATCTACATGGAATTTATTCATGATTGCGGCACAAATTCCAACTGTACCTGGACGCTTCCGAATAGCTATTTTTTCAAGCAAGCCATTTTCGCGTTCCTTGTAAATAAACTCCTCCCGATGGTAGGTAACATTGATGAATTTGGGCTTGAATTCCATGAGTGGATCAATACCATCATAAATAGATTGAATATTTGCACCTTTTAATGGTGGCAAAATTTCAAATGAAAATAGCGTGTCTTTCGCCTCTTTAATGTGTTCGATAACTTTCATGTCGCTTGACCTTAAGTTCTTTTAGGAGGACAAAGATAACGGAATAAAACCGATGGACTCTTGAAACGAAAAATTTTCACTTCCCCTAAATTATGTTAAAAGCAAGGATTGACAAAATATCACTGGAAAACCTACGTTATCTTTGTAACACTAATTGATTAAATCAGCTTTCAAACTTTGGCGCGAAATTTGATTTATTCCAATTAGAGGTTAGTTTTCATAAGTAGTAGTAGTTTAGGTTGGAACAAGAGAGAGACGCCCGTTTCTCTCTTGTTGATTTATAGCAATTCTAACTAACACTCAAAACTTACAAACTCATCTTCATTCCTCTTTTCTTGAAGCTTGGTCTGCTCTTCTGAGATTATCGGGCAGTTTGTATGTACTCGTGAATTGTTGAATTAAGGCAATGGCAGTTTCCAATGAAATACGATTTCCAGGACTGATAAATACTGGATTGATAGCGGTTTGCAAACGAATGGCCACTCCAACGGGCTGTTCATCGAGGTAAAATACGTGTTGTGCATATTGCTCTTTGGCAAGTACTGATCGGTCAAAAGACAACAAATTTTTCTTGGCAATTCCAATCGTTGGCAAACCAGTTAGTGCCCCTACATAACACGCTAAACCAAAACTTCTGGGGTGCGCCAAACCGTGTCCATCTACAATAATTAAGTTGGGATTGGGGTGTTTTTCCGACAATTGCTGTAACGCAGCCAATACGACAGGACCTTCGTAAAATGAAAAATAACCAGGAATGTATTCATTTCCAGTTGAAGGAACGTGTACAATTTCGCTCGCTAAAACTTGATCTGGATAAATCACGATATCGATTCCCACTTGCGCTTGCTGATTATCCAAATACCGCACATCAATCGTGTAGATGCGATCACCAACTGCTGGAATGTAATTGGAATCAACAAAATTCAATTGTTGTTTTAACTGCGCTTGCTGTGCGTCTAATTCCGGATTGGCAAATCGATCTTCAAAAGCTGGATTCATGGATGGAAGATAGAAAAAGTGATTGGAATAGGGTTTTAAAATGAATTGTTGAATGATATAATCAGCCTGAGAAGTGGTTATAAAATTAAAATTATAGCCGAAAACTTTTTAACGATCATATTTTTTATAATGGTCAATTTGATCTTCAATAAACTCACTAAATGTATCGGTAACAGTTCTATGCCAATTGTCTAGATAACCTTTGTTTTCCATTTCGCAGATGTAAACTTTTGGGTTTTCATCACCGTTTAAAAAGAAATAAATAAGCGCTCCTTCTTCTTCAGCAATTACCCAATAATTTCCATCAAGCTCAATGTTGTATTTGACTAGCCATTCTTTCGCTAAATAATTTACTTTTTTTCGAATAATCCAATCTTTAAATCCTAGAAGGGAATACGGGCTAAATTGTTCACCAGCGATCAATAAAAACTCTCGATAAGCTTGAGGAAAAACGATGTTGAATTCTTGCTCAACAATGGCAATGTCTTGTTCTTTCGTTCCAAGGCAATTCTGGTGTTTTTTAGCCCAATGTTCTAATTTGGTTTGGTATTGCATATGCTATTTTCCTTTAAAGCAATTGTTTTCAAATTTAAAGTTCCTTGAGAAAGATGTGTTGTAATATAAACGAAAAAACCACCCCGAGAGGTGGCATAATTCAATCTCAAATGACACCCAATTCTTTTTCAAACAATTCCATTTCCCAAGTAGGATAATTTTCAATACCTGGCTCTACTTCATTGAGCATCTTGCGTAAGATTTTAGCGTATTTCTTGTAGTTTTCATTTTCATAATAGGGGCCATGTTTTTCAGGGAATTCAATAGTATAATAATAATGTGCCATTGTGTATTTACATTCTATAAATTTTTTCAATGATTTATTTACAATTGCAATATTATCAGTTTTGGTATTTGTATCATATCGTATTATTTGTTCATTATTGTTAAGATCAATGCAATACTTAATTCCAAATACTGAGTTTTTTATAAAGCCGATTTCAATTATTCCAGGTTTAAATAGCGTTAACTTTCCCGTAGAAATAAGATCTGGATATGATCCCCCGGAACTCGGAAGTCCCAAGGTTTTTAATATTTCTCGAGTTTCAGAAGATAATTGAGGAAAATCAGCCGTATTGGTTATTTTCACAAAATGGTCGGTACTTAAAAATTCCACCATTTCTTTTAGCGTTTTGCTCATCGTTAGTCGTTTAATAGTGTTTTTTCCAAAACAGCAGTTTCTAAGTTAAACGAAAAAACCACCCCGAAAGGTGGCGTAATTCAATCTCAAATGACACCCAATTCTTTTTCAAACAATTCCATTTCCCAAGTAGGATAATTTTCAATACCTGGCTCTACTTCATTGAGCATCTTGCGTAAGATTTTAGCGTATTTCTTGTAGTTTTCATTTTCGTAATAGGGGCCATGTATTTTTGGAAATTCTATTTCCTTATAATAACGAGCCATTGTGTATTTGCATTCTATAAATTTTTTCAATGAACTATTGACAACTGTTGTTTCATTTGAAAAGGGATTATAATATATAATTCGTTCATCATTTGAAATATCAATATAATATTTTGGTATTGGGTCGACATTTGGGAAAATTCCTATTTCTATCAAATTAGAGCTATTTAGAAATAATTTTCCAATAGAAACGATATTTGGATAACTTCCTCTTTCAATACTAGGCAATCCATAAGTTTTTAAAATTTCCTTTGTTTCAGAAGATATTTGTGGAAACTCCGCTGTATTAGTTATTTTTATAAAATGATCGGTACTTAAAAATTCCACCATTTCTTTTAGTGTTTTGCTCATCGTTAGTCGTTTAATAGTGTTTTTAATATTGCTTTTCTGTCTTTAATCGCTTGCCCCATGAATTTTGGGATGGGTGGATATTTAAACGAATAAGATACCTTTGCACTTGGAAATGCTTTCAAAATTTGTGCTTTACACAAATGTTTTGAATGCATACAAGGTTCTAATTCACTGTAAATCTGCCGTACAGTACTTATTTTCTCTTCTTTTAACCATTGCAGAGCTATTTCTTCAGCATGAGGTTTGTTTGTAAACCCAAGAGCTATCCATTCTTCTTCTTTTTCTAGTGTTGTAAATGCCCTTGTCTCCAGTATTCCCTTTTTTCTAGAAAACTCAACAACTGCGATATTGCCTGGGTGATCTACACGACTTAGGGTGTTTCTGAAGTTTAAAGCGAAGTTACTAAGTTTTGATTTACCAAATTGAACTATTCCTTCAGCATTAGTAAACACCTTTAAAGTAGCGACTAATTCATTACCTCTTAGGCTTATAATTCCCTCTAAGGCCTTTCGCAAACGCTTAGCACTACCGTATGCAATCATCTCCCCCTCATAAAAGACGGCCATACCTTGTCGTGTAACACCCCCAGAAACCTTTTCTTCTACTTTTAAGAAAACAACCCCCGCCTTATGTAATTCAGTGATATGACTAGATTTAAACAGAAAGCGTGATCCTTTAACAACCTCTTCTGTTGTAACTAAAATGCTCATTGTCCCTCTAGTAAAATTGACAATATTCACCTCTAAAATAATCTTCATCAAACTGGCACGCAAGAAGTTTATTGTAGCCACATTTTTAGCTAACCTCAATAAGGTAGCTCCAGTTCTAAACGCTGTATTTATTAATAATAGAGGCGCTACTGCAACCCCTCCAGCAACCATTATTACATTCCATGTTTCAAGAAAAGTCCGTCCCCATTCTGTTTGCATCAACGCATCTGAAGCAATGGTAATCAAGATGTCTGCTGCAGCAACCCCAATTTCTAGCGCAGCTAGCAAATACAAAGAAGTCCCTAACGTAAACACGCCCATAATGATCGCCAATACATCAGCGCCGATTCTGAGATAAAACATGATGTCTTTCCATTCCTTTTCATCGGCTAAATATTTGAGAAAAATTGCAGGAACCCATACAGGAGTTTTATCTTCACTATCCATATCAATGAGCATAACTAGATCCATAGGGTCGTAATAATGTCCATTGGTAAGGGGCATTTCGTCAGTTGTATAATGTAACGGGTAAAGGTTAATGGCATCTTCGAACCAAGTTGAAGGTCTTTCCCAGGTTTTATATTGTTTTAAGAATATTTTGTTAGGAAAGAAATCATTTGAAGCCTTAACATTACTATCTTGGAAGTAATGCTTCCCTATTTTATATACATGATGAATTTTATTAAATTCTTTGGATCCGTGTATGATCGTTAATGCGTACAGTAAATTCGCAAATAAGGATTTATTGGTTTGAGTAACTCCATTTATAGTTGACTCTGCATCCATATTAAAATATAAATCCTTGATTAATCTTGGGTGGTTAATACATATTGCAACTAAAAAATCTGTATTTGAATAACACATTAATTGAAGTAATCGAATTAGTGTTCCACCGGAATCTGAAAACCAAGAATTCTCTTCAGATGATTTTAGAAGATAGAGGTGTTCTAGTAATACTGTTTTATCTAGTAATACTGATAAATCAAGTAATGCACAATCTGGTATGCTGCTGTATAAAAAGGCGAGGGTATTTGCAGATTTTGTTTTGTTCAGCGCTTTTAATAGTTCATCTACAATTTCTTGTCTAATGTGATCAGCTTGAAGTGTTCCATTTAAATGTTTGTATAGTTGGTAAAAATCTTCCAGATTATTTGTGCGCAAAATAATTGCCTTATACTTATCACTAATTGTGAAGTCATTCGGATCTTCTGTAATGTCATAGGAAATTTGTTTATCATTCGTATTCTTATAATATACATTATAAGTTCCTTCCGCTCGACTGGTATTTTCATCAATGATAATACTATAACCACTATGCTGAGAAACATAGTCAATACGTTTATTAAGTAAGGTATTAAACTGTACAACAATTCGTTTTTTATCTTCGTTCAAAAAAGAGAAAGCAGTATTTCCAGTGAGAATTAACTTTTCTGGCGGATTCATTGCCGATTGTAAATAAGACTCTAAGTTAGAAACATAGGATTTGTAATTAAAAAGAGAAGTTGCATTCTTTTCTGAACTTATAATATAATCTTCCAATTTAATAAAATCAACATACTCTTCATGAGCCAACCCATAAAAATCTTCCGTATACGGCCCTGTATCTCTTGGTGGAGGCGAAAATGGTGTTCCAGCCCGCATTTCCTCCCATACGTCTCTGGATGTGTTATCAAATTCCATGATTCTTCTTTTTTATGTGATTAAATAACAGGACCGCTCGCCTGAACAAGCGATCCTGTTTGGTGGTTAGGTAATCTTAGGTTTAAACAACTGGCGTTTCTGGTGTATTACCAGAAATAAACACTTCCAAACCTTCGAGCGGATTTACCTCTGGTTGCACGATGGTTTCTACTGGTGGATTATCCTCATCACAGTAGCACGGCAATCCTTCGGTATTCAACGCAATTGTTTTTGCTTGAATCACGGTTAACGAAGACGGAACACGGGTTTCCCAGCTTTCATCTAATGTGTACTCTGGATCATCCAATTCATTCATGATCGACATGTAAAGATCATCTCCAATAATAGGAGCGGCACTTCCGTTCCAGATTTGACCAGTTTCCATGTAGAACATCACTGCTTCTTCAAATCCTGGGCGCACGGAAACGGTTGTGCGTGCCATACCTGATTGCAAGAATGCGCGGAACAAGGCGTCATCATTGTCGAGCGTGTAAAGTGCATTCCATTTTGCACGACCGGCCCAATAGAACGGATAAAACGTGTAATCCATGATATTCCACTCAAATGCTTGCTCGAAGAATTTCACAATGGAAGCATAACGGTCCATCGTTGCATTGAGCTGAACGTGAGTTGTGTTCATGGTTTCACCTGTAATGAAGGATTTCCCCATGTTCGTATGTCCAATCAAATAGGCGATGCAGTTTTTCTTCAAAACCGTATGTTCAATGCGACGGAAATACGCTGGATTATCAGCAAGTAATTGTGCTTTTTGAATTCCCAATTCGGCTACTGCATCTTTGTAATCTTGCAAACGGTTTTCGTATGCTTCAATGATGGTATTGAAGGTGTCCAATTGCCATTCAGCAAAGTGAGAAGGACGACGAATTAACTGTAATTCAACGGAAACGAGTCCGCCATCGAGTCCAGTAAATTGTACGGTGATTGGCACCACATCTGTGAATTTATCCAACTCGCGGGAAGAAGTGTCTTCTGCATGAAGGAAATTTTGGTTAACTCCATTCCAATAAACATTAGCAACTCCTGCAACCGAAACGTAGTAACGCTCCCAATTCGAGTTGTCACCATTTCCAAGTGTATTGATGTAAATGCGGTTGATTCCGTATCCTTCTGGCAATTGAAGTTGCTCATTCACCACTTTGGATTCATGCCATGGACTTCCATCTTGTGGACGAATCACCGATTTACCAATGACTTTGGTCATCTCAGGTGGTGGAAGAACATTTGCCCCATAAGCAGCAGCCCATTGCTGGTAATTGTCTTCGTTTACCAATGCAGCATGCGTCATAGGTGTTAATTGTCCGAATTGTTCCAATCGCGGATCCAATGGTTTGCGCACAGGTGTTTCAGAACCAGAAGCACTCACCGCCATTTTCGCCATCGTATGGAAAGACGCAGGCTCTGGAATCATAAATTCGTATTGTAAACGCGCTCCGTAATTGTGAATTTGGTTTTTATAGACCTTATCCACCCAACGGTAGACCCCTGAAATGTGTTCAGCACCTTGACGGTTATCAAACCCATGACGGTTTTGTTCTTCGAATTCTTCAATGATTTTGTTGACCCGTTCTTCACTCACTTTTGTCAACACACGGTCAAGTGCTTTTTCAGTGATTTCCTTCGCAAACGTTGTAGATTGATTGTTGGAATTTTCCTGAGAAGTGGAATTCGCAAAATTGGAAGAAACATCGAAACTCGTATCATATTCACCAACATTTTTAATTCCCCCTTGTAATCCAGCATGTGCACTCATATCCATAGAGTTTTCACGACTTTCAGAAAGCACCTGAGAAATTTCGCTTTGCAATTCGTAACGCGATGTACTCGTTGTATCCGTTTGGTGTTCACGCTCAGTAGAAGAAGATGTAGTTGTGGTGTCTTCTGATCGGCGCAAACGACGTGTACTACGTTCTTTGTATTCACGCGCCATAATGTTCTCAATGTGAGATACTTCTCCAGGAACGTAACAGCAGAGCGTTTGTTCTACTTTTCGGTAATCGGCCACACCTAAACGGGTAATTCCAAAACCAGTTGGCACAGTAACAAGAGAATTAGCACCATCAGTAGCGCCAACTTGGAGAATTCCTGAAATTTGTTTTGTTAGAACAAGTGTTAAAGGTCCAAAATAGAGAAGCAATCCATTTGTAAAACGAACCGATCCATAAACATTGTTTATCGAAGTCACATCAGGAATTGAAATACCACCATTTGGAGTCAAATCGATGGTTATAATTCCATCTTTATTCGAATATTCTAAATTGCTTAACTCATTAGAATCAATACTAACTGCCAGTGAATCAATTTTCAAACAAGAAGAGCCAGCATCGAGGCAAAGAACTATTTTGTAATTGTCCTCAAATTGCAAGACGGGCTTTAAGACAAACGAAAGTGGATTATTGGAACGCGTTTCCAAACTGCATTTAGACAACAACGTACCATCAACAGCCAATTTCTCTACATGGAAACTTGTGCGTTGGAATGCCACATTGCGGTTTGTTTGGATGTAGCTTTTTAAGCCTTGTTCTACTTGATCAAAAGAGACACAGGTGTCCAGTAATCCCAATGAATTGATCAAAAAGATGGTAGTTGGAGACAGTTTGTCTTCCCAATCCGTTTTAACAATCTCTTCCGCTCGAGTAAATGAAAACGTAGGGATAGATGCTGTCACACGTTTGACTTTATTCCCACTAAAGGAATCCGTTTCAACCGTTGTTGTTCCCGCTTTAATGGCATCTCCAACATCTTTTAAGTGTGTTTTTATGGTGTCTACCTCTTTGGGAAGTTCTGTACGGAAGAATGTTTTTTTATACTGTTGCACTTCCTCCAAAGCAGCAGTTCCCAATTTCGCGTTTAATTCATGTACTGCAGTATCCATGTGTTTTTGCAACAAGGAAAGATTGGGTTGTGGGGGAATCGCTGCCGTTGCACGAGAATAAGGGTTTTCTATTCCAAATAATTCAGTTGGAATAACAATTCGTGAGCGAGCTAATTTTCGGGTAATCTTGTCGCTATCTAAAGCGATGTCAAATTTCGCAATGAAATGATTCGCCAATAAGAGCTGTAAAATTGCTTCACGAACAGGGCCAGATTTTAACGTAATGTTTTGGTAAAAGAAGTTGTCCCACAACTGCAACACTTCACTATTGCTCAATTCTGTTAAACCATCAATTTCCGTTACAGCTGTTGTGTAGGTGATTGTTTTCCGTTTTTTCAAAAGCACTATTCCGAAATCGAACAGATCTGTTGCAAGTGCTCGCACATCTTCCACCGATTCAAGTTCTGTAAAACTTGCTACGGCATCAATGAGTGCATCTTCTCTAGAATACGATTCAGTTACATCGGCGAGTGCAGCATAGAATGGTCCAGATGTGCCATCGGGATGGGTAATAAAAAAGTTGATTTTGGCATCGCTGCTCAATAACCCTGGGTTCCGCATGGTACGGAAACGAAACAAGGTTTGCTTGTTTGTTGTTGTCATAATTTAGATGAATTAAAGTGAATACATTTCGACTACACTGCGTTACGCTCAATGTAACTTCCGACTACACTGATTTAAGCTCAATGTTTCCTAGTTCGACTGCGTTTCGATCAATGTTTAGTCTTTCGATTTACTGGTTTTTAGTGAATACTTAATTTTAACAAGTAATAAAATAGTGGTCAGGCATTTTGACTACACTACGTTTCGCTCAATGTAACTTCCGATTACACTTCGTTGCGATCAATAGTTAGTCTTTCGATTTACTGGTTTTTAGTGAATACTTAATTTTAACAAATAATAAAATAGTGGTCAGGCATTTTGACTTCACTGCGTTTCGCTTAATGTAACTCCCGATTACACTGCGTTTCGATCAATGCTTAGTCAAATGGTTTACTTATTTAGTGAATAAAAAATAGTGGTTAAGCCATTAAGACTTCCTCCTTTGCGATTGATGTGATGCGGTTATTCTTTCATGTGCTTTACTGATTTTAATGAATACTAGGCATTAGTTGGACTAGAGAGCATTCACGTTTAACGCTCCTTTATCCGATTTCTAAAACTGACAATTACTGATTCCTGGATTCAGTAAGGTGGTCAAGAATGTTATCCAGTTAACATGAATAACACGATTGATGTCAGGTAATTTGATTTAGGTGATAACGCTCAATTGATGCGTTTTGGTACATGCAGTTGTGTTAAAATATGATAACTTGCACGAACCTATCTAAGTGGTGGTTTTTTCTAGCTTTTTCATGATCTATTCTTTTTACACTACAAAGAAACGACAGCAGAACGTAATCTATTTACGACCTACTAAAATTGAATGAAAAAAAATAAACTTATTTCATTTTAGTGCGATAAAAAAACTGGAAACTAATTCTAACAACCAGATTTGTAACTCTTCACCAAAAGATGATCGTTCAATCTTGACATTTCAAGAACTATTCTTGGGTTTTGTGAATGGTTATGGAATTGGGTAATTCTGCAGTAAAGCATTGCCGGTTTTTTATATTGAATGTAACGTCTCAAGATTTATCCACGTAAAATTGCGAATTTACGTGGATGATTTACCCCCGTAAATTCGCAATTTTACGCGCCAATAATATCCTGATTATCTGTAAGATGACTACACCACCATATTCACAATCCGCCCATGAACAACAATTACTTTTTTGGGTTCTTTACCTTCCAGCCATTTGATGGTTTCTGGCATTTCAAGAACCGCTGCTTGAACTTCTTCTTTGGTCATTGCATTGGGCAATTCCGCAGTAAAGCGCATTTTTCCATTAAATGAAACAGGGTAAGCGAAGTTTGCTTCTACCAAATAATCGGGGTTGAATGTTGGGAAGACAGCTGTAGAAATACTTCCTGCTTCGTGACCCAATTTTGCCCACAATTCTTCTGCTACATGCGGTGCATACGGTGACAATAAAACCAACAATTGTTCCAATACCGCTTTCGAATGGCATTTCTGATCGGTGAGTTCGTTGACACAAATCATAAAATTGGAAACACCTGTATTGAATGAAAAACGCTCTAAATCGTCTTCAATTTTTTTGATGGTTTTGTGGAGTGTTTTCAATGAATCATTCGATGGTTCATTTTCTGTCACAACCCATTGATCGTTCTCATAGAACAAACGCCACAGCTTACGCAAGAAATTGTGTACGCCGTTGATGCCCTTTGTATCCCATGGTTTAAATTGCTCCAATGGACCTAAGAACATTTCGTACATGCGCAGGGTGTCAGCTCCGAATTTTTCGCAAAGATCATTTGGATTTACAACATTGTACCATCGTTTTGACATTTTGCCAACTTCATGATCACAAACAAATGTTCCATTTGGTTCGCAAATAATTGTAGCTTCTTTCAAGTAGGAAAAAAGAGGGTCTTGAGAGGCTTTTTCAATATCTAAAATATCATTGTCCACATATTTAATATCTATATGGCTTGGAAAAAACATTTCTTCGATGGGAAAAGTTGAAGAAATAGAAAGACCATTTGTTCCAAGTATCAAATTCAGTTTATCATTTTTTGCTTGAATTAGATTGTTGATTAATTCTGTCACATCAGAATCACCATTTTTGAATTTTTCAAATTGAATATTAGAAATCAAAATAGGACTTTTTAGTTCACTCGGGAATACCAAATCATCAGTTAATTCATCTCCTCCAATAAAACCATTTGGGTAATGAATATAAACCAAACTACTTCTCCCCAAAATCATCCCCTGGTTGATCATCTTTTTAAACGGCTCATCAAAGTTGATGTACCCCATGTCCTTCAAGAATTTTGTCCAGAAACGGGAATAAAGCAAATGCCCTGTTGCGTGTTCAGAACCTCCAATGTACAAGTCAACTTGGTTCCAGTAATCGGCTTTTTCTTTGGAAACAAAAGCGGTTTCGTTGTGCGGATCCATGTAGCGCAAGAAATACCACGAACTTCCTGCCCAACCTGGCATGGTGTTGTATTCCATGCGATCGCCTTCAAAATGATTCCACGCGGTTTTTTCTGCACGCGCCAAAGGTGGTTCGCCGTCTTCGGTTGGCAAGTACTTATCTACTTCTGGCAAGAGAATCGGCAAATTGGCATCATCCACCAAGTGTGGAATGTCGTTTTTGTAATAGACTGGAAAGGGTTCACCCCAATAGCGCTGACGAGAGAAAATAGCATCACGCAAGCGGAAATTTGTTTTTCCAGTTCCAATTCCTTTTGCCTCAATGTGTTGAATCGCCACTTCCATCGCTTGTTTGATCGGAAGATCTGTCAGGAAATCTGAATCGGTAATTGTGCCTTCTTTTTCAGCGTAAGCAGCTTCAGAAATATCAACATCTTTGAAAATGTTTTTAATTGGAATGTTGAAGTGTTTAGCAAAATCCCAATCGCGTTGATCACCACACGGAACTGCCATAACAGCTCCTGTTCCATAAGATGCCAAGACGTAATCACCAATCCAAATCGGAATGTTTTCACCCGTAAATGGATGCACGGCATAAGCTCCTGTAAATTGTCCCGTAATGTTTTTCACATCTGCTTGGCGATCGCGTTCTGATTTCAAAGAAGCCGCCGTTTTGTACTCTTGAATCGCTTCTGCAAATTCAGCTGTCGTGATCACATCAACCAAAGGATGTTCAGGTGCCAAAACCATAAAGGAAACCCCGAAAATGGTATCAGGACGGGTGGTGAAAACTTCAATTCCAGCAGCGGTCTCGATACTGGACGCTCCACGTTGTTTCGCATCCAACTCGACCTGACTGCTGGTTTCAGTATCGAGACCACTGCTCGCAATACTAAACGTAACAGAAGCTCCTTTCGATTTACCAATCCAGTTGCGCTGCATGTCTTTGATAGAGTCTGTCCAATCTACGGTATCCAATCCGGTAAGTAATCGTTCTGCAAATGCTTTGATCCGCATGGACCATTGGCGCATGCGTTTTTGTTCTACGGGATGACCACCACGTTCGGAAACGCCATTAATGACTTCATCGTTGGCCAATACAGTTCCCAATGCGGGACACCAATTCACCCATGAATCTGCCAAATATGCTAAGCGGTATTCCATTAATATATCCGATTGTTCTTTTTCCGATTTGGCGTTCCAATCGGCAGCAGAGAACGTTTCCGTGTAATCTGAACATGCATTTATACCCGCATTTCCGTTCTCGCGGAATCGAGCAATAAGCGTATCAATAGGTTCCGCTTTGTCTGTATCGTTGTTGTACCACGCATCGTAGATTTGTTTGAAAATCCATTGCGTCCACTTGTAATATTCAGGTGATGAAGTGCGAACTTCACGATCCCAATCGAAGGAAAAACCAATTTTATCCAATTGATCGCGGTAGCGCGCCACATTTTCTGCGGTTGTAATTGCAGGGTGTTGCCCCGTTTGAATGGCGTACTGTTCAGCTGGTAAACCAAATGAATCGTAACCCATCGGGTGGAGTACGTTGAAACCTTTCAAACGTTTGTAACGAGCAAAAATATCGGAAGCGATGTAACCGAGTGGGTGACCGACGTGTAAACCAGCCCCAGAAGGATAAGGGAACATGTCAAGCACATAGTACTTTGGTTTGTCACTGATATCAGCGGCTTTAAACGGTTTTTGATCGGCCCATTTTTTGCGCCATTCTTGCTCTATTTGTCGAAAGTTGTATTCCATAGTGTTGTTCTTTGCACCGTTTATGGAAGTGCGGAGCAAAGATACCAAAAAGGGTTGTTTGAAAAAGCGAGTAGTTAGGACGAAAATCAAGGTGTTATAGTTTTACTTAATACGTTCCGTATTCCGATTGTTATCGGAAGCGGGATTACTGGATGTAATTAATTGATAAATAGCTGATTAAAAGTATTTATATTCCAAATACAGGATAAAACATCAAGTTAAAATCAATACTAATTCAATTTTCATCATGTATTCGAGTTGTTTTTGTCTCCATTGCTTGTTTTGAATGAAACCAATCCTCAATTATGCTGATTTATCCTTAAATTCGGCAACATACTACAATCATTTTAACGATTGTTCTCATGCATTTTAGACTATGAAATTTCTTTTCTTTGTTTGTATATCGCTTCTCTCTCTTACAGTTTGGTCTCAAGAAGAACTTCCCGTGCCACCGCCACCAGAAAAAATGGTGCAAGAGCCAGAGAATTACGATTTTGTTGAAGAAGAAGCAGGATTTCCTGGGGGAATGGAACTATTCAGGACCTATATTCAGGCAAATCTTGTTTATCCTCAGACAGCACTAGAAAATAACATAACTGGTAAGTGTTACATTGGAATTGTTGTTGAAATAGATGGATCCATTAGTAATGTCAAATTATTAAGAGGAATACCAGATTGCTCGGAATGTGGTAAGGAGGCCATTCGTTTAATGAAAGCCATGCCGAAATGGAAACCCGGAAAAACAGGAGGAAAAGTGGTGAGAACGAGGGTCAATCTTCCGATTCGTTTTCGATAGATTAAGAACATAAATCATTGCTTAATCCACAAAATGAGAAAAACAGTAATCTTGCTTGTGATCATAATAATGGGTTGTAATAATTCAGCTAAAGTATTTCAATATAGTCGGTCAGAGAATTGGGGTGAAGCAGATGCAGGTGATACAACTACTCTACATACAGAATATAGTGTCTATTTCCAAAGGGATGACACCTTAGTGTATTGTACTAATTATTACACGAATGGGAAGTTGAAGTCCAAAGTTCACTATAAAAATGATGGAGTTTGGCAGATTGAATTTGTTCTTGATACGCTGGGCAATAAAAAGCATTTCGGGAAATTAAAGGATGGTACTGGTTACGTGATAGAATATCGTGATGATAGTGGTTCTATTGAAAATAAAGGAATGTACGTGAATGGAAATAAAGAGGGCTGGTGGATAAACTATCATTTTACTGGAACTATCATTGATTCTACCTTGTATAAAGAAGGATATGATATTAGCTCTAAGGCTGGAAATACAGCATTGGAAGAATTAATTGGACCGCCTGGAGCATTAAAAAACAATGGATACAGATAACTGATCATAGAATTCTAAACCACCTAGTACAACAATGCCCCACTTTAATCAAAATGAAACCAGGGTAATCGATTAGTTTGTATTATTGGTTTCAATGGAAAAAATAAGCTGGTTACTCGTATTCTTTTATTCAACAGGTATTTGGTCGCAAGGCGAGGTAAAGAAAGAGTCTCCTTTAGAAATGTGTGGTACCGTTAAGTTGGAATTAATAAATTCAGGAGAATACATTCCTCCTCAAGTTAGTATTGATTCCACAACAATTTATCAGTTCGTTGATCAATCAGCAGAATATACTGGAAGTGCAACAGCGATGAAAAAATTTATGAAGGATAGCCTTCAGTTTCCGAAAAGAGCCTTAGATATTGGTGTCGAAGGAAAATGTTTTCTGATGTTTGTTGTTGAGAGAGATGGTACGATTACGAATATTCAAGTAATACGAGGGGTGCCAGATTGCTCTGAATGTGATAGAGAAGCAATTCGTGTTATTAAATTAATGCCGAAAATGAAACCAGGAAAATTAGAAGGAACTATAGTGAGATCACAGTTTAATCTGGTCTTTCCTTTTAAATCAACCCATTGAAAATGAAAAACAGGCTTCTCATAGTTGGTACCTTATTCATCGCTTTTGAGTCCTTAGCGCAAATCCAATCACCTAGTTTAGAAATTAGTGAAAGGACCTCCGATATAGAAACAGATTCTGCGGAATTTATTTCCACTGACTATTTGGAGGATGAATGCAATTGGAATTGTCACTGCATCGACGAATATCCAGAATATCCAGGAGGACCTAATGCATTTCGCGCATTTTTCAATCAAAATTTCATCTATCCAGAAATAACAGATCATAGAAAAATAGTAGGAAAATGTCACATTTCTTTTGGTGTTGAAACAGACGGCTCCATTCATTCCATTACGCTTATTCGAGGTGTTCCCAATTGCCCTGAATGTGATGCAGAAGCAATTAGAATAATCCGCCTAATGCCAAAATGGAAGGCGAATAGTTTTACACATAGAATCGTTCAATCGAACTATAATCTGACAATTGCTTTTAACTTAAAATAGATTGATACAGTAACGTTTCTAATCCGTAAAACAACATTCTTTTTCCCTGCACTTCTTTTGTTTTAGAATAGCATTGAAGAGTAACTTTATACGTCATTTGTTGAATGTAAGACAATTAGCTGTGTGGTCATTCGAAATTCTATTATTCAGCTCATGATTGCAGATATAGCAAGCTTCTAACTACAACTTACGTCCTAAGAATAATGCGTATTTTCGTACAAAATATTCCCATGCGCTACTATGTTTCAAACAAAGCATTCTTGGTTCTTTGTTTACTGAATTTTTCCTTTTCATTTGGACAATGTCCTACCTGTGGTAACGGAATTGTTGATGCAGGAGAAACGGAGCTTAATTGTCCCCAAGATATCAGTCATGCGGCAACATGTGCGTCGCCTTGTTCACAACCGAGTCCTTATGAATCTGTGGCAGGAGTAAGAACTGCGCTGGATTTTGTCGGAACAACTACATTCAGTAGTGCCGGTCTACCTGTAGGATGGTCATTTGCAAGTGCTCCTAGCGCTACAACGGCAGGTACATTGGCGGCAGCTGGAACGGATGCTTACGGGGCAAAAGGTGGATTGATTCAGCCCAATTGCAGTGGAAGTTGTACAGCGACGAACGGATTTTGTATTGGCAATCTTGCCAACTCGGTGGCTGTTGGTGGAGGTGGAACAGGAGGTAAACTCGGTGCTAATTTCGATGGACGCGCCAATATTAGTGCGAATCTCAGCTATGCTGTACTTCGTGGTCAAGGAAATCCAACACTGGTGTCCCCAACCTATAATGTAAGTGGTGTAGAAAGCTTCAAAATACAATTTTGGCTCAATGCCTCTGAAACCTCTTGTGGGCAAACCAATGGCTGGGGAAGTTGTGTCGGAAACGCCGCATTTTTAGATTTTTCGAGCAATGGTGGAACTTCATGGACACAAATTATGGCCTTGAATACCAGCAGTACGAATAACGATATGGCAACAAATATCAATACCAATACTTTCTGGATTCAAGAAGGAACGTGGTCTCGTGTTTGCCTAACCTTATTTAAATCAACCACTTCTCCTGGGAATTTTTATCCTGCGGCAACAGCAAGTTCTGCTCCAAGTGGAATGATGGTCAATCCTGCCTATTTTGTAAGCACGTTTAAGTTCCGCGTCCGATATGCACAAACCGCTAGTTGTACCTCTAGTGTTACAGTAACTAATCCAGGACGTTACCTAGCGATAGATTATCCCGTTGTGACTTCGGGCGACCAATGCATTCCTTGCGGTCTGTCCTTCATCAATATGTGTGGATATGGAGCAGATAACAATGATGATGGCGTAGGAGGTAGCGGAACAACGACCACTACTGTTTTTGGCACAACGAAACGCAGTATCAATCAAGCAGAACGAGGCGTTGAGATTTTGACTTCACAAACGGCTGCTTACGCTTCACAAAACTTAACGGGATCTAATTTTGCCACCAATTATGACTTGTGCAATGCAGAAGGAGGAGACAAACAATGCATTGATTGGCAATCGAATAATAATTTTTACACTACTGTTTATGAAGTGCTAGCCGATTTCGAAACATCATCGGTTAATTTACAGTATTACAAAGGAACGACTCCTCAATCAACCGCCTTAACGAAGGTGACCGCAGCTGGAAAAACACCTACCATTGGATGGCGGTATTCTGGAAACCGTATTGTTTCATGTGGAGCTACATCGGATCTAAATCCGGGGTGCAATGGTTATTCATTTGTAACAAGTTCCCTTCCCTCTCAATTTATTCGTGCATTTTATGCGTTGAACACAGAAAATACGGGTAAAGCGTATGCGTATTACGGACCATCGTCTTCTTCTCATTATTTTGCAGGACCGATGTTTGCTCCAGTTGCTCGTCCAGATACGATTACTGGTTCAGGGAATTACCTGATTTGCAATGGAACCGATCTTGTTTTTACAGGTATTGTTGACTATTGCTTCAATGCAGCAGGGATGACTGGAAGCGCGAACTTATCCATCACCGGTCCGAATGGTTTTGCTGAAACAATTACCTCATACTCAAGTGGTACAACTCCTGTAATCGATGCAGGCGAATACACGATTGTTGCTTCTACACCAAGTTCTCCAGCACAATGCCTCAACTGTTCCCGTTCGGTATGTGTAACGGTTTCGGCAGTTGATTTAACCAATTGTGTTACTCCACTTTATGTCAAACTGCATGCATTTAATGCACAGTATGAAAACAGAAAAGTATTCCTTAATTGGTCAAGTGATTCGGAAGAAAACAATGATTACTACGAATTAGAACGCTCTGTGGATGGTGTTTTTTATACAAAAATTGCCAAAATCACAGGAAGTGGAACCACCAACCAACAATCATTTTATTCCAGCGTTGATGAGCAGTTTGAAGTAGGAAAGATCAATTATTATCGCCTCAAACAAGTAGATTTTAATGGAAAGGTGACTGTACTAAAAACAACTTCTGTAGATTGTTCAGCAGAATCGCTGTTTACAATCATTCCAACAGGAGTTGCGGGTGAATACATTGTTCAGATAAAGGATCATTCGTTTGCTGAAGCGGAAGTTGTTGTTTACAATTTAATGGGATCAATTTTGACTACGGGTTATTTAAAAGAAGGTACACTAACCTTGAATACGAGAACAGAAAAAGAAATCGTGTTTATTCAACTCACAACAAAAGAAGCTTCCTTGAAACAACGATTTTGGGTACAATAGAACAACTCAAACATAAAGACAGTTGCAAAACCCCTTCAAAAATTCAACATCCTCATTTACAAGCGTAAACTGCGGTGTTAAATTTTAATCACGCCTCGATTAATGAATTTTACAACGGTGTTATATAGACCTCTAACCGATATACAATAAAAAAACCCTCTCATCACTGAAAGGGTTTCGTAATAGTCGTGCGTGGGTTTTATTTCTTAACCACTTGATGGGTACTTATTCCACTCGCTGTTTGTAGTTGCAAGATATAGACGCCATTTGCAAATTGTTGTAAATCCAACTCTACCTCAAGGGCGGCAACAGGAAGTTGCAATAATTCTTTTCCAGAAAGATCGAATAAACGCACCTCTTCCAATTGTGTCGCTGAACGAATGGTAAGGTTACTTTGGAATGGATTCGGATAAACAGTACTATTCATCATTGATTCATTGATTCCCAAAGTTGTATTGATGTTGTACGTTGTATTGGTCACAATAGGATCATTCCAGTCGAAGAAAATATACGCCGTATTGTAAATGGTAGAGCCTTCCGTATTTCCACCGTTTTCTTTGATTCGGTAAACCAATTGACCGTGACTTTCAACTTCATTTGTTGTACTGTCTGGTAACCAGATTTGTGGAAAGTTGAAACTCAACACACCGTTTCCAAGATTTTCAACGTGCATTGCGTGACTTGCTTGAATGAGTTCAAACGTTGTCCAATCCAAGTTTGCACTTAGCGTATCCAAGATATAAATGTTTTGTGCTGGCGCAGTTCCTGTATTTTGGAAACGAATGGTATACGTCAACTCGTCTTGTACAGCTGGAGCAATTTGTTCGGCATGATCCACATTTTTATCATTCGGATCATAACTAGAACCAACGATTTGAACCAAGCAACCATTGTTATTAGAAGTACAGCAATCAGTAATATTACCCGTTGGAGTAATGGTTGATGTGAATTGATGAACCGTTCCATTGGCAATTCCTCCCGGAACATTGAAAGAGATAATATCTGAATACGAAAAGTTCGTTAAATTGCTGTTCAATGTCCACGTAATGGTGTTTCCGCTAATCGTATAATTAGGATTGTTGATACTTGATAAATTGGGTGTTACACCAGCTGGATACGTCAATGTTAGTGTATAAGGACCAGGTGATCCAGGGCCGTAATTTCCATAATTCAAATGGATGTAATTGGTTGTTCCTTGATAATAACCAATCCAAGGTGTAACAGTTGTCCATAAATCCGCACAGGTATTCGGCGAACCACCACAATTGATCGTAAAATAACCAGGATTAGGGGTTGAAGTACCATTTGAAAACAAAGTAACAGTAGGATTAGGAGATAAATACCCATGCTGCGTTAACCAAGCTTGACTGATTTGCCCTATAACGACATTGGAGTTAAAGTTATTTCCACAATACGATGCATAACCATTGGAATCACTATAAATAGTGATGGATTGATTTTGAATCCATAGCGTAATCGGTGCGCCTTCTAATGGTAATTCATTGTTATCGAATATACTGTTTCCATTCGCATCGCAGAAAACAATTGCCGCAAAACAATAAGTAGGATTTGCATAACCACCATTACAATTAATGGCAAGGTTGGCAGTTGGTTGGTTATTACAATCTGCCGCAAGGACTGTATATGGATTGCTCGTCATGGTATAGCCATTTTGAGCTAACCAATTCGGGTTAATAGAAATAATTGTTGCTGAACCTACTGTTCCAGAATAATCAATTACATAATATCCATTCGGATTCGTATACGTTAGATAAGATAGACCGCCATTCATGATTTGAACAGGCGCATTGTTAATCGGAGTGTCACCTGCAGAGTAAACACCATTGCTATCAGTGTCGCAGTATACAAGTCCGCTCAGACACAAATTATTAGAAGGTGAAACAGAATCACAATACAAGATTATGAGTGAAGTAAACGTTGACATATTTGGTGAAATAGTGATCGTTGGAGGTGTAATAGGTCCAGCAGAATAACCATTTTGAGCTAACCAGTTCGCATTAACATTGATTGTGTACGTTCCTTCTTGTAAATTAAAGTAAGTGATAGAACCACCATTCAATGCACCTGAAGCATAACCGCCATTTTGACCAATTAAATCAATTATAACACCATTTGAGATAACGGAATCTGTACTGCCATTTGCATCGCAATCCAACATCACTTGTGAAAACAAAAAGACATTACAGACCGTTTGATTATAGAAAAGAGAATCGGATGCCGTTGTTCCATTTTGGGGATTTAACACATTCACTAAAATGGTATAATTACCGGTGTTGTTGTAAAAATGTTCAATTGGTGGATTAAACGAAATTGCTTGTCCAGAATTGGAAGTACCGCCCACATGAGTTGTTGTTGAACCATCACCCCAGTTAATCGTTACAGTAAACTGGCTACTTTGAAAAGAAGTACCAAGTAATGCTAAGTTAAAATCTGCCGTTGAGTTAGAATCTGCCGTAAGGGCAGCAATAGCTATTGTGGTTGAAGAATCACATTCGGTTAAAGCGTTAGAATTGGTTGTAAGTCCATTAAGCATAAATCCTTGCCCGAAAGAGGCCATTCCAATGAAGGAGAAAAAAACTGCTAGTATCGCAGTGCGAAAAATTGTAGTATTCATATCGTAGGTATTTGGAGTAAAGACGCCTGTCGTTTTGGAAAGTTGCCTGGCTAAACCAAAAACCCCTTATTGATCGTTCAACAAGGGGTTTTAAAAAAAGATTGGTTGTTTTTATTGCTTCACAATCCGTTTCACCGTTCTACCAGTTCCTGTAGTGAGTTCGAAGAAATAAATACCTGTTTCCAGTTTTGCCAATGAAATGCTTTCACCAGATTGAATGATTTGCGTTTGAACAAGTTTTCCTTGTGTGTCTACTATAATAAGGGTTGCTACTGATTCAGCAAAAGTAATATGCACTTCATTTGAAGCAGGATTAGGATATATACTAGCGTTTAACAAATGATTTTCATTCAAACCAAGATAATCGATCACCAAGCAATTCGAGGTGTCTGAACAACCAATTCCATTATCAACAATGATTGCGTAAGTTCCATTTGATGTTGGGGAGAAAGTTGTTGTTGCTCCTGCAATGACAGTATTCGTTGAACAATCAATCCATTGAACAGGGTTTCCTCCACTACCAGTTAGTGTTCCCAAACCATCATCCGTTGCACTGGCCGTTGGTGTGATACTGATTGTGAGGTTGAGTGTTACAATCGAATCACATCCTGAAACCGATGACAACGTGTCACTATACTGACCTGAATTAGTATAGGTTATTCCAGTTGTATTCCATGTATAGGCATCACAAGCTGAAATGGTTTCTGTTGTTGTCAATGTTGTTGAAATGGTCAAGTTTAAGGTAATAATCGAATCACAATTTGCAGCATTTGTCAACGTATCTGAGTAGCTTCCAGAATTAGTATAGGTCATTCCATTTTCAGCCCATGTATAGCTTAAACAAGCGGTTACAGCTAAATTGGAAGTTGTAGGATTAGTGATTGTTAAATTGAGAGTAATGATCGAATCACAACTTGCTGCATTAACCAAGGTGTCGTTATAGCTCCCCGAATTGGTATAAATCATTCCGTTTTCAGTCCACGTATAACTCGAACAAGCACTTACAGCTAAATTGGAGGTTGTAGGATTATTGATTGTTAAATTGAGGGTAATGATTGAATCGCAACTTGCCGCATTGGTTAAGGTGTCGGTATAATTTCCAGAATTGCTATAAGTCATTCCATTTTCAGCCCATGTATAACTTGAACAAGCACTTACTGTTAAACTAGAAGTTGTAGGATTGATGATCGTTAAATTGAGTGTGATAATTGAATCACAACCATTGGCGTTAACTAATGTATCATTATAACTCCCTGAATTGGTATAGGTCATTCCGTTTTCAGCCCATGCATAACTGGAACAAGCATTTAACGAGAGACTTGAGGTTGTAACGGTACAACAAGAAGCTCCAGTATGCGAACCAAGAAATGTGGTGGTGTTTTGAGGATAGACATCCCATTCTGTTGAAGCGATTGCCCAATTCAGTTCACCATCGGTATGTGCGAACATTCGAACAAGCGTAAATTCACTGGTAGCACCCGTTCCGACAACCCAGTTTACCCCTGGATCATTTCCAATGATTCCGATAACATCTAATGACGTGTTTGTTGGAATATAGCGTAATTCCAACGCATCATCACCGTTAAAAAATGTAATGGTGTGGAGCGTATCTGAAACACTTAATATTGCCGCGATAGCCGATGGATTTCCAGCAACAAAGACAGCCCCTGGAGCGAGCGTACCCTGCGGAAATAATGAATCAGTAGGTGTCGGTGAACCATTGTTGTAGCGGTATATTTTGTAATCGGTAAGATTAACTGTTACGTTTAGTGGGTTATAAAACTCTAAGGCTTTGTTATTAGAAGCTCCTTCAAGGTACTCTGAAAAGAATAAATTACAGGTTTGGCTCATTGCGTTAGCTCCAAAAAGAACAGAACTGACAAGAAAAAGGTAAAATTTGATCATATTTTTTGTTATTTGGTGCAAATGTACAGTGTTTTTAGTTGGCTTCAGTTTTCCTTACTGTTAAATGAAGATTCGAATCAAATATGGCATGAAAAATCCGCCCTGATTTCTCAAGGCGGATAAGATTAATTATAAGCCGATCGTTATTGTTTCACAACCCGTTTCACCGTTCTACCAGTTCCAATTGTGAGTTCAAAGAAATAAATGCCTGTTTCAAGTTGTCCTAATGAAACTACTTCGCCCGATTGAATGTTTTGCGATTGAATGTGTTTTCCTTGCGCATCATAGATCACCAATTCGGCTTTTGGTGCTTCAAAACGTATGGTGATGAGGTCGTTGGTTGGATTCGGGAAAAGTTGAAACAGATCGTCTTCCAGAACCGCTAAGCTAGCTGTTGAAATATTCCCGTCTTCGAAATAAATGGCTTCGTTGACGGTGAAATAATCGCCCAATGCTTTTGTAGGACAGAAAACACTCAATTGCAGGTAATAAACGCCATTCCCATTGTTCAACACATAACTTGAGGTATCAAAATTGGAGCCGTTTGAATCAACAATGTTCCAGATCACTGTTACCGTATTTCCAGTGGCGAAGATGGAATCAATGTAGGCAGTATCGATGCTGTTGTAATAGATTTCACAATCTTCGATGGTTGCACCCAACGAATCAACAGCAATAGAATCAATGAAGGGATTGTTGAAGATGTAGTTGGAATCGATTGGGATTACAAATGTGGTAGTGGTAGTGTTTCCACAGGCATCTGCTACGTTCAACGCGTGTACACCAGGACAGAGGTTTTGTACTAGGAAATAGTTAGAATATGTAAATGGAATGCTAGCGTCTATATCAGCTGTGAAATCTGCCCTACCATTAGTCTGTAGTGCTAACTTACCAACACAACTCATTGCATCACTAGGAAGCGCAAAAATGGTTGAAGTTGGAATATCACTCAACAATCTTACAATTTTGTTAACCGTGTTATTATTGTAATTCAAGTAATCTCCCGAGACTAAAATCTTGCAATCAGATTGAATGGTAATTGAAGAAACCAATGCATCAAATCCAGAACCAATGTTAAAAGTCGTATCGTTGGAACCATCCTGATTAAGGCGAATCATCCCTTGTTTTGGGATTCCATTAAATTGACCAAATTCTCCTCCAACTACTATTTTTCCATCTGTTTGCAAGGTTAACGCTGTTATCAATTCAGTGGTAGCATCTATTCCAGCACCGATATTAAAAGTTGGGTCTACAGTGCCATCATTATTGAGTAATACAATGCTATTTGCAACTATACTATTGTAACTAAAAAATTCCCCAGCAAGATAGATTTTGCCATCTGGTCTAAGAGTAATGCACCGAACTGCTCCTTCTATACCTGTTCCAATAGTAAAGCCATTGTCAATTGTTCCATCACTATTTAGACGAACCACATTATTTACTGCACTCCCATTATAATTATCAAAGTTTCCACCAACAATGATTTTTCCATCTGGTTGAAGAAGCGCATCCAACGCCATTGTACTCCAGGTACTTAAAAAGCCTTGCCCGCTTATAAAAGTAGTATCGACTGACCCATCATTATTTAAACGTATAATATTATATGATGATATACCATTATAATCTGCAAATTGCCCAACAAGGATAATTTTTCCATCAGGTTGGAGAACAGCCGCAACTGGTGCGCCATTCACCCCTGTTCCTGAATCAAATGAAGCGTCAATAGTGCCATTTGCATTTAAACGAATTATCCCGTTAGCCGAAACACCTTGATAACTAGTAAAATTTCCTCCAACTATTATTTTGCCATCTGGTTGAAGACACACTGTGTAAACACAAAAATCATTCAGATTTTGATCAAAGCCTGTTCCGCTATCAAAAGAAGAATTTACCGTACCATCAGCATTCAAGCAAATAATTCCATTGACAAGAACACCGTTATATTCCGTAAAAGAACCTACCACTAATAACTCACCATTATCTTTAACAGTTAATTCATCAACATATCCATTAAATCCGTTAATCGCATTAAAGCTTGGATCAATAGCTCCTCCTTGCGCCAACGTAGTAAGATGAAAAGAAATGAACAGACTAAGAGTTAATATTGATTTTAAACTATTTAGACTCATATTTATATATAGTTAAGTATTACTGTTTCACAACCCGTTTCACCGTTCTACCAGTTCCAATTGTGAGTTCAAAGAAATAAATGCCTGTTTCAAGTTGTCCTAATGAAACTACTTCGCCCGATTGAATGTTTTGCGATTGAATGTGTTTTCCTTGCGCATCATAGATCACCAATTCGGCTTTTGGTGCTTCAAAACGTATGGTGATGAGGTCGTTGGTTGGATTAGGGAAAAGTTGAAACAGATCGTCGTCCAAAACCGCTAAGCTAGCTGTTGAGATATTCCCGTCTTCGAAATAAATGGCTTCGTTGACGGTGAAATAATCGCCCAATGCTTTTGTAGGACAGAAAACACTCAATTGCAGGTAATAAACGCCATTGCCATTGTTCAATTCATACGACGAGGTGTCTAAGTTAGAACCGTTGGAATCAACGATATTCCAAATCACTGTTACCGTATTTCCAGTGGCGAAGATGGAATCAATGTACGCAGTATCGATGCTGTTGTAATAGATTTCACAATCTTCAATGATTGCTCCGAGCGAATCAACAGCAATGGAGTCAATGAATGGGTTGTTGAAGATGTAGTTGGAATCGACAGGAATAATAAAGGTTGTTGTGAGGGTATCTCCACAACCGTTTGTTGTAAACAATGAATGCACGCCTGAACAAAGATCATTGACCAAGATATAACCTGAATGGATGAAGGGTGATCCTCCGTCAATTGCTTCCGTAAAATCAGGTGCTCCATTAGCTGAAATACTAAGGTTTCCAACACACAAATTGGCATCAGAAGGTTGCGAAAATAGATTAGTAGTTAGTGGTAAACTTGGAACGATCGTTAAATTGAGTGTAATGATGGAGTCGCAGCCATTTGCATTTGGAATCGTGTCGGTGTAAGTTCCTGAAGTAGTATACGTTTGACCATTGATTAGCCAGATATATTCATTGCAACTTGTAACTATTTCATTTCCAGTTGTTGAATTGTTAATTGTAAGGTTTAATGTGATGGTTGAATCGCAACCATTTGTGTTAGGGATCGTGTCAATATATGTTCCTGAAGAACTTAATGTAGCACCATTCAGTGCCCAAATGTATGTGTTACATGCTGTATCATAAACGGTAGACGAGTTACTAAGAATACTTAAATTCAACGTTACGATTGAATCACAACCGTTACTGTTTATTAGTGAATAGGTGGCAGTGTCATTTGATGACGAATAAGTTATTCCATCAATCCATGTATAAGGATTGCAACTTTCAATTGTATCAACACCAAATGTTTGGGAACAAGCCATGATTCTACAAATATTACTCTTTGCTACACCACCATAAGAAGTAAATGTACCACCAATGATGATTTTTCCATTTGGCTGAACGATTGCGGCTACTACTTCTGGAACATAGTAAGCTTGAAGCACACTATCCTGGCTAAAAGTATTATCAATAGTGCCATCAGCATTTAATCTGTTTACCGGATATGGTGTATCGTAGTAAAGTGTTCTAAATCCACCACTGACAATGATTTTTCCATCTGATTGTATTGCAGATGAATATACAACGGTATTCACACTTACTACTGGCTGAAAAGTTGGATCTAAACTACCATCAGAATTCAATCTGAAAACGGAGATTGGATTACCTATATTATTTGAAATATCACCACCAATAATAATTTTTCCATCAGATTGTAAGGTAATCGTATAAATATGACCGTATACTTCAGTTCCTGTATTAAAACTTTCATCTAAACTTCCATCTGAGTTCAATCGAGCTGTTCCGTATCTTGCTGTACCGTTATAGGTCATAAAAGTGCCACCAATGATGATTCTTCCATCGGGTTGCAATGCAGATGCATAAACATATCCGTTGACTCCACTTCCAGGATTAAAGCTTACGTCCAGACTTCCATCTGGATTCAATCTCATTAATGAATTATTCGGATTTCCGACTGGTCCAGTAAGCCCACCTCCAATCAAAATTTTACCATCAGGTTGTAAAGTCACCGTATAAAGATCATCATTGACTAATATTCCAGAATTAAAGCTTTGATCTAAACTTCCGTCTGAATTTAATCGTGCTATTCGGTTTATTAAAACACCATCGTAGGAATCAAAACTCCCTGCAATAATAATTTTTCCATTCGGTTGTATTTTGATCGCTTTAACATTCTGGGTGCCTCCTCCGATTCCTGTTCCTGGATTAAAGCTCGCATCTAAACTACCATCTGGATTTAACCGAGCAACTCCACTTCTTGCGACTCCATTGTACAACATATCGACACCTCCACCGACAATAATTTTCCCATCGGATTGCATCGCTAATGCGTTTATTCCATTATAATTGGCGTCTAATCCAGTATTGAATGTTGTATCATTTAATCCCTGTAAGATCAATGACTGCGCAGAAAGCACATTACTAAAAAAACAAATTGTAATTATGGCGATTAAGCGATTCATCATAGATAAGGTTTTATGATGCAAAAGTAAGCAAAATCAATCAGCCATCTCCAACAAAAAATCCGCCCTGATTTCTCAAAGCGGATATGATCAATTATAAACCGATCGTTATTGTTTCACAACCCGTTTCACCGTTCTACCAGTACCAGTTGTGAGTTCGAAGAAATAAATACCTGTTTCCAATTTTCCTAATGAAACTACTTCGCCCGATTGAATGTTTTGCGATTGAATGTGTTTTCCTTGCGCATCATAGATCACCAATTCGGCTTTCGGTGCTTCAAAACGAATGGTGATGAGGTCGCTGGTTGGATTCGGGAAAAGTTGAAACAGATCGTCGTCCAAAACCGCTAAGCTGGCTGTTGAGATATTCCCGTCTTCGAAATAAATGGCTTCAGTGACGGTGAAATAATCTCCTAATGCTTTTGTAGGGCAGAAAATGCTCAATTGCAAGTAATAAACGCCATTGCCATTGTTCAATTCATACGTCGAGGTGTCTACGTTAGAACCGTTTGAATCAACAATGTTCCAGATCACTGTTACCGTATTTCCAGTGGCGAAGATGGAATCAATGTACGCAGTATCGATGCCGTTGTAATAGATCTCACAATCTTCTATGGTTGCACCCAAGGAATCAACAGCAATAGAATCAATGAATGGATTGTTGAAGATGTAGTTGGAATCGACAGGGATGACGAAAGGTTGAGTAAGTGTATCACCACAACCGTTTGTTGTAAACAATGAATGCACTCCAGGACAAAGATCATTGACCAAGATATAACCTGAATGAGTAAAGGGTGATCCTCCGTCAATTGTTTCTGTAAAATCAAGTGCTCCATTAGCTGAAATACTAAGATTTCCAACACACAAATTGGCATCGGAAGGTTGAGAAAATAAATTAACGGTTAATGGTAAACTTGGAATGATCGTTAAATTGAGGGTGATAATGGAGTCACAGCCATTTGCATTTGGAATCGTGTCGGTGTAAGTTCCTGAAGTAGTATACGTTTGACCATTGATTAGCCAGATATAATCATTGCAACTTGTGATTGTTTCATTATTGAAAGTTGTTGAGACTATTGTGAGATTTAAGGTAATGATGGAATCGCAACCATTCGCAGTTAGTATCGTGTCTACATAGGTACCAGAAGTAGTGTATGTTTGTCCGTTAACCGGCCATAAATAGTCGTTGCAACTTAACTCAGAAATGTAAGATTGCTGGGTAAAACAGATTCCTAATACCGAGAAATTTCTTACGGGTTCATTAAAAGTAAAATAATAATAGCCACCAATGAACAATTGCTCATTGGTGCACTCAAATGCCGATCCTGGTAATGCAAAATTGGAAAAATTAGAGTTGATTCTATCAATTGCAGTTATACCAATAGATGTGTTTACATATATAGTTGAACTGTTAATTGTAAACACACCTAGCTGTGTTCCTAATGGGTTAGAGGGCCATATATTTGGATTCCAAGATGTGGCAAGTCCAGTAACGGGTGATAATGCCGCTATTCCTGTTCTAGTCTGACCCCCAATTCCAGTAAAATTACCTGATAGATATATTAAAGAATCTTCATATTTCATATGTTGCACTATACCACCATTCAACATTGGATTCCAATTTGTTGTGATTCCTGTATTTTTGTTTATCGCCATTAGAAATGGCTGTCCTGAACTTGAGTAGTTTCCAGAAATATAAATTGAAGTATCTACCACAATCATATTTGTTACAGCAGAACAACACAATTGATATACATTAAGAGGAGTAGCCAATCCTAAATCTGAATCTAACACGACAAAATTTTGTCTTGTTTGCCCCCCAATTGTAGTCGAAAAATATCCCCCAACATAAATTGCTGAATCTGTGGGCACGATCGTTGTTACTTCTATTGGAGTCTGAGGATTCGGATTCCATGATGTCGCAAGGCCAGTATTGGTGTTGATTGCAGCAATACTTACACGACTAGACTGGCCAATCTGTGAAAAATACCCGGCAACATAAAGCGTAGTATCTAATAAAGACATTTCAAAAACTCGATGGTTTGCATCAGGATTCCAATCAGTTGCTTCCCCAGTTAACATATCAATAGCAGTGAGTCTGTTTCTTATCATTCCCCCAATAGAATAAAAGGCACCACCAATGTACATGGAGTTGTTACCTAAACTAATCGTTGCTATATGACCATCGGCATCCGTCTTCCAAGATGCAATTTTTTCTGCGGTGATTACATCAAATTTAGATAGCACATCTACAGATTCATTAAACGCACCGTTGGTACATCCTATAAAAATCTCCGAGCCATAATTTGAGAACGCATATACTGGTGTCTGCACCAATGGAGCCCATTGATTTAATGTTTCAGAAAGCAAATCCACAGATGCAACGTTGTTTCTATATTGTCCGCCAATAAAATCAAAATCACCTCCGATAAATAGCGTATTATTTGATATGGAAACAGTATTTACATTACCATCAATTATTCCCAAATTTAGTGATTCGTTTAGTCCAGTAGATGAATTTACAGCTGCAATTCGACTTCTAAGCTCTCCATTGATTTCTGTGAAATAACCTCCTAAATATATTACCGAATTAGCATACACAATATCATTAACTTGGCTATTAACTGTTGTATTTAAAGATGTTGGAGCTCCCAATAGATTTAACTGCACAAAATTTGAATGACTCTGTCCGTTCACCAAACTAAAGCTGCCACCTGCGTAAATGTTTGCATCCCCAAATTCAATAGTATATACAGGTCCATTAGTTGACGGATTCCAGTTAATTAACATTCCACTAATCTTGTTAAACGCGGCTAAATAATTACGGCCTTGATTGTTCACCGTTGTAAAATCTCCACCAATGTATAAGATGGAATCAGATTCCGTCAACGCAAACACCGTCCCATTAACTTCCGGCTTCCAACTTGTTACTAATCCGAACTGATTAATGTGTGCCAAGTTATCTCGCAAACTGTCTCCTACTATAGTAAAAGTACCACCTATATACCAACCACCATTTCCATCGGAGATTGACGCATAAACTATTCCATTAGGATTAACAAATTCAAAAGAAACCTCTCCGGTTTCAGCATTTACTTGGCTACCGTTTTTTTCATTTGGGCCAATATAGGTAAATGATCCTCCTAAGTATAAAAGATTATTTGCACTATCTTTTACAATGCTTTTAACTTCACCATTAGGCTCCCACCAATTATCCTGTAGCGTTAATGACTGCGCAGAAAGCACATTACTAAAAAAACAAATTGTAATTATGGCGATTAAGCGATTCATCATAGATAAGGTTTTATGATGCAAAAGTAAGCAAAATCAATCAGCCAACTCCAACAAAAAATCCGCCCTGATTTCTCAAAGCGGATTTTCCAATAACTGTATTCTATCTCCTACGCCTCCACATGCATGTAACTCTCCACACTCGGACAGCTACACACCAAATTTCGGTCGCCATACGCATTGTCTACACGACGAACTGGAACCCAGTATTTCCAATCTTTTAAGTACGCAACTGGATAAGCAGCTTCCTGTGGTGTGTATGGGTAATTCCAATCTTTGTTGATGATACAATCTGCGGTGTGCGGTGCATTTTTCAACAAGTTGTTTTCGCGATCGGCTAATCCGTTTTCGATGTCTTTGATCTCTTGACGAATTTTGATCATCGCTTCAATGAAACGATCCAATTCTTCTTTATCTTCCGATTCTGTTGGTTCAATCATCAAGGTTCCAGCAACTGGGAATGATACCGTTGGTGCGTGGAATCCAAAATCGATCAAACGTTTTGCCATATCGGCTACTTCAACGTCTGCGTTCTTTTTGAAATCACGGCAATCGAGGATCATTTCGTGAGCAACAGTTCCGTTTTTACCCGTATATAAAATGTCGTAATGACCTTTTAATTGCGCGGCAATATAGTTGGCATTCATGATCGCTGCTTCAGTTGATTCACGCAATCCTTTTGCTCCCAACATTTTGATATATCCATAAGAGATCAACAAAATCAAGGCACTTCCATAAGGTGCTGCTGAAACTGCATGAATAGGCGAACTTCCTCCTGCTGCAATAACTGGATTGCTTGGCAAGAAAGGCGCTAAATGTGCTGCAACTCCAATTGGTCCCATTCCAGGTCCACCACCACCATGCGGAATGGCGAATGTTTTGTGTAAGTTGAGGTGACAAACGTCTGCCCCGATATTACCAGGATTGGTCAAACCAACTTGTGCATTCATATTGGCACCGTCCATGTAAACTTGTCCACCGTTGTCATGAATAATTGAAGTAATCTCGCGAATACCTTCTTCGTAAACACCGTGCGTGGAAGGGTAAGTTACCATCAAGCCAGCTAATTCATCTTTTAATGCAATTGCTACTTCACGTAATTCATCAATATTGATGTTTCCATTCTCATCACAACCTGTAACCACCACTTCAAAACCAGCCATTACAGCAGAAGCAGGATTGGTTCCATGAGCGGAAGAAGGAATAATCATTTTGGTGCGGTTCTTATCTCCGCGTGACTCATGGTACGCTTTGATCACCATCAATCCAGCGTATTCGCCTTGTGCTCCAGAATTTGGTTGAAGTGACATGGCAGCAAATCCAGTAGATTCACACAAATCTTTTTCCAATTCACGGAACATTGCATGATAACCAGCAGCTTGCTCAATCGGTGCAAACGGGTGCATGTTTCCAAACTGCGGATTGGTGATTGGAATCAATTCAGAAGCGGCATTGAGTTTCATGGTACACGATCCCAACGGAATCATACTGTGAACCAAGGATAAATCTTTATTTTCCAAACGCTTCAAGTAACGCATCATTTTCGATTCAGAATGAAAACGGTTGAATGTTGCGTGCGTGAAGACTCCATCTGTACGCAAGTTTTCAGTTGAAATGGTGTTTTCTGTCGCTTTCGAAACAGCTGTTGATGATCCAAAAATGTTCAAGATCGCTTCAACATCAGCAGTTGTATGTGGTTCACCAAAACTAATGGTCAATTCACTTGCATTGATGATGCGGAAATTCATTTCTTGTGCTTCAGCTGCTGCTTTGATTTTTGCCGTATCAACACCTTTCACCCAAACGGTATCAAAAAACTGATCTGCACCAATGGTAATTCCTTGCGCTTTTAAACCGTTCGCTGTTTTTGTAGCCAATGAATGCACGTGTTCAGCAATGGCTTTCATTCCAGCTGGTCCATGATAAACAGCATACATACTTGCCATCACAGCGAGCAATGCTTGAGCTGTACAAATATTCGAAGTTGCTTTATCGCGTTTGATATGTTGCTCACGTGTTTGCAAAGCCATACGCAAAGCCAAATTATCATCTGCATCTTTTGATACACCAATGATACGGCCTGGAATGGTACGTTTGTATTCGTCTTTTACAGTAAAATAAGCAGCATGTGGTCCACCAGCTCCCATTGGAACACCGAATCGTTGTGAAGAACCAAAAACGACATCAGCTCCTAAAGATCCAGGCGATTTTAATACAACAAGCGACAATAAATCAGCAGCAACGGCAACACGTAATCCTTGGTTGCGGTCGATGAACGCTTTCACGTCAGTGATTACACCTTGCGTATCTGGATATTGAATGATGGCACCGAAATACGTTCCATCGTGTTTAAATGTAGTTACATCACCAATGACCAATTCAATTCCTAAGTTCAATGCACGACCAAGTACCACTTCAATTGTTTGTGGGAACGCATTTTCAGCAATAAAGAACTTTACAACTCCGTCTTTCGTTTCTTGACGTGAACGTGAATTGTAGAACATGATCATTGCTTCAGCTGCTGCAGTTGCTTCATCTAATAACGAAGCATTGGCAATTTCTAATCCAGATAATTCTAAAATCATCGTTTGAAAATTCAACAATGCCTCTAAACGACCTTGTGAAATTTCTGCCTGATAAGGCGTATATGCAGTATACCATCCTGGATTCTCAAGCACATTGCGCAAGATCACAGACGGCGTTATGGTTTCGTTGTAACCTAAACCAATAAAGGATTTAAACACCTTATTTTGATTCCCCAAAGCAGTAACATGTTGCAAGTACTCCTGCTCAGTCATCGCTTCACCGATGTTCAATTCGCCATTCAACCGAATATGCGATGGAATTGTTTTATCAATTAATTCTTGGATAGATTTTACACCAATTGCCTCCAACATTGCTGATTTTTCAGCGTTATCAGGACCGATGTGACGAGATGAAAATACGTTCATGTTTTTCCTAAAATGATTAAAAACACCTGTTTTCCTGCCAACTATCAGACAGGTTATAAGGGACTGCAAAGATACTTGAAAATCTAAGAATTAACTAGCACTGAAACGCACAAAATTGGAATCGGTTAACAATGATTTTATAGAAGGGCCAAAGGTGTTCATTCTGGAATTTAAAACCAATGAAGAAATACGTATCCTTGGACTGATTATCACAAACATTCCTAATAAACTGAGATTCTGTGTAAATAAAGAGGTTTGGGGAAACACCTGTTCACAAAGTCGAATCAATGGAATAAAAAAGGGGCGAATCCTACAATTGAGATAGCCCCTTTTCGTAATCGTTGTTCTATTTATTGATCACAATTGGCATACGTTGAATCGCCTTATCGGATAACACTTGAAGTGTGTAAGAACCGTCTACAATACGCGACATATCAACTGCCATACTTGTAGTGTTTTCACCCTTTAGGGTCATCACGAAACGCCCTGCATTGTCATAAACATAAACAGACTGAATCATATTGTTTTCAGCATCTATTGTAAAGAAGCCAGTTGACGGATTCGGGAAAATATGGATTCCAACGAATGTGTTATCTTCAATGGTTAAGCATGAGTCTACAAGCACAGTTGAATTAGCAACATTGAAACAGCCATTCCCATCTGTATATGAATACGTTAATGGACTTATACCTGAACCAGCTGCGCTTGGATCAAATTGATTTCCCACTACCCCATTTCCTCCATATGTTCCACCAATCGGTGCGCCTTCTACTAGGGTTATTGCTGAACTGTAAAGACACAGATCAGGAATAGCTCCAAATGTTACGGTTGGATTTGGATTAACAATAATCGTTGTCGTTCCAGATGTGGCTGATGTACAACCAGCTGTTGTGACATCAACCGTGTAGGTTCCCGCTGTTGAAACCGTTATGGATTGTGTTGTTGCGCCAGTTGACCATACATTTCCACTCGCAGAAGATGAAGTTAACACAACACTTCCACCTGCGCAGAACGTTGTTGAACCACCTGCACTAATTGTTGGCGTCGCTGGAATTGGATTCACTGAAACCGCTGTTTCTGCCGATGTAGCTGATGTACAACCAGCTGTTGTGACAGCAACGGTATAGGTTCCCGCAGTTGAAACCGTTATGGATTGTGTTGTTGCTCCTGTTGACCATACATTTCCACTCGTAGAAGATGAAGTCAAAACGACACTTCCACCTGCGCAGAACGTTGTTGAACCACCTGCACTAATTGTTGGCGTCGCTGGAATTGGATTCACTGAAACCGCTGTTTCTGCCGATGTAGCTGATGTACAACCCGCTGTTGTGACATCAACTGTGTAGGTTCCACTTGCAGAAACCGTTATGGATTGTGTTGTTGCTCCTGTTGACCATACATTTCCACTCGCAGAAGATGAAGTTAACACAACACTTCCACCTGCGCAGAACGTTGTTGAACCACCTGCACTAATTGTTGGTGTTGCTGGAATTGGATTCACTGAAACCGGTGTTTCTGCCGATGTAGCTGATGTACAACCAGCTGTTGTGACAGCAACCGTGTAGGTTCCACTTGTAGAAACCGTTATGGATTGTGTTGTTGCGCCAGTTGACCACAGATTTCCACTCGCAGAGGATGAAGTTAACACAACACTTCCACCTGCACAAAAAGTAAGTGATCCGCCTGCCGTGATTGTTGGTGTTGCTGGAATTGGATTCACTGAAACCGCTGTTTCTGCCGATGTAGCTGATGTACAACCAGCTGTTGTGACAGCAACCGTGTAGGTTCCACTTGTAGAAACCGTTATGGATTGTGTTGTTGCGCCAGTTGACCACAGATTTCCACTCGCAGAGGATGAAGTTAACACAACACTTCCACCTGCACAAAAAGTAAGTGATCCGCCTGCCGTGATTGTTGGTGTTGCTGGAATCGTACACGGTGATAATTTACATAGAAACTGATCATAACCTCCAGTCGATGTAAGAAAAACGGTTGCTGCGTTCGGGTCAAAATCAACCGTTCCACTATAACCTCCTGTTAAATAGACTTTATCAGGCGCACCGATGGCAATAGAAGTTGCATAATCTGTTGACACGCCCCCCATCTTTGCCCCCCATAAAAAGTTACCCGAAGGATCAAATTTTGAAATATACATATCTTGAGCGCCAGTTGAAGTAGCACTATTAATACCGCTTCCTGGATCAAAATCAACTGTTCCAGTATAATAACCAGTTAAATAGAAGTTACCAGCGGGATCGGTAGCAATGGCGTTTGCTAAATCAACCGATGTTCCTCCAAATGATTTCCCCCAAATAAAGAACCCATTCGTATTGTATTTTGCAATAAATACATCGTAACTACCCGTTGAAGAAACGTTGGAGACACCCGCTCCAGGATCCAGATCTGCTGTACCTTCAAAATAACCTGTTACACAGATATTATCTGCTTGATCAATGGATAAAACCGCTGCTTGGGCATGTTGTGTTCCACCAATTGCGGTTGCCCATACAAAATTCCCAGCTGGGTCTAATTTTACTATGAAACAGGATGAATAGCCAGAATTAACAGGGGACAAGTTGGCTACTCCAACTCCTGGATCAAAGTCAACAATTCCATTATTAAAGTCACCTGAAATAAATAAGTTATTGGAGGCATCCAACTCAATGTCTCCACCACTAACAGAATAAGATCCACCAATACGTTTTGCCCAAACAAAATTACCTGCGGCATCTAGTTTTAAAGCAAATAAATCACATTGGCTGCCACTTGAAGATAAATTGAAGATTCCTGCCGTTGGGTTAAAATCAACCGTTCCCAAAAAAGTGCCAGTTATGTAGGGATTTCCTGAAGGATCAACTGTTAGGGCATATCCTCTGTCATTGGATGATCCGCCGACTGTTCTAGCCCAAATGAAAGCTCCTGAAGCACTTAATTTTAGTACGAATGAATCTTCATTTCCGTTTGAAGAAATGGTAGTGATTCCAGCCCCTGGATCAAAATCAACTGTTCCTTTAAAATACCCTGTTACAAAAACATTTCCAGACACATCTACTCCAATACTGCTTCCATAATCAGCAAGCGTTCCACCAACAGACTTCGCCCAAACTAAATTACTATTGGCATCAAATTTGGAAATAACGATGTCGCTACTCCCAACTGAAGTAAGATTGGCCACTCCAACTCCTGGATCAAAATCAACCGTTCCATCAAAATCTCCAATCACATAAGCATTACCAGTGGCATCAACCTCAATACTTTTACCTATTTCATTTCCCGTACCACCAGCACTATTTACCCAACTAAGAGTTGGGATTTGTGAAAACAGGTGAGATAAAAGGCATAACATGGCAAATAACAGTACTATTTTTTTCATCAGTTTATAATTTTAAGCAAAGCTATAGCATACCAAACTGCTGGAATTATCAAATGAGCATTCGTAACGCTTTTGAGGAAATTAGGTGGAATCGGATGGAAGTTCGTTTTTGTAAAACAAGTTGATTTATTAGAAAGTCTCCAACAATGCTAAAAATGCATCTTTCTTTCGTATAGCCAATGGAACCTTCGTTTTGTTTTTCATTACAATTGTTCCCCCATCGGCTTTTATGAGATGATCAAAATAATGCAGGTTGATCAAATGCGATTGATGACAGCGAAAAAAACCAGAGGGAGACAACAATGTTTCGTACTCTTTTAACGATGTTGAAACAACTAACTTTTGACTATTGATGAAATAGAATGTCGTATAGTTTTTATCAGATTCGCAATTTACAATATCCTGAATTTTGATAGAATAGAGTTTGTCTGCCGTTTTTAGTATCAATTTTTCCAGCTTTTTATTGCTTTCAAGATTGGAAAACAGCGCGTTGAATTTTAGGTCTAAACCTTCATTATTCAGTAATTCTTCAGCCTTTTGAATTGCATCGATTAAATCGATCGGATCAATTGGTTTTAGTAAATAATCGATGGCGCTAAAACGGAACGCTCTTACAGCAAAATCTTGAAATGCAGTAATGAAAATCACTTTGAAAGTGATTGGTTGTAATTGCTGTAACAGATCAAAACCCGTACCATCAGGCATTTCAATATCTAGAAAAACAAGATCCGGTAGGTATTGTTTAATCATTCGAACGCCAGACTCAACATCGTAAGCCTCAGCAATAATGGCGACGTTTGGACAATGCTGCGTTATTAAAGCATGGTTCTTTGTGCGAATTGTTTCAATATCATCAATGAGTATGGCGCGTAACATAAATGTAGAATAAGTGAGTGGAGCTAAAGATCTTGGAAATAAGGAATTTCAAGTGTGGTTCTTACGCCAACAATTGCATTTGATTCGATTCTGTTTTCAATTTTTAGGGTGCTGTTTTTTGTATAATTCAGCAGTCTTTCCAACACGATTTTTGTTGCTAGTGATCGATGAGTTCCCTGCTTTTTATCCACATCCAATCCAACGCCATTGTCAATCACTTCAAACAATAGCACATCGTTTTTCAGCGTAAATGTGAGTTTTATTGTTCCATTTTTAGTACGTCTTTTCAATCCATGTTTGATTGCGTTTTCTACAAAAGGCTGCACGAGCATTGGAGGGATTAAAACAAATTCATTATCCTCAACACCGATCACTTCTATCTCAAACGAAAAGGAATTGTTATAAAGTAGTTGCTGAATACTGAGAAAATTATCAAGCATTGTTACCTCTTCTTCAAGTGTGATGTGGTTTTGCGTCGAGTTTTCAAGAATTTGGCGGGTGAGTTTTGAAAACCGTGTAAGGTAATTGATCGCCTCGTTTGTGTGGTTCAAGTGAATCAAACTTTGAATGTTATCAATAGAATTAAAAATAAAATGCGGATTCATTTGACTTAATAAAAGTTGTTGCTTCAATTCATTGTTGCGTTTAGCAGCGATGATATTTCGTTGTTTAAAGAACTTATAAAAGAACAATATGCTGATTGATAAAAGTAAAATGATAAAAAGAGAAACGAAAAGCCATGTGTTTTTTTGCGCGTTTTTTCGTTCGTTTTCAAGTTGAATGGCTGAGAGTTTTTTCGCTTGCGTTACTTTAGCGCGCAGTATTTTTTTCTCAAACTCATGAGCCAATCGTTGCTCCTCGAAAAAAATTGTTGTTTCTTCTAGTTTAGCCGAATCCTTTAGAGAATTAAATTGTTCAAGCATTTCCAGCGACTGCTCAAATTGTTTCGTTTCCTTATAGATGGAATACAGGGTGAGCATTGCAGTCTCTTTTATGTCTGAATTGTTACTCAATTTCAGCGCTAAGCGTAAATAAGATCGTGCTTTTGCCAAATCATGTAATTCGTAATATAGAGTGCCTAAACCAAGTGCGTTATCAGCTTTGGCAATTGCATCTGCATCCATTGCGTCCGCTTGTTTGTAAAAATCCAATGCCCGTTTATAATTTTTACGTTGTTTATAAAGATCACCGAGTCGTGTTAAGACAGTACTTTCCAAATTGATTGCCTTGATGGATTGAGCACCAATCAAACTTCGCTTAAAATAATATGCTGCTTGATCATAGTTTTGTTTGTTGAAATAGGAGAAACCAATATTGTGCTCTGTTTGTGCTTTTTGATAAGCTTCATCAAGGTTTAGGTTCTTCTTTTTTTCAAAATAAGACAGTGCTTTTCGGTGGTAATTGATCGCTTGCGTATAGTTTTTTTGCGTGTGATAAACCGAACCCAACGAGGTGAGACAAAAGGTAATTCCTTCGTGATCGTTGGATTGTTCAAAATACTTCAACGCTTCGAAAAACCCAAGAATTGCTTCTTTGTAGTTGTTTAATTGAAGGTAAAAGATCGCCTTATTTGTTCGCGTATAGTTTGCTTCATCTTCTTTGTGTACTTTATGAAATAGTTCGATGGATTTAGTATAAAATGCGATGGCTTTTTTGTCTTTTTTACGTGCAAGTTTACAAGCCTGGTTATTGTAATAAAATGCTTCGTAGGATAGATAAACGTCATTTAGCTTCTCAGAATTACGTTTGTTGTTGACGTTTTTCTTAACAAGAGCATAAATTTTCGCATTGTAATAATCCGATTCTTGGTCATCTTGGGAGGTGTAACTCAATAATAAAGCAATTGTGTTTAACCGAGTTGTATCATGTTGGGATTTCGTTAGGCATTTTTTTAATGAATCAATGTCGTCTGTTTGTGCATTCGCTATTGAACAAAACAAAAAGCATAAGACGATACAATTAAGAAACAGCGCACTTCTATTAAACTTTAGAAACCATTGATACATGTTGCAAAGGTAGATAATATCTGAAGGCCCAATTGTACAAAAAATCAATTTTAGGATTGTTATAACCATTGTTTGATCCTCAATTTATAATCAGATCCTATGGAGGTGTTTTAATAAAAAGAGGTAATCCCTTTATACTGAAAAATGAAAGCGTACTTTTGTCAAAAATTCACCAATGAACCAACTCTTAAGTCTCCTTTTTTCAATTTCCCTTTTCGTTACAGCTTCGGCACAAGATACCATTACTTCTTATCTCAATGTAAGCGGAAAGCCTTCTACTTTTGATAAGGCTGCTTATTTTCAAAAGAAAAATCCAACTACGCGATCTGACGGGAAGAAATCCTTCTCCTATGTTACTTACAAAATGTGGCCTTCAGAGATAGAAAACCCAGTCTATTCTAAAAAAGAGTTGACGAAGAAAGAAGGACGCTTTTTGTTTTGCGATTCGAAAGGAGTCATCATAAGAGATATTACCTATTTGAATGATGACTACCATGGTTGGTATAGCACATTTAATGAAGATGGAAAAACCTCAAATGTTGAATGGTATCAATTTGGGAAACAAGAAAAAACGAGTACCTATTATTATAAAAGCGGAGGTATTTCTTCTATAGAACAATATGAAGAAGATTCGCTTATTTCGTTTGAATTATTCAATGAAGATGGAAGTAGGGATAGCATTTCAAAATCACCGAATGTTACAGCAACGTTTATTGGAGGAAACTTAAAAAAATTCTTAGCCGAAAGCATTCATTATCCACAAAGTGCGGTTAATTCAGGTGTTCAAGGGAAATGTTTTTTACGATTTGTTATAGGAATAGATGGGTCTATTTCAAATGTTAATGTTTTACGAGGAGTCCCCAATTGTCCTGATTGTGATAAAGAATCAGTTCGAGTTGTTAAAACAATGCCACGATGGCAACCAGGGAAAGAACACAATCGACCTTACTATACGACCTTTAATTTACCCATTTCTTTTAAGATGGAATTAGAGCCAAAGAAAAACAAAGGTAGTCGATAGAACCGCTAAGAATTGAAATCCTAATTCGGATCTCCAATCACCAATTGTTCCATGACAAAGGTCATAATCGATTCTTCTTGTGATGCGTTTAACTCCGCCTTCTGTGACATATCTGGAACAATATGCGACCATTTTTTCTTGGAATAGTTTGCAACCTCAGGCAACGCATGGCATTTATCACAGTGTTCTTGGTACAACGTCTGACCGATCAAACCAGCATCCGAAAGGGTTTTTATTTCAGGATCAACTGCTGTTACAGACTCTGTCGTTTTACAAGAGGCAAAAAGGAGCGCGATTAGAGCTGCTGAGATTACGATTGCGTTTTTCATACTGTTTTTATTGAAAACCAAGTTACGCTAAAAGATCCTTCATTGATTCTTTTTCTTACAATTAAATCACGTTAAGACCGTTGCAAAATTCATTAATCGAGGCGTGATTAATGAATTTTGCAACGGTCTTACTTTGCATTAAAATGCCACGCCAACCCAAGATTTGCATTAAAGAAAAGGTATGCGCTCAATGGTTCGGGATAGGTTCCACTATCTACAGCTATTCCTGACCTAGTAAATCGTGTTCCAAGATCTGCTCCAACGCCTCTTGTTCCAAAAGATGGACCAATGAGCAAACGCAAGGAACAGTTTTCAAAATCTTTTCCAAAACACAAATGTAATGCTGTCCAATGCGCAATGATGCGGTAGTTAACATTTTGAATCGTTTCGTTGATCCACGCGTTGTGGTAGGCCATTTCGAAGGAAACAATTCGAGTTAACGAACGGTTTACGGTAATACCGAAGCCTGAATTCCACGCATTTTGCGTTCCATGAGAAATAGAATTATAGTCTGTTCCAGCGTACGTTAATTCCACAAAATGATTGTAGTTCGTTTGAGACGATCCACTAAAAGTATGCAACACCATTAAACTAAAAACGAGAGGTTTGAGCATCGGACTTAAATTAAATCAGTCATATCTCTGGGGTTGTAAAATGCCATGCCAATCCAATATTTGCATTAAAAAAGAAAATCACATTCAGTGGTTCTTGAGCATACCCACCACTTACTACGGGTAAAGAAGACTCGCTAAACTTGGATAAAAATAAAGAACTATGAATAGCTAAATGAGTGGTCAATTGTCTGGTAAACCGCGACCCTAATTCCAAACCAAGTCTTTTTGAACCAAAGGATGGTCCTACAAGAAAATGCAGAGACCATTTTTCATAATTTCTACCAAAACCCAAATGAAATGCTGTCCAATGTGCAATAAAGCGGTAATTATTGTTCAAAATGGTTTCATTGATCCACGAGTTGTGGTAAGCTAATTCTACCGAAATTGATTTGTTCAACGAACAGTTCGCTGCAATACCAAACCCCGAATTCCACGGTTTTTTCGTTTCTTGAGAAACAGAACTATACCCTATTCCAGCATAGGTTAATTCAGCAAAAAAGGCAGTAGGAGCTTGCGCGGATACTTCGCAACAAATCAATATAGTGAAGTAAAAAACGAGTGATTTGAACATGGTGTAAATTAGTCAATCAAACGAATGATTCCGTGATTCTTTTTTAAAAAGCATTAATTATTGATGGATTAGAGGAAAAAGTCAATTGATTGGTTTCTACTCACCACAATCCTCCATGCGCTTTTTCATTTCTTCGCCACCCATCGTCTCAAATTCAGCACACTTTTTCTTTTTATCTTCCTTGAGTGTTTTCAATTCTTGTTCATCTTTTGCTGTTGAACCATTTTGCAAAATACTGTTCGCTTTTTTATTCAATTGATTGCCCGATTCCAAACACGCACAAATGGAATCCTTTTCACCACATGATGTGAGCAATAAACCGCTAATGAATAGGATGGAATAGATGAATTGTTTCATAGTTTAAATTTTAGTTTTCAAAGGATTAACTGATAAAGTGAAGAAAGCTTGTTTGTAAAATGAATAAGAAACTGCCTTAGGTCGTTACATATTCAATGCACCATTTAAGTCCAACAAAAAGAAATCAAAATTATTCAACGATTTCCATACAAATTTGACTTTCGAAGGACTCAAAACATCGACAACATAAGCTTTATCCAGATTTTCGAAAAAACGACTATCTACTTGCTGGAAAGGCAATGATCCTTCATTGAGGTGTTTAGGAACCTTACTTCCAGGCAAAACAAGCATGTGCTCTTCTGGAGTCAATTTAAAGCTAACAATCCCACCTTTTTCAACATACTGTGTATAAACCCATTCATCCGAACGATCTTTAAATACAAATACAATTACAGACAGTTCGGTATCGTTTTGAAACTTTGCCGAGATCGTTCCTGGTTTGCCTACCAAAGGTTCGGTTGAAGGAAATGGTCTACTTTCTTTTTTACTATCTACCGATTGCGGCTTTTGATTGGTTGAATCCCGTTCCTTCCATTGCGAAATAAGTTCCTCGGCTAGTTTATTATTCCAGGGAATTTTCACCTTCAATTCTTCTCCAACGTAGGTCATATCTGATCCATCAATAATACCATCATCTTGTTGTTGGTATTCCATGGTCGCATGGTTTAGCAAGGAGTCCATAGCTTTACGTTCTTGCACCGTAAAATCCATAAAAGCTGTTTTCTCTTGCGGAATTTCCCGTTCTGGGCGCGTAGGAACAATCCAAATCAGGTAAATCAATCCGATGACCAAAATCAAACTTATGCTCAATAATACAATGCGTTTAACAGGGATTTTTAATTCATCAACTGTTACTGATCCGAGTTTTATTCCACGATCTAATTCACGCAATTCCGTTAAATGATCTGGATTTAATTGCAACTTGTCCAATTCTTTGATGAGGTATAACACCAAACGTTTGGTTCCCGCTTTATGATGTGCTACTTCTTTCACAATGGCCATCCAAGCGGTTTTTACCCGGTAGAAAGATGGTGTAAAGAGGTTCAAAGTTGCGACTAAATCGGGGGTTAAATGTTTGCGAATAGCATCCAGCAATTGATCTTCCGTTTTGGCTGTGCGAATGCTGTTTTCCAGTTCATTCTGCTGAATCTTTAGTTGGTCATAAATGACTTGTTGCACCAAATCTGCTTCGTGTTCTTTGAGCAATGGTACATAACTCAATCCTGCTTGCCATGTTTCAAACCGACTGTTTTTCAGTAGTTGAAGCAATTGAGGGTATAAAAACGGACTTATGAAGGTTTGAAAGCGTGAAAACAAGGCGTGTTGTAGCACATTTGTGGTGTTTTGGAAAGCAACCAGTTTACCAGAAGAATCTAACAAATTAGCCAAATTACGTTCTTGTTCAGTCCAATCAAGAAACAGTACAAACTCTTCTGATTGCAATTTGACCAACCATTGTTCGTTGTCGGGGATACTATTGTTTCTAGACAATTCACTGGCATAAAATGCTGGACGAAAGCGTGCTTGATCACTTTCAGAAAGCGGAAAATGAACAGATGGAAACTGCTCTCGAAGTGTGGATAATCGGATGAATCGCATGACCCGTGAAATTAAGAAACTGTTTTGAATTGAGCGTAATTGAAAATAATTTTCTAGAATAGAAACAAAGTTGTAATTTGGTCTGATTAAACAACTGACTATGAAGCAACTTCTTACTATTACCAGTGTTCTATTTTTCACTGTAAGTTTTGCACAAACATGGAGCGATAACGTTGCTACAATTGTGTATAATAAATGTGCATCCTGTCACCACCCTGGTGGAATAGCACCCTTTTCTTTAATGACTTATGCAGAAGCAGCCCCAATGGCAACTGCTATGCAGGATGCGATTACCACTGATAAGATGCCACCTTGGCCTCCAGACAATAACTACCAAGAATATTCTCATACACGTTCATTGAGCGCAACTGAAAAAACCACGATGCTTGATTGGTTAACTGGAGGAGCATTAGAGGGAATTGCAGCAAACACGCCTCCACCGCCTGTTTTTAATGATGGGGCAATTTTAGGTGCTGGTGATTTGACAGTTCAAATTCCAACTTATATGAGTAAGGCGCAAGGTCAAGATGATTATGTTTGCTTCTCAATTCCTACACCGAGTTTAACACAAAATAGAATCATTAGAGCAATAGAAATTGTTCCTGGAAACCGCGAAATTGTGCATCACGCATTGGTCTATATTGACGAAACCGGAACGTATGTTACAGATACCGTTGGTGGAGATTGTATGGGTCCAGATGCCACTTTAGTTGGAGGATATACACCTGGATCAACACCACAAGTATTCCCGTCTGGGGCTGGATTCAAATTGGGAATGAATTTGCCTGTCGGAAGTAATATTGTTCTTGGAATGCATTACCCAGAGGGTAGTTATGGACTTTATGATAGTACCAAGGTTATTTTTCACTTTTACCCATTGGCAGAAGTTGGTGTGCGTGAAGTTTTTGCACAAGACATTTTGCAAAATTGGAATTTGTCTATCCCGCCTGACCAAGTAACAAGTTTCACGGCCCAATACCCTCCAAATGGTGGTATTCCAATTGATATTTCGGTTTTAAGTGTATTTCCACACATGCATTTATTGGGACAAAAGATAAAGGCTTACGCAATTGATCCACAAGGTGATACGATTAAATATGCCAATTTGCCGAATTGGGATTTTCACTGGCAAGATTTCTATTTTTTCAAAAACATTCAGAAAACACCAACTGGATCAGTCATAAAAGGAGAAGCGACATACGATAATACGGTAAACAATCCGCACAATCCTTCCAATCCACCGGTACAAGTATTCGCAGGTGAAAGTACGACAGATGAAATGTTCTTGGTCTTTTTCCATTACGCCTATTACTTACCTGGTGACGAATTGTATGACCTGGAAAGTTTAATGAGTATTGGACTCACAGAACTGAGTAACGATAATAATGCAGGATGGAATGTTTATCCTGTACCATTTACAGATCAGCTAACCATTAACAATTTTGAATTGCAAGCTGGAGATCGTGTTTCACTTTATGTGTATGATTTGCAAGGAAAATTGGTTCGGCAATTAGCAGATCAGAAAGAAATTAGTTCTGACTTCACAGGTTTTTCTTGGGATGGAACAACAGATCAAGGCGCAACTGCATCAAAAGGAACTTATTTTGTTTCCATGAATAGAAATGGCGCGTTTAGTAATACAACGATTCTAAAGAACTGATCTAAGATTATTAGATAAATGAATAAAAGCCAGATACAATAGCGTATCTGGCTTTTCGTTTTATAAAGAACTATATCTAAGGTTATCTATGTTCACTATGTGTTCTATGCGGTTAAACAGAAATGAATCTGATTTCACTGGCTTTTCGTTTTATAAAGAACTTCGTCTAAAGGTATCTATGTTCACTATGTGTCCTATGCGGTTAAACAGAAATGCATCCGAATAAAAGCGCTGTTTAATGCTGCGTTTTCAAGAATCGAAGCGAGCGTTGAACCTCATTATCAAATTGCGTTGTAATGGTAAAGTACCCTTGCTCTAAAAACAATTGGCGGGCAATTTCGGCTTTAAGTGCATTTCGAATTAAGTCGTAACTTTTCGTATATTCTTTTTCGTTGAACGGCACTTTGTGACTCGTTGCTGCGTAAGTAACAAATTGTTTCAACAACAGTGCGTCTACATTGAACAGGCGTACAAAATCGGTTTCATTTTTCCATTTAGTACGTTTATTCTGAACGAAGTCAAAGGCGAAATGTTGGAATGCTGGTGAATATCGCAAATCGATGTAGTAGAACGTAGAATTAGAAGTGTCTACTGGCACAAATACATCTGGCATGATTCCTCCGCCTCCATAAACAGTGCGTTTTTTGTTAATGGTCTGGTATTTTTTCGCATTCTTAAATACAGAAGAATCGGGAGCGAACAATTCACCGTTTGATTGACGATCGGCTTGGTCGTGGTAGTAATTTTCATAACTTCCATCAAAATCTTTTTGAATACATCTTCCAGAAGGCGTGTAATAACGTGCAATTGTCAAACGAAGATTACTTCCATCACGTAAGGCAAAATCTTGCTGTACCAATCCTTTTCCAAATGAACGACGACCAATAATAGTTGCTCGATCATTGTCTTGTAGAGCTCCTGCAACAATTTCACTTGCTGATGCAGAGTTTTCATTGATTAAGATAACAACGGGCATGTCCTCAAGTAAGCCCCCGCCTTTTGCAACATACGGTGGCGATTTTGTCTTTTTACCGCGGACTTCCACAATTTTCGCGCCTTCTTTTAAGAATTCATCTGAAATTTGCACAGCACCACTCAAAACACCGCCGCCATTTTCACGTAAATCAAAGATCAATTTTTTCATTCCTTTGTTTTTCAACAATTGGGAAGCATTATGAAATTCAACTGCTGAATTATAAGAGAATTGATCCAATCGGATATAACCCACTTCTTTGTCCAACATGATCGCACACACAATTGATTCAATTGGAATACTCCCACGAATGATTTCTTTGGTAAGCTGTTTTTTTCCACGCAAAAGACCAACTTTTACAGCCGTTCCCTCTTCGCCTTTCAGCATTCCCATGATTTTTTCTGTGTCAATTTTTTTACCTGCTACGTTCTTCTGATCGATTTTAATAATGCGATCTCCTGCTTTTACACCTGCAGATTCAGACGGAGAACCAACAACAACATGTGTTACACAAAGTGTGTCGCGAATCACAGCGAATCGAATTCCTACACCTCCAAATTTACCAACGATTTGTTCGTTCGCCATTTGTAAATCTTCTGCTTTGATGTAATTCGAATGCGGATCGAGTTTGTGGAGCATGTCCGAAATGGTTTTCTCAAATAAATCATTCCGTTGGATCGAATCCACATATTCCGCATCCAAAATCCCAATAATTTCTTGCATTTTCGAAAAATTGGTGGGATTCGTAGGCACAGAAGTATTGACAGAAACAACACGACCAATGAGAATTCCTGCCGACATAAATGTCAGAAACAAGAACGGTAGTACGAAAGCATTTTTGGATTTAAACATGGTCAAAAGGTTCTGAAATATGTACGACTTCAACTCCCGCGCTCTTTAGAAAATCAATTCCAGCGGTGTCTTTGTATTCATTGATATAAACGACGCGTGTAATACCAGCTTGCAAAACCAGCTTACTGCAATCACGGCAAGGAGAAAGGGTTAAATACAAGGTTGCGTTGCGGCAAGCATTCGTTGATCGAGCGACTTTTAAAATGGCATTGGCCTCAGCATGTAAAACATACCAATGCGTATCGCCTTGTTCATTTTCGCAGCAATTGTCGAAACCAGCGGGTGTTCCATTGTAACCATCAGAAATAATCATGCCATCACGGACAATCAATGCCCCTACTTTTTTGCGGCTACAGTGTGATAATTCAGCCCAAGTATTCGCCATTCTTAAATAGGCTTTATCGTAACGTAAGGTTTTTGTTTCCGGAGAAACTACATTGATTTCTGACATGGTACAAAAATAGAATTATTCAGGCAAAGTAAATTTATATCCCACACCTCTTATTGAATGAAAATACTGCGGGTTTTTTGGATCGTCTTCGAATAACTTTCTGAAATTTAAGATATAATTATCAATCGTTCTTCCTGTGGGGTTTTGATCACTTCCCCAAAGTGCTCCAAGGATTTCATCTCGAGAAACAACCTCATCACGTTTAGATTGAAACAATTGCAGCAATTCGATTTCCCGTTTTGTTAACAATTGTTTTTCACCCGTAAGATTGTGGTGCACCTCATAGGTTGCATAAACGATTTCCCAATCGCCGATCACAAGGTTTTCAAAATGATGCTGTAGCTTGTCTTGCGTTTTAATTAAAACATGAACACGCAACAGAAGTTCTTCCAAATCGAACGGTTTTGGCAAGTAATCATTCGCACCTAATTTTAGTCCGGCAATACGATCAACGGTCGTACCTTTTGCAGAAAGAAAAAGAATGGGCACATCGTTATTTTTTCGATAACTTCTACAAATATCTAAACCACTTACCTCTGGTAACATGACATCTAGGATTACCAAGTTAAACTGATCTAGAACGTTAGAAAATTCCAGCGCCTTCCTCCCGTTGGAACACGTAACAATTTGAAAACCTTCTAATTCCAGATTTAATTGGATCATTTCCAACAGACTTGGTTCGTCTTCAATCACTAAAATTTGATACATAGCCTGCATATTTTGGTAAAAAAATGGAAATAGTTTGAAATCTTTTGTTAAAAGAGTTTAAATTTGATGAATATGCTAAATTAATAAGTCGATGAAAAGAAAACTACTCTCCGCAGGATTCTTTATTGTTATGCTTGGTTTTTCTGGTTTTTCTCAATCTGGAACCAATCAAGTATTTTCAAAGAAACTGCAATTATCAAAAGCAACTCCAACGCTAACATTGCCACAACCAAATATGGAGGCAATTCGTTTGGAAGATGAAACACGTGATCATAATGGTGAATTATACCGAATTGGTGTAGCAGCATTTACTGATATTACAACGGCCAATTCTGGAAGTTGGGTTACTACCTCAACTGGTGATAAAGTTTGGCAATTACATGTCAAATTTTCGGGTGCAGAAGCTTTGAGTTTCTTGTTCTCTACATTTAAAATCTACGATAATACTACTGTTGATATTTTCAACACGAATGGTGAACGCGTTCACAAAACATTTACTTCGGCAGATGTATTGGACCACTTTCAACAAAACATGGCACTATGCTTTGGTGATGAAATGACATTACAAATCTCTGAACCATTGGGTTCAAAAACATCTGAGATTCACATTGATCGCATCATGTATAATTATCGATCAACTGGTAACCCGAATGTTGCTAAAATCAACGAATCGGAAAGTTGTGAAATCAATGTCAATTGTACACCTGTTGGTGACGCTTGGCAAGATGAAAAAAGAGGTGTTGCACGTATTTACGTAGTTGATGCTTCTGGAGCAGGATGGTGTTCTGGTACATTAATAAACAATACTGCTTTGGATTGCAAGCCGTTATTTTTAACAGCTCTACACTGTGGTGTTAGTACTTCAGCATCGAACTCTAACCAATGGAGATTTTATTTCAAATATGAATCCATTGGATGTACTAGTCCTGGAACAGCTGGAACATTGGATGATAATTTTATCACAGGATGTGTGCGTTTAGCTAATTCAAATGACAACGGTGGAGATTCAGGTTCTGATTTTTTATTAGTTCAATTGGGTTCATTAGCCAATCAAGCTACTACTGTTACAACCTTAAAATCAGCTGCATTTAATGCTTATTGGAACGGTTGGGATGCTAACAACACCGCTTCTACAGGTGGTGCGGGAATTCATCACCCAGCTGGGGATATCAAGAAAATTTCAACTTTTAATGGCGCAACAAACAGCACTTCTTGGGGTGGATCCGTTGCTAATACACACTGGCAAATGTCATGGTCTGCGAATTCAAATGGTCATGGTGTTACGGAAGGTGGTTCTTCTGGTTCACCACTTTTTAATTCTGCTGGAAGACAAATTGGTACATTAACGGGTGGTAGTTCTTATTGTACTGCTCTTACTTCTCCTGATGCATATGGTAAAATGTCCTTTCACTGGACTTCAAATGGAGCGCCTGCAAACGAACAATTAAAAACATACTTAGATCCAGGAAATACAGGTGCGATGGTATTAGATGGTTCTTCTGATCCATGTACAGCAGTAACACCTGCAGCTCCAGTTGCAAACTTTGTTGGTAATCCTACAACGGTTAATGTTGGTGGTACGGTTGCTTTTACTGACCAATCTACTAATACTCCAACAAGTTGGGCTTGGTCGATCACTCCTGCTACTGGATGGACTTATTCAGTGGGATCTGCTACGTCTCAAAATCCTTCTGTCAATTTTACGGTTGCTGGTCAATATACAATCTCTCTTACTGCAACCAATACAACTGGTTCAGACAATGAAACAAAGAACAACTACATTACAGTTACCCTTACAACAAACCCTTGTACTGGAGCTTCAACAACCTGTGATGAGTTTATTCAAAATGTATCATTGAATGCGATTAACAATACAACTGCTTGTACAAATTATGCAAGTTATGCAGCAAGTGCAACGGTTGTTCAAGGACAAGCTTATACAGTTGCAATTGTTCCTCAAATTACCAATCAAGCAGTTGGTTCGGCTTATCAAAATGATGAAATTGCTGTTTGGATTGACTGGAATGACGATTTAGATTTCAATGATGCAAACGAGCAAGTAGGCTATGTATTGGTTCCTGCATCTACGTTTAATTCTGCATTTAACTTTAATGTACCTGCAAATGCTACAATTGGTCAAGTAACAATGCGTGCTCGTATCTCTTACCAACCAGATGATGGCGCAATTGATCCATGTGGAACATCAACTTATGGTGAGGTAGAAGATTATGTCATCAATATTCAAGCTACAAGTGGTTTAGATGAAGCTGGTGTTTTCGCTGGTGTTGCAGTTTACCCGAATCCTACTTCTGATAATGTATCAATCGATCTTTCTGCTGTAACAGCGGATAATGTAAGCATTACGTTAATTGATATGACAGGAAAAGTATTGGCTGTTCAAAACAATGTTGCAGGTTCTGTAGCACAATTTGATATGACTGCTTTCTCTAAAGGAATGTACCAAGTTCGTATTACGGATGGAACTGTCATCAGTACACGGAAAGTAACTAAATTATAATCCTCATTTGGATGAATTTGAAGGGTGGCAGTGATGTCACCCTTTTTTTATAAATTGTCAAAACAACCATTTTATGCGCCACTTCATTTTCCTTTTCATGTGTCTTTTCTTAATTGTTGGCTGTAAAGCCCTTCATCGTGGAATTCCAAAAAGTGATGATTCGTATCGCAAGAAAAAAATGACTGCTGTTCATGAGTCGAAACAACAAGTGAGTGTTTCCAGCGATTCTATTTCGCCACAACCAGTTGAAAAGATTGGTTCTCCAGAATCAAGTTCGATTCAGCCAACAAAAGATGATGTTGTTTCTACGGTAGAAAAACAGGAACTACCCGTTTTACTTGACGACACAATTAGAAAAACAGCTCTTTCTGCAAATGAAGTTCGTGCGCAAGAAGAAGAATCGGAAGAGATCGCCAAAAAAGCATATCACTATTCATTTGTTCCTCTTTTGTCTATTATTTTTTTTCCCTTTTATTTTATTGGAATAATCGCCACTTTGATGAAAATTAGACGTTTTAGGTCTTATGAATATGTAACAGAAGTTGGACAAGATTATATAAGCAGGGCAAATAGAACATTAATTTTTAGTTGCCTCATTATTCCCCCTCTCATGATACTTGCGGTAGTAATTCTTCTCATTCTTTTTTATTAAAAATGAGTTAGAAGTGGTAATTAACACAACTTCTCAACGCGATCAGTAAGTTTTTATACTTTTGAACAACAAAATACCCATGTCAAAACCAAAAGTAATTGTTAGTGTCATCAATGATTTGAGTACCGATCAACGTGTACACAAAGTCTGCACTTTTTTAACAGATCGTGGATATGATGTTTTATTGGTGGGTCGTAGAAAACGAGACAGTATTCCATTAACCGATCGAGCTTACCGCACGCATCGCATGTTTCTGTTGGTTGAAAAAGGAGCACTCTTCTATGCGTTTTTCACCATTCGATTGTTTTTCTTTCTTCTAGTGAGAAGAAGTACGATCTTGGTTTCAAATGATTTGGACACGCTTTTACCCAATTATCTGATTGCACGCTTGAAACGCAAACGATTGGTGTATGATTCGCACGAATACTTTACTGAGGTTCCAGAGTTGATTCACCGCCCTAAAATAAAACGCATTTGGGAACGCATTGAACAATTTGTTTTCCCTAAGCTAAAAACGGTTTATACCGTAAATCATTCCATTGCAAGTAAATACCAGGAAAAATATGGGATAGCATTAAAAGTGGTGCGCAATGTTTCGCCTTTGTGGAAACCCGAAAACATTCCAACAAAAACGACGTTAGGAATTCCTGAAAACACATTTTTACTCATCATGCAAGGAGCAGGATTAAACATTGATCGGGGTGTTGAAGAGGCGATTGCAATGATGAACTTTTTACCAAACGCTGTGCTATTATTGGTCGGAGATGGTGATGTCATTCCGCAAATGAAAGAACGTGTTGTTCAGGAACAATTACAAGAAAAAGTAGTGTTCTTTGGTAAAAGACCTTACGCTGAACTCATGGCATTTACCCATCATGCCGATTTAGGACTGAGTTTAGATCAACCAACTAATCCGAATTATGAGTTTTCGTTACCCAACAAAGTATTTGATTACATTCATGCTACAACCCCAGTTGTGTGTTCTGATGTTGTAGAAGTTGTTCGAATTGTTACGCAGCATGATGTAGGAATTGTCGTCCGTGATTACGAACCGCAAAACATGGCAACGCAGATTGGTGCATTGATTAACAACCCTGAACGCATGAAGCAATTGAATGAAAACTGTAGAGTAGCCGCGCAACTTGAAAACTGGGGTAAAGAAACAGAAATATTGCAAACGATCTATCCAGATGTCCGTTAAATCAAGCATCCATATTGTCGCATTCGATGTGCCAATGCCGCCTGATTATGGAGGAGTGATTGACATTTATTACCGCTGTCGAACATTAAAGAATGCCGGTTATCATGTCATTTTGCACTGTTTTGAATATGGCAGAGGAAGGACACAGGATGCGAGTGAAATTGCTGATGAAATTCATTATTATGACCGCAATTCATTTGTTTGGTCTTGGTTTTCTCGCAAACCATTTATTGTTAAAACACGGAATAACAACGAATTACTGAGTCGATTATTAGAAGATGATGCACCGGTTTTAATCGAAGGACAGCATTGCACCTTTTTTCTTGATCATCCGCAACTTCAATCACGGAAGAAGTTAGTTCGCTTGCACAATATTGAGTGGCAATATTATGCGGAACTCTCCAAACGCTCAACCTCCTTTTTCAAAAAGCTCTTTTTTTGGACGGAATCTCGGAAATTAAAAAGAAATGAATCACAACTGAAATATGCTTCTGTACTCGCTTGTATCAGTCATTCAGATACCGCTTATTATCAATCGCTTTTTTCAGAAGTGGTTTATCTTCCTGTTGGTTTAAATTTATTTCCAACACACGTTGAGCCATTGCAACGAGCACATTTTTTGCTGTTTCATGGTAATTTGAGTATTGCAGAAAATCAAGAAGCAGTGAGTTGGATCTTGGATGTGCTTTCACATCACACACTGGATCTTGAAATTGTCATAGCTGGAAAATCACCAAGTCGAGCATTGATGCAGCGTTGTAATGGAACAACGAATCTCCAGTTGATTGCTGATCCAAATGATTTAATGATGCAACAATTGATGCAAAGTGCAACAGCGCATTTGTTGATTGGTTTTCAACATTCAGGGATTAAATTAAAATTACTCAATGCGCTTTTAACAGGTAAAAGATGTATTGCAACTCCAGCAATGGTGGCAGGGTCAGGCTTGGAAACCTTTTGTGAAATCATTGAAACACCGCTTGAACTGATTCATAAAATAAACCATTTTGAACCAATTTCAGAGGAGAAAACACACGAACGATTGAGTCAATTGCGCATGCTGTTTTCTGATGAGCAGTTGTTGGACGTTGTGAAGAAACACCTTTATTAATGAGGAATTGAAAATGTAAAATTGTAAATTGGATTGAGGAATAGATTTTGATCCTACTTACTTGATTTTTAAACGTGTTTTAATCTTTAAGAATAAGAATTGAGACAGAAGACCGCTTCACTTAAGGACTAAAGATTAGATTCCTAAATCAATCTTTAGTCTATTGTCTTCAGTCTAACGTCTTATTCGTTTTACAGCTTGGTTGATTAATAATTAAGACAGGGATCACCTTCATGATTTTTCTCATTCATAATTTTCAGTATTGGCTTTGATAGGACTTACTCGATTTAGATTCCTTTGGTACTATCTGGACAAAAAAAAGAAGCGATCGTTCTTGCAAAATAAAACGAAGCACATTTTTCAACTAAAATAATCAGCATTAATCATTTTTTTATCCTGTTGACAAACAGTGTTTTAATGAGTTTAGTGGATTTTATTTCATGGCCATTTTCGTTAAAAGACGTTAAACTACAATTTCTCATGTACCAAAAATGAAATTCGTGCGTTAAAGGAAATAGACACTGGCTTCAGTCCGGATCTGTTCATAAGTAGTAGTAGTTAGGTTTAGGTAGCGTGTAGAGAGGCGAGTAGTGTTGCCTCTCTTTTTTTGTGCCTTTGGTGAAATCCTCATTACATTTACCCAAAATTGCAAACTATGCGTATTCTTGGTGTAATTCCCGCCCGTTATGGTTCATCCCGTTTTCCAGGAAAACCACTCATCGATTTGAAAGGGAAAACAATGATTCAACGTGTATATGAAGGAGCGAAACAATCTACTATGCTCACTGATTTGATTGTTGCTACAGATGATCAACGCATTGTTGATGAAGTCAATCGTTTTGGAGGAAAAGTAATCATGACGGCTGATCACCACCAAACAGGAACCGATCGTTGCGCCGAAGTCATTGCTCAACTCAATGATTCGTATGATGTGATCATCAATATTCAGGGAGATGAACCACTTGTGAATCCAGCACAATTGGATGGTTTATTGGCTGTGTTCTCAGACCCAACAGTTACTATAGGCACGCTCGCTTCTCGTTCCATTGATGTAGATGATTTGGCGAATCCCAATCGCATTAAATTGGTGGTGAATCATGCAAACAACGCCCTGTATTTCTCACGAAGCGCCGTTCCCAATTTTGCGAATGCCAAAGGTGAACCTTTAGATGTCTATCCGTATTTACGCCATATCGGCTTGTATGCATACCGCGCTGAAACATTAAAACAAATCAGTCAGTTATCTCCAACAGCCTTAGAACAAGTTGAATCATTGGAACAATTACGCTGGTTGTATCATGGTTATTCGATCAAAGTAGTGGAAACAACCATCGAGACTCCCAATATTGATGTTCCAGCTGATGTAGAAAAAGTATTGCAGTTTCTGTAACCCTTTTCCATTCCTCACGTAAAAAATCAGGTTGTTTTTGTAACTTTGTGAAATGCTGACAGTTGAAGGTATTATTGGTGATTTGTTAATGCAGCACAATTGTGTTGTTGTTCCTGCGTTTGGTGGCTTTGTTGCTCAACGTGTTGGTGCACAATTGGATGCGGTGAATGGAACCATGACTCCGCCAAGAAAAGCCATTCTTTTTAACCGTCAGTTGATCAACAACGATGGCTTATTAATCGCTTCTTACGCTCAGCAAAATAAGATCGATTACAAAGATGCACAAATCGCAGTTGGTGCTGTTATTAATCAGTGGGATCAACAATTAAAAGATGGTTTCCGCATTTCAATTGATCGCGTTGGTTTTTTGTACTTCGATTTAGAACGCAATTTGTGTTTTGAACAAGACCGTTTCTACAATTTATTGATGGAATCGTATGGACTTGGTGCCATTCATTTTGTTTCAGCTGCTGATGTAGAAGCGAAAAACACACATGAAGTGATTCGTGAATTGGTGAAAGAAGCTGTTTTAGAACCAGTGGTTGAATTCCAACCTGCACACATTGAAGCGGTAGCGTCTCCTCAAGAAGAAGCACCTATTATTCCAATCGATCGCGCAAAAACACCTGTTCGCACTTGGCGTTATATCGCAGCGGCGGCATTGTTACCAATCGCTTTTTATTCGTTTTGGATTCCAATGAAAACAGATGTGTTAGAATCTGGCATGCTTTCCTTGAACGATTTTAATCCGTTTCATACCAACAATCCTACACGTTACCAACCAAGTGCCAATACCTATAAAGCTGAATCGAATGGTCCTGTAACCAACCAATTGGAAACGATTCCAGACGGTGTTTCTATCTTTTCCTATTCCATTGATGACGATTGGTATATTCCCGTTCGCGTTACGAATTCAACTCCTGAAACAATTGTTCCTGAATCAACAACACCAGTTATTGTTGCTAAATCCACGTCTGGTTCACACATCATTGTTGGGTGTTTCAGTGATGTAACCAATGCCAATAACTTGGTTGCTACGTTACGTGCAAAAGGATTCGATGCGCGCGTTTTAGATGGAAGTGGTTTAATTCGTGTAAGTGCTGGTGACGGAGCTCAATTCAATGAGTTGAATCCGAAATTGCAGGCTGAAGGCTTGAATGGTTGGGTGTTGAAATAAGCATTTTTTTTTAACAACACTCTTTCCTTTTTCTATCACTCCTCCTCAGGAATTAAAAAGTACTGTTTCGTTACAACATCGTTTACTGTCAATTGAAAACAACAAAATCCGGCTTTTTCTGGAAGAAATACTGGATAGAGCTGTGTTCCTGCTTTTCCCATAAACGTAGCTTTGTGTTTTACTTTTCCGCGTTTATTGGTCCACTGAATGGATACAAGAGTTGGTTTTTCAAGTGTAAATTGAACTTGATATCGTGCTGCTGCTTGGTTTCTAACTGCGCGTAAATCAAGTAATGATGTACTCATGTTGTTTTTTGTCTGAGGAACAGTGCTTTTTACCAAATACACCTCAAACATACCACTAAATGCAGCACTTTCTTCATCATCATTCGTCCAAAAAATAGAACGCCCCGTGCTCGCAATTCCACCTAAAATGGTTCCTAGAAAAATGGAATCTTGCCCAGCATCAAACCGAATAACTCCTGCTTCTAATCTTGGAAGCGTTGGATTTGGAATAAACTCCCCTCCTGCTCCAAGTAATGCTGGCATCTCGACAGGAAGTTTGAACTCACTCATCGAACCATCGTCGAAACGACTGACCCGTGAAATGGTTGAAACAAACGGAACGCTGTTGTCTTGCACCAAAATTCCTAAACTGTCGTAATATTGAGCAATTCCACCGAAAAACAAGGTGTGCATTGCGCCAGTTCTTGGTTCGTACAAACTAATGTCTGGACAGTGATAATGGTTGTAATACTGTCTGAAATTCGGTTGTTCTGTCAACCCAACGTTGTCTATATGAATGGCCGATTGAAACGGTAAATCGACTCCGTATTGAAAAACACCAGAAAAGGCTGTTAAGTAAGGTTTATTGGAAGCAGTTAATCCTAAAACCACATTAAAATCGCGGCGATGCATCAGTAATGAATCTTCAGCCCCCACCAAAAAAGTAGGTTTTCCATTTTCATCTAGCGTAAACCGACGCACTGAATTGGTATACGTTTGGGTAAATGTTGGTCGGTCGGCAGGATTGTAACGACCATCAAAACGATGACCACCGACTATATGAAACGTGTTATTCATTTTTAGCAATTGACCGCCAGTAACAGCAAAAAGTGAGTCTTCCAACTGCTGAAACAATGGATCATTTATTTGCCCTTCTTGCACCGCTTTCACCAAATCAGGAAGATGAATCGTTGTCAAATAAGGAAATGTTTGGTGATCATCTGCCAGTTGATTGATTCCATATCCACCCACTAAAAGCAATTGATCGCCATCTTGGGTAAAACACGTATTCGTTGCTTTGAGTTGATTTCGAAGGGAAGGAGAAAGTTGATCAACTGAAGCTTTCCACAATTCATTGGTGTGGGGATCAATGACCAAAATCTGATTGTTGTGTCCAATGGAGTCAAATGCAGCAAACGGTTGGCGACGGTGCAAGCCATCTAAACGCCCTCCAATAATGATCCATTTTCCGTCATGTTGACCAAAAGCATACGATTGAATTCCCATAAGTTGAGGAATCTGCTTTGGTTTTAAGTAAACCGTATAATCGTTTATTGTTTGGGCTGTTACTCCTGAGGAAATTAATAGTAGAAGAAATAAGAGCTGTCTCATGGCGCAAAAATAACCACTTTTATTCGTGAGAATCCTGATAAAAATCAGTTCGGGTAAATTAATAAGTTAATCGGCATATTCATTGCGTTCCAAACGATCCAATACCTCTTGCAAATTTTTGGCTTTTTTCTCAGAACGACTGGCAATAGCAGTTGGCGTAAAATAGGTGTGCATTCTTAAAAACGAAACTTGCAATTCATCCCATTTACGATCGCTATCTATTTTTCCATGCTCTTTTAATTCGCGACGCAATTTATCAGCAATTTCATGAAAATCATCTCTTCCCAAATAATCTAAATCGGCATCACAAATGATTTCTTCCAAATGATTTTTGGGTTTATGCGGAATTTGGGTAACGAAAATGAGTTCCTTTATTTGGGCAATGTGTTGTTCTGAATAGCCGTATTTGGGTAGAATTTCCTCCGCCATTCGTGCGCCAATTGGTTCATTTCGTTCATAATCTTCCACAAAACCAGCATCATGATAGGTCGCTGCGGATTTCAATAAAAACAATCCTTCATCGGTTACTCCTTCCAATAAAGCATAGCGCTCAACGGCTTTTACAACATCTTTCGTGTGCGCAATACTGTGATAATGCAATTTGGAAGACAGCCCGCGTTCCAACACTTTTATAATATGGCGTTCTGCTTTGTAATAATTGATACTACTGTACAAGTGTAGGTTGACAATCTGCTGAAAACGTTCATTGGGATACAACCCTTCACTGTTAACGGATAATTCTGTTTTAATCCGTTCAACGGTAAACATGTCAATCATTCCCTTGCTTTTGGATTGTACTTTTCCTCTGAACGTACATTCAAAATACGGTTCGATGAGTTTAAATGTCGCACCAGAAATCGTGACACGACCAGGTTCACCCATCATTTCCATTCGCTGAGCTTGATTCACCGTCGCTCCCCAAATATCATACGCCAAGCGTTCCGAACCAATTACTCCAGCTGTTACTTCACCCGTGTTGATACCAAGACGTAAATCCCAATATTCTGTTCCGTTGGCGATGGCCTCGTTTTTGAGACGCTGCATGTAATCTTGAATGTGAAGCGCAGCAAGAACAGCATCAATCGGATTGGTATTGTTTCGAACAGGCACGCCACCAGCACACATGTATGCATCGCCAATGGTTTTAATTTTCTCCAAGTTATTGCGCACAATAATTTCATCGAATTTGGTGAAATAGACATCCAATCGATGCACCAACTCGGTTGGCTTCATGTGCTCTGCAATTTTGGTAAACCCAACAAAATCTGTAAAAAGTACAGATACCGTTTTGTAAGCACGTGCCGAGGCTCTTCCTTTAGAAATTAATTCTTTTGCCGTTGATTCTGGAATAATGTTTCGAAGTAATTTTTCTGACTTATCTTTTTCGATTTGCAACAAGCGTTTTTGTTCATCAACTTTGATTTTCTCCTGTTGAATAATCTCTTTTTGCATTTCAATCTTCACATTCTGTGCGCGAATTTCTTTTGTTCGCTCCACAATTTTCATTTCCAACCGAACTTGTTCCCTCCTACCTTGTTCAATCCGTCCACGAATAACGCCAAGCGTAATCAATGTCAATAAAGCAACCATAATTGCCCAAAACCACCATTTCCACCAATAGGGAGATGCAATCTCAATGTCCATTGTAGCAGAATTCGCAATCCATTGACCACCTGATTTTCGAACAAAAACTTCCAATGTGTAGCTTCCTGGCGACAAGGAGTTGAATCGGATTTCGTTGGTACTTCCTAAAAATATCGTTTCTTCATCTGATCCTCTTAAGATGTACTTGTACTCCAATAATTGCGGATTCATCAAATCAGAAGCAACAAAATGCAGGGTGAAACTTCGATGGTTATACGGCAATTCTATCTGTCTAATTTCAGAAATAGTCGTTTTAAAGGGTGCGTCCTTATCACCTGGATGCAACCAATTTCCATCCAGTTTGAATTTAGTGAAACGGATTTCCAACGGTTGTTGAGTTTTGTTGAGAAACCCAGGGTTGAAAAAATTATATCCAGCAATTCCGCCAAAAAACAACTCTCCTGAAACAGATCCTAAAAAAGCGCCTGTATTAAATTCATTACTCATTAATCCATGCACCTCAGAAAAGTTGGTGCTAATTCCCGAATCTGGATTAAATTTTGCTAACCCTTTATTGGTACTCAACCACAAAGCTCCAGTCGGATCGGGCAAAATTCCATAAACGAAATTATTTGGAAGCCCTTGTTTCTTGGAGTAACTTTTTACTTTGCCTGTTGTTAAATTCAATCGAAGTAAACCTGAACCCGTTGTACCCAACCACAATTCGGTTGCAGAAGATTGATAGAGTGACGAAACATAATCTTTTGTTACCTGCGTCAACTGGGTGTTATAGCGAAATGGAACAATGGATAATTCACCCGTTTTACTTTTCTTTAATACAGCCAATCCTCCTGAACTCGTGCCAAAATAAATGGTGCCATCCAACCCTTTAAAAGCTAATCGGCACACGCCTGGTCCAATGGTTGTTTTGGGTTTTTTGGGATTGTGAACAAAGCTGACGACAGTTTTCTTTTTCGTGTCATACAACAGTACGCCACCTTTCGTTGCTAGAAAATACTGATTGTCTTCGTAAGGAATAATGCGGTAAACGCGTTCGAAACTCGTTGGGTTTTCAATTTTTTTATACGCTATTTTCGTGAATGAATAACTTGCACCAAAATAAGACAATGCGTACAAACCATCTGTGCAACCAACAAGCATTTCATGATCATTGACGTAATGCAATGACATAATACTAGATTCTTTGTTTTCAGATCCTTTCGCTAAATCATACTGTAGAAATGTACCACTTGCTCTATCCATGACTGAAACCGCAAAATCAGTTGCAATAAACGTCTGTTTTCCCTGTGGATCTTCCGCAAAAGCCCAAACACTTGCGGAAGGAAGTCCTTGTTTTCTGTTTCCAGAAGGTCCTATTCCTAAAAATCCTTGGTTGATTGGATCAAAACAACTCAATCCACGCAAGGTACCAATCCATATCGCACCATTTTCATCTGAAAACAATCGATTAATGGCATCGTACAAGAGTGCGTTTTTCTGAAAAAGATCTTGTTTGCTTTGTTGAATGATATAAATGCCTTTTTCTTTTTTAACTGTCAGCAAACCTTTATTTTGAGTGGCCACATAAAATTCACCAGTCGTTCGTAAGTAAACATCGGCTATTTCAATGATTCCAAGTTTGCTTTCAATTTGAGTCAGAAAAGGAAGCAGGTTGTTCGTTTTAAAATCATAGAGCCACAATCCTTTATTGGTGCTTAATAAGTAAACTGAACCCGTAAAAAATTCAATATCGTTGATGACCCAATTGTTAACCGTTATTTTTTGGGGAAGAACACGGTACCATTGTCCTGTTTGAATATTGTAATTGAAAACACCTCGATCTTCTGTGGATATAAGTAAGTGTAGATCGTCTAAAAATCGAACACTGTGAATGCGTTTGGTTGGTAATTTAGTAGGTATGATTTTTATTTTTCGCGATTTTTTTTCCCATTTCACAATTCCTTGGGTAGATGTTGCCATCCATAAATCACCATTTGTGGCTTGATCCAAGGCTTGAACGGTTAATGGATTATTCGCTCCAATTCCGTAGGTAGTAAAAAGTTCTTTGTTTTGATCATAGCTTGTCAAACCATTCGACGTGCCAAACCACAAACGACCCGTGTTGTCTTTCAATGAACAATTGATGTATTCGCTTTCTAGTCCTTTTGTGTCATCAGAAGTAAACACTTCAAATTGCCGACCATCAAAACGATTTAATCCATCTTGGGTTCCGATCCACAATGTACCAACATCATCTTGAACGATACACGTTACCGAACTTTGTGATAAACCATCTGTAATTGTAAAGTTACGGAATCGATAAGCTAACTGACTAAATGCCAGAGAGCTTAAAAAAAGCGTGAAACAAAGAATCAACAAACGGTTGAACATGGCTTAAATATAGCGATTCATTCCTTTATTCCAAGCGAGGCTGTCTAAAAAGGTTTCTCTACACTGAATTTCAAGGGGTTTAAAAGTTGCTAAAATGCAAGGCGTTGAGGATGAGACATTGGGGGTTTACTTGAGTAAATGACCATTGTCGATTTCCGAAAACAACGAAGCAGATTGCAGCTTTTTAGACACCTTCATTTTCCTGATTCATTCGCCCCAGGAGCAGGCGCCTTCGCAGCTTGCATTTCCAAATCACGGTCAAAAAGATACAACCCGCCTTTATCACCACCAATTAAACGTAGTTTATCTAAAATACCTCTTGCCAATGCTTCTTCTTCCAGTTGTTCTGAAACATACCATTGCATAAAGTTGTGTGTAGAATAATCTTTTTCTTGTAAACACACATCAACAACATCATTAATGCTAGCAGTCACCATCAATTCATGTTCCAATAATAATTCAAAAACGCGCTCCAATGAATCAAAAGAAACTGGAGGCTGACCAACAGCTGGTACAACAGCAACACCTCCTCTTTCATTGACAAACTTGATCAATTTCAGCATGTGAAACCGCTCTTCATCTGAATGCTGATACATAAATTTAGCCGTTCCATTCAATCCATTGTTTTCAGCCCACGAAGCCATCGCAAGGTAAAATTGAGAAGATGAACTCTCTTTTTGAATTTGATCATTCAACGCTTTTTCTATACGGTCGTTCATGGGATTTTTGTTTTTTGAATTTGAAAAGTTCATTTGTTTGTTCCAAAGTTAACCTTCTGTTCTTATTTATTCCAATTTGGTTGCGTGAATTAATCGTAATTTAGCACAAGTATAAATAAGAGAATGGGCTATAAACGACCAAGAAAAGAAAACGATAGGAAAGACAAAAAGTTAAAACAAAGTCTTTTTCACATCATCCGCAAATTATTTGAAGAACATCCAGATGCGTTGTTGAACTATAAACAAGTGTGCACCCTTTTGCATATTAAAGATGGTGAATCACGCAAATTGGTTGTTTCTATACTTACCGATTTGAACAAAGAAGGATTTGTCAAACAAAACGGACATGCTACCTATATCTATAGCAACACCCAAGAATTTGTTGTCGGAGATTTAGAATTGACGCAACGTGGTTCTGGTTTTGTATTAACCGATAAGTCAGGACCTGATATTTTTATTCCTCCTCATTTAATTGGGCAAGCGATTCATGGTGATACAGTAAAAGTTGTCATCACTCGTCGTGGAGCTGAACGCATTGAAGGCAGAATTGTTGAAGTTGTTTCACGCGAACGCACACAGTTTGTAGGAACCATTCAATTACACGATAAATTCGCTTACCTCATCCCTGATAATTCAAGAACGGGCGTACAAATTCAAATTCCTCGGGAAAAACTCAACGGCGCAAAAAATAGAGACAAAGCTTTAGTGAAGATTACAGTTTGGCCAAAATCTGCTGAACATCCATTTGGTGAAGTCATTCAAACATTGGGGGGAAATTCACTCCACGACAATGAAATGATCAGCATTTTGGTAAGTCATGGGTTGGATATCGAATTTGATGCAGCTGTTATGTCGGAAGCCGAGCAAGTAACGCTTGAACTAGATCCTGTAGAAGTTGAAAAACGCCGTGATTTCCGTGATAAGTTAACGTTCACCATTGACCCTGTTGATGCAAAAGATTTTGATGATGCCCTTTCAATTGAGCGTTTAGAAAACGGACATTTGGAAATTGGTGTCCACATCGCTGATGTTAGTCATTATGTACGTCCCGAAAGTGCCATGGATAAAGAGGCGTTGAAACGTGGTAATTCGGTTTACCTGGTCGATCGCGTTATTCCAATGTTGCCTGAACAATTATCAAACATGGTGTGTTCTTTGCGACCGCATGAAGATAAATTTACTTTTTCAGCCGTTTTTGAATTGGATGAAAATGGAAAAATCTACAATGAATGGTTCGGAAAAACGGTTATTCATTCCGATCACCGTTTTGCTTATGAAGAAGCCCAAGTAATTCTTGAAGGCGCAGAAGGTCCGCACAAAGATAAATTGCATACCCTAGATAAAATTGCCAAAGTTTTACGTAATGCACGTTTCAAAAAAGGTGCGTTAATGATCAATTCAGAAGAAATTCGTTTTCAACTGGATGAAAACCGTGAACCAATTGGCGTGATGGTAAAAGTATCGAAAGATGCCCACCAACTCATCGAAGAATTTATGTTATTGGCAAACCGAAGAGTAGCAACTTTTGTGGGCGAACCGAAAAAAGGTCAAGACATTATTCCGTTTGTATACCGCTGTCACGACAAACCTGATCCTGATAAAATTTCTATTTTCAGTGTCTTTATTGATCATTTTGGTTATAAATTGGAATTTTCGAATCCTGAACAAGTTGCACAAAGCATCAATAAATTATTGGATGATATTCGCTTGAAAAACGAATTCAGTATTATTCAACAAATGGCGATTCGAAGCATGGCGAAAGCCACTTACGAAACACTCAATATTGGTCATTACGGTTTAGCATTTGATTATTATTCACATTTCACCTCCCCAATTCGGCGATATGCAGATTTAATGGTTCACCGAATTTTGTTAGAAACACTTGAAAAGAAACCACACAAATACAATTCTGTGTTGGATGATGTGTGTAAACGAATTTCTCGTCAAGAACGCAAAGCAACAGAAGCTGAGCGCGAATCAAACAAGTATTTCCAAGTGGTATTTGTACACGATAAAATTGGTGAAACATTTGAGGGAATCGTAACGGGTGTTGCTGAATTTGGATTGTTCGTTCGTATGACAGAAAACGCTTGTGAAGGAATGGTTCCAATGCAAGAAATTCCAGGAGATCGTTTTCATTTTGATCAAAAGCGTTACATGATTGTGGGGCAGAAAACTGGGAAAACCTACAATTTTGGGGATGCTGTAAAAGTTAAGATTACGGAAGTGCATCCGAGACGACGACAAATTGATTTGGTGTTGGTGCTGTGATTGGTTGTTGTTTTTGAAACAGAATTTAGTTGTTAGCTTTTCAATAATGGATGAACCGTTCCGTAATCCCGCTTCCGATAACAATCGGAATACGGAACACTTCCTTATCAGCCAGTTATATGATTATTTGTTCCTTCTTTTAATAAATTTTTACCGATAAGAAACAAAGAAACCCACGTTTCCGCAGGTTTCCTTTTATCTAGTTAAAACTATTTATTGTTTCGGTATTTCTAATAATTTCATTGATTTATGCGATTTCCCTGCCAAATCTTTGTAGATTACTACACAAACGTACATGCCTGGTTCAACAAAATCACCCTCATTGTTCAGTCTTCCATTCCAATGAAATGCAGGATCAGTTGAACGATATACTGCGTCGTTTTTAGTATTTAAAATCGTCACCTCAACACTCATCACGTGTTTGTAGTCAATTAAATAATACTCATCTTCTTGGTTATCTTGATTGAGTGGTGTAAATACATTTGGAAAAACAATCACTGCCTTTTCAATTGTTGCTTGTTCTTCAGAATGGGATGATTGAAAAATAACTGGCTCGGTTGGATTTTCATTTTCATCAGATAGTCCAGTAAACGCAACTGATTCAAACGGCTCAGAAGTAGATTGATTTATCGTTACTTTTGGTTGGGGTTCTACTATATCATCAACCAGATCGATAACCTTGTCAATCTGGAAGAAATGACTTGGAAGTCGTTGTTCTAATTCTTCATTCACATCAGTCGATGCGTTTTGAATTGTTTGAGTAGGTTGATTTGCAACAATTGGAGTTGTTTCCACCTCTTTAGAAGGAGAAGTTGTCTCTACTTTTACTGGAGGAGTTGTTTGAGTTTCTTCATTTGTCGAATTCAGTACAACGAATGTAGTAACCACAGCAACACCAGTAACAGCAGCACTTCCGATGATCCACTTAGCAAGCGCCGAAATTCCTTTCGTAGCTAACACAGAAGAAACACCAGCCGCAACCATTTTAGCTTGCAAACCGTTCCATACCTCTGGCCTTACTGGAGTGGTATGATTTTCCAGAGACCTGGAAAATAGTTCTTGTATGTTGTCTTTATCAATCACTTTCAATCTTTTCTAATTGATTGCGCAAGAAAGCACGGGCACGTGAGTATTGTGATTTGGAGGTATTCTCCGTTACTCCTAAAGTGTCTGCTATTTCCTTATGGCTATAGCCTTCTATTGCAAACATGTTAAATACTATCCTATACCCATCAGGCAAGGCATCTATCAGTTGAAGAAGCTGTTCTACATTCATTTCATCGAATCCAGTGTCTTCGTAGGAAACTTTGTAGGATACATCATCCAATTGTACATCTCCTAGCAGTTTTTTGTTTTTGCGTAACATATCCAAAGCGGTGTTTACCATAATTCGGCGAATCCACCCTTCCAATGAACCTTCCATTTTAAATTCACCGATTTTATGAAAAATCTTCACAAAACCGTCTTGTAAGGTGTCTTCAGCTTCATCCATGTTCCGCAAATACCGCATGATCACTGCTAGCATTTTAGGAGCAAATTTATCAAACAACGCTCGCTGTGCTCTTGGATTTCCTTTGGCGCATTCTGTTACCAATGTTCTATCGTCCATAGCATTTGCTGATTTATAAGACTGGAAACTTAGGAAAAAGGTTGCACGGTAAAACATTCTACAAATAAAAAAGTTAATTTCGTCGCAATCGAATAGAAAAATGAAACTCATCACAACTGGTGTTTTCACCCTGCTTTTAAGCGCCAGCGCTATCTTTGCCCAGCATATATCCCTAAAAACGGGAAAATATGCTGCTAGTTTGATGTTGAATCAAACGACCTCTTTGCCCATCCGTTTATCGGTTGAACGGCAGGATAAATCTACCATTCTGGTCATTAATAACGCTGAAGAGCGAATTGAATTGAGACTTTCTAAAAAAGTTGGCGACACTCTTGTATTCCCATTTCCAAATTTTGAATCTGAATTACGTGTTGTTGCCTCGAAAAAGAAACGATTAAAAGGCTTTTGGGTCAACTACAATAAAGCGAATAATTACAATATCCCTTTTGAAGCACATTTATTAAATAGCCCTCCGGTTCTTGCATCACCTAAAATAGAATTGGGCGGAAAATGGGAAGCGTACTTTTCTCCAAAAACACCCGATCAAGAAAGTGCTATTGGTCTTTTTAAACAAGAGATGAATAAGGTAACTGGAACGTTCCTTACTGAAACTGGTGACTATCGTTTTCTTGAAGGAACTGTTGAAGGTTCTTCCTTTTTTGTTTCCTGTTTTGATGGTTCTCACGCATTTCTAATTACTGGCTCACTCGAAAATGGTGTTATAAAAGGAACGTTTTACAGTGGTAAACATTATCAAACCAGTTGGACAGCTTCTCAAAATGAGTTGTTTGAATTACAAAACTCGGATTCATTAACCTACCTAAAAGAATCTGATGCCCTTGTGAAATTTACACTAAAGGATTTAACAGGTGCTGAGTTCTCTTTTCCAAATACAGCAACTCTAAATAAAGTGGTGATCATTCAAATTATGGGTACTTGGTGTCCGAATTGTATGGATGAAACAAAATACTACAAAGAATTATATGCCAAATACCACGACCAAGGATTGGAAATCATTTCCATTGGTTACGAAGCTGCAGATACTTTTGAAGAACAAGTTGCTAAAATTCAACATTTACAACAACGACACAACCTAGAATTTACGTTCTTAGTCGGTGGCATTGCTAACAAAGGAAAAGCTTCCGAAGATTTTGCCATGCTCAATGAAGTTATTTCATTCCCAACTACTATTTTTATTGGTCGCGATGGAATTGTAAAACGTATTCATACTGGTTTTAATGGACCGGGAACGGGTAGTTATTATACAGAATACGTCACTAAAACAAATGCGTTGATTGAATCGTTACTCGCACAATAATTGAAAATGTAAAATTGAAAATTATCAATTATAAAAATTGTTGTCGTTCACTAAATCCACTTTTTCAATTTTACATTTTACATTTTACATTAATAATCAAGTCGTGGTCTCTTATCTGCATTCGCTAAAATCCAAGCCGTTCCAAATACCAATCGCGCTACTGTTTCTACTTTCGTGAAATCTATTTTCTCAATATCATCTCCTGGTTGGTGATAATCTTCGTGGATTCCACTGAAATAAAAAATGCTGGGAATGTTGTTTTTCGCAAAATTGTAATGATCTGAGCGATAATAAAACCGATTAGGGTCGTTTTTAGAGTTAAATGTGTAATCCAACTTTATGTTTGTGTAACGCTGATTTGCTTCCTCGTTTGCTGTATGTAGATCAGTACTGAGCATATTGGAACCAATAATATAGATGTACTCTTCAGGAGTTGATTCATGTGCAATATCAGTTCTACCAATCATATCAATGTTCAAATCAGCAATCGTTTTCTCCAAAGAAACAATCGGATGACTCACATAATACTGAGATCCTAACAACCCTTTTTCTTCTCCCGAAACAGTCATGATAAGAATGGACCTTCTTGGCGCATTTCCATCCTTTTTTGCTTGCATGAAAGCTTCCGCTATTTCCAATAATGCAACTGTGCCGGTTCCATCATCATCTGCACCGTTATAAACAATACCATTTTCAATTCCTATATGATCATAGTGTGCCGTAATCACAATCACTTCTTTAGAAAGGATTGGATCACTTCCTGGAATAAAAGCCAAAACATTGGAACTTTTTAGTGGCGTTTCCTCTAAATTTAATGTGCCTGAAAGTTTCGAAACGACCGCTCCTTTTTTTGATTTTTTCTCTTTTCCTTTACCCAACAAATAAGAAAACGATTTTTTAAATGCTCCAGAAAGTGCGGTTGCATTTACGATGATTATGGGCAGCTCTTCTTTTACAATTTCTTCTTTTAGTCGCATCGATTTTGCAGTAGCATAATGTTCTAAATACTCATACAAATCTTCATAGTTTGTAGTGATCAAAACAATCACCTTCGCTCCTTTCAATTTATTTTTGCGAATTAAAGCAACTTCAGCTTGAATATCCATTCCTTTTAATGAATGAATAAGTGCGTAATTTTCTTTTGGTTCAAGCGTTAATTGTGCAAGCGTTATGAGTTCTAAATCCTGAAACGAAACTTGTTTCCTTGCTCCATAATACACATAATCGTTTTTGAAAACCAAGTTATTCTTTCCCACTTTCAAGGATCCACCGGGAACCGTTTCAATGACTTCAAACGATTGTTGAAACTCCTGCATGCTGGGAACAAATGAACAACCATCTTCTTTGAACGATTGCTCAATATAGGTGGCAGCCATTTGTTGTCCCTTTTTCCCAGTTTCCCGACCTTCATACGCATCACTTGCTAAAACCGATAAGTGTTTTTTTAAATCGATAGAATCAATAAACGTTGCGTATTTTTTAGCCAGGTCTTCTTTTTGGGCACTTATAGTAACCGTTGTTAATAAGGTTAAAACCAACAGGAGTTTTTTCATAAGATTAATCGATAAGAAACGGTATTTTTTCAATTCTGTTTTGGTGACGACCACCTTCAAATGCTGTTGAGAAAAAAGCGTCAACCATTTCCAATGCTTCTTCAGTAGAAATAAAACGAGCTGGTAAGGTTAAAATATTTGCATCGTTGTGTTGTCGAGCCAATTCAGCAATCTCTTTCTTCCAACATAAAGCACCGCGAATTCCTTGGTGTTTATTTACAGTCATATTAATGCCATTTCCGCTTCCACAAATAACAATTCCAAGTGATTCCGGATTACTTTCTACGTGTGTCGCTACTGGATGACCAAAATCAGCATAATCGATACTTTCTTCGGAATAACAACCATAATCTTTTACGGAATAACCTTTTGATTCAAGGTGAGCAATAACAGTTGTTTTTAGCTGAAAACCAGCATGGTCTGCGCCAATTGGAATAATTTGAGACATCTTTTACGTTTTTTACCAAAGGTATTGCTTATGAACAAAACAACCAAGATATAAACAACCATCACTTTTTGTAATCTTTAATCGTCTGATTATCAATGTAATTTATAGTCGGGTTTTAAACATAAAAACAACTATAATTGTTAATACTGGTTCACAACTACTCAAAAGAAAGTCTTGCATTATTCAGAATTCCGTCATATATGTTCAAATAATTGAATTGACAATCAAAAGTTAGCTGTTTTTATGGAGAAGTTTCACACACGTTTCATAGTAGTTTAACAGTCTGTTTATCCAACTCTTTATTAACACAACATGTTATTAACATAAATGTGTATAACTGATTAAAGAGTATACAATCAACGTAATACATACAATATATAGTGTTCATAAATAGCCCGTTTTCTTGTATAACTGACTTCTCCTAAGAAAAAGTACAAAAGTTCTTCACCTATTAACACCCTTAATAATAGTAATAAAGGTTTTTAAAATTTTAAAATTTCTTTATTCCTTTTATTATAGTTTTTCAGGTAAGGTGTAATTTATTGGAAGTATGGATTTGAAAACGTATTTTCGAATACTCAACGGAACAACAAAGATTTAAAACTTAATTTAAAGGTATAGCTAAAAACGATTTTTTATATACCTTTGGTTGCAAAGCTAAACGCTATGACAAAGGCAAACGTACTGGTTGTCGAAGACGAATTTATTGTTTCAAAGGATATACAATCTAGCTTGAAGAAGTTGGGGTATAACGTCATAGGAGCTGCACCTTCTGGTGAAAAGGCACTCGAATTATTGGCATTGGAACAACCTGATATTGTCTTGATGGACATCATGCTGAAAGGTGAAATGAATGGAATTCAAACTGCTGAAATAGTTCGAAATGAATATGCTATTCCCGTTATTTACCTGACTGCTTACGCCGATGAAGCTACTTTAGCGAAAGCGAAAGTTACAGAACCTTACGGCTATATTCTTAAACCTTTCAAGGAAATTGATTTACACACTTCCATTGAAATGGCGCTGTATAAGCACAAAAAAGAACAGGAAGTAGAAAGAGAGCGTGATATGCTCTATTCGTTGGTTGAGAACAAGGAAAAGGAGGCTCACTTTGATTTTATCTTTGTTAAATCTAACAGTAAATTGGTAAAGTTGAATATGGCAGATATTTTCTTTATTGAGGCGTTGAAGGATTATGTTGTCATCAATACCAATGAAACACGCTATACGATTCATTCAACCATGAAGGATATTGAATCCAAGTTGGGCGGTGAACAGTTTATTCGTGTTCATCGATCGTTTATTGTGCGTATGGACAAGATTGCTTCCATTGATTTTCCAAATTTACAATTGGAAAACGATCGTAAATTAATTCCAATTGGTGGTTCTTATCGTGATGATCTAACAAATCGGATCAAAATGCTTTAAGCACATTTCTATTTATTTCTAATGTTGATTTTTAACTGGCTTGTTTAATAGTTGGTTGCGTTCAGTAGTTAGATCTATTCATCTTTCATTTTGCTTAAATCGTATTGCATGAGGAAACTTAAGGTATTCTATGTACTTAAGATTGCGCCTTATTTTTCTTATTCTGTGTAAATGCTATATTACTAATCTCACTAAATTTTAGGCAATAAAAAAAACCTGCTAATTTCTTAACAGGTTTTTGAGGTTTCGAGCGGATTCGAACCGCTGTAGGCGGTTTTGCAGACCGCTGCCTAGCCGCTCGGCCACGAAACCATCTGAGCGGTGACAAAAATACACAATTTTTCTATTCTATGAAGTCCAATTTCCTTCTTCTATAATTATTGCTACGTTTTCTACGTCTCCATTGATGGGTGGACAGATCTTAACTACCTTAACACGAAGTGCTTCTAGCTGTTGAACCTCTTGCTGAATACGGTTGACAATTCGTTGACCAACGTGTTCTATTAATTTTGAACGTATAGCCATTTCTTCAGTTACTATTTGATTAACTTGAACATAATCAATCGTTTGACTTAAATCATCTTGTTCTGCAGCTTTCGAAAAATTTGTTTTCATGGTAACATCAACTGCATAGTGACCACCAATTTTTCCTTCTTCTTCTAAGCATCCATGGTACGCATAGAGCTTGATTCCATTAACTTCTATCAGCTGTTTCATCGGTTATTTTAAGGTAGTCAAACCTATTTCAATACGAGCAATACATTCTTCTTTGCCTAAAAAATGAGCAATTTCAAACATACTTGGTCCTGTTCCTGCACCTGTTATTACTAAACGAAACAAGGGAAGTACAGCTCCAATACCCAATTGTTTTTCTTCTAAAAAGCTTTTAAACGTTGTTTCTATGTTAGCTGCAGAAAATTCGGTGATTGCTAGTAAACGTTCTTTCCATTCTTGGATGAGTGCTGAAGAATCTTCTTTCCACTTTTTAGCAACCGTTTGCTCATCATAGTTTTCTGGACGATCGATTAAGTAAGCACCTTCCGTCATCATATCTGCTACAAAAGTTGCACGTTCTTTCATTAAATGACAAAACAGTTCAAGTCTCTCTATGGATTCTGTCAAAATAAACTCTGCCTTAAGCAAAGTAGCTAGTTCATTATCTGTTGCTGATTTCAAGTATTGTTGTTGAAACCATTTTGTTTTGTCTGGATCAAATTTTGCTCCAGCTTTCCCTACTCTATCTAAAGTAAATGCCTCAATCAATTCATCCATATTGAATAGTTCTTGAGTAGTACCTGGATTCCAACCTAGGAAAGCGAGCATATTAATAAACGCTCCTTTGAAATATCCTTTCTCTCTGTAGCCAGAATAAAGTTCGCCGTCAGCTGTTGTCCAATTTGTTGGAAATACTGGAAAGCCTAAACGATCTCCATCTCTTTTGGAGAGTTTTCCGTTTCCATCTGGTCGTAATAACAACGGTAAATGCGCAAATTTTGGAGCTTCCCAACCAAATGCTTCATATAATAACACGTGTAATGGAGCTGATGGTAACCACTCTTCTCCTCGGATTACATGAGTTATTTCCATCAAATGATCATCTACAATATTTGCTAAATGGTAGGTTGGCATTCCATCACTTTTGAATAGAACTTTATCATCTAAGTTATTGGTGTTCACAACTACCCAACCACGGATTACATCTTCTAAACGTACATCATGATTACGTGGCATTTTCATACGAATGACATATTGTTCCCCAGCATCAAGTCTTCTTTTAACTTCGTCTGCAGAAAGCGTCAATGAGTTTTTTAGAGTCGATCGAGTAACGCTGTTGTATTGCCAATTAGGCATTCCCATTTGTTTAGCTTGTTCTCTAACCGCATCTAATTCTTCTGGTGTATCGAATGCATAATACGCCTTTTCATTGGCTACTAATTCTTCTGCGTATGGTTTGTACAGTTCTTGACGTTCACTTTGTACATAAGGACCATAATTGCCACCTATTCCTGGACCTTCATCTGGAATAATTCCACACCAGTTCAATGCATCCAAAATGTAATCCTGTGCTCCTGGTACAAAACGAGTTTGATCGGTATCTTCAATACGAATAATGAATGTTCCGTTATTTTTTTTTGCAAACAGGTAATTGTAAAGTGCTGTTCGCACTCCTCCCATGTGTAATGGTCCTGTTGGTGATGGTGCAAACCGCACGCGTACGCCTGAAATCATGAATATTTTCTTTAGAATCGCAAAAATAGTTATTAACCTGAGTTCGATTCCAAATTCTTCTCAGAACGCCTATAAAACTTCAGATTTGAGGCGAAAGTGTGAAGGATTGGCTCGTCAATTCGAATGCTTTTAACGAAAAATATGATTTTTATTGGCGTAAATTACAAATTTGTAAAATGCTGTTCATTTTAAAACAACATCTTGTTCGTCTATTTTCTTCGAAATAGCTTGCTATTACTCATAAAACGAGTCTCCAATTTGTTATTTTAAAATAAATTCTGAGTTGAATTTGGAATCAAACTCAGGTTATAATTGAGCTTAATCGTGGGAAAAGTGTACGGTAGTTGGTTTTCGTTGCGGAGTTTACAATGTGCTTTCGTAACTTAGTATGTTGTTGAGTTAATAAGATAATTTTATGTCAGCTTTTGATCGCCTTATTGAGCAAATTGATGCATTCATTCGCAAGTATTATAAGAATGAAATGATCAAGGGTGTTCTGGTGTTCGTTGGTTTTTTATTGGGTTCATGGTTACTTGTGAGCACATTGGAATACTTCGGTCAATTCAGTTCTACTGTTCGTTTTATGTTATTGATTTCCTTTGTATTAGGAAACACCTATATTCTGTTGCGTTATTTTGTTAAACCTTTGATGAGTTTGTACTCTTTTGGGAGACGGATTAATCGTTATCAAGCCGCTAAAATAATTGGTTCTTTTTTCCCTGGTGTGGCGGATCGATTGTTAAATACTTTACAATTAAGTGAAACTACAAATCCGAATGATAGAAGTTTTGAATTGCTTCGCGCTAGTGTAGCACAACGATCGAATGAATTAACTGCCGTTCCTTTTGTGGATGCTGTGCGCTTTAATGAATCGAAGAAATATTTGAAATTTGTTATTCCAATTGCACTGATATTTCTTGCGATTGGAGTTTTTGTTCCTGCTTTATTGGTTGAAGGATCTTCTAGTATTGTCAATTATGAAAAAGCACAACCTGCCCCTTTTGCCTTTAATTTGACTTCTGACCTAGAAAGTGTTGATGAGGGGGAATCAGTGACAATTAAAGCAACAATTTCCGGTCGACAAATTCCTGATAAAGTATATATTGTTTCGGAGCGTGGTCGTTTCTTGATGAATAAAACACGTAAGAATGAAGTTGTTTATACGTTCGATAATATTAAGTCTTCCACTGATTTTCATTTTGAATCGGGCGATGTGGGTTCTAAAGCTTTTCATATTAATGTGATTGGAAAATCTTCTTTGGGTAAACTTGTTGCTGAATTGAAGTACCCGACTTATTTGGGAAGAAAGACGGAAATTGTTTCCAATATTGCTGATTTGGATATTCCAGAGGGGACCCAAATTACATGGAGAATTGCTGCTAAAAATGTGAAAAGTATCGGTGTTAATTGGAATGATTCTACTAAAACGTATCCAACATCTGAAGTTCAATTCAGTAAAAAGTACCGCTCTTCTGGTGAGTTAAAGTTCATTTTGATGAATGCTGTTACTGCTAAATTGGATACTTCCAGTGTTCAATTGAAGATTATCAAAGATGCATATCCAACTATTCTCGTCAATGAACAAGTAGATAGTGTTCGTTCAGGTGTTCGATTATTTAGTGGCATCGTTTCAGATGATTATGGTTTGAATGGTTTATCATTTCATTATGTCATTTCAAAAAAGACAGGAAAAGAAATAAAGCGTTCTATGTCTGTTCAACGCGTTTCTGGTACATCTGATAAGTTTGGTTTTGCTGTTGATTTTAACCGTGAAGAACTCGATGTAGAGGATAAAGTTTCCTATTATTTTACCATTTCTGATAATGATGGAGTGAATGGTTCTAAAACAACGCGATCTCAATCCTTTGTTTACGAACTACCGACTTTAAATGAGTTGAATAACAAACGTGATGAAACACAAAAGGATGCACAATCATCTCTAAAGGATTTAATTAAGAAGGCTGAAAAATTCCAATTAGATGTCAATAAGTTACAGAAGTCACTTTCTAATAAGAAAACTGATTTCAAAACAATGGAACAAATTCAACAATTGCAACAAGAGCAACAATCTCTACAACAGGAATTAGAGAATGTGCAAGAGAAGTTGAATCAAAGCATGGAAGAAAAAAATCAGCTTTCTGAGGTTGATGAAGAATTGTTGAAGCAACAAGAAATGATTGAAGAGTTGATGAAAGAAGTCATGGATGATGAGTTGAAGAAATTATTGGATCAACTGGAAGAAATGATGAAGAATAATCAACAGAACCAGTTGGAAGAAGAATCTGAAAAATTGGATCAATCATCGGAGGAAATGAAAAAGCAATTGGATCGTACACTTGAGATGTTAAAGCGTCTCCAAGTGAATGAAAAGGTGGATGATATAGAAAAGGAATTAGATGAATTGGCGAAAGAACAAGAAGATTTAAAGAAAGAGATCGAAAAGAATGAGCTTTCTAAAGAAGAGTCGTTGAAGAAACAAGACGAGATTGATAAGAAGTTTGATGAGTTAAAAGAAGACTTAAAGAAATTGGATGAATTGAATAAGGAGCTTGATCGTCCGATGGAATTAGGTGATTTTGAGGAAGAGAAAAAATCGATTGATGAAAAGATGAAAGAAGCTTCCGATCAATTGCAAAAAGAAAAGAAATCTAAAGCTGGAGAAAGTCAAAAGAAAGCGGCTGATGAAATGAAAGAGTTGTCTGATCAGTTGGACAATGCACAGAAAGAATCGAACAAAAAGCAAGATGAAGAAGATATGGGTCTTTTACGTATTCTTCTGGAGAACTTGATGGCCTTGAGTTTTGATCAAGAAGGAAACTTGAATGACTTTACGGATGTTAGAGATACTGATCCTGCTTACCGTAAATTGGGTCGCAAGCAGCGTAGTATCATGGATGATACAAAGGTTGTGGAGGATAGTTTGTTGGCATTAGCGATTCGTCAACCGAAAATTTCGAGCTTTATTGATAAGGAATTACACGAAATCAATTCCAATTTCCGACTGATGGTAGATGAAATTGATGAACATCGCCGTCGTGAATTAAGTCAACATCAACAATTGGTGATGACCAGTTATAATAATTTGGCTTTGCTACTTAATGAGAGTTTACAGAGTATGCAACAACAGGCGCAAAGTCAAAAACCGGGTTCTGGTTCATGCGATAATCCTGGTGGTTCTGGAAAGAAACCGGGCGAAGGTATGTCGGGTCAGGATATGAAAGAAATGTTGAAAAAGCAATTGGATCAAATGAAAAAGGGTCCAAATCCTGGCGGTAAACAACCGGGTGATAAACCTGGTGAAGGAAATTCTGGAATGCCTGGTTTGGGTAATAAGGAGATTGCTAAAATGGCTGCTCAACAAACTGCAATTCGTCAGCGTTTAGAACAAATGCGAAACGAGATGAATAAAGAAGGTCAAGGAAAAGGAAATGGTCTGAATCCATTGATCAAAGAGTTAGAGCAACAAGAAAAGGATTTGATCAACAAGAATTTTGGTTCAGAAATGATCCGTCGTCAACAAGATATCATGACGCGTTTATTGGAGAGCGATAAGGCCTTGAAAGAAAGAGGATTTGAAGAAAAACGCGAATCTCAAAGTGGAAAAGAACGCAATCCTAGTAACCTTATTCGATTTGATGAGTATAATCGACAAAAGCTCGGTCAAATTGAATTGTTGCGCAGCGTAGACCCTTTGTTGTCTAAGTATTATAAAGATAAAGCAAGCGAATATTTCAACCGAGCACAGTAGTATTTATAAAAGTAGTGTGAGGCAATGAAGCAAGGTTATACTCTAATTGATTCGTTAACCATTCGTTCGGAATTAACAAATTTACCGGTTGTGGAGTCTTTAATTGACCGTATCTGTCAGTCGGTTGGTGTTCATGAGGACTTATATGGTAATGTGCTGATTGCTGTTACAGAAGCTGTCAATAATGCGATTATCCACGGAAATAAATTGAACAAAGAAGCATCTGTTGCTTTAAGTGTTTACGATGAATCAGGTTCTTTTGGGTTTAGTGTCGCTGATGATGGTAGTGGTTTTGATTACCACAACCTCCCCGACCCTACTTCACCTGAAAACATTGAAAAGGAAAATGGTCGTGGTATTTTCTTAATGCGAAACTTGGCTGATGATGTTGAGTTCAACGAATCGGGTAATGAGGTGTTGGTTTTATTCAATAAATAATGGTTGAAATACATATTGAAGATGTTGTGGAGATTCCGGGTATTAACTCGGAATTTTTGTTTGCATGGTTTACACAAGTGTGTGAAATAGAAAGCAAATCGTTGGGTGATGTGAATTTGATCTTCTGTTCGGATGAGCACTTGTTGGAGATGAATCGAACCCATTTGGATCATGATTATTACACGGATATTATCACGTTTGATTATACGGAGATTGACGTTGTAAGTGGTGATTTGTTTATCAGTGTGGATCGGGTTAGAGAAAACGCACAAGATTTATCTATTGAATTTATGGATGAATTGAATCGTGTCTGCATTCATGGCTTGCTTCATTTGTGTGGTTATAAAGACAAGTCTCCTGTTGATGAATTAATGATGCGGTCTAAGGAGGATCAAATGTTAGAACTTCGAGGGTTTCACGTGAAACATTTAATGTCCTAGTCTTATCTGTTGTAATTTTGTTCCACGTGAAACATTCTTTTTTGTGATCGTGTGTTTAATAATTTTCTGTTGTGGATTTGTTCCACGTGAAACATTGGTTTATGTTGAAAGAGTATGATGTAATTGTTGTTGGTGGTGGACATGCTGGTTGTGAAGCTGCGAATGCAGCGGCGAAATTGGGGTGTAGCGTTTTGTTGGTGACAATGAACATGAATACAATTGCGCAAATGAGTTGCAACCCTGCTATGGGTGGTGTTGCGAAAGGACAAATTGTTCGTGAGATTGATGCGCTTGGTGGTGGAAGCGGAATTGTTTCTGATTTGAGTGCAATTCAGTTTCGAATGCTCAACAAGTCAAAAGGTCCTGCAATGTGGTCTCCACGAACACAAAACGACCGCATGAAGTTTGCCGAAGAATGGCGTTTGTTGTTGGAAAGAAATTTAAATGTTGATTTCTGGCAAGACATGTGTACGGGTTTGATTGTTGAGAACAACCGTATTCTTGGAATTAAAACTGGTCTTGGACTGCCGATCTATGGTAAGTCTGTTGTGCTCACGAATGGAACGTTTTTAAATGGATTGATTCATCTCGGTGAAAAGCAATTGGGTGGTGGTCGTGTTGGAGAAAAAGCTTCTTTCGGTATTACAGAGGATTTAGTTTCGTTTGGTTTTGAAGCTGGTCGCATGAAAACAGGAACACCACCTAGAATTGATGGTCGCTCGTTGGATTATTCGAAGATGGAAATTCAAGAGGGTGATGTACTTCCATCTAAGTTTTCTTATTCTGATACAAAGCCTTTAGCTGTTCAACGACCTTGTCACATTACGTATACCAATCCTGAGACGCATGAATTGTTGAAGGAAGGTTTTGATCGTTCTCCAATGTTTAATGGTGCTATTAAAAGTACTGGACCTCGTTATTGTCCAAGTATTGAAGATAAAATCAATCGTTTTGCAGATCGTGATCGCCATCAGATATTTGTGGAACCTGAAGGTTGGAATACTGTAGAGATCTATGTGAATGGTTTTTCTACTTCTTTACCTGAAGATGTTCAGCAAAAAGCATTGAGATCTATTCCTGGATTTGAACAAGCCAAAATGTTTCGGCCAGGTTATGCTATTGAATATGATTATTTCCCACCAACTCAATTGAAGCATACGCTTGAAACAAAATTGGTGGATGGTTTATATTTTGCTGGTCAAATCAATGGAACAACTGGTTACGAAGAAGCAGCTTGTCAAGGTTTGATGGCTGGAATAAATGCTGGTTTAAAGGTTCAAGAAAAGGATTCTTTTATTCTAACCCGCAGTGATGCGTATATCGGTGTGTTGATTGATGATTTGATTACGAAGGGAACGCAAGAACCTTATCGTATGTTTACGAGTAGAGCTGAATATAGAATATTGCTTAGACAAGATAATGCTGATATCCGATTAACGCCATTGGCCTTTGATCTTGGTTTGCAGGATCAACAAGCCTTGGATAAAGTAAATCGTAAGGTTGCCGCAGCGGGTCAATTAATGTCTGCACTTAGAAAAGAAGGTGTTTCACCGTTAGTGGCGAATCCTTTATTAGTTGAAGCTGGAAGTGCACCTTTGACGCAACAAGTAAAATTGTCTACAGTTATAATCCGACCACATATTACCATGGATCATGTGTTGGCAATGAGTGAATCTGTTAAAGAATTAGCTGATTTACTAACGTTGGAACATGAAGATGCTGTTGAACAAGCTGAAATTTTATTGAAGTATGAAGGCTATATTGCGCGAGAAGAAGAGGTCGCTTTAAAGCTTTCACGATTAGATAACTTATCTATTCCAGATTCTGTTGATTATTGGAACATGGGTAGTTTAAGTATAGAAGCTAGAGAGAAACTAACAAAGATTCGACCAGTTACGATTGGTCAAGCGTCGAGGGTTAGTGGAGTATCACCGAGTGATATTTCCATTTTATTAATTCATTTAGGAAGATAAACGTTTCACGTGGAACATAACAATACACAGAATTGTCCAGCTTGTAATGCTGCAACAAACACTCCGTATTTGGAGGTAAAGGATCATTTTCTTAGTAAAGAAACCTTTCAATTGGTAACCTGCACGAGTTGTCAGTTGGTTTATACAACCCCAAGACCTGCTTTAGAAGTAATAGGTGATTATTATAAATCGGAAGAGTATGTGTCTCACAGTTCGACTAAAAAGGGTGTTGTCAACAATGTTTATAATAAGGTTCGAAATTATACCTTGAATAAAAAGGTGAAATTAGTTCAGCGCTTAGTTAGTGGAAATGAACTCTTGGATATTGGAGCTGGTACGGGGCATTTTTTAAATCGCGCTCAAGAAAATGGTTTCAGTGCATTGGGTTTGGAACCAGATGAAGATGCTCGCCGTGTTGCTGTAGAACAAAATAAGGTGGAACTAAAATCATTGGATGAATTATACAATCTCCCAACTTCTGGGTTTGATTGTATCACCATGTGGCATGTGTTGGAGCACGTGTATAATTTGAAGGATGATTCTCAACAAATTTCTTCGCTGATTAAAACGGGAGGTGTTTGGATTATAGCTGTTCCTAACCATACTTCATTTGATGCACGTCACTATGGAGCTTTTTGGGCGGCCTATGATGTTCCACGTCACCTTTATCATTTTTCTCCTGCATCCATTGTTCCGTTTGTTGAACAATTTGGTTTTGAATTGGAGGAACAACTACCAATGAAGTTTGATGCGTATTATGTTTCGATGCTGAGTGAAAAATACAAGGGTGGATCTTTACTAAATGCCCTTCGAATTGGTTGGTTATCGAATATGCGTTCCAAGAATGGAAAATGTAGTTCGCAAATCTATGTTTTTAGAAAAAAGTAGGTTTTAAAGCGTTTTCTGCGCTTTAATTGACCTCTAGGATGCAAATACTAGGGATGTTGCTTGATATGGAAGGAAATCAAGTGAAATTTTTAACAGAAACACGTGTTTTTTGGTGGTTTTTAGAGTTTGGCTCTTTTCAATGAATCATATAGTTGAATTAGTTTGAAGTCTTATACAATGGCTTCGATCCAATCTCCATGTTCGCGAATCAATTCGATCAATGCATCCACTGCTTGTTCTTCAGAAACATTTTTCTTCATGACGGTTTTTTCTTTGTAGAGATTAATTTTCCCGGGTCCTGTTCCTACATATCCATAATCAGCATCGGCCATTTCACCTGGACCGTTTACGATGCATCCCATGATTCCAATTTTGATTCCTTTCAAATGAGAAGTACGTTGTCTTATTTTAGCTGTTGTTTCTTGTAAATCAAATAAGGTTCTTCCACAGGATGGACATGAAATGTATTCTGTTTTAGAAATCCTCGTTCTTGTTGCTTGTAGAATTCCAAATGAGAGCGAATTGATTGCTGTATTCGGAATGTCTGCTTTGATCCAAATTCCATCTCCAAAACCATCTATGAAATGAATTCCGGCATCACTTCCAGCATACAATTGCACGGTTTCTAGTTCTGATTGATCGTACGAAAACTGCAGGACTACTGGAGAATGATTGTTATTTACCGCTAATTCGTGTTGAAATTTGCGAATAATTTGTGTTTTTTGAGCTTCCTTCGTTTCGATAACAAAGACAACTGAAGTTTGTGGAAGCGTTTTTACATCCAATTCGTCATCCAAGGAAAGATGAATAAACGCATGTTGATTGGTTGCTAATTCGTTGTATTCTGTAAGGGAGCAATAGGGAATTATGGTGTTGTTTTTATGTTGGTTCCACGTCGAATAATTCTGCAAGAGTCGTAATGTTCCTGGAACTTCGAATGTTAGCTGTTGGTCTCCAAGATACAGTACATCTGCTGCTTGATCCTGCAAATTCCACTTGTCTAGTTCGATGGAATAACTGTAACCGAAACCAAATAAATTGGCTGGTTTAATGTGCTCTTTTTTGGATAAATCGGCGACAACTATTGGGTGATTTTTTCCTCCAACTAATTCAATTTCATGTGTTTGTCTTCTGGAGTAGGAGAAAGGATCTAATGTGATTTCTGACTTGTAATTGAGATGTGTTGCGTTGTTGTTTTCAAATTTTTGAACGAGTTTTTGTGCGACAGGGATCTCAAATTCAGGATCTTCCGTTAATGAAACTCGGATCGTATCACCAATTCCATCTTCCAATAATGCTCCAATTCCCACAGCTGATTTGATGCGACCATCTTCACCATCTCCAGCTTCAGTCACTCCTAAGTGCAATGGATAATTCATTCCTGCAACTTTCATGCGTGCGACTAGTAATCGATAAGCTTGCACCATGACAAGTGTATTACTTGCTTTCATGGAAATCACCAACTCGTGGTAATCGTTTTTACGGCATACTTCAATGAATTCCATAGCAGATTCCACCATTCCTTCAGGAGTGTCGCCAAAACGGCTTAAAATGCGATCTGAAAGTGATCCGTGGTTGGTTCCAATGCGCATAGCTGTTCCATGCTCTTTACACAACAAAACAAGTGGCGTGAATTTTTCTTCAATCCGGATTAACTCAGCGGCATAACTTTCATCGTTGTAATCAATTTCCTCGAACTTTTTCTTGTCGGCATAGTTTCCTGGGTTCACACGCACTTTTTCAATCAATTTCGCTGCAATTTCAGCTGCGTTCGGTGTGAAATGGATATCAGCAACAAGTGGTGTGTTGTATCCTCTGTTTACCAATTCTTGTTTGATAACTCCGAGATTTTCTGCCTCCTTTTTACTAGGAGCCGTTAATCGTACCAATTCACAACCTGCATCGATCATACGAATGGATTGCTCAACAGAGCCAATGGTGTTCATGGTATCTGTTGTTGTCATCGATTGAATCCGAATGGGTTGATTACCACCAATTGTAGTGATCCCAACTTTTACTTCACGTGTATTAAATCGTTTACGGTTAAATAAATCTTCGCAAAACGGTATGTTTTTTATTGATGACATCCACTTGTTTTTTGTTAAACAAAAGTAAGCATTGAAAGTTTGCTAAATATTCAAATGATTGATTTCGTTATAGGAAGACTTCTGTTTGTATAAATTGGACGGTTATTAAAATCAATTACCTAAATGTATGGTGGTTTATAGATCGTAATGAAATTGTGATTAAGTAAAATGATAAATGAAATATTGGGGGAGAGTTTCAAAATTATTTTCCGGTTATATATCCTATATTATTAATAATCAAAGTTTTAATTAAATCGTAATTTGAATACGATCTTTAGCAAAAATCACTTTATTTAACCCTTTTCTATTGCCAATAACAATCGTTTTCTAGGTGTTCCCCATCTAAAATGGCCAATTTTTCCACTTTGATGTACCACTCGATGACACGGAATAAATAAAGCAATTGGATTTGCACCAACGGCCGTTCCTACAGCTCGAGACGCATTTTGATCGCCTAAATGCGTTGCAATCATTCCATAAGTAGCAAGGTTTCCACTCGTAATGGTAAGCAAATAGTGCCATACCGATAGTTGAAAAGGAGTGGCTTTTACTTTCAAAGGAAGGATTTCTGTTTGTTGACCTGGTTTTAGGTTGTTGACTGCCAATAGTTGCAATTCGGATGATGTCATTACCAAAGGAGTATTTGGGTAGGTTTTTTGCAAACGTTCTAAACCATTTTCTGCATCTTCAAAGGTTACTTGGCAAATACCATCCGTTGTAGTGGCAATAAAGACAGATCCCAAACTAGTGTCATAGATCCCAAAAGTGATTTCATCTGGATCTTCTGTTTGTTCTCTCAGTTCACTTGATCCTGCTAAAAATAAATGATTCGAAACCGCAATTTCAGGTTCATCAAAAATGGATAGTTGGGCTGGTTCAATAATTTGTGCTAAACCGGGCGACCATGAATTATTGAGTAAACGCAAGGGATCACACCCTACATATTCTTCAAACAAATGTTGTACTTCCCAAACGCCTAATTTTAATTCTTCACTCAGCTCATTTAAAGAAACGGAAAAAGGTGCAGCGCCCATCATACGTTGTAGAGCCACTGCTGTGAGTTGCATGCGCTTTGAATGATATGCAGACGAAAATTCTTCCATAGAAATCTGATGGAAAATTAAGCAGAATTTGGTTAATATAACAGCAGGATGTTCCTTTTTTGAAATGCTAGATAGTATGATTGCATTTTTCGTGCGTTTCTAGACTCATAACAATGGCGTATTATCGAAACAATCAATAGGAACAGAATGTAAGGAACTTGCCAATGAAGAAGCGCTTGCAATTGAAAACAAGTAGTTGGAATTATTCGGTGAGGATGAAGGTTTAGTAGTTGGAACGATTAGTACAAAAAATGGCTAATCCTAATTGCATTCGTTTTCATAAATTGCTAAAAACCGATCAATCAAATGAAACAATTTTTAGTTCTTTTCCTTCTATTCATTTCCCAGAATGGAATCACCCAAACACGTGCTAGTCAGTGTTATTTTGGTACGTGTGTGATTGATTTTTCAATGAATCCATTCAGTGTTATTTCTACCAATGCTGCAGCATGTCTTGAAAGTCCAGCCTCTATTTGTGGCGAAAACGGACAGTTATTGTTTTATTCGAATGGAGGTCCAAGCCCTACCGCATCTTATATTGGTGGCGTTTGGAGTGCCAATGGAAGTTTTATGGAAAATGGACAAATCATGGATTCTGCTGGATGTGTCAGCACTTATCAAGGTGCTTGCATTATCCCGAAACCATCACTGAACAAAGTCGTAAATTCTGAGTATTATCTTTTTACTAAAGATTGCCTAGAAAGTTCTGTATCAAATACAAGCAATTTTGGACTCACATTGGCAGTAATAGATATGAGTGCCAACAACGGTCTTGGAACGGTTGTCAGTAAATATCAATCCATTGTGCCTTATCAATTCATTTCGAGTCATTCGACAAATTATGAACCACTTGCTATTATTGGTCACGCGAATGGAGTAGATTACTGGCTTTTTTCCTACACAAAAGATTCATTGTATCGATTGCCCATTACAACAGCAGGAATAGGAACTCCAACCTTGCTATTTCCGTCTGGAGGAAGAATTTTGTTTTCGCCTTCAAAAAACAATGTAATGATTGGACATACGTATTATTCATTTGATGCTCAAACGGGTGAGTTGGTCTCCATTGCTGATTTTACGCCTTCTTATCGTCAATACGCCTTTTCGTCAGATGGCACGAAACTATACACGCTCAAAAGCGGAACATTGACGCAATATGATTGTCTAGCAAGTGATTTATTGGCTTCAGCGGACGTTATTTCGACTTCAATTAATGCAACTGTAAATCAATTGTTTTTAGCCGACAACTCTTACATTTACTTGGCTGGCTCCGAAACGACCTACATAGATGCGAAAATTGTTTGCCCGAATAATGCGGGTAATTCTTGTGGATTAGACCAAACAGACATGTCCCTTTTTGGCGGTTTTACTGGCTCCAATGGCTTTACCAATATTCCTGCACATTGGCTTTACAAAACAGCTACGAATTGCAATCTTGGTGTTGAAGAAGAAACCAACAATCAATTGTTTTCTGTTTTTCAATCTGCAAATCAGCTAACACTTGCTAGCGCGATCTCTGAAAAATGCACTGTCCAATTGGTTCATTCATCAGGCGCTCTTGTTATTAAAACCGAATTTGTTGAAACAACAGTTATTGATCAAGAGGGTTTAGCGAAAGGAATCTATTTTGCTGTTTTTGAGACATTATCAGGAGTTCAGGTGACGAAGAAGATTGGGGTTTATTAGGTGGAAAGTAGGTGTTTGATGGTCTTTGTTTGATTTTGTTAATCTTCACAAAGTGACACAGATTTCCTCATTTGAAAATGAGGTGATTATATTCCTAAACGCTGAATTTTAATTATTCACTCACCTCATTTAATGAAACTGAAAATTGTGCTGAGCCAATTATCCGTTGTAGAGCCACCTCAGTGAGTTGCATGCATTGTGAATGAGCAGTAGACGAAAATTCTTCCAAAGAAATCTGATGCAAAATTAAGCAGATCCTTTTTTGAAATGCCTGATACTATGATTGCACTTTTCGTGCCCTTCCTCACTCAAAACAATGGCATATTATCAAAACGGGCAAGGGAAATGGAAATTTTGGAGTGGTGTTTTTGGAAATTTGAATGGGTGGATCGGAAAAAAGAGAACCCAGCCGTATAATGGCTGGGTTCAATCAATTTAAATTTTCTGTGTTTTTCTTAAAGCACGACAAATTTCATAGCGTTATTGCTATCATCCTTTAAATAATAAACCCCTGATTTTAATTTGTTTATTGTGATGGTTTTACTTTGATCTAGTTGGTATGTGAGTATTAACTCACCAAGCGTGTTAATGATATAAACGGAGCCAGAATAATTTTTTGACTCAATTGTAATGACACCGCTACTTGCTGGATTAGGAAATATTTTGAAGGATTCATTTTCCACTTCTTCTATACCACTTGCTGGATCAACAACCAGAAATTGACCTATCATACCCATATCTTCATGTGTAAGCATGTGACAGTGATACATGTAAGGAATAGTATTGTTTGAATGATCATTGAATTGAGCAATAAAACGGACATTTCCATTTCCAGCTGGAACTAAAACAACATCGTTGAACCCTTGAAGTTCAGGTGGTGGTGGTGTTCCATTTATGTCAAGAATAAAAAACTGAACATCGTGGATGTGAAACGGGTGTGAAATTGGTGTTTGATTCGTTAATGACCAAATTTCTGTGTTTCCAAGTGGAACAGTGTAATTAATTGTGCCCATGTCAAATGTAGTTCCGTTGATAACAAAAGGACCATTTAAGTCTCCCATAGGTCCCGAAGAAGTGAAAGTCAAATTTCTTGTAATGTTAGCCGATACCTCGGGAATTAATGAAAATGTTGCTAAAGTCGCTGGAATACTTAATACTGGCGATGCGGTTTGTGCTACTACATTTATATCCAATAACTGAAAATTATTCCCATTTAAAGGATTACTCGTGTAATTTGGCAAAGAGGCTGTAGCTCCAGCCCCCATTCCTGGTTGTGACGCACCATAAACTGCATTTGGTAATTCTGAAGCAAAGCTCATTAATTGTATGTTTTGACCAATGCTCGTAGTTAAATCAACCAAAATATCAGCTCGTTGACCAGGAGCCAATCTATATCTTGTAGTATTTAAAGGTGCAGTAAACAATCCTCCATCTGTTCCAATTAAACTAAATGAACGATAGTCAGAAAAACCAAACTCCATAACGCGTTGTGAAGATCCATTAAGGACACGAAATCGTATAACTTGAGCCGGGAAATCTACTGTTGCATCCACAGTTCCATTTACCATTACTGAGGTGTCCATGTCTGTATGAACCAGTATTTGTCCGTTTGCGTCAAAACCTTTTGTTTGCAAGACAAGAGGGAACTCGTCCACTCCATATGTTTGAGGCAAACCCAATCCTGCTTCTTCGGCATCCCTAACAATAATCAATCCCGCTATACCTTTGGAAACATGATTATCCGTCATCATGTGTAAATGCGGATGATACCAATGAAGCCCTGCTTTATCCAAAACGGTGAACTGAGGGTTCCAAGTAGCACCTGGAAGTATAAGAGAATGAGGTCCTCCATCATTCTCGGGTGCAACATGCATACCATGCCAGTGAATTGTTGTTGTATCTGATAGCTGATTATCAACCGTGATGTTCACATTATCTCCTTGGTTCATAATAAGTGTAGGTCCTAATAAAGCACCATTTGCACCCATAGTATTTGTATTAACCCCGGGATAAAACTGTGTAACTCCTTCTTGCAAAGTGAGATTTATTGTGTTCGATGTGATTGTCGGCGGTATGCTCAATGTATTTTGACCATTTGCAGTTACTCCGATTGATGTGACCATCATTAGTGTGTAAATCTGTTTTTTCATTATTTTTTATTTATTCTTTGATTAGCGTGTGTCAATATATTCTAAAAACTCAGGTATTGACGTAACCAATGTTACATACCATTAGTCCTTGTGCTTTTATTCTGTTGTGTAAGAAAAGTTTATATGTTTCTCATATAAACAGCCGGCATTATTACAAAAGATCATACTATACTTTGGCACTATTTAACACACTCACAAGGATTGCAACACCTTGTTCGGTAATGGGCAAATGTTTACTGTGTTTCGTTCTTGCTGAATCATTTAAGGTCACAAATTGTGATCTTAAAGAATCGTATTCTTCGCTTGTTTTGGTTACTACTCTATACAAAACTTACTAAAAATATTCCCCAATAATTCTTTCGTGGATATATCCCCGTGCTTAATTTATGTGTTTTTCACTCATTTTATCATTTTATAATTGTTTTTCACCACAAATAACCATTTTTCACTACCTTCGAGAATTGATTTTCACCAATGTTTGATTATAATATGCGTTTTTCACGAGAGATAACCGTTTTTCACGGTAGAAAAGCACCTGAACCAGCAACTTTGGTAGGCTACGGAGCGCTAATAGAAGGATTTCAATTAGCAGTACCTTTGCCAGAACAGTTGACATTGATCAGCTCAAAAAAACGACAATACATCACAGATCAATGGATGGTATTTACTTCTCGTCATAAACCAGATGACACGCTTTACAAACACATTGTCTTTGCACTGAAATACGAAGGAATACAGTTGTTAATTTTCAAAAAATTGTTTAAACAACTTTCTGTAAATGAGGTTGTTGAACTCATTCAATTGGAACCATTGGGTCAATACAGCCGAAGAATTTGGTTTCTATACGAATGGCTGTTCCAGAAGAAGTTACCTGTAGCAGACTTAAATAGTGGTAATTTAGTTGATTTAGTTGATACTAAACTACAATTCGGACTTACAAAAGGTGTTCGTTCAACACGCCATAGGATCATCAACAATCTTCCCGGTAATAGTAATTTCTGTCCACTTATTCGAAAAACACCACAGTTGGAGCACTACATATCTGAGAACCTTTCATTCCAGAAAGAGCTGTATTTAAACGGAATTCGACGAGATATTATGCAACGAGCTTCCGCTTTTCTACTCTTAAAAGATTCGAAAGCTTCTTTTACAATCGAGGGAGAAAGTCCCAAAAGTAAACGTGCAACTCGTTGGGGACAAGCAATTGGACAAGCAGGGACGAATGAATTGAATGATGTTGAATTTGAACGCTTGCAACAATTGGTGATTGAAAACCCACGTTTTCTGGAAATGGGTTATCGCAAAAAAGGTGGTTTTGTAGGTGAGCAAGATCGTGAAACTGGTGAACCAATTCCCGCTCACCTTTCTGCGCGTTACGAGGATTTACCCAAACTGATGAATGGATTAATCGAGACAGATCAATTATTATTGACCAATTTTCCTGATGCTATATTAGCCGCAGCTGTCATTGCGTTTGGGTTTGTTTTCATTCACCCTTTTCAGGATGGAAATGGACGTGTTCACCGTTACTTAATACATCATGTGTTGGCTAAAATGGGATTTTCGCAACAAGGAATGATCTTTCCTGTTTCTGCCGCTATTCTAAACCGAATAATTGATTATCAAAAGGTATTGGAACACTATTCAAGACCCTTGCTAGATTTCATTGAATGGAAAGAAACCATAGACCATAATATTGAAATAACGAATGAAACAATTGACTACTACCGCTATTTTAATGCCACAAAACAAGCAACGTTTTTATACGCATGTGTTAAAGAAACAATTGATGTTATTATTCCGCAAGAGGTTGATTACTTGATTCGTTATGAAGCATTCAAAAACTACATGGATAATGTCTTTGAAATGCCTGATAATATGATAGCGCTTATAGTACGATTCCTTACCCAAAACAATGGTGTCTTATCAAAACGAGCGCGAGAAATGGAATTTCAAGAACTTACGAATGATGAAGTGCAAGCAATTGAAAATAAGTATTCGGAAATGTTTAGTGAGGATTGAGGTTTGGTCTATTGCACGATTTATGGGTCAATAAAACAGCTTACTTCCCAATACAAAACTTACTAAAAATATTCCCCAACAAATCCTCCGTGGAGATATCGCCAGTAATCGTACCTAAATGAAACATGGCTTGGCGAATATCCATGGCCACAAAATCGCCGGTAACGTTGGTTTCCAATCCCCATTTTGCTTTTTCGAGTGATTCTTCTGTTTTGGCGAGCGCTTCTACGTGGCGTGCATTGGTAACGATGGTATCTGTTTGTGTATCGAAGTCACCGAGGATTTGCTCAATCAACCAATTTTTTAGTTCGTTTATTCCTTGTCCTGTTTTCGCGCTGATTTGCAGGAAGGAAAGTTCATTTTTCCAGTCGATAGGTGAGGTGAGAACGTCTTGTTTATTGCCAACAATGAGCAGTTTTTTGTCAGGATATTGTTGTGCTAATTCACTTGCCCAGGTTGCAGTTGTTTCAATGATTGGTTCACTGAGATCTGCAATCAGCAAGACAATGTGGGCTTGTTTTATTTTCTCAAACGAACGTTCAATTCCCATCGCTTCGATGGTTTCTGCTTTTTCGCGGATTCCTGCAGTATCGATCAATCGGAATAAAATGCCTTCGATATTGAGGGTTTCTTCAATCACATCCCTGGTTGTTCCTGCAATATTGCTGACAATGGCTCTTTCTTCACCTAATAATTGATTGAGTAAGGTGCTTTTCCCCGTATTTGGTGCACCCACAATGGCAACAGGAACGCCGTTTTTTAATACATTTCCTAAAGCAAAGGATTGACGCAATCGAATCACGTAATTTAACACCTCAATAATTAGTTGATTTAATTGTGTTCGATCGGCAAATTCTACATCTTCTTCAGCAAAATCAAGCTCTAATTCAACTAAAGATGCAAAATGAATTAATTTTTCACGCAGTGTTTTTAGTTCATTTGAAAAGCCCCCTCGCATTTGTTTCATGGCTACTTCATGCGCCCGTTTCGATTCGGAAGAAATGAGATCTGCAACAGCTTCTGCTTGTGATAAATCCATACGACCATTTAAAAAAGCACGCATGGTAAATTCTCCCGGTTCAGCCATTCGACAACCATTTTCAACCAGTAATTGCAGAATTTGTTGTTGAATGTAAAGTGAGCCATGGCACGCAATTTCAACTGTTGCTTCACCTGTAAAACTTTGACCTTCATGTAAGATGGTTACAAGAACTTCATCGATGGTATTTCCATCAGCTGTTCGAATACGACCAAAATGTGAGGTGTGCGAAGTTGCAGACGTTAAATCCTTTGAAAAGATCGTTTCAAGACTCGTAAAAGCTTGTTTTCCAGATACGCGAATCACTGCAATTGCGCCTACTCCAGGAGCTGTTGAGAGCGCACAAATCGTATCAGAAGAATGAGAAGTTGTCATGGGGCAAAATTACGATAAACAATGTTTGCGTGTATGATTCTTTCAGATTGTTGTGAATGAGATAATTCGTTTTATTACTTTTAACCATGCGATTTATTCTACTAACGCTTCTATCAATTACTGTCATTGGTTGTACGATCCAAAAAAGGATGTTCTTACCCGGTTATTCCGTAGAATGGAAACACAATCATTCAGCGAACGAACAAGTACAAGAAACCTCTGTTGCTCAATCGGATGAAGGAGCAGTAGTAATTGTTCAGGAAGAGGCGAAAACAGATTCAATTGTGGCACAACTTCCCATAGAATTGACCAAAACGAGTGATACTACTATTCAGGAAAACACCTTTGTTTTTAAGAATATGCTAAAAAGTATCGGTTCTGCCGTAACAGTTAAACGACCAACAGAGAAGCCGCTCCAACTTCGCTCGTTCGATAAAAAGCAGACAACAACCACTTCTAGTTCAACCGCATCAGATATTGCTCTAGTCGTTTTTGCAATCATTATTTTTCTAATCCTACTAGGCTTGCTAATTGGAGCGTTTTATTATTTGATCACACTGTATGGGTGGCTCAATGTATTATTATTTACCCTAGGTTTTATTGTTGTAGCACTCCTTATTTGGTGGCTCATGGAAAGCGTTTTTGATTTCATGTTTCCCAACTAATCAAGCCATTCTATCTGATTTCTAAAAAAGGTTTAGACATCGCGTTTTTTGAGCACTCGGTATGCTATTAAAAAGAAGAGACAAAGGTAAAAAGCCACTAATAAATACTGACCCCAAGTAGGCATAACCCAATAGTCTTGACCAGTTTCAGCTTTTTGCATGGCCATTATCTTCTCAAAGAAAGGAACAGGTGTCAATTTTGAAAACACATTGAGCGGGAAGAATTGATAGGGAACTTCTGATACTGCTGCGTTTAAAATGATTCCAATAATGAATTCAACAATAAATGAAACCACAAAAAAGATGATGGACAAAGCTGGTTTTCGTACCAATACCGCGAAAAAGAAAGCAAAACTAAAATAGCCCAATGTTTGTAAAAAGTAGGTAGGAACGTAATGAATGTTTTCATAAAAACCTCCAAAACCAGAATAGAATCCACCAATTAAAAAACCTACAATAGCAGTGTAAAGCGAAACAATTGCTGCGATGCAAAGAATCACTAAGAACTTACCGAGTATAAATTGTTTTTTGGTTAATCCATCAATGATATTTTGCCGCATGGTACGGAAATGAATCTCATTACAGGTAATGATGACCACTGTGACACCCATAAGAATGTTGAAGAAACTAGCCGAATAGGTAATAAAACGCCATACGCCTGGAAAAGAATACAATTCTTTTTCGCTCGGAAAAAATGGTACGGGTGAATTCGTGAAGAAAAACCCCATGAATAACATCCATAAAGGAACAATGGCAACATAGACCAGAAAAATGACCTTAATAGATGTCAGCTTCTTTAGTTTCGCGTATTCGATCGATAATAACTGTTTCATGCTTCAACGATTTCAATGAAAATGGTTTCTAAATTTTTGCGGTATTCACGGAGTCCTGAGACATAAATGCCTTGTTGTGCCAATTGTTTGTTCAGATCTGCTCCATGCGTTATATTCCCTGCTGAAATCAGGAATTCTCCTTCTTTTTCGGAGATCAGTTTCATGTCTGAAGAATCGGTGATGAGTTGTTTTAATTGATTCATATCTGCCGACTTAATCAAAAACAATTGTTCTTGCGACATGATTTGATTCATGGGACCAACTTCCAATAATTTTCCTTTGCGTAAAATGGCTACATGCGTACAAATCTTTTCAATTTCATCCAAGATATGCGAAGCAATAATGATCGTTTTTCCTTCTTTGGCAATTTCCAAAATAAGTGCACGCATTTCTGTAATTCCTTGCGGATCCAATCCATTTGTTGGCTCATCTAATACCAATACGTCTGGATTGTTCAGCAATGCCGAAGCGATGGCCAATCGTTGTTTCATTCCCAATGAAAAGGTTTTAAACTTCGATTGTTTGCGTTCCCAAAGATTCACACGTTTCAACACTTCTTCAATGCGTCCCATGTAATCGGTAATTCCCTTGATTTTGGCAACAACAATGAGGTTATCAACCGGATTGAGGTAGGGATAAAAATTGGGGGTTTCAAGTAGCGCACCAATATTTTTGCGGTTATCATCCTTGGTGCCGTTTCCGAACCAACTAAAACTTCCAGAAGTTGCATTTAAAGCGCCTAATAGAATCGCAAGCGTGGTTGTTTTTCCACTGCCATTTGGTCCAAGTAATCCGAAAATTTGTCCTTTCTCAACTTTCAGACTCAGGGAGTCCAAGGCAAGAACGTCGGAATATTTTTTTCGCAGATTCGTAATTTCGAGAATGATTTCACTCATAATGTGTCGGTTTGGAGCGAAAATACATCAGAATTTACAATTGGAGTGAAGTTTTGTATAAAAGGTTGATTGGGCTTATGAATTGAAAATGTAAAATGTGATTTAAGGTCTTAACCACGATTTTCTTCATGATTTCTAGCCCTTTTAATTATGAATTATAAATTGAAAAATTATGAAGAGAGGCTTAAGGTCTTAACCACGATTCCCTTTATAATTACCCAATTCATAATTTTACATTTTCAATTTTACATTTTCAATTTTACATTTTCAATTTTACATTTTCAATTTTACATTTTCAATTCTAAAGCAAGTCATTCGCCAAATTCGCCAATTCTGAACGCTCTCCTTTTTCTAATCGAATATGAGAAAACAACGATTGCCCTTTTAATCGATCAATCAAATAAGCCAATCCATTACTGTTTTCATCCAAATACGGTGTGTCGATTTGATGAACATCGCCTGTAAACACAATCTTCGTTCCTTCACCAGCGCGAGTGATAATCGTTTTTACTTCATGTGGCGTTAGATTTTGAGCTTCATCCACAATAAAGAGAATGTTGGACAAACTTCTTCCGCGAATAAAAGCAAGTGGTGTAATCAAAATGCGCCCATTTTCCTCCATTTCGAGAATCGCTTTGTGCTTCTTTTCATTTTCACCAAACTGTGATTTAATGAATTTCAAATTGTCCCACAAAGGTTCCATGTACGGACTAATCTTGTCTTTTGCATCTCCTGGCAAAAATCCAATTTCTTTGTTGGAAAGCGGCACAAGTGGTCGTGCAAGAATAATTTGTTGAAACAGTTTATTCTGTTCGATCGCCGCTGCCAGTGCCAATAAGGTTTTCCCTGTTCCAGCTACACCTTGTAAAGCAACTAATTTGATGTTATTATTCAACAAAGCGTTGATTGCAAAGGCTTGTTCCGCGTTTTTCGGCTTAATTCCAGAAGTATATTCTTTTTCAACACGGTTTAAAGTATCGTTCAGTGGATCGTAATAGGTCAGAGAAGAGCTTTTACCGTTTTTGAGGATATAGTAACCGTTTGCGATTTTTAAATTCCCTAGAACGCCGTTTTCTTCAATACTGCCTTTCAAAAAAAGGTGTTTGATCACTTCACTATCGACATTTTCAATTGTTGTAGTGCTCGACGTTTGTAAATCGCTGTTATCAACCTTACCTGTTTCGTAATCTTCTGCATGAATTCCCAAAGCTTTCGCCTTGATCCGCAAATTGATGTCTTTTGTAACCAGGATAATGTCGCGGTTTTTACCTTCTTCCTTAACAGCTAAGGTGGCGTTAATGATCTTATGATCGTTTTTTCCAGTGCCATAAGTTGATTCGGCATCCAATCCTTTTGGGTGTTCGTTGAGCAACACTTTAAACGACCCCATTCCTTCACCCAAACTAATCCAGTTCTGCAAACCGCCCGTAAGCGAAATGCGGTCAATGAATCGAATCACTTCCCGAGCTGAGAAGTTTTTGGTGTCGTTTCCAATTTTAAACTTGTCCAGTTCTTCTAAAACCGTGATCGGAATAGCCACGTCATGGCGTTCAAAATGCATGATAGCGTGGTGGTCATGCAACAAAACGGATGTGTCGAGCACAAAGAGTTTCTGTTTTTTCGGCATCTGTAAGAATTTGGTTTAAATTAAGGATTCACCATAAGGCGAGAACGTAAAATAACCAAACTTATTGACACGCTTTTGTGCGAAATGTTATTTAAGGTCTGCTGAAAAAGAGGAAGACAAACCTTTAATGAAACAGCGATTCGTACGTTGTGGAAATGTCAACCGTTGTACCTTCTGCTGTTTTTACTTTTCCATCGAATAAAATGACGTTCCAATTGATACTATCTGGTGGATTTACTTCGAATATTTTGCCGTCGGAATAATGAAAACGTACTTTTTTAGGCGTTATCTCGCGAATGGCAATTCCCTTTTCTTCTAAATAGGTGCGTGATTCTGCTAAATACCAGCTGTAATCATCTGTGATCGTGTAAAAATCTTCTTCTCCAACTTCCAATTTTAACGCCTGCCATTGAGCGGCTGTTGGCATAAAATAAACAGCGCATGCTTTACCCACTTCCAATGTTGTAGCTGTTTCCACAATCGTATCGCGGTAGTTTGGAGCATTTGAAATGTGTGAATCAATCGGTGCTTCTACCGGATCTTGACTTGTTTTACAAGCACCGAAAAGCATACTGCTAATGAAAAGAATTGTTAGAATGCGCATAAAAAAAGGAAGCCTACACTCCCGGTGTATTAATGAGTAATTGTCAATTTTTGTGTTGTCTTAGCTTCTTTCGTGCTGAAAACCAATTGGTACATTCCTTCTGCAAGATTACTCAAATCGGTTTGCATGGTACCTGAAGGAACAGCAATGCTTGTTAACAAACGACCTGAAGCATCATAAATGGAAGCTGTAACAACTTGACTGGTGGTATTTTTTAGCGTAACGGAACCCGTTGTAGGATTTGGATAAACACCCATGTTGGCAGCCAATAACTCATCTAAAGAAGCATCTGCTGTTTGCAAACGATTGTCTTTGTTTGAACGCGCACTATTGAAATCTTGAATCAACGATTTGGTAGAAGTACATGTATCTGGCGCATCAATAGTCACCAAATAAACCAACCCATCTGTTGTTGGAGGTGTGTCTGTAAAGGTAAACAAGTTGGTTGGCATCGTTTGAATGGTCGTCCAGTTGTCAACATCAGTGTGGCGTTTGAGCACAAAGTTAGGGAAGGCAAATCCTTCATAACTATCCCATGATAAATTGATATCTGATCCCAATCCAAGGTTCACAATCAAATGAATGGTTTTGTGTTCTGGACTAATTTCCGATTCTACTCCACACGCATCAACAGAAGAAATTTTATACCTCCATGAACGAACAGAAGGTGAAGCAACTAAATCATTGTAAATGGATTCATTTGCATACAACACGTTATCGATTAATTGATACAAACCTGCTTGTGATGTTTCACGATAAATATTAAAGGATTCAATTCCACTTGTGATTGGTTTTTCCCAAACCACTAAATTGGTGTTTGTCAGTGTATCTACTGTTACCAAACAAATTTCTACTGCGATTGGTAATGCTGATCCAACTTCTGCACTTAAAACAGTTGTACAACCATTTTCACCTGTTGCTTCAACGACATAAATTCCCGGAGCAAGACCAGAAATATTCTGAGTAGTAGCGCCATTACTCCAAACAAATGTTTGTGCATTATTTGCAATATTGATCAATTCAATAGAACCATCATTGTTGCAAGAAGAAGCAATAATCGTATCAACAGCAATCACTGGACCATTCGCGTTTGAAATCAATATATTGGTTGTAAGTGTACAGTTGTTATCGTCAACGATGGTTGTAGTATAAGATCCTGCAGCAGCATTCAATAGGGTAGAAGTTGCGTTTCCTAAATTGATTCCTTGATCATTAAACCAGCTATAGGTGTAAGGTAATTCCCCGCCAATGTAGGCAATACTTGCTGTTCCATTGCTTGATCCGCAAGAAGCCAACGTTGTTGTTAATGCATCTACAATGATTGTTTGTGGTTCATTGATCACATAACTGGAAGTTGAAACACAACCAGCACCATCTGTCACTTCAACTTCATAAGGACCAGCTGGTACATTGATTAAATCTTGCGTTGTTGCACCATTCGACCAAGCGTAGGTCAATGTTCCAACGGCACCTGTTACCGTTAAATTAATGCCACCATCTGATTGACCTGCACAACTAATGTGATTTACGTTAGCACTTTGTGTAATGCCATTTGTGCCAATCATAATGGGTTGTGTAGCAAAACAACCATTGTCATCTGTAACAGACAAGTTGTATTGGCCGGAAGATAAATTTTCAACATTATCAATTGTTGAACCACTGCTCCAGTAAATGTCATAAGGACTCAGCCCTTCGGTAATGACAACAGATGCTTCACCGTTCGATTCATTACAATCTGCATCAATCATCGTAACGGTTAAAATGGGCGTTGGAGCAACGGTTACATTGACAAAATCTGTTGCTGTACAACCGTAAACATTTGTTCTAGTATAATTTAAGGTGATATTTGTTGGTGATGAAACAGGAATATAAGTTGGGTAAAAAATGTTGTTTTGCACACCAATTCCAGACCACGTTCCTCCTTGAGGAATTACTTTATTGACAAGGCTAACGGGTTCAGCATTTTCACACACGGTTGAGTTCGGGTATAAAAACTGAATAATTGGTTTTGGATTAATGGTAATTGGAACTAAAAGTGTTCCTACTTCCACACTATTTTCAAATAGCTTCCATTCCAAATCTACTATTGTAGGTGTGGCAACAGCATTGGTTGTCGTAATATTTATAAACCAATTCAAGTAATTAGAAGAAGAATTGATGCTGATAGCTGATTGCGGTAAAACGGCTGTGTTTTGAGAAGTACAGGTCATCGTTATATTCGCAGAACTGTAGTTTGGATCAAGCAAGTAAACAGCCAAATCACCATTGTTGTTATAACTCGTTCCTTCACACATTGACAAGTTATCGTAATCTTCAATGTTTGCATTTTGATTGTATTCTTTCACCAAACATTTTCCAGCACTTACATAAGCGATCACATGGGTTCCATAATGTGTTTCAGCAGCAAGAGAAGTGGCCGTTGATGGTGCTAACGATACTCCTGAAGTAATGGTTGTGGCTGTAGGCGCCATTGTCGTTGTAAGTTGTTTAAAATAGCAAGTAGTGCTACTTCTATAAAAAACAAAGGCGTTGTCGTTTTGCGTGTCGAAATCAAAATCAGCTAATAGAGTAGAGGATTGTAACGCTAATTCAGTTCCAAAAGTAGAACCATTGAATGCTTTGAATTTCAATTGTGGCGTCGCATTTTCATTTTTCCAAACAGTACACAAATTATTCGTTCCAAGACCTTTCTCAGCCTTCATTTTAGATGAAGCTTCAATTCCAGATAAACTATAATTGGTCCATGCAGCTCCGTTGAATTGATCAAAAGGTAAGTAATCACCCATATCGTTTTCTTCGTGAATCACGGTGACATTGTTACCTGTTCCAGCCCAACTTGTTACTGCATTTCCGAAATTTCCTTGATCCAAATTTGCGCTAGTCCCAGAACCCAATTGCGTTTGAGTTGCTAAGTTAATGGTAATCAAGCCTAGCGTAAATGTATTTGTGCGATTGTTATACGTAATCATCAATTGCCCGGTTGCATTGGCACGAAGGCTATAATCGTCTACATGATAGGTCCACATCGGATCACCTATACCCTGAAACTGCCAAACAGACCCCGACCATTTATAAATATCGATTACTTCGTATGTTGAATACATACATTTGGCACTCACAACAGGAAAATCTTCGTTGACAACTACTAGTTGTAAGTCGAAAGAATTGGCAGTTCCTTGTCCGGCTGTTCCAACCAATTGCCATGCTGTTCCAGACCATTTACGAACGGTTATTTTACTGCTGTTATCCGTATCGATGTAAGCCATATAGAGTTGACCATTCGGTGTGATTTCGATATCAACCTCCGAAGCGTTGTAGCCAATACTTGACCCAATAAAATTCCAAGATTGTGCTGTTCCAACAGAAACGATGGAGAAAAAAGCAATTAAAATGACAAATTGTTTCATAAATGATAGTATTAATGCTTTGCGAAAAATGCAGTTATTTCATCAAAGTAGAATTGCAAAGTAAAGAAAAACAATGCAATACCTCAACTATTTTGGCTCAAAGGAGGTTTTAGTTGAGTAATTATTGGAAATAGTTGTCTCGTTGGTTGATAAACAAAAAAGAAGGTGTTTAAAAAGCTGCAATCTGCTTCGTTGTTTTCGGAAATCAACATTGGTCATTTACTCTAGTAAACTCCCAACATCTCACCCTCAACGCCTTGCATTTAAGCAACTTTTTAAACCCCTTGAAATTCAGTGTAGAGAAACCTTTTTAGACAGCCTCTTTCAAACTAATGAGTTGTCTATATAGGTTTTACAATTTCACAAATTGTTTGGTGTGAGCTGCTGTTCCTAATTGAATCAGATACATCCCTGCTTTCAAGTGTTTTAAATCTACAGAACTAGTGCCATTTTCAAATGAACCTACATACTGTAATTGTCCATCAACACTGTAAACGGTGATTTCGATTACTGATGTTGCTTCTTCAATATGAACAGTCAATAAATCGGTAAATGGATTGGGGTAAACACCAATAATCGCATTGCCTACTAGTTCTTCGATGTCGTTATTTGAATCACCAGTTCCTTCACCAGGAGAGAACTGTCCTTTTTCTTTATTGGAACGTGCAGAATTAAAATCTTGTGCTTTTTCAGCTGTACATGGGTAGGTAATGTCCATATCCACATAATAATCAATTCCTGTATAGCCTGCTGGTGGCATATCATTGTATACAGAAGTACCAAAAGCCACCCCAGGGAATAGGGGTTCCCAACCAGCCTGGTCTGAATGTCGCCAAACAATATATTCCAATTCCGTTAATCCTTCATAATCATCCCAAAAAATATCATTGGAGCCATTTGATTGGTTTACGATTGAATTGAGGTGAATGGTTTTATGAGGATTGGAGATAGGACCTTCTACTGAACAATCATTCACAGCAGAAATTTTGTACCTCCACGAACGATCAAGCGGTGAAGCTACCACATCATTGAACAAAGATTCATTCGTTGCTTGAACAGTATCAATCAGCATAAAATTACCAGCAACTGCATTTTCGCGGTAAATGTTATAATGATCAATGCCAAATGTTTCTACACGTTCCCAAACAACGATATTGGTTGAAGTAGTTGTATCAACCGTAACCATACAAATAGATTGCAATACAGGAGCACGGTAACCAACTGTCATTGTTTTAACCGAATAACACATATTACCTGTGAATAGACTTGGTCCACTTTCAACTGTAATGGTATAATCAGCTGGTGTAAGGTTGAAATTGTCTTCGAATGCGTTATTATTTGACCAAGAGAATGAATTTGCAACAGGAAAACCGGTATTCACATCTGGAACAAAATCAACTATAATCGCTCCATTACTTGCACCACAGGTAGCTCCAATAATACTATCAGAAATATCGATGGCTTGGTAATCATCTAATTGATAATCAACTATTTTTGAGCAGCCCAGTGCATCGGTTATTTCTACTTGATAAAAACCGTAAGGAACGTTAAATAAATCTGGTGTACTTTGGCTTTGTCCTATCCAATTGTAGGTATAACCACCAGCTCCACCGCTATATGTTCCGTAAATTATACCATTTGTTGCACCACAATCTGGCTCAAACGTGTTAAAAGACGCTGTGATTTCAGCTGGTTCTATAATGTTAAACGAATAAGTAGCTTGACAGCCAGAAACATCAAAAATGGTTGCTTCATAATTGCCCGGTGCAAGGTTGGTAATCGTATTCGTTGAATAACCATTTGACCATAAAACACTGTAATTCGAACTTCCACTAACATTTAGGGTAAGACTTCCATCATTCGCACCATGACACGTACTGTTGGTTGTGGCAGCAGTGGCATCTATTCCTGTGATTGTTACATCTGTAAATCCAGTTACATTACAACCAAATTCATCTTTAATGGAATAGTAATAAGCTCCTGGAGAAAGGTTGGAAATGTTTGTTGCTATTTCACCCGTGCTCCATTCAACGGTTGTATTGGTTGATGTTCCTGGTGTAAATGACACCTGAGCCGTTCCGTTTGCAGCACCACAAACACTTGGAGTTGCAGTAGCTGTTGCCGTTCCAACCGATGCAAAAGAAAAAGTAACTCCCGTTTCTACAATACAACCACCAACGCTTACTCGGTAGTAAATTGTTCCACTTGGATTTGTAATCGAAACTTCCCTACCATCAAGGACAGAATTGGGTAAATCAATGCCGTTTAAGGTAAATATCCCTTGGTCAACATAACTCACATAATTTGCTAGATCAATTAGGTTTTCATTGTTACAAAGCACTAAAGGACTTGAAGAAAATGTAATATTAGGAGCTGAAGTACTTGTGGAAATGGGAGGCAAGGTATCGTTAAACGTATTCCAACCATCGGTATAGGTGATAATGACTTCATCTACTGCGGAAGACGTGAAGTATCCATACACTTTAAATTTCGAAAGACTTGGATTGGTCGTATACTGCCCATTGGCGACAGCTGACATGTTCGTAATAAAACCATACCGAGAATATACATTAACGATACGCACTTGATCCATATCGTAATCATAGTATTCTAATTGTGGGTAAATCTCATTATCATGACCTACACAAATATTGGAACTGGGTGTATCCGTACCTGCTCCTAAGTAAGGTCTTCTATTTAAAACAGCTTGTTCATATTGTCCATTCGTGAGGCCGCTCGCAAATTGAACAGCTAAATGTTGTTCAGCATTGTCAAGTGACATCGATAAAGTTCCACTATTCAAACTCGGATCGCCAAATTGAACTTTAGGTCCCAATGAATCCCAAATTCCAGTTCCTAGGTCTTTTCGATACACATAAAATTTGTCTGGTGTACCGCCTCCATTCGGTTGGAAACTTGAAAACAGAAATGAATACGCTGAGTTATCTAATGTTGCATAAGCAAATTGATACACATTAAAATCAAGCGAAGTAATGGTTGTATTAATATTGATATTGGCGGTTGTAAGGGGTGCTTCCCACGTTTTGTTAAATGACAAATCTTTTACATGAACGATGGGTTCACTAATACCGTCACCCGTAAAATAAAACTGTTTGCTTGCACCCAAGCTTCCATTTATATAAATCTGTGCGTCGTTTGATCCTGCTGAATTATAAGGAGTAATGACACCTAAATTTGCTGGAGTCGTTACACCAATGCGATCGACCGTATTCGTCGAAGCACCACAATAGATGGATGTATTGGAGATATACAATTCTAATTGCTCTGAAGAAACAGAAAAATCAGACGTTGGATTTAAGAGTGTTGAGTAGTTGTTATTGTCTGTCCAAGTCGCTGTTGTGATATCAAATCGTGAGAGGTAGATGTATGCATAATTTTCTACCCGTAACAAATATAAATCGTTGTTGTAACCCACCTTCATTTTTGTATTGGAAGCTGGCATTGGAGCTGTTAATGGGGTTGAAAGTTGTGATAAAATGTTGCTAATAGGATCGAAGGTGTAAACCACATAGTCATTCGAACTCACAGCTAATAAATAGATGAGGTTGTTTTTATAAACAGCATGCATCTTAGTGATATAAGAAGCAGGGGTAGTTTGTCCGATAGTAGACCACGCGCTTGTCGCTGGATCATACTTTCCTACTCTGATGTTCACTAAATCTGCAAAATGAAATTGATACAATTTCCCTTCTGCCATGACAATACACGAATTGGCATTGGATGTTCCATAATCAGGATTCGACACATGCGCCCATGCATATTCCTGTGACCAACCGAAATTAGTTGCCAAGAGTAAAACGAGTATAAGAAGTTGTTTTTTCATAGAGAGTTTAGTTTTTAACAATGCGGTACGTTTGTTGCACCTGATTATTAATAATGGAAATGAAGTAAATTCCTTGTGCAAAAGAACCTAAATCCAATTGTTCGTTCAACGAAGCAGATGTCTTTCTTAATAGAATTTGTCCATCAACAGTGCTTACTTGAATCACCAATGATTTTGTTTCAGGTTGCTGAATGGTTACAAATTGATTTGTTGGATTTGGTGCGAGTACGATGTTCGATAAATACTGCTCATCCAAGTCATTATTTGAATCACCTGTCCCCTCACCTGGAGAGAATTGCCCTTTTTCTTTATTGGAACGTGCAGAGTTGAAATCCTGAGAACGCCAAACCAACGCTGTACATGTGTCATCTAATTCAATTTCCACCATGTAATCCAATCCAGGAGTTGTTGCAGGAATCAAATCATTATAAGTCAATTCTGTAGTTGGCAATGTTGCAACGACCTCCCAGTTATTGGCATCTGTGTAGCGTGAAACAATGTAACTACTAAATGCAGCTCCTTGGTATTCATTCCAGTTAATGAATACATCAGTCCCGTTATCAATTACATCCAAGTGAATGGTTTGGTGAGCAACTGAAAGTGGACCTTCCACTTCACAACCATTTACAGCACTAATTTTATAGCGCCAAGAACGCGCAATTGGTGAAGCCACAACGTCATTGAATAAGGAAATATTCGTTCCCTGAACCGTGTCAATAACAATAAACTCTCCTTGAACAGAAGTCTCACGGTAAATGTTGTAGTAGGCGATCCCGATTGGTTGTATTTTTTCCCAAACCACCAAATTGGTTGTTGTTGCGCTATCTACTGTTACCACACAAATGTCATTGCGCAATGGTTCTACTATTGGAATATTCCACCCTTTAATCGCAATACAGTTATTAGATGTCGTCAATGTACACGTATAGAATGCTGGCAATAAATCCATGATGTCTTCAGTTGTTTCACCATTCGACCAATCTATCGAAACAATCGTTTCTCCAACTGGAATGTTCGCTGTAACATCAATTGCTCCGGTTGGTGTTCCGCAATCGGCTGCTGTCATAGAACCGAACAATTCTGCAGCTCCTAATTCACTCAAGTATTCTGTATTGATAGTCATACACCCATTTCCATCAGTAGTTGTTAATGAGTAAATACCAGCAGGAAGATTGCTTGTACTTGGACCAACATCTCCATTACTCCATGCATAGCTATACGTACCTGTTCCACCTGTAGTTGACAAGACATCGATGGCTCCATCAGATACTTGACAAGTTGGAAGTGTTTGAGTTGTTTCTGTAAACAAGACAGCTGGTTCAAGAACATCAAAGGTTTTCGCAAGAGAACAACCAGTTGCATCCGTTAAATTAACTGTATAATTTCCCGCTGGAATTTGTGAAATGTCCAATGTTGAATGTCCTGAACTCCAAAGTGCTTCAATTGGTGCAACAAGTCCATTGGTCGTCAACGTAATGGATCCAGTTGCTTCACCATTACACAATGCGTCTGTAATAACGGCTGTAGCATCAGTTCCAGAAGTAACTACTTCAAAATAGCTACTAACTGCACATCCTATTGCATCAAGTAAATAATAACTATATTCTCCAGCTGCAAGATTACTTACATTGGTTGCATTTTGTTCTCCAGAACTCCATTGTGAAAATTGGTAGGGAGTAGAACCACCTGAAACAAGTGCAGTGGCAGTTCCAGTTGCTTGATTACAAGTTGTAGGGGTAGATGTCACATTCACAGAAGGTGAAGTATGAAATGTAATAGGTGCATCTATCAGAAAGTAGCAAATTCCATCTGTTAATTCGTAGGATAGTACTTGTGGATCTTCTGCTGCGAAAGGACTATTGTCCGTATCATATATTCCGTCTGTGAAATTAATTTCTAGACCAGAACTGTAAAAAACGCCTCCAGTAAGTGTAACATAATCGAATAAGTTAACGAGTCCTTGTCCCGAACAAATTTCAACTGATGAAACCGTATAACTTGGAGCATTCGGACTGATAACAGTAATAGCTGGTAATGTTAAAATAGTCGTTTCCCAACCATCGGTTACTTCAATACTTAAAGTAACTGTTCCTGAAGTCGTTGCTGTTCCAGAGCAATAAAAGTTGCTAATAAGACCAACAGTTCCATTAGTTGTAAACGTTACATTCACAGGATCAAGAATGCCAAGATCTGATGAATAGATGTTTAAAATGGTAATAGGATCCATGTTTTCGTCTGTAATGCCAAGATTGTTGAAGATCGTACTATTTTGTCCAACACACATCCCCGCTGATTGATTAATATCCGCAGGATCGACGTAAGGAAGGTTGTTAGAAAGTTGGTAGGTTCGTTCTTGAGCAACAGGATTGAATGAACTTACAGCAAATCTATTTGTTGTTGCTGAAAATCCCATACGGTGTTCTGAAGGCGAATTACTCGCTAGAACATAAGTTCCTGGAGTTCCCAACGTATCGTAAACACCCGTAGTTACATCTCGTGTCGCAACATACGAACTGTAAGGATTGGCATTGGACGGACTATAATTGTTGAAGTAATAAAGTGTATTGGCTGTTCCTATCGTTGCACCTGGAGAATAATATTGAGCTAAATTTCCAGAAAAAGCATAATTGGTCAATGTTCCAGCTTCATACATTTTTTCTACCCCTGAAATATTCCCTTGATCATATCCAAGAACAAACACTTTACTGATACCATCAGAATTAATCATCGGGTTGTGACATACAATTGGTTGAGCAGCATTAAAGAGTTCTCCAGTTTGCGAATAAGGAAGAATCGTTGTTGCATCGGGTCCAGACTTTAGCAAGAAAAGACCGTTTGGAAGTGATGTGCTGACAACCATAAAGATGGAGTCTCCAGCAATAGTCATATCATATCCATCGATCATTGTAGCTGAAAGTAACGAAGCTGCAGTTGTAACAGTTGTTGTTGTCAAATCGATCCTGTTCAACTCCATAGCAGTTCCAGTACTGTTTTTATAAAATAAGTAACCCAAGTTTGGATCAGCGCCCATTTCAAAATCAAATCCAGTACCATTTGTGTAATTCGGAGGTAGGAAAGCTGAAATAGGTGTAACTCCTGTGTTGTTAACTTTATAAACCTGTAATAATTGACCCAAGGAGGCATTACCTGTATTGGTTATTACATACGCGTCATTCCCAACTTTTTCCGATTTAATGGTCTGAGTGCCAAGGTAAGCCGTTTCACTATAAAGTGTTACCCAACCCGTTCCTTGTATGTATTTATCGATATAGAGTTTAAAACCAGACCCATCATCCCAGATATAACTTGTAAAGAAGTTTCCATCTTCGGTCATGACAACATCTCCAGCATCAGCCGTTACAGATCCTGCAGAAGGGGAAACTGGCACACTTGCAATAGGAAGCCAATTGAACTGACTAAATGAGAAAAAGGAAATAAAAAAAGTTGAAAAAAGTAGTGCTTTAGTCATGAGTCTCTTAATTATTAACAGCAAATCTAGTGAAACTGACTAACATAGAAAAATATACGACCTATCCAATGAATATTTCGACAGACTAATTGATTAAATGGAGAGATTAAACGGTTTTTTAGGCGAAAAGCGCTTTTACAACTTCGTCAATTCGTGTACATTGAACGAGTTTTATCGCATAGTTTTTTTGGTCTAAACCTTTGTTATAAGTTGAAAGAATGATTTTTTCAAAACCCAATTTCTCAGCTTCTCGAATTCGTTGATCGATCCGGTTGACGGGTCTAATTTCTCCAGATAGTCCAACTTCTGCTGAACAACATATTGATCGATCAATTGAAATGTCTGTATTACTTGAAAGAACAGCCGCAACGACTGCCAAATCAATTGCAGGATCATCTACTCTAATTCCGCCTGCAATGTTGAGAAATACATCTTTTGCGCCCAGTTTAAAACCGCAGCGTTTTTCCATGACCGCTAATAGCATGTTTAATCTGCGCAAATCAAATCCAGTAGAAGAACGTTGTGGTGTTCCATAAGCTGCGGTGCTTACCAATGCTTGCACTTCAATTAATAAGGGGCGAATGCCTTCCAATGTTGCTGCAATTGCTACTCCGCTTAAACCAGTATCGCCGGTTGAAATAAGAATCTCAGACGGATTCTCAACGGCTCTCAAACCACTGCCGCTCATTTCATAGATTCCCAATTCATTGGTGCTTCCAAAACGGTTTTTGATGCCGCGCAATAAACGGTAAACATGGTGCTGATCTCCTTCAAATTGAATCACGCAATCAACCATGTGTTCCAATACTTTCGGACCAGCGAGTGAACCTTCTTTGGTAATATGTCCAATAATGAATACAGGAATATCTGTGATTTTAGCGTAACGAAGTAATTGAGCTGTACATTCCCTTACTTGTGAAATGCTGCCTGGTGCACTTTCAATGGCAGAGCTGAAAAGCGTTTGTATGGAATCGATAATGATCAATTCAGGTACGGTTTCTTCAGCTTGTTTAAAGATGTTTTGAATATTGGTTTCCGAGAGAATATAACACGCAGCGTTTTCTTGACCAATTCGTTCGGCACGCATTTTAATTTGCTGATCACTTTCTTCACCTGAAACATACAGAACCCGCATTTGAACCTGCACGGCGAGCTGTAATAACAATGTTGATTTACCAATCCCAGGTTCTCCGCCAAATAAAACAAGTGACCCAGGAACTAAACCATTTCCCAATACACGATTGATTTCAGGATCTGGTAAAATGATGCGACGTTGTCCGTTTGTTTCAATCGTTTGTAAGGATTGTGCTTTTGCTACTCTTCCAGAAGAAGTGGAAAAGGCAACAATTTGCGAGGAAGATTGTTTTTCAACGATTTCTTCCACGAAGGTGTTCCATTCAGAACAAGACGGACATTTACCCAACCATTTTGGGGTTTCATAACCACAGTTTTGACAGAAAAATGCCGATTTTGTTTTAGCCATTGTACATCGTTAGAACAGAACAAAAATAGCGATTTCAAATTGATGTTGGTGTAGGCTCAGGGATGCGTCCCGAGCCTACACAATTTCAACGCATCCCGCACAGATAACATTAGGCACCGAATCCCAATAATCGTTACCAACAAAAAACCACCCAACCAAAAAAGGCCGGGTGGTTTCACATATAAGCGCAAAACGAATTATTTTACAACAAACGTTTTTGTTGTAGTACCTTGTTCGGCAACCAAACGAATGAAATAAACACCTTTTGATAAGTTTTCAACTTGAATAGCCGTTTGTCCAGCAGCAGAACTCAAGTTGGAAACAACTTGTCCTGTTGTATTCATAACGGTAATTTCTTTTGTTCCATCAATGGATGACATTTCAATAGTCAATACTTTATCTGTTGGATTTGGATAAATAGACCATAGTTGTTGTAATCCATTCAAATCAGATAGACTCTCTGTTCCTAAGCAGAAAGCTTGTGTGTTGATGTCACCAAAATCAGAGTTGGCAGCTGTTAATCCAGCAACTTCTAGTGCGTTTCCATCTGTTAATGAAAAGGAACCATCGCCATTCGCACAACTTGTATTTGAGAGGCCATCACCGAATGAATCTTCGATCACAAATTCATAACAGCCAGCAGCTAAACAAAATGATTGATTGATCGTTTGACCAGCATTCACATCAGCATAAGGTCCGCCAGAATAGAAAGTTGTTGTATTGGTTGGATCTTGGATCATCCAAGAAATTTCACTTCCATAACAATCCAATACCAAAGATAGGTTGGCATTTTGACCATTTACGACTGTTGTGAAACTAGAAGTAGTTACGTTATTTCCTGCATTTTGATCTGCACTTCCATTTGGATTCGTCACATTCGCTTCAAATGTATGAGCTCCGCCAGCCAATGTAGCAGCTGGAAGGGTTACTACTTCAGAGGCGTATTGAGCTAAACTACCTGTCCAGTTATAAACCTGATTCACAGTTCCATCATAACCATAGTTAATTGTAGCTGAGGTCAATACATCTGATCCGCTATTCGTAATAGTAACTTGTGGTGTAACAGAAGTTGTACAGAAAGTACCAGAAACACCTGATAAATTACCAACACCTGCATCCAATGTTGAGGATGGTCCAGCTGGATCAACTCCATCAATAAAATCAACACCTGTATTTCCTGGATCTAACCAATTGCTTAAACGGGTTGAGTTGCTGTTATTACCCGTCCAAGAAGTGAAAAATTTACCGTATTCATCTGATAATGCATTAGAAGGATTTCCACAAGCAGAAGCTCCACCATGCAATTGTCCAACAGTTCGGTGATTTTGATCAAATAAAGGTGAGCCTGAAGATCCGCCCTCTGTTACTCCTTCATCCCATTGTGTTACTCCCCAGTGACTATCTGCTGGAGAAGCACCAAAAGTGGTGGAGATGAGTGGTTCGTATTCAAATGAAATCTTTTTGATATCGCCAGCAGGGTGGTGAATACCAACAGCAGACGTTCCTGGGATATCTGTTCTGTTCCAACCATTGTAATAAATACCCCAAGCTGGATCTGGAGCCGTATTTAATTCTGTTAAGGTGAAATCTGAAGGCGAATAATTGGCACGTAAGATTCCTCCATTCACATTCATTGTAGTTGGTCCATTCACTGAATTTGCTGTTGTTGCACAATCTGCTTGTCCAGCTGGGGATTCCCAACGAAAACGAAACACCCAAGCCGCAGGAGTTGTTCCACAATGATTGGCAGAAAGAAAATAAGGGATAATTGTTCCACTCGTATTGTTGACCAATGATCCCGTACAGAATCCGCCTCCATCAACCATCATTGCAACCGAGTTACGTTGGTTTTCCCAACCAGCCCCAATTGGACAGTTAACATCATATTCACAGTCACCCGAACTGTTTAATGCTTTTAATTCTTGTTCTAAATCTAAATAACCGTGGATTACTGTTCCCAGAACGAGTGTGGATTGACCAGCAACTGCAGCTGGTTCTACTAATTCAATAGTAACAACATCACTGTGAATTAACTCAGTCCCAAGCATTTTATTCGGGTTATTGTTGAGCGAAGTATGTGCCCCGATGAATTCAGTGCGCGCTTTATCAAATAAATAAAGTCTCGCTCCATAAGACAATTCAAATTGCGAAAAGATGAGGTTAAGCGAAAGAGCACCTTCAGAGTGGATGGACAATTGACGCATTACATCACCATTTGGTAGAATTTGTACGTCTGCTTGTTCCATATAATTAATGGACACAGTTTGCTCTGTACCAAAGCGTAAGTTTTTCTCAAAACTGGTTGCTCGTCTATTGAGTTCCGCTGCTTTCTCAGTTGCATTATCTACAATCGGCATTTCGATTGTTTTTTTGGAAACAGGAACCTTTCCTTTCCAGGATATTGGTTGTCCAAGCTGTTCTGTTTGCGCTGTAAGTTGCAACGCAGAGATCAGAAGAGCTCCAATAAGTAGTTGTTTTTTCATCGTTTTATTTTTGGAGAGAATTTACTTTTTTAGCTCACGCGTTTTATACTACATCCGCGTGGTGGTGTTGTGTTTTCATTAATTTTTTGACCTGTGGCATGACTTCTCATAGCCAATTGTAAATAATTTTCATCGTTTTTGCGCTTACCGTCAACCGTATTATCGATTGCACCTTGGTAAATCAATTCCATGTTTTCATTGAAAAAGTAAACATGCGGTGTCGTTTTTGCTCCGAAAGCATTTGCGAGTGCTGAATTTTCATCTACCAAATAATGCATTGTATAGGCTTTCTCAGTTGCACGAATTTTCATTGCTTCCATGGAATCATCGCCCGTTCTTTTTGCTTCGTTGGAGTTGATAAGTACAAAACCAATTCCGGCTGCGGTTGCTTGTTCATACAGGCTATTGTATTGACCTTCCCAACCAGCAAAATTATCGCTACCAACAACAAATGGACACGTATTGCAGGAGAAGACAATAATTAATCCCTTCTTTCCAACTAATTTAGAAAGACTATAACTTTGATCATCGGTTGCTTTCATTTCTGTATCTGACATAGGAGCCTTATCTCCAATGTTCAAACCAGTAGATTTTTCTTCGGATTGTAAAACGGTAAAAGCCATTGTAAATAAGCTTATTGCGCCAACTGTAATCAATTGAATTAGTTTCATGTTGTAGTTCTGTAATATAATGATTGGAAAACGATTAAATTTATCCAATCTTTGTTTGAACTCACAAATTACAATAAATTGCTAGTATGAAACGAATAATCGGAGTACTTTTTTTGTTAATGACAGGTTTTCTTCATGCTCAGGAGTTTGTAATTCCCGCTGAAGGTGTGCCATTTTATGAAGTTTTGGAATGGAAAGGTCAGGGTGCGATCTTAATGAGTAGAGACCCTTCTTACAACCTAAAACAGGTTCACATGACCCTTGTGGCGGAAGATGGTAAGAGTGTTTGGAACGAAGATTTTAACCCAAGCGGGAAAGAGTATTTTTATATTTCAGAAGATGGTGGTCGTTATGTCTACTTTTTGGAGCATTTAGAATTGAAAACAGGTAAAATCAATTTTCACCAGTTAAATATTGCTGGAAATGTGAAAGGAAATACCGTTTCATTCGTTGCTGCGCTGAAAAAAATTGGTGATTTTCCTCCTGATGATCTTGTTTTATTAGATATCGTTACCTCAGAAAAGGCGTTGATTTATTTGTTTACCCATACGGATAAAAGCACCAAGAAGAAATCGACTATTGCCATCACAATGACGCATAATAATTTTTTGGTGTATGCGACCCTTGTTGCCCAAACGATGGCCAGTTCTACAAAAGTAGAAGATCAAGTTTCTTGGTATATGGCTGGCGAAACAGGTGAATCCATTGTTTATGCTGCACGTACACATGCTGGTAAAGATGCTGGTTGGTTGATCAAACAATTTTCTCCTAAAGGTGATTTGCAAAAGGAATTTTCGTTGAAGGGAAGCGGAACAAACTTTTTAGAACACGAGCGTGTTGGTTTCGGAACAAGAGGGAGTGCATTGCTCAATAGAGTTGAACCGATTGAAAAAGGCACTTTAATGGTTAGCAATGGAACGTATTATGTAGGTGGTGTAGAATCCTCAGGTAGCGGTACAAATTTAGTTACGTACACTTGGAAAGACGATACTTGGACCAAAATAGCTTCATCGCCAGTGAAAGGATATGTTGCTAAAAAAGGATTGCAAGTTGGTTATTATCCAATGTTAGAAGGAATTGGTTGGTTCGTTAAAACAACCGTTGCAGAAGGACATTTTCATTCCTATTCTGATGCAACTGGAATTGTTTCTGGAATGGTAAGTCAGCAAACAAATAACCCAAGTAGGTTACTTACTGCTGAATTTACTGGTAAATTTGTGGCTGCTTTGCCAACAAAGTGGCTTGTTTTTGGGTTAAAACAATTACCAACTCCAGGAAGTGTTTCTTTTGAATATGTAGCAAAATGATTATTGGAATATGTGGCGGAAGTGGTTCCGGAAAAACAACCTTATTGAAGCGATTGGCAACACATTTTGATCATGTTAGGCCAACCGTTTTTTCCATGGATAATTATTACTTGCCGATTGAAGATCAATTCCGTGACGAAAATGGTCATGTAAATTTTGATTTACCAACAGCGTTGAATCAGGAGATCTTGGTTGCAGATTTAAAACAACTTAAATCGGGTGAGTCAATTGAGGTAAAAGAATACCATTTTAATGCTCCTCCGGGTAAAAACGTGTTAATAACCTTGGAATCTTCGCCCGTTATTATTGTAGAAGGATTGTTCCTGTTTCACTACCAACAAGTGCGAGATTTGGTCGATTTTTCCATTTTTATGGATGTTGATCCTGAGATTCAATTGGATCGTAGGTTGTACCGTGATCAAGAAACTCGTGGTTATTCACGGGATGAGATCTTATACCAATGGAACAATCATGTGATTCCTTGTTTTGAACAATTTTTAATGCCTTACGAACAAGATGCTGATTTTATCTTCAAAAATGATCACCTCGCAGATCTAGAATTCGAGCGTTTGCTTGAATCGCTTAGTCATAAATTAGAATGGTCAAACGCTTAAGTTCTTTTTTTAGAAAATATGGACTTTTAGTCGCTATTGGAATTACGATTGCTAGTGTTTTTTCATTTGTAAATCACATTCAGAAAGCTAGTCATGCTGATTTCGATTCATTTCAATCAAATTTTTCGGATCTTGAACAAGACCTAAATGGGTTTTTACAAAAGGCATCTACCTGTTTTAAAGAAAAGGGCGAAAAAGGCTTAGTTGAAGAATATACAGATGCAGAAAACGAAGGCGCTTTTTTTCTACATGTTTTCCGCAATGATTCGTTGATTTTCTGGAATACAAATGAATTGCCTGTTTATTCATTCGCTGAATTGCATTTTCCAGTAGCAGGCATCGTGCGATTACAAAATGGATGGTATTATTCAACCATAATCAAACGTGGAAGTACTTTATTGGTGGCATCTTGTCTGATTCAACATGCATTTCCTTATGAAAACAAACAATTACAGAATCAATTCAATGAGCGTTTATCGCATTCACCTGGAATTTTATCATTAGACTCAACCAAGGGAATTACCGTTAAAGATTCCAATGATAAATTCTTGTTCAATGTTCAAACGGTTCCTGAAAATGAGCGCGTTGGATTGGAAGAAACACAGTTGTTTGTCATCATTGTTCTCCTGTTCGTAATGATTTGGTTTCAATTCATTCGGTTCTTTCCTTCTCCTTGGATGCGAATTGGATTAGTGCTTGTCTATGGAGGGTTGCGTTTTTGGTGTTTGAAATCCAATTGGTTAGAAGGATTATCAACGAGTGAATTGTTTGATCCAACGATTTTAGCCTTCGGCGAATGGACGCCAAACTTAGGAGAATTGATTCTTTCATTTGTGCTCTTCTTATTGATTGTCAACACACTCATCAAATCAACTCGATCTATGGTTGTTGATGACAGATTTGGAAAAATCAGTACATTGATCTTCTTTTTGCTGATTGCTCCTATTTCTTGGTGGATGGCCTCAATTGGACAGGAGATGGTCGAAAACTCATCCATTCCACTTCAGTTAGACCACTTATTTTCTTTAAGTCGCTATTCATTGCTCGTCCTACTTATTGTTGGTGTTGCTGGATTTTCCTACATCATCTTACTGTTTGAATTATGTGGAAGCTTTTTGCGAGTCGGTTGGAGCAACAAAATGTTGGTGGGCATTTGGGCGCTTGCTGCTGCACTTTATGGTTGTAGTAATTGGGTACTGGAAACCAATTGGAACAATGTATGCTGGCCAATTTTACTTAGTGGGATCGTTGTTTTTTCTGTTATTCGTTTTCGCGAAAAATGGAGATTCTCCTTTGTACTTCTCTTATTGCTCGTTTTTGTAGTTGGTGCAACATCTAGTTTTTATACCTTCTCACAAACAAAAGAACGCGCAGAAAGAGAGTTGTATGCCAATCAATTGGCTGATGATAGAGATGTTAATACGGAAATAGAGTACTTAACTACAAAACAGTTATTACTCAACGAACCTTACCTTTTGCGGCTTTCTTCTTTGCAAGATAGACCAAATCCTTCAGCATTGAAGGAGGCATTGGAACGTCGTGTCTTCAATGGTTTTTGGGAGCGGTATGATATCGATTTTTATTATTACCAAGAAACCGATACAACATCAAAAATCAACGGGAAACTGCGCGCTGAATTTGAATCGCTCATTTCTAGACATGGTTTTGTTTCTGAAATGGATTCCTGTATTTTTCTTATTAAAGACTATACGAGTCAATATAGTTATTTGATTCGGGAAAAAATCAAATCGAAGGATAAGAGTGTTTGGCTTTATTGTACCCTAAAATCCAAGAAGATTCCAGAAGAAATTGGTTTTCCTAGGTTATTGATTTCTGATAAAGCGAAGGTCTTCGAATCCTTGGAAAATTATTCCATCGCAAAGTATTTTGATGGTAAACTGATCAATCGTTATGGTGTTTACAGTTTTCCATATTCGTCAGACGTATTAAAAGGTACACTCAAACAGGACAAGTTGTTTTTTAATAAAGGTGGATATAATCACTTTATGTTGAAATCTGGTAAAAACAACATGATCATTCTTTCAAAAAAGGATTCTGATTGGGTAAATGCCGTTACTACAATGGCTTTTCTGTTTGTTTCTTATGGCATTTTATTGGCCATCTACAGTTGGTTAAAAGCCAAGAATAAACGCATGGCATTTCGACGCTTATCACTGGCGGTAAAAATACAAGTCGTATTAATTGGATTGGTATTCCTTTCTCTCCTTGGTTTTAGTATTGGAAGTGGAACCTTTGTTCGCAATCAATACGAACAATATACCGGTGATGTAATCCGTGAAAAATTGCGTTCTGTTGGTACAGTAAGTAAGTTGAGGTTGGGGGAGTTTTCAGACATTAACGATTCAGGAAACCATGCTGATTTGGAATATTATCTGCGCAATTGGTCACAAATCTTTGTAACAGATGTCAATGTTTATGACTTGCATGGACAATTGGTTGCTTCTTCACGACCTAAAATCTATAACATTGGATTATTGAGTGAACAAATGAATCCAACTGCTCGAAAAGCACTCATGTTTGAAAAAAAGAGTGAATACATTCACCAAGAGCGAATAGGCACATTAAAGTATTTATCGGGATATATTCCTTTTTTCAATGATGAAGGAGATCTGATAGCCTATCTGAATATTCAACATTTCGACCAACAAAATGAATTTGAAAGTCAGATTCAGCGATTTTTAGTCGCCATCATCAATGTGTTCATGATTTTACTTGCATTGTCAATTGTTGGTGCCATCTTGGTTTCGAATTGGCTCACTTCACCTTTGCGCATGATTCAAAAGAGTTTCTCGCGCATGGAATTAGGTAAAAACAATCAAGCGATTGATTACCAAAGCAACGATGAGTTGGGTGATTTGGTGCGAGAATACAATTTGAAATTAATCGAACTGGAAACGGCAGCGGTAAAACTGGCTCAAAATGAACGAGAAAGTGCTTGGCGCGAAATGGCGAAACAAGTGGCACATGAGATTAAAAACCCATTGACGCCCATGAAGTTGACCATTCAACAGCTTCAACGAGTTTTTGATCCAAATGATCCGAATTCCAAAGCAAAAATTGATCGCGTTGCGCAATCGATCATTGAACAAATTGACGCATTAACCTCCATTGCGAATGCCTTTGCAAATTTTGCGAAAATGCCACATCCGAAAGTTGAAAAGCTTGAATTGCGCGATTTTTTAGGTTCGTTGGTTGCTGTTTTTGAGTCAGAAGAAAGTTGTTTGGTGAAACTCGTTGCGCCAGCCGAAAAGGTGTTTATTGAAGGAGACAAAGAAATGTTGTTGCGCGTTGTAAACAACTTAATTACCAATGGTATTCAAGCAATTCCTCATGGGAGAAGAGGACAGGTTTACATCAGTTTGTATGTTGAGCCAACCATCGTGTTTATTGAAGTGTCCGACAATGGATTGGGAATTCCTCAAGAACAATTATCAACGGTTTTTGAACCCTATTTTACAACCAAATCAACAGGAACAGGTTTGGGACTTGCCATGGTAAAACAAATTGTGGAAGGTCACGGTGGTACAATCGAAGTGAAGCGCACAGATGATAATGGTACAACGATGTTGTTGCGGTTTCAACGGGTTTATTGATCGTTTCTGCGGAAATGCAATTCTAATGATTCCTAAACTGAAATAACACCATTTAAGCTTTGAATAAATCACAGGATAGATAGCAAACAAATCACATTCTATGTTTCCTATGTTTCCTTATGTGGTTAAAATTGATCATTAATTTCTATCGTGTTATTACAGAAAAATCAAAGATAAAGTGGTATAAATGATAGCCCGTATCGCCTTAAATTTAGATAATCCCTGATTTCAAAAGCCAAAATATCCAATCTCATCAAAATCACCTATCTTTGCCCCGACTACCGAGAGGTACTCCTTTAATTTATGCTCGTGATGAACACAAGAAAACCAAGTGGCAGTGATAAACGTCCTGCTTCATCAAGTAGAACTCCAGGTTCTGCTTACTCAAAACCAAGAACAACAAGTTCTTCAACTTCCAAACCAAGAGCTGGTGGTGCTTCCGCTTCTAAAACAAGAACACCTGGTGCTGGAACTTCAAAATCAAGACCAGTCGGAACTCCAACAACAAAAACGCGTTCAACTGGTCCGTATGATCCGAAAGCTGATCGAACGACGAAACCAGCAGAAGCAGTAGAAGGTGATGTGCGTAAACCGCATTTTCCTCCTAAAGTGCGCAAGGGTGATCCATTACCATCTTTTAATGAGGATGAAATTCGTTTGAACAAGTATTTGTCAAATGCAGGTGTTTGCTCACGTCGCGAGGCTGATGTGTTGATTCAAACTGGTGTTGTAACCATTAATGGTAAGATCATTACAGAAATGGGCTACAAAGTCAAACGTGACGATGTCGTTCAATACGATGGTGAAACAATCAATGCGGAAAAAAAACAGTACGTTTTGCTCAATAAACCCAAAGATTTTATCACAACGATGGACGATCCTTGGGGACGCAAAACCGTAATGGGTCTTGTATATAAAGCGTGTAAAGAACGCATTTATCCAGTTGGTAGATTGGACCGTGACACAACAGGTTTGTTGTTGTTTACCAACGATGGTGATATGGCGAAGAAATTGACACATCCACGCTATGAGGCCAAGAAGATTTACCAAGTTGAAACCAATAAACCCGTTTCTGTTGACCATTTGGCAACGTTAATGGCAGGTGTAGAATTGGACGATGGTATCATCAAATGTGACAAAGCTGAATATGTAAAAGACAGTGGTTCTTCACGTGAAATAGGTGTTGAAATTCATTCCGGTAAAAACCGAATTGTAAGACGAATGTTTGAACAGTTGGGCTATGAAGTAGTGAAATTAGACCGTGTACAGTTTGCTAGTTTGACGAAGAAAGACTTGCCACGTGGCTATTACCGCCATTTGACGGAAAAAGAAATTGCCTTTTTAAAAATGACTAAATAAAACAAGATCCCCATGAAAAAATTGGTGCTTTTCATGATAATCCTTTGCATTTCGCCATTGGTGAACGCACAAGTAAGAAACCACAAAAAGAAAAACAGTACAGCGGCAGGAACGCTCTTCTTCTATTGGGGCTATAATCGTTCATATTATACGCATTCCACTATTCGTTTTGTCGGTCAGGATTACGACTTCAAATTGAAGGACGTAGTGGCTTATGATCGTCCAGATAAGTTTCGTGCAAGTGTTTACTTTAATCCATCAACGATTACTGTTCCCCAATACAATGCGCGTTTGGGTTATTACATCAAAGATAAATGGGCTATTTCTTTTGGGGTAGATCATTATAAATATGTAATGGCCGATCAAAACAATGTATTATTGGACGGTTTCATAGGAATTGATGTGGATACCAATTGGACAGGGAATTACAACGATGAACCAGTAGTTACGGACATCAATCAATTTCACTACGAAAACACCAATGGTGCCAACTTTTTGCGTTTTGAGTTAATGCGTTCGTTTGATTTGCTTGAATTTGGAAGTAAACGACAAGTTGCTTTAACAGGGAATTTAGGCGTTGGAATCGGACCAGTTTTGACTTTCAGCGATTTGAATTTTGGGCAGGTACACACCTTCGCTACGCCTTCTCTTTCAGGTTATGGAATGGGATTAAACGGAAGCGTTCGTTTGGAGTTTTTCCGCCACTTTTTCATGTCCGTTGAATCGGGATTAGGATTTATGCACTTGTTACATGTGCGTACACGACCAGATGACCGCAACCAGTATGCGCGTCAGAAATTTGGATTCTCATCCTATTTCGCAACGGCCGGAGTGTTGTTTTATTTACACCCAAAAAACGGTTGTGATAGTTGCCCACAGTGGTAAACAACGAAAAAAATTAATTAATAAATTACAAAAGAAAACAATACAATACAATGAGTGCACACGATCTCTCAGAACAAGAACAACAACGTAGGACAACGTTGCAATTAGTAAGAAACGCAGGTATTGAACCCTATCCAGCAGCACTTTATCCAGTTACGGATTTAGCAACAGCCGTTAAAGAAAACTATCAAGATGGAAAAACGGTATGTCTTGCCGGTCGTTTGATGAGTCAACGCATCATGGGTAAAGCTTCTTTTGCCGAACTACAAGATTCAACAGGACGAATTCAGATTTACATCAACCGCGATGAGGTTTGTCCAGGTGAAGATAAATCGGTCTACAATGACCTTTTTAAAAAATGGCTAGATCTAGGCGATTTTATTGGTGTAAAAGGATATGTTTTTAAAACACAAGTAGGAGAAATTTCCATTCATGTGCAGGAATTTACGCTGTTGAGCAAAGCATTAAAACCGCTTCCAATGCCCAAAACAGATGAGAATGGAGTTGTACATGATGCATTTACAGATCCTGAATTGCGTTACCGTCAGCGTTATGTTGATTTGGTGGTGAATCCAAACGTGCGTGAAACATTTGTAAAACGCGCAAAAGTGATGGCTTCTATGCGTCAGTTTTTCAATGAGAAAGGCTACATGGAAGTTGAAACGCCAATCTTACAACCTATTTCTGGAGGTGCTTCAGCTCGTCCGTTTGTTACCCAACACAATGCGTTGGACATGGAATTGTTCTTGCGTGTTGCTCCTGAATTGTACTTAAAACGACTCATCGTTGGTGGTTTTGATGGAGTATATGAATTTGCAAAACAGTTTAGAAATGAAGGAATGGATCGTACGCACAATCCAGAATTTACTTCGATGGAAATCTATGTAGCTTACAAAGATTACAACTGGATGATGGATTTCACTGAATCAATGATTGAGCGTGCAGCACAAGATGTGTGTGGTACAACAGAAGTAACAGTTGGTGCCAATCAAATTTCATTAAAAGCGCCATTCAAACGCATAACGATGCGCGATTCTATTTTGGAATTTACACAATTTGATATCAACGGAAAATCGGTTGAAGAATTAAAAGACGCTTGTCGTTCTATGGGGATTCCTGTGAATGATACGATGGGAAAAGGCAAATTAATCGATGAGATTTTTGGTGAAAAATGCGAAGGAAATTACATTCAACCGACGTTCATTACTGATTATCCTATTGAAATGTCGCCGTTGTGCAAACGTCACCGCGAGAACCCAGAATTGACAGAGCGTTTTGAATTGATGATCAATGGAAAAGAAGTCGCGAATGCGTATTCGGAGTTAAATGATCCAATAGATCAGCGTGAACGTTTCGAAGAGCAAATGCGCTTGGCTGAAAGTGGTGATGACGAAGCCATGTTCATTGATCAGGACTTTTTACGTGCCTTGGAATATGGAATGCCGCCAACGTCAGGAATGGGGATTGGAATTGATCGCCTTGTGATGTTATTGACCAATAATGCTTCCATTCAAGAAGTATTGTTCTTCCCGCAAATGCGCCCAGAAGCAAAAACGACCAAAGTTGTATTAAACGATAACGAAAAACTCATTTTTGAAATTGTTCAACGCGAGAAATCAATGCAATTAAATGCCTTGAAAGAACAAGTAAACTTGAGTAATAAAGTCTGGGATACGAGTATCAAAGGCTTAACAAAACACGGGTTGTTGAAAGTTTCCAAAACCGATGATTTACTGATTGTAGATTTGGTATAATCTGAGGTTAATATGTTTTTAGAAAGAGGGTTGTGGTTGCATGACCCTCTTTTTGGTTGTTAATTAGTTGGTTAAAACACCATTCAATCCATTTTTTGCAAAACTTGACACGTGAAGAATCGTCCGATCATAGCCATTTTGTAGTTGCTAATAACAGGCTGCGGGCTTCTTTTTGGATTTACGAGATTTGAGTTAGAAGGATGACGCCTTTTGAACGGAAAAAGTGTAGTGCAGTGGAATGCGGAAGAGCAAGCACTGCTTGTGAAGGATGAGGAAGCCCGCCTAGGGATCTCCGCCATTGGCGGACGCAATTCCACAAATGGAGCGCATTGACGGACAAACAGCGTCGAGTTTTCTTTTGCTTATAATCAAAAGCAGTGCTTTTTCTTCATTTTCGGAAAGAGAATTGGTTACAATTCGAAGTCCAAGCGTCAGTGCAGGTTAGAAAAGTAAGGTAAATCTGAATACAACATATTTTTAATCTGGCAATAATAGTTATAATATAGTATCTTGGATTTATTTTAAACCAACTACATGTTGCTCATTTCTATTCTTTCGGTTTCGTTTATTCTCATTCTGACGATCATCATCCTTTACAATTCCCTTGTAAAATCGCGCAACTTAGTACAAAGTGCTTATGCTGACATCGATGTAAACTTGATGAAGCGATTTCAATTGGTGCCCAATTTGGTTTCCATTACCAAACAATATGCAACGTATGAAAGCAATTTGCTCTTAGAAATAGTAGAAAAAAGAACTGCTCAACCTACAATTGGTGAAACAGCTGCTATCGATGGAGAAGTATCTCGGGTCTTGAAAACGCTTCAAGTAACTGTCGAAAATTACCCTGATTTGAAAGCCAATCACACCTTTTCAAAATTAATGGATGATTTGGGTGAAATAGAAGATCACTTGGTGTATGCAAGACGTTTTTACAATGGTACAACACGAGAATACAACACCAAAACACAATCCTTCCCAAGAAATATCATTGCAAAAATGTTCGGCTTTACTTCACAACCCTATTATGAAGTAGAAAGTAGTTCACAACGAGAAGTTCCCCTTATTTAATAGTAGTTCAATCGCATTTAGTAGTTCAATCGCATTCAACATGAAAAAAGCACACGTTTTATTGGTTATCTTATTCCTAACAAACGCATTCATTTCTTTTAGTCAAACAGATGAGGAGTTAACCCCATTAATGAAGCATGAACATATTTTTTCATTTCATTCTATTATTGAAATTCAAAAGGATTGTTCCGTAAAAATCACCGAGCGCATTCGTGTTTATGCAGAGGGAAACAACATCAAACATGGAATTTACAGAGAGATTCCATTGAGCTATGATTATGAAGGCGGCAGAACGGATGTTGGTTTCAAACTCATTAGCATAACCCGAGATGGAGAAAAAGAGGATTTCCATTCAGAAAATGTAGATAATGGAATTCGCCTTTATTTTGGAAGTGAATCAATATTCGTTACAACTGGAGTACACGAATATGAACTTACTTATGTTGTTGACCACGTACTTGGTTTATTTGATACATACGATGAGTTTTATTGGAATATCAACGGTACAGGTTGGCTTTTTGAAATTGACACCATCAGTGCAGAAGTCCATTATCCGATGGAAGCATCGTTGGTTCAGTATGCTGGATACACTGGTTCGCAAGGAGAAGACGGAAAAGATTTCACCGTTAAAACGCTAGCTGATGGTATGTATTTTACAACCAATCGCCAAATGCAAGCAGGGGAAAACCTCACTGTTGCCGTTGCCTGGGAGAAAAACTACTTGACCTATCCAACAGGAACGGAAAATCTTCTCTATTGGATAAAATCGCATTTTTTATGGGTTTTATGCGGATTTAGCTTTTTCTTCATCCTGATTAAAAACTTCTTCACGTGGTACAAATACGGACGCGATCCAAAACCCGGAACGATTATGCCTCAATACGGTCCACCAACGGGCTTAACACCTGCTGAAATCTATTCCATTTACAAATCAGGAGATGTAAATTCTACTGCTTTTACCGCACAATTGGTAAGCCTTGCAACCAAAGGATTTCTACACATTGAAGTAATAGACAAAAGCGGCGGGAGTAAAACATACGTATTTAAGAATACCCATACGGACAATAAACCGATGGAAAAAATGGAAAAAATACTCCACGACTCCTTATTTGGTGCTCGACAATCGGTTGTTTTCACTGAAGGGGCATATAACCCGTTGATGAAAACGGTAATGAACAATTTACTCACTTCCATTCAAAAAGAGCATGGAGAACGTTATCGCTTAAAACGCTTGAAACAAAAAGGACGGCAATTTATACCAGTGTTTTTAACAGTTGTTCTTGGGCTTATTGCAATTTGGCAATGGGGAGGAAGTCCAGCAATATTAGTGGGTTATGGTGTGTTAGCCCTCATTGCAAATGTCATTTATGGAGTTCTTTACGAACAACCGACAACTGAAGGAAGACAAATCCTTGATCACTTAGAAGGATTCAAGTTGTACATGAATTACGCAGATCGTGAGCGCATTCGGTTTAACAATCCTCCTTCTATGGATTTCCACCATTACGAAGAAAATTTACCCTATGCGATTGCTTTAGGAGTAGATAAAGCTTGGTCGCGTCAGTTTGATCCAATTGAATTACAAACAGGCATGAGTCGTTCTAATTATTGGTTCGCTGGAGCTATGATGATGCACGGTTCACCCAATTTTGATTTTAATGGATTGTCAAGCACCATTTCTTCAGCAGCAACTCCTCCATCTTCTTCTAGTTCAGGTGGTGGATCATTTGGCGGCGGTTCCTCTGGCGGTGGCGGCGGCGGCGGCGGCGGCGGCGGCTGGTAATTAACAGATTCTTCAATGAAACAGTATCCTTTTCATTATCGAAAACACGCCATGCACAAGGTGGTATTGGCTATTTTTGGAATCATTGCTTTACTCTTTTTGTGGATTAGTGCGCTTTCTTTTTCCAAAACGATGGTCTCTACGGAATCAGATTTTACTGTATTCTTACTTTTAGGGCTTGGATTGCTGATTCCTGGAATGAGTTTTTTGCTCTTTTCAATTTGGTATTACCGAAAAACAGAACAGTTTTTTAAGAGCACAGATTGGTACGGAATCACGCTAAACGGGAATGAATTGAAGTGCGTTTTTGTCGATTTCGTTAAGAAAAAAGAGCGCATCATTGATCTTTCTACTGTTCAACAAGTGGAACTGAGAAGTTATAAAGGTCGACGCTACTTCTCTATAAAAACAACGGTTGGATTCAAGACCATTCCAGCTCACGAATTATCAAATGCAGATTTACAAGAGGTGTTGAGCACGCTCAATCGTTTTTAACTGGAAGAATAATTAAGCTTCTTCTTCTTCATCCTCCAACCATTCGAAAAAAGAATCAAAATTGTCGCGGTCTTTTCTAGATGGTCTACCCGTGCCATATTCTCGGTAAACAGTTTGTGCAGATTGATAGGTTTTGAATTTTTCCAATTCCAACGGATCGGTTACATCAATGAGGTAATCTGCAACCAATTTAGCTCCAACCCTGCGATCCAACAAATCTTTGATTTTATACGAAAAAACAGCGCTGTTTTTAAGAATAGAAATGGTATCTCCGACCTTCACTTCCTTTGATGGTTTGGCTCCAGTGTTATTGAGACGAACCTTTCCTTTAGAAACCAATTCTGTGGCCAACGTTCGTGTTTTGGTCAATCGAACGAACCATACAAATTTATCCAATCGACAGCTCATGTTGTAATTTTTTAGGGAGTGATTTTACGACTAGATCGTACGAGTTTACGATCTGCTCTTGAATAAAATCATTCGAGAGATCTCCGTTTAATGCAATGGTATTCCAGTGTTTTTTGTTCATGTGGTAACCGGGTTGAACAGCAGAGAAGCGTTCACGTAAATCAATTGCCATTTCAGGATCGCATTTTAAATTGATGCTATCAGGCGACTCAACATTGATGAGTGCGTACATTTTACCCATTACTTTAAACACCAAGGTTTGTTGGTCAAAAGGGAAACTTTCAGTCGTTCCTTTTAAATGAAGGCAAAATGGGAGAATTTCATCTATGTGCATTGTGCTAAAATAGTGAAGTCTATTGAAATGAAAGTAAAAAACAGCAATGACATCAACAGGAAAAATTCGTTTCCTTTCCAAATGACCAAATTAAAACCTTGCTGTATTAAAACTACTTTTTAACAGAATTGATTACTTTAAGACCGTTACAGCTTGGAACTATGAATGCACAATTAAACAAAAAAACACATAGTAGTTGGCGTATTTCGCTGATTGTGTGTTTTATAGTCTGTTGTGTTCTACCTAAAAATGCATTCAATCAAGATACGATATCATTGTTTTATACGGGTGGAAAATTCCGCTTATTGGATGTGAATCGGTTGAAATTGGACAATTTTATTTATTCGCACGATCTTTCTTTATTGGATAGCGTTGGTGTCATAGGATTTGCAGATTCTACGGGAAACAGTGCTAAAAACCTCAAATTATCCCAGCGTCGTGCTAAAACAGTGGCGAATTATTTGGATCAATACTTGAAAGATGGCGTGCTGATTTCAAACTATGCTAGGGGAGAAGAAGATGATTTGGCCAAACCCCGCAAAAATCACCGAAGAGTAGAGGTCATTCTCTATTTTGTAGATGGTTTCAAAACAATCGAAGAAGATAAGGAAATCCCGGTTTTTACCAATACCAACAATTCTGACGCATGTTATGAATTAGCCTATACAACACTTGCGCAATGCGATGCTTCTTATTTTATCAAGGGAAAAACACGCTATGCACGCTTGGAATTGGAGGCACATCAATATACTGAAGGCACGAAAATCTTCACACTTTCAAGTAAAACGCGCGCGCCAAAATTGGTGAAGTGGAAACCTGAAATTACAGGTCAATTGTGGTGGAAACGCACACGTTATGTCGCTGCAGTGAAAGCATTGGATTTTGAAGCCTATGGATTGGTAGTGAAAATTGATAAGCAACTAGAAAAGGATAGTACGAGTTGTCGTTTATGCGACGATGATCCTTCCCTCAATTGGGAACTTGGCAGAAATCTAAGGTTGGATGCTTTTGTCATGCAAAATGTACAAATCCGGAAGGTTTTCTTAGACGATGAATATGTACTGATCGTTCCAAAAGAATATGTGAATGTCTCCAATGCCTATTATTTTGATGCAGTCGGCGATTCCTCCGTTCAATGGTTTACCAAAAATGGTCGTAAAAACGGTTTGTATTATTTTGCAACTGTATCCAAAGAACAATTAGCGAGCCCAACTTGGGGTATTTACAATTATCATCCGACCTGTATCTATCAAGAAGTTGGATTACCATCCTACCCAATTGATACCCTCAAACACCATTGGTGTCCACCAACTGCTTTTGGAGGCGGAGGCGGCTATTGGGGTCTTGAAGCAGGCTATTTGAATTACAGCAATCATTCGGCTTACGCTGGCGCTTACTTTCAATGGAATAGAAATAATGTAGAGTTGCTTGCTGTTGCAGGAATAGATCTTCGAACCCAGCCATTTTTTAATGTGCGGTTTGACTACCATTTTGCTACATTTTCTCCTTTCGCAGAAGTGTTTGTAGATAAAACCAATCGATCGGTTGTTCATGAATTTCACCGTGTCATCAATGTATATGGCGGAACTGGATTAAATACCATTTTCTCACAAAATGATGTTTTATTTATGAATGATTTCCACCTCGGAACGGTTTACATCAACAATGGATTCTGGTTGTCGTTTGAGCGCATTTTTGCAGAATGTGGTACGGCTTTTAACTATGCACAATTGAAAAATTCACTCGCTTTTTATGCGCGAGTTGGTATTCAAATTCGTTTGTGAGTAGAAGGAATAATTCCTTTCGGTATCTTTGCTTTGAAAATTTGATTCATGAAACGCATTCAGAACTTTATCAATGGCGAATACTGTGATCCAATCGCTGGAAATTACATTGATAACATTGAACCTGCAACAGGTACCGTTTATTCGTTGATTCCCGATTCTACAGCAGAAGATGTGCAATTGGCTGTAACAGCAGCAGAAAACGCTTTTCCTATTTGGTCAGCTATGACAGGAGAACAACGAGGTGCTGTGTTGATGCGTATCAGCTTGGGAATTGAACAACGCATGCAAGAATTTGTGGATGCAGAATCGCGCGATAATGGAAAACCAATCAGTTTAGCGGGTCATGTGGATATTCCACGAGCAGTTTCCAATTTTCATTTTTTCGCTACAGCGGCTGAACACGTTTCTTCTGAATCGCACTACATGGAAGGTGTTGGCGTAAACTATACCACACGCAAACCGATTGGGGTTGTTGGCTGTATTTCTCCTTGGAATTTACCCTTGTATTTATTTTCGTGGAAAATAGCTCCAGCGTTGGCTGCAGGAAATTGTGTCGTTGCAAAACCGTCTGAAATTACACCTTATACAGCCTATTTATTGGGCGAAGTGATCAAAGAATCTGGCATGCCAGCAGGTGTGCTAAACATCGTTCATGGAAATGGTCAAAATGCGGGTGATGCGATTGTAAAACATCCAAAAGTTAAAGCAATTTCTTTCACTGGTGGAACAAAAACGGGTGAGTACATTGCACGAACTGCTGCTCCTATGTTCAAGAAATTGTCGCTTGAATTAGGTGGTAAAAATCCGAATATCATTTTCGCCGATTGCGATTTTGATGAAATGATTAAAACAACCGTTCGTTCTTCTTTTGCAAATCAAGGTCAAATCTGCTTGTGCGGTTCTCGGATTTTTGTGGAACGTGCGATTTACGATCGGTTCAAAACTGCTTTTGTGGAACGCGTCTCCCAATTAACGGTTTCTTATCCTACTGATCCTGCTGCTAAAATGGGCGCTGTTGTTTCGCAACCACACATGGAGAAAGTATTGAGCTACGTTGAATTGGCGCAGCAAGAAGGTGGAACTGTTTTGACTGGCGGACACCGTGTTTACTTGAATGCACCGTACGATCAAGGTTTCTATATTGCTCCAACAGTTATTGAAGGATTGAGCTACGATTGTCGTACCAATCAAGAAGAGATTTTTGGACCTGTGGTGACCATCATGCCATTTGATACAGAAGAAGAAGTCGTGATGATGGCTAATTCTACCGTTTATGGTTTAAGCGCTACGATTTGGACATCTGATTTGAAACGTGCGCACCGTATGGCAGATACTGTACAAGCTGGAATCGTTTGGCTCAATTGCTGGTTGGTACGTGATTTACGCACGCCATTTGGTGGTGTAAAAGCATCTGGAGTAGGTCGTGAAGGTGGCTGGGAAGCTATGCGTTTCTTTACAGAGGCGAAAAATGTATTGGTCGCATACTGATCTTTTACTTAATGTTTTGACCGAATAGAAAACACGTATCCTTTTCCTTTTAAGGTGATAATTTCAATGGTTTGATCATGCGCTACATACATGCGTAATTTGCGGATATAAACATCCAATGTGCGTGAATTGAAATACGAGTCATCACCCCAAACTTCCAATAATAGTTCTTTTCGATCGGTGGGTTGATTCTTGTTTTGGACTAAAAGCGAAAGAATTTGCGTTTCTCGGTACGATAATTTTGCGGTTTTATCCTGCGATTTTAATTCCAATCGATCGGGCGAAAAAGTGAACATTCCCAATTGAATTTCAGCAGTTGAATCAACGGTTGTTGGTTTTATCGTTTTGATCCGCAATTGATTATTGATCCGCGCAATTAATTCTTCAATGCTAAAAGGTTTTCGCACGTAATCGGTTGCGCCAATTTCAAATCCTGTTAAGACATCTTCTGTGAACGATTTCGCTGTGAGGAAAATCAACGGCATTTCTGGTTGACGCATTTTGATAATTCTACCCAGTGCAAACCCATCAATATTCGGCAACATTACATCTAATAAACACAAATCTGGTTGGAACTGATCATAACCTTGAATGGCTTTATTTCCATCTGAAATGAGCAGTACTTCAAACCCTTGATGTTCCAATGTATCCTTCACCACCTTTGCTAAAAACGGCTCGTCTTCAACATATAAGATTTTAGTTTTCATGCTTCGGTTTTGGAAAAGTTAAACGAAAAACACAGCCTTTTAATGGCAAGTTTTGTACTTCGATGTTCCCAAGATGGTGACGCATGATTTGATAACAATAATGTAAACCAAGGCCATAACCAGTTACGTTGTGTTCATTTCCAGTAGGTACGCGGAAGAATTTCTCAAATACCTGCCCAACATACGGTGCTTGAATCCCAGGTCCTTCATCAGCAATTTCCAGTGTGATAGTATGTGTGTTTTCTATGATTTTAAGGTGAATAATAGGAGATTCTCCACCATATTTGATGCTGTTGTCCAATAAATTCAATAACACGCCTTGCAAGTGAATGGGGTCAACTTGAGCCCAGATAGTTTCCATGTTTTTTTGAAAATCAATCTGTGCATTTCCTTGCTTTAATTGCCATTGATAGCTTAAAAGTGCGTTTTCCGTAAACGCAATCAGGTTGATCCTTTCTAGCTGTAGGAAACTGTTTTTTTCTTCCAACAATGCGTTTGTTAGTACCAGATCAATTAATTTATCCAAACGGTTTACTTCCTTCGTCATCAATTGTAAATATTCGTCCATGACAACAGGATCGCTTTTACGTTTGTAATGTTGTAACGCTTCCAACGCAACTCGAACAGTGCTGACAGGTGTTTTAAGTTCGTGCGATATATTATTGATAAAATCGGTTCGCAATTCGTTCAATAACACTTGTTTTCGGTAACTCCGGTATACAAAAACAAATGCGCCAACCGTTACACCAAGCAAAATGAGTGAGAAGATCAATTGAGGAATTATTTGCCACCAGATATAGCTGTTTTTATTGGTCAATTTAATGCCTATTCGGTGTTGAAAAAGCGGATCTTCAGAATAAATAATGGACTTACTTTTAGATTGAATCGCAGTTGTTTTACTGTTTACAGGTTGAAAAACGAGTGCGTATTCCAATCCATTTTGTTGCCAATTGCGATTCATGATGTTTTTACACAATGTGGTATCCAACACAGCATTTGTAATGGTAACGACATCATTTACACCATCTTGACGAGCTAGTTTTCTAGCATACACTCCTAATCCTTTTGCAAAAAGATTGTCGACAGCGCGATCATCTTGTGGACCAGAATATTCTTCTTGAACAATGGTTGTTTGTCCATTTTCGGGGTTTATCTTTCGAATTTCCTTTCGGAACCCAATGCGTTTTTGCTCTGCAATTTTAGTGTCAATATTTACGTGGACCTCCGTTTCTTCAACTACAGAGTCTGTTTTGCTAATGCGTAGATTGGTCGGGTTTTCATTGAGCTGAAGGGTATCGATGGAATGGTATTCTTTTATAATGGTCCTCGAAATGAGGTTTAACATCATGGAATCGAGGAGTTGATCGCTTGTTTTTTTTAAATCAACACGTACATCTTTGTTCAACTCCTTTTCAGTTGATGCATACTGTAAACTAAGCCATTGGATAACAAAAAGGCTCAACAAAACAGCACTTAAAATCATTGAACTGGGAATCCATAATCGTTTAGTGTACTTCTTCCTCATGCTGTAAATCTAAACCATAAACACATACCCTCTGCGAATGCTTAACCTTAATTAACCTTAATTTCAGTTCGCTTAACGTGGTTCAGATCACAGTATATTGAACTTTGTTTTAAGCAATTGTCAATGATGTAAGTTCCCATTTATTCGATAGAGTTAGGTTGGCTAATTTCGTAGCATAAGTAAATAACGCCAGATTTAGAGGCACTTCAGTTGGGGTGTCTTTATTTTTTACTCAAAAGGTTTCTTTAAAAAAACTTACTTCTTCGAATCAATCGGTTTACAGGAAATTCAATGGTTCCAAATACTTCACGGTTCGTCAAGGAATCAATTTGAAATGCAACAGCCGTTCCTCGGTAATTCCAAAGGCCATTAAAATTGCTCCCCGTGGTTAATTTCGGTGATGCATCAGAAGAATACGTGCTGATATAGCCCGGTTTGATGTTCAATTTTAATGGGGGCGAAAATAAGAAACGGTAACGATTCCCTTGTTTTGTAACAATTCCTTTGGCAAACAAACTGCTTACAAATGATTTTGAATGTTCATTCATGGATACCATCATTGCAAAGCCTTCAATTGGAACCAAACGAGTGGATCGAATTTCGGTCATTTCAAATTCTTCATTGTAACCGGTTTCAATGACTTCCTCTTCAATGAGTTGTGTTCCACCTTGTTGAAAACTAAGATCACCGTCCCATGCTTCAAAAAATCCGTCAGTTGGGAAACCGACTTTTTGGGCCATTTCAGCAATCCATTTGTAGAGCGGATGTTGTTTATCTGCTTTAAACTCGGAAACATCTAAGTGCATATTCAGCATTTTAGTTGTTGACTTCGATTGTGTGAATCGAGGACCGTTTTCCTTGAGTTTAATTTTTATATCCTGATTGGCTTTGATGTAACTTTTGAGTTTGAAGGAAATTGAATCGCTGTCATGGGCAAATAAACCATAGTCGATTCCATATTTTTGTAATTTTTTCGAGTTACTGAAAACAACGAGTTTCTCGTCTTTAAAGGTTTTTAATGCATTGAATTTTTTCCAATTGATTCCAATTTCTCCTTCTTTGGCATTCACAGTGCGGGAGAGTCGGGATTTTATTTTAGTTCCATGATACAGAAACAAATAAGATCGATCATAATAGATGTAGATGTTTTGTTTGGGAAGAAAACGCAATTTGTGTTGTAAAACAATGGTGTCCCGTGAATCAACAAACTGTTTTAAGCGCAATAATCCACTTGGTATCCGCGAACTATCCGACACATGCACATACGTTCCCCATTCACCTTCTCTATCCGAAAAAAAGTACCCTGGTTTTTGTACATCCAGCCCAAAAGCCTTGCATTGACTGAGTAAAAACTCATGCGACATTAAATCACGAAACGGTACTTTATGGTAAAATAGCATTGCGCTTGTTTCCCGAGCAACATCCAGCAAATAGAATCGACCAAGAATTTCACTTTCTGGTAAGCGATCCATTAATGTGGGAGGAGGAGTTGGGGCAAATAAACGCGGGCGAATAAATAAAAACAAGCCTAATGCAGCACACAGTAGTGCGATTAGAAAAATCTTATTACCAATACCATCTGTTTTCATTATTTAGAAAGCAAATAAGCTGAGTTAACTAAGTCTAATAGGTATTTACCAGAGTTTTCGTAGCTCCCTTCAAATTTATAGGTAACCTCATAAGTGGTTTTTTGGCGACTCGTTTTAGAGGAAGTAAGTTCTAGTAAACCTGTTTTTCCACGCATAGATTCCATGAGTTCATTTTGTTCGGAAGAGAACATTTCTTTTGGCAAACGATCCAATACTTCACCCCAATTAAGGAAACCATACATCGAACCACTTTTTTTCGCTTTTTTCGCTGCTTTGTTTGACAAGGCACCACTACCATATCCGTTGGAATGATTTTTTGCCAAATCCTCGTCATTCGTAAAAATGAAGAGTCCATTTTTGTTGATAATGTATAACGGAAGCGAATTCAATACTGCATCTTCAACAACCCAATAGTTCCCCATGTTTTTGAATTGAGATGTCAAACGCGCCATGTGGCTAAGAATTTTATTCGGAATATCAGCACGAGCAGTTGAAAAACCAAGTGTGAAGATCGGCATGTCTTCTTCACCTTCTACTTCACGTTCGCCATATTCGAAGGTTTGTTCGTCATAAAAGAACTCAATACGTGTCGTTTTCACACGTTTCACACCATTGAATGTACCAAACATGCTTCCTTTGTAAGTGTTGAAAACAGCGTCCGTATTGATAAATTCGTTCATTAATTCAGCAACAAGCACATTTTGCAATACGCGTGGACTTTTTTCTTCTTGTAAAATCGGGATAATGATATCATAAGCACGATTATACCCTGATTTTAAATCAATGTTATACGTGAAAAAACCAGAGTTTCCTTTCGGAATGTATTTTAAGATTGCTTTATCGAATTTCGAGTTGTTCAATTCTTGGTAAATGGAACCCAATGCTTCTCCGTAATTGGCTTCAACCTTGAGGTCAATACTTGTTTCGTTCAGCATAATGTCGCCTAACATGACGTTACCTGTGTACAATTCTTCCATATCTTGGTACAACTCAGGAAAGAGTGATTGCATAGAACCCATGTTATTGGTATTGCGGAAATTGCGTGAATTATCGAGGTAAAAAATTCCGTCTGATTGATGGGTAAGCTGACGCGCAAAATTCTTATCAGATTGTTTTAAGTTGATGTTTTGTGTAAATAATTCATCTGTAATTTGGAACAGACGCATACGTGAAAGTTCAGACTCTAGGCTGTCACGCAATTCGTAATAATTTTTTGTCAAATCATTCGCATCTGCTTCGGGTGTGCCCATATCTGGATCATCGATGATTACTTCTTCAATTTCATCACCATCAACACCTTCGATTTCCATTTCTTCAATGTCATCGTCAAAACCATCATTTTGATCCATATCTCCACCTTCAATGATCTCTTCGTCGTTGTAATAACCATCGTAATAATTATTCCAAGGCATTTCATAACCACGTGCATACCAAATGGAATCGGTCATTTCTGACAATTTTTCTTGATCGGTATCCACTCGAATCAATAATCCGATATTGCCTTTGATCATCAAATGATTGAAGTAATTGTTGTAATATTCAACACCTGGAATCACACCTTCAACGCGGTCGAAATCATCAAAAACACTAAAAAGTAGATCCTTATTAGAGATTCCAAATGTAAATCCGGAGATTTCAAATTCGGGATTTTTCCCATAAAAGATGTTCATTTTCTGGTTAAAATCAATGCCCGAGTCTTTCAATGTTTTGCCATTGGTTGAACCATCAAATAATTCAGATTGTAGTTCCGCCATGAAGTCATACGACACCAATTCATCCATTGAAACCTTTTGCAGGATAGAGATGTTGTTCAAGCTAAACACAGTGACGGCATCTTTTGGAATAATGTCTTCCGATTGCTGTGAAAAACCGAATGTAAAATAGGCAAGAAAAAGTGCCGTTAGAAAGGACTTCATAATGATGTTGTTAATTCGCAATTACGAATGTAAAACCAATTTTTGAACTACAGTCGAATTTAAAGCTATCAACAGGAGTTTGGTTGATAACTTGTGTTAAAATTGCGTCTTTTACCTCGTGTTCTGTTTTTTTGATCAAAATGTTCGTATTGAATTTATTTTGGTGGTTACAGAATAGAGCAAACATTTGATTGAAGAAAAAAAGTTAATTGAAGTTTTATTTCGAAGTTAAAACCTTGTGTTCCTCGTCTCTTTGTGGTCAATTAATCACCACGAGGACACAAAGAACACAAAGGAAATAGTGGTTTTTCGTCATAAATAAGTGCAATTCTAAAGTAAACCAACTACTTTATTAGAATATAGGTTCTAATAGCGTGAAATAGTGAACATAGATTTCCTAAACTTAAATTCATTGTCCCAGCGGGACAAAATGATTTAACCAATTAAACACCCTACAACCAACGCCTCGTAGAGGTGAAATGCAAAGTCAAAATTTTTTGTTATAAAATAGTAGAAGTAGTGTCTCAGCACCTCATACTAAACTTAACTCAAAAGTTAAGTTGTTGGTAGTTGTTTTAAAATAATCCTTATTTTTGCAGTTAATGTTTAAAAACAAACAAAATAGCTCATATTATTATTATCCGCTCCTCGGAATCGGATAGATTGTGTGTGCTCCATAATACAGGAAATCATTCCCGGTCCGACTTCGTCAGGCCGGGTTTTTTATTTTATATCAATTATGAAACAACAAATGAGTGCTTACACAGCACAAGATCAATTAGTTTGGCAAACCTTATTTGAACGCCAAGAAGCCAATTTGAAGGAGAAGGTTAGTTCCGAATACATGAATGCGCTTTTAGCAATGAAGCCTGTTATGCACGCTCATGCAGTACCAAACTTTCAAGAAGTGGATGAATGGTTTGCTTCTTCAACGGGTTGGAAAATAGAGGTAGTACCAGGTTTAATTCCTGTTGACGAATTTTTCCGCTTACTGGCTGAAAAACGTTTTTCTTCTTCTACGTGGTTACGACGGATGGATCAATTGGATTATTTGGAAGAACCAGATATGTTTCACGATACGTTCGGACACATTCCCTTGTTATCCAATCCCGTTTTTTCTGATTTTATGCAAACATTCGGTGAGTTAGGCTGTCAAGTTCAACACAATACGGAACAATTACTCGCGCTCCAACGTTTGTACTGGTTTACGATCGAATTTGGTATGTTGAAAGGAGAACAACCACTCATTTACGGTGCTGGAATTATTTCTTCTTTTGGTGAAACAAATCGTGCGATATCAACTGAAGTAGAGCACCGTGCATTTCAATTAGAAGAAGTTTTACAAGAACCTTTTAGAACAGACGTTGTTCAGGAACATTACAGCTGCATCGAAAGTTTTGACGTATTATTTCAATCAATTCAACAATTACAAGAAAAATGGACCTGCCTCATTGGAAATTAACGGATCGCGGATTGTTTCGCTGTTTGTCATTCGCTAGCTTTATAAAGCTTACGGAATATTTGGCTGAATTGGGTCCAGTTGCAGATGCGATGAATCACCATCCAGATTTGGCCGTTCGAAAAGCAACGTATTTAGAGGTGTGTTTACTAACGCATGACCAACAAAAGGTGACTGAATTGGATTACGAATTGGCGAAGAAGATGAGTGAATTATTCGAAAGGTATTAACGTAGATTCAATATCGGAAGATTGTACCGCTTTATCTTCGATAACAAAAGAGAAATGAATATTCAATTTGAACCACATAAGGAAACATAGCGCACATTTTACTATGTTTCCTTATGTGGTTATTTTCATTTAAATCCAAAGGTTAAATGGCACGAGTCTAAGAGCGGAAGATTGCACTATCCCATTCGATAAAGGAAGAATGTATGATCCTGTTTTTTTTCTGAAATCCCTTGACTTTCGAATTAGCTTAGTTTTCGATTGTAATACTGTTTTTCAACATCGTTGGATTCTGAGCAACCGAGAAGATGCTTGATTTCACCATAACAGCTGTCTTGGTGGGTGAGATCTGAGCATTCGCATTGTCGCATTTTAAAATGGGTTTATCAAAACGCGTAACGGCAATGTACTTTCCACTTTTAAGTGATTCTTGGTCTTCGGCTTTTAGGCGATTCATTGGGCTTTCAAAATTTGGAATGGAACGCACAAATTGTTTTCCATCCCAAGAAAGCCACGTTTCGTTTAAAAGTGGATCGTTTTTATCTCTGCTTTCTTCTCTGATAATTTCACGAATTGCCGATTGAAGGACTGCAACTGAAGTGAAATCGCAACTAAATTTGAATACAAAATCATCGTAATTAGCGTCTACGATTACATTGCTGATTCCTTCTTTTTCTTCAAGTTTACTGCTGTAGAGTTTGATTTTACTCTTGATTTCATCCAAACTTGGAACACGGCGGCCATCAATACTGTCTAGCGCCAACACGGAATTGATTTTAACTTTGCTTGCGCTTAGATTAACGGTGTATTTATATGTTCCACTGCCATTGGTGTGTACAATGATTTCATCAAAGATATCTACACATGAATTCAATCCAAGTAAAAGACCAATACAAGCAATCCAATATTTCATAATTCCTGTTTGTTGCAAAATTAACGACTTTGGTGCATTCAAAAACAATACCAGACTCGTTTATTTTTGGAATATAAACCAAATTCGATGCTGTATTCAATTAAAAACAGCATTAAACCAAAAAGGTGTAGATCATCACCACACCTTTTCCAGTCGTTTAAAAACGTTATTCGTGAATGATCAATTTAAACCCTTTCCCGTGGATATTGAGAATTTCAATGCGTTCATCTTCTTTTAAGAGTTTACGCAATTTCGCAATGTATACATCCATTGATCGACCATTGAAGTAATTATCATCACCCCAAATTGCACGTAAAGCAGCTTGACGATCCAATACTTCGGTTCTGGTTTTACAAAGCAAGTTGAGCAATTGTCCCTCTTTGGTCGTTAATTTTTTGTTTTCTTCTTTCAAATGCAAAATGCGAGAAACGGGTTCGTATTTGATGTTTCCAATCATTTGAACTTCATCTTCTTCCTTTTCTTCGCCACCAACACGTCGCAAGATAGCTTGAATACGTGCCACCAATTCTTCCATTGAAAAAGGTTTGGTCATGTAGTCGTCAGCACCCATATTGAATCCTGCCAATTTATCTTCCTTCATGGATTTGGCTGTCAGGAATAAAATGGGCGTTTTGGGATCAATTTGACGCACTTCTTTAGCCAATGTGAAACCATCCATTTCAGGCATCATAACATCAAAAATACAGAAGTCAAAATGACCGTCTGCAAATCGCTCATACGCCTGTTTTCCATTTCTTGCCAATTCCACATGAAATCCTTTGGTTTTCAGGAATGTTTGCAATAATTGTCCGAGATTTTCATCGTCTTCGGCTAATAAAATTGATTTTTGCTTACTCATGACTACTTTTTAATGTTAACTGTAAATACCGAACCTTCACCAAATTGACTTGTTACTTGAATATTCCAACCGAATAAAGTAACCAATGCGCTAACGTAACTCAATCCTAATCCAAATCCTTTTACGTTGTGCACATTACCTGTCGGAACTCGGTACAATTTATCAAATATTTTTTGAATGTGTTCCCGTTTAATGCCAATTCCTTTATCTGTTACAGAAAAAACCAGTTTATCTGGTTTGACTTCTAATTTAACGGTGACATGTATTTTGTTGTGACTGTACTTAATTGCGTTATCAATAAGATTAGAAATCATATTGGTCAGGTGCATGCGATCTGCAGTGATGTAGACTTCTTCTTTTGGTAAATCCAACACCAATTCCCCATCACTACCTGCAATTCGGAAGGATGCAGTCTTTGCCACTTCTCGTATAATTTCAACCAACGGCACTTGTTCATTTTGAATCCGCAATTCACCGCGATCAATCACTGCACTTTGCAGAATGGCTTCCACCAAATTACCCAAACGTTTATTTTCCTCACTGATCATTTTCACAAATGGTGCAGCTGGTTCCGTATTTCCACCCATCATGCTAACGTCTGACATTGCTTCACACGCTAATGAAATGGTTGAAATGGGGGTTTTAAATTCGTGCGTCATGTTTGAAATGAAATCATTCTTGATCTCAGACAGTTTTTTCTGCGTCAAAATGGTTCGGAACATGTAGGTAATCGCAATAATAATCAGGACAACCAATGCCATGCTGATAATCAGTGGACTTCCCATTGCTTTTAAGACAAAGGAGCGTTTATTCGGAAAAGAAATGTGCAGTACCAATTTGTCTTCCAAAATATTGTTGGGGAAAAGTACAACACTTGTCGTCTTATTGGTATCTAGATTTGGAACATAATTGTTGACTTTCTGGACAAAGGTTACGGGTTGATTATTTTCCTCTGTGATCACAAATTTATAATCGAGTGGAAGGTTATCAGCCGCCAATTCGCCTTTAATAATGGAATCTAAAAACACGGGATTGATCCGCTTGGAAGGTTCCATGTAAATATTATCACGGAACGTTTCCACCATCATTTCATTGATGTACTTCGCTTTTTTGACAATTTTGTGCATCACACGCTGATCTAGGTGATACGCTGCCTTGATCGAATCTTGATCGAACAAATTATTTTCTTCCTGATCAAATAATTGCCGCACTTGGCGCACATCTCTTGCCAAAACTTCTTGTCGAGCCGTTAATCCAGTGATCGAATCGTAAGCTGTTCCGGTAACCACCAAGTAATTTTGCAATTCACCTTTGATCAGTAAAACGGTATCACGAATAGAAATCGATTCTTTGACTTCGAAGAGGTTTTGGAATTCTTCCCGCAAAACATCTTGGTATTGACCCGTAAAATCTTTGTTCATCAACGCCAAATAGCGACGCATATCTTCCGCTTTTTCATGACGCAAAGAAATGCGTTCGATAACGGTAGTGGCTTTGCTCTTAAAATCGTCCGATTTTCGATCATACAATTGCACGGTCTGATAGATCTGAATGAGCAATAACGCGAGCATTGCTATCCAAACTGCTGTAATGACGAGGTTAATACGAATTTTTATCATAATCTGAACTGTGACGAATGTAGCGAAATGTAAGAAAAGGCAACAGAGGTTAACGTTTTTTAGGAAAGTTTGGAGGTGAAATTTGATTCCCGATCATCTATATTCTATGCAAGCACTTCCCGAATGATTTCAATTGATTTAAACGGTCGCATACCTTGAATATGAACCGCGTAATACTTCATCCAGGTATCAAAACACAACAAACGATCTTGTTTTGGAATACTTAGTGAAAGGAATGCAATTTTATCTTCTTGCAACATGTTTTCAAACCAATGAATCCAATTTCCCTCCATGTATTGAACATGATTCGGTCGAATGGTAGACAATTTTCCTCCCAACAAGTCCAAAACAGTTGGTTCTTTGACATCACACGAGGGAGCTAATCCACATTCACGACAGAAAATGGATAAAAACCACAAGGGATAATTGGTCAATTCATCGGAAACATCGAGCCATTCTATTTCTTCTTTCAGTAAGTGATACAATTGGTTTTCGGCATTACCTGAATGAATAACTTGTTGCACCAATTCAGCCATAAAAAACACAATACTCGATTTCACTGGATCAAATGGAATGGATTTGCTCACATTGGTTAAGTTCAATTCACTTATTTTTCCAAGCGAGCTGTCATTGCGTTTGTAGTAGGTGAATTCAATCAGCGCGAAGGTAAACAATACATTCCCATGCTTTTTTTTGCCACCTTGGAACAAAAAGGTTACTAAACCCTGTTTTTTACAGAGAATGGTTACTAATAAACTTGTTTCTGAATAGGAAGCTTTGTGAATGAGAATTCCCTGTTCGACTAATTTCATGATTAACGAATCACGGCCACTTTTCCAACTTTTTTGCTTTTCCCAGTATTGGTAGCCGTCCAGATGAGGTAAACACCAGAAGCAACATTTTCGCCCGTTAATGTTTTACCGTTCCAGGTTGCCGTTCCACCATTGGAAGTGGTTTTGTAAACTAGATTTCCAGCAACATCAGTTATTTTCACATCCGAATCATACCGAATTCCTTGAATCGTGATAGGGCCAAAATAATCTGGTTTTACCGGATTTGGAAACACGGTTGTAGTTGCATACGTTTCATCATCTTGACTTGCATCAGTGCGGAAAGAAACCAAACCTTGATCCGTAATGATGAATAATTCACCTGTAATGTGATTGAATTCCATGTCCATAATATTATCGGAAATCAACGGACTATTATCTTGGGTGTATTGTGCGAGTACTTCTTGACCATCAGCAGAAAGCAAAAAGATTCCCGTGCTCGCTGTGCCTATCCATTTGCGGTTTCCACCATCAATTTCAATGTCGGTAATGGGCGTGCTTCCCAATAAATTTTCGACATTCCCTTCATAGGTGATGAGGATTCTAGATGCATCATATGTTCCTGATCCTGAAAAAATGCCATCGCTATTGTATAAAACAGCAAAACCATTGTCGGTTCCAATCCAGATTTCATTGTCGAGGTCTACTGCAATAGCTGTAACATTTTCAGATGGAAGATTGCCAACTCCTTCACCCGTTTCCAGAATTTTATAGGTATCATCAGCGGTGTTGGAAGGCGTTTCATTGTCGTTAAAGCCCACCATTCCTTTACCGTAGATTCCAAACCATTTGTTTCCGTTGTAATCGATGGCAAGTTTACCCGTAAATACATTTTTAGAGTCCGTTCCAGTATCAAATTGTTGCCATGTTCCATCTGCCAATCGTACTTTAAGCGGTTCGTTGGTATAACAATTGACCATCCAAAGATTTCCATCCGGATCGTATTCAAGACCTGATAAACACACGTTTCCGTTCCCAACAGATGTAACGTCGAGTGGAGAATTAGACGTAGTATAGACTGTACTCACTTGTGAACCGTCATTCATAATACTCAACGCATCTTTACAGTAGCCACCAATTGCAATTTCATTGAGATCTTTCGAATTGACTGCTGCAACACCCATGTCCCATAATTGATAACTTGGCCAGATTGTTTGGTTAGTATTATCGAATAACTTCCACGATTCATCTTCAAAAGCATAAGCTGCTGGAGCGAAGTAAGACTGAACAACCCGATCAATTCTACCACTGGTTACAATCATTTTTCCTTTTGCCCCATTCACAGAAAAGAAGCGTGTTTTGGGTGGTCCTTCTTGCTGAATAAACGTATAACTAATAGGACTTTGATAGCGCACCAATCCACGGTTTTGATCAGCAACCCATATCGTTCCGTTATCCGTTAGCACCTTCCCTGGAAAAGCCGCCTTTGTTCCATAATATTCGACACCAAAATTCACGGAAAGATCATCATTAAAGGCAATCATTGCATTGGTGTAATACGTATAGAAGACATCATTTTCAACATGAAAACGTTTGATGTCCATATTTGAAAATTGTGTTCCAATGACCATTTCCAATCCGCTATTGGTGAGTTTGAAAATAGAATCGCCCACCGTATTCATGATATAAGAAATGTGGAGTTCATTTTGTTGAACCGCCAATTCGCTGTAACGCGCAGCAACCGGCACTGGTGGTCGCAGATCCGTTGTCCACTGCAAAGGATCAGATAAAAAGGCGTTGGTGATCTTACCTCTACACAATTTAGTGTCTGATAATGCATAAATGGAATCGTTTAAAAAAGCTACATCATTGATTCCCTCTGCACTGTTTGGCGGATAGTAAGTATCCTTTACTTCATTTTTGATCGGATCGAGAATGACAATGGCAAAACCAGTTGCAGCGTACGCCAAACCATTCTTCACGATGATTTTATTGACCCGTTTATTTCCAGTAATCTCAGACAATTTTATTGCGGGAATATTGATTACGCCATCTGGAGTAATTTGATCCAGGTTTCCATTCTCATACCCAACAAAAAATGATTTTGATTGTGGTTCATAAGAAATGCAGGATACCCGGATGTCTGAAAGTGCATTGAGGTTATTTAAAATGCGGTTTTCAGAAGCGGCAATATCGTATTCGAGCACACCACTCGTTAAAGCCGCCATAACATATCCATTTCCAACAGCTAAATCAATTGCTTCAGAAGCTGGCACATGCATACGCCATTGTCCCATGCCTATTTGGGCATTGAGACCAATTGTCAAACAGAGAAAAGAGGAAAGGGCAAATAAAATACGCATGTTCAATTAGTTTAATGCAGTAACGTCGAAGCAGTCAAAATATTTAAAAAGCACCGAAAGAACACCAAATTTACATGAAATCTGGGCTTATTTATCTTAGAAACTTGCATTCTATGCAAAGTACGGCTATTTTTGGCTTCTGAATTGGCGATGTCGATTTAGAAAAGGCACAATGGCGCAACTTCAAAAAGGATTTTGCACCACTTGCCAAAAAAGGCTCCGTGGCGCAACTGTATAGCGCACTGGATTTCGGCTCCAGCGGTTACAGGTTAGAATCCTGTCGGGGTCACGGACGGGGACAATAGACGAAAATTATCTATTGTCCCCTTTTTATTTCCCTCTGAAACCCTTGTAAACATTGGAATGAACGAAAACAAACTGTTCACACGGTCGGTTCGATAAATCCCATTTTTGAAATCATAGACAATCCCACACGGAAACACCATATTTTGAATTCTACGCTTCTCCTCCAAATCTCCTGACTCCCATAAAAAAGGGAGTTGTAGGGCGTATTTAAGCACTTTATCAATGGCTTTTTCGAGGTTCGATAATTTAAAAGTCGAATTTTTCAATTCCTCCTTAATTCGAATCACATCCTTTTGAAACTCTTGACTGTATTTAGTGAATAAATCCAAGTTAATCTCACCTAAAACGAATCTGCGTTCAATGAGTGCTAGGTCTTTTTCGAGTTTGTATAATTGACTGTCAAGTGCTGTAGCGTTATCAATACTCTCTTTTTGATGGTCGGTACACATTTCAATCATAAGTGCTTTAATGGGTTCAACAGCATTATAGTCATAAAGGGTGTATTCGCTCAACAATTGTTTGAATAGTTCGTGCATTGCTTTTGCACTTTTGTTCTCGTTACTGCCAATTGTATTGTTTTTGTAGTAGTACAATCCTTTCTTTTTAACCAAATAGCCCGTGTAAGGTGTTCCACTTCTTTCTGAACGCATAAATTGTTTCAAAGGAAGGTTTTCCTCGTCACGGTTGTTTTTATATCCTGTGGCTCGTTTTTCGGACAAAATACCGTTGACCTTTAAAAAGATGTCCTCCGATACAATAGCGGGGTGTTTGTCGGTTTTAATTATTTCGCCTGGAATGAGTGTAGAAACAATAACACCACAATAAAACGGGTTTCTAAAAATCTCACTCAATCGTTTTGCTCCCTTTGTCCATCCTTTCTTTTTTAAGCGTTCGGTAATATCGTTGTAACTCAAATCGTGTTTTGCTTTTAAAAGAAATGCTTCACGGATAAGTTCACCGTCTGCATTGATTTGTAGGTTAGGAAGTCTTTTCTTGCCTGGATTTAGGTTGGAATAACCAAAGGGAATACTTCCTGTAATATAGCCGTTGCGTAACTTGGTAATCATTCCGTTTACGCTTCGGTCACGTCGTTGGTCATTGTCGTAGCGGGAAAAAATAAAATGAATCCCTTGTTGAAATGTTCCTGCGGAGGATTCAACGTCTATTTCCTGAGTTGCAGAAAGAACATGAATCCCTTGTTTTTTCAATTCCTCGGTTATGTAAATGCCGTTTGCCCCCGTTCGTGAAAAACGGTCATACGAATAAATCAAAATGTAACCAACGTGCTTATTGCGTTGGGCAAACGAAATCATTTTTTTAAACTCCCTGCGTTCATCACTTTGTGCGGATTCATACGTTCCCCCAAAATGTTCAATGATGTTCAACCCTTTTTTCTGAGCGAGTAAATGACAAAAGTTCATTTGTGTTTCTAAACTTGCACCTTCCATTTGTTCTTTTGAAGATACACGGGTATAAATCAAACACCCGTTGCGTTGTTTGCGTGACAGCTTTTCGCTTTTGGGTGCAAATGACTGGAAAACCGATACTGCGTTATTCATGTTTTGTTGTTTTTTGGTATGATTAATCTATTTAACTGTTTTACTGTGATTGTTGCAAACTCGCGCATTGCATCCAAGAGCTGTTGGCGTTTCTCGGTAGTCAGGTTTTCAAAACCCTTGTACAATTGAAGGCTTTCGGCTGTCAACTTTTGCGCTGTCTTTTTTCGCAATCCCTTTATTCTATTGAGTTCTTTGCGGATGTCCGCAATCAAATCTGTTGCCATGATACAAGATATTTAGATACTGGTGAAAGGTTTTATGCTAATAATTGCTAGAGTATGTTAAAAAACCCTTAAAACCCTGTAAAATCAAGTGTTGAAGGGGCTTTTTGATGGTGATTCAGGGCAGATTTACACCAGAAACGACTTTTGGGCATTGGCATACAGGTACACCATTTGCAGGTAAATCAATTTTTTGTAACAAGTGAACTCTCCAGAATAGTTTAAAAGTTCGTTTAATCGAATTCATAGCTTCATGGTTGTATTTCTTTGTAAATGAAATTTCCAACAAGGCTAAAAATCTGTGAGAGGGTTTCAAATGTGATTGCAATCTGATCTTTTTATCACTGCTTTGTAACTGTTTGATAAGTTAAGAACCAATCAAGGCTAAACTCATCCAAGGATTCAAATCACAGACTGGTGTTTTTAATAGTTGGGTGTTTCAGATTGCCGTTGCTGTCTGTTGATCTTCTCTGAAATACTTCGTACTTTTTCTTCCAGTCTGCCCACTTTCTTTACCACTTCTTTAAAGTCGCTGTTGGTATCTCGGATGAAATAGAAAGTAATCCCGACTAGAATGTTGTTCTTCCATGATCGTATGGTTTTAAAATGATTAACAGCTAAGTAAGTGCATTCCAAAAGTCTCTACAATCGTGAGATAGATCAAGATAGGCGGGTGATCATTATTGGTCTGTAGGGTGGGTATAAGTAGTCGGGGTGGGTAAAAAAGTACCCCAACTTTTAATAAAATGATACTTGAAAATAAATGGAAAAAGTCGAAATAATATCCAAAAAAGTCAGTTTGAGTAAAAATGCAACTTTACACCATGCTACACCATGAAATGTCAACTTTACACCATGCTACACCATGCTACACAAATGCGAAAAAACGTGTTTTTTAGTCCTTTTTTTGCTGTTATTTACAACCAAAAAAAATAAATTGCATTAGATAGGATAACTGTAACGATCGTTTAACCAACAATTTTACCGATGAATCAATACGCAGAACATTTAACTAAATTTTGCACATTAGATATGTCCCTTTTCATGAAATTCACGTTAAAGACTTACTGATTTAGTGTTAACCTCCTAAACAATACAACATGAAATGCCCCCTCGGTCACTTAACCCCACATGAGATGATTTGTAAATATCCAGAAGTGGAAGGCTTGGGCTGGAATGCCTCAAAGGTTGGAACGTTTTTTATTTCAGGACTCCTCAAAGGCAAACGCAAAATGTTCAAATCGCTCATTCTTGAAACTAGTTTTTTAGAGCTGTTGGAATATGTGGATAAGATCGCAGAAAAGAAACGAGGTATTAGCACAAGACGAGATCATTTAACACCCGAAGAACTCATTCATAAATACCCGCAAGTGGTGGATGAATTGGATTGGAACGCATCAAAGGTTGGTATTTTCTTTAGTTCTGGTTTACTGCTCGGCTACCGAAATGGCAGGGAGTCTAAAGCACTTATCGTTGAAGCTAGTTTTTTGGAATTGGTGGATTATGCAACTGTGATTTCTCTCAAACAACATTGAGTTTAAAAGAAACCAACAACTATAACCGCTTGTTTTGGATCAACTAGTTCTAAAATCCGTCAGCTCGGATTTGTGGCATTTTTTGGTAATGTGATTTTAAAAGAAATGCCATTGATGACGCTTCGCACCTCACGAATCAACTGAACCAAAACACAGTTAAACTTATTTTATTCAATAAGAAATAGAATGTGAATTTGAAGAAAATTTCTTGAAAAAAGTCACACGAGTTAAATTTGAGTAAAAATGCAACTTTACACCATGCTACACAAATCAATAAAAAAGGCTAAAATGGATGTTTTTTAGATACAAAAAAGGTGTAAAATTGCAGATTTTAATTCTGAAAACAATAATTGTATTGAATAGATGATTATAGTTTAACTATGCAATTCAACTATTCAAGAGCCTTTAATATTAACTGATTTTGTAAAAAAGTGATTTCTTCTTTCAGACTTTTAATAAATTTATCGGTAACGTCTCGATTATCTTGATAGAATGCCTCAAATATTGGAACGATTTTTAGTTCTGGACTGAACTACTACGTGGCAAACGCAAAACGCTCAAATGAATTGGAAAACATTTATCTTAAATAATTGCTTCAAATCACTCAGTGATACCAACCTCACCATACTAAAGATTGATCCTATACAAGTTCTATGCTGTTAGGATAGAAACCATTAAGGTATTTGAAGATGGGTGAGTAACTGATTTATTAATTTAGATTCCTTTTTGTTCAGAGCTTTTGTTGGGTGATTCCGTTTTAAAAATCGAATAGCCCATACTAATTCCAAACCATGGTCTGTCTCTATAAATCCAATTTCTTCCCACTGCTCCACCCATAAAATCTACTCCCATATATGCTCCAATTTGGAAATTTCTATATTCAAAAACATATCCAAAAGATCCAAAAACTGCACTATTATTTGAACTACTATTAGCAAAACCTTTACTACTTGCACTATCAACAGATATAGATGTTGTGCCAAACCCAAATAATATATTATGAGCAATTGCTCCATCAGGATTTCTAGAGTTAAATATTTTTAATCCTACAAGTAGTCCTAAACTGAAATCATTTCCAAAATCGAAATAAACTGGATAAGCATCATCAAAGGTGTTCTTTATACCTGGTCTAATTTTTATGATAGATGTGGCTGTACCAATAGTAAAGCTAAAACGATTCCTTAACTTATATGCATGGCTTTGAAGATTAGAGAAGCTTATAAAGAAATAAATATCCTTGTCATTTTCTCGAGAATATTTTTGATTGAATTTTTTTGATTCATCTGTTAATTCAACTTTATCATCCACCTTCACAGTTTCGTTCTTTTTATAAATATGGATTACATAACCTGTTGGACATTCATTACTGATTTCAAACCAAATTCCTTTTTCGATTAGAGTAGAATCCCTCTCTTTTGTTCTTCCATCCAAATCACACTTATGTAAGTTAATGGGTTTGAAAAAATTAAATGTCCCCCTAGTATCCTCAATCTGAGATGTCACAAATAATGGCATCATTGCAAAAATGAAATAACTAAAGAGTCTTGAGATAGGTTTTTGTATTAAAGTACTAGCTTTCATAACATCCAGAATTAATATCAATTAAATATTCACTTATAAAAAATCACTTACGTTGATTCTCAATTCGATTTACAAGACCTAGTTTCTTAGGTAGATAACTGAAATCAACCTGACCTTTAGCAAGCCATGTAATACCAAAGAAAACCAGAGCGATTGCTTCAAGGCAAAAAACAGGATGTATACTATCTAACCATTTAAAATGACCATCAATCCAAACACTATAAACAAAAATCAGTGTAATGGAGAACAGCATCATAAAACCACATAAAAGGAATAACTTATGCTGTTTTTTTAAACCAAACGAAACCCGATCACCCGTTCTCCTGAAATTAACCATTGACATTATTGCTAACGCAATAAAAAAGAGAGCAGCCATTGTAAAATGGATATACCCAATGCATACACTACTCAAAAAAGTTCTCAGATTATCTGTGATACATTCGTTCGAACTGGTAGGAAAAGCAACTACTCCTAATGCAAAAACACCTGTAATACTGGTTAATGTATTATCCGACAAACCTTTTTCCCCACTTCTTTTTTTATGCCCTTTATAACAAAACAGAAACAGCGCAACGGCTATCAAAACACCAGTAAACAATTCTCCAACAGAGCTGTAATAGTAATGGCTAATGGATGATTTCCAATGATCATTAGCTTCGTAAGTGGTAAAACATTTTGTGTTCACGAAAAATTCTCTATTAAGAACATTCGATTTATTGATCAAAAAATTTACAAGCAAAAGAAGAAACGGCAATGATACCGCCAACCATCCTATTACCTTCCGTAATCTGAGGTAAGAAATTACTGCTAATCCGTCATTTGTAGCATCACTCATGGAATATGGTTTTTGATCAAGCTAAAACTTTGTGGAAAGCTAAAAGGTTTTAATTCAAAAAACAACAGTATAAATACTGAAAAACGATTGCGGTAAACCACATTTAAATTGAAAGTTAATCATAAACAAACACTTCCAATCCAAGGAAGTAATACCTAGAAGTGCTTAGAATGCTTAAACATCCCATTTAATAAGGACCTAAGCAAATCAATTTAATAAGCGTCATTTTAACTAAAAACAAGACCGTTCATTTAATTAATTACATTTGGGTTACTAATTAATTACGATTCACTATGGGAGGAAATGCTGGAATAAGAGGGTACTTGGTTCAAACCATCATCTGTGTTCTTGATGCTTTAGAAGAAGATAATGCTTGGACTTCGGTCACTTTAGAACCACTTGATGAATCTGAGAAAGTAGATATCCGATGGCGTTATTCTGATAACAGAATAAAACTCTGTCAGGTTAAATCCTCGCAAAATGTTATTCGCTTGTCAAAAGCAAAAAAATGGTGTGAAGAAATAGAGACTGAATCACCAGATGCAAACAGTTATGAATTAATTATTGTTGGACATCCCGAAGAAAAACTTTTAACTACTGATGTTATAGGAAATGTTCAGATAGTGGGTTTTAAGAGTATAAATACAGATGATTTGATTGATCAGGCATCAACAAAAATCGATTTATACTATGAAAAAAAAGGTAAATCTAAGATATCAGCTTCCGTGCGCGAAATACTTGTCAAAAGCTTGAGTATGCAATTCGGAACCAACTCCATTGTTGGAACTGAAATTAATAGAACAGAGTTTGATACTCAATTGCTAAATTGGATTACTGCAATTGAACAGCAAATTGAATCAAATCCATTTGCCTCTCTTGCAACTCCAGAACCAAATGAAACGATACCATTCAATCAAAGAATTGCTAAAAAAATCATTGAACTTATCGGATGGAATAGTTTTAGTGAAAATCTAAGAGTTGAAATATTCAACGAGAAGACAACTGAAAATGATGAGTTTTCAGTTGACTTTTATGGCGATTTTGATAGTCCTTTGAAAGAAGATACCGATGATATTTTACTGATTTCATCCTACCATGATTTAATTTATCCAAGCACTTCTAAAGATCAAATAAAAAAGTACTTATTTTCTTCAGAAATTGTACTTAATGATTTGAAAAAACAAAAAAAGATACCTGTTAATCGGAACATCAATACCGAATATCATAACATACTTTTTTGGATTACTACTGAAAACTCTGAGTTACATTCTGATTTTATACATCATGCAAAAGAAAATTATAAAAATGATTCACTAGATGGTGATACATTCTATTATTTGGTAGACAATAACAAAGCAAATTTTCTAATAAGCTCAATTGTAACAGCTAAAAATTATTTACCTGATCTTACAGTTAAGTTTTTATACCCTATAACTGAAGCAAATCAAAGCCCTGACAGGATTGGCACAAGAGGAACAAAACTACCAGTTCAATTTATTAACGGTTCCATTATTCCAATAATTAAAGAGAGTAGTTCGAAAATTAGTATTCTTATTTTTTGCTCTGATAATTTTGAAGAAGCCACACTTAGGAAGCTAATTTGGCTTACGATAAGGTTAACAAGTGGATTAGGGAATGAGTATATAATCTATTTCCCAAATTTTGAAGAAGCCGATAAAAATACTGCTCTAGAAGTTATAAGATCTTTTAATGATACAATAATTAGTAATCGGATTCAAGTTAAAAAGTATGATGCAATAAACCCAAAACTACTTGACACGATTCCTAATGTGAATTCGGGAACAGCTAGAGATGAATCTTTTACTCCAGTTGGCGAATCAAAAAACATCAATGAGGCTTTTCTCAATATTCTTCCTTATGGTGATATTTTAAAGCCGTTTTTAAAAACAGACTCCATAATGGCAACTGATATGAAGTTTTTCTTAGAAAACAAGGGGATATTTATGCAAGGCGCAGATAGAGCTAAACTGATGACATTGATGGCGACTTTATTATTTAGTCCCAATGAATTAGAAAAGTTTAAAACACTTATTGATGTAAAAGAACGATCAGTCAATACAACAAATGAAATCTTCCAGGTGAAACAAGATGATACACTTCAGAATGTTTTTCAGAAGATCAGTCCTAACTTTGACAATGTCACAGAGAACTTAGGGACAAAACTTTTAAGCGCACCTGTTTTTAAAGAAAATCCTGAAAATCCTAATGAATTTGTTTTAACTGTTGACACTGAAAAGAAAGATCCAACTAGCCAACTTTTAGTAAACTCTTCATGGGGGAAAATTGAAATAGTTTGTACCAAAGAGGAAGATAAATTCATTATGAATCGTGTGAATACTATGTCCCGCGACGACAAACATATTGCCAACCGAATGGTTAAAGCGATTGAAGAAGAATTTAAAAGGGTGGATTTTGTAGAAGATGAAACTATAAAAGTTAAATTCACTGACTTTGGTAGCAATACTGATAGAGTTAATTTTTTACTTAGCTACACGGATGTTACTTCCTCTGCAATATTCAGAGAACCCGATATTCAATCTATCAAATTTCAATTTGATGATAAAGAGGAAATTCCAGATGCTTTTAAAGACAAAAAGGGGAAGGATTTGGTGACGTATTTTAGTGGTAAAAACCTTGCAGGGTTAAACGAAATATCTGAATCCGATTTCAAAAAAGTTCTCTTATTAGAAGAAATAAAAGTGACTTATAAATATGATTATCTCAACATACAAAATGGTTATTATACAGTGAAGTATAATTTTTCAGACGCATTGAAAGGGAAATCAGAAAAGGATGGTGCTTTTAAATCAGAGCCACATCTATTCATGTCTGATAAAGTAAAACAACTAAGTAATATTGATAATTTAAGAAGAGAGTTATCCAAGGAAATTGAGCGAATTAAACTCGAGAAACTGAAACAATTTAATATAATCGAATGATTGACTTTACTAATTTAAAACTCAGTGAGTTTACTACTCATAAAGTGGGTAATAAACTACGAGATGAAGGCCTCAAGATTTCATCTGAGCAAATCAGTATCAACATTAAAACTAAGGAATTACTGCTTAAATATTTCCTTTCTCCGTTTAATGAACTTGAAGTCTATAATTTTACGCATTCCTCAGAGTTAGATCTAAATGCTGCTTATACTTTCGTCTCCCGTATTTTTAAGAACAATCTGGAATTTCATCAAAATTCGATTAATCTCGCTAAACACCTTTATGAAAACTCTACACATCCAAAGGTTAATGGAGGAGAGTTAAGTGTTTGTTTATTGAAGAATTGTTTACTGGATGGGATCGAAGTAGATGGCGTTGGATTATTTAAATCCGAAGTGAAAGATATTTTTTTGAAGTTTGAACCAACAAAGGACGCATTTAAAATACAATATGAAAAGGGTGTAAACATTAAGAAATTGGATAAGGGATGCCTTATTTTCAATTTAGAAGAGGAACAAGGGTATAAAGTTTATATTATTGATTCGAATAAATCTAAGGATACACAATATTGGAAAGATGATTTTTTGAATATATCACCTGCAGCCGACAGCTTTCACTTTACAAAGAATTTTCTTTCAGTGACGAAAGATTTTGTTACAAAGGAGCTTGTTAATGATACATCATTAAGTAATCCGGATAGAATAAACATTCTTAATAAATCTGTAGATTATTTTAAACAACATGATTCTTTTGAAAAGGAAGCATTCGAGAAAGAAGTATTAAAGGATCAAAACATTATTGATTCTTTTCGGGTTTTTAATGAGGTGTATAACGAACATCAAGGAGTTCAGATATCTGATAATTTTGAAATTTCTAAACAAGCAGTCAAAAAACAATCTAAAGCTTTCCGCAATGTTTTGAAACTAGATAAAAACTTTGACATTTACATTCATGGTGACCGGGATTTAATTGAAAAAGGAACAGATCAAAATGGAAGGAAATACTATAAAATCTATTTTGAGGAAGAGTATTAATGCGATTTTTTTGCAAAAATGAGAATAAAACCCACATCAAAATTTGATGTTTCTAAAATTAGGAAACTGAATAAAATCTTTATTGAAAAGGGGTGGACTGAGATTGAGGAATATCATGCTTTTTTCGAGAATTTTTGTAAATTACTTGAAGATTTAGATTCTAAGCAAACTGATCTCCTAATTGAATTAACTTCTGATTTTTTATGGGTGAAAAACTCTGATTATTATAAATACCTTAAAAACACGTTATTGAAATTAGGAGAGTATCCTAACCTCAATTTAGAACACATTTTTATTGTTCCATTGTTGGCGAAATCAGATAGACTAAACAATAAGATTAAAAGTTCGACTATCGTTGCTTACAGTTGTCAAAATCCTCAGTTAAGGCATGTGAAATTGTTTGAAAAGACTAAGTTTCAAATAGTACATGATATAAATAAGTTGCCCAATCCCTCCAAATTAGAAGCAAATAAAAATCCAATAATTTTAATTGATGATTTTATTGGTACTGGAGACACCGCATTGGAGGGGTTAGAAGAGATATTAAGCCTTAAAGGGTACGACAACAATACTTTGTTTGTGGCGTCATTAGTATGTCAAAATGAAGGTGTTGAATTAATAAAAAACAGAGGGTATAATGTGCTGTCTGATGTAGTTAGAGAAAAAGGTATTTCTGATCGGTATTTTGGTTCGGAACTTATTGCAAAAAGGAAAATAATGGAAAGTATTGAAAATCTATTAGCTGTTGATTCTAAATTTGATCTAGGTTTTAGATTTGGCTATAAAGAATCCGAAGCGCTCGTTACTATGATAAGAACTCCCAATAACACTTTTCCTTTATATTGGTTTGAAGCAAAGCTAAACAAGACAAATAAATGGAAGGCTCCATTCCCCCGTTAAGAATTTTGATCATGGAAAAGACAACCCGAAGAAAAATACTATTGATTCTACTAAATCAAGGAAGCATAGTCGAATTAATTAAAGACGGTTATACTTATGGACAGATTGCTACAATGATTAATGAGCTCGTAGCTGAAGAATTCATTATTGAAATAGAGGATGAGTTGGTTCTTACAGCTAAAGGCGAAGGCATATTAATTGAAAGTAATGGCAAAGGAAACTTTAAAGGTATTGAGCAGTGGATTGTGCCCGATGAGAAAAGTCGAAGTCAGAAATTAGAAGAAAATGAATTATATTTACCAAATAGAAATGAATTGCATTTCTGAACAAGTTTTGGATGGTGAGTCACCTATCCGTAGAGAGAACTTAATTTCAAGCTTAACGAGCTTTTCAAAATCAAAATCAAAGATATTTGCTTTTGAAAATCTCGTTTATTCCGAACGGGGGCTGTGGGTAGTCCCTCGTTCAAAAGGATTTTTCGAATGAACGATTTCGAGAAGTATCAAAAGGCTTTTTCTGAAAAAGCAATAGGAAATGGGTTTTCTACTGACGAAATTAACCGTTGCTTGAAGTATTCCAAGCCAATTATAAACAATGGATTTCCGATTATTTATAACACATCCCACTTAGGAGCTTGTATTGGATATAATAAATCTTATCTTAAAAGAGCAAGTGCTTATACAAAGTCTTTTTATAAGACACATGTCATTTTGAAAAAGAATGGAAAACAGAGGTATTTATCAGAACCTTTACCAAGCTTAAAAGAAATACAGTATTGGATTTTGGAGAATATTCTCACTAAGGTCAAGATTAGCAAGTATTCAAAGGCCTATAGTGCCAACAGGAGTATCAAGGACCATGTTCGTTACCATAAGGGGCAAAAAATAGTTCTTACTTTGGATATCGAGGGCTTTTTTGATAACATTACTCTTCCAAAAGTTCAAGATATATTTTTGAAAATTGGTTATTCAAAGCTAATCTCGAATTTATTAGCAAAATTATGTTGTTTAGAGGAGTGCTTACCGCAAGGAGCACCTACGAGTCCTAGAATATCGAACATTGTATTAAATAATTTTGATGAGGTGATTTCAGAGTATTGTAGGAAAAATGACATAAAGTATACTCGCTATGCTGATGATTTAGCTTTTTCCGGAGATTTTAGTTCTGATGATTTAATTCATTTAGTTTCAACTGAATTAAATCATATTGGATTGTTCTTAAATGAGAGTAAAACGATGGTGATGAGTGGTAATCAGCGTCAAATAATTTCTGGTATTGTTGTTAATAGCAAAGCGCAAGTTCCTAGAGAAAAACGAGATGAACTTAGACAAGCACTGTATTATATTAGGAAACATGGATTAGAAGATCATCTTGAAAGGATTAATTGTACAAAAGCAAATTATGTACGTCATCTCCTTGGGATTGCAAACTATATACTATTTATTAACCCAAAAGACATCAAAACATTAGCGATCAAGGAAGAGCTAAAAAAATATTTGAACGAGCCCCTCCTTGGTTCATAGAACATTATATAATTATTTTACAAATGACATTTGGACTACATGCCAAATGATAAAAGTAAAACAGGCTATACTGAAGCACCACTGAAGACTTCGAAATGCCCATTTCCCTTGTTGTGAAAATTTCTTCGCTTTTTCTTGCAATCTTTCTTTTGCAACTTTGTCAACAACATCACTTTGTTCTACTCCCTCGACATTACCGTTTAATAGATTAAAGTAGAAATCATTTTCATCTAGGGCATATAGAATTATGAAGACATGAATAAATCCTGAAACAATAGCAGCTGTCCAGCCAAGAAGAGATATTCCTAATAGTATATGATGGCATTGTAAGCCTTGTCCTGTAGTGCGAGTAATTGCAAATCCGATTGCTGCAACACTAATTCCAATAATGTAATAGACAAATTTATTTTGTTGTTCTCGGTGTTGTTTCTGTATTTCAAATTGCTCATTCATAAAATAGTGGTGGTGTTTATATTAGTTGTCTTTTATAGAATAAATTGTAAAGATAATTTTTTACTGGTTCGATCCCAATAAGGCTATTTCTTCCCTCTCAAACCCTCGCTACAACCAACGCCAAATTCAAATCCGCTTTTGTTTGATCCATTCACCACATCCGCTCGTTACCTTCGATCAAAATCACTTGCATTCTTAATTTCGAATGGTGAATTTCGCTGTTTATTCATTCATGTTATACGTTTCTTTTATGAAAAGACCGTTATTATCGTAAACAATTTTTTTGTAGGCAATTCCTTTTTCATTTACATAAAACGTTAGACGAGGCTTCATGTTTTCATGATATGAATAAACTATCCTTCCAGTATCAGAATAATCGTCAAATTGAATAAGCCTCCCTTTATAGTACCATTCTTGATTTAATGGTTCATTGTTTCTATAGGTAAAATGATGAGCTGGCAGTCCCAATGAATCATTTAGATGCAAAAATAATACTGTGTCAGAACAGAAAAACTCTAATAGTCTTGGAACTCCAGAAGGATCAAAGGCAACCCATAAACCATCAGCTTTGAAGTTTTTAAATCCCCCTTGAATGGTAAAGTCTTGACCTTCATAATCAATATGCTGTTCAAAAGCCCCACTTTCTATTTTCTCATTAAAATAATTAAAACCGGGTATTTGATGATGAAGGCTTATATCAATTCGATAATTGGAATCAATTTGAACCATTTCATTGTTTTGAGCAAAAAAAGTTGTCAGAACAGAAACGAATAATAAGATTAGAAAGGTTTTCAAGGAATTTGCGTTTTTTTATGGAATTCAAATTATCGTATTTTGTTACAATTGTCCCTAATTTATTAACTTTTATATGCCGGAAAATGGTTGGTTTTGTTCATTAAACCCTAAGTTCAGTTTATCAATTCGCCGTCTTTTGTACAATAAGTCTTTTAATCTTTGTGTTTTTTTTAAAGTCTGAAATCATGGCGGTCCCTCCAAGAGCACTTAATTTTTCATAACCTCCAATTGCGTCATCTTCGTCTAAAATGAATTTTATGTTAGGATAAGAATTAAATGTTATTTGAATTGCATTAGCATCTTCTTCTATCCAACCAATATTGATTACAACTTTACCAAGTATTTCTTTCACCTTCTCTAATGAAGTTCCAACTCCAATTCCTTCTTTGGTTTTAAATGCATCGGAATATGTTACTAAATAACCTATTTTATCCTTCCAATACCAACCACTACAATTGTCTGACGAAACATAAAATACATCCTTGTTGTTTTTGTATTTATTGCGTTCATTTTCATCATTAAAAGATTCGTCTACTTTAAAAAGTAGCGAACCAATTGTTAATTCTGAATTTTTCCCCTGACCATATTTGTTAACAATTAGATTGTTACCTAAATGAAAACCACCATCACAGCATGCATCAATACAAGTGCCATAGCCTTGAAAAGATTTGTAGTTATAGTCATTTTTTGCATAATTGTGCCAAGTTCCCCCAATCTTGAAATATCCAATTGAATTGTTAGTTATCAAAAATTTGTTTTCCAAATTTTCATTAGAAACATTTTCTGTATGGCCTTCATTTTGAGATATGTTCTCGTTTGTTTGTGTCTGTGATTTCTTTTCCTCATTTACAAGGTCATTATTTTTTGAAGATGTTTGCCCACAACTAATTAAGACCATCCCCAAAGTTGTAATCAGCAAAAAGTTTGAATTTTTCATTCTAAATTGTTTTAATGTTTTTACTTACTCTGCTTTACGATTTTCAGTTTCCCTGTTTGAGTTTTGCACATACGCTTCGTTGCACTTGGACCTAACATTTCGTATATTAAAAGCAGGTGATTTCGAATTACAAAGTTTGATACGAGTCAAAAACCTCGATTTTACAGTTTTTTCGCCCATTTTTCATATACATTATTAGCCACCGTAATTATTTATTTTTTCTACTAATAAATTTATTATTTCCTCCATACTTTCTTTTCGGTAATCGAGATAACCAGTCGTAGATAATATTCCTGGAACTTTTGAATCGTCAATTCTTAAAGGTAGGATGTATTCATTTTCATCCTCAAATGCTCTCGATTGAGCCGATTTCTTTTCTAATCTTGTCCAAGGTTTTTTTATGTAAGCCTCTGAAATCAGTATTAAACAATATTTTGCTTTTGTGCTGTAAATCTCACTTAAGTATTCATACAAATCTTTTCCCCACATTTTTGACTTTTCATATTCGTCATAAAAAATTTTGTACCCTCTTTTCTTTAAATTATCTGAAATAGTTTTAGCGATTTCACGATTTTCTCCAGCAAAAGAAATTGCTAAATCAAATTCTAACTTATTTATATTGTCTTTCATAAATACTTGATACTTTTGGTCAAAATCAATTGCTTTTAATTTTGGAAAATGTACTTTTTGAATATAGAAGAAGTCTTGAATTTCAATTTTATTAGCTTCTATACATTCATCAATTCTTTCAACTGTTTTAATAAATTCTTGTCTATCTTGCTCCCAGAAAAAATCAATAATAATTTTTGCTTCATCATTTGCACCATAACGTTTTAAAGCTGCACAGTATCCAGCGTGCTCATGAAGTAAATCACAATCATAAAATAGTTTAATTACGTCTTTTGGTGTTATTAAATTTTCTGATAGTAATTTGAAAATCTCAAATCCCAAATACATGCCTTGCATATAAGATTTTCTAAAACTTACAGCTCCACTAATCTCTACTTGATTGGTGAAATGGTCAACTAGAATCCGCTTATTTATTTTATCGAGTTCAATTGGATTTATTGTTTTAAACCAAATTTTCTCTCTTCTTAAAATGCTAATTAGTGATAAATAAATATATTGGATTGCAATTCCTTTATGTCTTATGTAATTGTAATAGTGAATGTCCCAAAACCCATCATTTTTTTGGTAGAAAATTGAAATTGTCATAAATCGTTCAGCAACAATTTTTCTGATTTTCAAACCTTTTTTCTCAACGAAAGATTCGATTTCCTTCATTTCTTTCGAATGGTCTCGAATTAATAAAGTGTCAATATTTATCTTGTCAATCATTAAAGTTCGCTGGTTAATTTAATGGTGAATAACTTACTTATAAGTCCCACAAATAAGGAGTTTGTTTTTACTGAATGAATTGATTTTCAGATGATTTAAACATGAATCATTTGTGTTTTCCTTAAAATCCATTGGCTTTTTCGTGAATGTGCTCTATCTTTCATGGTGAATATTACTTCAATAGTAAGAATAATATTGAAACCAATGCCTTTACCTAAAACTTTTATTCGAAATGAAACCTTGATGATTTCTAATAAATTACCCCCCACTGTAACCAACCCCAAATTCAAATACGCTTTTGTTTGATCCATTAACCACGGTCGTTCGTTGCCTTCGGTCAATATCACAGGCATTAATGATTTTGAATTGAGGATTTTGAATAAAATTCTATTTAAGTAGATGTCAATAATGTCTTTGAGTTTGGTCGGGTTGGAAGTAAACATAAATTTCGGTTTAAGACCAAACTTCCAAGTACAAAAAGAATATTAAATTATGCCTAAAACCTTAATTTCGCCAAACCACTGTTTACACAATTTTTTATTCGAGTTCATAAATGTGTCCTTTTGATGGTTCGCCCTTGTCCCTATTTACAATTGTCGGCATAATCCAAAGTAATTTTGTTTCACTTAAATTTTCTCCAAATTTTTGGTTTCTCCAATGTCCTCTTCTCCAATGAGGTAAAATTTCTTTGCCTGAACTATCTAAATTTTTTGTTCGCCTAATTCTATGTCCAACATATTTAATCTTTGTAAAGCCGTTTCTTAATATTTCAGCTTTCGCAATTTCCCTTTTTCGGTTTGTGTTAGCTTTATCTAAATTTGAATTCAAATGAATTGGTAAATCGTCAGAATATTTTTCCTCTATGTCTGCGTCTTTAGTAGTTAGATAGAGTAAACAGTTTATTATAAAATTAATTGTTCTGTCTACAAATTGTTTATGAATTAAATATAAATCAATTTTGGTGTTGTCGTCTCGGTCGTCAATCAAAGAAGTTCCTACAAATCCATCTTTATCAAATTTTATTGCATCTTGAATGGTTTTTAGGTTGTCTTTTCTGTCAAGGAAAAGTAGCATTGAGTGAAAACCTCTTTCGTTGTCCCAACAAAGATCTTTGTTAACAGTCCAATATTTCTCAATATAATCTTTACCAACGAAGTCAATGTTAATTGCTCTTTCGTAATCTTCTCCATCATGATATTCGTCTGTTATAAATGCGCCTTCGACAAATTCATTTCCATTTTCTTCAAAAGGAATTTTTGCAGATGATAAATCAACGTAAAAATTAGTAAATGGTAATTTTATGAGCGAAATGTCAATATCGAGAATATCGGTTTCTTTTAATAATTCTGTAATGTTTTCAGAAAAATTAAAAATATTTCGTCCGCTATTTTTCCACTCTAACCAAATATGTAATTCTTGTAATAAAAATGCTCGCTTTACTCCTTCCTTTTCAGAAACCTCGCCAAGGTCAAGTTTTGTACCCCAATTTCCTTCGTCCGTATAATACGGAACTTCTTTACCTCTGCAATATTCTCTATACCTCTTTATGTCATTTGAATGTTTTTCAAATTTGTTTTCGGTTGCGATTTTATTGGGATAATATTCTGAATATTTTTTAGACATATTTTCTATATTCGATTGTATATTAGCTAACTTTTCTATTAAAAAAGTTCCTATTATTTCGTGAATGTGTTTATTATTTTATTGTGAATATTGCCTCAATAATATGTATAAAATTGAAACCAATTCAGTTTTCTGAAATTTAAATTCCTGATGGAATATACTGTAGTTGTTCAGAATCATTAGAGATTCATCTATGAGGAATTAATATACCAGATGACTGCGTTTTGTGGATATGATACTATGAGGTTCAATCTTGAAGTGGACTATAAACGAAAAATGGCATAAAAACAAGAGTCTCTATGCCAATTAACTTACCTAATCACCTAAATCAGTTCAAAACTATGGTTAATAATTGAATATCAAAAAATATATTGGCTTGATTTTTAAAAAGGTATAAATTCTAGTCTTAGAAAAAGCATTGCGGTAAACCACATTTTTTCTTCGGTAAACCACAATTTCTGTCATTAAATGACAGTTTTTTTGATTTTACATACCGCTCATAAAATCTATTCAGTACGTTTGAAAATAATTGTTGAAAATATGACGCAAAACGTAAATAGATTACGGTCTAGTGGTCTACATTTGTACTTTCTATATAATAAATGTGTAACTTTTTCGTTTAAATCTATTAGTCAATAGACCATCAAAATCAAGCTTATGAGAACAAGACCATTTTTCACTTCAAAGAATTTCATTTTCTCACAAACCTTAGAAACAATTCGTACTTTTACGTCGAAACTTTATCTTAATCACAGAATGAAAACATCATTATTCACTCTCCTATTTATTTCCTGTCTAAATCCTCTTTTCTCACAAGTCGTCGGAGGTCGCGGAAATTCAGAAATGACTCCAACCGTTGCCGAACCAGCCAAAATTAGTTCAGGTGGATTTTCAGGTGATGTGAACTTGTTTTCTGGAGGATATGGAGCAACAATTCCATTGGGTTCTGTAAGCACACCGGGCGGACTTTCGTATAGTCTTTCATATAATTACAACAGTAGTTTTACCGTTGGTGCAACACCACCTATTGCGACAGGAATCCCGTATGGTGAAGGTTGGAACTTAAATATACCGACCGTTTCAGTTGAGACAGAAACATTTAATAATTTCACTTATTCGCAATATTGCACAGAAGATGGGGATTTGGGGACACTATTAAATTTTGGTAGTGGCGGGATCGAAGCAACCAAAGAAGGTGATTTATATTGGTACTCACCCTATATTGATATTCCAGGTGTTGCTAGTGGACGAGCGATTTTCAAATACATTGATGTAAACGATAATAATACTGCTGTTTTTGTTTTAAATTCCTTTGAAAGTCCTGTTGAATTGCGCTATAGTTCAGGTGTTTGGAAAGTGATTACTTCTGATGGAACTCAATATGTTTTTAGCACCATTATGAAATCAACCACTGCACCCGCAAACAGAAGGGTTTTGTTTTATGATCAAAATGCTTTGGGAACAGTTACCAATATTGCAAAAGATGTAATGACTTCTGGTTATAGTGGTCATAAAGAAACTGTCGCTAATAGCGTTACACCTAAGGTTTCATACAATTTGTGGTATTGTACAGAAATTAGTAATCGCAATATCAAAGAGCAAAATATCATTTTCGTGTATGAAAAATTCGGAACTTTTAATTATTTCAAAGAATTTCAACAAACAGCGTACAAATCAGCCACGCAGGTAAATTTCCAAAATACAACCTTTTCAGCTGATAATGACTTCACGGCTTATACCGATATTTTACTTCAACGTATTGAATCACATGCAGTAAACAGTATGGTACAATTACTCAAATTAAACTACGAAACGAACAAAGCCATTATTACCAACAACAGCGAATTAATCCCCATAGACCCTACTAATTCTTCTATTGGCAGGATGGATAGTTTATATAGCTATAAGATCATTTACCAAGATGGAATTGATGAAGCCTTTGGCGGTGGTTGGAATCGTTATGAACATCCAAAATCCAATACAGCTTCATTTAGTGGAGCAGTTAATCCATCGAATCCTTATTTAATTAACGATGAAAAATATGTCCGTTTAGATGCCAATGGATCAAGTATTATACCCTTTGATCATGCGTTTATAGAATCTCCCAGATTGGCAAATGGAGCAAATCAAATTATTCCTGGAGATATTTACGAGATACGAACTAAAATCAATCGTTCTAACTCAGAATCCATGGAAATGGGGAACGGTACAATTGATATTTCCGTTGTGACTGGCGATTTAGGGAATCCTAATGGCTCGTCCCAAGTGTCTACTATTTTCACTGATCTTAATAATAACATTAGTAATACCATTTATTACTCAAAAGATAATTATGATGATTCAAGAGGTATACCGTTGTTTTCAACATTTAACATGGCAACTAAGTGGACTTTGGCTTATGGAGAAGGAACTAAACAAACATCAAATTTCTTTGTAATGCCTAACTTACCGAGTAAATTTGGTGGCTTTAATGTGCAAGTTGGGCCTGGAAATGCAGATTTAAACTGTGCAGCACAACCGGACCCTATAGACGATTTTGTTGTGAACAATGTTCCAAAAGCGACAGCTTCTTATTCATGTATCAATGATGCCTTTGAACTGAAATCAGCAGGAAATATATCTGGCACTTTTGGTATTGGTTTACCATGGGCGATGATGCTTCCAATCTACAAAACGATGGTAAGTAATAACAATTTTACAGATCCTAATGATGCCTTTAAATTTTGGTGGAATAATCCAACTAACAATTATACCTATCCAAATCGACCTACTAAACTAGATGAATCAGTAAAATTAGATGAGTTTGAATTGATTCGCTATACCAAAAATCCTTATATGTTGGTAAGTGTTGAATTGTATAACGTAAATGGTGAGATCAATGATCCGTTGAATACTGGTTTAAAATTGGTGTCCAAGAAAAAAATGGAATACAGCACTACTCGCACACAATTACTAGAAAACTATGACTACGATTTAAACGATCCTTTAAAATATAAAAGCAACTCAAACCCAACAAGACAAATCCATATTTTACTAAAAGCAGTTCGTGAAATCCCGATTACTGCAACAACTGATACAACACAATTCCTTACTACATTTTTAGAATATGCCCCATTTGTAAGTGCGGATAGTGTCTATAATGAAACCAAACCGCTCAATGGATATAAAGGATTGTTGTTAAGCAAATTTGTTGATCAATTGGGAGGTATAACAAAAATTGAGTATTATCCAGTAACCGATCCACGAACGTATTATACCAACCGTTATGTATTCAGTCCAAGTTGCAATTCTGTTAATACACGATCTGCATTTGGAACTGCAAAAGCTGTAACTGCTCATCCAGTTGTCAAATACATTCTTAAAAATGATGAAAATGATTTGGTGAAAAATGGGGTGGCTAGTTCCAATAATGCGCACAAACGTTGGATGTATGATTTTGATGTATCAACCAAAGTTTTTAAAACTCTTGATATAAATAATCCAGACACTCGTTTTCATCATGGAAGAACCACGTCTTATGATGTTGGTTTTAGAACAGTTAGTGTGTATGGCCCAACATTAGTTGATAACGGTACTTCGTATGTAAACAAAACCGTGTATGAGCATTACGGTGATGTATTGACTTCTGCGGGCGGTGCTTCTACCAATATTGAAAATTACCTGTATCATGGAAAGATAAAAACGATCAAACAATACGATGTAACCAATAAGGTATTTGAAGAAAAGTTCTTCAATTATGGTTATACCTTGGCTTTCAAAAATGGATATACACGACCAAATTTGATGAAAGAAGATTTTATCTGGGATCAAGAATATGATAACCCAGGCGGTCAATATGAATACAAAGATTATTACCTCAATCAAACTCTTTCTGTTACCATTGATACCAACACATATACAGGTTCAAGTGCCTACCCTTTTCTAAATATCCCTGTGTTTACAGGAACAGGCGATTCAAAAGAATTACCCCATTTCCTAGATTTTTACTTTTACCCAAGTTTGGCAATAGCAAATCAAGAGTATTTTCTGAATTCCTATTTTGTAAAGAAAACCGAAGAGATCACACGTACTTATGATGATTATTTATCCAAACAAGCTATACTTTCAGCAACAGTTTTACCAGAAGTAGTAACAACAAATCCAAATCCTTTTGGTGGTGGTTTAGTAAATTCGGTTAGTTATTTGAGAAGCCGTGATAGTGCCTATATTTCTCAAATCAGTCTGGGTGTTGTTAAAAATGTTGTGACAAGTCTACTTGTAGGTTCACCTTTAGCAGATACAGTTCTATTCAAATTGATTGAATCAACACGATTTTCAAGTACTGAAAAAACACAAATACTCACAGCACAAACTGGATTGAGCAACAAAATATGGAAACAAACCATTTCCAATTATTCCAAATTTACGGCTCTTGATTTAGTGAATTTGACAAATACCCAATCCTATTTTGCAGATGAGATTCTGACACATGCCATTGCTAATATGAGCAGTCGATGGGATCAAAAGTTGATCGAAGCCCTTTTCATGCATGATAACTATCTTTCATTTCCTGTTCTTCAAGCATTGATGAGTACAAGCAGTTATATTTCACCAGGTAGTATAACAAATGTGTTGACAAAACAACCTCAAATGCCTGAAAGTATTTTGAGCAGTATCATCACTTCTTCGGTTGTTCCCAAAACGTCTCTAAGTCGAGTGTTTAAATATCAAGTAATGACCGAGAGTTTATACAATCAATTGAACTCAAATTCAACTGTTTCAAATACAGCAATAGTAGAGATCATCGAAAACGGTTTAAATTATCCGAATGAGACCGTTTTGACTAACATTATCAATCGTTCAACCCCGTTTTCAACTGCTGACATGGCACGTATCTGTGCGGTTGCTAATCGTCAATTGGAATCAAGTATCATTACTCTCCTTACAAGTAAGTATGCAGGACAATCATTCTTGACTAATTTACAATTCTCAGGTAATCCACTTACTCAATATTGTAATGGCGCAACATCAGCTGGATGGAATTACATTGAAAACAAAACTTCTTATGAATATTATGAAGCTGATTATAGAGGGGTAGCCATTGGACGAGCCTATAAAGTACTGATGGGCTTGGAAGATATTCCGAGTAGAACGGTAAACATGACTGCAATTTTTGGTTCTGGAGGAACTAAAACCATTGCCAATTTAGCACTAAAACACGAGCCTTCTTGGCAAGTATTTAGTGTTACAACAACATCTGTTCACCTTCCGACTGCTAAAAATGAGGAACAGAATTTTTACCTATTTGATTTAAAAAACAGGTATGACCGTTATTGGTACAACTATGATGTAAAAGATATTGGTGCAGATTTAACTTCATTTATACCTACTATTATTGGTAATGATACTCTTGCTTATACTGTGAAATGGGATAACTATTATGAGTCAGCTTATCAAGTTGATGCACCAGAAATCCCGAAATACGATGGTATGACTAAAAGCCGTCAATATAATATGCGTACTACGCCATATCAAAAAACGACCATCACAAAGAGCCAACGGAATGAACCAGAATTGATGCGAAGTGAGTATTTTTTCTACGATGCTCGTTGGAATTTTGAAATAAATCCCATTGTTAACAGACCGTACACTGAGGAAGTATATTGTCCAGAGACGGGTTCGCCCACTCCTGATCCTACAGATTGTGAGCAATGTATGTCATGGAAATATGGCTTAGAAGCAGATTTGTTAAATGCTTTACCGAATAACTATTGTTTGTGGCAAGATGATGTAATTGGCTACTACGCTTGTCCGTTTGGTGTAAATGCAGCATCCTGTTATCCAGGAGCAGAATTAGTAAATTGTAATCCATCATTGGGTGAAGAGCAAATTCCAGACCCACAACGTTACATGCAATTAGGCGATGTCCTTTCCAAAACCTTGCAATTGCGCTCTACGGTAATTCAATTAGATACAATCATGGGTACTGTAGATACCGAATTTGCAACCAAACGTTTTGATAGATCAAATAAATACATTGTTGATTTTTACCTTGACCCGAATGGAACAGATCCGAATGGTTTTGATGGAGTTTATCACGTGGTATATCCATTTGATACATTAACAACAATGACCATTTTAGAGCGAAACGAATATTTCCAACCTGCTATCGTCAAGAATCAAAACAATGTCCGCACTCGCTATTATTACAAAAAGGCACAACAATACTGGAACGATAATACCTTATGTGATAATCCAGCGTATAGCTTTCTATATAACTATTCTTCAGTTGATGCACAAAACATCGGTTTACCTATACGCGTTACAGTTGGTTTCGGGCGTTTGGATTCCTTGTCTTCAACTTTTGAATTTACCAATGATGGACAAGTGAAGAAAACCACCAATCCTTTAGGTCACTACTTTGATTATGCATTTGATGGGTTTAACCGATTAACATCAGTTACGGAAAATGGTACACGTTTATTGTCAACGAATGAATATAGTCAATGGAATCATGATGGTAGTTTAAATTTCTATGATAGAACCAATCAGAATTATGTTTATTCCATTCTATATAATGATGGTACAACCAAAGAATATCAAAAAGCCTTTTTAGATCCGCTTTCGCGTACAGCTGGTGATTTGAGAGCTTACGGGCTTAATGGAATTACCAAGATATATAGTGGCTCTATAAATTATGACAATTGGGGTAGAGCCATTGAAACTCGCAAACCATTTGTGACGGGAGCTGCTGGGCTTATTTATAGAACTAGTACAACTAATTCGTTAAAGGAAATAACGAAATATGACAATGATCCAGCATCTCTTAATACAAGAAGTGCCGATTATGCTGTTGCCATAACAAGTGATAAAACGGTAGAAACGGTTACTCATATTGTCAATCATATTTACGCTTCATGTGAACTAGGGTTGAACAATACTGAATTACAGCTCATCATGAATAATGGTTCAACGACTGCTTTTCGTTTTAAACGAGTTTCAATAAAAGATCAAGATGAGAAAGAAACAGTTACTTATTCCAACGCCTTCGGGCAACAAATAGCAACTATTGGATGGAGTAATCTCAACGAAAAAATTGTAACTTTATTTGTGTACGATAATTACTGGAATCTCACTAAGACGATCAATTCTTCAAGACAGCACTCAGATTACATATACAATATATTAGGGCAACTCGTAATAGAAACTACTGTTGATGGTGGGACTAAACGTTATATGTACAATAAACTTGGTCAAATGAGTGCTATTCAAGATCAATTTGATCGAAACTTTAAAAACGGCGGGAATATTTCTACACCACGTTATCGCAAGTTTACCTATGATAATTACGGAAAACCAACTGGTCAATACTTGATAACAACATCTTATCACCTAGATGCATTCTGTTATTTTACTTCTTCTATTGGTCAGCTAGGAAACTATTATGTTGACCCTCAAGGAGGTTCACACTATTTCCGTTATGTTTTTAGTAATCGAAGCACTTTTGATTGGCTTAATTCATACACAACTCTTAATACTTCGTTGGCAGTTATTCAAACGGGAGGTCTTCCAGCAGGAACAAGTGTTACAGAAAAAACAACAGTTTACGGAACGAATAACACCATACCATTGACAAATGGTAAAATAGTAGAATCCAAGTCTTACAATACTATTGGAGTAGCAGTGCAAAAAATTACGTTTACCTATGATTCACAGGAACGTATTGCTACACAATTGATGCGACAACATCCAACAAACGAAGCTTTAACGGATATAAAAACTGTTGTTGCTAAAATTGAATACCCAAGTTATAATTATCGTGGTTCATTGCTTGAAGAACGATTGGATGTTGGAAATGATGGTGTTCTTGATATGGATTATTTTTACCAATATGATGAATTGAACAGATTGAGTCAAGTTTATGCAGCTCAAGGTTTAGTTGCAAATTCAACAGCAGCGACATTGTTGGCTACCTATAATTATTCCGATTCATTAGGTACTGTTTCTATAACAAAATTGACTGTGAACAACGCTTCAAACGGTAATTTAAAAGTAGAGGACATTAATTACAACTACGATATGCGTAATCGATTGACAAGTATCAATTCGCATTTATTAGACTATTCGCTGTATTACGATGAAAATTTCCCGACTACAGCAATACCAAATGTCAGTAACATATTGACAGTTGCTCATAATGATTGCTATAATGGTAATGTGAATGGTACAAAGGCATCATACAAATTTGGTGCAACCACGAATGCAGTTCCAATGTTTAATCTTGCAACTGATTACGGGTATAAATATGATGGATTAAACAGACTTACAAATGCAGATGCAACCGTTGGAGATTATGTAAGTGCGCATTATGGCAATGCTTCAAATACTGCACCTGCTGATTCTTACCGTATTGGTGATGAAACAATTTACTATGACAAAATTGGAAACATCACTACTTTATTGCGTGTGAAGCCTGGAGCGCAAACCAATATTGGTTTGAATTATGATGATTTCGCATCTTACCAATACGGTAGTGGTAACCGACTAACGTTTGTGGATGGTATCAATGGAAGTGCTGACAGAACTTATACCTACGATGCTAACGGAAATATGCTCACTGATAATTTTAAGGGCATTTCTTCTACAACTTATGCTAGAGGTTCATACCCCATTAATTTGACCAAAGGAACTGATGCGATTTCGTATCTTTATGATGTATCAGATGGTCGCTTTTACAAAAAAGTGATAGCAACTGCTCAAACGACAGAAGAAATGTATGTCAAGGATTTCTTAGGTCGTAATTTAGCTGTAGTTAAATGTATAACGACTAATGGTGTTGCATCTCCGCCTACGAAGGAATTTTTTGTAATCGGTAATGATAGAATAGCACGGATTGTTTCAGATGGTTTAGGCGGGACACCTTCCCGCATTTACGCCAAAGAAGCAATATTTTTCTTATACGATCATTTAGGTAATACACGTGTTAGTTTTGAAAATGTAGGTACAGATTTTGTTTCTACAGTTAAAAATGCGATGGACTATTATCCTTACGGAAAAATGTTACGTGAATACGACAATGGCGACGGTGATCGATATTTAACGACAATGCACGAACGTGACCGTGAAACAGGTTTGGATTACCGTGGAGCACGGTATTATGATTCGGATATTGCAAGATTCCTAAGTTTAGATCCATTGGCAAGTAAGTACCCGTTAATTAGTGCATATAATAATGTTTCAGGAAATCCTATAGCATTTATTGATCCAGATGGAAGAGAAAATCTTCCCGCTTTATTGTGGGCATTTAAAATGATTGGCGCAACTTCCAACTACGATGTGCCATGGTATGGAAACTCACCAAGCCCTGGAGGTTGGAAATATAAACCAAACGTCGTTCCTACTCAAGTGGTTTGCTATGAAAGCTGTTGGACAGCTTATATGAATGGTGCAGATGCTAATACACGGAAAACGCTAAATACTGGATTTACAAATAGTAATGGTGCATTTTTTGGGCGAAGTACTCAAAACGGTGGAATGAGTTGGTTTAAAGCTGGTACTGGTGCGGATAGAAAATTTGAAACGGAAATTACCAGTGGACAATTGGGGGATATTGTTTTTATGGGAGAAACTGGAGGAATGGAAGGTCATGCAATTTTATTGGCATCTCCTGTATCACATAGTGTTGTACTTGATGAAAATGAAAAAGTTATTTCGGAAACAATTACATTTTATGCTCTCAGCACCTCTTCTGATACCCATGAAAACGCTTATGGTGGTAGAACATTTGTGTTTTCAAAAAATGAAGAGGGTGAATGGATTTGTGAATCTAACGGTGAAAAATTTAGAGGTTTTGGTCAAATGACAAATGTTGTAGGTACTGATGAGCAAGTTAAACAAGTTGAAGAAGAAGTTAAGAAGGTTCAACAAGGTTATTAATTAAGTAATTATAAAAATGAAAAATATTGTATTTTTAATTAGCGTTTTAGTGATTAATTCAGCTATTAGTCAGGATTTTACTCCAACAAAAAGCACAGCTTTTCGAGTTTCAATGGAAGAGAATCTTTTCTATCGATTTCTTAAAAAGGCTAAAGCAGAAAAGGAAATTAACTTTTTTATTGGAGACTGGATAGATCAATCAGACACTTTAATAGATGACTATTTTATTTTTAAGAGGGTTGATACTTTAAAGTTAGAATGTTTGAATGTCGGCGATTTAGTATTAAGTAAAAAGTCATCATTTCGTATTATGTATGATTATTCTAGGAAATCGAAAATGGGAAATAAAAAAATCGTATATACTTTAGGAATGTATTTTGAGTACGTGGAAAATAAATGGGTCTTAACAAGTCATTCTCTAATAAAGGATAAATTTCCAATTAAATAGTCATATAATCACCTCTGAACATTCTCGTTAATATCACAATAAATCTGTTAGAACATCCGTCACTTTCAATTTAAGTGGCGGATTGAATCAAGATTACTCAGGTTTTCAATGATAGAATGATTTTGATCTGCGATTTTGTCAATTGATAATATTCAATAACTAAATTGACCTTTCACAACCGATACAGCTTCTTCAACGATACCAACGAATCATAAATATCCACCGCTAACTCATCAAATTCTTCTCGGTGATCTTCAATGTCAATTCTAAGGACACGCTTACTGGAATCAATATACGATTCTAGTATTTTCACCATGCGTTCATCATTGGTTTGAAGACCCATTAATCCAAAAATGGAACTACTCAAATTTGTATAGTAACTTTCTGCATACAATCCTAGAGCATTTAATCCATGTACAAGGCGTAAGTTGATTAGATCATCTTTTATAAGCGAAATGACCAATTTTTCAGTTTTGTGAGATATTTTTTTTGGCATAAATCAAAATATTTATATGTATTCATTTGTTCATCAAATGTACAATATAAATACATTAATTAAACATTTGAGTCCATTTAATTTGATTGTTTGAATCATAAACATTCTAATCTAGTTTTGATAATCGAATTCTCCCTTTTAGATTTGAGTAAATTAGAGTCATGGAACGACTAAATAGAATCAAAGAGGTTCTTGTTATTCACGGAAAATCGCAAGTATGGCTGGCTGAAAAAATGAATTTCACACCTCATACTATAAATGCATATTGCATGAATAGAAGACAACCTGTATTATCAGATTTGAAAAGGATTGCCGATATTTTGGATATTGATATTCGGGAATTGTTAGTTCCTACGAGATAACAATGAACAAACCGATAAATTGAAAGAGTGGAATTTGGCAAGCCATTAAAGAAAAGGAACTCTGCCAACCAATACCACTGCTGCAATAACCAGTACAATGATTACTAAGGCTACTATACCGACCAAACCTAGAAAGAATCGACCAAATGAAAACCCACGTTTTTGCATAGTGAAATTAACAGAAGATTGGCTCTGGTTATTGATGTTTTGGGTCCCTGTTCTATTTTGATTAGTGTCGTGATACTGTTGTTGATGTTGACTTTGATGTTGTTGCTGTGTGTTTGAGTTAGTTGCATTAAAACGGTAAGCAATTTCAAGTAAGCTGTCTGGTGAGATAGTCCCGTTTTCGTCTTCTTTTAATTCAGATACTTTAAAATAGATTGTACCATTACTTAATTTCACAACGTAATCAAAGGAACTATTGATAGCAAACATTTCATAACCTCCGATTGCTCGGTTAAAGATTTGTACTTTGTGCAGAAGTGCCGTTATTTCTTTTTCGCCGAAGGTTGCTTGCATAGTTTGATTAATGAACGTGATTTATAAAGCAGTAAAGATTGAAAAAAATGCTGTTTTTTGCAAGAGATTAAAGAAAGTATATTAGAATACTCAATTTTCAACAAGTGGACATTTTATCAAAACGCACTTAATCTGGTCTACGTCATATTATTTACGTTTCTCAAAAATTTTGTGACGGTTCAAATATGTACAATTATTTGAACCGTCACCACAATTGAATGAATATCTTTTCAAGCATCCCAATAAATATGAATGTAGAATCACTTCAATTTCATCCAATAATTATTGGTGCGGACATCTTACGACATCCAGGATTCCTTATTGGCTAAACCCCTAGTGTTTTCTGAATATCTTCACTCAAAAAGTTCGATCGCTTTCCGTTCGCGGTCACGAATTTAAAAGCCAACTAGTTGTTTAACAATTGGTTGGCTTTTTTGTTTCCCCACATATTCCCCACATCAACAAAAAAATGTTTTTTTACCCGACCGATACGCGCGCGTGCACATCCCACACGATTCCGCAACAAAAACGACCGAACATCCGTCAAATGCTCTAAATAGGTGGGGTTGGACTATTTGTGTCTAATGATTGTTGTTTAATCGAGGATCTTTATGCTAATTGGTTTTTCAAACTGTTTTGATCCATTTATACAGACAAGTAGGAAACATAATATGTTTTTAGCATGAACATTAATTGGATGTTAATCGAATTGTGTCAAGAAATAACTGTTTGCGAGCTACGAATTATGTACAAACCATTTTACATTGATTAAACGCTCTGTTTTTTTCGATACGATCAATCCGTCCTGCTTGGATTTGATTTTGGAAACGTTGTTTGTTTGGAAGATGACCACCTAAGACTTCCATTGTCGTAAGGCCATAATGACGACATAGATATCTTACGTAATTGAAGTAATGGATGAACTCTTTAAGGTCTTTTTCGTGTTGGCGAACATCATACGAAAACTGACCTTGCATATATTCGGTTTTGTAAATACTATGGGTGCTTTCAGACATGCTGTTTGAGAAAGGAAACTCATCTGTTTTAGCAGTAAGTTTTTGAACAATTGGTGGAGCTACAATTTGATCTAGCCATTCAATAAGCGAACCTTTGTTTTCTGAACCTCCATCTGAAAGAATATTAATCACATCAGATGAATCAAGTAAGCCGTATTCTATGAAAACTTGAATGAATAAATCACGGATAAAACTACTGTCAGGTTTGTGAGGTGTGGTTCTGTAACCAAGCAATGCTCCTGAAAAATTGTCTTTGATAAATGCAACATATTGGACTCCATCAATGATGGTTTGAACTTTTGTCACATCAACATGCAACCACTCAAATGGTCTTGTGGCTTTAAAACCCTTAGGTCGATTTTTGTTTTTTTGCTTACGAAATTTCACATATCCTACGAAGTTGGCGTATTTGGAAAAAGTAGAAAGTCCGCAAGAGATTAGCCCTTTGCGAATGGAATCATAAAAGAGTGTGGCTTTGGTTTTTGACCTGTTTTCAGGCTCGGAAACAATAGCTTGAATAATATTCACTTCTGCAGCTGTCAATTGATTGGGGTATTGCTTGTAACACTTTCCGAGCATACTATTTTCGCACGTTTTTTTCTCTCGATGTCGATAAAACCAATCTCTGTTCACACCAAATAAAGCACTGGCATCTGATAATTTCAGGTTTCCGTATCGTGCCAATCGCTCTATGCCAAAAGTAATGTTTTGTGCGTTTTCACGAAGCATTTTTTTACTTCCTTCAATGGCTGACAGCACTTCTTTATATCCTTGACTCAAAGCACACATGATTTTCATTCCCGTTTTCAGGTTTTTACTCACAAGCACATTTTTCATAAAATAAAAATCAGCAATGTAGTCTTTCACTATATCGAACCCGAAATAATCTTGATGGTTGAATTGATCCCAATCATTTCGAGTGGTTCTCGGAATTTGACAGAGTTGTTCGGGTGAAAGCATCCTGCTGTGATACATGAGCAGAATCATTGGGTGGTATTTTCGTTTTGATTGGTTCATTGTGGTTGTTTTTGGCAAAGATAGATTGTAGTTAGTAAGCTGAATTAGTACATCTCAAATAACTGGAAATCGATTGGATCATTCAATTTTGAAACCCCAATCCCACCATCCCGCTTTTCAACTAAATATGCACATTATTTTACTACATTTGCTTAAATCTAATTTTCAACATGCAACACATCATCTGCTTCGTTCTATTCATTAGTTCCATCGCGTGTTTCGGACAAAAAATAGAAGATTACTCGCTTAAACATTCCATGAAACAAGACGGTTTGTCGCTGCAATTTACTGTGCTGGATGCAGATGAAAAACCCATTCGCCACTACGATACAGAGAAAACCTATTTTTGGTATAAATCACAAAAAGTACTGAGTACCCAAGGTGGAAGTGCTGGTTTGTTGCTCCATGGTTTATATGAATCCTTCTACGATAACAAACAATTGTGCGAAAAAGGGCGCTATGAAAAAGGTCTAAAAGACGGTGAATGGAACTACTGGAGAAAAGACGGATCACTTTCGAAAATTGAACATTGGAAATCAGGTCGCGCAACTGGTGAACAAATCTATTTCTCTGAAACGGGAAAAATCCAAAAACGTATTATCATTCGTAAACGTCAAACGACAACTGAATCGGGTGATACATTGATTGTTATTTCAGGGAAATCACGTTCTGTAACACTCATGGATTCAATCGGTCGACCTGCATCAATTGCGCGCTACAAAAACAATGTGTTGCACGGTAAACAAGAAATCATCGCTTCTGATGGCACAAAAACAAGTGAAACATATAAAAACGGAACACTAGTAGAACCAAAGGCGAAAAAGTCAACAGACGATGCTGGAAAAGCAGACGCTGAAAAAGGTGATTCAGAAAAGAAAAAACCGTTCCAACGCTTAAAAGGGCTGTTTTCAAAAAAAGATAAAACAGAAAAATCCACGGAATCCAAAAGCGATCAACCAAAAAAGGAACGCAAAAAGAAAACTAAATCAACGGATCAAGAGCCGAAATCGGAAGAAAAATCGACAAAAAAATTCAAGCTGTTTAAACACAAAAGCGCATGATTCGTGCCGCTGCCTTATCTTATGCCATTGTATTTTCACTTCTCGTTGGATTGATATGCTCAGGTGTGATTTTTATCGCAGCGACTCAAAAAAAAATTGAAGTACTTCAGACCAACAAAGAACACGTTTTGTTTGATAGTTATGCCGCGGTTCGTTTTGGAATGTATTCAGTTGCTCCAGGCGATTCTGCTCAATTCATTCATGTTACAGGCGATACGAGCGAAGTGAAACACCAACAGTGGGGCGCATTTTCCATGATTACCAGCACAACTCATAAGAGTCCGCTCAGTAAACAACGTTCTGCTTTGATTGGAATGATTCAATCACCTCAATTGCCGTGTTTGTATTTGCCTGGGAATTCGGGTGGGTTAAAAATCACTGGAAATACCAAGATTGAAGGAACAGCTTATCTTCCTAACGCACAGGTGGAGCGGGCTTACATTGCAGGGAAAAATTATCCCTTTGATGAATTGGTTTTTGGAAAAATTATCGCTGCTGAACTGGGGCTTCCTCCGCTTAAAAAACAGTGGCAAAATTTACTACCGACAAACCTTGTTGGTACAACGAAAGCTCAAAGCTATATTGCGAAAGACAGCGTTTATAGTTTTCATGGAGCGAGCACTTATTTTCAAAGCATTACGCCGCTTGTGATTAGCCATTCAATTAGCGGAAATGTGATCATTCATTCCTTCGATTCCATTTTTGTAGAGGCTCAAGCGCATTTAAACAATGTCATCCTCATTGCTCCAATCGTTCGGTTTGAATCGGGATTTTCTGGAACGGTACAAGTCTTGGCACATGAACGCATTATCTGTGAAAAGGATGTTCACCTGTTGTACCCAAGTGTGATTGCGCTCAACGAATTGACTTTGCGCAACGAATTGACCAAACGCTACATTCTCTTGGAAGAAAATGCCAGTGTGTTGGGTGGAATTTTAATCACTTCACAACAAGCTGACTACCGGAAATTACCCTTTTTAGAATTGCGCGAAACTTCAGTTGTTGCTGGTTTGGTTTATAATTCGGGAGAAACAGAGCCCAAAGGAACCATCATCGGTAGTTTATACACTTTTCAATTATCCGTTCGAGCGGGTGGTGGAGCGTATGGCAATCATTTAGTCGACGCAATTATTAGTCAAAAACGATTGCCCGATTATTTTCTGCTTCCCGGTTGGTTGGAATCGCAAGCAAGTGTTAAATCAAAAGTCATTACCTGGTTATGAAACGCATCACCGCTTCAACCATAGCTGAACTAGTGATTGCCTTGACGATCATTGCGATTTGTTTCACCGTAGCGTCGCAAATTTTTATTCAAACCAATCGTTCGACCATTCAATTCAAGGAAGTAAAAGAACAAACAGAGTTTCAATCGTTGATGCTCGATGCCTTGATCAACGATACGCTTCCAGTAATAAACGATTGGAAAGGTGAATTAGGAACAATGGAAATTGGGACAACTCGAAAAGATTCCGTAATTTTCAGTGATATTAGCTTAAAAAGTAACCAAAAAACCATCTGGCACCAAGAATTTTTCAGTGAACAATAATCAATCACATATCACACGTTTAGCCGCTTTCTCTATTTTGGAAGTGACCATTGTTATCGCAATGATTGCCTTGCTATCTGCCTTGTTTTTTGGTGCGTTGAACCGTTTTGGTGAACAAATTCACAATGAAACACTGATCAAAAACGAACTCAATGATTGGTATGTGATTCGTGCAAATCTCTGGCGCGAACTCGATGAAGCTGATTCCATTCTGGTAAAGGATAACCATGCTTCAATCTACTCAAACGCTAGTAAAATAGACTATTCCATCGTTGATAATATGTTGTTTCGAACCATTGGTGAACTCAAAATGGACATGAAAATCGAAATGAACGCGATTACATTAGAGGAAATTAAAAACCATCAATTTGTAGCATTTAATGTCGCGTGGAAAAACGAAGACATGATCCTTCGATTTCCTATCCGATCTTCTGTAGCAAGTAAAGTCAATTACTATTTTACCAACGCACAATGGCAGTAAAAGCAACGAATCAGGCTGCCAAAAAGGTAGAAACAAAGGGGCTTTTTCAACGCGAAATAGCCATTGGCAATCCATTTGGTGATAAAGTCAAAGAGCAATTTTATGCGGAATTTTGCTCCCTGATTGAAAGTGGTATTGACATGCGTCGTTCCATTCAGTTAATCATCGATGAACAGGAAAAACAAAAAGTACGCACCATTCTCGATACCTTGCAACAAAAAATCATTCTCGGATCTTCGCTTTCTGAAGCAATGGAACATTCCGGACATTTTTCTGCTTACGAATTCCAAAGTGTGCGCATTGGAGAAGAAACGGGTCGATTAAAATACGTTTTGGCTTCGATGGCCGTTTATTTTGGCGATAAAGTGCGATTAAAACGCCAATTGGTCAGCGTTTTTACGTATCCAACATTTGTGATGGCCATTACGTTTGGCGTATTGTACTTCATGTTGAGTTCCGTTGTTCCTATGTTCGAAGACGTGTTCAAACAATTCGGACAAGAATTACCGTGGCTCACCAAAAAAATTGTCTGGTTATCAGATCACTTTGGTGGATTTATGCTCTACTTTTTTCTCATCGTCACAGGAGGAAGTATTTATTTCTATACCCAACGAAAAGAAGAATGGTTCCGCAAAGGCAGTAGCAAAGTATTATTGCGGATTCCCGTTTTTGGTGTGTTGATGCGTAAAATCTACACCGCACGTTTTTGCCAAAGTATGGGATTGTTAATGGAATCCAAGACGCCACTGGTAAAAGCACTTGATTTGGTCGAAGAGATGATTGGATTTTATCCCTTGGAACAAGCCATTAAACATGCGAAAAAAGAAATTTTAGCCGGAAATCAACTGCATTATGGTTTGGGACAATTCTCCATATTGGATAAACGCTTAATTTCGCTGATTAAAATCGCTGAAGAAATCAATCAATTAGATCAGACCTTTGTGCGCTTAACCAAACAATACAACGACGAAATTGAATACAGAACAAAATTAATGGGAACCATTATCGAACCAGCAATTATTGTAATTATCGGATTGGTAGTAGGTGTGATCATGGTTGCCATGTACTTGCCGATGTTTAACTTGAGTAATGTCATTAAATAATGAAACGATTAAATCCTAGAACAAAACCAGCGCGTCTCAAGGCCTTTTCCTTGGCGGAAGTGCTCATCGTATTAGCGATCATGGGAATTTTGATCATGTTGGTTGTTCCCAATCAAACGGGAATTGCAACACGTACGAAAGCTATGGAAGCACAGCAGGAATTGCGCATGATTCACAATTTACAATACGCTTACTTCCTACAATTTTCGAAGTATTCGCAAGATTTGAAAGAAATCAATTATTTGCCCCATAAATTAAATACCGAAGGTGGAACAGCCAATTACCGCGTCACATTGACCGAAGCAAGCAATGCTGGATTTAAAGGTCGAGCAGAAGCGGTGGTTGATTTTAACGGCGATGGTAAAATGAATATCTGGGAAATCGATCAAGAAGGTCAACCGAAAGAAGTACAACCTGATTAATGCTGATCACTCTCCTCATAGCGTGTGTTTTACTGGGAATTATTTTTCTCCAGGACATCAGAACCCGAAGTATTTGGTGGTTTCTGCCTCCTTTGTTGTTCGTTACTTTTTTGATCGATCGCTGGGAAACACTTTCGTTGATAGGAATCGCATTCAATATCACATTCATCGTTTGCCTGATGGCTTTTTTGACCGTTTACATTCGGTTTCGTTTCGGGAAATTGCAAAATCCGTTCAAAGAATACTTTGGTTTGGGCGATTTCCTCTTTATTCTCGCTATTACACCTTTACTTTCGTTCCAGCAGTTTACTTACTTTTTTACAGCGGGAACCCTCATTACTTTACTCATTCATGGCGGAACGTTGTTGTTCAAAAAACAAACGACCATTCCCTACGCTGGCTATTTTTCGCTCGTCACCATGTCTTACGTGATTTTGCGCTATTGCAAAACCGATGTGTTTCAATTCATTCAAGTTTAAACGATGCAGGATTGGGATAACATACAAGTTTCAGCTGAATTGCAACAAGCAGTGCGATCGGATTTGGCATGGCATTACCGTGTGATTCCCATTGAATTGTCACCAGATTTGGTGCGTTTTTACATCGACGAAAAGCAAAATCTTGCACTTGTTCAGGAAGAATTAGCAGCCTTGTTTGGTTGTACAATCGAATTGCAGGCCATTGACAGCATTGCCATTCAGCGCAATTTGGGTCGTCATTTCCGAAAAGCAAACCAAGAACAACAATTGGTCTTTGATTCGAAAATTGATTTCGTAGACCGGATTATTCAAGATGCCAATCACCTTGGAAGTAGTGATATTCACATCGAGGTGTATGAAGATCGAGCGCGTGTTCGGATTCGTATTGACGGACATTTAATTGAGCGATTTGCAGTTGATAAAACCGATTATGCTGAATTGATCAATAAAATCAAGATCCGCTCCAACCTCGATATTTCTGAAAAACGCTTGCCGCAAGATGGGCGCATCCAATACCAAGATTTTGACATTCGGGTTTCCATTTTGCCCACTTTACACGGAGAAAAAATCGTATTGCGGATTTTGGGAAAAGACGCTTCGTTTATTCAAATCGATAAATTGGGGTTGACCGAAAAAGACCTCGATAATTACCGTGAAGGCATTAAAAAACCGAATGGAATTATCCTGATTAGCGGTCCAACAGGTTCAGGGAAAACAACCACTTTGTACGCGACGCTAAAATTGCTCAACAACGAAAAACGCAACATTGTTACTGTTGAAGATCCAATTGAGTACACGCTCGAGGGAATCAATCAAGTGCAATTGAAAGAATCCATTGGTTTGACTTTTTCAAGTGCGTTGCGTTCGTTTTTGCGACAAGATCCAGATGTGATTATGTTGGGAGAAATTCGCGATGGCGAAACCGCTCAAATGGCCATTCGTGCTGCGTTGACGGGTCACCTCGTATTATCTACGATTCACACCAATTCCGCTTGGGGAACTATTTCGCGCCTCATCGACATGGGAATTCCACCCTTTTTATTGGCAAATACCATTAATACTTCAGTTGCGCAACGTTTGATTCGAAAATTGTGTACCAATTGCAAAGTGGAACAACCAACCGATCTCAAAGATTGGCCGCGTTCAGTTGACAAATCACATGCACCAGCGAACCAATGTGTAGCCGTTGGTTGTGATGCGTGTCATTATACAGGTTACAAAGGCCGAACAGCGGTCTACGAAGTCATACCGATTGATTTGGAATTAGCCGAATCGATCAAACGGGCCGACATGCGTGTAGAGCAATTGCTTGCCGAACGTGGCGTTGTCAGTCTTAGTCAACAAGCCTTAAAACTCATTCACGATGGAACGACTTCTTTGGAAGAAGCCTATCCTTTATTAACCGAAATTCAATGAAAAAAATCCTTTGTCTCCTTTTCTTATTCGCTTGTGCGTTTCCTGTCTTTTCGCAGAAACAATACACCGAATTCACTTTGCGACCAATATTGGACAGTCTGAGCATTAAATATCCGGGCTACAGCAATGCTGTTCAGCTCAATGTTTCAGGTTTGCCCTTATCTGAATTGGTGAATTCACTCGCATTGGAAAACAACCTCAATATTAGTATTGATCCTTCGTTTAATCAGGCAATTTCCTATAATTTTTTCGATGCACAAGTGAAAGATGTATTGGTCTTTCTCTATGAGAACTTCGATGTAGAATACCAATTTGTGGGAAGCATTTTAGCCATTAAAAAGATCATTCCTAAAAAGGAAATTGTATTGCCAAAGGCGGAGAAAAAGGTGGAGGTAAATTATAATCCGTCCAATGAATTTCTTTCAGTCGATTTAAAAAACGATAGTTTGTACAAAGTGGTGCAAGCCATTACAACATTGAGCGGTAAAAATATTGTACTTGCGCCAGATGTCCGCGACAAACAAGTGAGTGCGTATTTCCTGAATCGCCCGTTTGATCAAGTATTTGAGATGCTTGCAAAGGCAAATGGATTGGAATCTAAAAAAGACGAAAACGGATTCTATTATTTGTTCGCAGCAGCAAAACCTACAAGTACAACAGCTGGAAGTGGTTTTAAACCCAATACAACCAGCTTTGAGCAAACAGGAGTTCAGATCACCAAAAATGCTTTCGGAACACTGGATATAATTGCCAATAATGCTGAATTGATGGACATTATTCGACCAGCAGCGCAAGAATACGGGGCACATTATTTCTTGTACAATAAACCTGAAGGGAAATCGAGTTTTGAAATCAAAAACACCACTTTTCCAGAATTGTTGGAATTGTTGTTCAACGGCACCAAGTATTCCTATAAAGAAGACAACCGTGTGTTTCTCATCGGTGAAATCAAAACGGAAGGCATTCGTGTCACCGAGTTGATTCGCATGGAAAACCGTACCATTGAAAACGTGAAAGCATCCATACCGAGAGAATTGACAATGGATTTAGATGTCAACGAGTTTTTAGAACTGAATGGTTTGGTTGTTTCAGGTTCCAGTCGAAAAATTGAAGAATTAAAAGCCTTTCTTTCCAGTATAGATGTGGTTGTTCCCATGGTTCAGATTGATGTAATGATTGTGCTTTCTGATCGTTCTAACACGACTAAAAGTGGCATCAAAGCGGGAATTGGTACAAAACCAACCACGACTTCTGGAACGGTTTTCCCAACGATGGATGTGAATCTTGGTTCGCAAACGATCAACGCGATCTTAGATGGTATCAATGGATTTGGAGTAGTCAATTTGGGAAATGTGACGGAAAATTTCTACCTCTCCTTGCAATTGCTTGAATCGAATGGAATTGTGAATGTAGAAAGCACACCAAAAATCACCACTCTGAGTGGACATGCTGCCAATATTTCCATTGGACAAACAACGTATTACCAAGAAACACAAGTCGATGTGCAGAATTCGGTGGTCAATCAAGGTGTGTTGACTTCGAAAACATGGAAATCAGTCGACGCGAATCTAACTGTCAAAATTAAACCATTTGTTTCTGCGGATGACAATGTTACCTTATCGATAACCGTTACCAATGATGATTTCGGAAACCGCGTTGATCCAACTGCACCACCAAATGCCACCAAACAAACCTTTGAATCGGTTGTGCGTGTGAAAAACGGAGAAGTAGTGCTTTTGGGTGGATTGGACAAAAAACAAGACAACAATTCAGGTGAAGGTGTTCCTTATTTATCACGCGTTCCTGTATTGCGCTGGTTTTTTAGTAGCCGTTCCAAAACGAAACAGAAATACAAAATGCACATTATTTTACGACCAACAATTACGTATTAATGCTTTTTAAAACAACATACCACGCTCCGCGAAAAGTAGTGTTGCTCCAAGTTCAATTGGAACAGCAGGAAATGCGTATGCGCTATGTTGTGATCGCTAAAAAATCAACGGGATTCGCTGAAAACATCCAATGGACGACCGTTGAAGATGTGACCGAATTACTGAAAAAAGCGGGTAAAAACATCCCGTATGTCATTCACTTCACCGGGTTTGGTGTCTTGGCGCGGATCGCAGAAAATGTGCCGAATTACAAAGAAGGTTTACTCGTTACAGGAAACGAAGACGATTTTTACTTCAGCTGTTATGAATTGAAAGGAACCGTTGGTGTTTCGTTTATTCGACGTTCTTTGGTAAATGCCTTGTTGGAAGAATTAACAGCACAGAAAGTCTTTATTTGGGGCATTCACACAGGACCAGTTCCCTTGGTGTCAATTTTGCCTGAAACAAGTGTCGCAAACCTCGATTATACCATCGAAGTAGCCAAGGGAGAATTAAAAGTGCTTGAACGCAATTCCGATGAGATGAAACGTTTGGCAACAGACGCTGGATTTTTAGATACAGATGCAGCTTATGTGCGTGCGTTATACGAATTGACATTTCAACCAACCGAAGTCTATTTCCAAGGATTAGAAGAGGAGCGTTTTCAACAAACAAAAGCCGATTACAAAGAATTTGTGCGTTTTGTGAAACTGGGAATAGGAATTCTTGCTTTTTTCTTGGTGACATTGGTGGGAAATTATTTCTATGTGAATCACCTCAATGCAGTTGCCGCACAATTGGAAGCAGATATTGCTGGTTTTGGCGAAAATTTGGCATTGATGGATCGTTTGCAACAAGAAAAACAGCGCAAGTTATTGTTGATTGAAAATTCAGGTGTGCAATCGTCCAAATACGTTTCGTTTTATTTGGATGAAATCGGGATTTCCGTTCCTGCGAGCATTCAATTAACGGATATGGTGACATTCCCGCTGATTGAACCCTTAAAACCGAAGCGAAAAGTAGAACTCAATCCACAACATTTAACAATCATGGGATTTAGTGGAAGCAGTAAAGTGCTCGATGATTGGATGGAAAATTTAGAACGCAAAGAATGGATTTCCAGCGTAGAATTAATCAATTATGTGCGCATCAATGACCAAAAAGCGACGTTTCATTTATTAGTAAAAATTAAGGAATGACCTTGTTTGACAAATACAGCTATAAACAGAAAAACCTCGCGCTTTTGGTGCTAGGTGTCTTGCTTTTTGCTGCTGCCTACAAACGTTCCTTCCGCACGACGATTGAAACAACATCCTACATTGGCGAATTGGAAGTCAAAAAAGCAGATGCAGAAGCCTCTCAAACCGCTATTCGGAATTTACAACTGGAAATCGCAACCGTCAACAAATTATTGGGACGCGAAAACATTTCGATTGAGCAAGTACAGCAAGGTTTTTTGAATTTTTTCGCCCGAAAAAGTAGCGGATTATCAGTTCAACAAATTGAAGAAGTGTACACCTTCGATCACCCCGATTTTAGCATCAATACCTTTCGTATAGACATCAAAGGCGATTACATTGCCCAATTGAAGTTCATTCATGCCTTGGAAAAAGAATTCGAAGATGCGCGATTGATTCACACCCATTTTGAAACAAAAAAAGACTTGGTTTCAGGCAAAAGTGACCTGATTACTACTTTATTATTGCAAAATTATGTCCAAAATGAAAAAAGCTAGCTATTTACTGTTCTTGAGTGGCATCTTGTTTCTCAGCAGTTGCAACGACATTATTGAAAAAGACATTACTGGCGACACACCCGTTGTGATTTTGCCCCAAGCAAACGATACTGTTGCTGCAAACCCCGTTCATTTCAAATGGGAAGAACTCGAAGGAGCGACCAAATACCGCTTGCAAATTGTGAGTCCAAGTTTTGCCAATATTGCCATTTATGCACTGGATTCGGTTGTTTCAGGAACCAATTTCTTCTATGGCTTGGATTCCAATCAATACGAATTTCGTTTAACAGCACTCAACGCAGGATATGAATCCGTTACAACTGCTCCAATCACTTTTTGGGTCGGAACTTCTGCTGCAACCTCAACAGATGTCGTACAATTGGTTTCACCCGCAAATAACCTCTATGTAAATGAGACTTTCTCAGGATTGTACCAATGGACTTTGTTACCAACTGCTGATCATTACATGTTTGAATTGCATTACGGAAATTCATTTGCTGGTCAAACCGTTGATTTAATCCCCGACATTCAATCATGGACCTGTTCCAGTTACAGCGGAACACAATTGGCGGAAGATCAATATACATGGGGTGTGAAAGCCTATATGACCGATGATTCAGAAACGGTTTATACCAAACGTACCTTCTATGTTGATACAACAAATCCAGGATTAGCAACCCTTGTTTTACCTGTGAGTAATCAATCTGTAAGTTTGAGTTCATCACCAAGTGTCACCTTTTCATGGACCTTCCCAACAGACAATGGAGTAACCGTTTCACGTGCACCTGTTTTTGCGACCTTGGAATTGTCGACCAATGCTACATTCACCAACATTGTGTTGTCCAGACCTTACGCTGCAACACTTGCCACTGCAACAGAAAACATGACTACGCAAGGCATTCCAACGGGAACGTATTATTGGCGCGTCCGATTGTCAGATGAAGCAGGAAATGTGGGAACAGCTCCAACACTTTCACGCCTATTGAATGTGATTCCATGAAAAACAAAGCACTGACGTATGGTTTGTTCATAGTGGTTGGTGTTGTTTGGTACCAAGTGTTTATGCGCGTGAAATCGAATTTCGGGGCAGAAGAAGCACTCCCAGTGCGCAACGAAGCAATGAACTTCTCACGCAAAATCGCAAAACCAGATAACTTTCAATTACAAGCCAATTACCGCGATCCATTTACAGGGAAACTCGCTTCAGTAGAAACGGCACCTGTGAATCCAGATCCCAATACGATTTTACCTCAAAACATCCTACCAAAACCCAAACCAGAGCCAGTTGTCATTCAATGGCCAACGATCAAATACTACGGTTTGGTGCGTAAAACAACAGCCAAAGATCCACGCACGCTCATTGCCATCGATGGTTCGATGTACAAGATCAAACAAGGCGAACAAGTCCTAGACAATATTTTCATCCAAAAAGTGACCCGCGATTTTGTGCAAGTTCGTTACAAGAAAGAGGTGAAAACGTTTCAGAAGATTGGGAAGTGAAGGGCCAGTATGTCAAATGGTTGTACCATGTGTATTGTTGTACTTGGATTACAATTATTTGAGAATAAAGATTAAATAATTCAATCTCAGTATTCAAACTACTGATATGATTGAGATACTCTAATTTTTAATCTACTTTGATTTATAATAACCGCTTCAAATCTTCTACCAAAAAGTTCGAACTTTGCGCCAAAAGGGTCATTCAAAAAGAAAAGACTGTTTAACGCAAGTTAAATGGTCTTTTTCTTTTTGCACTCTTCTCTCGCTCTCTCGCTGAAGTCTTTTCTTTTTCAGAGCGAGAATTGAGAACGAGAATGAGGAGATCAAGTAGTGTATCAATTTGCACTTTTGAATTTTCATAAACTTAAACAATGGTAGTGTTCCAAATGGTACTTTTGTCTGCCTTTGTTTTAATCTAGTAACTAACAATGTGTTTATTTGTTTTCTAGTGCAAAGAATGAACAGTTAGATTATACTTTTAGGGAGGTTTACAACATTTTGAGTTATAAATATTTGATGGTAACTGTATTTATTTTTCTGTTTACTTGGGAAAAATATTTCTGAACAAAAGCATGAATAAGTATGATATTGATATAATTGGTCAAAGCATTTAACGCACCTATGGATTACATATTTTTAAGCACGGAGATTGAAACGCTTTTACTTTTGATTACGGTGGTGGTATATATTACAATCATCTCATTGGTTCAAAATAAGTTTATAAAAAAACTCAAATGCGTGAACAAAAAAAGTTCTAAAGAAAAAATTACAGAAATAAAAGCATCGCTTAAAAAGCTCCGGCTTTTAAGTTGGTTTTATTGTTTAATTGGCTTGATTTTCCATAACATACTCTATCTCTTAATTGAATCACATTATCGATTGGGTTATTTTCTATCAATGTTTTTGGTTTACTTAGTAAGTTGTGCAATTATTCAAGTTAATTTTCAACTAAAAGGTGAAAGTGTTTTTCGTGGAACTGGTGATTATGGTGGATTACCAGGGTGAATTGACTTATACTCTTTCAGTAGCAACTTATGATATGTATTGTTCTCTTATAAATGGGTTAGTTCCAGCAGAGCAAATGCTCCCCAATAATATTGTCTTATGAAGAAAGGTCTTTTAGTTTGTATTTTATCTGCTTTACAATGTTGTGATTATGAAACAAAACAGGATTTATTGACTACTGCTGAAGTTTGTGCTGGAAAGGGAGATTATTATGGTGCTGTTAAACTTTTGGATTCTTTAATTAAGCAAGATTCTAACAATTTGGATGCTCGATTGAATAGAGGGTATTATTACGAGATATTAGGAAATAATGAGAAGGCGATTTTAGATTATTCAAAAATAATATGCTGTATTGATAAAGACAATACAGCTGCGTATTACAATAGGGCTTTAGCATATTCAAAAAATAACAACTCTATAAAAGCACTACAAGATTTGAATAGCGCTATATTGTCAAAAGGAGGGGAGGTTCTTTGGGTTGAAAATACAAACACTTCAATAGAAACCTATCCGCATGATATTCCTATGAATGAACTTCGTTTTCGAAGGGGTGTATTGTTGTTTGAAATGGACAGTTTGAAATCTTCATTCGAGGATTTTAATTATGTAATACAAAACCGTTACTTGCTGGAGGAAGATTATTATTATCGAGGGATCATTTATTTGTCGTTCAACAATTCCAAAAATGGATGTGAAGATTTGAAAACCGCTAGTTCTTATGGGAATATTGATGCAGATACACTTATTATAAAGTATTGTAAGTAGTTTATGTTTCAACGGGGCATCTAAGTAATGCTTCAAATGACGCTTTTAGCAAGATTTAATATAATAACTGTTTAGAAAAAAGTAAACGCTTTAATAAACAACGATTTAATTGATGTGCAAAACCTAACCAAGTTGACAACCCAGCCAGTGCAATCGTAGAATTATAATTATCTACTTTTACCAATGTACAAAACATGTTCTTGCGATAGAAAACTAAAAATTTAGAACACATGGTCAGAAATAAACGACCTAATTAAATGATTATAGAGTATGGGAGTTTTTTATGGAATTTCATTTTTTATTGTAACACTCTTAACTATTCTAAAAATGATTCAAATCGGAACATTGAAATCTTATTTAAAGGATGCTGAAGCAGATCATAATTCACCGCTAATTAATAAGTATAAACAGGAAATAAAACGATGTTATAAATGGGTTTTTGCATATGGATTTTTATACTTTTTATCAGGTTTTATTATTACGGTCATAGCGAATGTTTTGGATTAATTAAAAATGGTAATGCTTCAAATGGAGCTTTTAACAAGATGAAATTAAGTCACTGTTCAGAAAAACCGTACTGAAAAAAAGGTAAACGTTTTGGTATATTGTTTCATCTTCAATACTAATATATTACCGAATGTTTCGATAATTTTTATTCATTCTTTAAAATACAATTTTGAAAAATATTTTTCTACAATTTGTTTTCTTCTTATCACTTTCTGCAATTGGACAAGAGGAGATTATACACGATTCCATCATAAAAAATCTTTCGGAAATAATCTCAAAAGATGCCTTAATACAATTTCAAGAAAAATATCCGACTATTAGATGTACAGGAGGATATGCGGTACTTGATTCAAAGAACTCATCTATCGCAATTAAAAAAGCATTTAGACACAAAAAAAGTGTGGTATTAGGTCCAATTAAAAATGATGACACAACTTGCAGTTATATTAAAGTAATTAGTCGTGAGAATGACTATTTAATGAGAATGCAATACATTCTTTTACATTTTGGCCCAGATGCTGAGCAAAAAGCTGATTCGTTATGTAAGGTTATTCAGTCAGGTGGCTCTATTGAAGAGTTGGCAATGCAATTTTCTGTAGATCCAAATCGTAATAATGTTGGGGATATTGGTTGGTTTAAGAAAAATTGGATCATTAAATCAGTAGAAGATGAATTGTTTAAAAGAAACTCAGGAGAGATTTTTACTATATATACGGATGAATATGGGTGGTTAGTAGTAAAAGTAATAGCTCCAGCTCAAATTAGGTCTTTTATTGAATACGTTGAAATAGAATTTAATTGTAAAGATGATTATATTAGGAAAGGTGGATGACATTTCAAATGGTGATTTTAGCAAAATACAAGATTCATTGTTAAGAAAAAACCTTGATAAAAAATGTAAACGTTTTGGTAAACAACGATTCAAGAGCAAAACAATTGAAAAAGTTAGTTAATTGATTTTCAAAACCTAACAAAGATTACAACTGAGTCAGCTCAATCGTAGAATTAAAATTATCTACCTTTACCAATTGACAAAGCATCCAATAACAAGTAGGTACTACTTTTTCGAATCCTGTTTATTCATGGAAGACATGATTCACTTAGAAAATATACTTGCAGTGATCTCTGATCGCAAATAGGCGGTGGATAAACGTTGAAGTATTATGAAAAATTTATATAATAGTTTGGTTGTTAGCACCATTTGTGCGATGAAGGCTGGTGCTTTTTCTGACATTTGGAAGTCGATGACATTATTTATGCTAACGTTTTGTTTCATGTTGAATCTTTTATCAGCGTGGATGATTATTGATCATTTTTGCTGTCCAGGATTTACCAAATTTCTAGCATTTGATTTTATATCGTCAGATTATTATAATGGGTTGATTTATTTACTGGTTTATTTTTTTATTCCACCTTTCATCATCAATTATCTGTTGATATTTAGGAAAAAAAAGTATGAGATTTTATTAATAAATTATCCTCAAGCAAAATCCAAGAGGTTCTTTTTTACTCATTTTATGGGAAGTCTCGGTTTGTCTTATATTAGCTTAATGTTAGTGATTTAGTCTGTTGGGTTAATGCGTTAAATACTTCTTTTGATTACTTATTTTTTCTTTCGTGGTAAGATAGATCAAAATGCACTTCTATGTTATTATCGCTTCGTATATTACCCAACCCCCCCCACTTTTTTTATCCCATTATAATTCGCTTCTTTGTACACTAAATGAAGAGCTTCTCCTTTTATTTTCCTGTTTTTCTCTGTTGTTTCAGTGTACAACAATCGACCTATGCGCAATCGTATATCGATTCGTTAGTAACTGTTCTTAAAACGGGGAAAGAAGATACCAATCGGGTCAACAATTTGCTTTCACTGGGTAGCGAATATAAATTCAACGGTCAGTACGATTCGAGTTTAATCTATTACAACAAGGCGTTGACACTGGCGAAGAAACTAACCGTTAATCATAAAAAGGGTTGGAAAAAAGGGATTGCCAATGCGCACAATACCATCGGATTGGTGTGTTGGCAAACAGGTGAATACGGGAAAGCGCTTTCCAATTATTTTAAGGCACAAAAGATCTTTACCGAAATTGACGACAAAAAAGGCTTGGCCTATACGCACAATAACATCGGGTTAATCTACGAAGAGCAGGGCAATTATCCAGCAGCATTGAAATGTTACCTTGATGCACTCAAAATCATGAACAGCATCGGGTTTAAAAGAGGCATCGCAATGGCTCACAGTAACATGGGCAATATTTATTACAATCTGAACAACGATTCTGCCGCATTTAGCAATCATTTCAAGGCACTTAAAATCAAAAAGCAAATCAATGATGTCAACGGAATTGCACTCGCTTACAACAATATTGGATTGATCTACGACAGACAAGGAAAGTATGATCAATCGCTCTACAATTACTTTAAAGCACTGCACTTATTTGAGCAATTGAAGGACAAAAATTTTAGTTCAATGATACACAACAACATCGGCATTGTGTATTATCGTCAGAAAAAATACCAGGAAGCGTATCAGTTGTTCTCAAAGTCGCTGGTTGTAAAAGAAGAAATCGGTGATAAGCAAGGAATTCTTAGTTCTTACATCAGTTTGGCCGAAGTCTGCATCGATACACGGGCGTTTAAAGATGCTGAAATGTATTTGAAGAAAGCCTTGAAACTGAGTTTGGAAATTGGTACAAAAGACGATGTCCGAGATACGTACAAAGATTTTTATTTGCTCTACAACGAATTGGGCGATTATAAAAATGCCTTGGAAAATCATACACGTTATGTGTTGTATAAAGACAGTATTCTGAATGAAGAAACCATTCAGGAAACCACGCGCATTGAACTACAAACGGAATTTGAGAAAAAGGAATTGGTGACGAAAACGCGGCATGACAAAAAAGTGCTTCGTTTGGAAGCGGCAAATAAATTATTCGTTCAGCAACGTGCCTTTTTTATTGCGATTATCGTGATTGTGATCGCATTATTGGTGGTGGCCAAACGTGCTTATGACAATAAAAAACGCATAGCCGAATTTACGTCGAATGAAAGTCACAGGAAAGATGTGTTATTGCAGGAAGTGCATCACCGAATCAACAACAATTTACAGATTATTTCGAGTTTGTTAACCTTGCAAGCCAATAGTGCTGAAAACGAAAAATTGACTGAATATTTGTTGCAAAGCCAGAACAGAATTCAATCGCTTTCGGTGTTACATGACTTACTTTATCAGAATAATTCACCGCTCCAAATCAATATGCGCGAATACCTGAATAAAGTATTGGATTTCCACAGAGATGTCATTCAAAACACCTTTCAAAAGGTCAGTATTGAACTAAACTTGGCGGATGTTTCATTTGAAACAAAAAAAGCCGTTCCGATCGCCTTAATTGTGAATGAATTGGTGACCAATGCTATCAAATACGCTTTTGATGAGAATTCAGTAGGTAAAATCAGCATCGATTTATCACTGTTTGATACAACGTGGGTGCTAAAAATAGCGGATTCAGGGAAAGGTCTGCCAGAAGCGGTTAATTTTCGTTCGGATAGTTTAGGATTAAAACTCACCGGGATAATGGCTATTCAAATGAAAGGGACCCTCAAAAAATACAATGATCCAGGAGCCACTTTTGAAATACATTTTCCAGTATAAGAAAGAAAATAGGGTAATTTTGGTAGCGCATGAAAGACATTGATTTTTTAATAGTTGAAGATGATTATCTGATCGCCGTTACGATCGCCGAACTGTTGCAAAAATCAGGGTATACTTCTATTCGAATCGCGTCATCAGTGGATGAAGCCGTTTTGGAAATCAATACGCGTAAACCGGGTCTGGTTCTTACAGATATCAACCTCGAAAGCGAAAAATCGGGAATTGATTTGGGGCAATTATTGTTGAAAAAATTCCTCATACCCTTTATTTACATTACCTCGCATTCTAGCCCAGAAATTTTAGACAAAGCCAAGCATACACGCCCCAACGCTTACATTGTAAAACCTTTCAAGAATGAAGATTTAATCGTTGCCATTGAACTAGCACTGTTTAATTCCTTCGAAAATTTAACACCCGATCTCGATTCGCCAGAAATTATTGTGAAAGAGGGGAGATCTGTGGTCCGCTTAATCTGTGATGAAATTGTGTGGTTGGAATCGGATAGTAATTATGTTGTCATTCATTTAAGCAATGTAAAAAGAAGAGTCATACGTATTACCTTAACTGAATTAGTGCAGCAGCTTCCGCAACAGTATTTCATTCGAATCCATAAGTCGTTTGTCATCAACAAAAAATTTGTTTCAGAAATTAAAACAAACTGCGTTGTTGTTCGAGGCAATGAAGTTCCAATTGGAAGAGCTTATCAGCATGAAATCGAACGACTATTGAAGTAGATTGTTGCCATATTTATATACAATTCATTGTTATCAGATAATCTACTATAGTATTAACCTAAGATACTGTACTGAGTTGTTATATAGATGTGAATCATATGTGGTGGGCTTCCTTATTGATTTTACGAAATTTGAATTAGAAGGATGACGCCTTTTGAACGGAAAAAGTGAAATGCAGTGGAATGCGGGAACCGTAAGGAAGCCCGCCACGCCGGGATCGCCGAAACGGTCGCAATTCCACAAATGGAGCGAATTGATGGACAAACAGCGTCGAGTTTTCTTTTGCTTACTTTTCTTTTGCGGAAAAAGAAAAGTAAGGCCAATTGAGAAAGTATTAGAGATTGTGGATGTTTATAGGACAAAAGTATGCACCATTTGTTGATTGTCTACAGCAACACGTTGTTCACCCCATTTTCCATCAAGCAACTTATAGAAAGATCCATTTTTGTTTTCAAAAAATAATTTATGAAAACATTCATTTTTCTAATTGCCTTTCTTTTGGGTACATTGGTTGCACAGGCTCAAGCTGGAGCATGTCTTAATTTTGACGGAATAAATGATAAAGTCACAACGAACGCTATCAATACTGCCTTGGCAACCAAAAACAGAATCACGGTTGAAGCTTGGATCAACCCCACTGCTTTTACTGCTTATGGAGTTGTAATTGGTAATTATAACACGGGTTCAACAAATATGCAGTTTATGCTGCGACAAGAAGGCAGTGTAATTGGCTTTTGGGTAAATGTTGGTTTCGGTTTTCAAGTTGTTGGCTCTGGCTCAGGTGCACTAACATTGAATACTTGGCAACACATTGCAGGTGTTTGGGATGGCAGTAAACTGAAAATTTATGTCAATGGAGTCCTGAAAGGCACAACTTTAGCTGTCACGGGTACTTCTTTTGTTTCGACACCCAATCAGGTTATAATGGGCGGTCATAACAATGGAGAATTGTTTAGAGGAAGTATCGATGAGGTGAGAATTTGGACACGTGATTTGTGTTTGGGTGAAATCATCAATAACATGAACGGTGAAATAGCCACTACTGGAACCAATTTATTGGCAAATTATCACTTCAATCACGGAACTAGCGGAGGAGCAAACGCTGGAGTCACCACTTTAATTGACGCGAGTGGCAATAACTATAACGGTTCGCTTGTTGGTTTCGCGCTATCAGGTGCAACTTCTAATTGGCTTGCGCCAGGAGCGGTAACCAGCGGAAGCACCGTATCGGCTTATACAGCAGTTTCAGCTACAACTACTCAAACAAATTTGGTGTGTTTTGGCGGAAATAACGGTGTTGCTAACGTTGCAGCAAGTGGTGGCTCAGGTACGTATACCTATTTGTGGTCTCCCAGTGGCGCAACAACTGCAAGTGCTACGGGTTTAAGCGCAAGTACCTACACATGTGCTATTTCAGATGTTTACGGTTGTTCGGTGAATAAGTCCGTCACATTAACTCAACCGACAGCTTTACTAGTAACCACAACGAAAACACCCATTTTGTGTCATGGAGGAACTTCTACGATAACTGTTAACGCTTCTGGTGGAACAGCTCCTTATACCGGAACAGGAATGTTTGTGGTAGCAGCTGGAACCTATTCTTATACCGTAGTTGATAACAATGGTTGTTCGACTACAGCCAACATTACCGTTACAGAACCCGCTGTTTTGAGCGCCAATTCTTCGGCAACGACAATTGCGTGCAACGGTGGAACTGCGAACGTAACAATCGCCGCTACAGGTGGAACCTTACCGTATACTGGAACTGGAATCGTCAATGAATTGGCAGGAACGTACAATTACACAGTTACCGATAATAACGGATGTACCGCCACGACAAACATTTCATTCACTGAACCAACAGTTTTAACGGCAAGTTCTTCGGCAACAGCAATTGCTTGCAACGGTGAAACAGCGAACGTAACCATCACTGCTACAGGTGGAACCTTACCGTATACTGGAAATGGAATCGTCAATGAATTGGCAGGAACGTACAATTACACAGTTACGGATAATAACGGATGTACCGCTACGACGAACATTTCAATCACTGAACCAACAGCCTTGATTGCCAATTCTTCGGCAACAGCAATTGCTTGCAACGGAGAAACAG